>OJQP01000001.1_pt1 | contig 386502 bp, 383 predicted proteins | sample 1598871 | NCBI WGS metagenome assembly OJQP01 (sample SAMN03922520, study PRJEB24848) | human gut metagenome | isolation source: stool sample | host: Homo sapiens | place: Germany | collected 2010-02
AAAAGTGGTTCCCGCAGATGGAGAACTTCTCCGGGCAGTTGAAAAAGTACAAGGTTACAATCCATGACCTGTTGGCGGAGAATGAGAAGTTGGAAGCAAGGGCAAAGGCCAGTGAGCAAGGCAAGATGAAAGACCGCATGGAACGGGCAACGCTGGAAAGTGAACTGGAAAATATGCAAAGGCTGCTTGACCGCATCCCGCCGGAAATCCGCAGGGAATTAGGGCAGGCACAGCGACCCCGCCGGGGGCATGATCTTTGATAACCCTATCAGGTACTATTTTCCGCCTTGTTTTCATAGACATGGACAAAGGGCAGACAGCAAGAGGGAGGTGGGAATGCTGCTGTGAAAAAGAGGAAACTCAATTACCGGTTCCATAACCCTAACCCAACGGCAGCTACCGCCGATTACTTACTGAAAATCTTTATGGAAGCAAACCAGGAAAAGGTACAGCTTGCCATACAGGCTGCCGCAGATACGGCGGACGGTTCCGGCAAAAAGGAAAACGAGGGGCGCCCTGCATAAGCGGGGCGCCCCTTTCCCTATTGCAATCTAAAACAGCACATGATAAAATAGGGATGTAACAGAACGGTTTTATTTTAACAGAGAGGTTTTGCTATGAACATTGCCGCTTACTGCCGTGTTTCCACCGATAAAGAAGATCAGCTCAACAGCCTGGAGGCACAGAAGGAGTTCTTTTCAGAATACACCAAGCGCACCGGGGACAACCTGGTGCGGCTATATGCCGACGAGGGCATTTCGGGGACGAAAATCAAGAACCGGAAAGAATTTTTGCGTATGATGGCGGATGCAGAGCATGGCCTCTTTGATATGGTGGTGGTCAAGGACATTTCCCGTTTCGCCCGGAACACGGTTGACCTCTTGCAAAATGTCCGCAAACTCAAAGCATTAGGGATTGAAACGCAGTTTCTGACCGCCAACATGACCAGCATGGGCAACAGCGAATTTGTGCTAACCATATTCGGCGCGCTGGCACAGGAAGAAAGTGCCAATACCTCCAAGCGGGTGAAGTTCGGTAAGAAAATGAATGCGGAAAAAGGCCGCGTCCCCAATATCGTCTACGGGTATGATAAGACCATCGGGGATTACTTCAACCTTGCGATCAACGAGGAGGAAGCGGCAGTTGTCCGCCAGATTTATGAGTGGTATATTAAGGATGGCTATGGGGCGGCAAAAATCTCTATCTTCCTCAATGAGCGCGGCCTGCGGACAAAGCGGAACTGCCAATGGAGCCAGAACGGTGTCTGCCGCATCCTGACCAACGAACTCTATACCGGGAAAATCATCAACGGCAAGCAGGAAGTCACCGACTTTTTGACCGGCCAACGGGCGGACAAGGATGCTTCGGAATGGATGGTGGTGGAGCGGCCAGACCTGCGTATCATTGACCCGGAAACCTTTGAGCAGGCTCAGCAAATCATGCAGTCCCGCGGCAAGGCGTTCAAAGTGGATAAAGAACGGCAAAGCAACAAATACCTGTTCTCCACCCTCATCAAGTGCAAGGAGTGCGGCTGGTCCTTCCGGCGCACCATCCGCACCTACAAGAACACCTATGTCCGCTGGGTCTGCTCCGGCCACAACGGGCGCGGGGCGGACAACTGCCCCAACGCCGTGACGGTGGACGAGGACGAACTCATTGAGGTTTTGCAGGAATATTTCACCGGGCTGCTGAAAGCAAAGAAAAATGTCATCCGCTATGTAGTGGGGGAATTCCAGCGGGTCTATAAAGCAAAGGATGAAAACCTGAACTATGAAAAGGAACTGACCGCCCAGCTTGCCAGGCTGCAAAAGACACGGCAAAAATATATGGATATGTACGCCGACGATTTAATCTCCCGCGAGGAACTCAATGATAAGATCGGCGGGATGCGCAAAGAGATCGAGCGGCTGGAAAATGAGCTGAAAATGGTATCCTATCATCTAACAAAGGGTGAACAGTTGGACAGTCTTCTGCAACAGACCTTCACGGAGATTGAGGACATCACCGATGTGCGGCAGATGACCAACGCCCAGCTCAAGCGGATCATCCAGAAGATCGAAGTGGATAAGGACGGGAATGTGGACATTTATCTGCGCCTGTTTGGTGATTTGGGCCTGGACGAAACCGTTCTAATTCGTAACGACGAAACACAAAGACATCACCGAAAGGTTGGAGACTGTCGATCCGGAGCTGTACGCTAAAGTCCGCGACCTGCTGGAGCTGAACAAGGCGGAACGCCATATCCGTGGGGGGATGGCGACGCGGGACAAATTCAGAAAGCTGAAGGGGCCGTGAGGCCCCTTTCGTTTACAGGAACAGAGAGACTGCACAGTACACAAGCATCAGCGCCATTACAGTGTTGGTTATTCGGGCGTATTGGGAAAACAGCCTCTTAAAAGCAGAACCGAACAGCGACCAGCAAAGTGTGAATGCAAAGCCTATAAAGGCCAGCAGCAGCGCGAAGAATGCCAGGCTCACCCGCTGTCCCTGAAAATACGGCAGTATATATGCCTCCATTGAGACAATGCAGTAGATGTAGATTTTGGGGTTTACAAATTGCAGCGCCAGTCCGCTCAGATAGCCGCTTCTGGCATCTGAGCCGCCGCCCTCGTCGGATATGGGAGGGCTTTTGAAGGTCTTATACGCCAGCCACAGCATGTATGCAGCTCCGACAATCAGCATAGGTGTTTTGATTTTTGGTATCAGCCCGGACAGCGCGCTGCAAAAAAATGTACACAGCAGCATCACTACAGCAAACCCGGTCAGTATGCCGAGATTAAATGGGAAAGCGCGCTTGAAGCCAAGCCGCCCGGCGTTTGACATGCTCATTAGATTATTCGGCCCGGGCGTCACCGCAGTGGCAACGGCATATGACAAAAAGTTTATCCAGCTGAACATGTTGACCTCCAAATGGTTTGGTGCTATAATGGACTAGAAATCCAATATACAAGAATCTTCTATATTATACTTTTCATCCATTATGTTGTCAACAGGAGAATAACATGGAGCTGCAAAAAATTATAGGTGCCAATGTCAAGGCAATACGGGAGAGAAAAAAGCTCACACTGGATGCAGCCGCACAGTTGAGCGGCGTGTCGCGCAGCATGCTCGCCCAAATCGAGAAGGGCGATGTCAATCCTACGATTTCAGTCCTGTGGAAGATTGCAAACGGCTTCAAGGTATCGTTTACAAGCCTCATGGACAGACACGAGGCAGCGCCGCTGCTGATACGCGCCCGGGATGTAAAGCCGTTGGTGGAGGATGAAGGCCGCTATTTAAACTACCCGGCGTTCCCCTTCCAGGATGGCACGCTTTTTGAAACCTATAGGATATGCATAGAGCCGGGCGGCTTTTTGACTGCCCAGCCACACATGGCGGGTACGGAGGAATATGTAACCGCTTTTGCGGGAAAGATTGAAATCTGCGCAGACAATAAAAGCTTTGAGCTGGACGAGGGCGACAGCCTGTGTTTTCACGCGGATGTTGAGCACTCTTATCGCAATATATGCGACAATACAGTTTGGCTCAGCATGATAATACACTATAAATAAAATTGCAGGGACGAATTGGATTCGTCCCTGCTTCAGTTTATGCGTTGCCTGTTTCAGAGGGCTGCTCTACTTCCGGAGGCTGCTCACCGCTGGGGCCGCCTCCCCCCGGTCCGCCCGACATGATGTCCGTGCTGTATTCAACTTCAGTGCCGTCGACGGTCAAAGTGTAATCAGCGTCGCTTGATATATCTGCGCTGGACAGCAGGAGCATGGATGCGGCCTTGGTCGCCGTGAAGCAGAAAAGCTCATTGCCATCCGCGTCCGAGAGCACGACCTCGCTGTCGGTATCAACTGCGTTCGTGAGCGTCAGCGTCAGATAGTCCTGGGCGGAATCCGCCGACACTGTGTCAAACATGTTGCCCAGCGCTGTGACCGTGCCGCCGTTTATAATTATGTCCAGGGTTGCGTCGATGCCGCTGTCCCCGCCTTGGGCGTTGGCGCTGGCAAAAATGCTGCCACCGTTTATGACCAGCCAGCCGTTGGAGTCAATGCCGTCTCCCTCGGCACCGAGACCGGCGTCTATGTAAAGCTCGCCTCCGTTGATGGTAGTTACCGACACGTTGTCCTCATTGGTATTGATGCCGTCATTCTGGGACTCTATGTTTATAGTTCCGCCGTTTATGGTCAGATGCATTTCCGTGCCAAGGCCCTCGTTCTCGGCTACTATATTCAGTGCGCCCGTACCATCGGCCTCGCCGTCAATATTCATCGACATCTTGCTGTAAAACGCGACGTCATATTTGTGCAGTTTGTCGGTGGTGCCGGTTTCATATATTCGTGCGACATATGAGCCGTTGAAGTTGTTTACACTGTCATCGGCAATAATTACGTTAGCGCCTGCCGCTGTGGTGTCCACATCACTGCTGGCAGTTTCCTCATCGCCGTCTGCGCACTCATATACGTTGTAAAAAATCAGTGCAGGTGCAACGGTGCATGTGACGTCCACGTTGTCCAATATGAGCGTTACAACGGCGTCCGGGTCATCCTTTGCTTCATCGCCCAGGTCTACCGCTATCTGGCCCTGTGAGAGCGTGCCGGTGAGCCTGTAGGTGCCGGCGGAGCGTATCGTCACAACCGTATGCGCCTCGGCTTCCTCGGCGCTGTGCTCGTCAGCCTCGGTGCCTTCGCCGTAGTCGGAGCCCATGCCTGCCTCATAATACACTATGTCGTGGCTGACAGTGACGTCCCCGGCGTCATCTTCGGCTATCGTCTTTCCGTCAAGCGTTATTTCATCGTCGGAGAGGCTTATAACCCGTTCCGTACTGCTCGCGCTTTCACTCGGACTTGCCGTAGGCTCCGTCGTGGTCTGAGTTTCCTCGGTAGTACCGCACGCGGCCAGAGACAATGCCAGAACGGCGGTACACAGTATACTTATAGTACGCTTTTTCATGCTCATCTTAATCACTCCTCAAATTAGGATGTGGAAATTATATATCAAAAAATTTAAACAAAACTGAAAAAGCCACCGCATACATGTTAAATATGTGTGAATTCTTCAATAAAAGCAGACTGGCACATTTCCAGCTTCGCTCTGTTGCCTTTAAGGCGCTATGTAGAAGCCCCGGGGCGGCGTGTTTTCATGCTGCATAAATATAAACACCCCGGAATGACCGGGGTGTTTATTATACTTACACACATAGCGCCCTATTTCTTTCTGATGATACATCTGTATGGCATGTCGTCTGCTTCGGCTTTTGTCACCTGCACAATCAGCCCGCGCTCAATGAGGGCCTCAATTCTCCGCCATATCAGGCCGTCGCCGATGGCGTTCACACGCATCATAACAGCTAATACGAGCTCGCTCGCGTTGAATTCACCCTCCTGCAGATCCAGCTCACGCTCTATGAAGCTGTCGTAGAAGTCCTCTGGTACGCTTAGCAGCCTCCTGTTTACAAAAGCCCTCATAGGCGAATTCTCCTGCCTCAGCTGCTGCCAGTGCATGGCCATGGACAGCAACATCGGATAAGGCAGGACGCGCGAGAGCTTTTCCAGCTCCGTCCACTCCTTAGGAGAGGCCTCCCCCCAGCCGCGCATTATAATGGATGTGCCGTCCGCTCTGGCAGTGAAGTCAGGCAGTGTGACTATGTATGTCTCCGGCCTGAGACCGGCGCTTACTATTCGCTCGGCGAGCCAGCACGCGCCGCAGGCGTCGTCGGCTGCGGCGCTAGTCCAAATGCGGACGCTCTCATGTGCGGCCGCCTTGAGAAAGCTGTCAAGCCCTGAGCGGGCACTGCTGACACTGCGGGCAACGTGCTCAGCGTATACGCAATCATTCTCCGGTGCTGCCGAGAAGTGTTTAAGCTCCTGCTCGCGTTCAGCCCAGAACCTGCGCCCGGCTATGCGGCCGACGTCCAGTCCGAGCTCAAAGCAGAATATCCTGTTTCTAAGGCCACAGCTCATACTCCCCTTCGCACTGTTTGAAAACACCACCTCAAGCAAAGCTGTACCTCCTCAATAGATTCGCACCAATGCCTTGACGCGTCCTTTCCTTGTCTCTCCGGCCTCGGCTACAAAGGCAAAACGTCCGTGGCCTCGCACAGATATGACGTCGCCTTCCTTCGCTGGCATACCCGGAGACTTGGGCGGCAGTGAGTTCACAAGCACCAGCTCACGCTCGAAGAGCTTCTGGGCCTCGCCTCGTGAGAGCTTGTACACTGCTGCGACAAGCGAATCCAGCCGCGCCGACTGCACGTTTACGCTTGTCTCCTTCGGCGGCTCCGGTGGTTCTATGACTTCGGGCTCCACGGCGCATACCTTAACTCTTGTCCTGCGGACTTCCTCCAACTGGCCGGTGATGTACGGCGCTATTGAATCAAGGCAGAAGAGATACGCGCGCTTGCCCTGTATCACGATGTCTCCCATCGTCTCTCGTTTAATGCCCAGCGCCATAAGCGCACCGAGATAGTCCCGATGAGTGAGCGGCTCGGCAAACTTCTCGTTTGAGGGCGCAATCTCAAGGCAAACTATACCGCTCTCCCACTCGCAGCCGTCCCTTGGCAGGAATACGGCACAGCGCCGCTCGGCCTGCTCATAGCCTCCGTCAAAAACATACGGCTCACAGCGCATGCGTGTCAGCTCAAGCTGCTCTGCGGGCGTCAGGAAATCGCTCTCTACAGGTATGCCGCGCTTTTCCGCACGCCTTGCGAGCTCGGAAAGGCGCTTTTTAGTGAGTTCAAGTTCATTTTCCATGATGACAGTATAATTCTTCCGACTGTGCCAGTCAAGGCAATAAAAGCTGCGGCTCAAATCCAATTCCCTTTAAATGCGTCAAAATCAGCGTTGACGCGCCGCAAGCGTGGCACAACGCTGCTATGGCAGAACGCAGGAGATATCCGGTGGCGCGGGCGCATATACTCGCACAAGGGGGTGTCCGCGTGGAAGTTCTGGAACGTGTGGGCGCGTTGGTCTGGTCGTGGCCTACGCTTGTAATATTTTCGTGCGTGGGAATATACCTGACACACTGTGCGTCCGGGATACAGCTGCGCCATTTCGGCGCATGCATCGGAGGCACAGCCAAACACTTTACTCACGGCGGAGGTTCCGGCGGGATGTCCCCTTTCCAAGCGCTCTCGACGGCTTTGGGCGGTACGGTTGGCACGGGAAATGTGGCCGGGGTAACACTGGCCATAGCTGTAGGCGGCCCCGGCGTGCTGTTTTGGATGTGGGTCTCCGCCTTCCTGGGTATGGCGACAAAGTATTCCGAAGTCCTGCTAGCCGTCAAATTCCGTGAGCGCAACGAAAACGGCGAGAGGGTCGGCGGGCCGATGTACTACATAAGAAACGGTCTGGGCCGTTCTTTTAGGCCACTGGCATATATTTTTGCTATGGCTGGGGCTCTAGCGGCCTTCGGCATGGGCAGCGCGGTGCAGGCCGGAGAGATACGTTCCGCGCTCTCGACGCTTTGTACGGCGCTGAGCGCGAAAGTGGGCGACGGTTTTCCGCTGGCCGTGGGGTTGATAGTCTCGGCTTTGGCCGCGGCGGTGCTGCTGGGCGGAGCAAAGCGCCTGGGCAGCGTGACAGGGCTGCTTGTGCCGTTTATGAGTATCGCGTACATAGCCGCATGCACGGCCGTTCTGTGCATAAACAGCGAGCGTATACTTCCATGCCTGGCTGAAATCGTGCAAAGCGCTTTCACCCCCGGCGCCGCGCTCGGCGCATGCGTTGGATGGGGTTTCAGGCGCGGTGTTTTTTCAAACGAGGCCGGATTGGGCTCATCCCCCATCGCCCACGCCTCTACTACGGAGAGCGACTGTGTCCGTCAGGGCATGGCAGGCGTGTTCGAAGTGTTCGCGGACACAATAGTTATATGTACGCTCACCGGACTGACACTGCTGGTCAGCGGGGTTATGGGTACAGGAGCGCCCACAACTGCGCTAAACGCCGCCTCGCTATCCGGCGTGTTCGGTTCCACCGGCGGCGCAATCATCATAGCCGTCAGCATCACGCTTTTCGCATTTTCATCCCTTTTGAGTTGGGGCTACTACGGCGCACGCTGCTGCGAGTTCATGTTCGGCCTGCGCTCGCTGAGCGCTTACCGTTTGCTCTTCTGCGCCACGGCCCTGGTTGGGGCTGTAGTCAGGCTGGACGCCGTATGGCTTGCGGCGGATGTGCTGAACGCCATGATGGCAGCGCCGAACCTAATAGCGCTTGTGGCTCTCTCCGGCACTGTCAGGGACGAAACACGGAGATATTTCGCAAAGCGTGGCAAATAACTTGTCTATACGGGGCCATGTGTTATAATTAGTGTAGTTGCTTAGTGCAGAGGTACGACATGGTGAACGCAAAGAGAAGGCGCAAGCTAATATTTTCGCTCATCCTGATAGTATTGCTTGCTGCATGCGTGTGCGTGTATTTCATGCCTGGGCTCAGGCCCAACAGCATTGCCCGCATCGGGGAGATAGACAGCTATTTAGACGAGAACGCAATCGGGTACAGTTTTCGTCTGGGGAAACTGAGTGAGCGCGTAGACAGCGCAGGATTTCATGTGGAGTATTGGTCACATGGCGAGCTGGTAAGCTCGGAGTATATTGGAGGCGCTGAAAACGTCACCTCTTTGCCCGATGTGGAAGCCGGCTGTACCTTTGGCGGCGGGCCTGGGAAGTCGGGGGCGTTTTTTGCAGGGTACTTCATCGCGCTCGAAGTCCTTGAAGCCAGAGCCGGGTACACCATAGGAACTGTGCCGCTGCTCGGCTGGGCCGGGACAAGAATAGAGCCGCTAGAGCCCGTGCCGCTTGTGTGCGTCTGCGTATGGGATGAACACGCTGTGCCATACTTACCGGAGGAATTAAACGCGGACAGTGACCTTTCTGCTCTCAGCGCGGACATGTCCGCAATGCTTGTTTTCAGTGAAGTACACGGCGGCACGCTGAATGAAATAGGCCTGTAAAACGGAAAAACAGCCGTAGGTGCTTCAAACTAACAGCCTTTGAACTTAAGATTTTGCTGAGTGATTAGACATGAGGACATTGTACATGATAGGTGGCCCCATGGGCGCAGGCAAGACCACAATAGGCCAAGCACTGAAAAACAGGCTTCCGAATTGCGCCTTCCTCGACGGCGACTGGTGCTGGGATATGCACCCATTTTGCGTTACAGAGGCCAAAAAGAAGCTGGTGCTTGACAACGTATGCCATGTGCTCTCCAACTTCATTGCCTGCAATGAGTTTGAGAACGTGATATTTTGCTGGGTGCTGCATGAGCAGAACACCATTGACCAGATTCTGTCACGGCTTGAGTTGAATGAATGGAAGATTATATCCGTATCGCTTATGTGTACTGAGAACGAACTGGTTTCACGCCTGCAGCGGGACATAGACGCGGGTATCCGCTCCAGTGATGTCATAGCCCGTTCGTTAGAGCGGCTGCAGCACTACTCCGGCGTTGACAGCGTCAAGGTAGACGTCACATATATGTGTCCGGAGGAAGCCGCCGAGGCCATAAAAGCAATAGCGGGGACCTGAAGTCCCCGCTATTCATATTTCATCCTCTCGCTCAAAGACCAAGTCCAGCGACAGTATCTTCCCCTGACCATTCTGGCTGACGGGTACCGCGCTCACGAAGCGCCAGCCCTTTGACGCCATTTTATTTACTACGTCGCGGTAACTCTGACCTTCAGGCCCCACAAAGCTCGCCTCATTGAAATACAACGATGCGTTTATTTCCACAAATTCATACTTCATACCTTTACCTCCATCATGCGTTGCTGATATATTGCCGCGAGGCCCGGAAACATCAGCATTGGCTGTTTCCAAAGGCCGCAAGCTGTGTTATTATGTGTCCGGTGATTCTTATGTTCAACGATGGACGCAGTAAGCGCGTGGTTTTCATAGCCCACTGCCTGCTAAACCAGAACTCCATATCCGACGGCACCGCAGTTTACCCTGCAGCCTTCAAGTCCACAGTGCGCCTGCTGCTGGACGCCGACGCCGGCATAGTACAGCTGCCCTGTCCGGAGCTGTGCTGTCTCGGCCTTGACAGAGGCGACGTGCGCGGGGCGCTCAGGCCGGTGACGGAGGAAAACACTCGCATCCGCCGCGAGATATCTCAAGGGGAACCAGCCAAGAGGCTGAGCGTGCTCGCAGATTACGCGATGTACCAGATTGAGGAATATTACCGCCACGGCTTTGAGCTGGCCGCCATCGTCGGCGCGAACCGCTCCCCCAACTGCGGAGTTGATACCACGTCCGACAACGGCGAAGAAGTCCCCGGAATGGGGCTGTACATGTCCGCTCTGCGCTCCAGGCTGGACGAAGAAGGTATTTCAATACCCATGATTGGCGTGAAGTCGGATGAAGAAGCTGTCAAAAAGCTTCAGGAGATTCTATAATCAAAGGGAGCCTTTCTCCAGGTGCGCTTTCAGGTCGGCGATAAACCTCGACTGCTGTCTCTTCAGGTAGCTCCTGACAAATGGGCGCAGGTAAAATTTCTTCGCCGTCACATTCTCTGTGAACTCGACGCAAGTGACCTCTCCCTCGGCTCTGAACATTCCAACCCAGTGGCCGCGCATGTTTGTGTTCTCCATGTCCAATTCCCAACGCTCGCCCGGAATACAGGAGGCAACAGTAAAATAGGTGGCGTAGTTTCCCGGCGAATACTCTATAAAACGGTTTTCGCCCAGTATTTCGGTACGGCTCAAATCACTGCGCCAGCCGTACACGGCCGCATCGGTAACGGCGTCCCACACTCGCTCCAGAGGGGCGCAAATAGTTGATTTTATGCTCGAGACAGGCATGTTGTCACCTCATTCAGCCATGGGCGCCCTGGCGTAAATCATCGGCGTATAGCGCATACCATCGGACAGCTTTTCGTCCGACAGGTCTGTGAAACCAAGGCGGTGGTATACTTCGACCGCGTAGGGAGATGAATTTACGGTGTAATATGGGTTATCGCTGTGCTCAAGCAGGTATTCCCAAAGCGCTCTCCCTATGCCTTGCCGGTGGTACTTGCTGTGCACGAAGAAACAGCAGATGTGCTTGAGAGCTTTGTCGGTAACAAGAACGCCGAGCAGATCACCGTGTTCATATGCGCTGAAGAACTCGAGGCTCGTGGCAGCTTTGCTGTCGTTGATGAAGTCCCTGAAAGAATTTACACCCTCGTCGGAATAGTCGGGAGCTTCAAACTGCAAAAAGGTATCCCATATCAAAGCAAGCGCTTCGCGTATTTCCGCCTTGTCCCCTATCCGCCTTATATCCACGCTCAGTCCACCTTTACATATTCGGTCTGAAAAAGCTGTGCTGCGAATTGAGCCGCCGCCAGGCTGTGTGCTTAATTGTTTAATTAGTATATCACAACGTCATCCGGCAGGCAATGTTAAAGCCTCCGGCAGAGCGGAGGCTTTACGTTTAATGGTATAAAAAGTAGATAAATGTCTAATTTCTACAAAAAATATTTTTGACCTGAAGTGTACTACATGGCAATAATCTTAATACAGCTATAAGCTTCCTCTATACTATTATAAATGTAATTTTAGTATGGAGGTAAACCTATATGATGCAGTATAAGCAGTTAGCAAGAGAGTTCCTGCGCCAACATGTAATATCCTTCCGTAAAGTGAAAAACTTGACCCAAGAAAAGATGGCGGAACGTCTGCGAATTACAATCCGGGCATATGCGGACATTGAGCACGGGAGATACAGTTTATCCTCAAGCACTCTTCTCTTCCTGCTCGTTATGCTTGATGAGACAGAGCTGAATGACCTTCTGGAAGAGTTCCGCGGTGCCGTTGAGGAGTATGAATCGGCAATGCCGGAAGAGAGCGCTGCTCTCACTTCAGCAGGGCCATACTTCCGCTCAAGCGGTTTACAAGCTTTCTTGGACCAATCAAAGCAAGACCATAATATCGAAGAGCTCTTTCGCTCGTTCTAGTCAACCTGGCGTCATACTCACAGCGTCAGGCTGCACCCGTCCGCCACAGTGTCCTTCGATGTACTCGCAGGCTCGAGTGACTTAGGCGCGGAAGCAGCTTGGTTCCTGAACGGAGCCGTATCTGCCTGATGCATAGCTGAGCAGTTTTTAAACGACGACATTCGTCCTGGTACTGGTCTGAAATGGCGAAGTACATCTCGCGTAGCCGTGAAGCAAGCTCTGGGTCGCGCAGCACGTTTGGGCAGAATTGCTGTGCATAACTCAAAAGAGTTAAAATGCCGTCGCATGGGCGCATTAATCATTCAACCGTCACCAAAAAGCGGCAGTTTTCGCCGCCGGTGAGTGCAGTATGCAGGGTTTTGACTTCTATTTTCTTTCCCGGCAGCAGGTTTTCCAGGACATAAAATATGCTCTGGCGGGAGCACTCGCAGAAGTTAGGGTCTGCGCTCTTGGCCTCCGCTGCCTCGGGGCAGACGCAATACGGGTATCCGATTATGTACACATGCCCCGGTTCCACTACTTCCCCGTGGAAATACGGCGTGTCGCCGTACTTCGCGTACTGCGCGTCCAGGCTGCATCCGCACTCTTCAAATTGTCGGCGCATCTCGGGGAGTGCGGTAAACTCTATGCACTTTTCAGCTTTTTCCCGGTAGTTCATTTGCTCACCTCGCGGTATCTATGGCCACCTTTATCACACCGTCACGGCGCTGTTCGAAGAGCTCAAAGGCCGTTTCTATCTCGCTGAGCGGATAGCGGTGGGTTATCAACGGCGTGGTGTCGATTTTTCCCTCGTCTATCAGTCGCAGTATTTCATCGCAGTCGCAGCCGTCCACGCCTCCGGTTTTGAACACGAGATTTTTGCCGTACATGTCAGGCAGCGGCAGCGTCTGTGCGTTGTTATAGAGCGCAACTATCGTGACTATGGCGTTCGGCCTGGCGCACTGCCATGCCAGCTGGAAGCTCTCGTCAGAGCCGCCGCACTCGATGACCCGGTCGGCGCCGCCATGTTCGCTGTGGGCAAGGGTGAAGCCGGCCAGGCCGTCCGGCCCCGTTGTGAGCACGCCGGGGTAGTTGCGGCGAATAAGTTCCAGGCGTTCCGGGTGCCGGTCGCAGACAATAACGCGCTTCGGCTCTTTGAGCAGCACACACGCGAGCGTACAGATGCCTGTCGGGCCTCCGCCGATTATGAGCACAGTGTCGTCCGGACTTATCTCGCTTATCTTGGCCGCCCAATAGCCTGTGGCCAGGATATCCCCGGTAAAAAGCGCGCGCTCATCGCTCACGCCATTGGGTATGCGGCTCAGTCCCGTGTCCGCGTGCGGCACACGGACGTATCCGGCCAGCCCGCCGTCAATGCGGCAGCCCAGCGCCCATCCGCCGTCAGGGTCAGTGCAGTTGTTAACCCAGCCATTTTTGCAGAAGAAGCACTCGCCGCAGTAGGTCTCAACATTCACGGCGACTCGGTCTCCCGGCCTGACTTTTGTCACGGCGCTCCCTACAGCCTCGACAACGCCGACCATCTCGTGGCCGACGGTCGTACCCGGCACGGCGCGTGGAACGCTGCCGTGCTTTATGTGTATGTCGCTGGTGCAAATACTGGCGAGCGTGACGCGGACAACGGCGTCGCCGGCTTCACAAACCTGCGGCACCGGCTTGTCCACAAGCCGCAGCTCCCCGTTGCCGAAATAGGTGTAAGCTTTCATATCTCCGGTGCTCCAAATTCTTCAGCGGGCTTCGCTCAGCTTTTTTATCGCCTCGCCCTTTGTGGCAAGGAAGTAAAAGCTGCTGCCCATATTTGACTCATATATGAAATCGTGCAGAGGTTTGCTGGTATATCTTGAGTAGTCGCCGTAAAAGGCCGCTTTCATGTGATAATTCGTCAGCTTTTGCAGCACTTCGCCCGCCAGGCCTGTGCTGAGGATAAAGAAATCCTCGCACACGGCTCTTTTGGGGATGACGAACCGGTCTGCGCCGGTCTCATGCTTCACCGACATCGCCAGCTCCAGCGCCGACTGTGCATCCCTGATGAGCATTTCATCCCCGGAAATGACGGCAACCTTTACGCCGTTGATGTCCAATCTCTCAATCTGCATTACTTTATCATCTCATTGAACTCGTTTTCGTCTATTATCTTCACTCCGAGCTCCTGTGCCTTCGTGAGCTTGCTGCCTGCGGCCTCGCCGGCGAGGACATAGGAGGTCTTTTTGCTGACGGAGCCTGAGACCTTGCCGCCGAAGGACTCTATTATCTGCGCGGCATGGTCCCGGGTATAGGTCGGCAGCGTTCCGGTGAGTACAAATGTCTGACCACGGAAGCGCTCGTCCTGCACCGTCTCGGAGCTCTCAAAGCTGACTCCGGCTTCTCGCAGCAGCCTTATCTGGTGCTGCGACTGCTCGCTTTCAAACCACTCGCGTATGCTTTTTGCTGTAATCCCGCCGATATCCGGGATGTTTTGCAGCTCTTCCTCGCCCGCGTCCATGAGCTTATCCAGTGTGCCGAAGTGTGAGGCCAGGACTTTGCCCGCTTTGGAACCCACCTGACGTATGCCGAAAGCGCAGAGCAGGCGGGCAAGCCCGGCGGACTTGCTCTTTTCTATAGCGTTTATCAGGTTCTCGGCCGATTTTTTACCCATTCGGTCGAGTTTCGCTATGTCTTTGGCGTCAAGGTAGTATATCCCCGCCGGGGTGGTGAGCAGCCCCGCGCCTACGAGGTTTTCGGCCACGCTCTCGCCCAGTCCCTCTATGTCCATGGCCTCGCGCGAGGCGAAATGGACAATATTCCGCAGCCTCTGAGCAGGGCATTCCGCTCCCGTGCAGCGCATGGCTGCGCCGTCCTCGTCGCGGACGATTGGCGCGCCGCACTCAGGGCAGGTTTCGGGCAGATGGTACGGCTCCGTGCCGTCAGGTCGCTTTGATTTCACAACCTCGAGCACCTCGGGGATTATCTCGCCCGCCTTACGCACGCGCACGGTGTCGCCTATGCGCACGTCAAGCTTGTCGATGAAGTCCTGATTGTGCAGGGTGGCGTTGGTGACGGTAGTACCTGCGAGGCGCACGGGCTCAATGACGGCCTTCGGAGTGAGTACGCCGGTGCGTCCGACCTGGCAGACGATGTCCTTGACGACGCTCTCCTTGACCTCGGGAGGATACTTGTAGGCTGCGGCCCAGCGCGGCGCCTTGGCCGTGGAGCCAAGCTGCTCGCGTTCGGAAAGAGAGTTCAGCTTAACGACCGCGCCGTCTATGTCATAGGGGAACTGGTCGCGGTTTTCACCTATTTCCGTGATGCGCTTGCAGCACTCGTCGAAGCTCTTCAGTATGGCGTGGGGTACGACATAAAAGCCGTAGCTTTCAAGCGCGTCCAGGCTCTCTGCGTGAGTTGTAAAGGTAACGCCCTCGGCCTTCTGTACGTTAAAAACGCATATGTCCAGTTTGCGGGACGCGGCGACCTTGGAGTCCTGTTGGCGCATACTGCCGGCAGCGGCATTGCGCGGGTTGGCGAGCAGCGCCTCTCCCCGCTCAGCGCGCTTGGCGTTGAGCTCTTCAAACACCTCACGCGACATATACACCTCTCCGCGGACAATCAGCCTCGGCGGGGCGTTCTTCAGTTTCTTCGGCAGGTTGCGCACAGTGCGCAGGTTTTCGGTCACGTCCTCGCCTGTCACGCCGTCACCGCGCGTCGCGCCGCGCACGAACACTCCGTCTACATACTCGAGGGACATGGACAGGCCGTCAATCTTCGGCTCAACGCTGTATTCGCGCACACCGAGAGCCTCGGTCACGCGCTCATCGAAGGCGCGCAATTCGTCGAAGGAAAACACGTCGTTTAGGCTCTCAAGCGGAACCTCATGCGTAACCGGCGCAAAAGTGCTCTTCGCCGTTCCACCGACATGCTGCGTGGGCGAGCTTGGGTCGTAATACTCCGGGTGAGCGGCCTCCAGCTCTTCCAGCTGCCTAAGGAGCGCGTCGTACTCGAAGTCCGAGATTATGGGCGCGTCCTCGTCGTAATAGTGGCGGTTGTGTTCCTCAATTTCGGCACGCAGTGCGTCTATCTCGCGTTTAACATCGTCCATGTCTTTACCTCTTCGTTTAATATCAGGCTGTGGAGCCCCAGTTCAGATATGTGTCGGGTACGTCGCCGAGGATTACCGTCTCGGCAATAAGGATTTCGCTGACGACCTGAGTGGAAATAGTCTGCCAGGGCATAATTACGTCTATATCCACGACTACGTCCAGCTTTATCTGGTGCTTGGTCTGATTTATACCGGCGTCTGAAAGCTCATTCTTGAAGTCCACATGTGAGCTCGTGAGCATTGTGATATCCACCGGTATTTCAGGCCCCTTGCCAAGCAGGAGGCTGGAGCCGAGCACGTTTCCTACCGGGATAGAAAGGGAAAGCTGCCCTCCGTCCGCGGCGTGGACTATGTCGCTCAAGAGCTCGCTGCTGAGTGCGTTTATCCGCGCCATGTTAGTTTGTACGGCAGTGACTGAGCCGTCGGCGCCGTATTCCAGGTTCACGAAATAGTCGTAGTCATAGTCCTCTTCGGCGAATTTTCGGCTGATTGTGTCGTTGATGCACAGCGTCATCAGGTCTGTAGCGTCCGACAGCACCATCTGTCGTGACAGCTCGCGGAAATAAGCTATGCTCTTTATTGTCACGGCCGCCAGGATGGCGAGAACCACTGTGATTATTACGAGCAGCTTGCCCTTCCTGCTGATACGCGGCAGGTGCATATCTAGGTACATCGGCCTGCGCCGGATACGTCTGGGCATGATATCACCCCAGACTATGTATATTCGGACTATTTGTCCAACATTTCCGCTATTGCGTTCATTACGCCGAGTTTGCCGCTCTCGTACGTCAGGCCGCCCTGCAAAAATGCAAAATACGGCTCGCGCATAGGGCCGTCGCAGCTGAGCTCTATCGAGCTGCCCTGTATAAACGCCCCGGCGGCCATGATGACCTCATCCTCGTAGCCTGGCATAGCCCAGGGCTCAGGCGTGACATAGGAGTCGACCGGCGAGCCGGACTGTATGCCCTTGCAGAAGCGCTTGAGGTTTTCAGGTGTCTCGAGGGTTATAGTCTGAATGATGTCGCTGCGTTTTTCCTCAGCGGCGGGCTCGGTTTTGAAGCCCATCTCTTCAAGCATGGCGGCGCAGAGCGCTGCGGTTTTTAGCGCCTGGGCAGTGGTGTGCGGCGCCATGAAAAGGCCCTGGAAGAGCGGGCGGTTGTTGCCAAGCGTGCAGCCGCACTCACCGCCGATGCCGGGGACGGTCAGGCGGAAGGACGCGTTGTCCACCAGCTCCGCCCTGCCGGCGATGTAACCGCCTGTGGGGGCCAGGCCGCCGCCCGGGTTCTTTATCAGCGAGCCCGCGATGAGGTCGGCTCCAACCATTGTCGGCTCCACCGTGTCCGTGAACTCTCCGTAGCAGTTGTCGACGATGCAGGACGTGCCGGGAGACACAGATTTGATAACGTCGATAATTTCGCCTATCTCCCCCACTGTCAGCGCCCTGCGCGCGTCGTAGCCTCGTGAGCGCTGTATCAGCGCCGCAGCCGGCCGGAGCTCTTCAGCAGCTGCGCGTATGCCCTCAAGGTCCGGCCCGCCGCCGAGCGTATCAACCTGGGCGTACTCCACGCCGTAGAAGCGCAGAGAGCCGAAGGCGTCGCCGGATATACCGATGGCCGTCCGGAGCGTGTCATAGGGCGCGCCCATTGTGGAGAGCAGCGTATCTCCGGGCTTGAGCGCGGCAAAAATGGCGCTGGCTATGGCGTGAGTGCCGTTTACGAAGTTTATTCGCACGAGCGCCTTCTCGGCGCCGAACACGCGGGCCCAGACCTTGTCAAGCGTCTCGCGGCCCAAATCGTCATAGCCGTAGCCGGTGGTCCCGGCAAAGCAGCTGTCGGAGACCTTGAACTCCTGGAAAGCCTCCATGACGCGTTCAGTGCACTTTTCACTCACCCCGTCAATTTCGGCGAAGCGCTCGCTCAAGCGAGCCTCGCACCTTTTTGCGAGGTCGCGCACCTGCTGTGGGATTTCACTCGGTTTCATTTCCCTCAAACTCCAATACTATTTTTCTGAAAGTGTCGCCGCGTTCGGCGAAGTTCTTAAACCTGTCAAAGCTCGAGCACGCGGGGCTGAGCAGCACTACATCCCCGGGCACGGAGTGCTCACGCGCCTCAACTACAGCGGTACGCAAGTCGGGCACTATGCTTATCGGGAGGCGTGACGGGTCGAAGAAAACGCTGTGCCTCACCGCATCGGCAATCTGCTCGGCGGTGTCGCCGGTCAGATACAGGGCCTTTACCCGTTCGGCTATCTCGTCGGCGAGCTTGTCGAAGGAGACATGCTTGTCGTGGCCTCCCGCTATGAGTATGGGCTTTACGCGCATAGCGCGAAGCCCGGCGATGGTGCGCGTAGGGCTGGTGGCGATGGAGTCGTTTATATACGACACGCCGTCGAGCTTGCGGATGAGCTCCAGACGGTGACGCACACCGCCGTATGTGCGCGCAACATTGCGGCACATTTCCGGCGAAACAAGCCCGTCTACGGCACAGAATGCGGCCATATAGTTCTCCACGTTGTGCTCGCCGGGGAGCAGTATCTCGCTTTCGGGGATGATAGCCTCGACCTCGTAGTCGTGGGAATAGTATATCATGCCGTCGCGGCAGAACACGCCGTTCCTGACCGTTTCACGGTGGGAAAACTGCAGGACGCGGCTGTGTGCCTCTTCGCCGAAACGCGCCGTAATAGCATTGTCGCGGTTAACTATGAGCATATCTTCCGGACCCTGACCCGAGAAAATGCGTTTCTTGGCCTCAATGTAATCCTCGTAGGTAGGATGCTTGTCAAGGTGGTTCGGTGAGACGTTGGTTATCACCGCCACATCAGGACGGATGTTTATGCTGTGCAGCTGGAAGCTGGAGAGCTCGAGCACCGCAACATCGTCCGGGTGTATGTCCGGTATCTCGGTGAGCAGCGGCTTGCCGATGTTGCCGCCGAGGTGGACGCGCTTGCCACCGGCCTTGAGCAGCTCGGCTATTATCGAGCTGGTCGTTGTCTTTCCGTCTGAGCCGGTTATACCTATCGTCCGGCAGGGGCAGAGCTCAAAGAAGGCCTCCATTTCGCTGGTTATCACTGCGCCGTGCTCCTTGGCGGAGACAAGATGCGGGTCTGTGGGCAGCAATCCGGGCGTCCGGAAGATTACGTCAAAGCCGTCCAGACCGTCCAGATAACCGGGGCCGAGCCTGAGCTCTGCGCCGCGTGTGGATAGAATCTCCGCCTCGTCCTCCATGGCAGACTCATCACGCATGTCGCAAACGGTTATGGGCAGGCCGTTGTCAAGCAGCAGGTCTATGAGCGGCGTGTTGCTCACGCCTATACCCAGGACGGCCACACGCTTCCCGCGCAGTGCGTCCACATATTCCTGAAGTGTCATAATTTCACCTCGCAGAGATTGCGCCGGCAAGGCCGGCGCCTTCATATCTTTAATAAACCTTTAGCCGCGCGAACAAAAGTAAAAGCGCGGCAGAGGCCAACGCCAAGCTTTGGCCTGGTCAATTATATCCTTTTCGGAGCTCAAATACAATCTTTTTGTTGACGCGCACGGCTGAAAAGGGTAAAATGGCCTTCGAGCGGGCCGGACGGCCGCGGGCATAAGGCGAAAGCCTGTGCGTGAGGAAAGTCCGGGCTCCATAGGGCAAGGATAACGGGTAACACCCGCCAGGGGCGACCCTCGGACAAGTGCAACAGAGATATACCGCCGGGCAGGGCCTATGCCCAGCCCGGTAAGGCTGGAAAGGCGAGGTAAGAGCTCACCCATCGCCTGGAGACAGGTGGATGCTGTAAACTCTATCCGGAGCAACACCGTGGAGGGACATATAGGCCGGCCCGGCCGTCCCGAGGAGGTGGCTAAAGCCTTGCGGCAACGTAAGGCGTAGATAGATGGCCGTCGATTACAGAACCCGGCTTACAGGCCCGCTCTTTATTTTATGCAGAAGGCCGCTCTTTGAGCGGCCTTTTCTGTTGAAAAAGTTCTGCTATGATACAACTTCGATACAATTTTGATACGTTCTCCCTCTACAATAAGCCTAACGCATTACTTTGGAGGCTTTTATGATTACAAAACTACGCAAAAGGTACACGCTGCCGGGTCTGATAATTTGCCTGCTGGGGCTTGTATTGCTTTGGGTGCTCTTCACCTTCTGGCTCTTTGACACGAACTATAGCCTGTGGGCTTACATTGCGTCGTTTTTGAGCGTTGCCCTCTTCGTGCTCGTCTGCCTGCGCTTTGTCCCGGGCTGGATGCGTTACTGGTCTCACGGCGTTTGCGCCGTCGAGTCAGAGCGGGTCGGAGGGGAGCCTGAGCGCATCAGGGCAATAATATTTGTAATCGGGCTGCTCTTCTGTATTGCGGTCTTTGCCGTCACATATTTGATATACATCGCCTGCGGCTACAGCGGGACTTGGGCATCCTTCCGCAATTTCTGGACTCTCACGGACAGCCAGCACTATCTGGACATCGCCCGAGACTGGTATCTCTCCGAGGGCGTAATAGACAGGCTGGTACAGCTGGTGTTCCTGCCGGGATACCCCATAGCTATTCGCATAATGCACCTGCTCATACCGGACTGGGTGCTCGCGGGACTACTCGTGTCCTGGCTGAGCTTTGCCGGGGCGCTGAGCGTCTGCTATTCCCTGCTGAGGCTCGACTACAGTCACTCCACCGCCATGCGAGCCATAAAGTACCTGTGCATCATCCCCGGTTCCTTCTTCTTCGTTGCACCGATGAGCGAAAGCCTGTTCCTGCTGCTCAGCCTCGGCTGCGTCTATCTGGCGCGCACGAAGAGATACGCCCTCGGCTGCCTTCTCGGCGGCCTGGCCGCCTTCACCCGTTCGCTCGGCCTGATGCTATTCGTACCCGTTTGCATGGAGCTCGTACATGAGGCCGTGAACGCGCCGAAGGGCCGGCGGAAGCTCCTGCGCTTTGCCTGGCTGCTGCTCATACCCGCGGGGTTCGGCGTGTACTGCTGCATCAATTACCAGGTTGCAGGGAACCCGTTTCAGTACATGATATATCAGAGAGAGCACTGGGGGCAGAGCTTCGGCCTCTTCTTTTCCACCGCTGCGTATCAGCTCGACAACGCCATAAGGTGCGTGCCGGGCAACCTGAAGAATTTTTTCGGTCTGTGGCTGCCGAACCTCATATTCGATATTTCCGCCCTGGCTGTGCTCGCATGTACGGCTAAGAAGCTCCGGCCCGACTACACGGCCTGGTTCATAGCCTACTACGTCATTGCCATCGGCGCCACATGGCTTTTGAGCTCTCCGAGGTATATGATAAGCCTGCTGCCCTTCTTTCTCTCCGTGTCGCTGCTCGCGAAAACGCCTAGGCGGGACGCGGTTATGACAGCCGTCTGCATACCGCTCTGGCTTCTCTATGAAATTGCCTTTGTCCTGCGCTGGCAGGTCTGGTAATCAGCCGTTTCAAACAGATGTAAAAAGCTCCAGAGCGAAGGCCCTGGAGCTTTTGCTTTTATTTTTCCGCCTCTTTGGCGGCGTGGCCAATCTCCCAGCCGCGGCGGAAAGCGGCCTCGTTGATGGGATTGAGCTCGGGGCGTTTTGCTCCAAGCTTCTTGAAAGCTGTCTGAAGCACGTTTTCAGCCGGCAGGATTTCGGTATAGCCGATGATAGCGCCGACGATGACGAGGTTCAGGCACTTGGGGTTGCCGAGCTCGATAGAGATGTTGCCGGCGTCAACCTTGACGACGTGGACGTCCTCGCGAGTCTCCTCGATGGTGACGACGGTGCTGTTCACGAAGATGGTGCCGCCGGGGACGACGGCGTCCTTGAACTTGGCCATGCTGGGGTCGTTCAGGCAGACGACGTAGTCGGCCTTGTTGACCTTAGGCGCGCCGACGGGCTCGTCCGAAATGACAACGTAGCAGTTGGCGGTGCCGCCTCGCATCTCCGCGCCGTAGCTTGGGAAGTAGGTGACGTACTTGTCGGTGGTCTCGCATGCGGTGTAGCTCAGCAGCTGGCCGGCTACCATGACGCCCTGACCGCCGAAACCGGCGATGATGAAAGATTTCTCCATGTTGCAGCCTCCCCTTCTCACTTCGCGCGGAATTCCCCGAGCGGGAACTCCTTGAGTATGACGTTGTGGACGTGGTCAAGGCTCTCCAGCGGGCTCATGCCCCAGTTGGTCGGGCAGTTGGAGACAAATTCGACGAAGCTGAAGCCCTTGCCCTCGAGCTGGTACTGGAAGGCCTTCTTGACGGCGGCCTTTGCCTTGCGGGCGTTCGGCACGTCGGCGGCGGTCACGCGGGCGATGTAGGCGGGGGCGTCGAGCTGGTTGATGAGCTCGCACATGTGCATCGGGGCGCCATGCTCCTTCTCATCGCGGCCGTAAGGGGTGGTAGTGGTCTTGGCGCCAAGCAGCGTGGTCGGGGCCATCTGGCCGCCGGTCATGCCGTAGATGCCGTTGTTGACGAAGATGACCGTGAAATTCTCGCCGCGGTTTGCAGCGCTCATGGTCTCGGCCAGGCCGATGGCGGCAAGGTCGCCGTCGCCCTGATAGGTGAACACCAGCGTCTCGGGGCTGCAGCGCTTGAAAGAGCTGGCGATGGCGCAGGCCCTGCCGTGGGGAGCGGCGACGGTGTCCATATCGAAATAGGTAACGGCGAGGCCGCAGCAGCCGACGCCCTGGACATAGCAGGCGTTGTCGAGCTGGCCCAGCTCATCGAGGGCCTCGCAGACTATCTTACAAACGCTCGAGTGCATGCAGCCGGGGCAGAAGCCGGTGACCGCGCCCTCGAAGATACCCGCCGGGCGGGAATAAACTTTTTCCATCATAGCACAGACCTCCTTACTTCATCAGACTGCGGGCCGCGTCCAGGATGGTGGAGCGGTCGAGCACTTCGCCGCCGGAAGAGAGGGCGGTGACTATCTTCGTCCTGCCGTGCACAACGTTGGACACGTCCTCTGCGAACTGGGCGGGGATGCTCATTTCGGCGCAGACTATGCCGCGCAGCTTCTCGAGCGGCAGCTTCTCGTAGGCGACATCCGGGAAGGGATATACCTTCTTCGGGCGGATGAGACCGGCCTTGATGCCCTCACTGCGGAGTATGTTGACGGCGCTCTTGGCAATACGTCCGGAAATGCCGTAAGCGGTCAGAATAATCTCGGCGTCCTCGGTCAGGTAGTCCTCATAGTCGACCTCGGTCTCCTTCCAGCCCCTGTACATCTCGTCGGCCTGGATGTTCATCTGCATCTGGCTAACGCGGGTGTCGAGGCCGGGTCCGCACATGACCTTGTGCTGGGGGCCGCCCTTCTTGCCGGTGGCGGCGTAGGTCTTGGTGGCTCGTATGGCGGCAATCTGCTCGTCGGTAAGGGGGTCGGGCAATACGACGGGCTCCATCATGGTGCCGGTAAAGCCGTCCATGAGGAGGATGACGGGGTTGTGATACTTGTCGGCCAGCTCAAAGGCCTCCCAAGTCATGTCGACAGCCTCCTGCAGAGTGGAGGGGCTGAGTACGAGCATGCGGAAGCCGCCGTTGCCGGAGGCATGGGTGGCCTGCATATAGTCCTGCTGGGCGGGCTGGATGGTACCGATGCCGGGACCACCGCGCTGGAAGTTGGCGATGACTACGGGCAGGCGGGCGCCTGCCATCCAGGAAATGGCCTCGCTCTTGAGAGAAATGCCGCAGCTGGAAGAGCTGGTCATGCTGCGCACACCGGCAGCGGCGGCGCCGTAGGCCATGTTGGCGGAGGCAACCTCGCTCTCACCCTGGATGAACACGCCGTTCACCTGGGGCATCCTGCGGGCGAAATACTCGGGGACATCATTCTGCGGGGTTATGGGGTAACCGGCGAAAAACCGGCATCCGGCGCGGACAGCAGTCTCGGCGACCGCTTCGCAGCCCTTCATGAATATCTTTTCTGCCATCTCAGTTCGCCTCCCTGTATACCGTTATCGCCGCATCCGGGCATATGGTGGCGCACATTGCGCACCCTATGCAGTCCTCTGGGTGCAGGGGCTGCGAATACTGGTAGCCCTTAGAGTTCACTGCGTTGGTAGTGCCCAGCACCTTTTTCGGACACACGTTGACGCAGTAGAGGCAGCTTTTGCAGGCTTCTGTGTAAATTTCCACGCGGCCTTTAGCCATTTCAACCACTCCTTCTCATTTATTGATGGTGCTCCTCCCCGCCGGAACCTCCCATCCACTCCGGCAGGGTGTTGAGCCGTATCGGAAGTATGGGCTCCTCAACGCGCTCTTCCACTTCGGCGCAGAGCTCTTCCAGGACGCAGACAAAGTCCGGCGTTTCCCCGGGAAATAGAGCCCTGAACCTGTCCAGCCCTTCAATCACGTTCTCCACCGTGGTCTCAGGGCCGAAGTTTGGGTTGGCTACGAGATGGAGGCCGCGAAGCCTGGCCGCTCCTGCGACCCGGCCGACAGTGCTCTCAATATCTGCGAGAGTACGCGACCAGGGCCTGTACGGGTTCACTATGTAGAATACCCTTGCGTCCTCGCGGTTCAAAATGTGCGAAAACTGGCCTATCATATGCGAACCGTGCGAGCCGCCGCCCACATCCATCATCACAATACACTCGGGGTTGGTCAGCGTCTCTATGACGCCGGGCGCCACAGTGGTCGCGTCGAGATATTGAGCCTGGAAATGGAAAACGACTCCCTTCTCCTCCAACTCTGTTTCGCAGTCACGGGCGCGGAAGAGCGGCTTTGTCTGGTCCATATCAAAGAAGTGCACTTCGCGTCCGCCCTCGCGGGCTATGCACATAGCCAGGTTGATTGCCGTCTCAGTTTTGCCCGAACCGGCCTCACCTAAAAACACTATGTTTTTGGCTCCATGCAGATAATTTTGATACAATTCTGACAAACTTTCCACTCGCCTTCCGTGTTCTGTGAAGCTTTATGTACAACACATGATAGCACAATACCTGAGTGCAATGCAAGTCTGGGATTTAATGTGCGAAAGTATACTTAGATAATTAGGTTAACTAAGTCAAAAGCTAATTTATATGTTGCAATATAGAGAAAAAAGTGCTAAAATAATGTGCGCAAATTATACGATACAGGGGATGAAACGATGTCTGGACATTCCAAGTGGCACAATATACAGAAGACCAAGGGCGCCCAGGATGCCAAGAGGGCTCAGGCCTTCACTAAGATAGCACGCGAAATGATAGTTGCGGTCAAGGAAGGCGGCAGCGGCGACCCCGCCAACAACTCCCGTCTCGCGGCCGTCATCGCCAAGGCGAAGGCCGCCAACATGCCCAACGACAATATTAAGCGTACGATAGACAAGGCTCTCGGAAGCGGCAATACCGACAACTACGAGTCCGTCACCTACGAAGGATACGGCCCGAGCGGCGTCGCCGTTATCGTAGAGGCCATGACCGACAACCGCAACCGTACCGCCAGCGACATCCGCCACGCCTTCGACAAGAACGGCGGCAACATGGGCCAGACCGGCTGCGTGAGCTGGAGCTTCGACAAGAAGGGCGTCATCGTCGTCAACAACGAGGACGGTGACATCGACGAGGACAAGATGATGGAGGACGCTCTCGAGGCGGGCGCCGCCGACATGGAGCAGGACGGCGAGGTTTTCTCCGTCTACACCGAGCCCGATGACGTCGCCGCCGTTGCCGAGTACCTCACCGGCCACGGCTATGAGCTGCTCAGCGCCCAGGCCGAAATGGTCCCCCAGAGCTACATCACCCTCTCCGACGAGGGCGACATCAAGAACATGCAGAAGATGATAGACATGTTCGAGGACAACGACGACGTCCAGAACGTCTGGCACAACTGGGAAAACAGCGAGGGCTGATTACAGCGAGTATAAAAGCGGGAGGCTGCGCGCCTCCCGCTTTTCGCTTTTTTAATTATATTTTTCATTGTTTTAATATGGTGTTTGATGTATAATTCCTTCAGTATGAACAACCGGAGGGATACTATGCGAAAAAGCCTGTTTGCCCTGATTATGGCGTTTGTTCTCTGCCTCAGCCTGGCTACGACGGCCTCGGCCGACGAGCCGCAGAATATGGCGGAGGTAAGGTACAACGACAAAAAATATACGCTTGTCCTGGGAATGTACGACGAAGGCACAGACAAGATAGACGAATTTTCAGGCGCCGCGTGGCCAACGACCCAGACCGAGCTGGAAAGTAACGCAGGTCAGGTCAACGCCTTTCCGTTCAGCCAGTTCGCCGTGACGGTGTTTGCAAACATTGATGGCCAAAACAAGAGCGAGGTATCCGAGCCGCTGAGGAGCGAAATAATCACGTCCGTTGCGTTTTCGGCTGAAAACAATGGCAGCAATTTTATTGCCCGCATTGAGACCTCGCAGGGCAGCGGCCGCTGGTACGCCGCGCCGTATCTGAGCTATGTTCACAGCAGCGCGGATTTAGTTGCCGATGTTGAAGTGGCTGACAGCAAAACCCGGACGCTCAAGTTTTCTATCAATCACGACTGGATGCCCGACGACGTCTACGTCGACCTGAGCCATCTGACAAGTGAAACTGAGCTGCAAAACTACATTAACAACCTTAATGCTGGCAGCCTGAACGAGAACTATCCAGGCGGTATACTCGGTTTTTACATCCAGCTAGGCCCGTATGACTACGGCGACATCACAATCGACGGCAGCAAAATACCCGCCGAGGCGATAGTGATAATGGGCAGCGGGTATAACGACGGGGCCGCGCAGATGACCACGCAGCTCAGCAGCCTGACTATCACGAACAGTAATGTCAGTGACGGCAAAAAGCAGCAGTCCGTCATATCCGGCATAATATTTGAAAGCGAAGGCAACTCCGGCAGAGTTGCTTTGACGATAAACAACTCCCATGCCTTCTCGAGTATAAGCGACTGTTCCTTCAGGGGCTACGATACGGCGATAAGCCTGCCGGCCGGCGCCGAAGTGGGCAGCATATATAACTGCCTGTTCATCGAAAATGACCTGGCTATAGGATACGCGAACGCCGTCAGCGGCGTCAACATCTATAACTGCGCGTTTGACGGCAACAAGAACTCCATACGCCTTTCAAATATGCCGGGCAATTCCACCGCCTACGATTACCGCATCTACCACTGCGACTTCATCAACGGCAACAACTCCGACAAGAAGGACATAGACGCGTCCAAAGCAGTCACGGCGTCCGGCAACTACTTCGACCACCCCTCGGACAAAGCCGTCAATAACAAGGCCGACATCAGCCTGCGCTACCTCTCCCCCACCGGCCTGACGCAATACCTTATGTACCGCTTCGGCTACGACAACAGCCCCGTTGCGGCTCCTGACTGGGCGGGCAAGCTCATAGGCATCGGCTCGGAGGCCGCAAGCGTGACGGTTGATCTGAGCGACGAGCTGCTCTTCGCCGGCGGCGACGCGCTGATCGACGGAGACAGCTTTGACGGCCGCGACGGCGATCTGACAATAGAAGTAGTAGACGGGGACAATACGTTAGGCTCCTGGATATTCTCCGCAGAAAGCGAGGGCGAGTGATGAAAGCAAAAAAGCTCATATTCTACGCTGCCTGCGCTATGGCGCTGAGCCTCGCACTCACGGCGGGCGCTCTGGCCGACGGCAGCTTCAATGTAGACATCGGCCTCGTCACGAATGCCGACGGCAGCGTCACGGTGACAGTTGAAGACAGCAGCGTCCTGACCGAGAAGAAACCCAGCCTGCAAATAGCATTCAATGGTAAAAGCGCATCCGTGCTCCACGAGGGCGAGGTTATCCCCGCGACGGTTAAGAGCGGCACGGCCACCTTCCAGGTCGATGACGGCGGCAGCTACACAGTTGTCGAGGGGCAGTACAGCCTTACAAGCACTGTAGAGCCCGGATGCACTGACGATGGCGAGTATGTCTACACAGGCCCGGGCGGCAAGACCTACACCGAAACCATACCCGCCACGGGCCACGACTTCAGCGACAGGAACAGCCCCACCTGCTTAAACTGCGGCGAGCCGAACCAAAACTATGTCCCGCCCTACACTCCGCCCGCAGGGCCGGATGAAGACGGGGAGCCGGAACCCGTGCCGCCGGTGTTCGGCGACGTCGGGGAGGACGAATACTACGCCGACGCCGTTTCGTGGGCGGTGAACGAGGGCATAACCGAGGGCACCGGCGAGGGCACGTTCTCGCCGGATAACGGCTGCTCCCGAGCCGAAGTGGTGACTTTCCTGTGGCGCGCCGCAGGGCGCCCGGAGCCGGATGGCGGCGGGAACTTCAGCGACGTGGCGGCAGGCTCCTACTATGAAAAGGCCGTCCAGTGGGCGGCTGATCTCGGCATAACCGAGGGCACAGGTTCAGGCGAGTACAGTCCGGAGCTGACCGTCACGCGTGCCCAGTTCGTCACGTTCCTCTGGCGTCTGGCCGGGTCTCCGAGCACAAACGCCAGCCCTTTCGCAGACGTGCCCGAGGGCGCGTACTACAGCGGGGCCGTAGCCTGGGCCGTGGCCAACGGCATAACCGACGGCACCGGGGAGGAAACTTTCAGCCCTGACAGCCCCTGCACCCGCGCACAGGTAGTGACGTTTATCTACCGCTATTACAACTGAACACGCAATGGCAAAGGCCTCCGTATGGCTGCATACGGAGGCCTTTGCCTATCTAGCTGTCGGTATCAGCAGTACGCGGCCGGTGAGCTTTTCGCCGTCGGCGAGGCCGTTCAGCTCTGTTATAAGCGCGGCGGTGGAGTGATAGCGTTTGCCCAGCGTCCAGAGGGAATCCTCTCCGCTTGCGCGTATCACGGTCACAGACGGCCTCTCTTCGGCGCCCTCTGACTCTACCGGCTCCACGGAGGCTATCTGCGTAAACAGGGACTTGCGCGCACACACAAGCTCAAAGTCGACCACAACACGCACGTCTATGCCACCCTGGGATATGGCAGCGCTGCTCTCCGCACAGGAGGCGCGCACGCTCTCCGCATACTCGCCCTCCGCCAGCTCGCTGGGAGCCTCGCAGGTCAGACGGCGCATAGCGGAGTAGACCCCGCCGTCACTGGCCATATATATGACCGTAACGGCCACCGGGCAGTGCAGTGTGCCGCCCTCGCACTCCGCCGTGCCCGTGCGGCATATGATGCGGCATATGCTGACCGGAGACGGCACGGCGGTCAATGTCTCATTTACAGACGCGCGCACGGTGCTGCGGCGCTGGATACAGCTGATTTCTAACTGTGAACGTCCTATATCCAGCTCGCAGGCGTTGCTGTAGCAATCGGCCATGCACTGAACACGGACGCTGTCGGTGCACACGCACTGACTGACAAGGTGGAACTCGGCGGATATGCCGCGCTCTCCTCCGGCCAGCGTTATCGGCTCCACATACTCTGCGGTGAGCAGGGTATATATGCTGCAATCGGGACTTGCGAAATCTGTTTCGGCGTCTATCATTTGCGAGAACTCGGTCTCAAATCCCGCCTGACACAGCTCGCCGCTGTTCTCGGCCTCGTATAGCACGCTGAGCTTCACCGTGCCGTTGAAAATCAGCTTTGAACCAACGCTCCTGACGGTGCCGGGGACTATCTCCGCCGAGTGCCAGAGCAGCTCGCCGATTGGCAGCAGTCCGGGCTGAAGCCGGTACTCGTCCGAAACAACGAAGGTTTTTTCCTTTACGCAGACTACCGGGCTTATCGCCGTGGACTCAGCAAGGGTTTCAACGCTCTCTGCCCCGTCGCCCTCCAGCCCGGTCGTCACCTCGAGCTGCGTATGGTTGTAACATGCGATGTACACGTTTACTACCGCGCGCACCAATAATTTGCGCGGGTTGAGAGTGCGCGCGTCTATGTTGGTGACGGTCAGCATGGCAACCACCGTGCTCTCGTCTGTGACATTGGGTGCATCTACGCTCACGTCAATAGGTATTGAAGCCGTGAGCGAGCAGGCGCCCTTGCCTCCCTCCGGAGAGTAGAGCACGGTGGCGTTCACTCCCGCCGAGACGGACACCCTGCCGTCAGTGACGTCCTTGCTCCGGATAATGACTACCCCTTCGGCACAGAGTATGCGCTCTACGTCCGGCATAGTGTCCGGGACAACGGTCTCGGCGGCCTCTTCCACCGGCATAGAGTACTCAAAAACCTTTTCACAGCAGTCGATGCCGCTGCGCTTGACACATATGTCCATGGTATCTCCCCTCGTAAGAAGTTTCACTCAATTTTATGAGGGGCACCCCGGACATATTACTCCCCGCCTATGTGCAATCTCAAAAGAAAGCGAGAAATACACGCCGGCAGCTTTATTACCAGTATCCGCATTGAAATACCTCCTAACCGCAGCTCCTAAGGAGCCAGATGCCGCCAACTATAAGCGCAATGGCGAGCGCGAACCACCAGAACCCGGCCGGCAGAATGAGCGCCAGGATTATAACTACTCCAGCCAATATGACCAGCCAGCCAATTGCAGGCCCTCTCCTGCGCCTTCGCCTGCCCAAAATAAACCACCCCCTGCGTACAACTCATTATACGCAGGGGGCGTGTACTATGTTCTTATTTCTGCTCCCATTCCTTATACTGGGCGCTTATCTCGTACAGTCGGCAATAGCTCTCGTATCTGCTGCGGGCAATTTTGCCCTCATCAAGCGCCTCCCGCACCGCACACTCCGGCTCTTTGCGGTGGGCGCAGTCGTCAAAGCGGCACTTCCCTATGTACGGCTCAAACTCCGGGAAAGTGTATTGCAGCTCATCCTTGGGAATAGGCGGCATCTGCTCCACGTCGAAGGAGGCGAAGCCCGGCGTATCCGCGCAGTAGCCTCCGGCCACAGGGAAGATTTCAACGTGACGGGTTGTGTGCTTGCCGCGGCCAAGCTTTTCGCTGACAGCACCTGTTTTTAGCGCGAGTCCCGGCTCAAGCGCGTTGAGTATACTGCTCTTGCCAACGCCGGAATTCCCGGAAAAGGCGCAGACCTTGCCATTGATGCACACGGCCAGCTCCTCTATTCCCTCACCGGTCACGGCGCTGGTTTCTATAACACGGTACGGCGTCGCGGCGTATATGTCCGCAAGCCTGTGCGAATCCGTGGCGTCGGACTTGTTAATACAGATGACGACCTCGCAGCCGTTGTGCTCGGCCGTGCTCGTGACGCGGTCTATGAGGAACGGGTCGGTTACCGGTTCAACCTCGCTGGCAACGGCTATAAGCACGTCTATGTTGGCCACGGCGGGCCTGACGAAGTAGTTCTTGCGTTCCAGCACTTGGTCCACGCGGCCCTTGCCCTGGGCATCTAACGAAACAACAACGCGGTCTCCTACCAGCGGGCTCGTGCCGTCCAGGCGGAAACGGCCGCGCGCCCTGCACTCGACCGTTTCGCTGCCGGTTCTGACGTAATAGAAGCCGCTCAGGGCCTTGATTATCACGCCCTCAGGCAAAACTCAATCCCCCTCTAACTTCACTCATCCGGCGTAACCTGCGGCTCGTTTGTCGGTGACGGCGTTGGCGTTTCTGCCGGTCCGGTAGAAACCCAGATGTAAATTCTGGTGTGTTCCTCAACCGGTTCGTAGGCGTCTATACTCTGACGTATGACCGTACCCTCATCCTGCTCGCTCTCTATATACGTCGTATCGGCGTAGGTCAGGTTGTTGTTGTGCAGAATGTTGATGGCCTCGCTCTCGGTATATCCAACGAGGTTTGGCATGGTTATGGTGTGCTCTGCCGGGCCTGAGCTGACTGTGACGATGACGGTGGAGCCCTCTGCAAGAGGCTCGCCGGGTCCCGGAGAGGTGGAAATGACGTAGTTCTCTGTGACGGTGTCGCTCGGAGCGGTTTCAATTTCGTAAGTGAAGCCGGCGGCCTGCAGCTCTGTTATGGCCTCGGCGCGCGAGTGGTTAAGGACGTCGGGGACGTTGGCCTCACGCACGCCGGTGCTGACAGTTAGAGTAACGCTTATACCCTCTGGGACAATCATAAGGCTGCGGCCGGCCTCAGGGTCCTGGGAAATTATCTGGCCCTCAGGTATGGTCGGGTCGATAGAATAGGTCACGGTGAAGCTGTAAATGTTACGGTAGGAGCTGTTGTTGACAACGTCCTCATAGTCCTGGCCGACAAAACTGGGCAGCTCTATGCGCTCAGCGGTACTGAAAATGTCGCGCAGCCAGTAATTCCAGAGGAAAACGAACACGGCTATCATGAATACCAGCACGCCTACAGCGCCGCTCATTATGCTCACCTTGCGCGAGCGCTTGCGGCGGCGGGCGTATTTGGCCTTGGTCATCTCGCCCGTGTTGCCTATTGGGCGCACATCGGGTATTACATCCGCATAGTCGTCAGCGTACTCCTCGCTGACCATACGTCCCGCTGCGGCCTGCTGCGCACGGAAGGCCTCCAAATCAGAAAGCAGCTCCGATGCGCTCTGATAGCGCTCGTTTATGTCTGCGTTCATTGCCTTCAGCGTGATACGCGCAAGCTCGTCAGGTATTTCAGGGTTGAGGTCCTGAGGCGGCACTGCGATACCGGTTATATGCTTGAGCGCAATCTGCTCTGCGGTGTCCCCGTCGTACGGCATGCGGCCGGTGAGCATCTCGTACATAACCACGCCGAGGGAGTAGATATCGCTCCTCGGGTCCGGCGTACCGCCGCGCGCCTGTTCCGGCGCGATATAGTGCACCGAGCCAACAGTCTGAGCGCTGCGCTGCTCCTGGGCGCTCTCGAGCGCGGCTATGCCGAAGTCGGCGACCTTGATAGTGCCGTCACGCAGTATCATTATATTCTGCGGCTTGATGTCGCGGTGGACAATGCCTTTAGAGTGTGCGTGGTCGAGCGCCTTGCTTATCTGGGTGGAGAAGTGCAGGGCCTCCTTCCAGCCAAGCGTACCCTTGCGCTGCATGTACTGCATAAGGGTCACGCCCTCTATCAGCTCCATTACGATGTACTCCACAGAGTCTGAGTGGCTGACGTCATAGACGGAGACGATGTTGGGGTGAGAGAGCATGGCCACTGCCTGCGCCTCAGTCTGGAAGCGGCGGCGGAATTCATCGTCGCGCGCGAGCTCCTCCCTCAATATCTTAACGGCCACAAAGCGGTTGAGCCGGTTGTCGGTGGCTTTGTACACCACCGCCATGCCGCCGGCGCCTATGACCTCCTGTATTTCATATCTGTCGTCCAGGGTGGTACCCAAGTACTTGTCCATATTGGTGTCCATTGCTTCCTCCATACGCTTCGGAGTTATTTGGAAATGATAACTATTGTGACGTTGTCCCTCGCCTCGCGCGCAAGGGCGTTGCCCATCAACGCGCGTCCCAGGGAAAGCGGGTCTGTATTCCGGCGCGAGAGGGCGAATATCTCGTCGTCCTCAAGCATGTTAGTTAAGCCGTCGGAGCACAGCAGCAGCATGTTGCCCCGCTGCAGCTTCGGGGTAAATATATCGCAAGGCACCAGCTCGTTTACGCCGAGCGCCCTCGTTATCACATTGCGCCGGGGATGATTCCGCGCTTGTTGGGGCGTTATCTCGCCACGGTCTACCATATCCTGTACAAGCGAGTGGTCACGCGTGACCTGGGTCATTTGTTTCCTAGTCAGCTTGTAGCAGCGGCTGTCCCCCACATTGAGCACATATGCCGCCTCGCCGTATATGACGGCGGAGACCAACGTGGTGCCCATCCCTGTGTAGTCGGTATCAAAACAGGAGTATGAGTAAATCATATGGTTGGCGACATCGCAGGCCGCACTCATCATTGCTTTGATATCCGGCTTTCTCTTCTTATTTGCGATTATCCGCGCCCTCAATTCGGCGACATAGGTCTTGGCGGCCAAATCGCTGGCTATGTTGCCGGCTTTCTCGCCGCCCATGCCGTCGCAGAGCACGGCAATCAGGCAATCATAGCTGTCCAGTCTCTCTATGAGGAAGCTGTCCTGGTTGTCACGCCGCACAGCTCCCCTGTCTGTGATGCCAAAGCTGTTCATTAGCCCACCGTTTCTGCGGCCTTAGCGTCCGCGGTCTTTTTCCTCAACTGCCCACAGGATGCATCAATATCCCCGCCCAGTCTGCGCCGCACCGTAACATTCACGCCCTCACGCTCAAGCAGCTTCTTAAACTCCTTCAGCCGCTCCGGAGGTGTGGGCTCAAAAGAGCGCTCGTCCACATGGTTCAGGGGTATGAGATTGACGTGCGCAGACACACGCCTGGCGTACTTAGCCAGCAGCAGCGCCTGCTCGTCTGAGTCGTTCACGCCGTCTATCATCGCATATTCAAACGAAATGCGGCGTCCGGTCTTTTTGAAATACGCCTCGCACGAGTCCATGAGCCGGGCCACTCCCCTGCCGCGGTTTGCGGGCATAATCTTGGAGCGGGTCTCGTCGTCCGGCGCGTGGAGCGATACCGATAAAGTTAATTGTAAATTAAGCTCGGCCAGTTTGTCAAATTTTTCGGTCAGGCCGCAGGTGGAAAGGGATATGTGGCGCATTCCTATGTTCATCCCGTCCGGGTGATTCACGAGCTGCAGGAACTTCATGACGTTGTCAAAGTTGTCCAGAGGCTCTCCTATGCCCATGAGCACTATGTGCCCTATCTTGAGCCCAGACTCCTTCTCGGAGAACATGACCTCTTCCAGCATTTCACCCGCGTCCAGATTGCGCACAAGGCCGCCTATGGTCGAAGCGCAGAAGGCGCAGCCCTGACGGCATCCGACCTGAGTGGAGATACAGATGCTGTTGCCGTAGTGGTAGCGCATGACGACGGTTTCCACGGCATTGCCGTCCCTGAGGCCCCACAGATACTTCACGGTGCCGTCCTCGTCAGAGACCTGCTTCCTCTCGGCCTTGGGGGCGTAGAGATAGTATTTCCCGTCCAGTGCGCTCCGCAGCTGCTTCGGCAGGTTTGTCATCTCATCAAAGCTCTCTGCTCCGCGCGAGACCCAGTCAAAGACCTGCTTTGCCCTGTAGGCGGGCTGGCCCATGGCCTTGAGCTCTTCGGCTATCTCCCCGGGCAATAGCGCCCTTAAATTGATTTTACCATCCTGCATATAAAAAATCCATCCGTTTTATCTGTATCCGGCCAAAGTGTTCGCTGCGCTGTAACTGTGTAACTCTGCGCGCCCTCAAGGAAGGCGCGGACTATATCCTCGTTCTCTCGCTCGAGCAGCGTGCACGTTGAGTAGAGCAGCGTACCTCCCGGCTTGACGCATGCGGCCAGGCTGCGCAAGATGTCGAGCTGAATCTCCGGCAGCGAGGCAATCTCATCCTCCGGCTTGAAACGTATCTCCGGCTTGCGCCGTATTACGCCGAGGCCGGAACACGGCACATCTGCTATTACGACGTCAAAAGCGCCGCGAAGTTCCTCAGACGGCTTCCTGGCGTCCATCGCCCGCGTCTCTATGATGTTTATGCCGAGTCTTTCAGCGCCCTCGTTTACGCGCCTGAGTCGCTTTTCCTTCAAATCACAGGCCAGTATGCCGCCCTCGCCGTGCATAAGCATTGCGGCGGCAAAGCTCTTACCTCCCGGAGCCGAGCAGGCGTCTAGTACACGCATCCCGGGACTAAGCTCCGCGCTCTCCACAGCCAATCTGGCGGCAGCGTCCTGAACATAGAACAGCCCTTCGCCGTATCCCGGTATATCCGTCACGCCGCCCGCCCCAGTGAGGTTGAAGGAGCCTGCACATATTCCGGGTACGGCGGCGCAGCCGGCCTCTTGAATGGCATTCAAGAGCGCTTCCGGCGTTGTCTTTAGTGTGTTGGTTTGTATGGTAAGCGGCGGCTCGGCATTGTCGGCTTTGAGCAGCGCCGCAGCGCCTTCGTATCCACGGCGGCGTATAAATTCGCGTGTCAGCCAAAGCGGGTGGCTGAAGCGCGTGCTCAAATACTCCGCAGTACCGGTTCCCGGCACGTCTGGTATACAATCCCTGTTTTCTGCGACGCGTCTCAGCACGCCGTTTACCAGTCCGCAGGCCCGTGCTTTGCCGCGCTCGCGGCAGAGGTTCACGCCCTCGCTCACCGCCGCGCTGGGCGGGATGCGGTCTAAGAAAAGCAGCTGGCTGACAGATACGCGAAGTATGTCCAGGACCTGCGTTTCGAGCTTTTTAACCGGGGTTTTGCACCAGAGCCCGATGACGTAGTCGATGTAGCTGAGGTTTTGCACTGTCGCGCGCACGACGCGCGAGCACATAGCCGCGTCGCGCCTGTCAAGCCCCGCAGACTGTATGGCCGCGTCTAGGGCCTCGGAGGAGAAAGTGCCGCGTCTGAGCAAGTGCAGCGCGTCGAGGGATGCGGAGCGCGCCGTACTCATGACACGCTCACCGGGTGTCCGACCAAGTAGTCGTGGGCGCTCATGCGTTTTTTGCCCGGCGCCTGCAATTCGGTTATCATCACCGTCTCTCCCCCGCCGCATGCTATCTCCAGACCGGCTTTACCGGCGCTCACAACGCTGCCGGGGGCCTTATCTGTCATAGTGTCCGTCTTTTTCGCCATGTAGACCTTCATGGTCTCGCCGTGAAGCTCCATTGTGGCGACAGGCCAGGGGTTCAAGCCGCATATATGCTTGATTATTTCCCCGGCCGGCCTTTTCCAGTCTATAGGGCAGATAGTTTTGTCAAGCTGCCCCACATAGCTCGCCTTGACGTGCTCCTGCGGTATGCGCGGCGCCGTGCCGTTTTCAATGGCTCCGAGAGTTTTGACAAGCAAGTTTGCGCCCATCACGGCCAGCCTGTCGAAGAGTTCTCCGGCGGTCTCGTACTCGCCGACCGGGGTCTTTTCCTGATATATGATGTCCCCGGCGTCCATATCGTGAGCCAGGTACATGGTGGTCACGCCCGCGTATTCGTCGCCGTTGAGCACCGACCACTGTATGGGCGCCGCTCCCCGGTACTGCGGCAGAAGCGAGCCGTGGACGTTCACCGCGCCGTATTTGGGCACGGCAAGCAGCTCGTCGGGCAGAATCTTTCCGTAGGCCACGACGCAGAGTATGTCCGGCGCAAGGCTGCGCATCAGCTCGAGCGCCTCCGGCGTCCTGACGCTCGCGGGCTGATACACATCGAGCCCACGCTCAAGCGCCAGAGCCTTTGTTTCACAGGCGGCGAGCTTCATGCCGCGGCCCTTCGGCCTGTCCGGCTGGGTAAACACGCCCACAACCTCGCAGCCCGCGTCAAGCACTGCCTTCAGGCTCTCTGCGGCAAAGTCCGGCGTGCCCATAAAAACGACGCGCATGCTCAAGCGTTCTCCACCTCGTCATTCCAGCTTCCGCTTTCAAGCTCCTCATCGGTGAGCATGCGGCTAGCGCACTGGGTAAACATTTTGCCTTCCAGATGGTCCAGCTCGTGGCAGAAGGCGCGGGCAGTCAGCTCATGTCCCTTTACCTCAAAAGAGTTGCCGTTCCTGTCCTGGGCCCTGACCGTGACGTCCATCGGGCGCTCAACAAGGCCGAAGCGGCCGGGCACGGAGAGGCAGCCCTCCGGGCCGTTCTGGCTGCCGCTGCTCTCGACAATCTCGGGGTTGATGAGCTCGATGATGTATGGATCCTCGCCCTCGGGGACGTTGGTCTCCAGCACCAGAACGACGCGGCGCAGTATGCCCACCTGCGGGGCGGCAAGGCCGACGCCGTCTGAGCCTATGAGCGTCTCACGCATGTCGTCAATAAGCTGGTGGAGCCTCTCGTCAAAATTTGTAACGGGGCGGCAGTGCTTGTGCAGCACGCTGTCACCCTCGAGAACTATAGTGCGAAGTGCCATTGTATACCTCCTAATCAGACGGATTCGTATCCGCATAAACCGAGATGCCCCGGTAGCGCTTGTCGGCCGAGAACTTGATGACCGTGTCGGACACCAGCCGTCTCATACCGCTGCCCGGCACGGCACAGAGCGTCACGCGGTATCTGTAGTTGTTGTTTACTTTCAGGACTGAGAGCGGCGCCGGGCCGAGCACACGCGTCCCTTCGGTCTGCTTCGAGGCGTACAGCAGCTCGGAACGCACCATCGAAGCGCATTCAAGCACGAGCGTCTCGTTCAGCCCGGACATGGTGATGCATAGCAGCTCCGTAAAGGGCGGAAGCCTTTGCAGCCGCCTGAGCTCAATCTCGGACTGGAAAAAGCTCTCGTAGTCCTGGGCCGCAGCCTGGAGTATCGTCTCATTCTGCGGCGTATATGTCTGGATGACGGCCCTTCCGGGCTTTTCAAAACGCCCGGAGCGCCCTATGACCTGGGTTATCAGTGAAAACGTCCGTTCACTGGCGCGATAGTCTCCCGCATTCAGGCCCTGGTCGGCGCATATGACTCCGACCAGTGTGACGTTTTCAAAGTTCAGGCCCTTAGTAACCATTTGAGTTCCTACCATAATCGGTATCTTTTCCGTGCGGAAGCGCTCCAGCAGCTTGTCGTGACCTCCGGAGCCGGCGACAGTGTCGGTGTCCATACGCAGTACCTCGACTCCTGGGAAGAGCTCGCCGAGCTCCTCCTCCACCTTCTGCGTCCCTGCGCCTACGAACTTTAGCGTACCTCCGCAGTCGGGGCAGTAGGCGTCCAGAGGCTGTGTATAGCCGCACTGGTGGCACATCAGCTTACGCCCGTAGCTGTGATATGTCAGGCTCACCGAGCAGTTTGGGCACTTGTATGTGTAGCCGCACTCGACGCAGGTCACAAGCTTGTTCGCGCCGCGCCGATTTATGAACAGTATGCTCTGCTCCCCGCGCTCTATATTGCCCTGGAGCTCCTCGCGCAGGCGCTCGCTTATGGAGCCGCCGTTTCCGCGCCTGAGCTCTCGCTTTAGGTCGACTATCTCGACGCTGGGCAGCTCGCGCTCATTGTAGCGCTCCGGCAGGGTGAAAAAGCCGTAGCGGCCTGTAGAGGCAAAATAGCGGCTCTCGACGTCCGGCGTCGCGCTGCCGAGTAGCAGCAGGGCCTTGTCCTGGGCGCAGCGGTACTTCGCCACGTCCCGGGCGTGATACCTCGGGGCGTTTTCGGACTTGTAGGTGTCCTCCTGCTCCTCGTCGATGATAATAAGCCCAATGTCGTCGAGTGGAGCAAAGACCGCGCTTCTCGTACCAATCACGACCTTGGCGTCCCCGTTTTTTATTCTGCGCCACTCGTCGTATCTCTCCCCGGCGGAGAGGCTGGAGTGCAGCACGGCGATATCTCCGCCGAAGTGGGATGTAAAGGTCCGGAGCATCTGAGGTGTGAGCGCTATTTCCGGCACGAGCAGCATGCAGCCGCGTCCGCGCGCGCGCTGCTCGGCGATGAGCCGGATGTATATTGTCGTCTTGCCGGAGCCCGTGACACCGAACAGCAGTGCGGCCCCGGCCTTCTCGCCGTTTGCCAGGGCGGATATGCCGTCGAAGGCATCACGCTGGCTCTCGTTGAGCTCGGGCAGTCCCTGCGGCTCCACGTTCACTTCCGGGCGGCGAAAGACTTCCTCGTCCTCGAGCCGTATGAATCCGGCCCTGACAAGCGCGTTCAGGCTCTGCCTAGACGCGCCCGTGAAGTCCAGCAGTTCAGATACCGGCGCCCTGCCGACGGAGCAGATGGTCTGCAGGATTTCAGCCTGCATTGGTGCGCGAAGGCGCTTGCGCTGAGCGGCATCCATCGCCTCTTCAGCCGGGACATCCAGCTCCGCCATTGTGACGTACTTTTCATGTACGCGCTGCTTGCCGCCCTTGAACCACAGCCCGGCGGGCAGCATGGCTTTGACAGCCTCGTAAACGGTGCAGAAGAAGCGCTCATGCATCCACATTGCCAGGCTGAGCAGTTTTTGGCTCAACACAGGCTCTGTGTCAAGCGCCGACGCCACTGGCTTCAGCTTTTCAAAGCTGCTGTCGGGCGACACCGCCAAAACTATTCCCTCCGTACTGCGGTTTGTCCTGGTGAAAGGGACCATGACCCGCGCTCCGGGCACAATTTTGTCCTCCAAATGCTCGGGGATGCTGTAATCATAGGGCTTATCCAGACGGAACGGCACGCCCGAGACGGCAATTTTGGCAACTTTCATACCCGGTATCGACTTCTCCAAGACGCGCAAAAGGGCAGCGGCGGCTTAGCCGTCACTGCTCCTCCTTTATCTTCAGTTTGCCGGTATAGACCTCGTCTATGGCCATACTGATGGGCTTGGTGTCCAGCGGTTCGCCCTCTTCCTCGGCCTTCTGCGCTATGTCTCTGGCGCGGCGGGATACCAGGTTCACAAGCAAATAACGGCTGCCAACTTTCTTGACGAGTTCGGCCATCGGTGGATAGAGCATCATGATATAAGCACCTCTGTAACAAGATTTATTCTGTCCGCCGCGCGGCATTTTTCCGCGGTGAGTATTGCGTCGACTTCCGCGGCGGCGGCGTCCGGGTCGTCGTTGATAACTATATATCCGTACTTTCCGGCCTCCGCGCATTCGCGCTTGGCCTGCAAAAGACGTTCGCGTATCTTTTCGTCGGAATCTGTGTTCCTATGCCTCAGCCTTCTCTCGAGCTCTGCGCCCGACGGAGGCAGAATAAAGACGGTGACGGCGTCGGGGCAGTTGCGGCATATCTGGCTTGCTCCCTGGACCTCTATGTCGAGGATGACGCTCTTACCCTCCATCCTGCACTGCTCGACGTATCCGCGCGGCGTGCCGTAGTGGTTGCCCACATATTCGGCATGCTCAAGCAGGAATCCGCCGTCGGCAAGCTCCTGGAAGTGCTGCGGTGTGACAAAGAAATAGTCCTTTCCATCCTCTTCGCCGGGGCGCATGGGCCGTGTGGTCACAGAGACGGAAAAGCACACATCGTCGCGCATCTCCATGAGCCTGCCTATAACCGTGCTCTTACCAGCCCCGGACGGGCCGGAAATCACCAGCAGCTTGCCCTTTTCATGAGAGTTCATCCGCATATTCCCCCTGCTGTACATTGTAGCCAAGGCGCTCGGCCAATCCCTCGCTCGTCAGGGCGGACAGGATTATATACCCGCCGTCAGTGACCAGCACGCTCTTGGTCCTGCGCCCGTAGCTGGCGTCTATCAAGTTACCGTGTTCCCGCGCATCCTGTATCATGCGCTTTATCGGCGCGGAGTCCGGGCTGAGCACACTGACCAGGCGCTCGGCGGAGACAAAGCTCCCGAATCCAATGTTAACAAGCGCCATAGCTCACTCCACGTTTTGAATCTGCTCGCGTATCTTCTCTATCTCGGCCTTGAGGTCTACGACCACGCGGGCGATATCCGCGCTCTGGCACTTTGAGCCTATCGTGTTCGACTCGCGGTTGAGCTCCTGGATTAGGAAGTCCATCTTTCGTCCTATGGGCGACTCGCCCTCAGCCATGCCCTTGAGCTGTGACAGATGGCTGCGCAGCCTGACGGTCTCCTCATCGACGGCGATGCGGTCTGCGAAGATAGCGCACTCGGTTAGGACTCTGGCGTCGTCAATGGGCAGGCCCTCGAGTGTTTCGCGCAGCTTCTGCTCAAGACGAGCGCGGTATTCCGCAACGGTCTGCGGCGCGTGCTCTTCAACTATACCGGTCAGGCGGCCTATCTCTTCGATGCGGGCGAGCACATCGTCGCGCAGCTTGAGTCCCTCAGTACGGCGCATGGCGTCATAACCATTCAGCGCCTCCTCGAGTATGGCGAGCAGCCCGCTGGTCAGCTCGTCGGTGTCGAGTTCCCGTCGCTCCGTGCTGAGCACATCCGGCAGGCGGCACAGGTTCATCAGCGTCATATCGTCCGTCAAGTTGTACTTGCTGCGGACGTCGCTCAGTGCGGCTATATATCCGCGAAGCAGCGGTTCGTTCACGCGCACCTCGGTGCAGTCGGCCTCGCTGGTGTCTGCCGTGACGAACACGTCGACTTTGCCTCGCGTGATGTGCTTGGCCACCGCGCTCCTTATCGGCTCTTCGGCGAAAAGCAGAGTCCGGGGCAGCTTGACGGAGACGTCAAGGTATCTGTTGTTCACGCTTTTGAGCTCAACGCTCAGCCTCAGCCCCGCCGCGGTACCCTTGGCAGAGCCGTATCCTGTCATACTCTTTATCATACCGCCGCCTCGTGACCAATTATGCTGATAATGCTGTAAGTTATCGGGTTCTTCTTGTGGCGCCTTCCTACGAGCACTACAACGCCGAGGCCCACTGCGAAGAAGGCAAAACTCATCACGACCCTGAGCCCCTCGCTCATGGCAAGCGCGGCGGCTATGGCGTAGCCGATAAAGAAGAGTACGAAAGGTACAACGTACACGAGAACAGCCGCGCCGAGTATGCGCGAAGTGCGCGCCTCAATTTCAACCCTGTCGCCTATCTGGGCGCCGATGTCGTTGGAGGCCTCTACGCGAATTTTGCTGGCGTAGTGGCAAACTCCGCAGCTCTCGCAGTCGTCGCCGCAGGCGGTGCCGCGCAGGACTTCGACCTCTGCCTTGTCCGGGGCCGTAAGCTTTTTGATTATAGCAAACTGAGTCATACTATCCTCCTAGCTATGCGTTTGTAATGTTGAATGTCAGCCGGTATGTCCCCACGGCGCCCACATCTGTGACGCCGTCGACAAATATCTCGACATTCGACGTGTCCATCGTACCTGTCGCCGTGGTCTTGGACAAGTCGGCGACGGCGCGGAGATTTATGGTAGTGTTGTTACTGCTTATCCTGTCCAGGCTCTCCGGTGAGCCGCGCAGTGTGACGGTCAGCGAATGTGTGACCAGCTCTGCGGCATAGTTTTCAGGCAAGCCGGTGTAGTCGATGTTGGTTATTGTATAATCGCGCACCTCAAGCCCTGTTATTTCTACTGTAACTTTTACCGTCTCTATACCGGAGATATTCTCCACATCATTGGGCAGCACGACGCGAAGCTCAAACTCACTGGTGAGCTCAAAGCTTGCCAAATCTATCGGGCCGACCTCAATCCTGTTGATGGCGTCCACAACCGAGGCCTCGCCGGCTATAGTGATCTCTTCAACATCCAGAGTATAGCGTGTGTTTGCACTCGTAGCGCCCGCGCCCTCGGTGAAGGTCGGCACAATAGGCACTGTCTTGATAACGCTGACGGGTATGGTGACGGATATGGTGCTCACGTTGAACTCGAGCCCGCTCTGGTCTATCTCGTTACCCTCTGCGTCGTAGAGCACGAAGCCGGAGTCGACAGTGCGCGTTTCGCTCAAATCCGTGAGCGAAATCTCGGCGTATGCATGGTCAATCGTGTCGAGTACGCTCCTGGGTCCGCTCACCTGTATGGTACCCGGATCATACTCAACATCGCCCAGCAGGTAGCCCTCTGCAACGCTTCCGGTAAACGCGACTTCCACAAGCACGTCCTCGGTGTCCATCTGCGTGAGCTGGAAGCTTATGTTCCTAGTTGACGCAGACACTATGCTTATTTCGGAGGAGTCAACCCTATCCGGGTACACAAGCGTATAGCTCGTACTGACGGATGTCGCCCTGGAGTAGCCGGAAACGTCTATTACGGCCTTGACGTCGGAAGCGCTGAGGCCGCTGATATTCAGCCTTGTACCGGAAATGGTTACGTCTACAGTCTGGTCGCTCACATCGGTTATGACAAGGCCGCGCTGCGACTGAAGCGCTTCCTCCCCAGAGAAAACGACCTCAACCCCGTTCAGGCTGTTTGTTATAATCTCCTGCTGTGTACCTGTCAGGTAAACCCATATGCACAGTGCGGACAGCAGAGATATTATAGCCCAGAATATGTTGTTATTGAAGAGCTTACTTACTTTCTTCTTTGTCATTTTTCTTCACCTTGAGGCCTTTAACCGAGTCGACAAGTCCGGCGAAGCCGCGTTTCCTGGGCTGGCTTTCGTCATCGTGAATTAGCTCGCTGCGGAGTATCCTGCCGAAAGTCTCCGGCGTCAGGTGCCGCTTGAGCATACCGTCCATCGCCACGGATATGGAGCCGGTCTCCTCGGACACAATTGCCACTACGGCGTCCGAGCTCTCGCTGACGCCGATACCGGCGCGGTGGCGCATGCCCAAATCGCTGCTCAGAGATGCGTTCTTGGACAGGGGCAGCATGCAGCCTGCAGCGGCCAGCCGCCCGTCGCGCATTATCACGGCGCCGTCATGCAGCGGGGAATTTACGAAGAATATGTTGCGCAGCAGCTCGCTGGAAACGTCGGCGTTCACTATTGTGCCTGTCATCATGGCGTCGTTGAGACTGCTTGTCCTTTCAAAAACAATCAGCGCGCCGGTTCTGGACTCAGACATACTTGTGCAGGCGAGCACCGTCTGGTTGATTACCGCCTCCATTGTGGCGGGAACGGCGGGCGTACCAAAGAGATAGGCAAACTTTCCTGAACCCATGCGCTCGAGCAGCCGCCTTATCTCCGGCTGGAAGATTATAAAGATGGCTATCAGGCCGAGCTCAACTATGCGCTGGAAGAGCGAGCTTATCATCCTCAGATTCAGCAAATCGCTTATCACAAGCGCAAGCAGGACGAAAACTATGCCTCTGGCGAGCCTGATGGCGTTAGTACGCCTTATAAGGCCGATGCCGAGATAGATAAGCCCCGCCACCAGCAGGATGTCAATTATGTCTGATAAGCTCATAGTGAGCATGTAATTAATGCCGTTTGAAATTATTTCTGAAATATTCATGGGCCAGTCCCCTATATTCAAATGCTTTATCCCGGCAGCGATGTGCCCGGCGCATGTCAATTCATGATATTATATAATATCGAGCGGAAAATAGCAAGGCGAAATTCGTTAAGCCGGAGGCCTCCGCATTGTGCAAAGCGGCGCCTCCGGCTTGATTTTCACACGCCGGAGGCGAGTTCCAGCGCTCTTTGAACCAATCCCGGCACACGGTGGATCTCCTGCGTGGTATTGAAGGGCGACACGCTCAGGCGCACGGTGCCGGTTTCCAGCGTACCGGCGCTCTCGTGGGCGTATGGCGCGCAGTGCAGCCCGGCCCTGACGCAGACGCCCAGCTTCCCAATAGCCTCCCCCAGCTCCTCGCTGCCCACTCTCTCATGCCTTATGCTTAGCACCCCGGCCTGCGAGGACATGTCTTCCGAAAGGAACACCTCGAGCCCGGGGACAGTACGGAGCAGCTGCGCCATAGCTCGCATAAGCCGCCTTTCGTGCAGCTCGATTGCGCTGATACCGCGCCGCTCTATATACTCAACGCCGGCCAGAAGCCCGGCTATGCCCGGGATGTTGTGCGTACCAGCCTCCAGCCTGTCGGGCAAAAATTCCGGCATATCCTGGCTCAGGCTCATGGAGCCCGTGCCTCCCGCCATAAGCGGTGACGGCGGGTATTTGCACAGCAGCACGCCTGTACCCTGCGGCCCCAGCAGGCCCTTGTGGCCGGGCATGGCTATAAAGTCCGCGCCGAGCTTCGCCATATCTAACGGCAGCGCCCCCGCGCTCTGCGACGCGTCAAGTATAAACGGTACGCCGTGCTCGCGGCACAGCTCAGCTATGGCGTATACCGGCAGGATGAATCCAAACACGTTCGACACATGCGTGCAGACTACGCAGTCCGCGCCGGGTATGCGCTCGGCGAAGCCCTCCAGGGCCGCGGCTCGGTCGAAGAGCTGCGTGCGCACCACGTCGACATTCGCGCCCAGCATGCGCAGCGGCCTTGTCACAGCGTTGTGCTCCCAGCCCGACACGACTACCCTGTCTCCGGCCGAGACCAGGCCGTTGATAGCTATGTTCAGCGCATGCGTGGCGTTGAGCGTGAAAACCACGTTCTCCGGCCCCGGTGCGTTAAACAGTTTTGCGAGGGCCGCGCGGCACGCATAGGCCTTTTCGGCGGCCAGCATGGCTGGGCGGTGCCCTCCCCTGCCCGGGCTGGCCATTGTCTGCATTGCGGCCATCATCGCCTCTCCGACAACACGCGGCTTTTGCATGGTAGTGGCGGCGCTGTCGAGATATATCACCTCGCCACCTCCACATACCGGCCGTCCGGCTCCATCCTGTAAAGCCTGCCGTACGGCACATTGGCGCGGGAAAGCACGCTCAGGGCGCTGTGAAAACGGCTTTCCGGCACGGAGACACAATATCCGCAGCCGTTGCGGGTGAGCTCCTGCGGGGCCCTGGCCACCGCCGCCGTTATGCCTGAGCGCTCAAGCGCTGCGTTTGCGCGCTGGGCATAAGTCAGAGAACGGCACATTATCAAATAGCGCTGCATATATGAACCTCCACTAAGAGTGCAGGGCAATGCCCTTGGTACATTCTATGCAGCGCCGATAGATTTGTTTATTGCGGCCTGATGAAGCGTCAAAGGAAGTAAGAAAACTCTATCCGAGTAACTGTCCCGGTTTCATCGATGTAGATATACATGTGCGACCTACAGCAGTCCAGCAAATAGAAGGCGGTCTCTCCTGTTTGGCTCTGGCATATGAATGCCCTGCTGCTGTTAAAGCCGTCGGTACCGTACAGTGTTATCGCTCCATCGTCCGCAACGCAAGGCATCTCGGATATACCACCCGGTAAGCTGGCAAGTACTTCCTCTGCGCTCGAGCCTACGTCTATGCCTCGGACTGAAAAACCGGTCCCAGGCTCTGTCACTTGTATGTATTCCAGCTTGTAGTCATTGCGATAAGCGAAATGCATTCCACCCAGCTGATAACTCTCGCTATCGCCTATGGCTACGATTCCGGGAGTGGCAAGCAGCTGCGCTCTAGACGACATGTTTGGCAGCGGTATCCGCGCCTCACGGTTGTAGGGCATGCCCCGCCAGGCCGAACGCGCTTCGTCCTCTGTGACGGCGTAAAAGCGGCGCGGCATGTACGAGTACAGTTCATCCCCGGGATACGAAATTTCAAGCGTATCCCCGCTGAGCGCCAGCGTGAGCTCGCCCTCCCTCTCGTAGATGCAGAAAGACCCGTCAGGGGAAGTCGCTGCGCTGAACGTGTCTGTCGTCAGGTTTCGCTCGCTGAAGCCTTCGTTTTCGTACACGGTGAAAACACTGTACCAGCACTTGAACTCTACCCCGCCGTCGGCGAGCTCGCGGGAGAGCAGCAGCGCCTCGCCGCCGTCGCCGTATGGCTCGGCGAGCCAATATGCGTCCGGCTCGAAGCCTGCAGGCGGCAGAATATCCGGCGGTTGCTTGTTCAGCTCGATAGGCTCTGCCTCCGGCATTTGAGACTCCGGCACAACCGTAGGTGTGCTGGGGCCGGCATCCGGCTGCTCAGATGACCTGCAGGCTGTGAGCAGCAGTGCGAGGAATAGCGCTGTCAGAAGCTTTGCCCTGCGCATGCTCAGCTTTTCTCCGTTATCAGCGCGACGGTGTGGGCGGCGATGCCGCTCCCGTCGCCGGTGAAGCCGAGTTTTTCCTCCGTCGTGGCCTTTACGCTCACCTGCGAAACCTGCACCCCGGCGGCAGCGGCTATGTTGGCCCGCATGTTGTCTATATACGCCGCAAGTTTGGGACGCTGCGCTATTACTGTAGCGTCAACGTTGCCGAGCTCGAATCCCGCTGCGCGCAGTACACGCATCACCTCGGCGAGCAGCTTCAGGCTGTCCGCGCCCGCGTACCGCTCGTCCGTGTCCGGAAAGAGCTTGCCTATGTCGCCGAGCGCCGCAGCGCCGAGGATGGCGTCCATAATCGCATGTACAAGCACGTCGGCGTCCGAGTGGCCCAGCAGCCCTCGCTCATACGGTATGTCGACGCCGCCGAGTATCAGTTTCCTGCCCTCCACCAGGCGGTGTACGTCGTAGCCGTGTCCTATCCTGAACATCAATAATCCCCCCTGGCATCCAGTATTGCCTCGGCGGCATACACATCCGCCGGTGTTGTGAGCTTCAGGTTTTCCTCCGAGCCCTCCACCAGGAAAACCTCGGCGTCGAGCAGCATTACCGCAGCGCAGTCGTCCGTGAGCGCCAGGTACAGCCGTGAAGCCTCGGCAAGCGCGGAGCGTATCAAATCGGCGCGGAACACCTGCGGAGTCTGCATCAGGTACAGCTCGTCACGCTCAAGTGTCCGGAGCACTCGTCCACCACGCGCCTGGCGCACCGTGTCCTTCACGTTTATGGCCGGACTGGCAGCGCCTCGCTCCTTGGCTGCGATGACCGCCCGCTCTATAATCTCCTGCGTCACCAGCGGCCTCGCGGCGTCATGTATGGCTATGAGCCCCGCGTGCTGCGAGCACTCCTGCACGCCCGCCCACGAGGACGCGCACCTGTCCGCGCCGCCCTCGGTTATGCACTTTAGCTTGCGTATGCCCGCCTCGTGTGCTATAGAGGCTATGGCGGGTATTTTCTCGCCCTGGGTGACCACAACTATCTCGTCGATGCAGCCGCTCTTTTCAAACGCACGCAGCGTGTGCTCTATAACGGGCCTGCCGTGCAGCTGCATGAGCATCTTGTCCTCGCCCATCCGGGTGGACGAGCCTGCGGCGACTATTACGGCGGAGCAGTAGGGCCTGTCCGGAGCGTTTTTTGTTCTTTTAAACATGATATGTACCTCTTTAGGCTTGATAAAGCAATTATAAACTCTATGGCCGCAGACTGTAAAGCTGTACGCAAAGAAAGATAAACTTCGACTTTTGCTTCCATATTCACGCGTTTGGTGTTATGATATCAACTACAAACCGCAGCGCCTTACCGGCGTTGAAAAACTGTGAAAGGAGTAAGACAGATGAGAAACGACAAGCGGTTCTGGCAGCGCTTCTCGACGATATACGCGCGCTTCATGTCTAACGCATCGCCTACATATGCCGAAGCGTGCAGGCGAATCAAACCGCGCATTGCCGGCATGGACGTGCTGGAAATAGCCTGCGGAACCGGGCAGTTCACCGCGCCGCTCGCTTCCGGGGCCAAGAGCTACCTGGCGACGGACTACTCGGAGCGCATGCTCGCCAAGGCCAAAAGACATGCAAAGGCGCCCGGACTGAGTTTTTCAGTCCAAGACGCTACGAATCTGGATTTCGCGAGCGGCAGGTTTGACGCCGTTGTAATAGGCAACGCGCTTCACATCATGCCCGACCCCGACGCGGCGCTCAAGGAGATACGGCGCGTACTGAAGCCGGACGGGGTCCTGTTCGCGCCGACCTTCATGCGCGGCACCGTCGTAAAAAACAAGCTGCGCATGAAATTTATACGCATGATAGGGCTGAAGGTGTACCACAACTGGAGCGACACCGAGTTCCTGGACTATCTGCCGTCCCAGGGCTTCAAGGTTGAAGAGCATGAGACGATAGGCACACCAGTACAGCCTATGTGTTTTACAATAGCGAGGCCGGAGTAATCCGGCCTCGTTTTTTACGGCATCTGCATCCAGACGATATACTCTACGAGTCCGTTTTCGTCAAAGCGGAACTGCACTGCGCTGAGCATATCCGTAAGGACTATGCAGGGCGTATCCCCGTCATAGGCTATAACGCCGCTCGAGCTGACTATGCCGTCCGTGCCGTAGAGAAGAGTCTGGCCGTCCGAGGGCTTCTCAAGTTCAGTCACATTGCCCGGGAAGCAGGCTAGCACGTCCTCGGCGCTAGAACCAATCTTTATGCCGCGTATGTCGGGGATGCTGTCCGGATTCCCGCTGGCTATGCTGCCAATGCTGACGGTGCCGTCGTAGGTCTCGTATCCTATTCCAAGCTCCATTCCGTTGTACTCATAGGTGTTCTCGCTGAGTTTTTCTATTCCGTGAAGCGCCTCCAGCTCGGAGCGCTTCATCACAAGGTCTATGGGCGGCAGGCTCTCGCCGGTGTACGGCATGTTGCGGTATGCCTCGAGGGCCTCGTCAAGCTCGACGCGCTTGAAGCTCTCCGGCAGAGGCGCATACCCTTCGGGCACGTTCGCATAGCTCGTAAACAGCCCGTCCCCGTTTATTCCAATGGCGGCCGTAATGCCGGTGTTGTCCTGCTCGAAGCCGCCCCCGTAAAACTCGTCCGCAGTAAAGCAGCCGGTGAAGAGGTCGCGTTCAGTCCTTCCGCCCGACTGGAAGTCGGTATATACGCTGTACCAGCATTTAAAACTGGTGTTCCCGTTTTCGTCGGTGGCCGTGAGCATAAGCGCCTGGCCGTCGGCGAAGTCGTCAGCCACCCAATATGAGTCCGGTTCAAAGCCGGCGTCGGGCAGGTGGAAATCAACCGGCACGCTCTGGATTTCCGGGCTCTCGGAGGGCGCGGGCTCAGGCGTGGCGGAAGGCTCCGCCGTGGGCGCTGCGGGCGTTGGGGTGGCGGCCGCGGGCTCGTCCGTCCCGCAGGAGGCCAGGAGTGTAAGTGCGAGCGCGGCAGCCAATATGGCTGTAAGTTTTCGTTTCATCAAATCACCTCATTTGAGTTATACTTCCGTATTCAGCTTCCAGCTCTTCTATGCTTTCCAGCAGCTCGTCATAGCTGCCGTGCCGGTCGCTGCCGTAGATGCTGTCGGGGGATATGTCCGTCATGAGCCAGACGCCGTCAGTTTTCTCTAAGGTTATCCAAAAGGAGAAGAGTCCGCTGCTCATCCCATTATAGTTTTCGCTCAGGCTTCGAAACGGGCTGCGAACCTCGGCGACGGCAGTGTTCCCTTCGAGCTCGACTGACTCGATGTCGATGTCATAGTCGTACCAGGCCACGGGATCATCCGCGATCATAAGCGCCAGATACCGCGCCTCCGTGCAGTGGTACTGAAGATGCGGATAGCCCTCCGCCGCCTCGTCGAAGAACATCTCGAACACGCTGTAGTCCGTATACTCCGGATTATACATCCTGTCGTACCACAAATCCATATACATCGTAACTGTGTCGCGTATCTTGTTCTCATCGTCGAGGTACTCGTTACCGCGCAGGTCCTCGAGCTCGGCGCGTGCGTAAGCGGCGTACCGGCTCTCGCCCTCACGCTGAGGGGCCGGAGTCTGGACGACGATATCTGGTGGCGTTGCTGAAAGCTCCGACGTAGGTGACGGCGTGGCGGCCGGCTCAGCCGTGGGCGTTGGAGGCGTTGGAGTGGCTGCGGGCTCGTCTGTCCCGCATGCTGCCAGGAGAGTGAGCGCGAGCGCGGAAGCCAATATGGCTGTGAGTTTTCGCTTCATCTAATTCACCTCATTTGAGTTAAGGCTTTATCTATCACAACTTGCTGGGACTGCGCTGTCTCTCTATTGATTATACATCCCGGCGGGCTGGAAATCTACCTCTTTCCCGCCTAAGCGCCGGTATAGGCGACAACCGCCTCGACGTTGTCATCGCTGTCGAAGATATATCTCACGCTCTGTCCGCCGCCGTAGGCCGTGAGCTGAGTACGGCCGTTGTATTCGTCGGCGTCGGCGCGTACAGAGAGGTTCGCCCCGTCATAGAATCCGCCGTAGATTTGCCCCGAATCAGTCCCGTATTGCGGCGCGACGGGCCCGTCCGGAAAACGTGACAGCACGTCCTCAAGGCTCATGCCGATGGTTATGCCGCGCACTTCCGGCAGGAACTGCCCGCCCGTGCATTTGACGGACGAGAGCAAGAGCATACTGTCCGGAAGCGGGTTGAAGCGGAGTTCTGCCTGTGGGGCCGAGTATATCACGCCTCCCTCGCCGTTCTCCTCCCTGACGAGCTCCACGCCTGTCACTGCCTCAAGCTCCGCGCGGGATATCCTGACCGGTATCGGAAAGACTGTCTCGTCGTTAAACGGCATATTCATATGCGCCTCTATCGCCTCATCCTCCGGGACGCGAGAAAAGCGCTCCGGCCTCGGATAGTCGGCTTCTTCGGCGTAGCCGAGCGTCAGCGCGTCGCCGTCAATAGCCGCCGTGGCCTCTGAGTCTGTGAAGCTGCCGCACATCAGCTCTGTCGCGCCCGTCTCCGGAATTTCAACCCAGCAGCTGTAGCGGCACTTAAATTGCCCGTCGGCGGACATGAGCAGCAGCGCCTGGCCCCTGTCGCCGAATTCCTCCGCCAGATAGCAGCTCTCGGGCGCAAAATCCACCGGAGGGAGCGACAAGGCGGCGGGCTCCGGCATCTGGGCTGGTACCGCGTCCGGGGACGCTGCCGGCGAAGGCACATCCGCAGGAGCGCCGCAGGCCGTGAGGACGAGCAGGACCAATACTATCGGTATGAGTCGTTTCATGCTGCACCTCCGTCGCATGTACCTCACTGCGGGTTCCACTGGTAGTACGTTGCGGCCGATATGTTTCCGGCCTCGTCCAGCTCAAAGCTGATATACGTTGCGCCGAGGCAGTGTATCAGCACATGGCCCGGCCTGCCGGCGGTGTAGTAGAGCGAGGCGTAATAGCTGATGTCCTGTACGCCTCCGTAAAGGCGGAGCCCGGCTTCGCCGAGGGTTATCTGCGCCGGGTCGAGGTACATCGTACCGCCGTCATAGTCCATATACACCTCCACCGGGATTCTGAGCAGTATGTCGTTCAGGCTGTCGCCGATCTCGAGCCCGCGCAGCGTCGGGGCAATTTCCGGGTCGCTCGAGGTGTAGCCCTCGCCTCTCTCGTCGTAGAGCGCGGCGGTCTCGCCGCTATTGGGCGCATACATAAGTTCCTCGTAAAACACCGGCATCGAACGCATTACATAGCCTATGTAATCGTCATAGACGCGCGTAAACTCCGTCGGGAAGCTGATGTACCTCACAAAGCCGGTGTCGTTCTGGTCGAGCACTATTCGCGGCTCGCTGACCCTTGCGTCGAAGCCGTGTTCCTCCCCGTATATCCTCGCGGCGTCGTAGCTGAGCGTCAGGCGGTTCCCGGAGAAGTCGAACGAGCCGTCCACCCCGGTTATGGGCAGGATTTCGGATCCCGATGACTGGGTGTCGCAGTCATAGCTGAACTCCCCGTCCACAAGCTCGGAGGCAAAACAGTAGGCAACGAGGTTGCCTGGCGCGGCCGGGTACGTTCCCCTGTCCTGGTTGAAGCAGAAGTAGAGCTTGAACGGCGTCGAGCCGTTTTTCTCCGCGCCCATGTAGAGCAGCGCTTTTCCGCCGCTGCCGAAGGGCTCCGCGCGCCACACGCTCACAGGAGTGAAGTCCATCGGCGGCAGATAGTACGGCCTGCCCTGGCTTATCACTTCCAGATTTGACGGCGAGGACGAATACGGATACCTGTACGCCTCCACCGGCTCGGCGGATTCAACCGGCGTCGGTTCCTGCGACGCGCTCGGCGTTACCTCCGCCGACGGCGCGCCGCAGGCGGCGAGGGTGAGCGTAAGTGCAAGCAGCGCGGGAATTATGCGTCTCATGGGGTGCCTCCATTCATGTCGTCAAACTCCTTAGTAGACCAGAAAACGTTCGAGAGAATTCCGTTTTCATCGAAACTCAGGCGCATAAAGGAATCATTGTCCTCCAAAACAATGCACGGCGAACCCTGGTCGCTGTGATTGAGCTCACCACGCAGCCCTCCAATGGAGCCGTATAGCGGTATGCTCCACAGCTCAGGCGAGTATTCCTCGTACATGTACGGGAAGGCCGTGAGTGCGTCCTCAAGCGTGCTCTCCCCTATCCTGAGCCCGCGCACGGAGAGCGGCGCGCCGGGCGTGCTGCTTGAAAACGACGTGATATACCCGCTCTTGCCCGTCCAGAACGGCTCGCAGCGTATCTCAACCCCGCGATACTCGTATGTCAGCTCGCCGGTTTGGTTTACATCCTCCATCCTGTCAAGCATCGTCAGCCAGGTGTGCCGGTCGAGCGGGAGCTCCGCCTCGTCAATACACGGCATGTCCCGGTAGACGCGGAGCGCCTCGTCCCGGCTGACCGGGTGGAATACGCCGGGAGCCCAAACACCCTCCGCGACCGGCGGCGCGCCCAGCAGCTCGACCGCGCCGTCCGCCCTTTCCTCCAGCCGGGCAGAGCTCTCGTCCACGCACACACCGCGCAAGAAGTATTCCAGCCCGAACGGCTCGTTGTACTCGAGCGAATAGGAGGCATACCGGCACTTGAAGCGCGCATTGCCGTCCCCATCCGTGCCCGTGAGCAGCAGCGACCGGCCGCAGACCCCGAAGGGCTCGGCGAGGTAATAGTTCTCTACCGCAAAGCTGTCGTCGGGGAAATCCAGCCACTCCGGCACCGGCCTCGGCTGGGTGTAATAGCTTGGCACAGTCGGAAGCTCCAACGTCGCAGCGGGCTCCGCCGTTTCCACCGGCGCGATGGATTCAGCCGGCGTCGGGCTCGGCGACGGCTCCGCCGATGGCGCGCCGCAGGCCGTGATCAGGAGCACTAAGGCGAGCAGTAATGGGATTGACTTCTTCATACTCTCACCCCGGTATGTATTCGATGTCCGTCACGCAGTCGTTTTCTTCGAGGCTGAAGCGGACGCTGTCCTCTCCGTCGCAGTACCGGATGTACCGGCCTTCGGCGTCTGTTCCAACAAAGCCATAGGCCCCGCCCTCGTCGCCGTATATGTACCCGTCGCTCAGGCAGGAATACAGCTCATCCGCCGGGAAGCGCGCGACAACCTCGTCCGCGCCCATACCTGGTACGACTCCGCGCAGGCTGTTTGTCTCGGCGTACTGCCCGGGTTCGTATATGAACGGGATATTCTGCCAGCAGGCGATGTCTGATAATGTCGTTGTCAGTTCAAATCTGAGCTCGGGCTCGTCAGTTTCTATGACATACGGCGAGCCGACGCCTTCCCGGCTCAGCACGGCGCTGTTCTCATCGAGTATGCCGCAGGCAGTCGCGCCGGAGAGCTCGTATCCGTACCAGCAGTGGAATTTTTCCCCGCCCTCGTCGATAATCACCACGGCGGTCACCGCGTCATCCACGTCTCCGCTCAGTCGGTAGTGGTTGTACTCCAGGTCTGCCGCCGGCATCGACATGTCCTCGCGCACCAGTTCGCGGTAGAGCGCGGTCAGCGCCTCGCGCATTTCTGCTGCTGTCATTGCCTCGTCGGGCCGCACAAGCCCGTCCGTGAGCTCTATCCAGCCGTCCTTCCAGGCCCGGTCGAGCTCAAGATAGGCGAAGTGGCCTTTGTCTAAATCGCTCGCGGGTATCGAGTCCCCGAAGGATATGGGGTAATGGGAGATTTGGCTGCGCGCGAACTGCACACGCTGCAAAAGCTGAACGAACTCGGCCCGGGTTATCGGCTCATCCGGGCGGAACAGGTCTCCGTCCGATATCAAATCGCCGCCGCGCGTATACCGCGCATAGACGCCGTAGCTGTCGAGGTAAGCGATCGCCCGCGCCTCGTCCGTGCCGGGCGTGACGTCCGTGAAGCGAAGCGGGTACGCCCTGTCTTTGTTGCCCGCCGTGAGTATGTCCGTGACAAACACGGCGGCATCTCCGCGGGTCATAACGGCGTCGCCCAGTGCGTTCAGCCCCGCCGCCGCGGCGGGCAGTGAATCCCTTTCCAGCGCTGGCATGTCGTCCGCAGGAAGCGTAACCATGTTCTCGCGCAGGGCGTTAAACCCGATGGTATCTCCGGCGATGTCCAGGCCCTCCAGAGGCTCGATGGGCATGTCGGAGCCGCCTACGGAGCCCAAATGGACGTAAATATAGTCCTCGCTCGCCTTTATGACGTCGCACACGGCATGGGACGACTCGTTGTATATCGTCGTCGGATCGAAGAAGTCCTCTCTCGGGTAGGCGATGACCGTGCCAAAGGTGCCTAGTATGGTGTCGTACTTGTAAGAGTAGAAGCAAAAGCTCACGGCCTCGCCTACAGGATAATAGCCTGTGAGCCCGTCGCAGATTACAACGTATGGCGCAGCCTCGTCTGGGATTTCGATTGAAAAGTGCTGTGTGTCGCTCGTAAAGGTGTAGCCCTCGTCCGCCGGTCCGGCCAACACGGCGGGTTCCTGCGGTATGCGCGGGTCTACGGTCGGCTCCGGCAGAGTGTTGAGATCCTGCGGCGACGCGGGATACGGCGTCGGGCTCGGCGACGGCTCGGCCGTGGGTGCGCCGCAGGCGGCGAGAATGAGCGCGAGGGCGAGGAGCAATGGAATCAGGCGTTTCATAATTTCACCTCAATCCCACTCAGGAAAAACTTCAATGCTGGTAAGCCAGCCGCCATAGCTGAAGATAAATCTGAGCATTATATCGTTATCAGCATATACCAGCGTGGCGTGACCCTGGTCGCTGTACATAAAGTTACCTCTGGCCCCGTGGATGTCTCCGTACAGGACATCCCCTTCGGACTCCGGGAAGCGCTGCTTGACGAAGTCGATGTAGTCGCCGATATCCGCGCCACGCACGCTCAGTCCGGTATTGCGCTCAGTGGTGTAGTAACGATCGATACGCGTACCGCCGTACCCGTCGTCCTCAAACATGATTCTCATGCCGTTATACTGCCAGCGCGTTTCGTCCAGCTGCTCCGCTCCGGGCATTGCCGCCAGCTCTTCAACTATCGTCTCGGGCGGCAGCGGAAGTTTCACCTCGTCGTTTAGCGGCATGTCGCGGTAAGACTCCAGCGCCTCGGTATACTCTACCCTTCTGAAGGCCTCCGGTGCGGTGCCGTTATCGTCGTAAAGCTCCAGCGTAAGCGTGTCTCCGCCAATCGACACCACACCCCCGCTCTCAGTAACGCTTTTGAGGCGGAGCGCGTATTCGCTACCGAAAAGAATGTCCGGAACCTCTTCGTAATAGTCGTACCAGCATTTGAATCGCCCGTCGCTTGACAGAAGCAGTAAGGCCTGCCCGCGGTAGCCAAATCCCTCGGATATCCAGTATGACTCCGGCTCGAAGTCCGTGACCGGCAGAGAAAAGTTTGCCGGCATGGGTCTGGACATAATCAGCTCCGGCGGCTCTGAGGGCGTAGGCTCAGGCTCTGGCGTTGGCGTTGGCTCCGGCGTCGGCTCAGGAGTTACAGGATTGGGCGTTGCTTCCGGCGTCGGTGTAACTTCAGCCTCGGGCGCGCCGCAGGCAGATAGGACGAGTATCAGTGCGATTAAAATGGCGATAACACGTTTCATAACACAACCCCCAAATCTCTCTATGCAAAAGGGACGGAAAAACCTACTAAAAGGTTCCCGTCCCTTTTGCGAAATTTGTGCATTACGAGCACATTGCGCTGTCCAATCTGGCTTCGACTTCTTCATAGCTGGAGCTCTCGGAGAGGACTATCTCGGATATAAGTATCTGCTTGGCCGAGATGAGCATCTTGCGCTCCCCTGTGGAGAGGCCGCGCTCCCTGTCCCTCTGCATCAGTCCCTTTACGACCGAAGCGACCTCCATCAAGTCGCCGCTCTTGATGCGTAGCATGTTTTCTCTGTAACGTTTGTTCCAGTTTGAGGTCATCTCGACCTCAATGCCAGGTATGGCTCCGATTATTTTCTCCGCCTGCGCCGGGTCGACTATCGGCCGCACTCCAATGACGTCGCTGGATTCCACCGGTACCATGACCTGCATGCTGCCCGTCGGCAGCTTAAGCACATAATAGTCTCTGTCCTTACCGTTAATTTTTTTCGTCACGATGCTCTCAATAACGCCCGCACCGTGAAGCGGATGCGCTATCCGGTCTCCTACCCGGAATGTCATTGCTACCTCCATTTCCCTGAATTTACTTATACGTTACATACACATAGATTATACACCAAAAATCAGCTGTTAGCAAGGAAAATCGGGGTAATAGCAATGAAAAGCTTATAAAAATTGTCACCGGAGGCCTATATATGAAATTATCCGACACGATATATACACAGCGTTGGATTTAGTACAGCTTTGCACACAGCCTGTGCGACATAAAAAAGCCGTGCCGGCATATGCCGGCACGGCTTAAGTGTTTTAATTACTCCTCAGTTTCGTCGAAGTCGAAGTCAGGGATGTTGCCCTTGGCCTCGCCGGTCTCAGAAACCTCGTAGACGAGGGCGTCCTCCTCAGGGACAACAGGACGGCGCTCGCGGGGCTCACGTTCGGTGCGCTCGCTGCGCTCACGACGCTCACGTCGCGGAGCCGGTTCGGGCTCGCTCAAAGCGCGGATGGACAGGCTGACCTTCTGCTTCTCGGTGTCGATAGCGGTAATCTTGGCATCGACAACATCGCCGACGGAGAGGACCTCATCGGGCTTGCCGATGCGGCGGTTGGCAATCTGGCTGATGTGGATAAGGCCATCCACACCGGGCATGACCTCGGCGAAAGCGCCGAAGGGCATCAGCTTGACAACCTTGACCTTGACGACGTCGCCCACGGAGCAGGTGCTGACGAACTTGTTCCAGGGGTTGTCCTCAGCCTTCTTGTAGCCGAGAGAGATGCGGCGGGCCTCGCGGTCGAAGCCGATGACGTAGACGTCTATCTCCTGACCGACGGTAACGACGTCAGCCGGGCTCTTGATGCGGCCCCAGCTCAGCTCGGAGACATGGACCATGCCGTCGATGCCGCCGATATCTACAAAGGCGCCGTAGCTGGTCAGGCTCTTGACCACGCCGTGATAGGTCTTGCCGACCTCAATCTCATTCCAAACGGCCTCGGCCTTCTCGCGGCGCTCCTTCTGCAGCACGGCGCGGATGGAGCCGACAACGCGGCGGCGGCCACGGTTGACCTCGGTAATCTTCAGGCGGACCTTGGTCTTTACCAGCTGGGTCATCGGGGCGTCCTTGGGCAGGCCGCTCTGGCTGGCGGGTACGAATACGCGCACACCGCTGACGTTGACAACAACGCCGCCCTTGTTTTCCTCAGTGACCATGCCTTCAACTATTTCGCCGTCGGCCTGGGCCTGCTCGATGACCTGCCAGCTCTTGGCGGCGTCAAGACGCCTCTTGCTAAGCTGTGCGGTGCCTTCGACGTCGTTCACACGAACCACGATGGCCTCGACAGTGTCGCCGACCTTCACGGCATCCTCAACAGGGACAGCGCCGTCGTTGGTGAACTCGCTGGTGGGGATGAAAGCGGAATACTTGGTTCCGAGGTCCACGCTGACCTCGGTGGGCGTGATAGCCACTACTGTGCCGGATACCCTGTCGCCATTATATATAGTCTTAAGAGAATCCTCCAGCATTTCATCGAAGCTCTTTTCAGCCGCAGGCTTCTCGGCGGCTGCCGTTTCCTCAACGGCGTTCGCGGCCTCTTCCGAGGGAGCAGCGGTCTCAGCCGCCGCTTCGGTCACGGGCTCGGCCTGCTCGACCACGGTCTCTGCCGCGGTCTCCTCTGCCGGGTTCTCTTGAATCAGGATCTCGTCGCTCATCTTATCCAGTACCTCCTTGATTATCCACGCGGGCGCGCTGGCTCCCGCTGTGACGCCGACTGTGTCCGCCGGCGAAAGCGCCTCAAGGCTTAAAGCCCCGGCGTTCTCGACGAATTGGGTGTTGGCACAGCGCTCGGCGCACAGCTCTGCCAAATGCAAGCTGTTGGCGCTGTCCCTGCCGCCAATGACTACCATTGCGTCACATTGAGAGGCCAGCCGGATGGCCTCCTCTTGCCTCGTGGACGTAGCAGAACATATTGTATCAAATATTTCTGCATTTGTACACCATTTTTTTATTAAAATCTCACATTCTTTTAGATTGGCCTCGGTTTGGGTCGTTTGTACCACAACTGTTACCGGTTCCGAGCGGATTTCAGGCCTCTCTGAGAGCAAATTTTCCAGTTCTTGTGAATTTGCAACAACGTCAGCGCCTTTGCATCGACCGCATATGGCCACGACCTCGGGGTGGTCGGCCTTACCTATTACCAGAACGTGTCTGCCTTTGTCCGACGCTGCGGCGGCCAGGCGGTGGATGCGCGCGACATTTGGACAGGTTGCGTCGGTTATCACGGCGCCATGTTCAAGCAGCGCCTGCTCGCATTCGCTGGAGATTCCGTGAGAGCGTATCAGCACACGCTCACCTGGTTTTACCTCCTCGGGCGAGGATATGACCTTGAGGCCACGCTCAGCTAGGCGCTCGACAACGTCGTCGTTGTGGATGAGCGGACCGAAGCTGAGGCAGGGGCCGGCTTCCAGCATTTCCTCTGCCATCCTTACCGAACGGGATACGCCGAAGCAGAAGCCGGCGCTCTTGGCAACTACTACTTTTTTCACGCACTCTCACCGTCCCTGAGCTCATATATGCGCTCCATAATGTCGCCGGCAAGTGTCTCGTACTCGTTGTGGTTGTGTCCCTCTACCGTGTAAGGTTTGCCTATAGACATGTGAATGCGCGAGAACAGCTTTTTTCGGCGCGGGATATACACCGGTACTATGGGGACCTGAAGCTTGCTGGCCAGGCGCACGGCGCCGGTCTTGGCGTCCACCATGTTGTCCTCCCCGGCACGGGTGCCCTCGGGGAATATGAATATCTTGTCGCCCCGTTTGAGATAGCGCATCATGCTGCGCATTGCCCCGATGTCGCTTTCGCCCCGGTTTACGAAACAGACGCCGCATTTTCTGAGCACCCATCCGATCACAGGGACCGTACTGAGCTCAACCTTGGCTATAAAATGCATGAACGTCCTCTTCCCGAAGGCCGCCGCGGCCAAAAGCGGGTCGACCAGGTTGGAGTGGTTGCCGCACACTACGGCCGGGCCCTCGGGTATATTCTCAGTACCCTTGCAGCGCACAGGATAGATTAGCTTGACAACGGGAATGACTATTGAGTATATAAAATTGAACCAGCGCTTCTCATCTTTTGCCTTGTTCTCGGAACGCCTTGAATCCTTTCCTTCAGCCATGTGCAGCCACCCCCAGCCTTTCGGAAATCAGGGAACATACGGCGTCTATGCTTTCGGACAGGTTCAGGGAGCTGGTGTCTATCTCGACGGCGTCGTCGGCCTTTCGCAGCGGCGCGGCGTCGCGGCAGGAATCACGCTCGTCGCGCTCGTCTATGTCCTTCTGCACCTCATCGAGGGATATCTCACGACCGGCCTCTACAAGCTCTTTCCAGCGGCGCTCGGCGCGCTTTCTGCTGTCGGCGGTGAGGAACACCTTCAAATCGGCGTTCGGCAGCACTACTGTACCGATGTCGCGCCCGTCCATTACTACGCTGTGCCGGCCCGCCAGCGAGCGCTGCATACCAAGCAGGAAGGCCCTGACGCTGGGCATGGCGGACACCTCAGAGGCGCGCTTGGATATCTCGGGGGTGCGGATAAGCCCGCTGACGTCCTCGTCGTTGAGAAGCTCAACCTGCACGCCGTTGGCGTCGTAGCCGAGCTCTATGTCCAGCTTCGGCAGCAAAGACTGCACCGAAGCCTCGTCTCCGGGGAAAAAGCCGCATCTGTCGACCGCCAGACCAACCGTGCGGTATATCGCCCCGGTGTCGACATAGAGGAAACCAAAGCGCTTCGACACTGCGCGGGCTATTGTGCTCTTGCCGGCGCCTGAGGGACCGTCTATTGCTACAGAGTAGTGTGCTTCCATTACTTGTCCTCCGTCCTGAGGGAATTTGCGGCGACGAAAGCGGTCGCCCACGCTATTTGCAGGTTGTATCCGCCGGTGTATGCGTCGAGGTCAAGCACTTCGCCCGCAAAGTACAGCCCCGGCACGAGCTTCGACATCATCGTGCGCGGGTCGACTTCTTTTGTGCTCACGCCGCCCGATGTGACTATAGCCTCGGCTATGGGTCGCGGCCCGGAGATTTCCACGGGGAACTCCTTGAAGAGCCTTACCAGGCCTTGCCGCTGCTCGCGCGTCACGGAGTTGGCCCTCTCTTCGGCTGGTATGCCGGACAGCTTCACCAGCACAGGTATCATGGCCTTACCCGCCAAATCGTTCAGGCAGTTGCGGAACTCACGGTTAGAGTACTTCTCAAGGTCACGCAGTATGCGCGCGTCAAGCTTCTTTTCATCGAGGCCGGGCTTGAGGTCTATGCTTAGCCTGTACTTTGACTTCCCGAAATTGCGCATGTGCGCGCTGGCAGAGAGCACCAGCGGGCCTGACACGCCGAAATGCGTAAACAGCATCTCGCCGAGCTCCTTGTATACGAGCTTGCCGTCCTCATAGGCTGAGAGTGTGACATTTCTGAGGGAAAAGCCCTGCATCTCCCGGCAGTATTCGTCCGGCGACTCCAGCGGCACGAGGCTCGGCCTGCAGGGCGTTAGCGTGTGGCCCAAAGAGGCGGCCAGCCTGTAGCCGTCGCCCGTCGAGCCCGTGGCCGGATAAGAGAGCCCGCCCGTGCAGACCACAGCGCTGCGGCAGATAATCTCACCGCGCTCGGTTGTGACGGCGCAGACTCCGTTTTCGTCAGTTTTTATCGCCTTCGCCTTTTCTCGAAGGATTTCGACACCGTTTTTGTGGCACAATCTTGTCAGGGCCCCGGCAATATCTCCCGCCTTGTCGGAGACGGGGAACACCCTCCTCCCCCTCTCTGTCTTGAGCGGGACGCCGAGGTCCTCAAAAAAGGACATGGTGTCCTGACAGGAAAAGCGGTGTATGGCGCTCTGCAAAAAGCGCCCGCCTACTGGTATGGCTTCTATAAACTCGCGCGGCGTGCAGTCGTTTGTGACGTTGCAGCGTCCCTTTCCGGTTATGCGCAGCTTCCTGCCCAAATCCCTGTTCGGCTCGAGCAGCACCGTCTTGAGGCCGCGTCCGGCGGCCAGAGCGGCACAGAACGTGCCGGCGGCGCCGCCTCCTATTATTACCGCGTCAGCCGTCAACATTTTCAAACACCTTGTAGTCGCTCCAAATCTGCTCGAGCTTCTTGAACGTGTCGCTCAGCGCGCCGCGGCTGCGCGAGCCGACGGCGATGACGATGGCGTTCACAAGGCTCATTGGCGCAACTAGAGAGTCCACGAACGAGACCATCTCGCTCTTGGCAAAGAGGCATACGTCCGCCATGCCAAAAAAGGGCGAGCTCTCGCTGTCGGTGAGGCCGACGGTGGACGCACCCCTGTCCTTGGCAAAGCCCATGACCTTGGCAGAGCGCGAGGAGTAGCGCGGGAAGGTCAGGCCGATAAACAGGTCGCCCTCCCCTATGCGAAGCAGCTGCTCGTAGGCCTCAGCCGCGCTGTTGTCGTCGATGAGGTGTACGCCCGGACGCAGCAGGCCAAGGTAATACGCCATGAAATCGGCCAGGCAGCGAGAAGTGCGCGACGCGAAAATGTATATGTCCTTCGCGCCCATGATGCTGTCTATCACCCGGTTGAAGCTGTCCTGGTCTATCTCCTCGAGCGTGGTCTGCAGCTTATCTATATCGTCGCTCATAACGCTCTTTAGTATGTTCTTGTCATCGAGCATATCCTTCGAGGCCTCGATGCGCTGCACGCTGGTCAGTCGCGAGCGTATCATCTCCTGCAGCGCCTTGCGCATGCCCGGATAGCCATCGAAGCCCAGCTCGGCTGCGAAACGGACGACCGTGGACTCGCTCACGCCCACGGTCTTGCCGAGTTTTCCCGCTGTCATGAAAGCAGCTTTGTCGTAATTTTCCAGAATGTACTTTGCAATCAGCCGCTGTCCCTTTGAAAAACCTGAATTGTCCTTAGATATCAGAGCCAGAATATCCTTGTCCATCGTTATCCCCCATACTGTATGTAAAGCCCGTTCGTGTCCACGGGCGAAAAGCTTAGTTTATTTTACACAGTTTGCGAATATATTACAAGGGGTATAACGTGAACAAACTTTTACGAATTGCCTCAAATCAGGCTTTTGATGTACCCCACTTCATCGCCGGTGAGTAATCTCCACCGTCCGGACGGCAGCTTCCCGAGCTTGAGTTCCCCCTCTGAAGTCCTGACCAGGCGAGTCACAACCAGGTTCACGCTCTCGCACATGCGTCTCACCTGGCGGTTGCGTCCTTCGTGTATGGTAAAGCGCAGCCGCGTAAACTCGTCGTCGGAGCTGAGAAGCTTCACCTTGGCCGGGCGAATCTCCTTCCCGTCTATGGCGCGGAGCGCCTCCATGGCCGCAACCTGCCTTTGCGTGACTCGGCCGCGCACAGTGACGGAGTACACTTTCTCCACTTCGTGCGCCGGGTGCATGAGCGCGTTGGCGGCCTCGCCGTCGTCGGTCATTATCAGCAGGCCCTCGCTGTTGAGGTCGAGCCGTCCGACCGGGTACAGCCTGCGCCCTGCTCCCTCCACGAGTTCGGCAACGGTCCTGCGGCCCTTCTCATCGGAGAGCGTGGTAACATAGCCCCGCGGCTTGTTCAACATTATGTACATTCGTTCCGACATCTCGCCTATGCGCGCCCCGTCCACCTCGACTATGTCCGTGTCCAGGTCCGCGCCCATGCCAAGCGTGGCCGTCTTGCCGTTTACGGTCACGCGGCCGGAGAGTATCAGCTTCTCGGCGGCCCGGCGCGAGGCTATGCCCGCGCCGGATATGAGTTTTTGCAGTCTTTCCTTCATTCTTCGTCCTCAGTCAAATATATGGGCCTCCCAAGGCCCCGGATAAGCTCCACGATGCGAGAGAATATGCCCGAAGTGGCCTCTGCGGGCATGTCCGCCTCGTAGACAAGGCGCAGCTCGCACACCGTTTCGCCTTCGGATGTGACAATCACGCGCCCGGCGGTCTCACCTGCCCTTACAGGGCAGACGACAAAGGGCGGCAGCTCCAGCGAGAGCTCGTACTCCGCTCCCTTCGGCAGCAGCGCATACCCATCGCTCTCCGCCCTGGCCCCTGCGTACAGCGTCCCGCCGTTCACTGCGTTCACGCGGTAAGTGGTGTCCGAGTCTACGACCTTGACGTAGTCGTAGTTTTCGAAGGCCCAGTCGTAGAGCGCGGCGTGGTCGTCCCAATCCTGTCTGTCATCGAGCGTGACGCAGACATATCTGGCCCCATCCCGCTCGGCACAGCTCACAAGCGTGCGCCCCGCCGCCATAGTGTAGCCGGTTTTGATGCCGGTACAGCCTGAATACATGCCCAAGAGCTTGTTGTGGTTGTATATCTCGCTGCCGTGCACCGTGACGCTCTTTGTAGATACGATGCGGGCAAAGTCCTCGTTCTCCATAGCGCAGGCGCCGAGACGCGCCATGTCGCGAGCGGTGGAATAGTGTCCCTCGGCGTCCAGGCCGTGCGGGTTGGTGAAGTGCGTCCCGGCCATGCCGAGCTCTTCGGCCTTCTCATTCATGAGCTCTGCAAAGCTCTCAATGTCCCCGGCGGCATGTATAGCGAGTGCGCTGGCCGCGTCGTTGCCGGAGGCAAGCATCAAGCCGTAGAGCAGCTCCTCTACCGTGTAGGTCTCACCGGAGCGCAGATACATGGAAGAGCCTTCCGTACCGGCGCTGCGGCTGTCTATCTCGACGAGCTCGTCCAGGCCGCAGTTCTCGAGCACAACGAGGGCGGTCATAATCTTCGTCGTACTGGCAATGAGCATGCGCTCGTCTGCATTGCGCTCATACAGTACCTTTCCCGTGTCCGCGTTGATGAGTATCGCGGCGCGCGCGCCTATGTCTGGCACTGCAAGCACAGGCATGGCGAGCACTGCGCAGGCTATTAAAAAGGCTATGGCTTTTTTCAAAACAGCACCACCCGTAAAACTCAGGGTGGTGCTATTATTTGCAGTTACCGGCGGCGCTATTCGTCAAACGCGCTCTCCGCGCCGCAAAACTCTCAGCCGCTGTACCGCCTTGCGTCAGCAGCCGAGTTGTGCGCTCAGGCCTCTGGCGCGGCCTCCGGCGTCACAGTCGCGCCGGGCGTGGACTTCTTGTCAATGAATGCCTCGGCGCGGTCGAGCAGCTGCGGCACGAGGTCTATCACGCGGTCAAGCGTAGTAATCGCAGGCGGCTGGATGTTCAGCATACGCACGACTCCGTCCTTCACCACGAGGAAGCCGATGGGCTCGATGCGTATACCGGCTCCACTGCCGCCCACACATCCGTCGCGCTGCTTGACCAGGTCCCCGCCGCCTCCGGCGAAGCCCACGCTGACCCTGGACACGGGCACGAGCGTCACTCCGTCAGGCGTAGTCACCGGGTCGCCGACCACCGTGTTGGCGTCGACCATCTCTTTTATCTTGGCTATGCTCTGCTTGAGAAAATCAGCCATTGGAGTCTGCATCTGTTCCATCTTGTTCCTTCCTTTCCTTGGCGGCGGCCTTAGCGGCCTTGTCCGCACTGCGTTTTATCTTGAGGAATCCAACGCCGGCCGCTGCGGCTACGGCGATAATGCGCGCCAGGTTTATCGTGATAGTCACTCCGGCCTCCACCGTGTAGTTATCTGCCGAGAAGTCTATGCCGGTCTGCACATCGCTGCTGCGCACATTGAAGGCGTGACCGGCAGCGGAGCCGACGGTGGCCATGGCGTAGTTTATGGTGCCGTAGGCCATGACGGCGGAGTACGGGTCTCCCCCGCCCACGGTGATGTGCAGGAGAAAGCGGTTTACCGTCAGCTTGCGCCTGAAGCGCGAGAGCGTGCGGAGCACCAGCTTCAGCAAGTCCGGTATCATCTCCCGCGTCACGAGCGGCGGCTTGGGCTTTTTCTCTGCCTCCGGCTTCTCAGGCTTGGGTTTCTTTTCGCGCTTTTTGGCCGGCGCTTTCGTCTCCTGTTTCGCCGGGCGCGGGAACAGCGGCAGGTCGAAGCACATTACGCGCGCAGAGACCTTGAACGAGCCCGCTGCGTAGTCCGCCGACACGCCCAGCGGCGTGAAGAGCAAAAGCAGCAGTATGCAGAGCACTACCGCTAAAATTATCCATCCGACTATGATGACCACCACCTTTTTTGCCGAAGAAGGTTTATAACGGCCTTACAGCAGGCCGGTTATCCCATGTCCATTTCCAGCTGCTCGCCGCGCCCCTTGAGCTCCTCAACGGCGTTTTGGAGCTTCTCCAGGCCGTCGGCCTCGCTCATGTCCGGCAGTGTCGGCAGCTCATCGAGGGAGCTGATGCCCATGACGCGCAGGAAGGCCTCCGTCGTCCTGTACAGCGTTGGGCGCCCCGGGGCGTCCAGCCTTCCGGCGGGCTCTATCAGGCCCTTTTCTGCCAGGCTGGATACAGTGTAGGAGCTGTCCACTCCCCTGACCTGCTCGACATACGCCCTGGTCACCGGCTGGAAGTAGGCAATCACAGCCAGCGCCTCCAGCGCGCTCGGCGAGAGTTTGGGTGCGGCACGGTGCTCTATAACGCGGGCGATGAGCTTGGCGTGCTCAGGCGCGGAGCACAGCTGCAGCGAGCCGCCGAGGCGGAGCAGACGTATCCCGCGTCCGTTCTTCTCGTAGTACTCGCCCAGCTTGTCCGCTGTAACAAGTATATCCTCTTCCGGCACGCCGAAAACCAGCGACAGCCGGGCGACCGGCACCGGTTCGCCCGAGGCGAACAGCACGGCCTCCAGCGCCGGGGAAAGCTCTATTATATCCATCTATTCTTCCTCTATGGCCTCAAGTATTTTCTCTGTGTCGCCGCCTGTGAACTCAAGCACCAAATCATTGCCCGCCTCGCTGATTATCAGGCTGCCCATGGAACAGAGCTCCAGCACAGACAGAAACACGGCTACAACCTCGCTGCGGCTGCGGCTCTCGGCGCACAGCTCGCCCAGCGTGGCTCTGCCGCGGCTGCTCAGGCGCTCGATTATTTCCCGAGACTTGTCCCTCACGCCGTAAACTATGCGCTTCGGCGCAAGCTTTGCCAGCTCACGCGGCGCCGGCGGCTTTATGTCCGGACGCATGAACACGCTCAGCAGCGCGCCGAGCAGCTCGGCGGGCTCGTGCCGATAATCGTAAGCCTTGGCCTCCCGGCTGAGCGGCTCCTGGCCGCGCGTAAACAAATCCTTGCCGTTTTCGCTCATCGCGCCGAACGTTTCAAGCACGCTCTTGACGGCGTCCCTTGCGCCCTTGGCCTTGAGCTGCTCCAGGCTGCTCATAAGCTGCTCCAGCTCCGTGACCTCCTTGTCGGCCGCCAGGAGCGTGCGCGTCTTGATGTACAGCAGGTAGGCCGCCATCTGCACGAACTCGCTGGCGACCTCCAAATCCATGCGCTGCATTTCGTCGAGATAGGCCAGGTACTGGTCAAGTATCTCGGACACGGATATGTCCCTTATTTCTATCTTGTTCTTGCTCAAAAGCTGCAATATAAGGCTGAGCGGGCCTTCGAAATCCGCGAGCGAATCGCGCTCGTGTACCACGCCTTCAAGGCGGAAAGTCGGGTCCGTACTCATACAAACAGCCTCACGATATTGAATCCGAACTCCGCGAACAGGAAGAGCCGGTCGAATACCCAGTTGGCGGCGGCGCTTAGCGGGTCCACGGGCAGGCGGTCCATAACTATGATGAGCACCAGCAGGAATATCATGCCGTAGCGCTCGTAGTACATGAGCTTGCGGTAGGAGCGCTCGGAGATAAATGAGTACAGCACCTTGCTGCCGTCCAGCGGCGGTATGGGTATGATATTGAACAGCGCCAGCGTCAGCGAGAGGTACGCCGTCAGATACAATGTTTGCAGGACGTAGTATCCGGCCACAGAGCCCGAGAGTGGGATATACAGCAGCCCGTAGACAAACAGCGCTATCACCGTCAGCATCAGGTTGGAGAGCGGACCTGCCGCAGCCGTCAGGGCCATTCCCTGCTTCGGGTTTTTGAAATTATACATATTCACCGGCACAGGCTTTGCCCAGCCGAAGCGGAAAGCGACCAGCATAATAAGGCCGATAACATCTATGTGCTTTATGGGGTTGAGCGTCAGCCGCCCGGCCCTCTTCGCGGTGTCGTCGCCGAGGCGCCATGCGGCATAGCCGTGGGCGCACTCGTGCAGAGTTATACATATCAGCGCGGGCAGCACCGACAGCAGCAGCCGGACGGGTACAGACCAGTCCAGCCCCTGTATGAAAGCTTGTAATCCGTTCATATGGCACCTCTTGTGTTCATTATAACAACTCTCACGTCCGAATACAAGAGCGGCGTTGGGCAATGCTTTGAAACAACCACGCTAAATTATTCTTCTATTATTCAAAAAAGCTGTATAAAAGTTGACCATATCCTCAATGGTGACAGAGTCTGGATGCAAAGCCCAGTATTGATTCATGTGCCACTCCACACCTATGGCAGCTTCCCGATTAAGTATGTTTTCTGCTTCGGACTTAGACGAGTCCTTCATATACACTATGTTTAAGACTCGCCTAATTCGATCCATAAACTTGTTTTTAAACCTGGGCGTACCGTTATCTCCGCACAAAACCGCAAACACATCAAGATTTTCAAAGATATACTCTATACTAGGACGCAAAAAATCTTCGTATGTAATATCCCCGTTTTGCAATTTCTTTATATTTACAATCTGAGAATACTCATCCGCCATATTTTGCAGGAATTCATCTTCTATATGCCTGACTACATCATCTATAGAGCTGAAATAGAAGTAAAAAGTGCTTCTCCCGATGCCAAGTCGTTTAGCGAGGCTGCTCACCTTCAGCTTATAAGCAGGCTGCGTTCTTAGCATTTCAATAACCTCATTACATATTTTCCTTTCAGCAGTTGTAGTCATTATGCCAAAATTCCTCCTTTGATTTTATATCAGTATACCATTTAAATCCCGTTAATGCAAATCTTGCACAGTTTTAAAATTCTGTACAGTCATCGCTTTTCTTATGTTCTTCGCATTTCTGCGTCGCTGCACTATAATGATTTAAATCCTAGGATTAATTTTAGCTTGGAGGCGATACCGTGTGGACTAACCCAATCTTAAGTATAGCAATATACTTTCTGCTCTATGGAATAGGTTCTATCATTTCAAGGAAGACCAAGGGTATAGTTATTGAAGCTCTTTTTTTAAGCATAATTTATGCATTAGGCTTCACCACCGGACTGTTACCTCAGGATGCACTCAACGGTACAGGTATTCCAGCCATGATGAATGCATTCGGTCTGATGCTTATAATAACAAACTTAGGCACGTCAATTGAGTTAAAACGGTTTGTAGCGGAGTGGCGAACAGTGCTCATATGCCTTATAGGTCTGGTAGTGCTAGGCATAATGTTCTTCACATTGGGCTCCCTTCTCTTCGGCCGATACTATGCACTGAGCGCGTTTCCACCTATATCTGGTGGTGTTGTTGCAACAAGTCTTGTTGTCTCGGCAGCCGAGAATGCCGGAATGAACAGCTACGGCGCTTTTGCGTCCCTGCTTTGTTCGCTCCAATCCTTTGGCGCTGTACCGATAGCTTCGGTTCTTATGCGCAAATACTGTGACTATCTTGTTAAAGAAGAGAAGTATATTCCAGTGGCACAGGAAAAAGACGCAAAAAGCTGGCCTTCTTTAAAACTCATAAAGCGCTTTCCAGAAGCTCTATGTTCTGGGCCAATGATAACAACAAGGCTTTTACTCGTATGCATTGCAGGTACGGCGCTTGCAAACGCAACGGGAGGTGTGCTGCCGGCCGCAGTCATGGTGCTCATACTCGGTATAATCTTCACAGAAATAGGCTTTCTTGAAAAGCAAACTTTAGCACAAGCCGGATATATGGAATTCCTAATGCCATGCTTGATAATGCTAATTCCCAACGGCTTTACTGGTTTGACACTGTCACAATTCTCTTCAATACTGCTCCCTTCTGTTTTCTTTGTTGTGTTTGGAGCAATTAGTTTGGCTATTGGTGGAGTAATTGCCGGGAAGCTACTGAAGGTAGATTGGCGACTTGCCGCGTCGATATCTCTGTCAGCAATGTATGGCTACCCATTATCTGAGGTAATTGCTCGTTCCATCGTATCACAATATGACTTACCCGAGAATGCTAAAGAGAACATGCTCGAACTAATTATGCCGCAGCTTATAATTGCAGGTTTCACCACCGTGACCGTCGCTTCTGTCGTAATAGCCGGTTTTGTAGTACCGCTTATTTTTATTTAACATGGAGGTAATATCTATGAAAAGGGTTTTCTTTGAAAACGCAAACATCGTCGACGTAATAAACAGGCAGATAATTTACGGAGGAATATATGTAGAAGATGGAATAATTTGCAGTCTAGGTGCTGATGCTAAATGTCCAGATGGTACCGAACGCATAGATATGGGCGGCAAAACGGTTCTTCCAGGATTGTTTAATGTGCATGCACATATCACTAGTCCGGACTCCGGCATGGACGACCCACGCTATCTTCCAAGCTCCATGACTAGCCAACCCGGTATTATGTTGCTAGCAATTAAGCATTGTGAAGAAAATATACAAAGCGGGGTAACCTTTATACGTGATGTAGGCGGCCTTTTTGAAGTCGATATTGAGGCTATGCACGCAGTAAATAAAGGCGCCATAGTTGGGCCAGATATGCTAGTAAGCGGACGCGCTATTGTGATAACCGGAGGACATGGATGGACTATACCCGGCATGACATACGAGGTAAACTGCGCTGACGAAGCTCGCAGAGCCGCAAGACTAAATATTAGGGCCGGAGCAACCGCATTAAAGGTATGCGGCACAGGCGGCGTGGCGTCCCCTGGAGATCAGCCCGGCAGCGCTCAATTAACTGTTGAAGAAATGCATGCTGTCTGTGAGGAGGGGCACAAGGCCGGATTAATAGTGGCATCTCATGCTCAGGGTACTCAGGGAATAAAGAACTCTATCCTTGCTGGTGTAGATTCTATAGAACACGGATTTTACCTCGATGACGAATGTATTGAGCTCATGCTTGAACACAATGTCTGGTATGTTCCTACGCTCGTCACTGTACGGATGATTCTTGAACGTGGCCCGGGAAAGATACCGGAGTTTATGATTGAAAAGTGCAAGTATGCCCATGAAGCACACCTCAAGTCATTTGAAAAAGCTCGCGCCGCAGGTGTAAAAATAGCCAGTGGCACAGATGCATCCGCCCCTTGCTGTCCACACTACGAATCCACAATGGAAGCCGTGGACATGGTTATGGCAGGAATGAGTCCTTGGGAAGCCTTATATGCGATCACTATGGAATCGGCGAAACTCTGCCGTGTAGATAAGCTTCTCGGAAGTATTGAGAAAGGTAAAAAGGCTCACTTCTCGGTTTTTGAAAAAAATCCTGCTGAGGACATAAAAGAAATATCCAAGAATGTCATGACTATAAAAAATGGCGAGATTGTTTGGAAAAAATAAAAAAGTAGTAGAACAAAACGGCAGCAAACGCTGCCGTTTTGTTCTACTTATATAACCGCCGTTATCTCGCCGAGCAGCTCTCCCCTGCCCGTGCCATTTTCAGCCGAAAAGGCGATAATTTTTGTCTCGTCAGGCAGCGCAAGCGTCTCGCGTATGAGCGCTATATTCGGCTCCACCGCGCTCTTCGACAGCTTGTCGCACTTGTTTGCGACGACGACAAAGGGCATGCCCGAGCTCTTGAACCACTCGGACATGGTGACGTCGTCGCCCGTGGGCTTATGCCGGGCGTCGACTATGTGCACGCCCAGCGTTATGAGCCCGCTCTCGGCGAAAAACGCCTCCATCAGCGCGCCCCAGCGGTCGCGCTCAGCCTTGCTGACGGCGGCGTAGCCATATCCGGGAAGGTCCACGAAATAGCACTTCCCGTCTACGTCGAAGTAGTTGACGTGTATGGTCTTTCCCGGCTGAGAGCCCACGCGCGCGAAGTTTTTTCGGTTGAGCAGCCGGTTTATAACCGAGCTCTTGCCGACATTCGACTTGCCCGCGAACACTATTGACGGCCTGCCGTCGCGTATGAAGCCGGATTTGCTCGCCGCGCTCTTTACAAATTCCACACGGTTTAGGTTTATCGCCATGTCACTGTCCTATTCTGGGGCTGTCAGCCTGGCCCTGAGGCGGCACCGACACGGCGTTGACCTGCTGCTCGACGGCAGCGCGGTTTAGCGCAACGTCGATAATGGCGTCCACATGGTCGGCTGTGACGAACTTCAGGCTGCGCCTGACCGTCTGGTCTATCTCTTCGAGGTCTGGCTCGTTGCCCGCGGGGATGATGACAGTGCTGACGCCCGTGCGCAGAGCGGCCATGGTTTTTTCCTTCAGGCCGCCTATTGGCAGGATACGCCCGCGCAGGGTAATCTCGCCTGTCATAGCCAGGTCGCGCCGCACCGGGATACCCGTAAGAGCCGAGATTACGCCGATGCAGATGGTTATGCCGGCGCTCGGGCCGTCCTTAGGCACGGCGCCCTCCGGGAAGTGGATGTGTATATCGCGGTTCTTATAGAATTCGGGGTCTATGCCGAGCTTGCCTGCGCGCGAGCGGATATAGGTGATAGCTGCCTTGCAGCTCTCCTTCATCACGTCGCCCAGGTTGCCTGTAAGCTCCAGCCTTCCGGAGCCCTCAACAACGCCGACCTCGACATCCAGCACCTCGCCGCCCACGCTGGTCCAGGCCAGGCCTCTCACCAGGCCGACTTCGTCGCGCGGATAGATGTGCTCCGGTTTATATTTCGCCGGGCCAAGCAGCTCTTCTAGCTTGCCTGCGCGCACGGTAAGGGATTTGTATTCGCCCTTTGCGATACCGGCCGCGCACTTGCGGCACAGCGCCGCAAGCTCACGCTCAAGCAGCCTGACGCCGCTCTCCCGCGTGTATAGGGTTATAATCTCGCGGATTGCGTCGTCGCTTACGCGCAGGCTGTTGCCGTTGAGGCCGTGGCGCTTGCGCTCTTTTGGCAGCAGGTGCTGCTTGGCTATCATAAGCTTCTCCTCGTCGGTGTAGCTGGAGAGCTCTATAACCTCCATGCGGTCGAGCAGCGGGCGCGGGATTGTGTCCGTCGTGTTGGCCGTGGTTATGAACAGCACGTTGGAGAGGTCGACGGGTATCTCCATGTAGTTGTCACGGAACTTGTCGTTCTGTTCCCCATCCAACGCCTCGAGCAGGGCGCTTGACGGGTCTCCCCTGTAGTCGCTGCCGAGCTTATCTATCTCGTCGAGCACCATTACGGGATTCATGCTCCCGGCCTGGATAATGCCGCTGATGAGCCTGCCCGGCATGGAGCCGATATAGGTCTTGCGGTGGCCCCGAATCTCGGCCTCGTCGTGTACGCCGCCGAGTGCGACGTGAGAGAGCTTGCGGCCGGTGGCCCGGGCGATGCTCATTGCAATACTGGTCTTGCCGGTTCCCGGAGGTCCCACCAGGCAAAGTACGGTGCCGCGAATATTCGGGGCAAGCTTCCTGACCGCCAAAAACTCGATTATGCGCTCCTTGACCTTCTCAAGGCCGTAGTGGTCCTCGTCGAGTATCTTTCTGGCCTTTTCGATGTCCAGCGTCTCCTTGGTGGTAGTGTTCCATGGCACTTCAAGGCAGGTGTCGAGATAGCCGCGTATCACGCTGGCCTCCGCGGAGCCGAAGGGCTGGCGCGAAAGGCGTGAGACCTCCTTGAGCAGCTTCTTCTCTACGTTCTCGGCAAGGTGCAGCTCACGGATGCGGCTGCGGTACTCGTCGAGCTCCTGCGGTGTGTCGTCCTCGCCCAGTTCGGACTGTATCACCTTCATCTGCTCGCGGAGGTAATATTCGCGCTGGTTGCGGTTCATCTGCTCCTGCGTGCTTTCACTGATGTCGCGCTCTATGCCCTGAAGCGTTATTTCGCGCTGCACCAGCTGGCACAGCCGGGCAAGGCGGCGGCTCGGACGCAGCTCTTCCAGCAGCTGCTGCTTCTCCTCCGGCTTGAGATAGGTGTTCTGCGCCACGAAGTTCGAGATGTACTTCGGGTCAGTGTTCGCCATTATGCTGACCAGAGTCTCCTGCAGTAGGTTGTCGCTGGCCTGCAAATACTGGCTGTACAGGGACACGCAGCGGCGGCACAGGGCCTCTATCCTCACACTGGGCTTTTCCTCCACGTCCGGCAGCGGCTCCACCTCGGTGTAAAGGCAGGGCGAATCCGTAATCATGCCCACTATGCGGCCGCGTCCTATACCCTCGACCATCACCCGGATTGTCTTTCCGCCCGGCTGCCTCAGCATCTGCCTTACGCGGCATACGGTGCCGATGTGGTAAATGTCGTCCAGGAAGGGGACGTCCTTGGCCAGGTCCTTCTGCGCGGTGAGGAAGATAATCTGGTCCTCGCTCATCGCCAGGTTCAAAGCTGCGGCGCTCATGGGCCGCTCTACATCGAAGTTCAGGAGCATTCCGGGGAATACGGCGAGGCCACGCAGCGGCAATACCGGCATGGCGCGCTGAACCTTGAATTCGTATTCGCTCATATTGCACTCCTTTCTGTCAATCGCTTATACGCGCATGGGGACGGATGACTCCGTCCCCCATGTTAATGCAGTCTTTATCACGAGGCGCTCTCTCCGGCCTCGCCCTTGTGTATGACCAGGGGCTCGGTGCCGTTCTCCACGCACTCTGTTGTGATTACTATTTTGGCTATGCTCGGGTCCGAAGGCACCTTATACATTATGCCCGTCATGACCTTTTCCATTACGCTGCGCAGACCGCGGGCGCCAATCTTCATGGCTATGGCCTTGTCGGCTATGGCCTCGAGCGCAGCGGGCTCAAACTCCAGCTCCACGCCGTCGTACTTCATCAGGGTCTGGTACTGGCGCGTGAGAGCATTCTTGGGCTCGGTCAGGATGCGGACCAGGTCGTCACGCTTGAGCGACTGCAGGCTTGTGATGACCGGAAGACGGCCTATGAGCTCGGGTATGATGCCGAACTTGAGCAGGTCGTGGCTCTGCACCTGGCTCATGAGCTCGCCCACGTCGCGCTCCGCAGCGCTCTTTATATCCGCTCCGAAGCCCAGGCTCTTACGGTCGGTGCGGCGCTCAATTATCTTGTCGAGGCCGTCAAAGGCGCCGCCGCAGATGAAGAGAATGTTCTTCGTGTCGACGTGTATGAACTCCTGATGCGGGTGCTTGCGTCCGCCCTGCGGCGGTACGGAGGCCACCGTGCCCTCGAGCAGCTTGAGCAGCGCCTGCTGTACGCCCTCGCCGGAGACGTCTCGGGTTATGGACGTATTCTCGCTCTTGCGCGCAATCTTGTCTATCTCGTCGACGTAGATTATGCCGTGCTCGGCGCGCTCCACGTCGAAGTCGGCGGCCTGGAGGAGCTTGAGAAGGATATTCTCAACGTCCTCGCCGACATAGCCGGCCTCGGTAAGCGTGGTGGCGTCGGCTATGGCAAACGGCACCTCGAGCATTTTTGCCAGCGTCTGGGCGAACAGCGTCTTGCCGGAGCCGGTGGGGCCTATGAGCAGTATATTGCTCTTCTGCAGCTCCACATTGCTGCTGTCCAGATGCGAAATGCGCTTGTAGTGGTTATACACTGCTACGCTCAACGTTACCTTAGCGTCCTCCTGCCCAATGATATAGTCATCCAGCCAGGAGCGTATCTCCGCCGGCTTGGGCAGCCTGCTGAGCGCTGCGCCGGAATTGGACGCGGGCTTGGGCTGCACCGGCATAACCTCCCGCGCATTGCTCGGGTCGCGCAGTATTTCCACGCAGAACTTGACGCAGTCCTCACAAATGTAGGCCCCGTTGCCCGCAATGAGACGCTTTACCTGATACTGCGGCCTGCCGCAGAACGAGCAGCGCAGTTCACCAAAGTTGTCTGATTTTGCCATTTTTCACCTCTTGCGCGGCTCGCGCCGCGTTTTTGGTCAACGCTTGTAGATGACCTTATCAATGAGGCCGTACTTCATGGCCTCCTCAGCGGGCATGAAGTTGTCACGCTCCGTGTCGATGGCAATCTGCTCTATGCTCTTGCCGGTGTTCTCGGCGAGGATGCGGTTGAGCTTTTCGCGCGTGCGGAGCATCCACTCGGCCTGGATTTTTATATCGCTGGCCTGGCCCTTCGTGCCGCCGGAAGGCTGGTGTATCATTATCTCGGCATTGGGCAGAGCGAGGCGCTTGCCCTTCGTCCCGGCCGCAAGCAGGAAGGCGCCCATGCTGGCGGCCATTCCGACGCAGATGGTGGACACATCGCACTTGATATACTGCATAGTGTCGTAGATGGCCATGCCGTCGGTGACGGAACCGCCGGGGCTGTTTATATAGAACTGGATGTCCTTGTCCGGGTCCTGCGCCTCGAGGTAGAGCAGCTGCGCCACTATGAGGCTGGCGGTGGTGGAATTGACTTCCTCGCTCAGCATTACGATGCGGTCGTTCAGCAGGCGGGAAAAAATGTCGTAGGAGCGCTCTCCGCGAGAGGTCTGCTCCACTACATACGGTACCAAACTCATTTTATATTCCTCCTTGGTTAATATACGATAGAGAATGACCAAATGAGCTTAACCGTTTTGGAGGTAATTCAGTCGCCTTACTCCTGTTCGCTGCTCTCTTCGGCGGGAGCGGTCTCTTCGGCGGCGGCCTCCTCGGCCGGCTTGGGCTCGGTCTTAACGGCGCTCGAGTACATGACGTCGGCGGCCTTGCGGCGGACGATGTCCTGGGTCATCAGCGTCTCGTCAATCATATCCTTTATTTTCTCGGCGTCCTTGCCATAATCAGAGGCGAGCTTGTCGTAGAACTCCTTCTTGTCCTCGTCGGTGGCTTCGATGTTCTCAGCCTTGACAACGGCGTCAAGCAGCAGGTCCGCCTTGACCTGATTCTCGGCGGCGGGACGCATCATGGCCGCGAAGGCATCCTCGGTCAGGCCGAGGCTCTTGATGAGGTCGGCGCGGTTCATGCCGCGGGCGCCCATGCTGTCGGCGTAGTTCATGAGGAACTCGTCGGTTTTTTCGGTAATCATGCTCTCGGGCACGGTCACGGTCATGTTCTCGATGGCCTTGGCGACGACAGCGTTCTTGAAGTCGGCCTCGGCGGCCTCGGTCTTGCGCTGCAGGGTCTTGGCCTTCAAATCGGCCTTGTACTCCTCGAGGGTGTCGAATTCGCTGATGTCCTTGGCGAACTCGTCGTCGAGCTCAGGCAGCTGCGGCTCGCGCACAGTGTGGACCTTGACCTTGAAGGTGGCGTCCTTGCCGGCGAGCTCGGGGGTGTACTGCTCGGGGAAGGTGACGTGAACCTCTCCGTCCTTCTCAGCCTCCATGCCGACGAGCTGATCCTCGAAGCCGGGGATGAACATTCCGGAGCCTATCTCGAGGGTGTAATTCTCGGCCTTGCCGCCGTCAAAGGGCACACCGTCCACAAAGCCCTCGAAGTCGAACACGACGGTGTCGCCGTTCTGCACGGGGCGTTCCACGTCGATGTAGCGGGCGTTGCGCTTGCGGGTATCCTCAATCTGGCCGTCTATCTCCTCGTCGGTAACGAAGGGCTCGGCATAGGGAGCCTCGATGCCCTTGTAGTCGCCGAGAGTGACCACGGGGTACAGGTCGGTGGTGAAGGTGATGGTGCAGACCTTGTTCTCATCGACGTTGTAGTCGGCTATGGACGGATTGCCCACGGTCTGAAGGGACTCCTCCTTGACGGCGTAGTCGAAGGCCTCGGGGGCGAGCTCCTGGACGGCCTCATCGTGGAAGATGTCGGCGCCGTACATGCCCTCGATTACCACGCGGGGGGCCTTGCCCTTGCGGAAGCCGGCGACATATATGCTGTTCTTGAGCTTCTTATAGGCGGTATTTACAGCCTTCTCAAAGGAGTCGGCGTCAACTTCCACCTGGAAGATTGCGGTGTTGTTGTCTTTCTTTTCTACGTTCTTGACGACCATGGGGTGGATTCCTCCTAAATCTTTATCGGTGAAAAATAATTAACTTGCAAATTTACGCGGGTTATTATAGCAGATTGCGCAAATAAAAGCAATGGCAAACTGTTAATCCCTGACCCTAATTGGGGCAAAATTGACGTGGTCGGCGCTTACGAGCCGGAACTGCACCCCGTTTTTGACTCCCTGGAAGGCGGCGGCGCAGCCTTTGCTGTGTATGTGGCCGTAATAGCACTCACGCACTCCGTACTTTTCTAACATTTCCAAAATCTCCGGGCACTCGTAATTCATGTACTTCGGCGGATAGTGCAGAAACACCAGCTTCTCTCTGTCTCCCGCAGCCTTCAGGCTGGCCTCAAGCCGACCTATTTCACGGAGCATAATCTTCTTGTCGTGCTCGACTGAGCGCTCCTCCTCGTAGAACCAGCCTCGGGTGCCGCACAGAGCCGTTTCGCCGTATAGGCAGCAGTTATTATATAGTATATCAATCGTGTCAATACCGTTCTCGGCGAAGAAGCGCCGGGCCTTCGTCGCAGTGCTCCACCAGTAGTCGTGATTGCCCTTGAGCACCACCTTTCTGCCGGGCAGCCGGTCTATGAACAGGAAGTCGTCGCGCGCGCCCTCAAGCGACATGCCCCAGCTCAAATCCCCGCAGAGCACGGTTACGTCTTCGTCCCTGAGCTGCGAGAAGCCTTCCAGCAGCTTGTCAACGTAATTTGTCCAGCGACCTCCGAACACATCCATCGGCTTGTCACAGCCGAGAGAGAGGTGGAGATCGCCGATAGCATACAGCGCCAAAGAGCACCTCCGAATAATTCAGCAGTTTCCTGCGGATAATAAGCTTGGGCAGAGCCCAAATAATCTCACTGGAGGCATAGATATGTCCGATAACAAGAAGAACAGCTGCAAGACCGCCATCGGATGCGATGCCGCAAATTGCGAGTATAATGAGCACGGCACTGGCTGCAGCGCCGACCACATCCGCGTAGACGGACGCAACGCCCACAGCACCGGAGAGACCTGCTGCTCAACTTTCAAGCAGAAGGGCTCCGCAAAGTTCTGACCCAATCTTTGAGCTAGCGGAGGGGCGGGCGCATGTGTCCGCCCCGAATTATTCCCGTTTGCCTTACATACCGTCCTTCTCAACTAAACAGCACACACTCAGCCCAGGAAGGCCTCCACGACCTTGCGCATACCCTCCGGCGTAGTGCAGTCCGCAAATCTCTCAGCCTTGCTGCCCAGCCCTGCAAGCGGCGCGGGCGCATGCGTCCTGGTCACGCGCTCAAGCTCCCGTATGAGCTCATGCCCCGGAGCGTCGCTGCTCACGCCGAGGCTGGCCAGCACGCTTGTGCAGAACTTGTAGGGGCTGGCAGTGGAGACTATGGCCGTCGGCGTCTCGTCGCCGGTGCCGCAGCGGTCGGCCGCCAGTACGGCACTGGCCACGGCGGTATGCGTGTCTATGAGGTAGCCATGCTCGGCCCAGACGCGGGCAATCTCAGCGCTGGCCCCGGCGTCGGTGCAGAAACCCGCAGAGAAATCGCGGCGAATTTTTGCGAGGACGTCCTCCCCCACATCGTAGCGACCGGTTTCAGCGAGCTCTGCCATCCAGGCTGCGACCTTGGACGTGTCGCCGGTCATGAAGTACAGCAGCCTCTCGAGGTTGCTCGAGACGAGTATGTCCATGCTCGGGCTGTTGGTGAGGTGGAAGTCGCGGCGCCTGTCGTAGACGCCGGTGTTGATAAAGTCGGTGAGTACGTTGTTCTCATTGGAAGCGCATATGAACCTGTCTACAGGCAGTCCCATCTGCTTGGCTATCCATCCTGCGAGGATGTTGCCGAAGTTGCCGGTGGGCACGCAGAAGCTCATCTGCTCGCCGGGCACAATCATGCCCGAGTTCACAAAATCGCAGTAGCAGGAGAAGTAATAGGCTATCTGCGGGAGCAGCCTGCCCCAGTTGATGGAGTTGGCCGAGGACAGGAACCAGCCCTTTTTCTCCAGCTCGGCGGCGAGGGCCTTGTCGGAGAAGATGCGCTTCACTCCGGTCTGTGCGTCGTCGAAGTTGCCCTCCACGGCGCAGACGCCGACATTATTTCCCTCCTGCGTGACCATCTGCAGGCGCTGTACGTCGCTGACGCCGTCACGCGGGTAGAAAACCAGTATGCGCGTGCCGGGCACATCGGCGAAGCCCTCAAGGGCCGCTTTGCCGGTGTCGCCGCTGGTAGCGACGAGAATGCACACGCCGAGCGACACTCCCTGATTTCTGAGCGAAGCGGTGAGCAGGCGGGGCAGCATCTGCAGCGCCATGTCCTTGAAGGCGCTCGTTGGCCCGTGCCACAGCTCAAGGTAACCCGTGGTCTCGTCTATGAGCCGCGTAGGGGCTATGTCCTCGGAGTCAAAGTTGCCGCCGTACGCCTGGGCACAGAGCTCGGCGACTTCGTCCGGCGTAAAATCTGCGAGGAAGGGCGCCATTATGCGCGCCGCGCGCTCGCGGTAATTCATCTTGCACAAGCTCTCGAGCTCATCCTGCCCAATGTGAGGAAAGCTCTCAGGGACGTACAGTCCCCCGTCGGGCGCCAGGCCCCGGATTATAGCCTCGGCGGCGGATATCTTCTCATTCAGCCCACGGGTGCTGAAGTACTGCATTTTCCCACTCCTATCAAAAAGCATTTTCTATGTGATTAAATACCGGCCCGCTCGCGCCCGGCTTGACCTCTATTACGTCGAAGCGCGGCTGCAGCTTAGAGCCGTGTTCCCCTAGCCAGCTCATAGCAGCGAGGCGCAGCCTCTCCTGCTTTCGGGCGTTAACGGCCTCACGCGGCTCTCCGAAGTCGCTGCGCGTGCGCTGCTTGACTTCGACGAACACAATGAAGCCCTCATCATGCCCGGCAAGGCGCTTCAGCAGCCCGGCGGTGCGCTGCTCGGCGATTATATCTATCTCTCCGCCGCGGCAGCGGTAGTTGCGCTCCACTATCCTGTAGCCCTTGCGCTCCAGAAAGCGCGCGCTCTCCTCTTCTGCCACACGGCCGTTGTACACGCTTTTATCCATCAGTGCATCTTCTTCAGGAAGCTGGGACGGTGCTCGGGGCAAACGCCCAGCTCATGTATGGCTGCGTAATGGGCCTTGGTTCCGTAGCCCTTGTGCGTCTCAAAGCCGTAGCCGGGATATTTCTCCGCAAGGGCGCACATATATCTGTCCCTCGTCACCTTTGCGAGTATGCTCGCCGCGGCGATGGATGCGCAGCGGCCGTCGCCCTTGACCACGGTGCGGCAGGGGTATTCAATGCCCTCGCTGCGGTTGCCGTCAATGAGCGCAAGGTCTATGCCGATTCCCAGCCTGCCGACGGCGCGGTTCATCGCCAGATAGGTCGCGCCGAGGATGTTGAGCTCCTCTATCTCCGCCACATCGGCGAAGGCAATTCCGTAGGCGACGGCTGTCGCCGTTATCTCGCCGTAGAGCTCCTCGCGTTTTTTCTCCGTGAGCTTCTTTGAGTCGTTCAGGCCCGGTATTTCGATATCTCTCGGCAAGATAACGGCGGCGGCGCACACCGGCCCGGCCAGCGGGCCTCGCCCGGCCTCGTCGACGCCGCATACTGTTTCATAGCCTTCGTCATGTACGGCGTCCTCTATCTCCCAGAGCGCACTCATGCCCCGCCCTCCTGCTCTGGCGGCAGCTCAAGGGTTATTCTGCCCAGCTTCCCGCCGCGGAACTCGTCGAGCAGCACGGCGCTCATGCGCTCCGTGTCGTACTCTCCCCTGCCCGCAAGGAAGCCTCTGTTCTTGGCAGCCTGCTCCAGCAGCTCCCAGCCCGCCAGGTTAGCTTCCGGGTCGAGCTTGTAGCGCTGCTTTATCGCCTCCGGATAGAGTGCGCGCAGGCGCACGAGGAAATTTGCGGCCAGGGTCTCGCGGTCGAGGACGTCGTCCTTGATGGCGCCGGTGACGGCCAGCAGCTCGCCAACCTCCTGGGAATCAAATTTGGGCCAGAGTATGCCGGGTGTATCCAGAAGCTCGAGCCCCTTGTCGACCGTTATCCACTGCCTGCCTCGCGTGACGCCGGGCCTGTCCGACACGGCGGCGGCCTTCTTGCCGGCCACGCGGTTTATAAAGGTGCTCTTACCCACATTGGGTATGCCGAGCACCATGACACGCACGGCGCGGGTGGACTGCCCCTTGGCGGCGCGCTGCTCCAAAAGCGGCTTGAGCAGGGTCCTGACAGCGCCTGAGAAGCCGTTTACGCCTTTTCCGGACTTGCAGTCGGTCTCCAGCACGGCGAGGCCCCTGTCCTTGAAATAAGCCTTCCAGCGGGCGCTGACGGCGGGGTCGGCCAGGTCCGAGCGGTTGAGCAGCACGAGGCGCGGCTTGCCCGCGGCTAGCGTGTCTATGTCCGGGTTGCGGCTCGCCACAGGTATGCGCGCGTCAAGTATCTCGCACACGGCGTCGACATTGCTTATGTTGGCGCTTATCATGCGTCCGGCCTTGGTCATGTGGCCGGGATACCAGTGTATATTCAGTTTTTCAAGTCCGTTGCCGTCCATCAGGAATACACGCTCCCGAAGTTTTTGAGCGGATAAATGGTGAAGTACACCTTGCCCATAATACAGCGCTCGTCCACGCAGCCGATGACGCTGTATCTGCTGTCGGTGGAGTGGTTGCGGTTGTCGCCCATGACGAACACACAGCCTTCCGGCACGGTGATTTCGCCGGTGAAGTCTATGGGGTCTGTCGTCAGTTCTGCAATATACGGCTCGTCAAGCGGCTCGCCGTCCACATACACTATGCCCCTGTCGAAGTCGATGTCCACAGTCTGGCCCTCAACGGCGATAATTCGCTTCACCAGCGGCTCCTCACGGTACTCGTCCTTGCGGAAAACGATGATATCGCCCGGCTTCGGGTCGTAAAACAGGTTGGAGACGATTATCTTATCGCCGTCCTCAAGGGTCGGGTTCATACTGATGCCGACCACGTCCACCAGACGGACAAAGAACGAAAAGAGCAGCACACAGACGATTATGGCCATGACGATGCACTGCATCCAGTCGTAGATGTCCCTGCGGAGGCTGGCCTCTTCCTTCTTGTTGCCCTTGGCGTCGGGCTTGGCCTCAGGGGCCGGATTCATACTTTCGTTCATCGTATTACCTCTATCAAGAAAGCTGTCCTTTTATTATACAATCGCGCGCCGCCTCTGGCAACAAAAAGTTTGCCGTCTTTCAGCGCGTGTCCAGTGCATTGCAAAAGCCCCCCGCTTGCAGCGGAGGGCTTTTGCAGTCGCGTTTTCAGATACGCTCCTTGACCTTGGCCTTCTTGCCCACGCGGTCACGCAGGTAATACAGCTTGGCGCGGCGGACCTTGCCGCGGCGCAGGGTCTCAACGGAGACGATCGTGGGGGAATGCACCGGGAAGACCTTCTCGCAGCCGACGCCGTAGCTGATGCGGCGGACGGTGATGGTCTCGTTGATGCCGCCGTGCTTCTTCGCAATGATGGTGCCGTCGAACGCCTGGTTGCGGACGCGGTTGCCTTCCTTGACGCGGACGGTGACGCGGACGGTATCGCCGACGTTCATCTCGGGAAGCTCGGGCTTCATGTACTTTTCGGTCAGAGCTTTGACCAGATCCATAGTATATCCCTCTTTCAATACGGACGTTCTTACCGGCGGGTCAAAGCCTCGGCAGCGGACCATCCTGATTACGCGCGGAACACCCGCGCAAGCTAAAATATAATATCACAGGGCAGTGCGGATTGCAAGAGGAAATTTGAGTTTTTTCTCATAAAAGCGGCGTGAAAGCCGCGTCCATCCGCAAATATGGCTCACTTGCCCCCGAGCTGCTCAACCCAGGCGTCCATCGCTGCTATATCCGCGCCGTTTTTGAACGCGGCCCCCGGCAGGAACACGGCCTTCGGCGAGAGCCTTTCCGCGTCGCGCGGCATGTTTTTTAGCCCGCTGCCGCCGCTGGTGCAGAATAGCGCCACCCGCTTGCCGTCGAGAGGCGCCTTTGCAAGGAAGGTCGCTACGGGCGCGGCGAAGGTCCCGCACCAGTTCGGGGAGCCGACCAGCACGGTGTCGCAGTCTGAGACGTCCGGCATGGAGGCTAGCTCCGGTCGTGTCCCGGCGCGTAGTTCCTCCATAGCCCTGTTGACCACGGCGCGGTAATCCTCGGGATAGGGCTCCGCCGGCCTGAGCTCAAACGTCTCAGCGCAGAGCTTTCCGGCTATGTGCTCGGCGGCGGCGCGCGTCTGCCCCGAGCGGGTGAAATATATAACGGCTGCTTTCATATGTCTGCCTCCAATCCGAGTATATTTTACCACACAGGCGCGGCGTTGAAAAGGGCGCGGGGCTCATTTGCCCCACGCTCTCTCTGCAAGGCGCTCATAGTGCCGGTACAGCACGCCGAAGCGGTATATGTAGTTCGGCTTCCAGGGCTTTGCCTTGCCGCAAAAGTGCAGTATGGCCGTGTTTTCCATCACCCAGCTCATGTCCTGCCCGCCCGTGCTGCGCAGCACGTAGTTGTTGAAGTTGCGCGCGTCGTAGTTCCAGAGGGCGTCGTCCAGCGGCAGTATGCTATCGCCGTACACTGCGTTTAGCAAATCCTGGTCGGGCATGACCAGCTCGCGACGGTGCTCCCGGACGAATGCGAAGAGCTCGTCCGGCGCCACTTCGCTTCGGCAGCGCTCAAGGTCTATGAGCAGTACGCCGGAGTTGTAATAGTCGTGGTCGGTACCGAGCCTTATACGGTTCACGTTGTTGGCAAGCTCGGTCTTGCCGGTGTGCGCGGCAGCCGCGAACATGTTGCCCTGCATATCTGTCTCCCAGAGCTCGCGCAGCGGGTTTATTACCAGAATGTCCGGGTCCAGGTAGAGCACTCGGCTCAGGCTGTCCGGCAGCATCTGCCCCGCCAGCAGCCGGTAGTACATCTCGCGCGGGTACTGTGCGGTCACGGGCGCGCCGTCAAAGAGAGCGGCGTCCACAGGTACGCTGTGGAATTCCCAGCCCGCCTCGCCGCACCAGCGCTCGAGCCCCTCGAGCTCGCGCTCAGGCAGGCCGGAGTGCATTAGGTACAGCCCGAAGGTCTCTCCGGGGTTGTTTAAGCGGATGCTGGTCAGCAGCACACGCAGCTGCGGAAGGTAGTTTGCGTCCAGAGCGCAGAGGAGCTGTATCCTGTCCATGGCTTACCTCCGGGCAAGGTTCCCGATGGAGTTCACAACGCCGTCTATGCCCAGCAGTATCAGGTAGAAGCCCACCAGGAAGGCCATTGTGAAGGCGGAGAGGAACGGGTCGAAGAGCAGCGCGAAGCCCAGGATGAGGCCGATGATGTTCAAGACGAGTGAAAAATAGTAGTAGACGTTTCCGGCCAGCACACGGGTCACGCCGAGGTTCATAAGGCGCGAGATGCAGTGGCAGATGAACCAGATGGGGAACAGCCACACGAGCGCTATAGTGCCGACCACAGGCCTGAGCAGAATCATTACGCCGGCGAGAATGCTGAGTATGCCGGTCACAAGAGAGGCCGCCGGCCCGAAACCGGTACGCCGCTCGAGCTTTACATATACGATTATGTCGAATATGCCTATGACGGCCGCGAGTATGCCGTAGATGATTGCCGCGCTCTCGAGGGCGCTGTCCGGCCTCGTGAGCGTCAGCGCGCCGATGACTATAAGTAGTGCACTCAATATCAGCTCACATATTGAAAAACCTTTGCTTCTATACATTTTACTTACCTCCAGACTATATTTGTTCACAAAGTTGTGATATGATAGTGGCCTATTTTGTTGAGGTGGATGTTTACTTATGGCAATAGATACGAAGCAGATGATAACCGACAAGCTTTTCGGCCTGCTGACCCGAGAAATGCCGGAGAACGTAACGGTAAAACGCCTGGTCGAGGAGTGCGGCATCAGCCGCCAGACCTTTTACTATCACTTCAAGGACATAATCGAGGTCATGGAGTGGGGCTGCGAGCAGGCGATGAGGAAGGCCTTTGATATGAGCATGCAGGCCGCGACGCCCAAAGAGGCCATAACCGCCTTCATCGTCGAGGTGGTCAACAACCGCAAGGCCATCTCCCATCTGCTGTCGAGTCAATACAGCCACGAGCTTTCACAGATTATGCAGAAGTCAATAAGGGCCTATCTCTGGCATCTGTTCGGGACCATGTTCCCGAACTCCGCCCTTTCCGTAGCGGACACAGAGGTTGCCCTCGATTTCTTTACCGGCGGCATAACCGGGCTGATACTCAGCAACTTTACAAAGCGGGATTTGGACACCACCGTCCTGGCCGACCAGATATACCGCCTGCTCTCCGGCCAGATGAGAGAGGCCCTCGGTTTCCCGACGACTGAATAATAATCCGGCGTGGGGCAAAGCGCCACTTATAGTTTTGAACCTCTGTCCTTACACATTCCCGGAAGTGTAAAAGATTAGTACACTTCCGGGTTTTTGTCTATACAGGCAGGCAAAATTATAAGTGGCGCTTTTTTTATTGCTGATGTAACATGGGCGCACTCCAAGAGAAAGGATGAGAAAAATGACGCCTGAACGCGGTGTTTTTTCCGCTAAGCTCTCCGAGCTTGAATCGGCATATGCCAGGCTGGACAGCTGTGTGCGGCATTTGCAGAGCGCGGACGCCGCCGAGCTCAAAAACCAACTGAAGGAGCTCGACGAAGAGGACCGCCGCTGCAGCGCGGCGCTAGAAAAGCGCGCAGGAAGCCGTCTCCCCTTCGCCGCTGCGCTCTCGAGTTTGCAGCTAAAATATGTGCGCGGCGTGGACGACCTGCTGTCCAGCGAGATGGACTCAGGCATAAGCCGCTCCGACAAGGTCGAGGCTGCCGCCCTGACGGCCGAGCACATGATAGATTTGGCCACGGCGGCTTGCCGCCAGGCTCTCAGGGCGGCCACTGCCGCTCTGCTCTGGCAGCGAGAAAGCGAGAACAAAAAGCAAGCGAGGGAAAGTGAATGCTGAAACTTATAAAGCGTCTCCGGCGCAATGACATACTGATGGCTCTGGCATGCAGTGTGCTTGTGCTCGGACAGATATATTTTGACCTGAAACTCCCGGATTATATGAGCAACCTCACCGTACTCATAGAAACCCCGGGCAGCACGATGGGCGACATACTGAACACGGGCCTTGAAATGCTCGGCTGCACGCTGGCCGGCGCGGCGCTGTGTATAATCTGCGGCTATCTCACCGCGAAGGTTGCGGCGGGCTTCGCGCTGACGACGCGTGAAGCTGTGTTCAACAAGATAGCCGATTTCGGCCAATATGAGATGATGCACTTCTCCGTGCCCAGCCTGATAAACCGCACCACCAACGACATAACGCAGGTGCAAATGGTCATCGCCATGGGCCTCCAGCTGCTCATAAAGTCCCCGATAATGGCAGCATGGGCAATTATAAAGATAATAGACAAGAGCTGGGAGCTCTCCGCCATAACCGCCGGGTTCATTGTTGCTCTGCTAATGGTGATCATCGTCATCATTGTGCTCGTACTGCCGCGCTTCAGGCGCGTTCAGAAGCTCACCGACCACATAAACCTTGTCGCAAGAGAAAACCTGACAGGCATAAACGTGGTTCACGCCTACAACGCCGAGGACTACCAGAACGCCAAGTTTGAAAAGTCAAACTCGGCCCTTATGCGCACACAGCTCTTCAACCAGCGCACCTTTGCCTTCCTGATGCCCGTTGTGACCCTGGGCATGAACACGCTGGCCCTCGTTATATACTGGGTCGGCGCGGCCATAGTAAACGCCGTACCCGCCGAGGACATGGCCGGAAGGCTTGAGAGCTTCAGCAACATCGTAGTATTCGGCACCTACGCCACCTACGTCATAATGAGCATATTGATGCTTGTCATCATAATCATGCTCCTGCCCGCCGCCCAGGTCTCCGCCGGACGTATAAACGAGGTTCTCTCCGCCGAGTCCAGCATACTGGAGGGCGGGGTCACCGAATCCCCCGAGACCGGCACCGTGGAGTTCAAGGACGTCAGCTTCCACTACCCCGACGGCGGCGACGTGCTCGAGCACATCAGCTTCAAGGCAAACAAGGGTGAAACAGTGGCCTTCATCGGCGCGACGGGCTCCGGCAAGACGACGCTGGTCAGCCTCATAGCGCGCTTTTACGACGCTACGGGAGGCGAAGTGCTGGTCGACGGCGTAAATGTGAGGGACTACAGCTTCGACGCGCTCTACGACCGCGTGGGCTATGTCACGCAGAAGGCGGTGCTCTTCTCCGGCGACATAAAGGGCAACGTGCTCTTCGGCGAGAGCCGGGGCGGCCGCGAAGACTCCGACGTCAGCCATGCGCTCACCCTGGCCAAGGCCGACGAGTTTGTAAACAAGCTGTCCGACGGCCTGGCGTCTCCTGTTGCAGAGGGCGGCTCCAACTTCTCTGGCGGACAAAAGCAGAGGCTGTCCATCGCCCGCGCCCTGGCGCGGGAACCCGAAATACTGGTCTTTGACGACTCCTTCTCCGCCCTGGACTACCGCACGGACGCCGCTCTGCGCGCCGGGCTGAAAAGTGATTTGGCCGATACGACCAAGATAATCGTCGCACAGCGCATCGGAACGATACGCAATGCGGACAAGATAATCGTCCTGGACGACGGCAAGGCTGTCGGCATCGGCACGCATGACGAGCTCATGCGCTCCTGCCCGGTGTACCAGGAGATAGCCCGCTCGCAGCTCTCCAGTGAAGAACTGGGCGCGTAAAGGAGAAAAGCAATGAGTAAAACCAGGAAGAGACATTCCATCGCGGATGTGCTCCGCGAACTGTTCAACTATAACGGCAAGCTTATACTGCCCACAGTCGTGTCGCTGCTGTTTGCGGCGGCAGGCGCAGTCCTGACTATCATCGGCCCCAGCCTGCTAAGCGACATCACCGACATCATATCCGACTCGATTTTTGCCGAGATTGATTTGGCCGCAATCGGAAGGATAGGTGTAAAGCTGCTCATAATCTACCTCATCAGTGCCGTGCTGACCTATGTTGAGCATTACATCATGGCCACCGTGACGCTGGAGCTCTCCCGCGACCTCCGGCGCGATTTGTCCCGCAAGATAAACGTCGTACCCATGAGCTACTTCAACACCGTGTCCTACGGCGACGTACTCAGCCGTGTGACTAACGACGTCAGCACGCTGCAGCAGGCCATGGCAAACAGTCTGCCCAGCATGATAAGCTCTGCCGCGCAGTTTGTCGGCTGTCTCATCATGATGTTCGTCACCGAGTGGTGCATGGCCCTCGCAGCCGTTGTGATTACCCTTGCGGGCTTCATCATCATGGGCATAGCGATGCTCCGCTCCCAGAAGTATTTCAGCGCCCGCCAGACCAACCTCAGCTCCCTGAACGGCTATGTCGAGGAGATATACTCCGGCCACAACGTTGTGCGTCTTTCCCGCGCCAACGACCAGGTTAAAAACGAGTTTGGAGCCATGAACGGCGAGCTCTACGACGCCGACTGGCACAGCCAGTTCCTCTCCGGCATCATGCAGCCGCTGATGACCGTCATTGGCAACCTCGGCTATGTGGCCGTGTGCGTCATAGGCTCGGCCCTCGTCATGGACGGTGAGATAGGCTTCGGCGTGATTGTGGCCTTCATCATGTATGTGCGCCTCTTCACCTCCCCGCTCAGCACCCTCGCCCAGGGCATGACCCAGATGCAGACTGCGGCCGCCGCCGGAGGTCACATTTTCAGCTTCCTGCACGCCGAAGAGCTGCCCGAGGAGCCGGGCAAGCTTGACAGGCCAAAGGAAGTGCGCGGCGAGGTCGAGTTCGAGCATGTGCGCTTCGCCTACCCCGACAGCCCCGAAAAGGTCATCATCAAGGACTTCTCGGCGCACATACAGCCGGGCCAGAAGGTGGCAATCGTCGGCCCCACCGGCGCCGGTAAGACGACGCTGGTCAACCTGCTGATGCGCTTCTACGAGATAAACAGCGGTTCAATCAAAATAGACGGCGTGGCTACGAGCGACATGAAGCGTGAAGCCGTCCACAATCTGTTCAGCATGGTTTTGCAGGATACCTGGCTGTTTGAAGGCACAGTGCGCGACAATCTTGTCTACAACAAACAGGGCGTCACGGATGAGCAGCTGGAAAACGCCTGCCGTGCCTGCGGCATCTACCATTTCATCGAGACCTTGCCCAAGGGTTTCGACACCGTGCTGGACGACTCCATCGCTATCTCCGCCGGTCAGAAACAGCTGCTGACCATTGCCCGGGCAATGATTCAGGACAACCCCATGCTCATCCTCGACGAAGCCACGAGCAGCGTCGACACACGTACCGAGCTGGTCACCCAGCGCGCCATGGACGCGCTCACCAGCCACCGCACAAGCTTTGTCATAGCCCACAGGCTCAGTACCATCAAGAACGCTGACCTCATCCTTGTGCTCCGCGACGGCGATATAATAGAACAGGGTACGCACGAAGAGCTGCTCTCCAAGGGCGGCTTCTACGCAGAGCTCTACATGAGCCAGTTCGAAAAGTCCGCCTGACGGCAAAAGCCCGCCTTCCGTTTGGAAGGCGGGCTTTTGCCGTCTCAAGTGCACTCGTCAAACACCGCGTCGAATATGGCTCCGGGCATGTATGCGCAGACGCGCAGGGCGCTGCCGTCGTATTTTACGCAACCGTTTTCAAAGAGCCGGAGCGGCACGGTCGTACCGTCGGCGAGCTCAAAGCAGAGGTGGGCTTCGGCGTACTCGTAGTCGAAGATGTCGCCGTTTTCGCTCCACGCGCTCCACTCCTGCATGGGAGAGGCAAGCAACAGCGAGACAAAAGCCTCCAGGCTCTCCGTGTCCAGCTCGTGCCGCGCGTCTATATTTTCCTCCCAATCGGCGTCGAGGACGTAGTACGCTCCGACGTAGCTCTCAATGTGCAGAAGTTCCCCGAACAGGTCCGCGCCGCTGTAGAGCGTCACGTCGCTCAGGCAGTCGTAGAACTCTATCTTCCCGTCGGGGCCGTCCATGCACAGACGGAAGTCCGTGTCATAGCCCCTGACGCTGTATACGTCGCCGCCGATGCTCGACGCACCCTCGACGTACTCGTCCGCGCCGGACCACTCGTCTATGTCGCCCGTGACAGAGCAGATATAGCCGTCCTTAAGCGAGGGGTCGGCGTACTGCCCTGTCTGAGTATAGAGCCTGCCGCCGTGGATAAAGAAGGCGACCATGTCCGCCGCCACACCCTGCTCCGCCGAGGGGGCCTCCGGCATTGGGTCCGGCGGGATGTATACGCCCTCATACGGCGGAGCGGGTTCAAACACGCCGTTGTCCGGCGAGGCGTCGGACGAGCTCTCTGCAGGCGGATGTGTGCCGTCCTGAGCAGTATGCCCTCCCGCCGTACCCGACGGGTTCCACAGGACAAGCGCCAGCGCCGCGCAGGCGGCCAGCGCGGCAGCCGAAGCAACAACGCGTCTCTTTTTTGATTTGCGAGGAGCTTCTGTCTCTGTCCCCGCTTCTTCTATGATGTCCTCGGATACGCCGCCGAAGGCTTTGAATATGTCCCGGTTTGTCATATTAGCTCCTCACTTTCGAGATACGCGCGCAGTTTCCTGCGCGTCCTGTGGAGCAGCGAGCGCACAGCCTGCTCGCTCATGCCGTTGCGTCGGGCTATGTCCGGCACAGCGGCGCATTCAAAACAGCGCTGCACGAATACGCGCCTCGTCCTGGCGTCCTGTGAGCGCAGGAAGCCGTCGATTGCCCCTGCCAATTCCTGAGCGTCCAAATTCTCGTCCACGCTGCCCGGCGCCGGCACGCACTCAGCCAGCTCGTCCAGTACGGCCTCCGCCTCGCCGCAGCCGCGCTTTTGCGCCGCAGAGCGCTCCAGCAAAGCCAGCGCGTGGTTTCGCGCAGCGCGCGCCAGCCAGGCTCTGAGCGAGCACGGCTCCTCGGGCGGAATCTTCGTCCACGCCGCCATATAGGCGTCGGACTCGCACTCCTCGGCGTCGCGGGCAGAGCCGGTGATGTTTGACGCCACCGTGCGCAGATACGGTCCGTACTTTTCGCGGCATTTTTCCAGTGCCTGTTCATTTCTGGCCTTAAAGAGCGCTATTATAGCTCTGTCGTCCATTCCGCCGCCCCTTTCCCTGAGGTACCTCACCTATAAAGTAAGGTTTTTCTTTGCCCTGTTGCGTCGGGCATTGTCGCTTTTACTCTCAACGGCACATTATGCTTCGGGATGCAAAATCCCAGAGGGAGGTAACACAAAATGGGTGTTACGAATTCTAATAAGCTAATAAATCTCGACCGGATAGACTGCGACGGCTCCCTGCGCGTGACGCTGGCGCTGACCGCGGCTCCGGATATTATAGCAAATCCCACCGACATCGTCCTGGTGCTTGACCGCTCCGGCAGCATGACCGGCACTCCGCTGGCCAATATGAAAACCGGCGCCAAGACCTTCATCGACATCATAGCTGAGTCCACCGACGGCACGGCCAGCGGCCAGATTGGCTTCGGCAGCCATATAGGCATCGTGAGCTTCGCAGACACCGCAATGGATAACACGCAGCTCATCACCTCGGTGGACACTCTGAAGAACGCCGTGGACGCCCTGGCGGCCGCCGGCAACACCAACCACGCGGACGCCTTCTCCAAGGCCATCTCGCTCTTTGACCCGAGCTCCAGCAACGCGAAGGTCATAGTCATGTTCACCGACGGCAAGACCACCGCCGGCGGGCCTCCGGCCCCTGTCGCCGCTCAGGCCAGGGCCGACGGCATCATCATCTATTGCATCGGCCTCATCGGCTCCGACGGCATAGACGTCGCCACGCTCGAGGAGTGGGCCTCTTCCCCGGCTGCCACCCATGTGGCCGTCACCCCGGACGCCGAGGAGCTGGAGGACCTCTTCAGGGAGCTAGCCGAGAACATCACCAAGACCGGCGCGACCAACATCGTCATCGACGAGAGGCTGAACCCCGACTTCGTCATCACCAGCATCGAGGCGCCCGACAAGGGCAGCGTGTCCAAAACCGGCGACCAGACTCTTCGCTGGACCATACCCGAGCTCGGCGTGAGCGCGAGCGAGAGCGCCCAGCTGGTGTTCTTCATCAGGCACACCGCCCAGACGCCCGGAACCAAGACCGTCAACGAGACTATCAGCTATTCCGACAGCGAGGGCAACGTCGTAATCTTCCCCTCTCCCACCGTCGAGGTGGACTGCGGCGTAGTTGTCAACCCCGAGGAGTGCCCCGTACCCGTGGAGTTCTCTGTAAACGGCTGCTCCGACGCCATACTGGTGGATTTGGGTGAAGTTGAACTCGAGTCGCTCTGGCGCATCATCCAGGCCGACGTCACCGTCAAAAACGTCTGCCCCGGCAAGCGCGTGTCCCTGGCGGCCATACTCACCGAGGTGGACAGCGAGGGCATGGAGTACCAGCGCGGCATGAAGGCTTTCGCCCTGCCCGCCCATAATTTCTCCACCTGCCGGGACGTTCTTGTCCGCTGCATCAAGTTTGCGGTACCGGAGAGCCTTGCCGAAAACGGCGAGCCCGCCGGCGCCATGTGCGGCACCCGTCAGTTCAAGATGCGCTTTATCGCGCACAATATAGACACCGACTACCGCTGCTGCGAGGCGGAGGTCACCCTGTAAGAAAGGATATCCCAAACCAATGAGGAGGCCCGCCACAAGGCGGGCCTCCTTCACTTGCGTCACAGACGCGAAACTATGTCCTTAAGCAGCTCCTCGAGGGCCGAGATACCGGCCGCGACCTGTCCGCCGGCCGCGTCAAGCACGGAACCGACGAACACACCGTAGCCCTCGTCCGGCATGCCTGTCTCGTAGAACATACGCCGGGTCTCAATCATGGCCAGTTCAATGAGCTCGTCATCGTAGCCGAGCAAGTCGAACTTGTTGAAGAACACGCCGTCAAACCTCATGTTCCTTCCCCGCAGCAGCTCATCGATGTCCAGCGGCCCGTCGTCTGCGCCCACGACGAGATACCACATATCCGCCTCGGCGGCACCGGAGTCAAGGTCCGAAAAGTGAGTCTCGAGCATGTCCAGCACCACGCCCTTCATGCTGATGCGGCAGCCGCCGGGTATCTCGCCTCCTGCTCCGCTCCTTGCTGCGAATTTGCCAAGCAGCTCCAGCAGGGACGTCTTGCCCACTCCCTCGGTACCCAAAATGCGGATGGTAACGCGCCTGGTTTCCATTTTCATCGCTCCTATACTTATATTTCGTACCCGGCGTTAGGATGCGCGGTGACCGCCGGGCCGTATTTACCTGAACAGATTCATGTCCGCGTCGTAGAGCTCCACGCGTCGGAACTTGGCGAAGTCCGGCTTCAGCTCCGGCGAGAGCTGCTCAAGCGCCTTTACGAGCAGTTCCGGGTTCACAGTCGGTTCCTGCGCCGAAATGACGCAGTCGACCTTCACCCCGCCCTCAACCGGCGTACATGTGAAATCGCGCACGTTGCCGCAAAGCTCCAACACGCCCTCGCCTCGTTTTGTGCGGCGTGTAACGGGTATGCTCTCGCGGGCGAAGAAGCCGACCAGCGGCTCCGTGACGGCCTCCGGCGGGATATTGTCGTAGTCGAAGCGACCTTCCACTCGCAGCCACTTGATGAGCGCGGCCCTGCGCTCCGGCTCGTAGCACTCCAGGAAGCGTATGCCCTCCGGCGAGGTGGCGTTCAGCTTGCCAGGAAGGGCGGCGAGGTCAACATCTCTCTTTACGCGGAAATCCATCAGCTCGCAAACGCTCTCGGCGCCGACGGAGAGCGGCAGGCAGATAGATATGAGCGCGTGCGGGTTGAAACCCTCGGAATAGCGCAGCGGGGTTTCAGCGCGCAGAAAGATGCGCTGCACCACGCGCATGAGGTCCAGATGGCTTATGTACGCGGCCTTGCCGGTCTTTTCAAATCTGAGCCTGAGCTTATCCATCGCACTTCACCCCCTTGGGCAGCAGGTCCTGCGCGCCGCAGGCCGAGCAGGCCGCGCGGCAGTCGGGGCTCAGCTGAGCCGAATAGGCGCGGCGCCTTTCACGCAGCAGGAGGCTAGTCCTCACGCCCATGTCCACGCGGCACCAGGGCAGGACTTCGTCCTCGGCGCGCTCTCGAGTGGCGTAAAAGTCCGGGTCCACGCCGCACTCGTAGAAGGCGTCCATCCAGCGCTTGAAGCTGAAGTAGTCGCTCCAGGCCTCCATGCGCCCTCCGCGGCGCCAGACGGCTTCTATCGCGTCGCCCACGCGCCTGTCTCCCCGGCTGAGCACGGCTTCGACGAAGCTGGTGTCCGGGTCGTGCCAGTTGTATGTCACGTTCTTGGCGGTTATGCTGTCCCGCAGCAGGTTCACGCGGCGCCTGTACTCCTCGCGGGTGACCTGGGCCTCCCACTGGAAGGGGCTGTGCGGCTTCGGCACGAAGCAGCTCGTGGACACGGTGATGCGGACTCCGCGCTGCTTATTGGGCGAGCTCTCGCGCCAGACATGAAGCACCTGGGCCGCGAGGTCGGCGATGCCCACGACGTCCTCGTCCGTCTCCGTGGGCAGGCCGAGCATGAAGTAGAGCTTGATGCCGTTCCAGCCGCCCTCAAAGGCGATGCGGCAGGTGTGCAGGAGGTCCTCCTCCGTGACGTTCTTGTTTATGACGTCGCGCAGCCGCTGCGTACCCGCCTCGGGCGCGAAGGTCAGGCCGCCGCGCCGCACCTTTTGCAGGCGGCTCATCAGTTCCATTGAGAAGTTGTCCGCGCGCAGGCTGGGCAGCGAAAGGCTGACGTTGCGAGGCTCGCAGTATTCGAGCAGGCCGTCGCAGGCCTCGCTCAAACAGCGGTAGTCGCTGCTCGACAGGCTGAGCAGCGTCGCCTCCTGAGAGCCCGTGTTCTTTATGCTCTCTATGCCCTGGCGTATGACGGTCTCCGGCTTTTTTGCCCGGATGGGCCTGTACACGTATCCCGCCTGACAGAATCGGCAGCCGCGAACACAGCCGCGGAAGAGCTCCACGTTCACGCGGTCGTGGACTATCTCCGTGCTGGGCACGATGGGGTTTGTGGGGTAGTACACGCTGTCGAGGTCGGCGATTATGCGCTTCGTGACCTTCTCCGGCGCGCCGGGCAGACAGCGCATTTCAGACAGTGTGCCGTCGGCGCTGTAAACCGGCTCGTAGAGGCTGGGGACGTAGACGCCCTGTATCTTTGCGGCCTCCAGCAGGAAGTCGCGCTTGCTCCAGCCCTCGTCGCGGGCCTTCTGGAACAGGCGCAGGACTTCGACGTCCACCTCTTCGCCCTCGCCGAGGACCATCAAATCCATGAAGGGCGCCATCGGCTCGGGGTTGCAGCAGCTTGTACCGCCCGCGAAAACCAGCGGCACCAGGTTGGGCCGGTCGGCGCTCCTGAGCGGCAGCCCCGCCATGTCGAGCATGTCCAGCACGGTGCAGTAGGCCATTTCGTAGCCTATTGAGAAGCCCAGCACGTCGAACTCGCTCACAGGGTCTCCGCTCTCGAGAGCGTACAGGGGTATGCCCTGCTCCCTCATGGCCTCTGCCATATCGCCCCAGGGTGCGAACACGCGCTCGCACCATATGTCCGGCTCGTTGTTTATGACACCGTAAAGTATACGCATGCCGAGGTTGGACATGCCTATCTCATACACATCCGGGAAACAGAAGGCCATGCGCAGCTTAACTCCGCGCTTGTCCTTAATTATCTCATTGAGCTCGCCGCCGGTATATCTGGCGGGTTTTTGCACATTTGGAAGTATGCGCTCCAATCTTCTGTCCATGAAACGACCCCGCTTACACAAAATACGCAAACAAGTATATACTATTGCAGATAATTTTACAAGTGCGCAGAAAAGTCTGTTTTTTCAGGAACAAACCCGCTGGGCAAGCGTCTAACGCATATATCATGGTATTTTACCAGAAGGGATGACCACATGGAGACTAACACCAGGAATAAAAACCACCTCGTCCTCGTGGGCGTTTTGGCCGCTGTACTTATTATAGGCATAATAGCAAGCTGCACGCTTGGAGCCATGGCGCTCGGGCGTCTCTCCGCTCAGGATGAGCAGATAAGCAAACTGAGCGAAACGCTCACCACCGTCATAGGCAGCAACTCAGACACCGTGAAGCAGGAGGATGACGTCGCCGTCGCGGGACAGTATTACATACGCTCCACCCTGCCCATATCCGACGCGTACAAGTCCGGGGACACGTCCTCGCTTGACGAAAGGCAGAAGGAGACGCTGAGCATGGCTTCTAAGGTACTCGACGAAATTATTGCAGACGGCATGACTCCCTACGAGAAGGAAAAGGCCGTATACGACTGGATGTGCGCAAACCTCGGGCACGAGAGCGGCGTGACAGTCGTTGTCCCGACTGCTCCCGAGTACAGCGCAGAGCCCTACGGTGTGCTTAAGTACCGCGCCGCAGTATGCGTGGGCTTCGCCACGACCTTCAGGATGTTCATGCAGATGCTCGACATAGACTGCATGGTCGTCCACAACTCCTACCACAGCTGGAATCTGGTCAACCTGGACGGCGAGTGGTACCACACGGACATATACTCCGACGTTGGAAGCGGAGACTACTCCAACTTCAACATGACCGACGAGATGTGCTCGTACGGCCACAACTGGGACACCGACTTTTTCCCCGCCGCGAACGGGCTGAAGTATTGCTACGCCTACATGAACGCTAAGGAGCTCAGCGACGTCTACACCCTGCCCTCCCTTGTGCGCGAGGTGCTGGACGCTGACGAAGTGAGCAACCTGTACCTAATCTTCGACGCCGACAAGCACAAGCAGCAGCTCGCAGGAGAGCTGCTCAGCAGCACCGACAGCGCTCTTATGAGTTATGCGGAAATGAACGGGCGCGATATGTGGATGGAATACAACATGCAGCTTGTCGACGGCCGCGTCCTGCTTACGGTAAACATCACGGATAACAGCGACAGCTCAGAAGAGCCTGCCGACGGGCTCACCGATGATGAGTACGCTCAGATTAACGAGGCAGTCAACGAGGCCTTCGGCGATGTATACGACGGGGATGTTATGCAAGACGGCAGTGAGGACTACCCCGACGCTGAGCCCACCGACCTGCCCGCAGTGGAGGTGGCCTGATGAAGAAGCTAGGCATAGCGCTCGCAGCGTTCGCGCTTACGCTCTCCCTTGCCGCCTGCGGCTCAGGAGGCGGCAGCTCGGCAGCTGACCCCGTCAAGCTGGGCGAGGCCATGCTCTCCGAGGCCAGGGACCTGCCCGACATGACCGTAGTGCACAGCGGCACAGCTGACGGCGAAGAGCTCTTCCCCTATCTCTCCGGTATGGACTACGGCAAGGTATCCGGGTACTACATGGCATACGCCACAGCGGGCAGCGCCGAGGAAATAGCCGTCATCAGCCTTAAGGACAGCTCCGACGCCGCCGAGGCCCGCGCCTCGCTTGAGAAGCACCTCCAGGACCGTCTCGGCATATTCAGGGTCTACGGCCCGGACCAGGCGGCAATGCTGGAAAACGCGCGCATATCTGCCCGTGATGGCAGCGTAGCTTTAATCATCTGCTCGAATGCGGACGAGGTGGAGGGCGTATTCCGCGCCCAGGGTTGATAGTCAAACCCTGGCCTGTCCGGCCATAAGCACAGCCCCGGCGGCGAGCAGGGCGATTCCCATGTCGCTCGCTGCCAGCACCACACCCAATAACAGAACGGCGGAGGCCGCGACCAGGGACACCATGGCCGCGGCCTTTCTGCCGAACAGGCACTCGAACATCCGTCCCCCGTCGAGGGGGAGCACGGGCAGGGCGTTGAACACGCTCAGCGCCAGGCTCATACCGGCGGAAATCAGCAGCATGTCCGAATTCATGGCCGTACCGGCCCCGGAGGCCAATCCTGCCCACACGACGCCCACGACGGGTCCCGCCGCGTCACAGAAGAGCTCGTGCCAGCGAGAGCGCGGGGTACTGCGCGTGATTACGGCCCCGGTCACATTGGCCGTGATTGAAACCACGCGCCCGCCCGTGAGGGCAATAGCCGCCAGGTGGCCCAGCTCGTGTGCAGCGGCGGCCAGGAGCAGCGCCGCAAATTCAGACACATCCAGAACAAAATACAGCGCCGCGAGCAGCAGTACGCCCCCGGCGCTAAGATGCAGCTTTCTCATGATAGGTAGAACTCCGGATTGTAATATACCCCGTCGCAAGTGAGCTCGAGGTGAAGGTGGGGACCGGTCACATTTCCCGTGGCCCCGACAAGGCCGATGCACTCCCCTGCCGTCACAGTGTCGCCCCCGGTGACATAGACCGCGGAACAGTGCGCGTAGAGCGTCTGCCAGCCTCCCGGGTGCGTCACGATGATGTAGTTGCCGAAGCCGGCATCCCAGCCCACCATTCCGACCGTCCCCGAGGCGAAGGCCAAAATCTCCGTACCCGTCCAGGCGGCGAAGTCCGTGCCGTAGTGGAACAGCACCTCGTTTCTCAGCGGGTGCATGCGATATCCGAAGCCGCTGCTGGTCATGCCCGCCACTGGACTGACGTAGTCAAACGGCAGCTCCGGGTATCCGTAGCTCACGTTTGCCGGGACGTCGTAGTCTGAGAACTCCGCCTGGGCTTCCAGGAACGCGCTGACGGCCTCCGGCACAAGCTCAGGAGTGGGAGACGGCTCCGGCGTCGGCGCCGCCGTGGGCTCAGGGGCGGGCTCCTGCGTGGGCTCCGGCTCGGGCGCTGGGGACACGTCCGGCAGCAGCGCCTGCTGCTCGTCGAGCAAATCCTGAATCGTGCCCGGCGAATAGACGCCCACCTCATCGCTCTGCGGCGCGCCCGTCAGCTGCTGCAGCACCTGGGCCACCTCGCCGTTTGAGCTCAGGCCGCGCCCCAGCTCCCGGAATACCGCCGTATAGTCGGCGTCGCGCTCTATGAGCTCGTGCAGGGCCGCGCGGGCGGGCGCGGTCTGCTCCGGAAACAGAAGCTTGAGCGCCGTCAGGACCAGGAACAGCAGCGCGGAGAGCAGCACTTTTAAACTTTTCCCTGATGAGACCTTCATACCGAAATTATATTGTCATCGGGACGGGCTTATACATCTTGAAAAGATTTTCTTGACAAGACGGGCTCTGGCACTTATAATAAGGAAGCTTCTTCGGGGTGTAGCGCAGATGGTAGCGCGCATGGTTCGGGACCATGAGGCCGCGAGTTCAAGTCTCGCCACTCCGACCACGTCGCTGCGGACGGCATATCGTTCGCAGCGACTTTTTTATTAAAAAGCCACTTCTCACTAATTCTGCTCAGTTCCTCTCCAAATCGAGCCTTATGAATCCGCGAGCGCGGCGCAGCCCTGCCGGGCTTTTGTGTCCGAGAAAAATTTTTTCCTTATGTGACTTAGTCACGGTTTTTTCCGCTGCGGCGGTGTATATTAAGCACACAAGGAAGCTACGAGCCGAAAGGAGATATACAAATGGCCGAAATAACCATCACTAAGAGCAATTTTGAGAGCGAAGTACTCCGCAGCGACAAGCCCGTACTCGTTGATTTCTGGGCCAGCTGGTGCGGCCCCTGCCGCATGCTTGCACCGGTCGTTGCACAGATAGCCGACGCCCGCGACGACGTCAAGGTCGGCAAGATAAACGTCGACGAGCAGCCGGAACTGGCGGCGCGCTACAGCGTCTCCAGCATCCCCACCGTGCTTGTATTTAAAGACGGCAAGGTGGCCGCCTCCTCCGTGGGCTATCGCCCGAGGCCGCAGATAGAAGCGCTGCTCGGCTGAATTATTTAGCTTTATTCTCTCCCTTCCTATACACACTCTCTCCAACAGGAGGCCCGCCGTCCGGCGGGCCTTTTGTTTTTGTGCATCCTATTAAGAAATAGAATCAGGCCCGGCAGAGATGACCTGCCGGGCCTTGTTTATTATTGCAGCAGCCGCAGACGGCTCAGACCGCGCTGGCAAGAGCGCGCTTCTTCTCGGGGGCCTGCGGCGCCTGGGTGACGGCGCGTTTGCCCTCGCGCTGCTCCAAGCGCTCGCGCGCCACGGCGAGCATGAGCTTGATGCGGTTCTCCTGATTGACACGGGTTGCGCCCGGGTCATAGTCGATAGGCGTGATGTTCGCGCTAGGATAGAGCTCGCGGATACGGTTGATGACGCCTTTGCCGCAGATGTGGTTCGGCAGGCAGCCGAAGGGCTGCGCGCAGATGATGTTCTCGTAGCCGGTCTTGACCAGCTCCACCATCTCGGCGGTGAGCAGCCAGCCCTCTCCCATCTTCGTGCCGGTGGATATGACGCCGTCAGCCTGCTTGACGAGCTCCAGGAAAGGCATCGGGGCGTGGAAGCCGTTATTCTTGAGCGAGTCTATCATGACCTTTTCCGTCTTGCCTATGATATTCAACAGCAGGCTCGAAGCGTTGAGCGTGAGGACGTTGCCGCCGTAGAGGCGCGCGGTCTCTGAAAAGTTGTACACGCAGTACTGCACGAAGCCCATCAGGCCGGGGATATTGACCTCGCAGTCCTGGCTGGCCAGGAACTTCTCCAAGTCGTTGTTGCCGAGCGGAGAGTACTTGACGTATATCTCGCCCACGACGCCGACCTTGACCTTCGGAGTGCGCTTGACGGGTATGGATGCGAACTCGGCGGCGATGCGGGGCATGTTCTCTCGAACCTCGCGGCTGTGCCAGCCCTTGTCGGCGCGCAGCAGGGCGCTGAGCTCGTGTATCCACTTCTCCTGCATGGCTGCGGCGTCGCCCTTGTTTATCTCGTAGGGCTCGGTCTGCGCGCGGAGCGTCACAAGCAAATCCCCGTAGTAGATGACGCTGAACAGCCTGCGTATGGTCGTCAGAGTCATGGGGAAGCCGCTGTCCTTCTCCAGGCCGGAGAAGTTCAGGCTCACAACCGGTACCTGGCCGTATCCGGCCTTGACCAGCGCCTTGCGCAGCAGGTGTATGTAGTTCGACGCGCGGCAGCCGCCGCCGGTCTGCGTGATGATAAGGGCGGTGTGCTCCAGGTCGTACTTGCCGGAATTGAGCGCGTCGATAAACTGCCCTATCACCAGCAGCGCCGGGTAGCAGGTGTCGTTGTGGACGTACTTGAGGCCCAGCTCCGCAACCTGGCTGCCGCAGTTTTCCAAGAGCTCGCACTTGTACCCCGCCTGCTCCATGATGGCCGCCATGAGCCTGAACTGCACCGGGGCCATGTTGGGTATGAGTATCGTGTGCGTTTTCTTCATGTCCGGCGTGAACCGGGGGTAGGTGTATTCCTCGCTCACTTGGCTTCCTCCTGTCTCTCGTCCAGGGCCGCAAACAGGCTGCGCAGGCGTATGCGCACAGCGCCCAGGTTGGTTATCTCGTCTATCTTGAGCTGGGTGTACAGCTTGCCTCCTCGGTGGAGTATGTCGCGGGTCTCATCTGTGGTGATGGCGTCGACGCCGCAGCCGAAACTCACGAGCTGTACGAGGTCCATGTCTGGCTGCGAGCAGCAGTATTTTGCCGCCGCGTAGAGCCGCGAGTGGTAGGTCCACTGGTTGAGCACGCCCGTCGGGAACTTCTCGACGTATTGGCTCACGCTGTCCTCGGTGACGACCGCCGCACCGGAGCGGGTGATGAGCGTGTCAATGCCGTGGTTGACCTCGGGGTCTATGTGATAGGGCCTGCCCGCGAGGACAATTATGCGCTTGCCCTGCCGCCTGGCCTCGTCGATTATCTCACGGCCTCGCGCGCGTATATCGTCCATGTGGCGCTGATACTCGGCGTAGGCGGCGTCCGAAGCGGCCTTGACCTCGCCCTTTGTGATATCCGGGAATCGGGCATGCAGCACATCGCAGGCCTTGGCCACGAAGTCCTTCGGCCTGTGCAGGCCGATGTAGTCGTATATGAACTTGACGCTCTCGAGCTCCGCGCAGTTGCCCGCCAGAACCTCGGGGTAATAGGCCACGACGGGGCAGTTATAGTGGTTGTCGCCCAGGTGCTCGTCGAGGTTGTAGGTCATGCAGGGATAGAAGACGGCGTCCACGCCCATGTTGACCAGAGCCCGGATGTGCCCGTGCGCGAGCTTGGCCGGGAAACAGACCGTATCGCTGGGGATGGTCGCCTGGCCGCTCAGGTACAGCGCACGCGAAGAGAAGGGGCTGTGGTACACCGTGAAGCCGAGCTTCGTGAAGAAGGTGTGCCAGAACGGGAAGAGCTCCCACATGTTGAGCGTAAGCGGGATGCCTATCTTGCCGCGCCCGCCCTTTACCGGCTTGTAGGACTTGATAAGCTGGCGCTTGTACTCGTAGAGGTTGAGCTCGCCGGAGTCGGCCTTGCCGGTTATTGGGCGGTCGCAGCGGTTTCCGCTTATATAGGTCTCCCCGTCGGAGAAGGTGTTGATAGTCAGCTGGCAGTTGTTGCCGCACTTGCCGCAGTTCTCGCTGCGGGTGAGCTGGGTGAAACGCTCCAGCTCCTCCCTGCTGAGCAGCGTACTCTTCCTGCCGCGGCTGTGCTGCTCGCCGTAGAGCGCCGCGCCGAAGGCCCCCATCAGGCCCGCTATGTCCGGGCGTATGACCTCCACGCCCATCTCGTTTTCAAACGCGCGCAGCACGGCCTCGTTATAGAAGGTGCCGCCCTGGACGACTATCTTGCGCCCAAGCTCCTCGGGCGAGGACGCGCGGATAACTTTGTACAGCGCGTTGCGCACGACGGATATGGAGAGCCCCGCGGAGATATTGTCCAGCGTGGCGCCGTCCTTCTGCGCCTGCTTGACGGAGGAGTTCATAAACACGGTGCAGCGTGAGCCCAGGTCCACGGGCCGCTCGGCAAAGAGGCCCAGCTTGGAGAACTCCTCGACGCCGTATCCCAGCGCCTGCGCAAAGGTCTGCAGGAAGCTGCCGCAGCCGGAGGAGCATGCCTCGTTGAGGAATATGTCGCTGATTGCGCCGTCCTCAATCTTGAAGCACTTCATGTCCTGCCCGCCGATGTCAATGATGAAGTCCACGCCCGGCAGGAAGTGCCGCGCGGCGGTGAAGTGCGCCACGGTCTCGACAAGGCCGAAGTCGCAGTGGAAGGCGTGCTTGGCCAAATCCTCGCCGTAGCCGGTGGTCGTCACCGAGCCGACCTCTATATTCGGGTGCCCGGTGAGTATTTTCAGCAGCGTGTCGCGTATGAGCGGTACGGGGTTGCCGAGGTTGGGCCGGTAGTCGGTGAAGAGTATCTGCGCCTGCTCGTCAATCACCACCAGCTTGACGGTGGTAGATCCGGAGTCTATTCCGATGTGCACGCGTCCGGAGTAATCCTCCGGAAAATCCGCGCGCGGGACGCGGGCGCGCTCGTGTCTGACCTTGAAGGCGTCGTACTCCGCCTGAGATTTAAAGAGAGGCGGCATGGAGCGGTAGCTCGCGGTCAGGCCGCGCTCACGCATGCGCTCCGCGACGTCGTTCAGGTTGAACTCCTTGTCGGAGTAAAAAGCCGCGCCCATGGCGACGTAATAGAGGCTGTTATCCGGGCAGAGCCCGCGCACGCCGAGCGTCCTGTCAAAGCACTCACGCAGCACGTCGGAGAAGGTCAGCGGCCCGCCCAAATACAGCACATTGCCCTTTATAGGCCTGCCCTGGGCCAGTCCGGCAATCGTCTGATTGACGACAGCCTGGTAGATACTTGCAGCAATATCTTCTGTGCGCGCACCCTGGTTGATGAGCGGCTGTATATCGCTTTTGGCAAAAACGCCGCAGCGAGATGCGATGGTGTAAGTCTTTTCTGCGTGCCGCGCGGCGGTGTTCATCTCATCCGCGCTGAGCTTCAACAGCGTGGCCATCTGGTCGATGAACGCGCCTGTGCCTCCCGCGCATGATCCGTTCATGCGGACTTCCATAGCGCCGGTGAGGAAGAGTATCTTTGCGTCCTCGCCGCCGAGCTCGATTATGCAGTCCGTCCCCGGCGCGAGGCGGTTGGCGGCCACGCGGGTGGCGAACACTTCCTGAACAAAGGGCACTCCAACACTGTCGGCCATGCCCATTCCAGCGCTGCCGGATATAGCCAGCTGCGCGACGCCGTTTGGTATATATGTCGCGCAGACCTTTCGCAAAAGCTCCTCGCTCTTTTCCATTATATGACTATAGTGCCGCTCATAATCGCTGAAAACAAGCCTGTCCTTGTCATCGAGCACAGCGCACTTTATAGTTGTAGAGCCTATGTCAAGCCCAACTCGCAAGAATATTCCTCCTCAAGCTGGTGTAGATAGTCCCAGCTAAAAGCACATTATATAGCGTTGCTCAAGGTTATTTGTGAACTTTCCATGAACACTCCGAGGTATTTTGGCAAAATGAAACACCGGGCGAAAAACGCCCGGTGTTATACGGCAATCATGTTTGTTATAGAGACGTCCAACCGCCAGGCGGGGATGGTGCAGCCGAGGGCGGCTGCTGCACTCCTGGGGCGCTTTCTTTGGTCTTGTTCAAAGAAAGCGTCCCAGACCCCGAAAGGAAATCCGCTTGCTACCGTATCCCACGACCCAGCAACCACACAGCCGGGTACCGTATCCTACAGGGCAGAACGGATTAGCGGCTGCGAAAGTATAGCTCGGCTGCGCCGACCTTGCCAAAAGCAAGCGCCAAATTTACAAGCGGCACAGCCAAGTTGTACTCACCACCCGTCAGCGGTACGCGAAGCGATTTTGTACCTGCCAGAGAAGTTCGCTTCTCTGGCAGAGAGGAGGAGCGATGTAATGAGCGAGCTTTCGGGCTTGTCCGGAAGCGAGGGATATGGAATCCGCGACGACGAGGTTGGCGATGCACAAATACCATCTGACTGAGCTCCCACTGCCGGTATGCTGAAAGCCATATTACAGCGTAGTAAGGCTAGTTTAGCACCAAAGCGAATTTCTTTCGGGGTGTGGGGAGCTTTCTTTTTTCAAGACAAAAGAAAGCTTCCCACTAAGGGTCTGCAACCCGCCGGGTTGCACCGCCCCGCCCGGCGGCGGGCCGCATGGCTTTGCTAGGAATACGGGAAACGGCAGCGTAGATGTAAACGTTTAGGCTTCCCTCATCTTCTTCTTCCTGCTCACTCCCAGGTTTTCCAGACCTCCGGACAGTAGCCCACAGTGGCCTGCCTGCCGTTTCTCACAACGGGAGTACGGATGTTGTCCGGGTACTCGAGCAGTCGTTCGAGACGCTCGGCGTCGCCGGCCATGTACTTTATGAGGTCGGCGTCCGGGGCCTTCGGGTCTATCAGTGCGTCGAGGCCTACGGCGGACTTCACGCTCTCAAGCTCCCGGCGGCTCATGCCGTAGCGCGGCAAATCTATGAGCTGGTACTTGATGCGGCGTTCCTTGAAATACCGCTCCGCCTTCTTGGTGTCGAAGCACTTGTTCCTGCCGAATATCTGTATGTTCATTGCGTCCTCCCTCTCAATCGTGAAACCGCCTGCGGTTTTGGCCTGTATGTATCAGTCCTGCCTGGACTGCGTCAGCAAGTCCTCTCGAGTATCTCCATAAGGTTGTCGTAGAAGATGGCCCGGACAAGCTCTTCCGGGTAGTTCCTGCGAAGCAGGGCCTCGTACAGCGCGCCCATGTCCTGTACGCCCGTCAGTGAACGCGGGGTGGCGTCTATGCCGTCGAAGTCCGTGCCGAGGAACACGGCCCGCTCACCGCCCAGGGCGAGGAAGTGCTCTATGTGGCGCACGGCGTCGTCTATATCCGCGCCGCCCTCGTGCAGGAAGTCCGGGCAGAGGTTGACGCCCGCCCCGCCCCCGGATGCCGCCAGGCTACGGAACTGGTTGTCGGTGAGGCTGCGCGGGTGCGGGCAGACCACGGCGCTGTTCGAGTGGCTGGCTATCATCGGCTTCTCGGCTATCTCGAGCGTGTCGTAAAAGGTGCACTCGCTGGCGTGGGACATGTCCACGGCCACGCCGAGGCGCTGGCACTCGCGCACAAATTCACGGCCGAGCAGCGTGAGGCCGGAGCCGGAATCCATGGCCGCACCGCAGACGGCGTTGTCGTGGTTCCAGCAGAGGTTCAGCATGACTATGCCGTCGCGCTCTCTCGCCTCTCTTAGCCTGGCTATGTCGCAGTCAAGATTCTCCGCGCCCTCAACGGACAGCAGGACGGCAACCTTCCCAGCTGCGTTGGCCGCCTTCACCTTCTGGGGCGAGCGGCAGAAGGTCACATGCTCCCAATGCTTCGAGCACTCGCTGCGCAGCATGGCGGCTTTGGCCGCATAGTCCCCGTTCCACACGGCGAACACCTGCGCGCAAGGCGAGAACCCGCTCAGCCGCCTGAAGTCGGCCATGTGCGTGTTTTCAAAAAGCCCACCGCCGTGTTCGTATACGGCGGTGAGCGTGTCACAGTGTGCGTCAAAGTATGGTATGCGCAAGGTAAAAAGCCTCCGTCAGATAGTGATTATCATGGGCAGTATCATCGGGCTGCGCTTTGTCGTCTTGTAGAGGTATCCGGTCAGGTTGGTGCGTATCTTGTTCTTTATCGCGTTGTAGTCGGTAATCTTCTGGTGGCGGCAGCTGGCCAGGCTCTCGTGCACAACGCGCTTTATCTCGTCGATGAGCGCCTCGCTGTCCCGCTCGTAGATGAAGCCGCGGGTTATCACTTCGGGGCCGCCGACGAGGCCGTTGTCCTCGTTGGAGAGCGCCACGGTGACGACTATCATGCCGTCCTCGGCCAGATGCTTGCGGTCACGCAGCACAACGCTGCCGACGTCGCCGACGCCGCTGCCGTCGACGAACACGCGCCCGGCCTGGACATGGTCGGTTATCTTGACTGTCTTGCGGCTGAGCTCTATCACGTCGCCGTTCTCGGCCACGACGGTGTTGTTGGGCTCTATGCCCATGCCATGGGCTATCTCGGCGTGCTTGCAGAGCATGCGGTACTCGCCGTGCACGGGGATAAAGAAGCGCGGCCTGGTCAGCGCGAGCATCATCTTCTGCTCCTCCTGCGAGGCGTGGCCGGAGACGTGCAAATCCGTGTGGCGGTCGTAGATGACCTCGGCGCCTTTATGGAAGAGCTCGTCAATGACGCGGGAAATAGTCGTCTCGTTGCCGGGTATGGCGCTCGCGGAAATAATTATCCTGTCGTTGGCGTCGATGTTTATCTGCCTGTGCTCGGAGTAGGCCATACGGTAGAGAGCGGACATGTTCTCGCCCTGGCTGCCAGTGGAGATTATGACTGTACGGTCCTTGGGCTGGCCCTTTATCTGAGTGAGCTCCATGAGTACGCCGTCGGGTATATCCATGTAGCCGAGCTCCATAGCGACGCGGAGCATGTTCTCCATGCTGCGGCCGGTTACGGCGACCCTGCGCTTGTACTTGGCCGCGACGTTTATAATCTGCTGTATGCGCTGCACGTTGGAGGCGAAGGTCGCCACGATTATGCGCTTGTCGCAGCCCTTGAAGAGCTCGTCGAACTTGTCGGCGACCTTGCGCTCGCTCTCGGTGTGGCCGGGGCGTTCCACATTTGTGGAGTCGCTGAGCAGCGCGAGCACGCCCTGCTTGCCGAGCTGGCCGAGGCGGGCGATGTCTATCATCTCGCCCTGCACGGGGGTGACGTCTATCTTGAAGTCGCCGGTGTGTATCACGACGCCTATGGGCGTGCGGATGGCGAGCGCGACGGAGTCCGCGATGGAGTGGTTCACGCGGATGAACTCAATCTCGAAGCAGCCGAGACGGAATTTGTCCCCGACGTTCTTCGTGAATATCTGGGTGTTGTAGAGCAGGTCGTGCTCCTCGAGCTTGAGCTCTATGATGCCCGCGGTGAGGGGCGTAGTGTAAATGGGCACGTCTATGTCGCGCAGGACGTATGGTATCGCGCCGATGTGGTCCTCGTGACCGTGGGTAATGACAATGCCCCTGATGCGCTCCTTGTTCTGCTTCAGGTAAGTGATATCGGGTATGACAACATCGACGCCGTAGAGCTCCTCGTCCGGGAAGCCCAGACCGCAGTCCACGACGATAATGTCCTGCCCGTACTCATACACGGTGAGGTTCTTACCAATCTCACCGAGGCCGCCGAGCGGAATTATTTTCAATTTTGCCATTAACAATTCTCCTTGTTGTAAGTATATTTATGTAACTACGGCTATACACATTATAACCGCTGCGCACATGATGTAGCCAGTCCTCTCTCCTAGTCGCCGCGCCCACACCGGATAATGCTCCGCATGGGCCTATCTTCCACGCCGCCAGGCGGGGGCGGTGCAGCCGAGGGCGGCTGCAAGCCCGTTCCACCCCGTTTCTTTGGGCAAGACCAAAGAAATGGGGTGGAAGGGGTCTGGCTGCAAACTCACATCTCAACGCGGCCTTCGAGGGCGCGCTGGAGCGTGGCGTCGTCGGCAAACTCCAGATTGGAGCCCACGGGGATACCGTAGGCCAGGCGGGTCACCCTCACGCCGAAGGGCTTCAGCAGACGGGATATGTACATGCTCGTCGTCTCTCCCTCGGTGTCGGGGTTCAGGGCCATGATGACCTCCTCCACGCCGCCTGCGGCGACACGGCTCACCAGCTCCGCTATCTTGAGGTCGTCCGGGCCGATGTGGCTCATTGGGCTCAGCACGCCGTGAAGGACGTGGTACAGGCCGCTGTACTCGCGGCCTCGCTCTATGCTCACGACGTCGCGGGGCTCCGCCACGACGCATATGGTGCTCTTGTCGCGCTTGTCGCTAGCGCAGATGGGGCAGACTTCGGCGTCAGTCAAATTCTGGCAGACCTTGCAGGTGTGCACTGTGGCACGGGCGCGGATTATCGCGTCGGCAAAGCTCTCCGCCTCGCCCTCAGGCAGGCTCAGCACGAAGAAGGCCAGCCTCTGTGCGCTCTTCTTGCCTATGCCCGGAAGCATTGCGAACTTATCTATCAGGTTTTCAAGTGCAGTAGGAAAGAAAGATGGCATTTTACAAACGTTCCTCACATATTTTTATGCCTTGATATCCGCAGCCATGCGCAGCTCGCGAATAGCGGACCTGCGGTCGGCCTTGCTGAACACGGCGTTGCCCGCAACCAGGACACTTGCCCCAGAGTCGACCACCAGCGGGGCGGTCTGGACGTTGACGCCGCCGTCCACCTCGAGCTCGCAGCCCGGACGGCTCTGCTCCAGCAGGGCACGCACTCCGCGCATTTTGCTGAGCGCCTCGCTCTTGAGGCTCTGGCCGCCGAAGCCGGGCTCCACGGTCATTATGAGCACCATGTCTAGGTACTCCAGGTACGGCAGGATGACGCTGCCCGGCGTGGCAGGCTTGATTGCCAGTCCGGCCTTCTTCCCGTGGCCGTGTATGTCGCGCAGGGCCTCGATGATGTAGTGAGGCTCGTCGGCCTCGACGTGCACCGTCACCATATCGGCGCCCGCGTCGCAGAAGCGCGCGGCGTAGCGCACCGGCTTGGCCACCATGAGGTGAGCGTCGATAAACATGTCCGTGCTCCTGCGCAGGCTCTCCAGCACGGGCAGGCCGATGCTTATGTTCGGCACGAACATGCCGTCCATCACGTCGAAGTGCAGCCAGTCCGCCCCGGCTGCACGCACGGCTTCAACCTCGTCCTTGAGCCTCACAAAGTCCGCTGACAGCAGCGAGGGAGCAATTTTTATCATCTTCGGCACCTCCGTAACGGCGTACATGCCGGGCGCGTAAGATAAGATGACGGCGGTGCGCGCGGCAAAGTCTTTATATAGGGGGCTCCGGGTCCCATCAGCCCGGTGCTCCCGGTGATATTTATCGCATTATATCAATTTATTATACATCATACCGGGAATCAAATCAACAGAAAGATTCCACCCGGCAGACACGCCAGACATTGCTCCCGCCGCCAGGCGGGGATGGCGCAGCCGCAGGCTGCTGCTGCACTCCTGGGGCGCTTTGCCACGTCGCCCGACGTGATGGGTGCAGCCGAGGGCGGCTGCTGCACTCCTGGGGCGCTTTCTTTGGTCTTGTTCAAAGAAAGCGTCCCAGACCCCGAAAGGAAAACCGCTTGCTACCGTATCCCACGACCCTGCAACCACACAGCCGGGTACCGTATCCCACAGGGCAGAACGGATTAGCGGCTGCGAAAGTATAGCTCGGCTGCGCCGACCTTGCCAAAAGCAAGCGCCAAATTTACAAGCGGCACAGCCAAGTTGTACTCACCACCCGTCAGCGGTACGCGAAGCGAGTCCGCGGTCGGCGATGCACAAGTACGCTCTGACTAAGCTCCCACTGCCGGTATGCTGAAAGCCATATTACAGCGTAGTCAGGCTGGTTTAGCGCCAAAGCGAATTTCTTTCGGGGTGTGGGGAGCTTTCTTTTTTCAAGACAAAAGAAAGCTTCCCACTAGTGGCCGCAGCCCAGTGGCTGCATTCACGCCGGAATGCCTGTATTGCGCTACAAAAAATACAAAAAAATCAAAGTTACCCGGGGATGGCCCCGGGTAACTGGTCTTATTTGCGTTCGACTATCTCGTCTGCGGACTTGTATATGTGTCCGGCGGGGATGACGCCTCGCACGCTGCTCGTGGGATACACGCTCACTCCCCTGCCCAGGACGCTGCCCGGGTTCAGGACGCTGTTGCAGCCTACCTCGACGTTGTCGCCGAGGATGGCCCCGAACTTCTTCAGGCCCGTCTCGATGCGCTCCGCGCCGCTCTTCACGACGACGAGGGTCTTGTCGCTCTTGACGTTCGAGGTGATGCTGCCCGCGCCCATGTGCGACTTATAGCCTAGGATGCTGTCGCCGACGTAGTTGTAGTGCGGCGTCTGCACTGAGTCAAAGAGCACGACGTTCTTGAGCTCCACGCTGTTGCCCACGACGCAGCCCTTGCCGACTATCGCGCTGCCGCGGATGAAGGCGCAGTGGCGCACCTCGGCGCCGTGGTCGATGATGCAGGGCGCACCGATATACGCCGAGGGGAACACCGTGGCGTCCTTCGCTATCCAGACACCTTCAGCCGGGTGGTCGTACTCCTCCTCCGGCAGCATGGGCCCGAGGGCGAGGATGAAGTCCTTGATGCCGCCCAGGACCTCCCAGGGATAGGTCCTGCCCTCAAAGAGCCCGGCGGCTATGGTGTGGCTAAGGTCGAGTAGATCAGTTATCGTGTACATCATTTCACCTTCAACAGATGCCCGCTGGCGCGCATGGCGTCGATTATTTCGTCCACGGCAGCCTCGCAGCGCTCGTCGGTCTCGGCCTCGGCCATGACGCGCAGCACCGGCTCGGTGCCGCTCTTGCGCAGGAGGACGCGGCCCGTGTTGCCCAATTCCGCCTCCACCTTGGCCACGCTGGCGGTGACGGCCGCGTCCGCCAGGGTGCCGTCCTTGTCGTCGACGATGACGTTCTTGAGCACCTGGGGGTAGATGGTGACTGGCTCGCGCAGCTTGCTCAGCGGCAGCTTGGTGTCGAGCATGACCTGCATGACCTTGATGGCGGTGATGAGGCCGTCGCCCGTGGTGGCGTACTTGGAGAAGATTATGTGGCCGCTCTGCTCGCCGCCGATGAGGTGGCCGTTTTCGCGCATGTTCTCCCAAACGTATTTGTCACCGACGGCGGTCTTTTCGTACCTGATTCCGGCCTCGTCGAGGGCCTTATAGAGGCCGAAGTTGCTCATCACCGTGGTGACCAGGGTGTCGTTGTCGAGCCTGCCGCGCTCTTTCATGTGCTTGGCGCACATGTACATAATCTCATCGCCGGAGACGTAACCGCCGAACTCGTCGACGGCCAGGCAGCGGTCGGCGTCGCCGTCAAAGGCGAAGCCCACGTCCAGGTGGTTCTCACGGACAAGCTGCTGCAGCGCCGCGATGTGGGTGGAGCCGCAGTCGACGTTGATGTTCAGGCCGTCGGGCTTGTTGCCGATGACGTAGGTGTCCGCACCCAGGGCGTCGAACACGCTCTTGGCTATCATCCAGGTGCTGCCGTTGGCGCAGTCCAGGCCGACCTTCACGCCCTTGTAGGAGTGGGTGGACAGGCTGATGAGGTAACCGATGTAGCGGTTGCGGCCCGCGGAGTAGTCTATGGTGCGGCCTATGCCCGCGCCGGTGGCGTGAGGAGGCTCCGGCGCATTACCGTCGAGGTAGGCCTCAATCTCGTCGAGGACGCTCTCCTCCATCTTCTCACCCTGGCTGTTGAGGAGCTTGATGCCGTTGTCGTGGTAGGGGTTGTGGCTGGCGCTTATCATAACGCCGCAGTCGAAGTCGTCCACGCGCGCTATGTAGCTCACGCTGGGCGTGGTGGTGACGTGCAGCAGGTAGGCGTCCGCGCCGGAGCTGGTGAGCCCCGCGGAGAGCGCGCACTCGAACATGTAGCTCGAACGGCGGGTGTCCTTGCCTATGACTATCTTGGCCTTGTGCTCGCGGCCGTAGTACCAGCCGATGAAACGCCCAATCTTGAAGGCGTGCTCGGCGGTCAAATCCACATTGGCTTCACCACGGAAGCCGTCGGTTCCAAAGTATTTTGACATGTATTCCTCCAGAATAACAGACCTTCGGCCCGCTTTCGCGGGCCGTAAGTCCGGGTTTGACAGATTCAGGACAGAAGGCTGGCGGCCGCTTCGTCCAGATAGACCTCCACGTCCTCGTGGAGCTGCAGCAGGCTGGCGGGTACGGCTATCTCCGGCCTGCCCTGGACCGTCTGCTTGATTATCTCCGCCTTGTCCTCGCCGAAGGCCATGAGGATTATGCTCTTGGCGAGCATGACCGTATGTATGCCCATCGTCACCGCGTGCGTCGGCACCTCGTCCATGCTGCTGAAGAAGCGGCGGTTGGCCTCACGGGTGCGCTCGGTGAGCTTGACTATATGCGTGAGCGAGGTGAAGGGCGTGAGCGGCTCGTTGAAGCCGATGTGGCCGTTGTGGCCTATCCCCAGCAGCTGTAAATCTATGCCGCCTACGGCCGCTATCTCCGCGTCGTACTGCTCGGCCTCCTCGTCGCTCTTCACGAAGCCCGAGGGTACATGGGTGTTCTCCGGCTTGATGTCTATGTGCTCGAAGAGGTTCTTATCCATGAAGTACCTGTAGCTCTGGTCATTCGTACCGTCCAGGCCGACGTACTCGTCCAGGTTGAAGCTCTTGGCCCCGGCGAAGGACACTTCCCCCGCCGCGCAGAGCCTGGCGAGCTCGGCATACAGGCCCAGAGGCGTGGAGCCCGTGGCCAGGCCGAGTACGGCCTCCGGCTTGCGGTGCAGCAGCTCCACATAGCGCTGCGCCGCCTTCTTGGTTACTTCCTCTTTGCTGCCGACTATCAGTTTCATATTCGTCCTCCGTAGATATCAGAGCATTTTCCTTATGCGCTCCACGGCCTCGCGGGTGTTGTCCGCGTCGCCGAAGGCGGTAAGCCTGATGAAGCCCTCGCCGCTGGGTCCGAATCCCGCGCCCGGCGTTGTGACCACGTTGGCCTCGGTGAGGAGCCGGTCAAAGAATTCCCAGCTTCCCTGGCCGCCGGGAGCCCGGAACCAGATATAGGGCGAATCCGTGCCGCCATAGACCTCGAGCCCGGCTCCGCTGAGCCCGCTGCGTATGACGCGCGCGTTGGTCATGTAGTAGGCTATGAGCCCGGCGACCTGTTCCCTGCCCTCGGGAGAGTACACCGCCTCCGCCGCACGCTGGATGACATAGGCCGTGCCGTTGAACTTTGTCGACTGGCGACGCATCCACATGTCGTAGAGGCTCTCGCCGCAGCGCACCAGCGCGCGGGGTATGACCGTCCAGCCGCAGCGCGTGCCGGTGAAGCCCGCTGTCTTGGAAAAGCTGCAGAATTCTATGGCGCAGGTCTCGGCTCCCGGGAGCTCGTAGATGCTCCTGGGCAGGGACGGGTCGGATATATACGCGCGGTAGGCCGCGTCGTAGAGGATGACGCTGCCGTGCTCGTTGGCGTAGTCCACCCAGGGCTGGAGCTGCCCGCGTGTCGCGGCCATGCCGGTGGGGTTGTTCGGGAAGCACAGGTAGATGAGGTCGGGTACCCGCTCTGGCAGCTCCGGGATGAAGCCGTTCTCCGCCGTGCAGGGCATGTAGACGATGTTCGTCCACTTGCCGCCGACGTACTCGCCCGCGCGGCCGCTCATGGCGTTGGCGTCGATGTACACGGGGTACACGGGGTCGCATACCGCGACGACGCAGTCCTCGGAGAAGATGTCGCCGATGTTGCCGCAGTCGCTCTTGGCGCCGTCGGAGATAAAGATTTCGTCGGCGCTTATCTTGGCGCCGTAGGGCTCGTAGTCGTTCTTGACTATGGCCTCGCGCAGGAAATCGTAGCCCTCGTAGGGGCCGTAGCCCATGAAGCCGGCCTTGTCGCCCATCTCGTCCGCGGCGCGCTTTAGCGCGTCCACGCAGGCCGCAGGCAGGGGCAGCGTGACGTCACCTATTCCAAGCTTTATGAGGCGCTTGTCGGGGTGGGCCTCGCTGTAGGCCGCGGTGCGGCGTGCAATCTCGGCGAAGAGGTAGCTGCCGGGCAGCTTCATATAGTTCTCGTTGAGTTTGAGCATTTTACACCTCGTGTCAGATGAGGAATTCGCCGTCGTACACGGTGACGGCCGGGCCGGTCATGTAGATGAGGTTCTTGTCGCGGTCCCACTCTATCATCAGCTCGCCGCCGCGCAGGATGAGCCTGGCGGAGTTTTCGCACCTGCCGTTGACCACGGCGGCCGCCAGGGCGGCGCTGGAGCCGGTGCCGCAGGCCATCGTCTCGCCGCTGCCGCGCTCCCAGACGCGCATCTTGAGCTTATTGCGGTCGATGACCTGGACGAACTCGGTGTTCACGCGCTCCGGGAAGAGCGGATGGTTCTCGAAGAGCGGGCCGATGTTCGGCAAATCCATCCACTCCACGTCGTCGACGAACACGACGCAGTGGGGGTTGCCGACGGAGACGGCGGTGACGTTCCACATGTTGCCACCGACCTCAATGGGCTGGTCTATAAAGGCCGTGCCGGAGGCGTCGACGGGTATCTGGGCGGGCTCAAAGACGGGCGTACCCATGCAGACGCGCACGCTCTCAACCACGCCGTCCTCCAGGTTAAGCCAGAGCGTCTTTACGCCCGCACCGGTTTCAACGTCGATTACGGTCTTGTCGGTCATGCCGCGCTCGTAGACGTACTTGGCGACGCAGCGGATGCCGTTGCCGCACATCTGCGCCTGCGAGCCGTCGGCGTTGTACATATCCATCTTGAAGTCGGCCTTGTCGGATGGGCAGATGCAGATAAGCCCGTCGCTGCCCGCGCCGAAGTGCCTGTCGGACACCTTGCGGGAAAACTCGGGCCTGGCCGCCTCGGGCAGGTCCTCCTCAAAGCAGTTGACGTACACATAGTCGTTGCCGCAGCCTTGCATTTTAGTAAACTTCACACTTAGTCACTCCCATCAGTGAACTCGCCGCCTCGCGGCGTTATCAATTTATTATATATGACTTCCCCCGTGGTTGCAAGACCCTTTGCGCCGTGCCGTCACAAAGCCCGCGCCAAACGCGTCTGAAAGATACAAAAAACAATTTAGTCCCGCTGGATGATTTTTTGTATTTTTTGTATCTCCACGCAGCGTTTGCGCGGCATAAAAAGAGAGCCCCTCCTGGGGCTCTCCTGCGTTTATTTGCGGCTGAGCGGTTTGGTCAGGCTCTTGATGGCGATGTTGCCGTAGCGCTTCATCACATGCGGGGCAAGGCTGGGAACAAGCTTGTCGTAGTCCAGGCCCTCGACGTCACGGACGCGCTCGAGGTGGATGGCGTCGAACTTGCACTTCGTGGTGCAGATGCCGCAGCCGACGCACATGTACTCGTCGAGCACCACAGCGCCGCAGCCAAGGCAGCGCTCGGTCTCCTTCTTCATCTGCTCCTCAGTCAGGGTGCCGCGCAGGTCGCGGAAGGTCTTGACGGCCTCGGCGGGGCTGGCCCCGGCGGCCTTCTGGCGCGCCGTGAGATTCAGGCCGCGCACCGCGACGCGGGCCGCTTCCTTGTCGAGTGAGAGATATTCCTTGACGGCGCGGCCGAGCACCAGGCTCTGGCCCTCGTGTACAAAGCGGTGTATGGAAATGCTGGCCTCCTTGCCGGCGGCTATGGCGTCGATGGCGAAGCCGGCGCCGGTGACCACGTCGCCGCCCGCGAAGATGTCGCCCTCGTCGGTCTGGAGCGTGACCTTGTCAATCTGGACGGTGCCGTTCCTGTTGAACCTGACGGCGGTGCCGCGGAGCATGTCGCCCAGTTCCACGCGCTGTCCCAGGGCGGTTATGACGCACTCGACGGGCATGTCCTCAGTCTCGCCGGTAGGCTCCGGGCGAGCCCTGCCGCTGCCGTCCTTCTCACCCAGGCGCATGAGGCTCAGCCTCAGGCCGCTGACGCTCCCCTCGCCCAGCACTTCGGCGGGCGCGGCCAGGAAGCGGAATTTGACGCCCTCGGCCTCGGCTTCGGCAATCTCCTCGTCGGAGGCGGGCATCTCCTCGCGGGTACGGCGGTAGAGCACGGTGACGCTCTCGGCGCCCAGGCGCAGCGCGGCGCGGGCGCAGTCCATAGCGGTGTTGCCGCCGCCGATGACGGCCACGCTCCTGCCCACGACGGGTTTATTCTCAGTGTTGACGGCCTCCAGGAAGCCCAGGCCGTCCCATACGCCGCCCTTGTCCTCGCCGGGTACGCCGAGCTTCACGCTCTTCCAGGCGCCCGCAGCGAGGTAGAAGGCCTCGTAGCCCTCCTCGCGCAGCTGGTTTATGGTGACGTCCTTGCCGACCTCCACGCCGCACCTGAACTCCACGCCCAGGGCGCGCAGCACGTCAATCTCGGCCTCCACGACGTCCTTCTCGAGACGGAAGGAGGGTATCACGCGCGTGAGCATACCTCCCACTCTGTCTCCCTTTTCAAACACGGTGACAGGATAGCCCTTGACGGCGAGGTAGTACGCGCAGCTCAGGCCGCTCGGGCCGCCGCCAATGACGGCAATCCTGTTCGTGAAGGGCCTGCCGGTCTGGTTGAGCATCTTGGGTACGAAGCGGCTCTCGGCGCTGAGCTCCTTGTCGGCGATGAACTTCTTGATGTCGTCGATGGCGATGGGCTGGTCGATGTCTCCGCGAGTGCAGGCGTCCTCGCACTTGCGGTTGCAGATACGGCCGCAGACCGCCGGGAACGGGTTCTCCTTCTTGATGAGCTCCAGCGCCTCGAGGTACTTGCCCTGGCTGGCGAGCTTGATGTAGCCCTGCACGGGGATGTGCGCGGGACACTCCATCTTGCACGGCGCGGTACCGCTCTCCGCGACGTAGCTGCGGTTTGTGCGGTAGTCGACGTTGAAGTGCTTCTCTGTCCAGGGCTGGTCGAAGGGCGTGCGCTCCTCCGGCTCCGGGTTGGAGCAGAGCTTGGCGCCCAGCTTGAGCGCGCCCATCTGGCAGTTCTCAACGCACTGGCCGCAGGCGACGCACTTGTCGCGGTCGACGCGCGCGACGTAGTTGGTGCGCAGCATGTCCGGGTCGTTGAAGTACTCGCCCAGGCGCAGCGCGAGACATGAGCAGCCGCAGCAGTTGCAGATGGCGGTGGGCCCGTCGTAGCCCTCGGCCTCGTTTATCTCGTGCACCAGGCCGTTGTCCTCGGCGCGCTTGAGTATCTCCTTGGCCTCCTCCTTGCTGACCAGGCGGTGGCTGCCCTGCTTCGAGAAGAACTTGGCGTTGTCGTTTATGTACATGCACATGTCCTCTTCGAGGTGGCCGCAGCCCTCGCCCATAATACGGCGTGTGCGGCGGCAGGAGCACGGGCCGACGGATATGGCCCAGGCATTGTCGATTATGCGCTCCACCTCGTCGTAGGGGGCGGCGTGAGTGTCGTTCTTGATGGCGCTGCCCACGGGCATCACGCGCATCGGCCCCATGCCTGCCGGGAAGTTCGGCACCAGGATCTGCGTGCGGTAGCGCGTGTAGCGCTCGAAGCACTCGGCTATGACGGGGTACTTCTCCACCTGCTCCTTGACGGAGAGCATGCCCTCCATAATGCCCGGGACCCAGATGGGGTAGTAGTAGGTCTCCTCGTCGCCGTCGTATACGCAGCGGACTATGCCGCAGTCGGCGAGCTTGTTTACCTGCTCCTGGGCATACTCAACGCTGACCTTGGCCTTACTCGCAATCTCCTCGATGTGGCGCGGGCGGCGCACCTTGACGTGCATGCCGATGTCGGCCATTTCGTCCGTGACCACCGGGTCGAGTATCATGTACTCGGGGTCCGAGGGCGTCACGCCGGTGTAGGTCCCGCATTCGAGGCTTATCTTCGTGGCCAGCATGAGTATTTTCTTCCTGAACGCCATTGTTTTCCCTTCCTTTCATATGTCTTTTAAGCGTGTTCCTGTACTTATACACATTATAAGCCCGTGCTGTCTGTTATTCAATTAACAGCTTTGGAGAAGTAGCTCAGCCGCTTTTGTGCGCTTTGACGGTTAATTGTGGTCCGACCAGTGTCTGTATTGTGCTATTGACCGACGCAGCGCGCCGTGTTATGATAATCGCAGGGAGGTGATCCCATGCATGAGATAGGCGTCGTGCGCTCCATGATGCGCACGGTGGAGGATTTTGCCCGGGACAACGGCATAGACGAGATAGTCAGCATAGTGCTGGAGATAGGCGACCTGTCTATGATAATCCCCAAGTATGTGGAAGACATTTACTCCGTAGTGTCCAAGGACACTCGCTTTGAGGGTACGGAGCTGGTCATCGAGACAGTTGAGGGCCAGGGTGTCTGCCGCGACTGCAAGCGCGCCTTCCCCATCGTGAAAAACGAAGGCTACTGCCCCCGCTGCGGCAGGCGCAACGCAGACATAATCAGCGGCCGGGACTTCATCATCAAGGAGATAGTCGTGCCGTAAAGCGTGTTTTTTGTGCAACACGCTCGTCCGTGACGCGCGCTCGCGCCTCATTTTGTGCGGTTTTTGCGGCTTGACTTTCGCCATGCAAAGCGGTATGGTATAAGCACAGATTCAAAAACGGCCCCGTGCCGGAAAGGAGACAGTCACATGAAGCAGCTCATCGTCAACACCATGAACCGTGTGAATTCCGTCTCCATCTGCGCCCAGGCTCGCAATGCTTTTGCGGGCTTCTTTAGCTATGTCTATTTTTATTTTTACTTTTATTCCCAGACTAAGCTAAGAAGCCTGACAAGACCAGCGGCCTGCTGAACGCATAACTTTAGCAGCAACGGCCCTCGCCTTGAACGGCGGGGGCCGTTTTTTGTTTGTGGTTGTATCTAACGAGATGACCAACACCGTCTGACTCTACTGATGCGGGCATCTGCTGCGGCATTGGTCACCCGTCAGAAACAACCACAGGCGAGCTCTTACGAAAAGAAATAGGAAAAGGAGACGAAAATGATGAAGATGAAGAAACTGCTCTGTATCGCCCTGGCGGCAGTGATGGTACTCGCCCTCGCAGCCTGCGGCAGCACTACCCAGCCCAGCGAGAACGGCGACCCCACCTCGAACCCCAGCAGTGAGCCCACTGCCAACCCCAGTTCCGGCGCCGAAGCTGCCCAGTATGTCGTCGGCATCTGCCAGCAGATGACCCACGACGCGCTCGACCAGGCCACGCTCGGCTTCAAGGACGCGCTCAATGAAATTCTCGGCGAAGGCGTCGTGGAGTTCCGCGAGCAGAACGCCGGCGGCGAGCAGACCAACTGCACGACCATTATGAACGGCTTCGTCTCCGAAGGCGTGGATCTCATCCTCGCCAACGCCACCTGGCCGCTCCAGGCGGCCGCCAGCGCTACGGCCGACATCCCCATTCTCGGCACCAGCGTCACCGACTACGCCACTGCGCTGAACCTCGACAACTGGACCGGCACCGTCGGCAACAACATCTCCGGCACCAGCGACCTCGCCCCGCTCGACCAGCAGGCGGACATGATTCAGGAGCTCTTCCCCGACGCCGAGACTATAGGCCTGCTCTACTGCTCCGGCGAGCCCAACAGCGTCTACCAGGTAGAGACCATCAGCTCCTACCTCGAGGAGATGGGCTACACCTGCACCCCCTACGCCTTCACCGACGTGAACGACCTCTCCAGCGTCACCCAGACCGCCTGTGACAACTCCGACGTCATCTACATCCCCACCGACAACACCGCCGCCTCCAACACCGAGACGATAGCCAACGTCGTCCTGGCCGCGGGCGTGCCCGTAGTCACCGGTGAGAGCGGACTTTGCTCCGGCTGCGGCGTGGCCACCCTGTCCATCAGCTACTACGACCTCGGCTACACCACCGGCGAGATGGCCGCGCAGATACTCCAGGGCGAGGCCGACATCACCACCATGGCCGTCCAGAGTGCGCCGAACGTCACCAAGATGTACAACGCCGCCAACTGCGAGACCCTGGGCATCACCATCCCCGAAGGCTACGAAGCCATCGCCTGAGAATCAAACCAACACACGCTCGGGGGGCTGCGGCCCCCTTGAGCGTCTGACTAAGGAGCAGACCAATGGACATCTTGCAATCGCTTGTAAACTCCCTGCCCGGCGTGGCCGGTCAGGGCCTCATCTGGGGCCTCATGGCCATGGGCGTGTATATCACATACCGCATACTGGACGTCGCCGACCTCACAGTTGACGGCACGCTCGGCACCGGCGGCGCGGTGTGCGTGCTGCTGATGGTGAACGGCGTGAACGCCTGGCTGGCGCTGCTGATAGCTACAATCGCCGGTATGCTCGCCGGGCTGGTAACAGGGCTGTTTCACACGAAATGCGGGATTCCGGCCATACTCTCCGGCATACTCACCCAGCTGGCGCTCTACTCCATAAATCTGCGCATTATGGGCTGGGGTACCAGCGCCGGGACGCAGTCCACGCTGGCCATCAGCGTCGACAAGTACGACCTCATAGTCTCGTCGCGCTACGTCCGTGAGCTGAACCTCTCGAACCCCCTGCCCATCCTGCTGGTGATAACCGCCGCAGTCATCGCGCTGCTCTGGTGGTTCTTCAAGACGGAGAGCGGCAGCGCGCTGCGCGCCACGGGCGCCAACCGCCAGATGGCCCGCGCCCAGGGCATCAACACATCCCGCAACACCGTAATCGGCCTGATGATATCCAACGGCATGGTCGGTCTTGCGGGCGGTCTGCTGGCCCAGTACCAGGGCAGCAGCAGCGTGGACATGGGCCGCGGCGCAATTGTAATCGGCCTGGCCGCCGTCATCATCGGCGAAGTGCTCCTTCGCGGCAACGGCAAGGTGCTGCGCGGCCTCATCGGCTGCACGGTCGGCGCCATAGTCTACTACTTCGTCATCCAGATAGTGCTCAGGCTCGGCCTAGGCACAAACGACCTGAAACTCTTCACCGCACTCATAGTCGCGCTCTTCCTCGCCATCCCCTATTGGAAGGGCAAAGCCGCCGCAGCGCGCAAGCGCACCGTCACTCTCAAGGAGGAAAAGAACAATGCTCGAGCTTAACAACGTCTCCAAGACCTTCAACCCCGGCACCATAAATGCCAAGACTGCGCTCAGCGGCCTGAACCTCACTCTCAACGACGGCGACTTCGTGACTGTGATAGGCGGCAACGGCGCAGGCAAGAGCACAATGCTCAACGCCATAGCGGGCGCGTTCGACGTCGACGGCGGCAGCATCGTCATAGACGGCACCGACATCACCCGTCAGAGCGAGCACAAGCGCGCCGCCATGATAGGCCGCGTATTCCAGGACCCCATGATGGGTACCGCCCCGACGATGACCATAGAAGAGAACCTGGCCCTCGCCGCCCGGCGCGGACGCCGCCGCACCCTGGCCTGGGGCATACGCAAAAGCGAGCGCGAGCGCTACCGTGAGCAGCTCTCCCGTCTCGGCCTCGGCCTTGAGAACCGCATGACCGCCCGCGCCGGCCTGCTATCCGGCGGCCAGCGCCAGGCCCTGACCCTGCTCATGGCCTCGCTGGTGCGGCCCAGGCTGCTGCTCCTCGACGAGCACACCGCCGCCCTCGACCCCGGCACCGCCGCGCGCGTGCTGGAGCTCAGCGACCAGATAGTCCGCGAGGGCCGCCTCACCACGCTGATGGTCACGCACAACATGCGCGACGCCATAGAGCACGGCAACCGACTCATAATGATGAGCGAGGGCCGCATAGTCCTCGACATATCCGGCGAGGAGAAACGCCGCCTCACCGTCGACAGCCTGCTCGCCAAGTTCTCCCGCGCCGCCGGCGAAGACATGCTGACGGACAGAGTGCTCATAGGCGCATAAAAATCGTCCAGGGAGGACGTTGTCCCCCCTAGATACCGTCCACCCAGCAGCCGGATACCCCCCTTCGCCTTGCACGGCAAGGCGAAGCCCCGACTCGATGAATACGGCTCAACGACGTCACAGTGAAGTTTTCGTCCACCTTTTTCAAAAGGTGGCGGGTTCCAAGGGCGGAGCCCTTGGTCGCGCTCAGGGAGCGCGAAATACTTACGCGACAATAAAAGTCAGGAGGGGGTCTGGTGGAACCCTACTAAGGGATTCCCCAGGAGAGATGACTTACAATTTATTAGGCAACTATGCACCCCGTAGGTTGTTTGTATCTTGCATTTAATGCTGCGTGCGACAGCCGGGGGTGTATTTTTGCGGCCTAAATCAGGCCAAATATAGCAAAACCAAGAAAAGAGGTAACCAAAATGCACAGGAAACTGCTCTCCGCCGCACTCGCGGCCACGATGACGCTCACGCTCGCCGCCTGCGGCTCAGCCCAGGACGACGCCCAGAGCGCCGAAAACCCCGACGCCTATATCGTGGGCATCTGCGAACAGATGGAACACGTCTCGCTCAGTGAAGCCACCCGTGGCTTTAAGGACGCGCTGACAGAGGCGCTCGGCGCAGACAACGTGACCTTCCGTGAGCAGAATGCCGGCGGAGAGCAGACCAACTGCACAACTATAATAAACGGCTTTGTCAGCGAAGGCGTCGACCTCATACTCGCCAACGCCACCTGGCCGCTCCAGGCCGCGCAGAGCGCCACAGCCGACATCCCCGTGCTCGGCACCTCCGTCACCGACTACGGCACCGCCCTCGGCATAGAGGGCTTCTCCGGCACCGTCGGCGGCAATATCTCCGGCACCAGCGACCTCGTCGACCTTGAGGCCCAGGCAAAGATAGTCCAGGAGCTCTTTCCCGACGCCGGGAATGTCGGCCTGCTCTACTGCTCCGGCGAGCCCAACAGCGTCTACCAGATAGAGACCGTGCGTGAGAGCCTAGAAGCCATGGGCTACACCTGCGAGGTCTACGCCTTCACCGACGTGAACGACCTCGCCAGCGTCACCCAGGCCGCCTGCGACACCTCCGACGTCATCTACATCCCCACCGACAACACCGTCGCGTCCAACACCGAGAGCGTCGCCAACGTGGCCCTGGCCGCAGGCGTCCCCATCGTGGGCGGAGACCCCGGCATCTGCTCCGGCTGCGGCGTGGCCACCATAGCCACGGATTACTATGAGCTCGGCCGCCTGACCGGCGAAATGGCCGCAAAGATACTCACCGGCGAGGCGGATATCTCCACCATGCCCGTGCAGTACGGCGCGATGGAAAAGCTCTACAACCCCGCCAACTGCGAAACCCTCGGTATAACCATCCCCGAAGGCTACACAGCCGTAGAGTGACCAGAGCCGTCCCGGCCCAACGCCGGGACGGCTTTTGCGCTCAGCAGGTCTGCTGACGGCCGCATTCTCTTGCGTCATGCCGTCCGACGATATATTTGCCCAAAACCGGAACGCGCTACAGCCAATATCAAGCCGTTCCGGCTGTTTATATACCAGAAAAAGCATTTCCAAACTATTTACAATTTGTTCGCTGTTTTTTACAGCTTTCGGCTTGATTTCAGCTCCAGTATAGGTTATTATATATAAGGAATGAGGAGAAGCGCACCGTGCAATTATTCAGGAAGGAGGCGCGTATCAAGGCGCGGCGCCGCGTAAAGTATACCATAACGTCAGGAAGGTCAAAAATGAACATTCCTAAAATACTCACCCCCAAGGCAATGACCGCCTACCTAAACGACAACGACACCGTCCGTCAGGGGCTCGAGGTCATGAAGCGCTATGGCTACACCGCCATACCTGTGCTGAACGACCACGGCGAGTACATCGGCTGCATCACCGAGGGCGACTTCCTCTGGCACATCCTGTCCACCGGCAGCACCTCAATGAAAAGCCAGGAGCGCTACCGCATCTCCGAGCTTGTCCGCCGCGACTTCTGCCCACCGCTCGGCATTGCCGCCGATGACGACGAGGTAATCGACGCCGTCATGCAGCAGAACTTTGTCCCCATAGTCGACGACCGAGGCTGCTTCTGCGGCATCGTTACCAGGCGCAGCGTAATAGGCGCCCTGGCCGGGGCCGAGGCCACGCTCATCGGCAAGGCCGCCATATAAATACGAAAAAGACAGCCGCCCTGTTTCCAGGGCGGCTTTTATATTGCCTCAGAGCAGCCTTGTCATGCTCTTGAGGCTGATGGCGACGGTGGAGGCATTGTGAAGCATAGCTCCCGTGGCCGGAGGCAGTATGCCTGTTAGACCCAGCGCTATAAGCGCGCCGTTGAAGCCTATCACGAAGCGGTAATTTGAGCGTATCCTTGCCATAAGCGCCAGCGCTATCCTGCGCAGGGCTACAAGCTCGGATATGTCCCCCTCGGAGATGGTGATGTCGGCAATTTCCCTGGCAATCGCCGCGCCGGAGCTTATCGCCACACCGGCGTCGGCGGCGGAAAGCGCCGGAGAATCGTTTATGCCGTCGCCGACCATAATGACCGTATGCCCGGCAGCCTTGAGCTTTTGTACATATGCTGCTTTGTCCTCAGGCAGTACCTCGGCGCAGAAATCGTCCACGCCGACCTCGGCCGCTATGGCCTCAGCAGTGCGGCGGCTGTCGCCGGTTAGCATAATGCACCTGCTTATACCCAGTTCCCTAAGCCTTCTCAGGGCCGGCACCGCCTCCGGTCTGAGCGGGTCGGAAACGCATATCACAGCTGCCAGCGTGCCGGCAACAGACAGGTACAGATGAGAATAGTGCGTCGGGATTGCATCAAACCTCCCACGCTCACCATCCGGCACAACGCAGCCGCAGTCCTCAAAAATGAAGTGCGCCGAGCCAATCTGAACTGTCTCTTCGCCCACGCGGCTGGATATCCCATGGGCGACTATGTACTCCACCTTGCTGTGCAGCTCATCATGGCTCAGTCCAAGCTCCTGTGCCCGGCGGACAACGGCGTTCGCCATCGAGTGCGGAAAGTGCTCTTCCAGGCATGCGGCCAGGCGCAGCATCTCGTCCCTGTCCTTGCCGCCGAAGGTGACGATGTCCGCCACCTCCGGGCAGGCGCATGTGAGCGTACCGGTCTTGTCAAAGACAATCGTGTCGGCGTTTGCCACCGCTTCAAGGAACTTTCCGCCCTTGACTGTGATGTGGTTTGCGCCGCATTCTCGCATGGCGGACAGCACGGCCAGCGGCATGGCCAGCTTGAGAGCGCAGGAGAAGTCGACCATCAGGACGCTTAGCGCCCGCATAACGTCGCGTGTAAGCAGATATCCCAGCGCCGAGCCTGCCAACGTCCATGGAACAAGCCGGTCCGCCAATCCGGCGGCCTTGCTCTCCGCCGCGCTCTTGAGCCGCTCGCTGTCCTCAATCATAGCAACTATGCGGTCATAGCGCGTGCCGCCGCTCATTTGAGTGACGGTCATGACGCACTCTCCCTCTTCGACCACCATACCCGCGTACACGGTAGTACCCTTGCGCTTCACAACCGGTTCGCTCTCGCCGGTCAGCGACGCCTGGTTCACCATGACCTCGCCTCCGCGCACCACGCCGTCCACGGGTATAACGCCGCCCATATGCACCGTGACGGTGTCACCCTCGCGCACCTGGGAAACGGGCAGCAAATGCTCTTCGCCGTCCTCGCCGCGCACCCAGGCACGGTCGACGTTAAGGCTCATCGTGCGCGCAAGCGAGTCAACGCTCCGCTTGTGCGTCCACTCCTCAAGCAGCTCACCTACCTCCAGCAGGAACATCACGGAACCGGCCGTGCCGAAGTCGCCGCGCACCATGGATATGCCTATGCTCAGCGCGTCAAGTATCTCCACCTTCATCCTGCCTCGCAGAAGCCAATGCAGCCCGTGGCGTATAAACGGCGCTGCGTGCCAGAGGCAGCGCGCTATCTTCAGCGGCTTTGGGAAGAGTAGGGAGCTCACGGCCTTGCGTATGCACAAGTTCACAAGCCTTTCCTCATAATACCGGTTCATCTCCCGGGGGCTGTGCTCCGGCGCGAGCGCGGTTACCTCGGGGGAGCTGTACGAGAACCTGGAAACAGACTCGAGCACGCGTTCCCTCTCCCCGGCCTTATAATATATGATAGCGCAGCCGGTGCGCTCATGTACCGCCGCGCTGACGGCCCAGGGCCGACTTTCGAGGTAGGCCTGGAGCAAATCCGCCTGAGCTATGCTCATCGCGCCCTCGGACACGCGCAGCCTCATGCGGCATCTGGACTCATGGATTATCACTGCTTTCATATTACCACCTGTACAATGTTCAAGGGGGACCCGGAGAGTCCCCCTGTTTTTTGCCGCAGTCCGGCTTTACCCGCTTATTCCTCGGAGCTGTCCTCTATTTCTGCGCCCTCCTGCGCGGCGCGCCCGGCGTTTATGTCCTTAGCCCCGGCGAGGATATCCGCCGCGTTCTCCTGAACGGTGGTTATGGTCTCCATAACGGACTCCTTGGCGCGCAGCCCGGCCGCAGTGATGTGGGTGTAGGCCTTCTTCGCGTCCTTGCTGGTCAGCAGCTTTATGCCGACGGAGCCGAAGAGCACACCGCCGGCGAATAGCGCCGCACATTTGCTGTTTGTATTCATATACTATCCCTCCTGAATATTTGCGCCGACGCCGCTCACTTGTGTTTGTAGCCGGTTATCATTACCATAACCATGCAAATAACGGCGCCCCACGCCCAAAAGCGGTGCTGTTTCATCTTGTCACCTCCCGGGGTGTGTCTTTAATTCTCATGCGCAGGAACGTATAGTACCATATGCCCGCGCTTCCGGCTGCCTCATTCGGACGGCGCCGTGTTTGAATCGGACATTTTTTCCCGCATCGCCTTCCTGTATGTCTGCGGCGACATGGAATAGCGCCGCTTGAACTCAACCCCGAACTGGCTGGCCGAGCCATAGCCCGCCCTTTCTGCGACTTTGAACACCGGCATGTCCGTCGTGCGAAGCAACTCCCCGGCGAGCTCCATCCTGCGCCCGAGCAGATATGCGTGTACGCTCTGTCCATACAGTTCGCGGAAGCACTCCTTGAACGAAGTGGCGGAAATATGGAACTCGGAGGAGAGTGAGCCTATAGTGAGCCTCTCCCCCAGGTTGTCAAGCATATGCCTGTGTATACGTTTGACCGTATCTATAAGGTACGGGTCGCGGTACCTGACGCGCTTATCCTTCTCCTGCGAACATCTGCGGCTGAGCAGATAGAGCAGCTCCGCCCCCTTGACAGCGCAGTAGCGCCCGCGCTCTCCCTCTCCAAGCTCTCGCATCGCCGAAAACGCGGCCTCGCTCCACGCGCTCTGCCCGGAAGTCATCGCCCCTCCCTGGCTCTCAAGCAGAGAGCGAATTAACTCCGGCTCAGCACAGCCGCCCGCGAAAAGGCTGCAAAGCCCCGGCCCATCCTCCAGCCCGGAGCAGACAAGCACACCCTGAAGCCGCTTTGAGCGCAAACCCAAGTCCCAGTCCCCGCCGCCAAGTAGAAGCACCTGACGTGAGGACACCACCAGGCCCTGTCTGGTCGTCTTATTCGGCCCCAGTGGCCTGAGCGTCAGCTCCCCGGCAGAGCAGAAAAACATCTCCAGCCCGCCGGGCGCTGCGGAGAGCTTCATCCCAGCTGACACGGGATGCACATCCAGCTCATAGCATTTCACCCCGGGCGCGCACTCGCTTTCGGCTATGTGTCCGGCGGCACACATTAGCATATCCTCCAGCAAATCACCACCCCCTGTTGCCGCAGATAAGTTAGTTAATACTAACAATATGTGATTATACACCGCTAACTTCCGTTTGTCAAGCGCAGGACCCAGCTGATTGTCAGGCAGCTCAGCTTACTCAGCGGCAATATATAATCATCAGCCGCCGTCATATGACAGCGGCTGCTGCGCTCTTAGCTGTCCCTCTTAATTCACCATGCGTTCCCTTCCGTTTAAGCAAAAGCGGCGCCGGAAGGCTCCGGCGCCATGTGTTATTCACTTGTCACTGCGCACCGAGCGCATGAGCACAGAGGCGTAGATTATAATTGCCGCGAAAAGCAGGTGTTTAGCACCATAGATTATGCGGTAGAGATAAACGGAATCCCAGCCCACGATGACGGACGCAGGCACGAGGAACAGCAGTCCCAACAACAGGAACACCGCCGCGTGCACCCAGCTTGGCCTGACGCGCGCATCCCGGAAGGCTATCACACCCGAAGTACCGACGCCCAAGTCGGCCAAAACCATGCACACGGCCAGCACGCCCCGCGCCGGGTTTGCCCAATCCGCGCCTCGGAGCAGGTGGAGCGCCTCCCTAATATATACCCCCGTGCCGAACTCCAGATACAGCAGCACCGGAACATAGATTGAAACGAGTATCCAGAACCACGCCCTGCGTCGGACAAACATGCAAATAAGCCCGCCGGCCAGCAGCGGAGAGCACAGGAGCAACGCAGAAAGGAGGACATTGTAACGCAGCATCAGGAGCACTGAAATAACTATTCCCACGCAAAGCAATACAACGCCCACTATGAACCTCGTCTTAGGCACCGCTCTGTGCGGCGCGGGCCCTTCATGCCCCCGAGGCTCACCGGCAGTATTCTCATTTTTTACAAGCTCATCGAGCGTCACGCCGAAGAGCTCGGCCATGGCCATAAGCTTCTCAAGCTCCGGCGTTGCGGCATCCCTCTCCCACTTGCTTATTGACTGCCTCGCCACTCCCAGCTTTTCGGCAAGCACGTCCTGGGATATGCCCATCTGTGAGCGGAAACGGCGTATATTCTCCCCAAGGGACATTGGCTTCACCTCTCTGGCACAAGCATAACGGGACGGCGCAGTTTTGTCAATCACTCCGGAGTGGAAACGCCGCAACCAGTGGTTGCGGCGCTGATTTTATGCACGGAAAAGCAAAGGCCCGGAAAACCCGGGCCCAATTCAGCGCTCATACAGCACATTGCCTTCGGCGTCCAGCACACGGCAGACATAGACGCCGCGATACGCGCCGGGAATTTCATACACAAACGGCAGCGAGGTGATTTCCTCATCCGTCCCGTACCCACGCAAGTCGGTAAGCGTCATGCGCGCCGCCTCGGGGTTGGTCACGACAAGCAGATAGCTGCTGCCTGACGAGTATTCGATGAAGCCGTCGTCCAGCTCCCTCAGGGCGGTGACTGACGCCAGCCACGGGCCGGTAAAATTGCCGACAGTGCCGTCGCCCACCCGAGCCATGCACACCCTGTCCTCCAGATAGGTACCGCCGTGGAAGAGGACGAGCATTCTTTCGTAATCTCCTTCCTGCTCCTGATGAATCACCTCTCCCGAAGAGCCCTCAGGTATTTCTCTCATCTCTATTATCTCCCTGATAAGCGCCTCCTCGGAATCAATCCCGCAGCCTGAAACGCACAGTGTGAATACAAGCGCGAGAAGAAGCAAAAACAGCCTTTTTACCATAAAAGCGCCCCCTTTTACCCATAATACAGTATCGGGGCGCTATGTCAATATAAGCAAAAAGCCCGGCCGGGCCGAGCTCACATACAGCTGTGTACTTTATCTCTCGCTCTGGTTTTCGCTTTCCCAGGAGAAGATGAGATCGTCGAGGTCCTTAGCCATATTATCTGCCTCCTTTCTATGTTTAAGATAATCATACTCCGAAATTGTGAACTTTTCCTGCATCAAATTGTAAAATATCTGTGTAAAAAGAACCGGCCCGTTTTACCGGGCCGGCCCTTGTTCTTATAAACTTATATCTTCATGCAGACGTCCCATGCGCGCCAGATGACGGTGCGCAGGTTGCCTATGGAGACGCAGTCACCAACGAGGTGGACATTGCGGCTCGGCTTGGCGACCGGGGTGGGGACAAAGCCGATGGCGTTGACGACGTTGTCGGCCTCAACCTCGGTGACGGTGCCGTCCTTGCCCTTGATGACCACGGAGCCGTCCTTAATCTCGCTGAGCGTGCTCTCAAGGTAGATGGGCACCTTGTGGAACACCAGCGCCTCGCGCAGATAGCTGGCGTTCGGCAGCGGGACGGCCGGAGTGGCAATCAGGTCGACGGCGTACTCGACGACCGTCGGGTGCTTGCCCTCAAGGACGAGCTCGAGCGCCGCCTCGCAGCCGGACTGTCCGCCGCCGAAGATGACGACCTTGTCGCCGGTCTCCTTCTTGTCGCGGAGCAGCTCGGTGAGCGTCATGCACTTGTTGAAGCCGGGTATAGGCATCGTGCGCGGCACGGAGCCGGTGGCGACGATAATCTCGTCGAAGCCGCCGAGCGTACCCACGTCGTTTATCTCGGTGTTGAAGCGCACCTCGATGCCGGCCTTGGCTATCTCGCGCTTGTACCAGTCGATGAGCTCCTTGTCGTTCTCCTTGAAGGACATGCTGCTGGCGGTGATGAACAGGCCGCCGAGCGTGTCGGTCTTCTCAAAGATGACGGGCTTATGCCCGCGCTTATTGAGCACAAGGGCGCACTCCATGCCGCCGATGCCGCCGCCGATTATGGCGACCTTCTTCGGCTTCGTGGTGGGGACGATCTTGTACTTGTTGTGCTGCATGGTCGGCGGCGTCAGGGCGCAGCGGGCCAGGTGCATGGTGTCGTCCATGCTCTGGAGGTTGCAGGTGCCCTTGTACTTGGCGAAATTGAAGCAGCCGTTGTGGCAGCGGATGCAGGGCTTGATCTCCTCTTCACGACCCTCTTCGAGCTTGCGCAGCCATTCGGGGTCGACGAGGTTCTGGCGGGCGATGGCGACCGCGTCCAGCTTGCCGGCGGCGATCTCCTGCGCGGCCACGGCGGGCTCCATCTTACCGGCGCAGACGACCGGGATGTCGCAGAAGTTCTTTATGTGCTCGACCTCGGCGAGGTTGCAGTTGTTAGGCATGTACTGTGGCGGATGAGCCCAGTACCAGGCGTCGTAGGTGCCGTTGTCGCAGTTGAGCATGTCGTAGCCGGCGTCCTGCAGCTTCTTTACGACGACCTCGCTCTCGGCCATGTCGCGGCCGAACTCGACGAACTCTTCGCCGGGGACGGCGCCCTGGAAGAAGTCCTTCGTCTTCGACACGACGGAGTAGCGCAGGGAGACGGGGAAGTCGCTGCCCGCAGCGTTCTTTATGTTCTTGACGATGTCGGTGGCATAGCGCAGGCGGTTATCCAGGCTGCCGCCGTACTCGTCGGTGCGGTAGTTAAAGTTCTTGATGGCGAACTGGTCGAGCGTATAGCCCTCGTGCACGGCGTGAATTTCGACACCGTCGACGCCGGCCTCGCGGAGCAGACGGGCGGTCTTGCCGAAGGCCTCGGTGCTCTCCTTTATCTCGGCGACGGTTAGCGGGCGGGACTTGTAGTCCTGTTTCCAGCGGTTGGGCGTGGGAGAGGCGCTCGCACATAGATAATCGGCGTCCATGACGAACTTGCCGACCTTGCCGAGAGCCGGGTGGTCGAGCATCATGCTCATCAGGTGGTTGACACCCATGGAGCGTCCGCAGCCCGCGGCCAGCTGGATGAACAGCTTTGCACCGGTCTTGTGGAAGTCGACCATGTATTCCTTGAGCTCGGCAAACATGCGCTTGTTCGTGTAGAGCCAGCGGTTGCCCATGACGTCGCGTACCCACTGCATGCCGGGGAGTATCAGGCCGACGTCGTCGCGCGCAGTCTCGAGCAGGAAGTAGGCCGCTTCCTTATCGAAGTGGCACGGCTCCATCCAGCCGAACAGCGAGGTGCCGCCCATCGAGCACATCACAATGCGGTTCTTAATCTCCACATTGCCGATTTTCCAGGGGGTAAATAAGGCGCTGTACTTCTCGTCCATTATTCATCCTTCCTTCTTTGTAGAAAATTACGCGGGCCGCAAGGTGAACGGCCGGCGCCGCCTAACGGGACTAATAAACACCTTCCCGTCATATTGTCATAAGCATAACACAACTTTGGTCAAAAAGCAATCATAAACCGCGATTTGCAATGGAGTTTTTATCAAATATTTCAAAGGTTTTAAGTTTTGGCCAGGACTTGGTCAGACCATCGTCATTTTTTACAAGTCAAGCGCGGAAGCGCGCGCAAATTGCAAAATTTAAGTTGACACAACCCCTCGGGCGTGATACAATACTTGAGCCGCATTGGCAGGGTAATGAAGCGGACAAGTTCCCACCCCAAGAGCGAGTCTCTATAAGAGAGGATGAAAACAAATGAAGCATGCAGTTATCGAGACCGGCGGTAAGCAGTACCGCGTGGCTGAGGGCGACGTCATCTACATCGAGAAGCTCGACGCCGAGGCCGGTTCCACCGTCAAGTTTGACCGCGTTCTCGCCGTCATCGACGAGGCGGGCAGCGTATTCGGCACTCCTGTTGTCGAGGGCGCCGTCGTCACCGGCAACGTCGTCAAGAACGGCCGCGGCAAGAAGGTTCGCGTCTACAAGATGAAGCCCAAGAAGGGCTATCAGCGTCTGCAGGGCCATCGTCAGCCCTACACGAAGGTCCAGATAGAGACCATCGGCTAAGACGCACACGCGAAATAGATTTTGGAGGTGTAACACATGGCTCATAAAAAAGGTATGGGTTCGACCAAGAATGGTCGTGACAGCGAGAGCAAACGTCTCGGCGCCAAGCGTGCCGACGGCCAGTACGTCCTCGCGGGCAACATTCTCGTCCGTCAGCGCGGCACCAAGATCCATCCCGGCACCAACGTCGGCAAGGGCAAGGACGACACCCTGTTCTCCCTGGTCAACGGCACCGTGAGGTTCGAGCGCTACGGCAAGGACCGCAAGAAGGTCTCTGTTTACGAGGAAATCGCTCAGTAACACATGCGCGGACGGGTCCATCCCGTCCGCGTTTTTGTTTCTTCCGCGCCGCCGAGCGTGGCGTCAATATACTCAAAACACTTACTATAGCAAAGGAGAAACACATGGCATCTCCCTTCGTAGACAAGGTAACTATACAGATACGCGCCGGTAAGGGCGGCGACGGCGCCGTCAGCTTCCACCGTGAAAAGTACGTCGCGGCGGGCGGACCCGACGGAGGCGACGGCGGACGCGGCGGGGACATCATTTTCCGCGTCGACGGCCACATGAACACGCTGATGGACTTCCGCTACAAGCGCAAATTTGCGGCGGGCAACGGCGCGCCCGGCGGCGCGAAGCGCTGTACCGGCAAGGACGGCGAGAGCGTCGTGCTGCGCGTGCCGCGCGGCACCGTCATCCGCGACGCGGACACCGGCGCCATCATGCACGACATGAGCTCCGGAGAGGACTTCGTCGCCTGCCGCGGCGGACGCGGCGGCTGGGGCAACAAACGCTTTGCCACCGCCACGCGCCAGACGCCGCGCTTTGCCAAGCCAGGCCTGCCCGGCGAGGAGCACACCGTGCTGCTGGAGCTCAAGCTCCTGGCCGACGTGGGCCTGGTCGGTTTCCCCAATGTGGGCAAGAGCACGCTGCTCAGCGTGGTGTCCAACGCTCACCCCAAGATAGCCAACTACCACTTCACCACCCTCTTCCCCAACCTGGGAGTCGTCTATGTCGGAGAGGGGCAGAGCTTTGTTCTGGCCGACATCCCCGGCATCATAGAGGGCGCCAGCGACGGCGCGGGCCTGGGCCACGACTTCCTCAGGCATATTGACCGCTGCCGCCTGCTGATTCATGTCGTGGACGTCTCCGGCAGCGAGGGGCGCGACCCCGTGGAGGACTTCGACACCATCTGCGCCGAGCTCGAGCAGTGGGGTCCGGACCTGGCCTCCCGCCCGCAGCTGGTGGCGGCCAACAAGTGCGATTTGCTCGGCGACGACAGGACGAATCTCGAACGCCTGCGCGCGCATGTCGAGGCCAAGGGCTGCCGTCTTTTTGAGCTCAGCGCAGCGACTACGCAGGGCTCGCGCGAGCTCATGCTGGCCGCGTCGGCGGAGCTGGACCACCTCCCCCCTGTCGCAGTCTACGAGGCCGATTACGTTGCGCCCGAAACCCTGCCCGTCTCGCCGGAGGACATAACCATCAGGCACGACGGCGACACATGGTACTGTGAGGGCGAATGGCTTGCGCGCCTGGTCGCCGGCATCAACTTCACCGACTACGAGAGCCGCATGTACTTTGACCGCCGTCTCCGCCAGGCCGGGTTCTTTGACCGGCTCGAGAACGAGGGCATCGCCGACGGCGACACCGTAAGCATCTACGATATCGAGTTCGAATATCAGAGCTGAAAAGCTCTGCCGGTGGTATATTCCGTAACAAATTTGTTGTATAGTGTCTGGACGGAGGTGTAATATGAAACGACTGCGCATCTTTATTTTTGCACTGTTTGCGCTCTCGCTGCTGATTACATTAGACCTTTGGAGCAACTACAGCTATAATCTTGTGCCGCTGGACGGCAGCATTTCCGCCCTGCACAGCGTCACGCACCGCTTGTTTGGAATATTCGGCGACCACAGCTGGTCCGCAGCACGCTTTTACAACGCGTTCATTGTATCCGCCGCTGCAAGCGCAGCGCTCGGCGTTGCAAACCTTGTGTTGTTATTGCCGCACAGGAAGCAAAAAACAGTGTAAAAAAGAGGAGCCTTTCGGCTCCTCTTTTTCTTATCCCGTCTGCAAGGGCAGGGACGTATCCCGCGGCAGGTCTACAACGGTGTCGCCAATCCTGATGCCGATGACCTGCTCCGGCATGACTGTCCTGTCGTAGTACAAGTGCGCGCTGAAGACTATACCCTCGGCCGTCTCGATACTGCTGATATTCCTGTAACGTTCAAAAGTGCGTTTTTCATCTGCTATGACTGGTTCCGCTGAAGCGATTTCATCCGCCGCCTCATAGCTTGGCGCTGTGCCCTCCAGGCTCATGCCGACGGGCGTGAAGCTCAGTTTTACGTCCTCCACAACTCCGTCGCCAACAGGTATGTCCACGACGTAGTCAAGCTTTACCTGGTCATATGTGAGTTCGATGTCAAGCTCCCAGTCACCCATCACTCTGTCGTGGTACACCCCACCGAAATACAGCGCGCCGCCTTCGATATCCTCCGGCTCAGCGTCGAAAATCAAAGTGTATACCATATAGGCTGGGGAAAATGGGTCGTACTCAAAGTCCTCGTCCACAACTGTAATGCGCGTCTCGACGTCATACCTGTCGCCTTCTGGCGACAAGGCGTAGACTTCCATAGAATCGAACACCTTCACATCGCCCTGCTGAGGCTCCAGCAGCTGTACAAACGGTTTGCCGTCCAGCGTCCCAACTGCTCCAAACCTCCACCCGGGCAGTTCTTCTATTTCCTCTCCCAACTCAATTGGGAGCGTCGAGGAAGGCTCGTCGGCGACCTCGGGCCCGGTGGCAAAGCCGGAGAGCGGCACAGCCAGCCTCATAGTCTCCACAACCTTGTCCTCGAAGTAATCCCCGTCGACACGGAACATACTAAACTGCAGCGTGTCATAATTCTCTTCCGGGTCGAGCTCGAAAGCAACTGTGTACACGGCCGTCCCTGTCTCAGCGTCGAAATACACCAGGTCCGTGTGCCTTCTGGCCGTGTCTTTAATTCGTATCTGTGGATGAGTGTCCTCCGTCACCCGCCCCCGGCCTTCGGTGTCGCGCAGGGAAATATACATAATTGCCGTGTCTTCGTAGCGCTGAGCTGCGATGACGGACAGCTCTATGCCCTCTTCCGTGACGCTCTGCCCCACCGGCTCTACGACGTTGGTAAACCCGCCGCCGTCCAGCACGTCCAGCAGCCACTCAAAGCCGCCCAGAGCCGCTGCACATCCGGTTATCAGCAGCGCGGCGGCAATAACCACCGCCGCCGTCAGGCGCATGGGATGACTCCTCTTGCGCGATGACTGCTTTTCCATTATGCCGGGCATCAAATCCGGCATCGGCAGGCTGCTCTCCATGTCGGAGAGCGCTTTTGCAATCATGATGTCGTCATTGTCGAAGTTCATGTGCTCTCCTCCCTGTTGTAGTCGCGCAGATATTCCGCCAGGCGCTTCTTCGCCCGCTCGCAGCGCTTGCGCGCCGTGGCTTCGCTTGTGCGCTGACGCCTGGCTATCTCCCTGTAATCCAACTCATCCCTCACCCGCCACAGTACGGCGGCGCGCTCTTCGGGGTTCAGCCGCGAAAGCGCACGGATTACGCGTGGCGAATACCCCGCGTCGTAGTTGTCGGTAACACCCGGCGCGGCGTCGCCCAGCTCTTCGAGCGAAACGTTTTTCTTCCGGCGCATACGGTCAAGGCATTTGTTGACAGTGACCTTGTACAGCCAGGCACGCTCAGCGCCGCCAAGCTTTGCGCGGTGCTCGTACGCCGCGACGAAGGCCTCCTGCACAACGTCCTCCGCCTCCTGCCAGTCACACAGCAGCGCGTAGGCGCGCGCAAACAGCTCACGGCCATATTCGGCCACGGCGCGCTCCAAGTCAAATTCTCCCACTGTGCTCCCCCCTTTGCCTTCCTTAATATTATAACGTATGGGCGAGGCGTTTTGTGACATATTTTTTGCTTTAAACACCACACGAAGCCGCGCCTTGCTCTTGCATGCGTCTCAAAGGTTTTTACCTGTGCGGGCGGCAACGATGTGTTCACAAAATAGCCCAAAAAAGTTCAAAATTTCTGATTGCGCGGCGGACAATGACTGGTATCCTATTGGGTACAAGAGGAAAGGTGTGTGACTATGGACGGATATATAGAGGCGCTGAAGCAGGCGGCGGTTATTTTCCCCGTGCTGGCGGTGTTGTTTACTATACCATACGTCGCCTGGAACTATCACAAATACGGCTCCGTGCTCAGCTTGCGTATACTAATCGTATATTCATTCGTGCTCTACCTGCTGTGCGCATACTGCCTGGTTATACTGCCGCTGCCCACCGGCGAGGCGGCGGCAAACCTGCACGGCCATGACGCACAGCTCGTACCCTTCGCCTTCATCGGCGACATAATAGAACACAGCGATGTCGTGCTGTCGCAGCCCTCGACATGGCTCAGCCTGTTCAATAACAGCGCACTGCTCACAACGGTGTTCAACCTTTTCCTAACTATGCCCTTCGGCGCCTATCTGCGCTACTACTTCCGCGTCGGCTGGAAACGCGCGCTGCTGTACTCCTTCCTGCTATCGCTCTTCTTCGAGCTCACGCAGCTCACCGGGCTTTACTTCGTCTATCCCGGCAGCTACCGCCTCTTCGACGTGGACGACCTCATCATAAACACGACAGGCAGCATGATTGGTTTCATGCTTGGCGGCATAGCCCTGCGCTTCCTGCCCAGCCGCGAAGAGCTTGACCGCGACAGCTTCGTGCGCGGCCGCCGCGTGTCGTTTACAAGACGTCTGGTTGCATTCTTATATGATATGGCTGTCTATGCGGTCATAAGCCTTGTCGCTCATCTTGCGCTGTTCTCGCGCCTCGGCGTAATGAGCTTTTGGGGATACGCCCTCATGTGGCTGGTATATTTCACGCTCTGCCCGATGCTGCTGCACGGTTCCACCGTCGGCCACCGCCTCACCAGGCTTCGCATAGTCTCCAAAGGAGGAGGCAAGGCGCACTGGTACCAGTATGCGCTCCGCCACGCGCTGCTGCTGGCCGTGCTCACTCTGCTGCCGTATACGCTCAACTACTGCGTAAACATCCTGGCAAGCTCCGGCATGCTGGGCGAGCTCGCCGCAATCGTCGCCTACGGAATAGTGGACGGCGGGTATTTGTTCATGCTGCTTTTTGAAGCCGTGCGCATGGCTATGCACAGGCGCCTGTTCTACGAGCGCTGGTCACGCACCGAGCTCATCAACACTGCCGAGAAGCACGAGGGCTGAGCTCCGGCGCTCAGGCTCGCCTCCACACCCGCAGTTGAATATCCCTGCGTTTTGAGGTATACTATCAGGGCGCGCGAAGCGTGGAAAGGAGGAGCGAATGTCAAAATCGAGCAACAAATACTGGCCTGTCTCACGTCTCAAGAGCCGTGGCTGGAGCAACGAACAGATACGTGCCCTCCTCCCTAAACCACGGTACATCCGAAGCGAGGAATTTCCCAACGGCCTGCGCGTCTGGCCAAAGGATGTGGTCATGAAGGCCGAGCGCGACGCCGGGATACAGCCCCGTCCCACTCAGCCCAAACGCAAGCCCGCCGGTGTGCCCGCTCCCAGCGCCGACTCGGCAGCCGCCGCGCTTAACACCGCCTGGCTGAACGCCGGTACAGGCTCTTCCGACGCCTGGTCCCTGGCCGCACACTATCACCGCGCGATTATAAAGCGGCTGCCCTCGGCAGTTGTCAGCAAATATGTCCAGCCCGCCCAAGTGACCAGCTGGCTGAACGAGTTTCTCTCGCTTGAGAGCAGACCGCGCACCGGCCATCTGCCGGAGCTCTTCAAAAACTTTCTGCGCGCCTGGGTCTGGTGCTCCACGGACAGCGAACACCCGCTCTATGCGCGCATCTGCGAGCGCTATGTCTCCGTGCTGTACGAGTGCTCCCTGGCCGTAACGGACGAATTCAAGACCCAGCAGCCGGAGGCGGACATATCCGCGCTGCTCTCTGCCGAGGGTTTCCCGGAAAAGCTCCTGCTCAGCGACGGTCTGTCCACCGTCTGGTCGGTCTGGTATGTGCCGACGGCGATACGCAGCAGCCTGTCGCTGCTCATTGCCCTGAACCCCAAGGACGAGTACCCGGAGGCGCGCGCGATGCGCCGCCACTTCGTGCTGCACATCGGCGGGACAAACACCGGCAAAACCTACGCGGGCTTCCAGCGCCTAATGAGCGCGCCGACGGGCGTGTACCTCGCCCCGCTGCGCCTGCTGGCGCTCGAAGCGCAGGAGACCATGCTCGACGCGGGCGTGGATTGCAGCCTCTCCACCGGCGAGGAGGAGGACATAAGCGAGAACGACACGCACATGGCCGCGACGGCTGAAAAGCTCTCGCTCGAGCGCTGTTACGATGTCGCCGTCATAGACGAGTGCCAGATGATTTCCGACGCACAGCGCGGCTACGCCTGGACGCGCGCCATTTTGGGCGTACTGGCTCCCGAAGTGCATCTGTGCGCCGCGCCCGAGGCCAAAAATATCCTGCTGCGCCTGATTGAGAGCTGCGGCGACACCTACGAGGTAATAGTGCACGAGCGCACGACGCCGCTTTTGTGCATGACGCACACAGTGGACTACACGCGCGTGCAGCCCGGCGACGCGCTCATCACCTTTTCAAAGGTTGGGGTGCTCAGCGTGGCCGAGGATTTACGCCAGCACGGCAAGGAGCCCGCGATAATCTACGGAGCCCTCCCCTACTCCACACGCCGCAAGCAGATGGAGGGCTTCCTTAACGGCGACATGGAGTACATCGTCTCCACAGACGCCATCGGAATGGGCCTGAATTTGCCCATACGCCGCATCATCTTCATGGAGACGGAGAAATACGACGGCGTGGAGCGCCGTGATTTAAAGCCCGAGGAGGTCAAGCAGATAGCCGGGCGCGCCGGGCGGATGGGCATGTACCCACGCGGCTATGTCGGCGCGACGCAGAATTTAGGCTTCATCCGCACAGCGCTCGAGACGACAATAGCGCCCATACAGTATGCGGTGGTCGGGTTTTCCGACTTGGTGCTCAAGGTGGACTTCGACTTGCTCGAGGTCCTAACCGAGTGGAACAAGCTGCCGACGGTGGAGCCCTACCGCAAGCTGGACATCTCGCGCTACATCACGATAATCACAAAGATGCGCGAGCTCGGCTTCACGCTGACGAAGCAGCAGGAGCTGCGCGCGGCAAACATCCCCTTCGACGAGAACGAGGACGCTCTCCGGGAGCTGTTTTTCCAGTTCCTGACGCGATGGCAGAAGGGCGAGGAGCTCTCGATGCCCGCGCTGGCCGCTGAAGAACCGACGCTGCCGGAGCTGGAGCAGTACTACCGTAAGCTGGACCTCTACTTCTCCTTCTCGCGGGCCTTTGACTGCGAGGTGGACGAGGACGCGCTTTACGACACGCGCGAGCGCGTGGCCGACCAGATAAACGAAATACTGCTGCACCGTCTGCGGAACAACATCCGATTCTGCGCCGTTTGCGGACGGTCCCTGCCGCTGAACCACCACGGGCGGCTATGTGACGAGTGTTACCGCCGCGAGCGAAAGCGCAAGGCCAACACCCCGTTCTGGACGAAGAAATAACCCCCGAAGCTCAAGCCTCGGGGGTTTGATTTTGCATAAAAAAGCCGCCCAACATGGGGGGATGGGCGGCTTTCCGGCGCGGCATAAGGGGGGGCGCGCCTTATATGCAAGCACACTTTGGGTGTACATGCCTAATTCATGTCTGCTGATTCAGGCGGCTTCGCTCAGCACATTCGCGTAATTGTACGAAGCTTCGCCCGTATCCCTATTGAAGGTGCGCCAGATGGCCAGGGTGCCGTCAATCTGTACGGAAGTGACAGTCTCGTCCCCGGCGGGGACGAGCTCGACAGCCTCGAGGCTGTCGAGGTTGAGCAGGTATAGGCTCGAAGTGCCGCCAAGGAGCATATTTGCCCCGCTGACTGCGACCTGGCTGATATCCAGCTGCCACACGGCGCTTGACGCGCCCGCGAGGTCAATGTCCGACGCGGAGTTATAGACGTCGCGCCATGTGCGTTCAAAGGGGTCGTACACGGCGACGCTCTCGTCGATAACTGCAGCGAGGTAGAAACCGGAGGCGTAAACCGAAGCTATCTGCGCGCTATCAGAGACCTCGTAGGTCTCGCCGATGGGGATGATGTAGCCGCAGATAATGTAGCCCTCGTCCTCGGTGTGGGCCGCGTAGGCGACGTATTCTGTACCCATTGCGGGGTATGTGTAGGTGACGCCGCTGTCGAGCGGGGTCTGGGCAATGAGCTCCATCGTGCCTTCGTTGAGGTCGTAGAGCTTTATCGCGCGCACGAGGCCGCTTTCGGTCTCGGCGACGCCGCTGTAGGATATACGACCGTCCGCATATGCTATGTGCGCCGGAGCCGACACGCTGCCGGGCTCCGAATAATCCGTGGCGGCTTCGACGGTGAGCTTTGTGTTCTCCGCCTCGCCGGTTTCCGGCTCAGCAGTGTTCTGGGCGGAAAGCACCCAGGTGGCGGCCATGTCGTCCAGGCTGTACTGTACCCAGATTACCCAGCCGTCCTCGTAAAAGGCTTCGACCAATCCATCGCTCTCGGGGTTGAGCCCGAGACTGAGCAGCGAAATGTCGTTCGTGCCGTCGAGAGAAATCTGGCGCACCTCGTCGCCGTAGAGGTAGACGAGCGCCATTTCGCCCTCGTTGTAGCCGATATACTGCCCGCCCATGGGCAGTGCATCCGGCATGTTCCCTATCTCGAGGCCCGCCTCATCCGGTGTGACGACGCTGACGGAAGCGGCGTCAAGCTTAGAATAGTCGGGTATATCCAATTCCTCGCCCGCCTCGCCGGACGAGCTGGCGCCGCAAGCGCTCAAAAGCAGCGCCAGAACAAGCAATAGTGGTATGGCGGCTCTACGCATATGATTCCTCCTTGCCACTGGTAATACCGGAGCTTCTGTAAATAAGACGTAAGCCGCAGCAAAAAGTTTCAAAAGAATTTCAAAAACAGGGCCGGAGGCTTCCGGCCCCCGGCCCTGTCTCTACATTATTTTACGGTCAAACGTGGTAATTGTCAAGCCCTTCGCTCGAAGCTTATCACATCTGGTCGAAGCGCATGAAGATAGCGGCGCACTGAGCGCGGGTCGCGGTACCCTGCGGCTCGAGCGTGGTGGAGGTCATGCCCTCGATGATGCCGTTGCCGATAGCCCAGCGCATGGCCTCAACGGCGTAGCTGGAAATCTTGTCGGCGTCGGTGTAGCGGACGAGACTGGCGGAGCCGTTCTTCTCGCCGGCGTAGCGCCACAGCATGGTGACCATCTGCTCACGGGTGACATAGTCGTTCGGGTTGGTGCCGTCGGACACGCCCTCACGCATGGCCCATGCGCGGGCCTCTTCGGCCCAGTCATTGCCGGTGATGGTGGCGCCGTCTATGCGGCCGAGGACAGCCCAGAACATGGCGCGGGTCATGCGACCGTCGGGGTTGAAGGTGGTGGCGCTGTCGCCCTCCATCATGCCGTTGGTGTAGACGTAGAAGACCTCGTCGTAGAACCACTGGTTGCGGTTCACGTCGGTGAAGGGCAGGGATTCGTACCTGAAGGTCGCGGTGATGTAGACGTCGTTACCGGGCATGATGAAGCTGTACACGCCGGTGCGGACGAACTTCACGTCAACGCTGTACTGGTTCCTGCTGCCGTAGTAGACATCGAGGTCGTCAAGGACGTAGCCGATATCCGGGTCGACGTAGATGTAGACGGTGGCGCCCTTGTCGGCGGAGCTCACGTCGGTGCTCACGTCGCCGTGCTTGATGTCGTCGTCAATGACGATGTTGTACTGGCCGTTGCGGAGGATGACGGTGAAGTCGGTATTGCGGGTAATCTGAACGCTCTTACCGGCGGTAAAGACATCGCCGTCGTCACGCTTCCAGCCATCAATCTTCTTGCCGTCGTACTGTCCGTTCGGCAGAGTGATGTAGTCGTTCTTCGGTACATCGTAAGTGTCTATAACGTTCTTTTCGTAGATAAGCCTGACTCTGTAGGTGTTGACACTATTGTCAAGGCAATCAATGCTGTCGCCAACGCCGGCATAGGCCACGGCATCATCGAAGTCAGCGAAATAGGTGTAGCCACGAGAGCCAGATACGACATAGTCAACAGTGGCGAACTCATTGACGTTGTTCCTAAACGTACCGCCGGTAACGCTGGCATCGCCACTATTCGGCGTATAGCTACCCTTGCTGTCACTATAGCCAACTATATCAGTGTAAGAACCGCCGCTGATGTTGACATCGGTCTTATCAGTCTTTATCTGGATGTTGTTGTAGGTGCCGCCCCTCAGATTTACTTTGGAAGCTGTCGTAGTAGTACCGGAATTCTCAACTACCACCGAATATGTATCAGCAAGAGTACCGCTAGTCATGGTAAACTCGGTGGCGCCATCCTTGGACTCGACGTTGACACCGCCCCAGCCGTTGCCGCTGGTGTAAAGCTTAGTCGCAGTGACTTTAGCCCCACCATTAGCAAGAATTCCATAGCCGGTAGTATTCTTGCTATTTACATTGTCGAGGGTAACCACACAATTAGTGCCGTAAGCCTGTATGCCATGCCTTGCGACGTCATTGCCATCGATCGTAAGATCTTCGAATTTAACAGTTGCGTTTACGACATTGAATATCTTGACTTCTTTTTCAGAGCCATCTTTTACGGCTATTTTCTTGCCATTACCATCTATTGTGACATTGCCATTTATGCTATACAGAGCATTGGTAACATTGGCAAGGTCAACCTCAATGTCCTTCAGCAGGGTGACAGTGCCATTAGCAGGAGCCGCGTTGATAGCAGCTTGGAGATTATCAAAAATTTCACCGTTTACAGACGCGACGCCAGAAGTTCCTGTTCCGGATTCGCCGCTAGTGATAGTGGCATTATTCGTATAAATAATGCCAGACCCAATACTGCCTATTGTAGCACTAGTTACGCTAACCTTGCCGCTACCAGTGTTGCTGACAGCCCCGGTAACATTAGCACCATCTTTAATTGTGACTATCGAAGCAGAAGTATTCGATAGGTTACCGGTAATCTTCGCTTTGTCAGATATGGTAACTGATCCAGCTCCACCGGTAATATTGAAATTGCCGTCAAAACTTCCGCCATTAATCTCTACAGACCCTATACTTTCGACACCAGATGTATTCATAGTAGCGAGAGCATCGCCACCATTTCCAACAAAAGTACCGCCATTTATAGTCAGGCTGCCCTGGTCTCTAGCATCGCTAGATTTAATATAACCATTGAGTATAACATTTTTAGCAGTGCCAGCATTAAGAGTAAAGCTACCACCGTTTATAACAGCAACGTTATAATTAAGGATAGCGGCTTGAGCTATATTCGTAAAAACTCCATTGTAGACAGTAACATTGCCAAAATCATCATTCTTCAGCGTGTTAAGGCCACCAGAGAAGGTGCCACCGTTTATAATTAAAGTTGCCGGTTTTTTGGAAGTATTATCGTTGCCATTATACCAACCATTATGCAACAGGCTGGAATGTTTTCCGCTAGTACCGCCATTCTTTGTTCCGTCCTGCTGAACAGTAACTCCACTATTAATGGTCATTTCGCCATAGTTTTCAATAGTATAATAGGAATTTCCACCACTGTTATCAGCATTTACTCCGGCTTCGTGGCTACGGTCAAATGTACCGCCACTCAAAACAGTAGTACCGTAATTAACAAGTGCTGCTTTGGTATGGTGCACGTTATCAACGACGCCGGTTTTCGCAGCGCTGCTGTCAATAATAGTAAGCACACCTGTAGCCTGAACCGTAATCGTATTGAAGTTGCCTGTTGTGTCATTACTAATCTTATGACCATTAAGATCAAGTTTTACAGTAGTACTAACACTTATTGTGCTTGTAACAGTAATGTCACTCCCAAGTGTAACATTACCGCCGTTATCAATAGCTGTTTGCAATGCATCGGCAGTTGTTACATCGCCCTCATCCGCCAGCGCACTTACTGTTCCCAGCGCAAAGACCAGGCACACAGCAAGCAGCACTGTCAAAATGCGCTTTTTCATACCGATTCTCCTTTTCGTATTTTTTCTCCAAATGGAAATCACTTCATAGAATTATGAAGTGAACGGCGCATGCGCCGTTTGTGGGTTCACCTGCAATACTATCACGAGCGAAGCATAATGTCAACGCACGTTTCACCTGGTTTGTATAAATTGTAACATGATTGCAACATAAAAGGGCGAGGAGTTATATTTCCTCCTCGCCGGTCGCCCATTTGTAAAGCTCTACATATTTATTCAGGCAAGCGCCCTCTTTTTGCAGCAGAAAGCTGCGCTTTCCGCAGGTGAGCTCCATCCTCCGCCCGCCGGACAATATCTCCGGCGGAGTCATTTCGCGGAACACGAAGCTCTCGCCCGCCAGGCTCAGCCCCTCCGCAGAGCTCGTCAATTCACCGCAGCCAAGCTCCGTCTGCTCGAAGCCCTCGCCTATCTCGTACAGCGTCACGCCGTCCTCATGCGGGAAATCCCCGCGCTCAAAACGGGCGTGATAATTGCCAAGCTGTACCTGTTCCCAGTCGTACGCCGTGTGCACACGCCCCGTCGGCTCGTGGAAAAAGCCGTACTCGTCCATCGTGAGCTCCCAGCCGCAGGAGCACTTCACGCGCTCCTCCGTCGCCGCCAGCGTGTCCAGCCCGCCGCAGGCCGGGCAGGTGTCGTAATAGCGTATGATATCCCGCACGCCGTGCCGGAACTTGAAGGGCCGCATGTACTTTTCCTGCTCGGCGTAGGCATCGACGTATAAGTCCTCGCGTATGTGGGCGAGGACTTCGTCCGCGGACATGTCCGCGAGCTCCTCAGGCGTGTACTCGCTCACAATACCGTGCTCAAAGAGCTTGCCGCTGTTCAAATAGTTCTGCCAGCGCGGCTCGATGAAAAACCCGCCCTTGCTTCGGAAGGTGACAAGCCTGCACCCGAGCTTCTTTGCCAGCTTCGCCGTGGCCGGGGCGATGTATGTGCTGCGGCCGTTGTGGCTGATGCGCCCCTCGCAGAAGAGCAGCACGCAGTTGCCGCGGCGTATGCGACGCATGATGTCTATGACGCCGCCGGCCTTGCTCGAGCCCTTCGTGACGGTGATGGGGTCGAACCAGGCCTTGAAGCCCTTACCGAACAGGCCCATCGCCGTCACATGGTCGCTGGAGACGAAGTACATGTGGTTGGATATGTGCTCCGCCACGACGAGGAAGTCCAAGTCCGAGGTGTGGTTCGCCAGGATGAGCACCGGCTCGTCATAGCGCTTGGGATGGCGCTCCCAGATGCCGTAGGCGAAGTACGCCACGACCTTGAAGATAGGCTTGAACAGCGTATATATGCGCCGGTAATACGCGTCCGTGTGCTTGGGCGCGCTCACTCTTTCCAGACCTCCTCGGGCTTGTTCGCATAGCGCTTCTTGAATATCCTGCGGCGGAACAGGAACACGTTATAGCTCAGGAAGAGCACCAGGTACACGCCGAACATGATGAAGGTGTTCGTCAGGCTCGACGCCGCGAAGCCCAGCGTCAGCAGCAGCGGGGCCAGGAACGCGATGGACGGGATGTTCTGCAGCACTATATTGCTGCTCGCGGGCGTTACGAAGTCCGGGTCAATTTCGCGCAGCAGCACCATGCCGGTGCTCAGCGTGCCGGTGAGAGTGCCGAAGTTCGTGAGGAAGCTCTCTATCTCGTAGCCCTTGTAGGTGTACTTCGTCGCCTTGCGGACGTACCAGAAGGTGACCACCGTGCCGACGGCGCAGGTGATGACCAGCAGCCAGATGTTCGCCAGCACGTCCTCGATGTCTATGGCCATGATGCCCGCGGCTATCATCGCGTCAAACATGGTGCCGCTGATGCGGTCCATCAGGTGGTTGTTGGTGTAATAGCGCTTGATGACGTTTTTCTTCTTGAGCGCGGCCATGACGGTCTTGATTATGAAGGCAGCCACGAGCGCCCAGAGGAAGTTCAGGCCCCATGCCAGGTCGCCTATAGCCTGGATAGGAACGGCGGCCAGCAGGCGCATGATGCCGTAAGCGCCCGCGTAGGCCAGCGCTACGAGGCAAATCTGTATGGTCAGCTTGTCGACGCTCTCGCTGTTGGGTATCTCGTTCGGGTCCTCGATTATTACGCGGTCCTTCTCGGCGGCGAGGGCGCGGCGGGGTTTGACCAGGCCCTTGCGCGTGGCGATATTGAGGTAAATGACGCCGATAACGCTGCCGACGATGAATCCGATGGCCGCAACGGCCAGGCCGAAGTTAGAGCCGCCTACGAAGCCGTAGTTGGCTTCAAAGTTGCTGCCCCAGCTGAGCGCGCTGCCCGTGCTCTGTCCGAAGCCCATCGGCAGGATGAGACCCGCAGCATAGAACTTCCCGGCCGCGTAGAAGAATACGATGGATATCACGAGGCCTATAAGCGCCTGTATCATGTAGCCGCCGGCCATGATGGCTCCAGACTCCACAACCTTTACGGTGGAGACCTTCTTCTCCTCCTGAGCGGTCTTGAGCGCCATCGCGGCGAAGCCCAGGCCCAGGCAGTGGTAGGTGATTATCTCCATCGTGGCGTTGTCCACCATCGGCGTAAGCGCCGGTATCTGCTTCAGGATAAGCACCAGGAATCCGCCTATAATAGCGGCGGGTATGTACAGTTTCTTCAGGAACGGGACCTTCGTCCTCAGGACGTTTCCCAGCAGGATGGCGATGAACAGTATCGCCATCTGCCCCATAAATGTCCAGACATAGGCGTCCGAAAATACGACGGTTTCGGGCATATATCTACTCTCCTCCCTGCGCAGCCAGATATGCGCACATTTCTACGAACATAGATTATAGCACAAAATTCAACATTGTTCATATTATGAGGAAAAAGTAGACGTAAATTTTGCACTACTGCTCGAGCAAAAAATTAGCAAATATGCCGGTATGCTTCACAGATAAAACATTCGTATCCGCTGCATTTTCTCGCGTCAATCCGCACTGATACACGCTTTTTCGTTGCTATGCGTCAGCAATCTATGGTAAAATGGCGCAAGGAGGCGGTTAAATGACGCTAAACACTCTCATTGGAATACTGATACCGCTGGCCGGGACAACCTTGGGTTCGGCCTGCGTGTTTTTGCTGCGCGGAGAGCTGCGCGCCTGGGTACAGAAGCTGCTGCTCGGCTTCGCCTCCGGCGTCATGATAGCCGCGAGCGTTTGGTCGCTGCTTATCCCCGCGATAGACATGGCCGCAGAGCAGGGCGTCACGGCCTGGGTGCCCGCAGCAATCGGCTTCCTGGCGGGCGTGGCCTTCCTCCTGATACTGGACACGGTCGTCCCGCATCAGCACCTCGACTGCGACAAGCCCGAGGGCTGCCCCACGCATCTGGGCAAGAACACCATGCTCGTGCTGGCCGTGACACTGCACAATCTGCCCGAAGGCATGGCTGTGGGCGTCGTGTTCGCCGGAGCCGTCCAGGGCGGCGCCGGTCTCTCGCTGGCCGCGGCTTTCGCGCTGTCCATAGGCATTGCGCTGCAAAACCTGCCCGAGGGCGCAGTTATATCCATGCCCCTGGCCTCCGGCGGAGCCGGCAAGTGGCGCTCCTTCCTGACGGGTTTCCTCTCCGGCATAGTAGAGCCGATAGGCGCGCTCCTTACTATAGCGCTCACCTCGCTGATTACGCCTGCCCTGCCCTACATACTCGCATTCGCCGCCGGGGCCATGATATACGTCGTGGTGGAAGAGCTCATCCCCGAGGCGCAGAGCGGAGAGCACTCGAACATCGGCACCATAGGCGCGGCCGCCGGTTTCGTGCTCATGATGATACTCGACGTCGCGCTGGGCTGATTTCCGCTCGAGCCTTGATTTTCGTGCGTCTGTGTATTATAATGGCGGTTAGTTTTGTAAAGCAGGTGATTCCGATGTCAATAGAGAAAGGCCGCGCCTACTTCCGCCAGTTCGGCATGGAGGACAGGGTTATCGAGTTCGATGTGTCCAGCGCGACAGTGGATTTAGCGGCCAAAGCCCTGGGTGTCGAGGGCGCGCGCATAGCCAAGAGCCTCTCCTTCAAGCGTCCCGACGGAGGCGCGCTGCTCATCCTGGCGGCTGGCGACGCGCGCATAGACAACCACAAGTTCAAGGAGAAATTCCACTACAAGGCGAAGATGCTCTCCCCCGACGAGGTGCTTGAGCTCATCGGCCACCCGGTTGGCGGCGTCTGCCCCTTCGGTATCAACGACGGCGTGGAGATATATCTCGACGACAGCCTCAAGCGCTTTGAGACCGTGTTCCCCGCCGTTGGCAGCGGAAACAGCGCCATTGAGCTCAATCTCGACGAGCTTTGGAAATACTCCAAGGCCCTCGATTGGATAGATGTTACCAAGCTCCCCGAATAAATGCAATGAAGCCCCGCTGAGCTTTGTCCAAGCGCCAGCAGGCATGAAAAATCCCCCCGGTCATTACCGGGGGGATTTTTTCTTATTTGAGTATTGCCTTGTTGAAGCTCTTCTTGCCGCGGCGGAGTATTACGCCGCCCTTGAGCTCGTCCTCCGTGAAGGCCCTGGCGATGTCGTCTACCTTCTCGTCGTTTGCGGTAACGCCGCCCTGCTGCACGTTGCGGCGGGCGTCGCTCTTGGACGAGCACAGGCCGGTCTTGACCAGCAGCGTGAGGATATCGGCAGTGCCGTCGGTGAGGTCATCGGCGGTGAGCTCGGTGGTGGGCATGAGCTCGGTGCTGCCGCCGCCGAACACGGCGCGGGCGCCTTCGCGGGCCTTGTTGGCCTCCTCCTCGCCGTGGACGAGGCTGGTGAGCTCCCAGGCCAGGATGTCCTTGGCCTCGTTGAGCTTGGCGTCCTTCCATGTGGCCATCTCGTCAATCTGCTCGAGGGGCAGGAAGGTCATCTTGCGCAGGCAGTTCATGACGTCGGCGTCGTCGATGTTGCGCCAGTACTGGTAGAAGTCGTAGGGGCTGGTCTTGTCGGGGTCGAGCCACACGGCGCCGGCCTGGGTCTTGCCCATCTTCTTGCCCTCGCTGGTGAGCAGGAGGGTGATGGTCATGCCGTAGGCGCTCTTGCCGAGCTTGCGGCGGATGAGCTCGCGGCCGCCGAGGATGTTGGACCACTGGTCGTCGCCGCCGCACTGCATCACGCAGCCGTACTCCTGGAACATGTGGTAGAAGTCGTAGCTCTGCATTATCATGTAGTTGAACTCCAGGAAGCTGAGCCCGCGCTCCATGCGCTGCTTGTAGCACTCGGCGCGAAGCATGTTGTTGACGGAGAAGCAGGCGCCCACGTCGCGCAGCAGCTCGATGTAGTTGAGCTTGAGCAGCCAGTCGGCGTTATCGAGCATGAGGGCCTTGCCCTCGGAGAAGTCGATGAACTTGCTCATCTGAACCTTGAACTTGGCGGCGTTGGCCTGGATCTGCTCCTGGGTGAGCATCTGGCGCATGTCGGTACGGCCCGAGGGGTCGCCGACCATCGTCGTGCCGCCGCCGAGCAGGGCTATCGGGCGATTGCCCGCCAGCTGGAGGCGGCGCATCAGGTTGAGGGCCATGAAGTGGCCGATGTGCAGAGAATCCGCCGTGGCGTCGAAGCCTATATAGAACGTAGCCTTACCGGCGTTCAAAAGGTCGCGTATCTCCTCCTCGTCCGTGAGCTGGGCGATGAGCCCCCTGGCTTTGAGTTCTTCAAAAATCTGCATCGATCTTTCCCTTTCGTATTTGATTTCCGGGAGAGAAGGCTCTCCCGGATACGAGGCAATATTGCTTTGACAACACCTCGCCGGTATGGGCGAAGGCGGTATCCCCCAAATCTTTTCTCAGCGCGTGTTCCTGCGGTACCAGCCCAGGAACACTGCAACGCTTATGAGCATGATTGCAAGTCCTACGCACGTCAGCAGCGCCATGTGCGTTTCAAAAAAGGCGGCGGCAGTCATAACGGCGGCGCCGGCAAGCACCGCGTACAACATGCGCGCTGCGCCGAGCTTCGCGCGCTCGCGGCCGATTTTCCGCCGGTGCTCCGGCGTGTCCGTGCCGTAGGGCGTGCAGACGTCTATCAGCCTGCCGAAGCGCATGGCCAGCGTAAGGGCAACTAACACGACGTCAATTATGACGGCTATCACCAACGTTACAGCAGCTTCCGTGCTCATGGCGCGCCTCCTTCAAGCGGTGCGTAAAGCCTGGCTTACTTGCCCTCTATCATCCTGGCGGCCTTGTCTGCGCACCAGGCGCAGAAGCCGTTGCATACGGCGTGGTCGCAGCCGTTCTGGGCGAGCAGGTCGTTGCAGCGGATGGCGCCGAACTGCTCCTTGAACTCAGCAGAGAATTCCTTGAGCGTCTCGGCCACCGGGCCGCCGGGCTTGCCCATGCCGTCCGCGCCAACAGTCAGGCTCAGGGCCAGCACAGCGCCCGTATAAGCGCCGCAGGCCTCGCCGCAGCGCAGCCCGCCGCCAAGTCCGGTGGCTAGGGCCTTGGCTTTATCCTCGCTCAGCCCGGCCAAATCTGCGAGGGCGACTACTACCGCCTGACCACAGTTGAGGGTTTCTTTGAGCTCCGCAGCTTTTTCACCGTAAGTCATATTATTTCTCCTCCCTTTTGTAAGCGCTCGCAGCGTCAAGCTGCTCCTCGGCGCTTTTGAGCGTGATATCTGTTATATTGTCCCCACCGTGCATGCGGGCTATCTCGCGTATCCTGCCCTCCTTGTCCAGGGCTGTCACGGCCGTATATGTCCTGCCGGAGCGGGTACGCTTCTCTACGTGGAAATGAGTGTCCGCCATGGCGGCAATCTGCGGCAGGTGCGTGACGCAGATGACCTGCTTGCGTCTGGCTATGTGCGAGAGTTTTTCCGCAACACGCTGGGCAGCGACGCCGGAAATACCCTCGTCTATCTCGTCGAACACCAGCGTTTCAGGCCCGGAACGCTCGCTGAGCGCATCCTTCATCACCAGCATTATCCTTGCCAGCTCGCCGCCGGATGCAATCTTGGATATGCGCCCCGGCTCCTCTCCCGCGTTTGCGCTCATAAGGAAACGCACCATGTCGCCTCCGGTTGAGTCAAATCCGGGCTTGCCGCCCAGTGGGCTAATCTCCACTTCAAAGCGCACGTTCGGCATGCTCAGCTCACGCAGTCCGGACTGTACGCGCTCCTTCAAACTCTTTGCCGCTTCAACGCGTTTATGTGTAAGTGTCTGTGAGGCATTATACGCCGATTTTTCCCTTTTTGCAAGCTCTAAAGCCAGCTCTTCCCGGGCCTCGGCGGAATTTTTCAGCGTTTCGTACTCCTCCCGGGCGCTCTCGAGCTTTTCAATCAGCCCGTTTTCATCGCACTGGTAGCGTTTGGCCAGCCGCCTGAGCTGCTGGAGCCGCGTCTCAATGGCGTCGTACTCGCCCTCGTTTATGTCCAGGCCCTCGCGCAGGTCGCGTATACGCTCCGCCGCATCGGTGAGCTCGTTCACAGCGCTGGTGAGTTCGTCGGCGGCCTCCGTCAGCTCCGGAGCGTAGCGGGCCGCCGTCCGGCAATGCGCTTCGGCCTCGCCCGTCAAATCTATCGCGCTGCCGGAAGCGCCGTACAGCGCCTCATAGGCCGCGTCCAAGGCCTCGGTGAGCTTTTCCGAATTGCGCAGCAGGTCGCGCCTGGCTGTCAGCTGCTCGGTCTCCCCCGCTTTCAGGTTAGCGGCGCCGAGCTCCTCCACCGTGCGCTCGAGCTCGTAGAGGCGCATCTCACGCTCCCGCTCTCCCATGTCGAGCTTTTGCAGGGCAGCACGAGTCTCGCAATAGGCCTTGTACTTCTCCGTGAAGGCGGCGGCATACTTGTCCAGTTCCCCGAAGGCGTCGAGATAACCGCGGTGGTTGCTCTCATCGAGCAGCGCCCTGCCGTCGTTCTGCCCGTGTATGTCGCCGAGCATCGCACCCAGGCGGCGCAGCTCCCCGGCCATAACGCTCTCGCCGTTGACGGTGGCGCTGCTCTTTCCCTCGGTGCTGATTCGGCGGCGTATGATTATACCCTCGTCGTCGCTCTCCCCGGAGGCGTCATAATACCCCACCGGCTCGAGGTCATTATCAAGCAGCCATTTCTCGGCCTTTTTGTCGGAGAAAACCGCAGACACGCTGGCCTTAGGCGCGCCCGTGCGCACCAGCTCGCGGCTCACGCGCGAGCCAAGCACGGCCTGGAGCGAATCTATCACGATACTCTTGCCAGCGCCGGTTTCGCCCGTAAGTACGTTGAGGCCCGGAGCCGGCTCTATGTCCGCGCTCTCTATGACCGCTATATTCTCAATGTGCAGCTCTTTGAGCATGTCCTACCTCACAATTTCATTTAAAGCCGGGCCGCGCCGGCTGCGGCTCAAAACAGCTTTCTCAGCTCGGAGCAGAGCGACTCGGCGCTCTTTACGTCGTGCATGGCCACAAACACCGTGTCGTCTCCGGCGACAGTGCCCACGACAGAGCTGACGCGCATGGAGTCAATCGCGCTGCTTGCTGCCTGGGCCAGGCCGGGCAGGGTCTTGATAACGATGATGTTCATCGCCGTGTTGCAGTTGACAACGCCCTCACGGAAAATGGTGCTCAGCCTGTCTCCCAGCTCCGGCGTAGTGTTGTCTCCCGCCGCAGCGTAGTAGACACGGCCGTTCCTCGGCTGCTTGATAAGCCGTAAGTCCTTGATGTCGCGCGAGAGCGTAGCCTGCGTGGTCTTTATCCCGCGCTCAAGCAGCGCCTGCCTGAGCTGATGCTGGGTCTCAATCTCCGTTGAAGATATGATGTCCAGTATAGCCTTGTGACGAATTGACTTCATAGCCGCCTCCTGTTTTATGGTGTAGCAAGTTTGCCGAGGGCCGTGTCGTAAAAGCTTCTGCCTGCCACGTCGGCCAAAACTATCTTGTTCTCGCTGCGCCTTACGCAGACCTCGTCGCCGCTGTCGAGCTCCACAGCCGGGCTGCCGTCCACGGAGAGAAAAACCCTGCGGTTGTCGCGGTGTATCGGCGTGACAGTCACGGCGCGCTCCGGCGCGAGCACAAAGCTCCTCGCGCTCATAGAGTGGGCGCAGATTGGCGTGATGACTATATTCTCCGCCTCCGGCTCCACAATCGGCCCGCCCGCCGACATGGAGTAAGCGGTTGAACCCGTTGGGGTTGAGACAATCACCCCGTCGCCGGAAAATGACGCTATGCGCTTCCCGTCCGAGGACACGGTCAAGTCCACGCAGTTGACATCGCTCTTCACAACGGCGTCATTGAGCGCGTGGTCGCAGAAGGTGTCGCCCGCGGCCCTTACGAGCATGACGTCCAGCAGCATGCGCTCGCTGGCCTGGTACTCTCCCGCCGCGGCCCTTTTGACCAGTGCTAGGTCCTCGGGCTCTATATCTGCCATAAAACCCTTTGTACCCACATTTACGCCTAGCATCGGGACGCCGAGCGTAAACACCTGCCTGGCTACATGCAGCATTGTGCCGTCCCCGCCGAAGGTTATTATCATGCCTGCGCCGCGCGCGGCCTCCGGCAGCGGCACCATCTGCGAGTCGCTCGGCACGTTCACGAAGGCCGGGCTTATGACCGTACTGTGCCCGTCGGCCTCGAGCATGGCCTTGGCGGCCTTGGTCAGTGTCAGTCCGCGGTCGCGGTATGGGTTAGGTGATAGGACTATTTTCATTTCTTGTCCAGCTCCCCGTGGGACGCGGCTACAAGGGCCGGTATGTCCGGCGCTATGCCCTCATGCGCCCCCTTTTTGAGATATGCCAGGTATTCTATATTCCCCTCGGGGCCGCGTATGGGCGAGTAGTCCAGGCCCATGAGCGTATAACCCGCCGTGGGGAAGAAATCACACATTTCAGCCAGCACGCGCTCATGCACCGCGCGGTCGCGCACAACGCCCTTCTTTCCGACGTCTGCCCTTCCCGCCTCGAATTGCGGCTTGATGAGGCACACAATCTCGCCCTCGGGCTTGAGCAGCCCGTGCAGCGCGGGCAAAATCAAGCGGATGGATATGAACGACAGGTCCATAACGCCGATATCCATGCTCTCCGGGAACATGTCCGGCGTGAGGCTTCTCGCGTTCGTGCGCTCCATGACGACAACACGCTCATTCTGCCGCAGGCTCCAGGCGAGCTGGCCGTAGCCGACGTCGACGGCGTAGACCCTCGCCGCGCCGTTCTTCAGCAGCACGTCGGTGAAGCCTCCGGTGCTCGCGCCGCAGTCTATGCACACCTTGCCCTCGGGCGCTATTGGGAAGCTCTCCAGCGCCTTTGCCAGCTTGAAACCGCCGCGCGAGACGTACGGGCACGCGCTGCCCCGCACCTCTATTTTCGCCTCGTCTGACACAGGTGTCCCCGGCTTGTCGGACCTCTGCCCGTTTACATACACCAGGCCGCTCATTATGGTCGCCTTGGCTCTCTCCCGGCTTTCTGCCAAGCCGAGTTCAAAGAGCCTCTGGTCGAGCCTTTTACCCTTCATTACACACCAGCTCCTTCACTGCGGAGGCAATTGCGGGCGCGTCTATGCCGCACGCGCCCCTGAGCTCCGCAGTAGTCCCCTGTCCCACTATTCCGCTGCCCAGGTTGAGCAGCCTTGCCTTCAGCACACGGCCTGCCAGCGCGGCCTCGGACACGAGCCTTCCGCCCACGCATCCGGCGGCACAGACCTCCTCGGCCACGACGACTTTGTCAGTCCCGAGCGACTGGGCAATCTCATCAGCCGGCAGCGGGCAGATGCGCCCGAGCTTGACTATGCGCACATTTATACCCTCGGCGGCGAGCGAGCGTTGCGCCGCCACGGCCTCGTTTATCATCGTGCCATAGACTACGATTGCAGCGTCGGTGCCTTCGCCGAAGGTACGCACGGTCAGGGCGCCTCCGGAGCGGTACTCGCCCTCACCGCCCCTGGGATACCTGAGCGCGACGGGGCCTTTGCAGTCGTAGAGCGCCGCATTGAGCATGTCCCTCGTCTCGGCAAAAGAGGCGGGGCAAAGCACGGTCATCCCCGGCACGCTGGAGAGATAGGACACGTCGAACACGCCGTGGTGCGTCTCACCGTCCTCGCCGACGAGCCCCGCCCTGTCCACGCCGAGCACAACGTGAAGGTTAAGCAGCGATACGTCGTGTATGAGCTGGTCATACGAGCGCTGCAGGAAGCTGGAGTATATCGCCGCAACCGGCAGCATGCCCTGCTTGGCCATACCGGCCGCCATCGCCACTGTGTGCGCCTCAGCTATTCCCGTATCAAAACAGCGCTCGGGAAAACGGCGCTCAAAGCTGGTGAGGCCCGTGCCGTCGGCCATCGCTGCCGTAAGGGCGGTGATGCGTTCGTCCGCACCTGCCAGGCGCTCGAGCTCGCGGCCGAACACGTTGGAGAAGGTCTCCCCTCCCTTTTTGAGCGTGCCGGTCAGGGCATCGTACGGCCCGACACCGTGGTATTTGTCCGGGTGCAGTTCCGCCATAGGATAGCCGCGTCCCTTCTGAGTTATGACATGCAGCAGCACGGGCACACGCATATCCTTCGCCCAGGAGAGCGCGCTCTCGAGCATGTCTATGTCGTGCCCATCCACCGGCCCGAGATAATAGAATCCCAGGTCGTCAAAGACGTTGGGCTGCAAAATCGCGTCCTTTATGTGCTCCTTCACGGAGTGTATGGCGTCATAAACGGGCTTCACCTTGCCCACGGTCTTCCTATAGCGGCGCTTGAACTCAAAGTACGCCGGACGCACGCGCATGCGGCTGAGCAGGCGCGCCATGCCTCCGACATTGCGGCGTATGCTCATGGCGTTGTCGTTGAGTATGACAACCAGCGGCTCCCCGCTCTGCCCGGCGTCCGACAGGCCCTCATAGGCCATACCGCCGGTGAGCGCGCCGTCACCTATCACAGCCACGACGTCGTAATCCCCGCCGGAGAGGCTCCTGGCGCGGGCCATGCCCAGCGCGACAGACACGCTGTTCGAGGCGTGGCCGGCTATAAACGCGTCCGTGACGCTCTCGCTCGGCTTGGGAAAGCCTGAAATCCCGCCGGAATGGCGCAGCCTCGCGAAGCCGTCCATTCTGCCCGTGAGCAGCTTGTGCGTGTAGCACTGATGGCCCACGTCAAAGACAATCCTGTCCTTCCAGGGGTCATAAACGCGGTCGAGTACGACCGAGAGCTCCACCGTACCCAGGTTTGAGGCCAGGTGTCCGCCGGTGTGCGACAGGCTCTCTATCAAAAATTGGCGCACTTCGCCGCACAGCTCCGGCAGCCGCTCCTGGGGCAGCCCAGTCAGGTCTGCGTGGCTGTGTATATTCTCTAATATTGACAAATATATCTACCTCTATATCGGACGTTGAAAGTTAGCTGCGTCCACCCATTTCTTATCTACATGATAGCAAAATCCGCCCCGCTTTTCAATAGAGCGGGGCGGTAATTATGAGAATATTCACACTTTATGCATTGTCATTTGCGCCTGTCGACGAGCGAGGCCGCGAGCTCCGCCAGGAAGCCGTCCTTGTCCACGGGCTTTACCGTTTCAATGGCGGCGTCGGTAATCTTGCGCACCATGCGCGCGCACTCGTTCTGTCCGTACAGGCTCATGAAGGTGGTCTTGCCGTCGCGCTTGTCCGAGCCGATGGGCTTGCCGAGCTCGCTCTCCGTGCTGAGCACGTCGAGCATATCGTCGCGTATCTGGAAAGCGGCCCCCAGCTGGGCGCCGTACTGCCCGGCGAGGTTCAGCATATCCTCCCCCGCCCCGGCAGCCGCCGCGCCGAGCATGCAGGCTCCGGCGAGCAGCGCGCCGGTCTTGCGCGCCTGGAGGTCGCTAAGCTCTTCGGCCGACAGGGCGTGGCCCTCGGCAGAGAGGTCCATGTACTGCCCTCCGCAAATGCCGTCTATGCCGGCAGCACCGGCAAGTATCTCCGCACACTTTGCCCGTCGCTCCACGGGCAGCGGGCAGCGCAGGATGGTCCCGAAGGCTTCAGCCTGAAGCGCGTCGCCCGCCAGCACGGCCGTACTCTCGCCGAACACCTTGTGGCTGGTAGGCTTGCCGCGGCGCAGGTCGTCGTTGTCCATGCAGGGCAGGTCATCGTGAATCAGCGAATATGTATGCAGCATCTCGACGGCGCAGGCCACAGGCAGGGTGTCTTCCATGTTTCCGCCGAGCAGCCGCGAAAACTCAAGCACCAGCACGGGGCGGATTCGCTTTCCGCCCGCCGTGAGGGAGTAGTCCATCGCGTCCAGCAGCCCGTCGAACTCAAAACCGCGCTCTTTGCCGAAGCAGGCCTTCAGCGCGGGCTCAAGCGCGGCGAGATAAGAGTCATAGCGCTCCCTGTAAGTCATTTTGCGCCCTCCTCGAACGGCTCCTCAACAGGACCCGCCGGGCCCTCGCGCAGCTTCATCACTCGCTGCTCAGCCTCGTCAAGCTGCCTGGTACACTCTGCAGCCAGGTGCGCGCCCTCTTCAAACAGCCCGAGCGAATCCGCCAGCGGGGCGTCGCCGCGCTCGAGCATGCGCACTATTTCGCCCAGGCGCGCGAGCTGCTGCTCGAAGCTCGGGGCGCCGTCAGTCTTGTTGTCCATATACTTCCTCCACTTTGCAGCCCAGAGCGCCGCTGTTCAGGCGCACGGTGAGCTTGTCTCCGGTCTTTACGGCCTCCGCGTCTTTTATTATCCCGCCATGACCGTCTATAGCTATGGCGTAGCCGCGCGACAGCACCTTGAGCGGGCTGAGCGCGTCGAGCTTGGCCGCAGCGCTGACAAACCTGTTCTTTTGTGCAGCCAGGCAGGCGTTGATTGCTGAATCCAGCCTGCCTTGAAGCACAGTGAGCTTGTTTCTGTCCGCCTGCACGAAGCCGGAGGCGGATTCAAGGCGCGCGCGGAGCGTCTCAATCTGCGCGCGGCGCTGGTCAATGAAACTGGTCGCGGATTGCAGCACCTTGCGCGAGGCCAGGGACTCGAGAGCCTCCCGCTCACGGGCTATGCGCTTTGTCACCGCGTTTGACATGCGCCGCATCGCAGTGTCTATGGCCTGCATAAGCTCCGCCGAGTCGGGGGCCGCGAGCTCCGCCGCGTTTGACGGCGTCGCCGCGCGCAGGTCCGCCACGAAGTCGGCGATAGTGACGTCCGGCTCATGTCCCACGGCGGAGATTACCGGTATCTCGCAGTCATATATGGCGCGGGCGACACGCTCGTCGTTAAAGGCCCAAAGGTCCTCTATCGAGCCCCCGCCGCGCCCGGTTATCACCACGTCGGCTATCTTGTGCGCGCTCGCATATCTGAGCGCCGCCGCTATTTCTCCGGGGGCCTCCACGCCCTGCACACGCACGGGCAGGAGTATTATCTTACCCATCGGCCAGCGGCGGCGCAGTACGCGGATGATGTCGTGTACCGCCGCGCCCGCGCTCGAGGTTATAACCGCGATGCGCTCCGGGTAGCGGGGTATCGGCTTCTTGTGCTCGCGCGCAAACAGGCCCTCTTTCTCAAGCCTGGCCTTAAGCTGCTCGTAGGCTATCTGAAGGTCGCCGAAGCCCTCGGGGACTATCGCCTCGCAGTAGAGCTGGTACGCGCCGTCTCGCGGATAAACGCCGATGCGGCCGTAAGCCGTGACGCCCATGCCGCTCTCGGGCCTAAAACGCAGCTTGCCCGCCGCGGAGCGGAACATTACGCATTTGAGCGAGCTCTCCGCGTCCTTGAGCGTGAAATAGTGGTGCCCGGATGGGTATATCTTGTAGTTTGACAGCTCGCCTCGCACGGCCACGGCGCCGAGAAACTCGTCCCCGTCCACCAGGGCCTTCATGTACTCGTTGAGCTGCGAAACCGTCAGGGCCTCGCGCGTGTTCAATTTGCGCTCTCCCCGCCGGCCTCAACGGCCGCGGCAATATCATCCGCCGCGCCGTACTCTTCGCGCATAAAGCCGCCCAGCACGCCGTTTATGAAGGCGACCGTCTCAGGCTCTTCAAAGTTCTTGGCCAGCTCCACGGCCTCGTTGATGGCGACGCCGGGAGTGACCTCCTCTTCGTCCATGTACATTATCTCGGTGAGCGCGCATCTGAGCACGGCCATAGCCGTGCGGGTGATACGCTCCGGCCTCCAGGAGTGCGAGTGGCGGCGGACGCAGTCGTCGAGCTCCAGCCGGTGCTCCGTGGAGAGGCGCACGAGCTTGCGGATGTACTCCAGGCTCTTCTCGTCGGGAGTCTCACAGATAGCGCCCTCCTCCTCGGCCAGGGACGCGAGGTGCTCAGGCTCAAAGTATTCGTCCACAAGGGCGTCCGGCTCCTCCAGGGAAGCGGCCTGAGCGTATATCAGCCGGACTGCGGCCTCTCGGGCACGCGTCCTTGTCATTTGTCGAAGGCCACGCCGGAGACGTGGACGTTGACCACGGGCGTACCCATGCCGGTCATGGACTCGACCGCAGCGGTTACGGCGTCCTGCACCTGCTGCGCCACTCCGACCACGTTGGAGCCGTAGCGCACCATTATGATGACGTCGACGGTTATCTTTCCGTCCTCAATCTGGACCTTGAGGCCCTTGCCGGAATTCTTAATACCAAGCAGCTCGGCCAGCTCGGCGCCCGCATTGTTGCTGAGCGCGGCGACCCCGTCTATCTCGCTGACGGCGGCGCGCACCATGCTGACAAGCACATCCTCGGAAATATTTATGCTGCCGTGTTCTCCCTGGCAGGTGATGTAGTTCTCGCCCATAGCGTGAACCTCCTTATTGATATTGCAATAACGTATTCTACCACACTGTCGCCGAGAAATAAAGCGTAAGTTTTGCGCTCAGGCCCCGGTGACTACGCGCTCGTACTCGTCGTCGAGCTGTCTGCCGCGCGCCGCACACTCGTTGAGCATACCGGCGAGGCGCGAGTTGGCGCTTCGTATACGTCTGAGGGCATCCTGCGCAGAGTATAGGGAATTGTTGATGCGCGAGTTGACGGCCATGTCGACAAAGACGTTGTCGAAGAACACGTCGGCAAAGCCCATGAAGTCTCCCATGCTCACGTCCACCCTGCCGCCTACGTCCTCGAGCTCCGCGCCGAATCGCCTCAGCGCCGAGCGCAGGCGCTCCATGGCGCGCTGTGCGTTGTCGATGTGGCTGTATTTGGCCATGTCCGCAAAGACGCTGTCTGAGAACATGTCCACGACTCCCCAGGTGGACGCTCCGGAGAGGCAGTTGATGACATCCTCGGCCGCACTCTCGGCATATCTCCCGGCGTTCATAGCTTCCTCTGTCTCGCGGCGGCGGTATTCCACCTGCGACAGCTCTCGCTCAATCTCTCTCAGGCGGGCTCCCGCCCCGGTCCCCGAGGCTTTGAGCGCCTCGGCCTTGCGCTCGAGCAGCTCGTCGTACCTTCTCTCGCAGCCGGCGAGCGTGGACAGCTCGCGCTCTACCGAGGCCATTTCCGTCTCCACGTCCTCGAGCTCGTTCAGCACGGCGTCGTGCTTCACCGCTGCGGCGCGCGCCTCTGTGCGCTCTTTGTCCAGACGCTCATCCAGGCTGCCGAACAACGAATAAAAGTACCTGGCCAGGCTGCGGCCCTCGAGGTTTTCCACGTCCTCGGCCTCTTCTACCCTGTCCGTATACAGCTCACGCTCCTGCTCAGCCAGCTGGCTGTGTCGGCGCTGTAGTCCCTCGAGCCGCGACCTGAGCATGGCCTGTCTCGCCGTCTGCTCCCTCAGCCGTCTGAGCTCTATATCAAAGTCTTGCATTTTACACCCTCCAAATTGTGAGTGGCACTATTTTACCATCTGTTCCCCGGCTTGTCCATGAAAAAAGCGCCCCATACGGGGCGCCCTTTTTAAGCCGGAAGCTTAATATACCGCGGCAGGACCTTGGCCACAGCCAGCACCACAAAGAACTGCACGGGGACCATAACCAGGCACTGCCAGAGCCTGGCCGTCGTAAGCAGCGGCCAATACGGCGAGTTGTACATCATCGAGAGCCAGAGCGTGTTCAAAAACAGGCTGAGGCCAAGCTCCCTCACGACCACAGCGCCAAGTATACGCGCCGGGGTCTGCTTCTTGTTCAAAAACAGGCCGTATACTATGCCGCCCAGGAAAGCCGTCAGCGTGAATCCCGGGAAAAACGGGCCGCTCGGGAAGAGCAGCGCGCCTATCATGTCTGCCACGGCGGCAGTGATGCCCGTCGTCAGCGGCGTGTAGTACATCGCCGTGACGGCAACGGGCAAAAAGGCAAAGCCTATCTTGTTACTCCAGATGTTGATGGAAAGAAAGCGCGAAAGCACTACCTCCATCGCCACCAAGATAGCAAGCTGGGCGACATTGCGGGGGTTAATCTTTTTCAATTGTAAAGCTCCTTTCGTGACAGTTGCCACTTAAAGGAGCATATTTGCGCCTTCGGTGGCAGCGGACGCGGGCATAGCACCGCGAAGGTTTCCCCTCTTCGTCCGTGGGCAACTTCCCATCCCACGGCACTTAACGCGCTGTGCCCTACTCTGTCGTCGTCGCGGACTTCGTATCCCTCGCTTCCACGCAAGCGTGAAAGCTCAGTCTCTCCGTCGCTCCTCCTCTCAGTATTGAAGCCATCCGGCTTCAATACTGCTGAACCTGTCGCGGACTTCGTATCCCTCGCTTCCACGCAAGCGTGAAAGCTCAGTCTCTCCGTCGCTCCTCCTCTCAGTATTGAAGCCATCCGGCTTCAATACTGCTGAACCTGTCGCGGACTTCGTATCCCTCGCTTCCACGCAAGCGTGAAAGCTCAGTCTCTCCGTCGCTCCTCCTCTCAGTATTGAAGCCATCCGGCTTCAATACTGCTGAACCTGTCGCGGACTTCGTATCCCTCGCTCTTCCTCTCCGAATTGAGCCAGCTTCGCTTGGCTGCGCTTCGGCTTCTCCGGATGATGCAGCGGAGTGGATGTGTTTCCGCGACCGTTTCCGGCCAAATACCGGGCTTTTCGCCTCCAATCTATATACTGCGCCATACAGGCGCTGCGCTTGAATTATACCGCCGCCCTGCCGGGCTGTCAATCCTCGACGCCGAACAGCGGTGACATCTCGTCGAAGAGCTTTTTGAATGCCTCGGGGTCGCCGGAAATCTTGTACTTGTGTTCCGGCGCGGGGAAAGAGCCTTCTTTGACCTCGCGTATGTAGTCCGACATGCCCCGCGTGGCCACTTCTCCGATGTCGCAGTACTTTTTGGTAAACTTGGGCGTGAAGTTCTTGTACATGCCCAGTGCGTCGGCGGCAAGCAGGACCTGCCCGTCGCAGTCGGCTCCGGCTCCGATGCCGTAGACCGGTATGGGCAGCATCTTGTGGACGTAAGCGCAGACCTCCTCCGGCACGCCCTCGAGCAGCAGGACGCGCGCGCCCGCCTTCCAAACGGCCAGCGCATCCTCTATGACTGCCCTGGCGCTGTCCGTTGTGCGTCCCTGGGCCTTGAAGCCGCCCATACTCGCGCTGGACTGCGGGGTGAGGCCGATGTGGCCGAATACGACCATGCCCGCTTTGGCTATGGCCTCAATCTTGTCCGCGACGGCGACGCCGCCCTCAAGCTTGATTGCGTCGACGTCGGCCTCCTTGTAGAAGCGCACTGCGTTGCGCACCGCGTCCTCCACACTTGCGTGGTATGCGCCGAAGGGCATGTCCCCTATCAGGTAGGTGTTGGGCGCGCCGCGGCGGACGCCCTGGCAGTGGGCGATACTCATGTCCATAGTGACGGGTACTGTCCCCTGCCAGCCATATACTATCATGCCCATCGAGTCGCCGCAGAGTATCATGTCCATACCGGCTTCCTCAGCGTAAGAAGCGAAGAGCGAATCGTAAATGACCATCCATGCGGCTTTCTCGCCGTTTTCCTTCATCTTGTAGAGGTCGAGTATAGTTTTCTTCTTAGGCATATGTATCCCCTTTCGTTTTGACCTATATTTCGAGCACATAACGCTCCCAGGCGTTGATGACCTTCGTCTGCCCGTACTCTATGCAGCGAGGTATGTTCCGCCCGTAGTTCATGTGCACATGACCGTGTACCAAATATTTGGGCCGGTACTTGTCCAGGAAGGGCAGGAAGGCCTCGAAACCCATATGCGCCAAATCCCCGGCGTCGCCCACTCCGCGCGGCGGTGCGTGGGTGAGGACTATGTCCACGCCTCCGGCGCGGCGGACGGCCCATCCTGCCTTCCAGATGCGCATACGCATCTGCTGCTCCGTGTACTGGTGTTTTCCCCCATTATACGCGAGGCTGCCGCCAAGGCCGAGTATGCGCAGGCCGTTTACCACTACGAGCTTGTCGTCTATGCACTCGCAGCCCTCCGGCGGGTTCCTGTCGTAGCCGGTGTCGTGATTGCCGTGGACGTACAGCAGCCGCGCCCTGCCCATTGTGACCAGAAACGAGAGATAGCTGGCCTTCAAGTCTCCGCACGAGAGCATAAGCGAGTATTCGTTCAGCCGTCCCGGCTGGTAATAATCCCACAAATACGGGCTCTCCACGTCGGAGAGCAGGAGTATCTTCAAGCTCCGTTCACTCCTTTCTCCGGAGCCAGCTGGTCTCTGTACAGCCCCTGGAGGCGGATTATAGGCCTTGCCATCGGCAGCAGCTCATCGTAGCCCGGTATGCTGCCGTCCACGTTGTCCAGCAGGTAGTCCATGTGCAGCGTCTCTTCCGGGCTGAGCCACCGGTTGCCGTCGCTGACAACAGAGCCGTCCTGGGAGCGGTAGCGGCGGTGGAACACGGTGAATATTCCGTCGATTATCCCACGCGTGAGAACATTGGCGAGACTGCGCACTCCGTCCGGCAAATCCTCAGCCAGCATCAGCCCAACGGCCCCGGAGGCCATGCCCCACCAATAATTCACGGCTTTGCCGCTGCCCCGGTAGTCCATGGCGTCCCAGCCGCCGTGCAGTATAGACGAGATCAGGCGGATGTAGAAGTTGCCCCAATCCCAATACGGTGAGGCCAGGGCCTTTAGCGAGCCGTCCGGCATGACCCGGCTCAGGCCCCAGTCGCCCTGCGGCATGTTCGGCATCGGCACGTCGCGGTTGGATATGACGTCCACGCCCATGCCGCGCAGCTCGCCTATCGGGTCCTCGCTCACAGCCGACCAAACCAGCTGTATACGCGCGTCCGGGTTTGTGAGCTGGGCGCCGAGCGCGAAGGCGTTTATGCTCGCCGGCACACCGTATATCGGGCTGCCGGCGACATAGCCAATCCTGTCGTTTTTGGCGACGGCCCCGGCTATCGCGCCGGTTATGAATTTCCCCTCGTACACCCGGCTGTAATAAGTGCGTACGCCGGTGTACGGCATACAGACCGAGCAGTTGAGCACCTTGACGTCCGGCCTGCGCGCGGCAAGCCTGCGGCACGCGGTTATGAGCGGCGGCGTAGTTGTAAAGACGACCTCCGCGCCGTCAGACACAGCCCTGTCCATGGCAGCATCCACGTCCTCTTCCGGCACCAGGTCATAGGCCTTGACCGAGACCTGTCCGGTCAGAGCGCGCTCCATCGTCCGCCTGCCCAGCTCGTGCGAGGCTATCCACAAGCTGTGCTCTGGGTCCGGACGGTTCACAAACGCCACATTCAGATGGTCGCTCTGCGGATAGGCGGCAAATATGCGTCCCAGCAGGCTCTTGTGCGCCGCAGAAGCACTGTCGTCTACGCTCACTTCTATGGGCTCGGCCTGGGCGCGGGCCTTCACGTCGTCCATGATGGACGCGAGCGAGCGCTCAATCTCCTGGCGAGAAAGCTCCTTGAGCGTACCCAAGGGGTAAAACTCCAGCCAGACCAGCAGCGCATCGGCCGTAGTCACGCCTATATTCCCGCCGCCAAGCTTGTCGAACGCCTCCTTGAAGTAGTGCCACGAAGCCTGGAAGCGGCGCCGCTCGTCGTCCGTCCAGACGTGCTGGGGGTCATAGCCCAGCGCTGCCTGGAGCTTGCTGAAGCCGCCGCGGTGGCTGAAATACACCTCGTACTGGCCGCTGAGGCGGTAGAAATCCATGAACTCGTAGTACACGGCCACGGCCTCGTCCTCCGACCATCGCGGGATTATGCGTGTGACATATCCCGGGACGCTGGCCGCGCCGAAGCTCTTCAGCACGCTGACGCGCTTGTTGCCCTCCAGGACGTAGAAGCGACCCATGTACTCATAGCACCGCACGGGGTCGCGTATACCCTCGTCGCTCAAGTGCGCCGCGCAAAGGGCAATCCACTTTGCCGCGAACTCGCTGTCGGGCGAGAGCAGCGGCATGAAGTCCGCGGCAAAAGCCGTGCGCCTTCCTATGCTTTTTGCGCCGACAATCTGCCCGGCGGGGACGTCTATGACGCCGAGGTCCACCCTGCCCGCAATCATGTCGTCGCTGAGTATCTCATCGAGTATTTGCAGATAGGGATACCGCCCGCTCATAAGGCAGTTCTTATATGTCCTCTTACCGGCCTTAAGGGCCTGCTGATACTTAGTTGTGGCCTCAGATTGGCTCACGGCGCCGCCTCCCTTAGTTTTATGCGACAATTCTATTCTACGCGATTTGAGAAGTCAAGCCAAAGAGCGCGTATGTTAAAACTTCAACGCGAGAATGGCGCGTATTTTGCCGGAAAATGTGCGGAAAAACAAAAGAGCCGCCCGGAAGCGGCTCTTTTACCGTAAGAATTATTTATCTTTCTCAGCGCTCGCGGCGCAGGCTCAGGTTCAGGAACAATGCTATCACGCTCAGGGCCAGGAGCAGGATGAAAGCGCCGGAATAGCCGTTCGTGGCGGCAGTAATAAGGCTGGTTCCGGTTGCGATGAGCGAGGCGAACACCAGGTTGCAGTTCATGATTGGGAAGTTCATGGCGAAGTATTTGCTGCCGAACACCTCGGATATGAACGCGGAGCTTATGGTCGGGCAGGAGCCGTAGGATATGCCGGTCAGGCACAGGCCCACTACACAGAGCGCGGTGGAGCTGGTAAACACGGCCAGCAGTGTCAGGCCCGCAGCAAATATGGCCACGATATTCGCGCCGATCATGGTGGTCTTACGTCCGAAGCGGTCGAACACGGCGCCGGTAATCACACGGCCCAGTCCGTTGCAGACGCTCAGCACGCCTACCAGCAGGGTCGCAAGGCTCTCAACGGCTCCGACGGAGAGCGCGAGGTCGCGCGCCATGGATATGACGGTGTTGCCCACGGCGGCAAGGAATACGACCAGTATGAAGGCCTTCCAGAAGGTGATGCTTCTGAGCATTTCACCTGTGGTGTAATCGCGGGCGGAGCTCGCTCCGGCCGCCGGTTTCGGAGCGGGAGCCTCTCCCGGCTTCGGGGCACGCAGAATTACGGCGGTTATCAGGAACATCACGCCGAGCGCCGCGCCCAGCATGTAGAACACCATGCGCCAGCCAAAGCTCTCGTTGGAAATGAGCGCGTCCGCCAGGGAGCCGAGTATAAGCGCGGATGCGCCGAAGCCCATCATAAGCACGCCTGAGCACAATCCCTTCTTGTCCGCGAACCAGGCGCTGACCGTAGATATGATGCAATTGTAGGCCATGCCGATGCCGAGGCCTGCCAGCAGGCCGTAGCTTATGTACAGCATGGCTATGCCGCCGCTCATTCCGCCGGCGAGGATGAATCCCGCAGCGGACAGCACGGCGCTGATTATGCAGCTGAGCTTGAAGCCTATCTTCTTCAGCAGCGCTCCGCCGGCCATGCCTCCTATGCAGAAGAAGCACATGGTCAGAGTGAAGTTCAGGCTCAGCGAAGAATCGCTCCAGCCGAACTCAGCGGTCAGAGGCGCTTTAAGTATGCTCCAGGCATATATTATGCCGCCGAAAAGCAAAGACGCCGTACCCAGAACCAGATACAGCCATCTGACAGACGAATTTTTAGTACTCATATCTTTCCTCCATTCGGTATTTCTCTCTCATTTAAAGGCATATACATATTTGAGGGCGCCTGTCAGGGCGCCCTCATTTAATTCAGTCCGTAAGGAAACGCTTCAGATGCGTCTCCATAGCCGCACGCGCCGCCTCGGCGTCGCGCCTTTCCACGGCCTTGAAGATTTCCTCATGCATCTGCTGGACATCCTTCATCATCAGCTCTTTCTTCCTGGCAGAAAGAACTGATGTTTTCTCGTCCAAAAGAACTCGGTTCAGGTTTCCGACAGTGTGATTCATCAGTTCGCTGACGCGGTTCTTCGCCGCTCTGCTGATATACAGATGGAAATGCTGGTCGGCCTCGGTAAACTGGCAGAACCAGTCCGGCGAATCGAAATTCTTCAGGACGCCGGCACCCTCGTCAAGGCTGGAGCGAAGCAAGCTTATGTCCTCGTCCGTGGCGCGCTCCGCGGCCCAGGCCGCGGCGGCGCCCTCGGAGGCCAGCCTGTATTCGCTCAGCTCCGCAAGGCTTACGTTCCCTATCTGGAGCGCCTCGCCGATGCTCTCCATCATATTGCGCCCCGTAGGAAGGGTCACAAGGGCGCCGTTGCTGCCGGGAATGGTGCGGATATAACCGCTGCGCTCCAGCATGCGAAGGGCCTCGCGTATTGTGGGCCTGCTGCGCTGGAAAAGCTCCATCATGTTCCTCTCGCTGGGCAGCCTGTCGCCCGGCTTTAGCTCTCCGGAGATAATTCTGTCCTTTATCTGCTCGTATATAGCCTCGCTGGCTCTCACCGTCTTAATAGGGTGGAAAATTTCCTCAGAACTATTCATCGCTTACGTTCTCCTTACAGGGGGTTTCGTAAATACTGTCTTTTTAGAATAGCACCTTTTTCCCGCTGGGGCAAGAGCAAATGAAGCATTCAGAGTTAGAATTTGTTCAATTAGCCAATGCGCTTGACGTCGGCGGCTTCTCCGGCGGCTATCATGGCGTCGATCTGCTCGGCGGTGTAGCCGAGGCCGGCGAGCACCTCGCGGGTCTGCTCACCCATAAAGGAGGCGCGCTCGTAGGGCGGCAGCTCGGTATCGGAGAAGATGACCGGAGTGCGAACCATGGTGCGCTGGCTGCCGTTCGGGAAGGTTACCTTCGCAAAGACGTCGCTCTCCCAGCACTGGGGATCGTTGAGAACCTCGTCCCAGGTCTGGCAGACGCTGTAGGGCAGGTCGGCCTTGGTCATCTGGCTCTTCCAGTGCTCCACGTCGTGCTCGGCGACAATGCCGGAGAGCACTGCGTTGAACTCCTTGAGGTTGTTGACCAGGTTGGTCTGGGGGTAGAACTTGGGATTGTTGACCAAATCCTCGCGCTCGAGGACCTCGCCCGCGAATTTATTGTAGAGAGCGTCGTAGGCGGGGACGGCGAACTGGAAGTAACGCCCGTCGGAGGTCTTATACGCCAGATTCAGCGGGTTGGTAACCTGGGTGCGGCTGATGGGGTACTGAGTGGAGGAATCGCCGTACTGGCTGGCCTGCAGGTAGAGGGAGACGTCCCACACGCCGGAGTGCAGCAGGCTGACGATGACCTGGTCGCCGCAGCCGGTGTTCTTCGCGCGGTAAAGGGCGGCGATGAGGCCGGCGGCGAGGTTCATTGCCACCTGGTGGTCGCCGAAACCGGCGATGGGCAGCATGGGCATGCTGTCGACGTCGTACATGGTGCCAAGTACGCCGCTGCGGGCGAAGTAGGCGGTGAAGTCAAAGCCGGGCAAATCCTTGTCGGGGCCCTTCTCGCCGTAGCCGCTGACACGGCCCATGACGAGGGACGGATAGCGCTGCTTCAGGCTCTCGTAGTCGAGCCCGGCACGCTTGAGTGGCTGCTCGCGCCAGTTGGTTACGAAGATGTCGCAGCCGGCAATGAGCTTCTCGACGACCTCGCGGCCCGCCTCGGACTTGGTGTTCAGGGTAATGAACTTCTTGCCGGTGTTCTCAAGGGTGTAGCTGGTGTCCTCGGCGTCGCCGTAGGGGCGGCCCTCGTTGACGGCGGTGAAGCGGAGCTGGTCGCCTTTGGGGGCCTCAATTTTGGTGACCTCGGCGCCCAGGTCGGCGAGGAAGCGGCAGCAGCAGGGAGCCGCGATAAAGGTGGCGAGTTCTACGACTTTTACTCCCTCAAGGGGCTTCGGATTGCTCATTGTAGTTTTCCTCCCTTAGTCATTCAGCAGTTCTTTGAAGGTCTCGATGGCGGTGCGCGCCTGCTCATAGTTGACCATCTGGCGGTCGACCTCAATGCTCACGCAGGGCAGAGAGGCCTCGTCGCAGGCCTTCTTGATGAGCGGATAGTCAAACTCCTCGGGGTCGCAGAACTTGGTGAGCACTATGAGGAGCCCCTTTGCACCGGCGGCGAGGGCGTCCTTGACTATCAGGTGCACGCGCTCCTTCTTGGGGTCGTACAGTACGCTGCAATAGTTCATGGAGCAGAATTTCTCGGCCAGGCATTCGAGGGCGTCGGGGCGCTCCGGTGCGTCGGTGCGGTACTGACGGCTCTCGGCGGCGATGTCGTCGCAGACAACCTGGAAGCCGTTCTCGTCGAGTATCTCGAGCAGGGCCGGGGCGTCGGCCAGAATTCCGCTGGTCATTATCGGGGTGCGGGCCGCGGCGGGCTCGCCGGCGCCAAGCTCGGCGATGAGCTTCTTCACGAGCTCGGTGTGCTCTTCCTTGAGCATGAAGAACGCGCTCTTGAACACGGCGCTGCGCAGGCTCGGGGTGACCTCGGGGTGCTTGGCGGCAACGGCGGCAAATTCGCGCATCACGGCGTTGTGCTCGTTGTAGACCTTGATGCTCTCAGCGAGCCTGGCCTCGTCGAACGCGGCGCCGGTGGCCTTCTCCAGGTCGGATATAACGCGCTTGTAGCCCTCGATGGTGAAGGTCTTGCCGAAATCGTGCTGGCGGTTCTGGGGATAGGTCATGGGGATGAAGGGGATATCCTTCACGGCGTATTTCCAGTTCTGGCCGACAACCTTCAGGCTGTCGCACAGGCTGGGGATGACGATGGCGGAGCAGCCGTCGTACACGCCGTTCATGCCCAGCTCGACAAGGCTCTGCATTACGGAGCAGATGAAGGCCGGGAAGTATTTCTTCGCGCCCTTGAGCTCTATGTCGCCGCCCCAGGCGCCCATGGGGACGAGGCCCATGGAGTGGATTATCTCCTCGGGGGTGTATACAGGGGCGGTAAGTACAATCTTCCTGCCCTCTGCGAGGTACTTGTCCTTCTGAGCGGCGGGATTGGCCGCTACAGCCTTGAATTCATCGAAGATAGTGTCAAGCATTCTGAGCAGCCTCCTTGTTAGCCTCCATGATTTCAGCCAGGCCCTGGACGCGGGTGTCGTACTGGGCCTCGGAGAAGTTGCGCGGGTCGGCCTGGTCGCCGTCGAAGCTGGTGACCGGGATATTGCACTCCTCGCCTATCTGGCGGCTCATCTCATACATAAAGCCGCTCCACAGCTTGCAGCTGCGGTTGGTGTGGACCAGCAGGCCTTCTACGCTGTTGTCCTTGCAGAGCTTTACGCGCTTGTCGCGGGCGTACTCGAGGTTGATGGCGTTTGGCACCTTGCAGTAGGCGCGGCACATGTCCTCAAAGTCGTCGTAGATGAAGCCGAAGGCGTCGGCGTAGATGGTGGTGACCATGTTGATTCCGCGGCTCTTCAGGCCGGTGGAGGTGGCGCGCAGCCAGGGCCAGCAGGCTATGCCCTCGAACATGATGCGGTACTTTTCCTCGGCGCGGAAGGTGGAGGTGCCCTTCTCGTGGTTCTCCTGGTACTCCTTGAGCAGGGTCTCCATGGCCTCGGCGGCCTCCTTCTTGCCGCGGGCGGTGACCATGACGGCCATGTGGTTGAGCAGGTCGAAGCCGTTAAACGGGCTCGGGGTGTAGCGGGCCATGGAGGTGGCGGCCAGCCAGGCGCGGGAAGTGCGGCCGGAATACTCCTTGACCTGCTGGTACTTCTCCTCGCTCCACTTCACGCCGAAGAGCTCCTCCAGCTGGTGGATGGCGGCGATAAACTGGGCCTTGACGTACTGGACCTCGGCGTCGCCGACCTCGTAGTCGGGGTTGAAGGGTATGTCAATCATTATAAGGGGTATGTTCAGCTCAACGGAGAGGTTCTCATACCACTTTATCATGCAGTTGCAGATGTTGTTGCAGCAGAGCAGGAAGTCCGGCTGGGGCATGTTCTGCTCGGGGATGTCCTTGTCCTTGGCGTAGGCCAGGCTGATACGGGCGTAGGCGCAGATGTCGTTGGAGTAACCTGCGGCTTCGCTCTCGGAGCACATGCGCTCGCCGCCGCCGCGCGCGGCGATGGCAGCGGCCTGGTTCTCAGGGTAACATACGGCAAGGCCGAGGGTCTCGGGAATCTCAACGGGGAAGTTGCTGGAGCACCAGCCTACAGGCTCTCCCCTGTCCTTTGCCGCCTGGGCGTCGGCATACGCTTTTGCCGCAATCTCATTCAGCTTGTACTTCGCGGAATTGGGGTCCGGTGGGGGACGGTGCTTTTTAATCTCTTCTGCCATAGTACATTCCTCCTGTCAACGTATGTTGATTATTTGTTGCGCTTGTTGTAAGCGTATATTGCGGCGCCTATAGCGCCGAAGAGCTGTGCCTTGTCGGAAAACAGTATGGGCTCGCCGAGCTGGGCCTCAAGCGCCAGCCGCACGCCGGCGTTCTGCGCCACGCCGCCGCTCATGCAGAGCCGCGGCACTATGCCGATGCGCTTGGCAAGGCCGGAAACCTTGCGCGCCACGCTGTCGCAGATGCCAGCGACCAGGTCGTCCCTGGGAACGCCGTTGGCCAGCTGGCTTATGACCTCGCTCTCGGCAAAGACGGTGCAGGTGTTGGAGATAGCCGCCGGCTTCTCAGCCCGGGCTGCGCACACCTCCAGCTCATCGACGCGCATCCTCAGGACGTTTGCCATGACCTCGAGGAAGCGCCCCGTGCCGGCGGCGCACTTGTCGTTCATCAGGAAGTCCTTCATACGGCCATGCTCGTCCAGCGCCATGACCTTGACGTCCTGGCCGCCGATATCTATAACCGTGCGCACATCAGGGAAAATTGCATGGGCGCCGATTGCATGGCAGCTGAGCTCGCTTATCTGTGCGTCCGCCTGCTCATAGAGGCTGCGCCCGTATCCCGTGGCGACCACATAGTCAATGTCCTCAGGGCCTATGCCGCTCTGCGTCATCACCATGCTTCTGGCCTCCTCAGAGCCCTCCGTGCCTATTCCTCCGTTGACTATTGAAGAGGCGATTATGTCTTTCCCGTCCCTAAGCAGGACACATTTGGAGGTTGCGGAACCGATGTCTATACCTAGTGTAATCACGTCGTCTTCCCTCGCTCGTCTTAGTTAACTGGTATTACCACTCGAGGACACTATACACCAGCGCCCATGGCGTGTCAACAATTTTTTAACGAAAAAAATATTTTTTTCACAAATTTGCAAAAACCTCTTGACTTAGTTAACCAGGTATACTAAATTAAGAGACAACACCGGACGTCAAATTCCTGACAAAGGAGTGTGTTTGCAAATGGTTCCCCTAGAGAGCATCACTGTCGGACAGTTCTTCCGCAGGACTTGCGAGAAGTTTCCCGAACGCCCCGCGGTAATATGCCATGACAGGGTGTACACATACGCAGAGCTCGACGAGCTCACCGTCCGTTTCGCCTCAGAACTTATACGCGATGGCGTTGTCAAGGGTGACCACGTCGGTATATTCGGAGAGGCTGAAGTGGAATCCCTGGCGCTTTTCCTGGCTGTCCAGCGCATCGGCGCGGTGGCCGTGCTGGTCAACACCATGCTTGAGAAGGATGACCTGGAGTGCGTCCTGCGTCTCTCCGATGTCAGGGTGCTCTGCGTCGGCAGCTTCTTCGGCCATGACCGAGCGCAGCTTGTCCCCAAGCTTGAAAACCTGCCGTGTCTCGAGCGCGTCTGCGCCTACAGCGAAACTCCGAGCCCCCTCTTCCCTCTCCTGCTTACCGGGGCCGAGCCCGACGCCGCCGCCGTGGCCGCTATGGAGGCCGAGGTAACCCCTGACGACACGGCGGTCATCATTTTCACCTCCGGCTCCACCGGCGCGCCCAAGGCAGTCATGACGAGCCATTACTCCCGCGTTAACGGCGGCATCCAGCAGGGCGCCGACATCTTTGCCACCTGCGAGGACGTGTTCTGCGTGGCTATGCCGATGTTCCACTGCTTCTGCGTCTCGGCCAACATCATGGCCGCCCTGTCCGTCGGCGCGTGTCTCTGTATGCCTAAGGACAGGCACACCCTTTCGATACTCACTGCCGTGAGCAAATACCACTGCACCGTCCTGCACTCCGTACCCAGCATGTTCCACGCCGTGATGTGCCGTCCGGACTTCGGCCAATGGGATCTCTCCAGCCTGCGTACGGGCATCATCGCCGGCGCGAGCTATCCCCCCGAGGACTTTGACCGGGTGGAGAAGGCCTTCGGCATGACTCTGCTATCCAGCCTCGGGCAAACCGAGGCCACTGCCGGGCTCACAATCTGCCGCCCGAACGACAGCCGCGAGAAGCGCTGCTTCACTGTCGGCGTGTTCATGGATCACGTTGAGGGAAAGATAGCCGCCATACACACTGGAAAGCCTCTGCCCCAGGGCGAGACAGGCGAGATATGCGTCCGCGGCTATCTGGTCATGCAGGGCTTCTACAAGCAGCCCGAGCTGACCGCGCAAACCATAGACAAGGATGGCTGGCTGCACACAGGCGACCTTGCCTACATGGACGAGGACGGATACCTAGTTATGAAGGGCCGCATCAAGGACATCATTATCCGCGGCGGCGAGAATATCAGCCCACTGGAAGTCGCAAATGAAATAGATTCAATAAAGGGTATCGCAGACTGCAAAGTCGTAGGCGTGCCCGATACGCATTACGGCGAGGAGGCCTGCGCCTGCGTGGTCAAGTTCCCCGGCGCCGAGATAAGTGCGGATGACATACACGAGTACCTCTCAAGCCGTCTTGCGGCCTATAAGGTTCCAAAATATGTCCTCTTCTTTGACCAGCTGCCGCTCAACTCCACCGGCAAGGTGGACTCCAAGGCCGTCAAGGAAATGGCCGTCCACGAGCTTGGGCTGTTTTAAATCATCAGTCTCTCAATCAAACATAGAAGGAGAACTCACATGGTATTATCAGAGAATCATCAGTTAATGAGGAAACTGTTCCGTCAGTTTGCCGAGACCGAGTTCACCCCTGCCCTGCTCGACCGCCTCGACGAGACCGGCGAGTTTGACTGGGACATCCACCACAAGATGTCGGCAGCGGGCTTCATGGGCGCGAAGATTCCCGTAAAGTACGGCGGCCAGGGCGGTGACACGCTCACCCATGTGCTGCTCGTCGAAGAGTTCGCACGCATCAGCCCCGTTCTGTCTATCTATGCAAACACCTCCAACTCCCTGGGCAGCGGCCCACTGCTCGCATCCGCCAACGAAGAGCAGCTTATGACCTACCTGCCCCCTGTGGCGCGCGGTGAGAAGATTCTCGCCTTCTGCCTGACCGAGCCCGACGCGGGCTCCGACGCGGGCGGCGTCATGACCAGCGCCGTACCCACTGACGACGGCTGGGTGCTCAACGGCCGCAAGCGCTTCGTGTCGGGCGCCCCGATGGCCGATTACGCCCTCGTATTTGCCCGCACCGACCCGAACGCCAAGGGCAACCGCGGCATCAGCCTCTTCATCGTCGACATGAAGCTCCCCGGCGTCAGCTGCGGCGCTCACGAGGACAAGATGGGTATCCGCGGCTATCCCACCAGCGACATAATCCTCGAGGACGTCCACATCAAGAAGGACGCCCTGCTCGGCAGGCTGCACTACGGCTTCGCCACCGCCATGAAGACCCTTGACGGCGGCCGCCTCGGCATGGCCGCGCAGGCCCTCGGCATTGCCCAGGGCTGCCTCGACGAGGCAGTTGCCTACGCCAAAACCCGTAAGCAGTTCGGCCGCACCATCTCCAACTTCCAGGGCATCAGCTTCATGATAGCTGACATGGCCACGGAGCTTGAGGCCGCCCGCGAGTTGGTGTACAACACCGCCGTCATGAAGGACGCCGGGGCCAAGGACGCCAGCATGCGCTGCTCCATGAGCAAATACTTTGCCGCCGAGGCCGCAAACCACATTGCCTACAAGGCCGTCCAGGTCTTTGGCGGATACGGCTTCATCAAAGGCTATAAGGTCGAGCGTATGTACCGCGACGCCCGCATAACTTCCATCTATGAGGGCACTTCGCAGATTCAGCAGGTTGTAATTTCCAACACCCTGCTGCGAGACTAAGGGGGGCGCGCAATGAAAATATTTGTCTGTGTGAAGCAGGTTCCGGACACCCGCGGCAAGGCCTACATAAAGAAGGACGGTTCCCTTGACCGCGCAAAGATGTCCACCATCATAAACCCCGACGACCTGGGCGCTGTTGAGACTGCCCTCAGGCTGAAAGAGAAGCTTGGCGCTGAGAAGATAATCGCCGTGACCATGGGTCCTCCTATGGCCAGCGTCATGATGCACGAGCTCTACGCTATGGGCGTCGACGAGACGGTCATCGTCTCCGGGCGTGAGTTCGGCGGCTCCGACACCTACGGCACCAGCCAGGTCCTCGCCTCCGCCATTGACAGCATAGGGCTCGGCAGCGACGACCTCATCCTCTGCGGCCGTCAGGCCATAGACGGCGACACCGCCCAGGTCGGCCCAGAGATAGCGGAGAAGCTCGGCATCGCCCAGCTCACCTACGTCACCGACATCGAAGTCGAGGACGGCGGCCTCGTCTGCAAGCGTATGCTCGAGGACGGCTACATGAAGGTCCGCATGCATCTGCCCTGCCTTATCTCCTGCATGAAGGAGATAGCCGAGCCCAGGTACATGAGCGTCAAGGGCATCCTCGACTGGGACGACAGCAAGCTGCGCATCATCGGCTACGACGAGCTCAAGGCCGAGCGTCTCTTCGACGATGACGTCATCGGCGTTGTGAAGAGCCCCACGGTCACGCTCAACAGCTTCGCCCTGCAGAAGAAAACCGGCGGCATGCTCCTGGAGGGTAATCCCGCAGACATGGCTGCAAAGCTTTTCGAGTGCATGAACGAAAAGCACGTTTTGGACTGAGAAGGAGGCTTGACCAGGTATGAAGTGCAACAGCAAAGAAGATTTTGCCCGCTACCAGGGCGTTTGGGTACTGTGCGAATGCCGTGACGGCCAGCTCTCCGATGCGTCCATAGAGCTTGTGAGCGAGGCCCGCCGCCTGGCGGACAAGCTCGGCACCACCGTCACCGCGCTGCTCGTCGGCTGGGACGTCGCAAAGCACGCCGGGACTCTCGGCGGCTACGGTGCAGACAAGGTCATAGTCTGCGAGCACGAGGCGCTCAAAGTCTACACCGCCGAGGCCTACACCGCCGCCGTCTGCCAGGTCGTCGAAAAGGGCCTGCCCGACACGCTGCTCGTCAGCGCCACGACCATAGGCCGCGACCTCGCCCCGCGCTGCGCTGCGCGCCTCAAAACCGGCCTGAACGCCGACTGCACCCTGCTCCACGTCGGTAAGCAGGAGTACCTCGACTATCTCTCCAAGGAGAGCTCCCAGGACCTCTCCGAGATTGAGGACATGGTCACGGATAACCAGCTCAAGATGACCATGCCTGCCTTCGGCGGACACCTGATGGCCACCATTGTCTGCCCGAACTACCGTCCCCAGATGGCCACCGTCCGTCCGGGCGTGATGCAGGCGGGCGAATACAGCGAGGAAGCCGCCGCGCGCTGCGTCGTCGAGACGCCCGAGATAACCATCACCAGTGACGACGTGCTCACCGAGGTCATCGAGACCGTCAAGGAGATAAAGAACACCGTCGACCTCACGGGCGCGAAGGTCATCGTCGCCGTCGGCATGGGCATCAAGAAGGACCCGAAGAGGGGCATTGAGCTCGCCGAGCAGCTGGCCGAGGCCTTTGACGGCGTCGTCGGCGCCACTCGCGACGTGGTCACCGAGGGTTGGATAGATGAGGACCGCATGATAGGCCAGACCGGCAAGATAGTGCGCCCGAAGCTGTACATCGGACTCGGTATCTCCGGCGCCATCCAGCACCAGGGCGGCATGAAAGACAGCGAGTTCATCGTCGCCGTCAACACCGACAAGCGCGCCCCTCTCTTCGAGATAGCCGACTGCGGCCTCGTGGGCGACCTCTTCGACGTCGTCCCCGCCATGCTCAAGGCTCTTAAGGAAGATTGAACCGCCTCTGAACGAATAAAATTTTTGCCGCGGGTTGCCTTGTGCCGCCCGCGGCAAAAGTTTATAATTGTCACATGCCAGGAGGTGACGGGAAATGTACAGGATTGCAGTTTGCGACGACGAAGCTGTGATTCGCCGTCAAATACGCGAGTTCCTTTCCCGCTTCTCGCTCGAGACCGGTGAGGAGCTTGAAATCGCAGAATTTACCTCCGCCAACGAACTCCTCTTCAACTACCCCGCCGGGCTCGACCTCATTTTGCTCGACATCGGCATGAACGGCACTGACGGTATGGATGCCGCCAAGGAGATACGCCGCTTCGACGAGGACGTCTGCATCATTTTCATAACCGCCCTCGCTGAACGTGCTATCGAAGGTTACGGTGTGCGCGCCTTCGGCTTCGTCTGCAAGCCCGTGAACTACGCCGAATTACGTCACGAACTCGTCAGCGCCATCCACGACATATCCAAGCGCGCGGCCGAGTACCCCGTTCTGACCGTCCAGTCCGGGCGCAGCACCCTGCTGCTGCCCACGAAGGACATCTACTACTGCGAGGTGCGCGACCACTCCCTCACCATCTGCTACCGCGACAAGGTCGAGGAGGCCCGCATAACTATCGCGGAGATGGAGCGCAAACTCAAACCCTACGGCTTCCTTCGCTGCCACGCCTCGTATCTGGTGAACCGGCGTTTCATCCGCCGCGTCGGCGCGAACAGCATCGTTCTGACCAACGACAAAGAGATACCCGTCAGCCAGCGCCGCAGAAAAGAGTTCATGGACGAGATCTTCGATTGGTACGGGATGTGAGGTGGGGTCACGTTGATGAATATAAGCTCCGCAATGTCTTTTGTGGGCGAATGTATAATTACGGTGTTCTTCTTCTGGCATATCCACAATCGCTCAAATTTCAAGCTCCGCCATGTGCTGGCGTTGATACTGGCTGTTGCGATCAGATTTGTGCTCTACATGTCGGGAGTGCCGCTGCTGTCGCCGGAACCGATAAACAACATAGGACTGCAGGAGCAGCTTGTAAGGTTGATGCTGCGCCTGTTGACGACGGTGCTGTATCTATATAGCTGCAAGGAATGCTCCACTATAACGAAAGTATATTGGGCGGGCTTCGAGACGGTGATCCACAACGCTTTTACATGCATGAGGGCCTGCACCTTCATAGTCGTCGGCGCCGGCAGCTTGGCAGAGGAACCGCTAATGGTGTCTGTCGGGGTGTTGGTGACCGAGATTGCCGCCTACTATATTATATACAGGCTGATCGACGTACAAGAGCTGGATAAGCTCGGCCCGATACCCGTGATAGAACTTGTACTCAACACTGTTTTGAACCTGGTCATCAAGTGGGGGATAACCTCACCTGAACACTATGTAGATACCAATGTGCTGATGCTTGCGCTGCTGGCGGACATCGGCCTGACGATAAGCATGGTCGCGGTTGAACGCAATCAGCAGATGCAGGAAAGACAGCTCAAGTTGGTCATAGAAAAAATGGAGCTCAAGAGCGAGGTAAATAACGCCCTGCGCGCCCAGCGCGCCGACGAAAACCTCCGCCGCCTCTACCACGACATGAAAAACCACCTGCTCGCCATCCAGAGCATGGCGGGGGACAAGAAAGAACTCAACGACTACCTCGGCGAGCTCCTCCCGCAGCTCGGGGAATACGGCAGCCAGCTCAACACCGGCAGCGCGATGATCGACGCCCTGCTCGGCGACAAGCGCGAGCGCGCCGCTGCGGTGGGCGTGCGCTTCCACGTCCAGCTCGACCTGACGCCGCTCTCGTTCATGAATAACGCCGAGCTCGTCTCCATCTTCGGCAACGCCGTGGACAACGCCGTCGAGGCCGCGCGCGAGTGCACCGACGACGATGAGCGCTGCGTCTACATCAAGAGCCGCAGGGTGGAGGATATGTTCTTCCTCAGCTTCGAGAACCACTACGCCGGCGAGCGCAGCCGCCAGGCCGGGCGCTTCCGCACTCGCAAGGCCGACAAGGAACTTCACGGCATCGGCCTCGGCAGCATCGAAAAGGCCGTGCACAAGTATTCCGGCGAGGCCCAGGTCTCCAACGACAACGCTACAAGGACGTTCAGGCTCAATATAATGCTCTCAATTCAAAAGCCCTGAGCACAGTGCACAAATAGCAGCCGCCAAATTTGGCGGCTGTTTGCATTTACGACGGCAAAACTGCATTTACGTCAAGTTACATCCTTATGGTTAATTATTTGCTAAACTATGTTTACCAAGATTTCAAGGGAGGTAACTTGAAGTGAAGAAAATGAACGAAAGGAAGAAGGCCGTACGCTTCTTCTGTATCGCTATGGCGGTGTTGCTCTTCAGCAGCATCATGATCTGGGGGTTCCAGACTGACTGGGGCTATGTTAAGATCGAGCGATTGATGCTCAACGCCCCGGACGGCAGCAAGCTCAGCACCTTGATATACATACCCGACACCGCCACTCCTGAGACTCCGGCGCCGGCGGCTGTCATCTGCCACGGACGCTCGAACCAGGCACACTCTAACGACACCTGGTGCATGGAGCTGGCAAGGCGCGGCTACGTCGTACTGTCTCCGGACCTCTCCGGCGGCGGCGAGAGCGATGTCGTCGACAGGGATATGCAGTCCCTCACCACTGCCAAGTATGCGCTGACCCTCGACATCATCGACAAGGATCAGTTCAACTTGCTCGGCTACTCCAAGGGCTGCACCAGCGCCATTACCGCTGCCTACGCCCTTGCTGACCAGGTCAACACCGTAATGCTGGTCCTTGGACCTTTCATGGTTCGCAACAACTTCGACATGATAAGCAGCCTGCTGCGTGAGCACGACGTCGATGTCGCCACCATCAAGGCCGATGCCGACCAGTACGACTACATGCTCATCGGCGACGGCCCCGAGTGCAGGAAGTTCGTCAAAGAGAAGCTGAACCTCCCGGTGGACATCGTACCCGAGCAGGACATCCAGCTCGGCGAGACCAGCATCTTCCGTTACTATGAAGTGACCGGCACCATGCACCAGACCGGCAACATCAGCGCCGATTCCATAAGCGCCATTCTCGACTTCGAAAACGACTTCAACAACGCTCCCATCCAGCGTGAAAACACCGATCAGGCCTGGCTTCCTCAGCAGATCTTCTCCGGCATTGCCTGCGTGACCATGATGTTCGCCCTCGCGGCCGCCATCAACCTGCTCATGCAGCTCGACTTCTTCAAGTCCACCATGAGCTTCAAGCGCGCTCCGCGCAAGGAGCAGCGCGGCCTGAAAGCCTGGGTGCTCGACATCCTGTTTGCCGTTGCAATTCCGGCCCTGCTCTTTATCAAGGTCTCCACCTGGGGCATAAACTGGTTTGCCAACAGCAAGATACTCACTTCTACCAACCTCAACGGCATCATGCTCTGGCTGCTCGTGGCCATGTGCCTCATCGGCCTCATCCGCCTGGCCATCCGCACCTATCGCCGCAAGGCAGCTGGCGAGGTGATAGCCGCCTCCGACTTCTGCCTGGCTCCGCAGGGCGGCAAGTTCTACTGGCCCAACGTCGGCAAGGCCTTCATAATCGGCATCGTCTGCACCGCTTTCTTCGGCCTGTGGATGGCTGCCATGGAGGGCTATATGGGCATCAACTACCAGGTCTGGAACGTCTCCACTTACCTCAAGCCCAGCCCGGAGCGTATCGTCAAGGCCATCCCGTATATCATTATCATCATGATCGTCATGTTCTCCGGCAACATCAGCCAGCGTGTGCTCCCCTCCACCGGCAACGAGCGCCGCGACATGTGGATCGCCGTAACTGTCAACAGCGTCCTCACCGCTTTTGCTCTCTTCCTTCTGCTCGTCATACAGTACGGCGGCAGCCTGATAGTTGCTACCGGCTGGGTACCGTTTGAGGGCGTCAATGGCTCCACCGGCGCGCTCGACTTTGCCTTCGGCTACTGCTACATGATGGGCGGCACGACCGGTGTTGTCACCTACCTCTACCGCAAGCACGGCAACGTACTCTGCGGCGTAATCCCCGCCAGCATCTTCTGCGGCCTCTTCACACTCCTGAGCTTCACGCTCGTCCGCTGAGGATAGTCAATATCAAGGCCCGCCTCTGTTGAGGCGGGCCTTGAACATTCCGCCGCACGTTTGGTGCGAAAAAGGCAGGCTATGTGCGCCTGCCTTTTTAATATGCCTTACAACCCGCTGCAAGATAGGAAACCGCCGTCCACCGGAACGGTTATACCAGTCACGAATCCTGAGCGCGTATCGTCCAGCAGCCAGTCAATCGCCCCCAACAGCTCGTCGGCCTTGCCAAAACGCCCCATCGGCGTGTGCGCGAGTATGTTCTGCCCTCTTGGTGTATAACCGGTCTCAAGTGAGCCGTAGAACTTTATATTGTTGGCGTTTGTGATAAAACCCGGCGCAACCGCGTTAACTCGTATGCCAGCCGGAGCAAGATAATTCGCCAACCACTGCGTAAAATTCACGATTGCAGCTTTGCTCAGGGCATATGCCGGCCTGCAGCTCAGCGGCCGGTAACTGTTCATGGATGCAAAGTTCAATATCGCTCCGCCGCCGCTCTCCGCCATTTGCCTTCCGAACACGCGAGAGCATATAACCGTACCAGTTACATTTATGTCTATTACGCTGCGGAATGAGTCCATGCCAACGTTGAAGAAGCCGATGTTGTCGCCCCACTTCTCCTCGTCCAGCTCTTCAGGTGTAAAACGTGCGTTGGTGGTTATCGCTTTTGGGTTATTCCCACCCGCCCCGTTGACCAATATATCGCAGTGGCCCAGCTCATCCAACAGCTCAGAGGCGACTGAAAGCATGGAATCTTCATTTGAAACATCGCCTGTCTTTGGTACGCAGACGCCGCCCATGGCCTTTATCTCTTCCGCAACGGTCTCGAGTTTCCCCATAGTGCGACCAATCACGGCAATCTTAGCGCCTTGCTGCGCCAAATGCTTCGCCACGCTGGAACAGAGTTTCCCTCCTCCACCGGTTATAACAGCTACCTTGTTTTCAAACGCTTTTTCATTCGCCATAATGCACTCTCCCGATTTTCACAGCGGGTCTGCGTTTTCAACTCCAACGCAGACCCGCCTCAAAAACTCTTTTATTAACTTTTTAAAAGTAGTTACGCAGAAAGACCGGCATCCACAACGAGCTGACTATAAAGCTCAAGTTCTTCTGCGCAATAAGCTGTATATTCTTCACTGTTCATAAATAGCGGCTCCGCCATATTGTCATGGCAGTAATCTGCATACTCTTCGCTGTTAACCGCAGTCTCAAACGCACTTTCCAGTATATTGAGTACATCAGCCGGAGTTCCCTTAGGCGCAAGAATACCGCGCACAGATTCAATTTGGACATCAAGGCCCAGCTCAGAAAGAGTGGGAACATCAGGATAGTAAGATTCACGCTCAGGCGCACACGTTGCTATAAGTTTCATTTCTCCGGACTTAAAATAATCCTGATATGTGCTTGAAGAAATAACAGCCGCGTCAATGTCACCATTCAGCAGTGTAAGGCCAACTCCAGCTGCTCCACCATTTGAGCCAATTATCTCACAATCTACACCAAGTTCATTAAATATTTTAATAGCAGCAAGATGCCATACACCACCAGCAGCACCAGTGCCTATCGTTAATTCTCCGGGGTGCGACTTAGCGTATTCAACAAACTCTTCATAATTAGAGTATCTCTCATCATCACCCCTGATGATTATCTGGCAGCTCTCAGTATAGCAACTGCATACTACCTCAAAATCTTCGTAAGTAAGGTCAGCATATCCTGCCGCCTTAACAAGAGCGTGATTAACGGATGTAAACAAAAGTGTGTAGCCATCAGGTGAGGACTGGGCCAATTGCTGCAGTCCAACCGCGCTTGCTCCGCCTGGCATATTGTTGATTATCATCGTTTCTCCCAAGGTTTCTTCAACTAGAGGAAACAGCTTGCGAGCCTGCAAATCTGTGTCGCCACCAGCTGACACAGGAAGTATCACTTCGATAGTTTTTGACGGATAATCTGTACTTGTATCAGGTTCACCTGAACCAGGAGAATTGTCCACCTGAGCTGTACCACAGCCAGTAAGCAGTACGCACAGTGCCAATGTACAGCACAAGAGCACACGAATCCTCTTCATAATTTACCTCCTCTGTATAGTTTTTTAAACTTCACTCCGCCTTAGCGGCCTTTTGCGCTTTGCGTTTTTTCATATAGGACTTCAGATGAGGGGAAACCAGCATGATTATAGCAAGAGCCCAAAGTATGCAGGGGATGGGCCTAAAGAAAACAGATATATCATTTCGGCTCATCGCCATAGCAGATCTGAAATTCACCTCTGATAGCTGTCCAAGCACTATTCCAAGTATGCTAGCCGTAGCCGGTATTCCGGTTTTCTTAAATATGAAACCAATAATGCCAAACACGAGCATAACAAAAATCTGAATTGCATTATTAGTAGCAGAATATGCACCTATCATGCATATCAGCAATATAACCGGAATAAGAACCTTGTCATCTATGTCTATTATTTTTGCAAACCACTTGGCAGCAAGGAGTCCGAACACAAGCATGCCTATATTTGTGAATATTTCAAATATATAAACCGTATAAACAATATCAGGATTTGTTGAGAAAATAGATGGACCCACATTTATCCCATGCAGTAAGAACGCCCCCATAAGGATTGCAGTGACACCATCGCCGGGTACAGCCAGCGCAAGCATCGGTATAAGTGCTCCGCCAATAGCAGCATTATTAGCTGTCTCGCACGCGGCCACACCTGCCGGATTTCCCTTTCCAAACGAGCTTGGATCTTCAGCCCTGTTTTTTTCATAATTGTATGCCGTAAATGCGCCCACGGTACCTCCGGTGCCAGGAAGCGCTCCAATTACGGTGCCAATAACTGCTGAGCGCAGGATAACTCCTTTGAGCTTCCAAAGCAGCTTAAACCCTGGAAAGACTTTTCCCATCTTCTGCTTTTCCTTTTTCACTGTGCCGATATCAAATATCTGGCAGAGAAGCTCAGATACTCCAAACAGTCCTATAAGGCACGGTATAAGGCTAATACCGCTGAGCAGTCCGGTCACGCCAAACGTAAATCGCGGATATCCGGTCAGAACGTCAGTACCCACAAGTGCAACAAGCACGCCAAAAGCCGCTGCAATCATTCCTTTCGCAAATGTGCCGCCGGAGGAATTTGCGATTATTATCAGTGCAAAAATAGTGAGGACAAAGTACTCGGGATAACTAAACTTAGTTGCAACCAAAGCCAATGCCGAGCAGCAGAATATAAGACAAATGCAGCCGAATATACCGCCCAGGAACGAAACGCAGGTGGCTATGCCAATAGCCTTGCCGCCTTCGCCTCTTAAGGCCATTGGATGTCCATCCAAAGATGTCATAACGGCTGCCGGAGTGCCGGGCACACTCATCAGGATGGCCGATATGCTTCCGCCGTACACACCGCCATTGTAAACTCCCAGAAGCATCGCCAACGACGGTATCATGTCCATGTGGTAAGTAAATGGAATCAATATCGCAATCGTCATAGTGGCCGTCAGGCCAGGTATGGCGCCCACTATTATTCCAACAATAACGCCTGCTGTTGCAAACAGTATAGTTTCAATAGTCAGGTTGTTTGACAACGCGGTCAATATCGTCTCAAACATTGCAATCCTCCTTTATAAGAAAAGTGTATGCAGAGGTATCTGAAGAACCATAACAAAAACCACATACATGCATGCCGTACCTACGGTTGGCACCAGAATCAGCCTGAGTACCCTGCGTTCACCGCAGAGAAATATCGATCCAAACAGGAACAACGCTGACAGTATTTCAAAGCCGACTATCTCTATCAGTAAACCATACAAAAACATCATCACCGGAATACAAATCATTGCGATGAAGTTTTTCTTTCTCTCCTTAATCTTAGCAATAACAGAATTGAATTTCTCTTTTTCCTCGCTGAGGTCAATCTTGCCGTCAGCAGTTTTATGTGAAACCAACTCTTTTACGGCAGGTACTAATGCGATAATTGAGAAAACAACAATCGCCAATCCCATTACTGTGGGGAAAACATCTGGACCTATTGGAGTGATTATTGAGAAGTCCGGAAACGTGGCTGCATATATGACGACGCCTGCGCCCATCAGCAGGAATACCACGCAAACTATAACATTCAGCACCAATACTCCCCTCCTTATAAAGGAATATCTTTCAGGCCTTAGGCCTTGAGCAAAATTTTAACTATGCCCGGGACTCTGTTCATATACATCTGAAAAGCGTCGTCCGCTTCGGACATAGGAAGCTCATGTGTGACCATCCCGCTGGTATCCAGCTTGCCGTGGTCAAGCATCCTTATTATCCTGGCGAAGTCCTCTTCATAGTACATGGACGTCCCTGTAATCATCGTCTCTCGGGCGCGGTTCATTTCCACGTTCACCAAAGCGTCAGTGTCAAACATCGCTACACAAATTACCTGACCCTGCTTGCGGGTCATAGCGATAGCCTGGTTTACAAGTGCGTTTACTGGAGCCGTAACGAACACGGCATCGCATCCGCCATCGGATATCTCCAGCACCTTTTCAACCAGCTCCGGGTCACGTGCATCGAGCGTATGAGTAGCGCCCATAGTCATCGCCCTCTCCAGGTTGAACTCCTGGACATCGGTGCAGATAAGCGGCACCGCTCCAGCCCTTGCAGCCATGATAGCTGTACACAGGCCTATTGCTCCGGAGCCGAGTACTGTTACTTTGTCTCCGGCGGAGGTTTTGGCCGTCCTGACTGCGTGGAGGCCGACAGCCAGAGGCTCTATCAGCGCGCCGTCCTGCATGGAAACGTTATCCGGCAGCATGTATGCCAGGTGTGCAGGCACAACACAGTATTCCGCATAACCGCCCGGCCATTTCTGTGAACCAAATATGGTCTTGCTGGAGCAGAGGCTGGTTTCGCCCCGGAAGCACTCCGGGCAGTGGCCGCACCCATACATAGGCACTGCGGTTACCCTGTCACCGGTCTTGAAGCGGCTCACGCCTTCTCCAAGCTCCTCAACGATACCGGATATCTCGTGCCCCATGATGACGGGCGGCACGCGCTTCTTGTGCAGCCCTTTATAGGCGTGCAGCTCAGAACCGCAAATACCGGCGTAGCATGTCTTTATCAGCAGCTCTCCCGGACCGGGAACCGGCTTTGGAACATCTTTGTACTCGATGTGATAGGGCTCGGTAAGCACTGCAGCTTTCATAATCGCCATGTGCGCCCCCTCACCCGTTCAGGCGGATCTTGAACACCGCCTTTCGGATATCGCCGGGGGCTGACGTGCAGAGGCCGGGGGCGTGTACGTCGTCCGGGAACACGATGACAAAGTGTCCGGGCTTCAGGTCTATTGCGGCCCAGCTGCCGTCGTAGAACCAGACGTCACGCTCAGGTGCGGCCTCGGTGACCTGCAGGCTGTCGTTCCTGAAGCACCAGCCTACCGTCTCCTCGCCTTCCAACAGCATCTGTATGTCCGCGAAATCGTCATGGGCTTCGAGCTTGGCGTCGCTCTGCGGCTTTGTACGCATGTGCTTTACGTTTACACGCACGTCCTGCCCGTCGATGAGCACATTGCCGTCCTCGAGCATATCAAAGTCGGTACCGGCGATGAAGCGCAGCGCCTTGTCCAGCCCTTCGTTTATCCCGAGGTAGTCGAGCGCATGTTCTTTGTTAGTCACTATCATAAGCTCTGCCTCCGGATACCTCAGTACTTGTAAAGGTACTTGGGCTCGCGGCCCTCGAGGACGTCTATCAGGCCCTCGACCGCCCACATGGCCATGTTGTACATGGACTCCCAGGTGTTCGCGGCCACATGCGGGAAGCCGATAAAGTTGTCCAGTTTGTTCAGCGGGCTGCCGAAAGAGTTCTTCTCATCTACAAACACGTCAGAGCCGCAGGCACGCAGCTTGCCGCTGGTCAGCGCTTCGTACAGCGCATCCTCGTCCACAATTGCGCCCCTGGCCGTGTTGACAAGTATCGCGCCCGGCTTGAAGTGTGTGAACATCTCGGCGTTGAACAGCTTCTCGGTCGCCGGTGTGAGCGGGCAGTTGATGCTCACCACATCGCTGCGCTCAACCAGCTCTTCCACGGTCTCAACCTTCTCGATACCCTTATCCGCCAGTTTCTCGGCCGGTGTGTGAGGAGCGTAGCCCAGGATATCGCAGCCGAAAGCGCCCTTGAACATTCCTGCAAGAGTAGTGCCGATGCGTCCCGAGGCTCCGACTATGCCTACCGTCTTTCCACGCATCTCGTTGCCGCGCATAGACACCGGGCCGAGCTCGGCGAAGCCCTTCGTTTTCTGGATGTACTCTGTTGTGTAAACGTTGCGCATAAGGGTCAGAGCCATCGTAAACGCGAACTCAGCCACCGAGAAAGTGTTGGCCCCGGGCGTATACACTATCGGTATACCGAACTCCTTGCAGGCCGCCACATCCAGGATGTCCATTCCGACACCGTGGCGAGCGATTACCTTGCACTTCTTGGCCCGCGATATCTGCTCGCGGTTGAGATGATGCGCTCGGAGCAGGATGCCGTCCAGCTCCTCAATGTGGTCGAAGTTGTCTACCACGTCCGCGAAATCCCTGAGTTTCTTCTCCGCGTCGGGATGGATAACTTCAGCCATATAAACTTTGTATCTCATCTCGCTGCAATTACCTCCAATCGTGTGATTTATCTACCACCAGCCATAATTGCCGGATATGTACTCGAAAACATGTTAAATATGACATTTTTGTCAAAATACTTAGTTATTTTTTAATTTTAAACAATGTTATTCAACATTGTCGTCCCTCTTATGTATAAATGATACTACATTCAGGGCGATTTGTATAATCTCAATATATTATTGCATCCATTACCTGAAATTATGGTTAATGCTGCCCCAGGACGTATTTCTCTATAAACCAGGCCACGCCGTCCTCGGTATTAGGACGTGTGACATAAGCTGCCGCGGCCTTCGCCTCGTCCACGCCGTTGAGCATGGCTACGGAATTTGGGAACGCCGAGAGCATGCCGACGTCGTTGCTCCAATCTCCGAAACAACAGATTTCCTCGCGTCTTAGCCCGAGCTGATGCGCAAGATTTTTCAGTGCCTCTCCCTTTGAGGCCTCGCAGCGCACTATGGATATGGAACTGCCCTCGGAGCAGTCCGTGCGGACTTCCGGATAGGCGGCCAGCAGGCGCTCGACCTTCTCTCGCAGGGCGCTGTCCGGGTTGTCTATAAATATCTTGTAGACGTGCTCGGACGCTATGTACCCTGGCGTGGTATCCTCATAAACCGAGGTCGGCACCGGCCGTTCCCCGTGTGCGGCGGCGAGGCGGTTATACAGCTCAAAGCGCCACATCCTGTGCGTATCCCGGCGCATGTAGCAGGACTTTGAGGTGTAAACGGTGTAGTCCGCGCCCATGTTATGGCAGGCCTCGCAGAGTCCGGCGGCGTAGTCACGGGACAAAGGCAGCTCATATATAGGCGCGCTGCCGTCCATTCGCTGAACGACCGCTCCCTCCAAAGCGATAAGTGGTACGGAGCTTATCCCTGCCTCGGCGCAGTATACGCCGAGCATCATCGGCGTCCGTGCGGAAGCTATGGTATACGCTATACCTCGCCTGCGCAGCTCTGCAAAAGCGCGAAGCGTATCGCCGCTGAACTCCTTGTTGTCGTTCAGGGCAGTCCCGTCCATGTCGCAGACAACCAGTTTTATCCCCTCAAGAGGCTTCTCGGGCAGGCGAAGCGCCTCACAGCCCATTTCCATAATCCGACACACCCTTCCCAAAAGGCTGAATCAAAAAATGGACCCCCACATCTGTGGTCATATCCGCAGACATAGGGGCCCAGGGAGGCCGCTGTCCGATTATCTCGTGGCAGACACCTTACCGGCCATATATTTCATGACCTGATCATAGGTGGGCAGAGCCTCGATGTTTCCGGGCGCGGAAACAGCCATTGCGCCGATAGCGTTCGCATACCTGAGCGTCTCCTCCAGGCTCCAGCCCTTGAGCGAAGCGGAGATGACGCCGGCCGCGAAGGAATCGCCCGCGCCGAAAGCGTCGACAACGTGGTCGACTTTAAATCCGGGCGAGAACACGCGCTGCCCACCCTGATAGCCAATTGCGCCGTCAGGTCCTATCTTAACTATTACCGTGCCGACGCCGCGGCCCATGAGCTCGGCTGCTATGTCGTCGGGTTCGCTCTTACCGAGCAGCAATTCGCCCTCGTCACGCCCGGGCAGTGCAATATCGACCAGCTCCCATATGGAGTTGATGGTCTCTCGCGCCTGCTCAATTGACCACATCTTCAGACGCAGGTTCGGGTCAAATACGACCTTGACTCCGTGCTCCTTCGCTATGCGCATCGCTCTGATAACCGTAGCGGCCGCATCAGGGCTGATGGCCAAAGTGATACCGGTGACGTGCAGGTACTTGGCCCCGGCGATGTACTCCTCGTCGAGCTGCTCCGGCTTCATGGCGCTGGCCGCGGAGTTCTTCCTGTAGTAGAAGTTGCGGTACTCGCCGTTGCCGGCCGGCTGCCGGAAGAATATTCCCGTGGGGCGCTCGCTGTCGGTGGCGACGCGGCTCATGTCGACGCCCTCGCCCATGAAGGTGCGGCGAACGAGCATGCCGAACTCGTCATCGCCAAGGCTGCTTATCCAGCCGGCCGTATGTCCCTGCCGGACGACGCCCACGGCCACCGTAGTCTCGGCGCCGCCGGTGTGGCAGGTGTAGTTGCTCGCATAACGCAGAGGCCCGTTTGAAACGCTGTCAAAAACCACCATGGTTTCGCCAATGGTGACGAGTTCAGGCATGTCTATCGCTCCCGTCTCTTTAAGATTCTTTATTTACGGCTCAGCCGATGAGCATCTTGGTCTCGGTCAGCACCTTGCGGATGCGCTCAACCTCTTCCTCAGGCAGGGGCAGGAACGGACGCCTGGGTAGGCCGATATCTACGCCGAGCATCGGCAGTACGGCGTGATAGAACGGAACGGGGATGCCGCTGCCGGTCACGCTGCGGAGCATGTTGGCCTTGAGCTGTAGGTCGCGGGCCTCGGCAAACTTGCCTTCCGTGCACTTGGTGTAGATGTCCTTGATGAACTCGGGGAAAGCGTTGGACAGGCCGGAGACACAGCCGTGTGCGCCGCCGACTACTGCGGGCAGCAGGTGGGTCTGAGAGCCGATGAGGAAGAGGAAGCCTTCCTTCTTGACCTTAGCCATGAAGTCGTAGAACAGGCTGATGTCGGCGCTGCTGTCCTTTACGCCCTCGAGGCCGATGTCGGCGAGCTCAGCGAGGAAGTCGCCGCTGATGCAGAAGTTGCTGTACTTGGGGTTGTTGTAGGCAATAACAGGCAGGTCTACGTTCTTGATGAGGTCGGCGTAGTACTGCTTGATGACATTGGGGGTGTGGCGGTAGTAGAACGGTGTCACCGCGGCCAGGGCGTCGGCGCCGACCTTCTCGGCGTGCTGAGCCAGCTCAATGGTGTCGGTCAGGTTGGTGGTGCCGATGTGCATTATAACAGGGACGCGGCCCGCGCAGGTCTTGATGGTCACCTCGGCGAGGGTCTTCCTCTGGGCCACGGTCATTATGGGGCCGCTGCCGTAGGAGCCGCCAACAAACAGGCCGTCAACCTTATCGCACAGATAGTTGATGTAGTTTTCAAGCTTGGCTACATCGACCTCACCATCCGCGTCAAACGGGGTGATAACTGCCGGATAAACACCTGAGAATTTCTTAACGTCCATTTCTTTGCTCTCCTTTTTGAAGTGTTGTTTTTTGCCTAAAGTTCGCCTTGAGTGGCGCCCTTTTTTCTATGACAAGAACATAACACATAAACAAAGAAATGAAAAATACCGTTTCGTCATCAAATCAATAACTTAAAGTTATCATAGCTTGACGCCGGCCGTCTGCGAGCGCCTATTTAAAGGCGCGTTCGCTGTTGTTTGTCCTGTCCTCAGGCCGTACTGTTCTTCTCTCCTGCCAGGATGCCCACATGTTCTTTGGCGTAGCTCAAAAAGCTTTTCAGGTTCTGGCTGAAATACTTGTTTTCAACATAAGCTACCCGTATGTACAGAAGCAGCGGGCGCTCAAACACGTTCAGTGCGCGGAATCGTCCGTTCTCGAGGCGCTTTCTGACCGAGAGTTTGCTCAGCACGCCTACGCCGAGGCCTGCGTCCACGGCGTTTTTTATGGTCTGCGTGTTGTGGCAGGACCAGGCGGGGTTCCAGTGGATGTTGTTTTTCTCCATCTCGAGCGCGAAGATTTCTCTGGTGTGGCTGCCCTTCTCACGGACTATGAAGTCCAGGCCGTCCAGGTCCGCCAGAGTGACGTTCTCCTTGCCGTACAGCTCATGCAGGCGGTTTACTACGAGCAATATGTCTGTACTGCCCACTATATCGGACTTTATGTCCATGCTCGTCAGGCGGCCCTCGACGAAAGCTATGTCCAGGCGACCCTGGAGCAGGGCCTGTTCTATGACCGGCGTGTTGTCAACCAGAGCCTCTATGCGCACGGAGTCGTTCTCCGCACAGAAGCCTGATACAATTTCGCTGAGAATGCTTGTCCCGATGGTTATGCTCGCGCCTACTCGTATCAAGTCCTTTGTGTTGCGCGCCCTCATGTTTGTGTCTATTGTGTCCAGCAGGTTCACCACCTGCTTTGAATACTCGTAGAGGTTCGCGCCCTCCGGCGTGAGATACAGCGCCTTGTTCCATCGTTCAAACAGCTTGACGCCGTAATCCTGCTCGATGTCGTGGATAGTCTTGCTGATAGCCGGCTGCGACACAAACAGCTCCTTCGACGCCTTGGTCATGTTCATGTGTTTGCAGACCTCGTAGAATACTCGCAGATGCCTCTCAGTTATCATATTTTCACGTCCTTCCGAAATACCCAAGCTCCATGGTATGTACGTTATAGCACATCTTCAATAAAATGAAAACACCGTTTTCTCGGTTTTCTAGCTTTTTACATAAGCAGAAGTTATTGAAACAATAAAAAAACGGTTGTTGTCTAAGCAATTCCCTTGTGATATTTTAAGATTAACATAGCAACTAGTTGGCGCAAAAATGCTAAATAAGACTTGCATTTACTACGCCATCGTCTCCGGAGACTACCGGCGCGAGCTGAGAGCGCTGGCACAAATTATGGGTTTTGAATACCTGGAGGCATAAACCTCTTTACCATTCACACTCTGCGGCGCCTGGCACTTTGGATGTGCCGGGCGCCGTGTATTTATTGCCTATTCCCTCCGGCTTTAGCTTATATAGTTAGCGCACAATTAATAGTATAACCGTGTATATTTTGGCAATTTTCGCGCCAATTTTCATATATTAGCGACATTATAGCACATATCTGTTCAAATATCCACGTTTTCATCATTGGTTGAATTATTTACCTGTTTTAGTATCAGTCGTGTTTTGATATAGTTTCCATTCGAGGTATTAGCAGATGGGAGATTTGACATGCTCCCAAGCAATGCGCGTGTTGTTGGCAAGACGATTGTTGTTTTCTGTCAGCTTGTCCACGCATAGTATAAGACAGTATGTGCCAAACTTCCAAGCAGCGAAGTCCGTCCATTTGTACATGGGCGGGTCTCTGTCAAAGTTACTTGTATTTACGACGGTTTCCCGTCCAGCTAATTGAGCGGCTGCTCTGCCTTCTCGCTGTTAAATACGCCGCACACGCAGGGCTCTGCCAACTTCTCAGCAGCCCGCAAGCGTTCCGTCAATGACTAATTCAGCACATGGATCTCTCAGACTACCTGGCTTAAACCAAAACGGCCTCCGGAAGAGAATATCTTCACCGAGGCCGTTTTATTTTAGCTTATTTATATGAAACTCAATAATTATCCAATTCCGAACACCGTCCGCATCCAGTGCACACGCCGGTTGTAACGCAGCTTGGAGCGCCTAATAATTCCCGATAAAAATCTGCAGGCAAATTCTGCCTCTCGCGTTTGATTTCGCGGGAATCATGTTTTTTTGTCCCAGTTTCCGCCGCCCCTTCGTTCATTACGCTGAGCATGGTGGCTAATTCTCCCACCAATGCGCTGGATGGCTCATGGTTCCAATACGCGCACATCTCGATTTCATTGTCCTTAAGCAGAGGAATATATTTAACATGTTTCTCGCTGAACACGGTCTCACCCAGGTCCATTATGACAAATCCCTTCTCCATTACGAGCCAGCTATAAAGAGTGCTGTAGCTCGGAGCATATCTCACATTAGCCGGGATAAAGCCGTTTGCAATACACTGGCTGTATATAAAGCTGGTGACATTTGGTACAATTGTCCAGCCTACAAGCATCAAGTCCATGCCGTCAAGCATTGACAAAGCCCTCTTAGCATCGCTGCATTTTGCTGCAGGATGGTCACAGCTAATCAACGCGCAGCTAAGCTTTTTCTCCACAGTCGTATGCTCTATATCTGAGTAACAGTTATTGGGGAAATTTAGTGCCAGAGCCAGGTCAATCCGCTGAGCCGCCAGCTCGTCGAAAAGTTTATTATACATCAGGCTCACGGTGTCAATGTGAACGTTTGGGTGCTCCTCCTGGAATTTAAAAAGCTGTCTTTTTATGCGTCCGCTCAAAAGATGCCCGTCCTGTAATCCAATCGTAAGGCGCGTTTCAACTCCCGACGCAGCATCTCGTACATAGAGCTGCAATTTTCGGGAGGCCTCTTCGACCTCCGGGTAGTGCTCCAGCAGAGCTTTTCCTGCGTTAGTCAGCTGTACGTTGTGCTTGTCGCGTATAAACAGCTGCACGCCGAACTCGGTCTCCAGCTTTGATATACACCGGCTCAGCGCGGGCTGTGACAGATACAGCCGCTCCGCAGCTTGGCTAAAGTTCAATGTACGAGCCAGCTCAAAAAAGTTGCGGTAATCCTGATCGTTCACAGTAAGCCCTCCAACGGATATACTAGCGTGAAGCATATTATATCACATATCCGACAAATTTGTAATGAGCAATTTATATACCATATTGCGTTTCGCCGCATAACGTTATAAATCAGTTGGCATTTCAAATGTAGGCAAGATTATGTTAAACTCATAACAAGATGTTCGGAAAAGGAGGGTCGAATAAACATACAATACGTTCAAAGCAAAGGGGAAGGAGATTAAAACAAAGCCATGAAAGACAAGAAAACAATGCATGTAATAATTGCTATCCTGTTGGACATAGCAATCAGCCTTTTGGTACCCGCAAGCAACGGCCTCACTGAAGTTGGTGTACGCACCATAGGCGCCGCCGTCGCCACAGTTTACCTTTGGACTTTTGTCGCCACCGACTGGACAAGCCTGCTCAGCGTGGTGCTTTTTGCCATTGCCGGCGTAATGTCCTTCAGCAGCCTGATTACCGCCGGAGCCATTCCTACAATGCTCATCATAGTAATGAGCGCTGTCACAATACCACTCAGTAAGACGGGTTTTATCGCCAGAGTAATAAATTGGTCCGTCACACGCAAGGTATTGAGGGGCCGTCCCTGGCTGTTCATGGCCTTTTACTTTGCGGCCATATATGTCATCGGGTGCTTCCTTGACGTCGCTGCCTGCGTATTGATTGCCCTGCCTGTGGCCAAGGAGCTGTGCCGCGAAATAGGCTACAAGGACGATGAAAAGTTCTCCTCCGTCATGTACATGGGCCTCATATGGTTCGCCATGTGGGGTTATGCCGCAACACCTATCGCCCACACCGTCTCCATTATCATTATGGGATTGGTTGAGACTTACACCGGACAGGCAATTTCCATGTTCGACTACATGATGGTAGGTATACCGAGTACCATCGTGCTCGGCGTACTCAGCTTCCTGGTTTTGCGCTTTATCGTGCGCCCGGACGTGAGCAAATTCGTAAACTACGACCCCGAGCAGCGTGCCGCAAAAATGAGTCGCAAGCTCAGCGTGGGCGAGCGCAACAGCGTAATAATATTCTGCTTCGTGGTCCTCGCCATACTCTTCCCTGACATCACCAAGGGTTTCTGGCCCGAGGCCTCCGCTTTCGTATCCGCTCTCACCATTAATACGCCCGCAATCGTTGGCATCGCCGTCATGTTCATGGTAAAAGACGAAAAAGGCGAGCGCCTGCTTGACTTCACAAAGTGCATAAACGAAATCCCCTGGGGAGCAGCGCTGCTTGTTATGGGCATGTTTGTTGTAGCCCCCTCGCTCACAGCAGAAAACACAGGTATTCCCGCATGGATAGCCAATCTGCTTGAGCCTATGACCTCCAACATGACCAGCTGGATACCTCTGGTTCTCATTGTGTCCATTTTCTGCGCCGTGCTCACCAACTTCATGAGCTGCAATGCAGTCGCAAACATTGCTTTCTCCCTCATTGCCCCCGTTGCCGTGGCTCTTGAACCGGTGGTCAGCGTGACCGCCCTCGCCATAGTCGTCGCCATAGCCTCCAACATCGGCATCATGACCCCGGCCGCCAGCGCAGCAAGCGCCATCGTGCTCGGAAGCGGCGCCAATCTGAAGCACGCCATGGCCTACGGCGCCGTAATGATACCCGTTTCCGTCGCGCTATGCATGTTTGTAGTATACCCGCTCGGACTGGCAGTGCTGCCGTTCTAAGCGAACAACTCTTCCGGAAAGGATGTAATGCTCTTGTCTAAGTATTATAATGAAACTGCCGCTGAAATCCCCGTCTACGCCGAGTGCGATATACTAGTCGTCGGCGGTGGCGCAGCCGGCCACGCCGCCGCTCTGGCAGCGGCCAGGGCCGGGGCCAAAAACATCATAATCATGGAACGCTACGGTTATATGGGCGGAGACGCCACCGGCGGCTACGTCATAATGGTACCAAACCTAAGCTGGTACAACAAGCCCTTTGTTCGCGGCATACAGGAGGAGTGGTTCACGCGCCTAGAGCATATCCCCGGAGCAGTGACCGGTCCCTCACTTGATGAGATAGGCGAAACCGACCCGGCAAAGCTCTACCGCTGGAGCAGCTTCCTGGACTGCACCTCACGCACGGATTACGAAGGCGCCAAGCCCAAATGCCTGTCCCGAGCAGTACACTATGAGCCGAATGAACTCAAGATAGTAATGGACGAAATGCTTTACGAAGAGCGTGACCGCATCCAGATTTGCTACCATAGCTGGGTCACAAAACCCATAGTTGAAAACGACACTGTCCGCGGTGTAATTTTCGAGAGCAAAGAGGGTCGCAAGGCCATACTCGCAAAGGTCGTAATAGATGCCACCGGCGACGGCGACATATACAGCAAATCCGGAGCGCCGTACGCCAGCCTGGCCGACGGGACTTGCCGCTCCTCTACTACAGCTCTTGTATATCGCATAGGAGGTATAGACTGGAACGTATACCAGGAGTGGCAAAATGCTCACCCGCTCGAAGCGGCTGCATTTGCTACAGGCATGAGCAAAACGGCCGGTTTCCGCGTTGTCCCCTTCCAGTCCAGCAGGGACGGTGTATGCTGGATAGATAACTGGCACTCCAACCGTGACTGCACAGTTATAAAAGATCAAACCGAAACCGAAATCAATACACGCCGTACAGTTCATGCCCTCATTGACTACATGCGTGAGTGTGTGCCCGGAGCCTTCAAGTACGCATATTTGTATGATATCGCTCCGCAGCTTGGCTGCCGTTGCAGCCGCCGTCTGAAGGGCGAGTATATTATGACAGCCAACGACTTCGCTTTTGCCCGCGAGCATGACGACGTCATAGCTTGGCACTCGACAATATGCCAGATAAACGACTGCGGGCCGGTTGAAATACCCTACCGCGCGATACTGCCTCAAAAGGTCGAAGGTCTGCTCGCTCCCGGACGTCATCTGTCTACCGATGACGTCGCAATAGACTGGCTTAATCTCATTCCTCAGTGCGTAGGCACCGGACAAGCCGCGGGCGTAGCGGCGGCAGTCGCCGTCATGGATGGCTCCACTACCCACGGCGTCGATATACAGAAAGTTCAGGATATACTCGTAGACCAGAACGTTCCTTTGCCCAGAAACGCCAAATTTGAGTCCAAAGACCCCTCTTACAGGGAGCTCGTGGAAGACAAAAACCACGGACTGTACACCGCGGCTGCGAAAGCTGCCGCAGCGCAGGGAATGGACGCCCGCTCCTTCCGTCAGGACCACAATTATGCCTCCAACGAGGAAGACGGAAAACTAGTATAAACGAAAAAGCGGCGGTTTGCCTGTTAAGGCCGACCGTCGCTTTCTTTCAATATATGTGCAATTTTACTCCCCATCGGCGCGGCTGCTACTGGCAAACGAAACGGTAGCGTGATATAATACGTATTTGCCCCGTAGGGGCCACACGAGACAGAAGGGATAGATGCCATGAAACGGCTGGTCATCGGGATACTGGCCCACGTCGACTCAGGCAAGACAACGCTGAGCGAGGCCATGCTGTATCGCGCAGGCGTGCTGCGCAAGCTGGGGCGCGTAGACCACCGCGACGCCTTCCTCGATACGGACGCGCTCGAGCGCGCCAGAGGCATCACCATATTTTCAAAACAGGCGCGGCTTACGCTGCCGGAGTGCGAGATAACGCTGCTTGACACACCGGGTCACGTCGACTTCTCCGCCGAGGCCGAGCGAGCCCTTCAGGTCATGGACTACGCCATCCTCGTCATCAGCGGCACGGACGGCATACAGAGCCACACTGAAACGCTCTGGCGGCTGCTGGAGCGCTACCACGTCCCGGTGTTCATCTTTATGAACAAGCTCGACCTTGCCGGTGCGGACCGCGCTGCGCGCATGGAGGAGCTGCGCCGTTATTTCGGCTCCGGCTGCGTGGATATGGCCGCGGCCGACAATCTTGAGGATCTCGCTCTGTGCAGCGAGGAGCTGCTGGAAACCGTAACCGAGGGCCGCAGGCCGACCTCCGCTCAGCTTGCCGACGCCGTCATGCAGCGCGGCCTCTTCCCCTGCTACTTCGGCGCGGCGCTAAAGCTTGAGGGCGTGGACGAGCTGCTCGAAGCTCTGCAAACTCTGACAAAACCCTTGCCGGAAAGGGCGGAATTCGGAGCGCGCATATTCAAAGTGACCCGCTCGGACTCCGGCGAGCGCCTGACCTGGCTCAAGGTCACCGGCGGCGAGCTCAAGGTCAAGGACACGCTCGCTTCCCGTCCGGACGCACGGCGCGCCTGGAGCTGCAAGGCCGACCAGCTCCGGCTCTATTCCGGTGCAAAATTCACGCTCACGGGCAGCGCCCTGCCGGGTACCGTCTGCGCGGTCACCGGGCTCGACGGGGCCTATCCCGGCGAGGGCCTGGGCTTTGAGCCCGATGCGCTCTCCCCCGCGCTGGAGCCCGTGCTCCGCTACCGCGTGATATTCCCCGCCGGCTGCGACGTCACGACGGCGCTCAGGCAGCTGCGTGAGATAGAGCAGGAGGACCCGCTCCTCCACGTCGTTTGGGACGAGCATCTCGGGCAGGCTCACATACAGCTCATGGGCGAGGTGCAGCTTGAGATACTTCAAGGCCTCATTGAGCGCCGTTTCGGCTGGCATGTCGAGTTCGACGAGGGCGGCATACTGTATAAAGAGACGGTCGGCGCACGAGTCGAGGGCGTCGGCCACTATGAGCCGCTCCGCCACTATGCGGAGGTACACCTCCTGATAGAGCCCGGCGAACCCGGCAGCGGCGTGCAGCTGGCCTCAGACTGCCCGACGGACAGCCTCGCACTCAACTGGCAAAGGCTCATTCTCACCCACCTGGCAGAAAAGACCCACCTGGGCCCCCTCACCGGCTCGCCGCTCACAGATGTAAAGATAACGCTCTGTTCCGGCCGCGCCCATCCAAAGCACACCGAGGGCGGAGACTTCCGTCAGGCGACCTACCGCGCCGTGCGTCAGGGCTTGCGCACCGCCGCCGCCAGAGGCGAGTGCGTCCTGCTCGAGCCCTGGTATGAGTTCACGCTCCGGCTGCCCAGCGAGAATGTGGGCCGCGCCCTGGCCGACATGCCGCGTCTGAGCGCACAGTTTGAGCCGCCGGTCACAGAGGGCAGCGAGAGCGTAATCACCGGCCGCGCCCCCGTCGCCGCCATGCGCGGCTACGCCCGGGAGCTGGCGGCATATACCCGTGGACGGGGCGTGCTGAGCTGCCGTCCCTCCGGCTACGACGCCTGCCACAACGCCGTGGATGTCATCGCCGGGCTCGGCTACGACGCCGACGCCGACACCGCGAACACCGCCGACAGCGTCTTTTGCAGCCACGGCGCAGGTTATCTGGTGCGCTGGGACGAGGTGCCCGGGCACATGCACCTGCCGAGTGTGCTCAGCCGCGACGCACGGCTCTCATCGGCCGGCGGAGGCCAGGACGCAGCGCCGCGCGCCGCTCGTGCCGCTGAGTACCGGAGCGTACTCGCCGCCGACAAGGAGCTTATGGCCATATTTGAGCGCACCTACGGTCCCATAAAGCGCGACCCCATACAGGCGATGCGTACAGTGAAAAAGCGCTCTGCTTCCGACACGCCCGCTGTCCGCACCAAAGCCCGCCCCAGGCCGGATGGGCCGGAGTACCTGCTGGTCGACGGATACAACGTCATCTTCGCCTGGGAAGAGCTCAAGGCCATTGCCGCCGACAACCTGGACGCGGCTCGTCACAAGCTCATGGACAGGCTGTGCAACTACGCGGGCTACCGCCAGTGCGTGCTAATTCTGGTGTTCGACGCCTACCGTGTCTCCGGCGGCGAGCGTGAAGTGGAAAAATACCACAACATCTACGTCGTGTACACAAAGGAGGCCGAAACCGCCGACATGTACATAGAAAAAGCGACGCACGAGATAGCCAAACAGCACTACACGCGCGTGGTCACGTCGGACGGGGCAGAGCAGCTTATAATCCTCGGCAACGGAGCACTGCGTGTCTCATCCCGAGCCTTCCTCGACGAAGTTAAAACTGTGGAGCAGGAGATACGCGCCCTCCTGACATAAAGCGAAAGCCGCCCGGCATTGCCGGGCGGCTATTTTATTTACTTTCAGAGCGCCGCGGGACGCTTGAAGCCGTTTGCAACGGTCAGCGCCGTGCGCAGCAGCCAGCCCGGTACGCGGCCGTTTATCTGCAAAGTGCGTATTGGGGCCATTGTGCTGCTGGAGAGCATCATCCGGTAAGCGGGGTTTCTGTCCCTGTCGCGGCCGTAGCCGAAGCCTAGGGCGAAACTTATCCCAAAGCAGACGAGCCGCATCAGCGCGGAACGCCCGCGCATCTCCCACGGTGTGTTGTTCATGCTGTAGCTGCCCTTTTCCGGCACATACGGGACGTACCTGCGGCCGAGCATCGCCTCCCAGGACGCGCGATCCGGCTTTCCGCTCAAGCTCTCGTACCAGCTCCCACGCTGATAGGCCGGAGCTGCAAGCCCCTCGTCACCGGCGACGTCAAGCGTCGCCGTCAGGCGTATATCCTCGCTGGACGCGCCGACGCAGACAGTGTACTCGCCGCCCGGTACACGCCAGCCGTCCTGCCAGAGTGCAAAGCTGCGCCTGTCCAGCGCGAAGCTCACATCGCAGCTCTCTCCGGGCGCGAGCCGGACTTTTTTGAAGCCCTTGAGCTCCAGGGCCGGTCGATGAATCTGCGAGCGCGGCGGCCTTATGTACAGCTGCACCACCTCGCTGCCCGGCCTGCCACCCGTATTCTTAACGGTGACTGCGGCGCTGTCACTGCTCACGCGCAGGTCCTTGTACTCGAACCCCGTCAGGCTCAGTCCGTGTCCGAAAGGCCAACGGACGCTCACTCCCGCCGTCTCGTAATACCGGTAGCCGACGTAGACACCCTCCTCGTACAGCGCGTCGCGCCCGGCTGCGTAAATATCCGAAGCCGGGCTGTCGGAATAGCTCACGGGCCAGCTCTCCGCCAGGCGTCCGCCGGGCTCGGCGTGCCCGTACAGCAGCCCGCGGGCCGCCTCTCCCCCGGCCTCTCCGGGCAGGCCCATGTAGAGCACAGCGCGGACTTTGTCCGCCCATGGGCACTCCACCGGCGAACCGCAGAGCAGCACGACGCAGGTGTTCTCGTTCGCCGCCGCCACAGTTTCAATCAGCCTGTCCACGCCTTTAGGCAGACGCATATCCGCCCGGTCGAAGCCCTCGGATTCGTAGCTGTCCGGCAGCCCAGCGACGACGACCGCCACTTCGGCGTCACGCGCCGCTGCCGCCGCGCCTGAGAGCAGCTCGCCGTCCGTGTTCCCGTCCGCGTCGCAGCCGCGCGCGTAAAGAGTAAAGGGCAGGTTATCTACAGGCTCGCTCAAATTCGCTGGATTTATGTGGCTGGAGCCCGAGCCCTGGTAGCGCATCCGGCGGGCCATGTCGCCTATCAAGGCCATGCGCGCCCCCGGCTTCAAAGGCAGCAATCCGCCCTCGTTTTTGAGGAGCACCGCACCCTCGCAGGCCGCCTTCATTGCCAGCTCGTGGTGGGCCGTCAAATCGTAGATGTGCATCCGCGAGAGCGCTTTCTTGGCGCCCTCTGCGAGCCTTTTGACCCTGGCAGCGCTTTTGTCGACGTATTCGCGCGCCAGCACGCCCGTTTTCACGGCGCGCCTGGTCTCCCGCTCGCCGTAGCTGTGCCCACCCGGCATATCCAGGTCGCATCCCGCCTCAAACGCCTTGACGCGGTCATGCATTGCACCCCAGTCGGTCACAACCATGCCGTCGAAGCCCCACTCGTCGCGGAGTATTTCCGTAAGCAGGCGCCTGTTGTCGCTGCAATATACGCCGTTGAGCTTGTTGTAAGCGCACATGACGGAGGCAGGCCTGCCCTCCCTGACCGCTGTCTCAAAGGCGGTAAGATAGATTTCGCGCAGTGTGCGCTCATCCAGTACGCTGTCGGATATCAGGCGGTCGCGCTCCTGCGAGTTCGCGGCGAAATGCTTGAGGCACGCGCCCACGCCCGTACCCTGCACGCCGCGTATAAAGGCCGCGGCGAGCTTGCCGGAGAGGTAAGGGTCCTCGCTGTAGTATTCAAAGTTCCTGCCGCAGAGCGGGCTGCGCTTTATGTTTGCCCCGGGACCCAGCACCAGCCCCACGCCGTAGCCCAGCGCCTCCTCACCTATCGCGCGGCCCACGGCCTCAAGCAGCTCCGCGTCCCAGCTTGCGGCCAGCGTCACAGCCGTGGGGAAACAGGTTGCGGGCCGCGAGGGCGCCACGCCCAGCATGCCGAAACCGCCGCCATGGTCCTGCACCCTCAGTCCGTGCGGGCCGTCGGCCATACGCAGGGCCGGTACACCGTACTTGTCGAACCGCTTCGTCGTCCAGAAGTCCGCGCCCGTGCAGAGCGAGACAGCCTTCTTCAGCGGCAGCGCCTTTTCCTTTCGTTTGAACATAACAACGCCCCCTTGCCGGCTATTATATCCCAGCAAGAGGGCCAGTTCAAGTAAATTAGTCTGTTTTGCAGCAGCTCCGTTACACAAACAAGTAAACGGTGAGCTGAGGACAGCTATTTTCTGCGGACGGCTAAGCCATTACCGGCATTTCCTCAATAAGGGCCTTTAAGTACAGGGCCTGAACAGTCCTGCTGTTACCTCGCTCTGCATTTTGCTCCTGTTGAATTTCAACCAGGGTACTCAATCCATCCGGCCTGTTCTCCAATTCTTTGAGCCCGTTAAAGGTCTCGGACACGATTTCATACCCCTGCGACGTGTTGCCGTATGCATACATGTCTACAAGGTAAGGATAATTGAGGACGGTTTCTGCCAATGCTCTCGTCGTCATTTCCTCCAGGATATACTCCGGGATTTGCAGCATTTCAACCTTCGCGGCGTGATCCAAAATTTCGTCCCATTCATCCATACCCGGTTTTATCGGGTATTCATACGGAGCGTCAATAGTATATACATCCCCTGCGTTCGCCGTATCGGGCATCACAGAAAACATCAAGGCCAAAATGACCGCGCTAAACGCGAGCAAGCCGATTTTCTTTGCTACTATTTTCAAAAAGCACCACACTCCACTTTTTTATTATATAGCGGTTGAATGCTCCGTTTAAGTATATTATATCATAACATCGGCGCTTGTCAAATATTAGCATCAAAACAGCTTGCAAATCTCCGCGTGCAGCGCCCTCAAACGTCGTAGCGCGTATATGGCCTGTAGCAGTCGCGGCAGAGTGTCCTGCCGCCCACGAGGTGCGCGTAGCACTCGGCGAACTCCTCGCCGCACTCGGCGCAGACACAGTTTTCAAAGCCGCGCGCCCCCTCCGGCAGCGGCATTTTCACCGGCTTCACGTCAAACATATCCCGCGGCTCCAGGCCCTGGTAGTAGTCAAAGCTCTCCTGGCGGCTCATTCCCTCGGGCCTGGGCTTGAGCATCAGCCTCACGCTCTTCCCGCTCGAGCGCTCGTAGAAGCTGAAGGCCATCTTCCCGGTCAGGTGGAACATGAGGTTGCCCTTGCCCGCGCTGCAGCCGAGCATGACCTGTATGGCGTCGACGCAGCAGGCGTCGTTTTCGCAGATGCAGCAGACCTCTTCGTCGTCTGAGAACTTCAGCTCCAGCAGCTCTATCGCGTAGAGCGCGGCCTTCCAGCCTATGGTCAGGCCGCCGCAGGAGTGGCCGTGGAAGGCTACGCAGTCATTCCAGGTTGCGTTTTTCATATTTTCACCTCATCAAAAATGTATATCCGGGAATGGGATAACCACCGGTATGCCCATGTACTCCTCTATGTGGACGTGCATCCGGTAGACCTCCTCTATATTCTCGCTGGTCATTATATCCCGCCCGCCGTAGGCAAAGACCCTGGCGTCGCGCAGGAAGAGGAACCGGTCGCAGTAGCGTATGGCCAGGTTCAAATCGTGGAGTATCACGACGGCGCAGATGGACTTTTCCCTGGCAATGGCGCGCACTGTCTGCATCGTCTCGTGCTGGGCGAGCGGGTCGAGCGAGCTCGTGGGCTCGTCCAGGAGCAGCACGCGTGGCTCCTGCGCTAACGCGCGGGCTATCGCCACCTTCTGCTGCTCGCCGCCTGATAGCTCATCCACGCGTCTCAGGGCGTAGCCCTCAAGGTGCAGCAGCTCCAGCGACTGCATGACTACGGCCTTGTCGTGCGCCGAGGCGTCCCAGGTGATGTACGGCCTGCGGCCGAGCAGCACGGCGTCGAACACGGTCAGCGTCCCCTTTGGCGGCGTCTGCGGCACATAGGCGCAGATTCGCGCATGCTCCCTGCGGCTGAGTGCGTAGAGGCTTTGTCCGTCCACGCTGACCTCGCCGCTCTCAGGTGTGAGCACCCTGTCCATGCACTTTATGAGCGTGCTCTTGCCCGCGCCGTTGTTGCCCAATATGGCCACAACCTCGCCCTCACCGCTCTCGAAGCCGACGCCGTCGAGTATCTTGCGTTCCGGCTTGTAGCCGAAGCTCATGTCACGCACTTCAAGCACGCTTTGCGCCCCCTTTCAGCAGGAGATAGAGGAACACCGGTGCGCCCAGGAAGCTGGTTATAGCTCCTACTGGCAGCTCGACAGGCGCTATCAGCACCCGGCTAACGAGATCTGCCAGAAGCAGGAGCAGCGCCCCGCCCGCAGCGGAACACGGTATCAGCCAGCGGTAGTCGTCGCCGACGAACTTGCGCATCGCATGCGGCGCGACGAGGCCAATAAAGCTGATGATGCCCACAAAGGACACGGCCAGCGCGCTCGCAACGGTACACACGGTCATGCCCACGAGCGTCACGGTGCGCACGTTCACGCCGAGGCTTGCGGCGGTGTCGCTGCCTGAGTGTATGGCATTGTAGTCCCAGCGCTTGAGCATGAAGTACACAAGCGCCGCTATGTCAACAATGAGCAATATGCGCAGCTCGCTCCAGTTTGTGCCGCCCAGGTCTCCGAAAGTCCAGAACACCAGTGCGCCGAGCTGGGTGTCGTCCGCAAAGTATTGCAGCAGCGTGCTGCCGCCTGTAAACAGGCTGCTGAGCGCCACGCCCGCGAGCACAAGCGCGCCCGGGCCCAAATCCCTCCTGAGCCGGGAGATGGCCACGATGACCACCGTCGAAGCGCTGCCGCAGATAAAGGCGCATAGCGTCACGATATACGGGTTGTCAATCTGTACGGCGTAGGCCCCGCCCGTGGCCGTTACACCGCCGCCGAACACAATTATGCCCACCGCTGCGCCGAAGGCCGCGCCCTGGCTCACGCCCAGCGTGGATGCGCTGGCGAGGGGGTTATTCAGCACGCACTGCATGACCGCGCCCGACATGCCGAGCGCCGCGCCCACAAGCACTCCCGCCACAATGCGCGGCAGGCGTATCTCAAAGAGTACGGTGTGGCTGCGCGCGTCCCCGCCGCCGAAAAGCGTGGAGAATATCTCGCCCGGCGTAAGGCGTATGGAGCCCGTACCGGCGGATATCACGGCGACCGCGAGCAGCAGCGCCAAAGTCACAAGCAGGGCGAACAGTTTCTTCCTCTGCAGGCCCTCATAGCCCGCGTGCATGCCCTTACTCATTCGCAGATATGTCCACCGGGCCGTAGAAGGCGCCGTAGTCGGCAAGCACAGTTAGGTAGTCCGGCTCTCCGAGGAAGAAGCCGAATATCTCCGAGGCCTTGGCCTCAAAGTCTACGCCGGAGAACTGCTCGGGATAGAGCACGCTGCCGACATAGTAGCAGTTGGCAAGGCTTATCTCCATGTTGTCAAAGTAGCTCGTAGAGCTCGGGTACTGATACATATGCCCGTTCCGGAACGCCGAGAGCTCGCTGTAGAACTCCGGCCTGTCGGCGTAGTCCTGCCTGACCAGCGGTACGCCGCCACTGTCCATGAATATGTACTCCGGGTCCCAGGCGAGAATCTGCTCCCTGTCAACCTCGTAGGAGCCGTACACTCCGCTCCCGTCGCTCTCGTCGGCGAGGTTCTCCGCGTTCACGCTCAGCATAACGGGGTCGTACACGCGTATGCCCTCTATTCCGTGCACCCCCCTGAAGGTTGCAGCGGCGCTGAGCACCGTGCGGCGCTCACTCTCAGGGATGCCTGCGGTCAGGCTCTCAAGCTCGGCAAAGCACTCGTCCACATAGTCGGATATGGCCTTGGCCCTCTCGCTCACGCCGCAGACGTCGGCGATTATGGCAAGGGACTGCTCGAAGTCCTCGCCGAAGAGCGTACCCTGGCTCACGGCCACGACGGGTATGCCCGTCTCACGCTGGAGCTGGTCGGCCACATCGGTGGTTGCGGTGCAGAAAATGACGTCTGCGCCGGTGAGGATTATCTCCTCGCTGTAATAAGCCGTGTTGCCGCCCGAGTCGGTGCCGACGACGGGCACGTCCGCCCAGTCGTCCTGCGTGACATTGGCATATGCCGTGAGCGGCGTGATGCTGGCGGCGTCCATGCCGGAGTATCCGACCACCCTGTCGGCCAGGCCGAGATAGGTCGCCATGCGCGGCGTGTTGCCCAGCACGACTATGCCGTTGACCTCAGCCGGCACGGTCACTTCCCTGCCGAGTGAATCCGTTATTGTACGCGTACCGGCCGTATCCTCCGGCGCGGCCTGCTGCGTGCCGCAGGCGGCCAGGCTCAGCGCCAGGGCGCAGGCGGCTATGATTGAAATGAGCTTTCTCAAGTTATACACCTCATTTTCAGCTTTTTTGTTCATTATATTCGCCCGCATCCGCCTCCGCAAGCCCCCCGGGGGGATATGTTGCGGACCTTTGCCGCACTGTGATATAATATTTTCAAGCAGAAACCTTGGAGGTGTTAGTTTGCAGCACAAGTGCAGGATGACTGTAATTGACAAGAAGCTCTACCCCGAGCTGCAGCGGCAGTATTGCGCCGACCCGGAGAGCGGGGCGTGCCCCTGCTACAACGTGGGGGACGAGTATGTGTTCGAGCGCTATGGGGCGCGCGACGACTTCTGGCACATGGGCGCGTGTACGCTTGTGAAGGGCGCTCCCGGCGCTGCAGGCAGCGAGGGTCGGCCGCACTGCTCCGAGGCCTGGGACGCAGTTTCGCGGTACATATACGCAGCGCTCCAGGGCGGCAGCATCATGCGCGGCTGGATGAATGACGAGCGCGTCATGATATGCTGCTGCTCGGATGGCACGCGCCCCGTAATATTCAAATTGGAACGGCTGGATTACATGGCCGTTTACGTCTCCGGCGGAGCCTCACGAGTGGCCGTAATTGCGGCCCTGTCGGCGCTTGAGGGCGTCAGCGATGTAGTTTGGCGCGACGAGGGCTTCTATGAGGTCTACGTTGCCGCCAGCGTCACGGACGCCGCAATCCGCTCAGCCGTCGAGGCCGCCGGCTGTCTCGCAGAGCGCATAGACTGATTGCCGCTTGACTTATCCGCCCTGCTGTGTTATAGTTCCTCTGCTAATACTCTAAAACCCCGCGTGGATTTTTCAGGTCGAACGACTTCTTTTCGCCGCGCAGCCTCTGGCTGCGCGGTATTTTTGTGTGTGAGGGTGAAATATGGACCAGACATTTATGAAAACGCGGCCGGTTTTCCCGCTGCTGATGAGCATGGCCCTGCCGATGGTCATCTCCATGCTGGTAAACTCGCTGTACAACATCGTCGACAGCTACTTTGTCTCGCAGATAAGCGACGCGGCCTTCACGGCGCTCTCGCTCGTCTACCCTGTGCAGAACTTTGTCAACGCCGTCGGCATAGGCTTCGGCGTGGGCATCAACGCCGTTATTGCCCTGCACCTCGGCGCGCAGGAGCAGGAAAAGGCAGATAGCGCCGCGTCACAGGGCATGTTCCTGGCGGGTATACAGGGGCTTGTGCTCTCCGTAGCGTGCATTCTCATCATGCCGGGCTTCCTTGGGCTATACACCACCGACGAGCAGATAGTCGAGCTGGGTGTGCGCTACTCCACCGTCGTGTTCGGCTTCGGCGTCATGGTCTCGCTCGGCGTGGGCTTTGAAAAGGTGTTCCAGGCCGTGGGCCTGATGAAGGCGAGCATGATAAGCCTTATGGCCGGCTGCATCGCCAACATCATACTTGACCCCATTATGATATTCGGTTGGGGCCCCATCCCCGCCATGGGAATAGAGGGTGCCGCCCTCGCCACCGGTATCGGTCAGACGCTGAGCTTTGTCATCTACGTCGCAGTATATTTCGTGAAGCCGATAGGCGTGCGCGTTACACCCCGGCTCTTCCGGCCCCGCGCGCAAATGGCCGCCCGTTTATACTCAGTCGGCATCCCCGCCGTGCTGAACCTGGCCCTGCCCAGCCTGCTCATCTCCGCGCTCAACGGCATACTCTCCTCTTTCTCGGAGCTGTACGTCCAGGTACTTGGCGCGTACTACAAATTGCAGACCTTCCTCTATCTCACTGTCAACGGCGTCGTGCAGGGCATGCGTCCGCTGGTGGGATACAATTTTGGTGCCAAGGAGTACGGGCGCGTCAACAAGCTCTACAAGCTCGTGCTTATCCTGTCTGCGGCCTTCATGGCGCTCGGCACCGTGATATTCCTGGCCATACCCGGCCAGCTTGCTTCGCTCTTCGCCGAAAACGAGGAGACCATCCGCGCGAGCGAGACAGCCCTGCGCATCATAAGCGCCGGGTTTATTGTCTCCGCCGTGAGCGTAACCAGCTCCGGCGCGCTGGAGGGCCTGGGCAAGGGCGCCGCGTCACTGCTCATATCCCTGTGCCGCTACGTCGTCATCATCATACCCGCGGCATACCTGCTTTCAAGGCTCTTCGGCCCCACCGGCGTATGGCACGCCTTCTGGATAACCGAGTTCATCAGCGCAGCCGTGGCCTACATCGTCTACCGCCGCGCCGTGCGGGTAGTTTGACGACGAATGGCTGCGCCGCACATGCCCGCCTTTGCTCAACGCAGGTATTCCGGGCTTCTCCGTCCGCCGGGCAGGAATGCTTGAACGTAAATAATGGCTTTTACCCGCAGGCGCCGTTAAACGACGCCTGCGGGTTTTCCAATTCAGCTTGACGAGCGGAAGGGGCGTCCGGCTTCCTTCCGGAGCAGCAGTAATTGAATAGATTTGTTCACATTTCTGTGCTAAAATATTGATTTATAACTGACGGCTAGCTCTAATCAGCTGATTTTTGCCGACGGCATCCCGCCGTGTAAGCGATGCGGACCCGCACAGGGCTTTTTGAGCCGGTGCGAAGCCATTGTCACGTCGGGAGGGAAAAAGGATGAAAATGCCGATTGACAGAGAGGCTTTCAGCGAGTTTGTTGAGCAGTCAGGCATCTTTGCTACGGCACAAAAATATATGGAGCAGTGTCTGAAAAGCTGGTACATGGATGAACCGGAGCAATTTGCTGATGATATGCGGGCAGACCTTGAGACGGTCATGAAAACATACCGCTTTCACAACGCTATGGTATCGTTCAATAAGGATTTCGGCTTTGACCCTCCGCTGGACACTATAACCTGTATCATTGCTATAAACGATGATGAGGATGATCACTGCATGTTTTATCGGGCCATATTTGATTGCGATTTGAATATAATCGACGACGTCATTTCCCCATGACTGTTACGCGCCAGCGTGAAGCGGGAACACGCATAAATCTGCGATTGATTATAGCTGCAAAGATTTGTTAGGAGGAATTCCAATGCGCAAGGACTTCGGAGTAAAGACCTGGCTGTACCCGCAGCCCGTCTTTGTAATCGCCACATATGGCCCTGACGGGAAGCCCGACGCCATGTGCGCCGCCTGGGGCGGCATAACCTACGACGACCAGCTGTCCATATGCGTGGACGACTCGCATCTGACGGCGGACAACCTCGCACATTGCGACGCCTTCACCGTCAGTATGGCCACTGAGCGCTATGCTGCGGAGTGCGACTATCTGGGCATAGTCTCTGCCCGCGACGAGCCCGACAAGCTCGCCAAAAGCGGTCTGCACGCTGAGAAAGCCCCGCATGTAAACGCCCCGCTGATAAGCGAGCTGCCTCTGGCCGTCGAGTGCCGCCTTTTGGGCTACGACGCCGAAAGGTGCCTGCTTGTCGGACAGATAGTGAACGTCAGCGTGGACGAGAGTATACTCGGCTCAGACGGGAAAATAGACGTCGGCCTCTTGTCGCCCATAACCTTCGACCCCGTACACAACAAGTACCTGCCCCTCGGCGCGCCTGTCGCCGACGCCTTCAGGGCCGGGCTCGCCGTCAGGGACGCGCGCTGACACCCGCTTCATGCTGTAAAGCTGCGGAGCCGGAAGGCTATTCCGGCTCCGCTGAGTTTTTCCCGCCCTCACTTCGACATGGACGCAAATATCTCCAGGAAGCGCCGCAGCAGCTCCGTCATCTCCTCGGCCATATAGGCTGCGCCGTAGGAGACCGTTTCCGTACCCCCGACCGGTATGTATTCCACGCCGGATACCCTTATGCCCGGCGTGTCCACAAGCACGGCCGATGCGAAACCCGAGGCCACAACATAGGAGAGTATCTCCACGCTCTCGCAGAAGATTATATCGTTCGGGTTCATGTCTGCTATGAGCTGGTTCTGTACGGCCAGCGCGGCGCGCGGCGCGGCCTCCGGGCGGGAAATGGCTATCCTGCCGCTCTGGCTGATGTCCACCACGCTCACCTGTTTGCGCCCGACCAGCTCGCTGTCGGGTGAAACTGCGCAGACCACACTGCACTTGGACATCTCACGGTACACGGCGCGCTTTGGCGCACCCTCCTTAAACGTAGGCATTATCTGTATTTCAGCGTCGTACAGCAAATTTTCAAGGCCGTCATGCGGCACTACGCGCAGGCTGGGCACGAAGCCGCGAGCGTCCTCTCGCCTGAGCTCGCTCAACACGCCGGTGAGTAGACGCAGCTCCAGTGTGTTGCGGCAGCCTATGCCGAGCACGCGCTGGTTCTCCTCCCTGGCCGCCTTCAAGCGTCCCTTCGAGGCGTTGAAAAGCCTGAGTATCTCCCCGGCGTACTGCGTGTAAAGATATCCCTCCTGCGTCAGCCTGACGCTCTTGCTGGTCCTGTGGAAAAGCTTCACTCCCAGCTCGTCCTCAAGCGAGCTTATCTGGTGGCTGACCGCCGGCTGGGTCAGTCTCAGGCGCTCCGCCGCCCGCGAAAAGTTCAGTGTGTTGGCCACCGCCATAAAGCACTCCAGCTGTGTCGTATTCAGACAAATTCCTCCCCCCGGCTCAGGGCCGCTTTGTATGATGTGGAATAGCTATAAAAACGTTTTATAGATAATAACACATTTGAATTTCACATTCAAGCTATTACGTGCTATAAATATCAAGGCCCAAATAGTTAACATCTAAAGGAAGGGGGGGTCAATTTCTGATGGATGTTGACCTTGGAGAAATGGTAACCGACAGCCGTCTGATAGGCATGCAGATATCCGCGCGCGGCAGCAGGGCGCTCAGCAGGGAAGGCCTTACAGCCATACAGGCCAGGGTTCTGCTCTACATTCTGGTGCGCTCTAAGCGCGGCACCTCCCTCACCGAGATACACCGTGAAACAGGCTATTCCATGGCCGCCACCTCGGGTTTGATAAAGCGTCTGCGTGAAAAGGACTATGTCCGTGTGGAGGCCTGCAAGCTGGATGAGCGGCGCAAGCTGCTCTTCCCCACCGAAAAGGGAGAGCGCGTCCGCGAGAGCATCAACACCGCAATGAGCAACATGCCCAAGGTGCTTTACAACGGTTTTACCGACGACGAGCTGGTTATGCTCAACCAGCTCCAGAAAAAAATTCTTAAAAATCTTTCAGCCAACAGCAGCTGGATAATGGAGGGATAAAAGCTTGAAAATAGTCTTGCAGCAAGTCGGGCGCTATAAGAAGGACACCTTCCTGACGATGGGCCTCACCGTCCTGGAAGTCATTATGGAAATCCTGCTCCCCTTTATAACCGCCCGTCTGATTGACCAGGGACTTGAGGCGAGCAATCTGCCTGTAGTGATACGCTACGGCCTGATAATGGTCGGCATGAGCATCGTCAGCCTCATATTCGGCGCACTGGCAGGCAAATTCGCAGCAAACGCCTCCGCCGGTTTCGCCGCGAACCTGCGCGAGGCCATATACAACAACGTACAGACCTTCTCTTTTTCCAATATTGACAAGTTCTCTGTGCCCAGCCTGGTCACCCGTATGACCACGGACATAACGAACGTACAGATGGCCTTTATGATGTGTACGCGTGTCGCCGTGCGCGCTCCCCTGAACCTCATCTTCAGCTTCGCCATGACGATGTACATCTGCTCCGAGATCGCCCCCACCTTCCTCATTGCGGTTATATTCCTGATGGTAGTCCTGGGCGTCATCATGGTGGTAACTCTCAAGATATTCAACGAAGTTTTCCGCCGTTACGACGATCTGAACGCAAGCGTGCAGGAAAACGTCGGCGCTATCCGTGTGGTGAAGGCTTTCGTCCGCGAAGGCTATGAGGGAAAGAAGTTCAACAAGGCCAGCGACATGCTCTACAAGCTCTCCGTCAAGGCAGAAAGCCTGCTCGCCTTCAACAACCCGGCTATGATGATAGCCGTTTACTTCTGCATCATCATGGTCTCGTGGATGGGCGCGCAGTTCATAGTCGCCGGGGACCTCACCACCGGCGACCTGACCAGCCTCTTCAGCTACATAATGAGCCTGCTCATGAGCCTGATGATGCTCAGCATGGTCATCGTAATGATAAGCATGTCCCTTGCCAGCATCCGCCGTATAAGCGAAGTGCTGCATGAAAAGCCGGATCTGCACAACCCCGAGGACCCCGTATATGAAGTCCCCAACGGCGACATCGACTTCGAGCACGTCAACTTCGCCTACAAGCACGGTTCCGGCAAATACGCCCTGCAGGATATCAACCTACACATCAAGTCCGGCGAGACCATCGGCGTCATCGGCGGAACGGGCGCCGGCAAGAGCAGCCTGGTCAACCTCATCTGCCGGCTCTACGACGTGACGGACGGCTCCGTCAAGGTCGGCGACATAGATGTTCGCAATTACGACATGGACTCCCTGCGCAACCAGGTCGCCGTTGTGCTGCAGAAAAACACCCTTTTCTCAGGCACGATACTAGAAAACCTGCGTTGGGGCAATCCGGAGGCAACAGAGGAGCAGTGTGTTGCAGCCTGCAAGGCCGCCTGCGCCGACGAGTTCATCGACCGCTTCCCGGACGGCTACAACACCCGCATAGAGCGCGGCGGCAACAACGTCTCCGGCGGCCAGAAGCAGAGGCTCTGCATCGCCCGCGCCCTGCTGAAGAACCCCAAGGTGCTCATCCTCGACGACTCCACCAGCGCCGTCGACACAGCGACAGACGCAAAAATACGCGCGGCCTTCCGCGAAAGCATCCCCGGAACGACCAAGATAATAATCGCCCAGCGCATATCCAGCGTGCAGGACGCCGACCGTATACTCGTCCTCGACGACGGCAAGATTGACGCCTTTGACTCGCATGAAAACCTGCTGAAGTCCAACGCCATATATCAGGAGATATACGAGAGCCAGATTAAGGGCGGCGGCGACTTCGACCAGCCGAATTGAAAGGAGGGGTAAGAAATGGACCAGAAGAAATCCCGCGCAAGCCATATCAAAGGTTCCCTTCCGCTGCTGAACCGCGTAATCAAGTACATGCTGGCGCACTACAAGTGGACCTTCCTGATTGTCGTGTGCTGCATCGTAATCAACGCCGTCTGTTCCGTTGTCGGCGCCACCTTCCCCCAATCTCTAATAGACGATTACATAGAGCCTATGCTCAACACAGGCGCAGACCTGTTTCCGGAGCTGCTCAATCAGATAATCCAGCTTGCCTGTATCATGGGCTCCGGCGTCCTTGCGGCCTACCTGTACAACCGCCTGATGGTCAACGTCGGCCAGGGCACTATGCGCTCCCTGCGCGACGATCTGTTCACGCACATGGAAGCCCTGCCCATCAAGTATTTCGACACACACGCCCACGGCGACATCATGAGCGTCTATACCAACGACGTCGACACGCTGCGTCAGCTCATGAGCCAGACCATACCTCAGACCATCAACTCCGCCATCACCATGGTAGCAACCTTTATCACAATGGTTGTGCTGAGCCCCATCCTGACGGTCATCAGCCTTCTCACCGCCGTGATAATGCTGTTTGTCACCAGCCAGTTCACAAAGTTCTCCGCGAAGTATTACATCAAGCAGCAGCGTGACCTCGGCGAGCTCGACGGCTTCATCGAAGAAATGATGGACGGCCAGAAGGTCATCAAGGTATTCTGCCACGAGGAAGAGTCCAAGGCCGACTTCCGCAAGGTAAATGGCGCCCTTTGTGAGAGCGCCACCAAGGCCAACACCTTTGCCAACCTGCTCATGCCTGTGAACGCCAACATCGGCTGGCTGAGCTATGTTGTCTGCGCCATTGTCGGCGCCATCCTCGCTATAAACGGTGTCGGCGGCGTCACTCTCGGCACGGTTGTCGCCTTTGTGGGCCTCAACAAGAGCTTCACCAACCCGATAAGCCAGCTCTCCATGCAGGTCAACTTCGTCGTCACCGCCGCTGCCGGCGCGCAGCGAGTCTTTGAGCTCATGGATCAGGTGCCCGAGAAGGACGAGGGCTATGTCGAGCTCGTCAACGCCAAGGAAGGCGCTAACGACGAAATCTACGAGACCGAAGAGCGCACCAACGTCTGGGCCTGGAAGCACCCGCACAAGGCCGACGGCACCGTCACCTACAAGAAGCTCTGCGGCGAAGTCGTGTTTGACCACGTCGACTTCGGCTACGACCCCAACAAGATTGTGCTGCACGACATAAGCATGTGGGCTAAGCCCGGTCAGAAGATAGCCTTTGTCGGCGCTACCGGCGCAGGCAAGACCACCATTACAAACCTGATTAACCGTTTCTACGACATAGACGACGGAAAGATACGCTACGACGGCATCAATATCAACAAGATAAAGAAGCAGGACCTGCGCCGCAGCCTCGGCATGGTGCTTCAGGACACCCACCTCTTTACAGGCACCGTCATGGAGAACATACGCTACGGCAACCTCGACGCCACAGACGAGGAGTGCATAGCCGCCGCCCAGCTCGCGAACGCGGACGGTTTCATCCAGCGCCTGCCCGACGGCTACAACACCATGCTCACCGGCGACGGCGCCAATCTCAGCCAGGGCCAGCGCCAGCTGCTGGCCATCGCCCGGGCGGCGGTTGCCGATCCCCCGGTGCTGATACTCGACGAGGCCACCAGCTCCATAGACACCCGCACCGAAAAGCTCGTGCAGGGCGGCATGGACGCGCTGATGACGGGCCGCACGACCTTCGTCATAGCCCACCGCCTCTCCACCGTACAGAACGCCGACTGCATCATGGTTATGGAGCTCGGACGCATCATAGAGCGCGGCACGCACGATGAGCTCATTGCTAAGCAGGGCAAGTACTATCAGCTATACACCGGCAACTTTGTCAAGGAAGAAAAGGAATAAACCCAAACGCGCTGCCCCGTGCCAAAAGGCGCGGGGCAGTTTTTTACGCTCTCCGGCTTGATTTCTTTACAGCTTCTCAGTATATTTATAGGCGTTGCAAACAGAAAGGAGCCAATAACTTGAAAATAGATATGGTCTTATTTGATTTGGACGGCACCCTGCTGCCCATGGACAACGACGAGTTCACCCGAGGCTATTTCAAGCTGCTAGCCAAGAAGGTTGCCGCCTGCGGCTACGAGGCGGACACGCTGGTCGACTCAATCTGGGCCGGCGTGGCGGCCATGGTCAAGAACGACGGCACACGCAGCAACGAGGAGGCCTTCTGGGACAAGTTTGAGTCCATTTACGGGCCCAAGGTATACTACGACAAGCCGGTGTTCGATGAGTTCTATGCCGTGGACTTCAAGCAGGCCAGGTGCTTTTGCGGCTTCAACCCCAAGGCAGCCGAAGCCGTAGCCCTGGTCAGGGAGCTCGGGCTGCGCACCGCGCTGGCCACGAACCCTCTCTTCCCCTCCGTTGCCACCGAAACACGCATAGGCTGGGCCGGGCTCAACCGGCAGGATTTCGAGCTGGTTACGACATATGAAAACTCGCGCTTCTGCAAGCCGAATCCTGAGTATTACAGGGAAATGGCATCCGGTCTGGGCGTTGAGTGCTGTAACTGCCTCATGGTCGGCAACGACGCCGGTGAGGATATGCTCGCCGCACAGCAGGCAGGTATGAGCGCCTTCCTGCTCACAGACTGCCTTATAAACAGGCACAATCTCGACATATCCGCTGTTCCTCACGGCGGCTTTGAGGAGCTCGCGGCCTATCTCAGGACGCTCAGGTGAATGCAGGACACCGCCCCGGTTAAAAAACCGGGGCGGTGTCCTTCCTGGCTTGCGGCCGGAATGCGGCCCTCACTTCTCTATAGTCAGGTTTTCAATACCGTTTTCCTCAAATTCTGTGATGTATTCGTCCATGCGGTTCGTCAGCTCCGTGAAGTCCTCGGGGTCGGTGTCCTCGAGGTTCATGTCGCGCCGTGCGAGTTCCTCGGCCAGTATGTCGAAGAAAACTGCGTCCTCATAGTCCGCGATGGCCTCGTGTATACCGCCTTCCTCGAAGGCTTTGGACGGGAACACATGCCCGTACCAGGTGGTGTATAAATCCTTCAGGCCCAGCTTGGCGCAGTAGCCAAACAGCTTTTCCTGTATGTCGTCGTAGTCGGTAAAGCGGTCCTCGCCGCGCGTCGAATTCAGGACCCAGTTGCCTATATACACCATATCCAGCAGACGCCGGAACTCCTTGGACGAGAGTTCGATATTCATCGCGCAAACCTCCTCAAAGCGCCAGATGCGCATATGTATTGTACCACACTGTCAAGAGGAATTCCACACAAATCGTATTACTTAGTAATCAAAACGCCGCGCTATGCCGGCTGAGGCGCAATACGGCATTGCAAAACCGCGCGCCGATGTTCGCATTTTGGCTTTCAGGCATGCAGGGTCCGGCAGTTTTATGCCCAGAAATTGCCCTGAACAGCTCTGTGAGCGGATTCTGCCCCACGCGCATAATGCAGCATATACATGCAGAAACTGTATCCGGTGATGTTATGCGTGAACTTACAAACGAACAGTATGCCGAAATTTGCAGGCGGCACTCCCCGAAGTCCAAAACCGCAGGAGACGTGCTGCGCGCCTTCGTCTGCGGCGGAGCCGTATGCGCCGTCGGCCAGGTGCTAATGTACCTCTGGCAGCTGGCCGGTCTGGGCGAGGACGCGCCCACGGTCACGAGCATGAGCCTGGTGTTCCTTGGCGCTCTGTTCACAGGCCTGGGCGTATACGACAATTTCTCAAAGCTCGCAGGCGCGGGCGCCCTTGTCCCGATAACCGGTTTCGCCAACTCGGTTGCCTCCCCCGCCCTGGAATTCAAGACAGAGGGCTTCGTGACCGGCCTGGCCGCCAAGCTGTTCATAATCGCAGGCCCTGTCCTCGTCTACGGCACACTGGCCAGTGTAGCCTACGGTCTCATACTCTGTCTCATATAAGCTATTCTATTCATGCCCAAGCCGTTTTGGATTGACCAGAAATGGTTTGGGCATTATTTTATAACTTTTGCAGCAGCGTTCTTTGCGTTTTGCTCGCCTTTCTCACAAATATTACTACAAATATTGCAACTTGTTCAACATTTAGTTTGACTTTTAACTATTTATTTGGTATTCTGACTATAGGATTGCTGAGATTGGGGGGTTAAATTTGCGAGACTTAAAGCATCTCATCTATTTTGAGGACCTGCTTCAGGAGGCGAACAACGCCCTTGTGAAGCAGGCGAAGTCAGAGGGCCTGAGAGCCCTGGGTTACACCTGCTACTTTATGCCGGAAGTGCTGCTGGACATCAGCGGCTGCTTCGGCGTGAGGCTCCGCGCCCCACGCTCCGGCTCGCCCGACATAGCCACATACTACATGTCGGGACGCACCTGTCACTACGGGCGCAGCCTCCTTGAGCGCGCGCTCGAGGGCGGCTACAACTTCCTCGACGCCCAGATGGCCACCGAAACCTGCACCGTCACCTGCCGCTTTCAGGAGCACTTGCAGATGATGGACGTCATCCAGAACCCGGATTTCTTCTGCGAATTCTCCGACGTACCCTTCAAAAAGACCGCAAACAGCGTAGAGCACTATGAAAAGCAGCTGCGCGCCCATGTGCTGGAGCCGCTGCACGAGCGCTTCGGGATAGACATTTCCGACGAGGCGCTGGCGGCGGCAATCAAGCAGCACAACGAAGTCTGCGCCCTGATAACTGAAATCGGCGAGCACAGGAAGAGCCTCAACCCCAATATCACGGGCTATGAGTTCCACGTCATACAGCTCGTGACCCTGACCTGTCCCAAGCATCTGATACTGCCTTACCTGCGTGAGACGGCTGAAGAGCTGCGCACGCGCGAGCCGGAGAGCGAGCCGTGGTACCGCTGCCGCGTTGTGCTGTCCGGCAGTGAAAATGATGACCCCGCCTTCACACAGCTCATCGAGAGCTGCGGCGCGATGGTAGTCGCCGACCGCTACTGCTACGGCTCGCTGCCCGGGCGCGAGCAGATAATTGCAGCCGAGGGAGAGAGCCCGCTCAGGGCCATAGCCCGGCACTATCTGGAGACGAGCATGTGCCCACGCTTCATGGAGCAGCATGTCATGCGTCAGCGCAAGCAGTACCTGGCAGAGCTGGCAAAGGAGTACCACGCGGACGGCATCATCGTCGAGAGCAACAAGTTCTGCGAATACTGGAGCTATGAGCGCACGATAGACACCATCGTACTCAACCGCGACTTCGGCATACCAGTCTGCTCCATTGAAAAAGAATACGTCAACAGCGCCTCCGGCCAGCTGCGCACGCGCTTCCAGGCCTTTATAGAGAGTATCGAGATCAAGAAGATACAGGAGGGCAAGTGATGGGAAACTTCAAAAAGAAGCTGCGCGATTTTATAAAGGGCAAGCCGCACTCTGAGCGGCGGCTCGGAGACCTGTACATGGATAAGACCGGCCTCTACAAGCACCGCGAATGGCGAGGCATAAAGGACACCATGTACTACTTCAACCGCATCTGGCTCTACAACTATGGTATGATGGTCTACGACATCATGCGCTACGGCGGGCCCGTACTCTTTGCCAAGGGCGTGTGGCGCTACCGCTGGATAGGCCAGACCTATCTCACCGTCATGCACTGGTTCGACCGCGGCTTTGAAGGCCTGCGCGGCCCGGCGCTGAGGGCGAGCGCGTGGCATTACCGCGCGATGACAAATGAGACGATACGCCAGTTCATGCGCATGTTCGCCGCGGACGCGAACCTGCACAAGGGCGAGCACAATGAGCTCTGGCACAAGACCATGGCCCACGACGAGACCGTCGCGGGAGCCATCTTCTACCCCTGGCGCGACCGCATGGACGACGTGCCGCTGCAGATGGTGCCGTACTTCGTCACCTGCCACGTCAACTGCCACACTGTGCTCAACTACATAGACGCAGCGCAGAGCATAGGCCTTCCCGGCGATCCCTGCCCCATGTGCCAGGCCGAGGCCGGGCTCTCCATACTCGACGACATGCCCGACTACTTCCCCTTCCTCATCACGAGCAACGAGGCCTGCGACGGCTCCGTCGGCACGAGCATACTCCAGGACTGGTGCTACGACAAGCCTCTCTTCGCCATGCCGCAGCCCATGCAGTTCGACGACCCGCTGGTGCAGGAGCACTGTAAGCGCGAAATCGAGGAGTGCTGGAAGTTCATCGAGGAACAGACGGGCGAGCCGTTCGACTACGACTGCTTCGTCAAGTATATCGAGCGCTACAACGAGCTCACGCGCTTCGAGCGCGAGAAGTGGGACGTCGCGGCGAACACGCCCTATTACCCCATAAACGGCGTGGCGCAGGCGCTCTACCGCATCTACTACTCGCAGGACGGCTGGCGTGACATCTGGGCCATCACCGACAAGAAGGTCAAAAAGATATTGCACCGCTGCGTGGAGAAGAAGATAAACTGCTTCCCGGAGACGCGCCACCGCGTCCTGGCCTGGAGCTGCGCGCCGCTCTACTTCTCCAACTGGTGCACCTGGGCCTACAACTGCTGGGGCCTGAACGTCGTCATAAACATGGACAGCCTTATGTTCGATATAGACATGCGCACGGACAGCTACGAGCACCTAATGGAGGACTTCGCGCTCTACAACGAGTGGGCGCCCATGCGCCGCATGGCCGTCGGCGGCCACAAGCACATCTTCGAGGTTTGGGAGAACATGGAGCGCTTCCACTGCGACATGGTCATGATGTACGACCAGATACAGTGCAAGGGCATGCAGGGCATCGTAGGCATGTTTGAGGACGAATTCCGCAAGCGCAATATCCACGCCATCTGGATGCCGCACGCGCTGCCCGACAGCCGCACGGTGAGCCGCATGGAGATACGGCGCATCATCAACGACTATATGACCACCGTCATGCACGAGGAGCCGCTTGACCCAACGCTGTTGGAGTTCGACGACTCCATGAGCTGGTAAGGAGGACGCCATGAAGAAAGCCAAAAAGCTGCTGCTCGCCGCTGCGGGGGGCCTGACCGCTCTCTATGCCGGACTGTTCGCCGTTTTCTACTTTGACCTGGACGGCAAACTGCTCTTCTACGTCGTGGAGCCCTTCCTCAAGAAGCACTATGACAACATGCCGCGCCGGGACGTCATGGGACTCAAATACGACGTTGACAAATACCCCAAGTACGAGTACGATGTCAATAAGTAAGCGGGTTTCCGCGTCGAGGAGGACATGAGTATGAAACTGGGCATCATCCGCTGTATGCAGACCGAGGACTACTGCCCCGGCACCACGGATTTCAAGATGGTACGCGAGCACAAGGGCGCTTTCGAAGGCGTGGACGGCGAAATAGAGCTTGTCGGCTTCACAAACTGCGGCGGATGTCCCGGGAAACGCGCGCCTCTGCGCGCCAGAGAGCTGGTACGGCGCGGGGCTGACACGATAGCCTTTGCCAGCTGCATCAAGAAGGGCACGCCCATCGGCTATGCCTGCCCCTTTGCCGCAAAAATGCGCGCCATAGTCGCCGATAAGGTAGGCGAGGACGTAGAAATCCTGGACTGGACTCACTGACGTTCAGGAAAAGTTTACATGTGTATCATGGCGACTTTTGTTGCCATTGGATGTGGGAGAGAGGTATAATGTCCTCAGGTATCGTGCCTGGGGACATTATATTAGGAGGTATGTGTAATGTTCTGCGTCTGTCTGTCGGGGGTGATGATAATCCTCGCCGTATTCTCCTTCTCCGCCGAGAAGCGGGTGAATCGGATAATATTCGGCGTGTCGGCGCTCTGTGCCGATATCATCCTCGCATGTACCACGCTGCCCATGCTGCTCTCGAATGTCCCGCACGAGGGCTTGAGCATCGTGTACAACCTTGGAATTACGTCCTATCTTTTCTACCTGGCGATTGCCGTCGCGTGTTCCGTCAGCGTGACGTACAACGCCGTGAAGCTCCGCGCTGAGCGGGCCGGGACAGAGGAGGCGGTAAAGTGTTAGCGCTGCAATTTCTGCTCATTGTCATGCCCGTCCTCACTGTCGTGACGCTCATCATACGTCGTCCCGGGACACGCAGGAGCGTGGCGCGTGTGTCGCGAGGGCTCAATCTTGCCGCCGCTGCGATGTTTCTGGGCATAGTTGTCGGAAACGTCCGCACGGAAGGCGTGGATTTTTACGAGGGATTTGGGATTATCGCGGTGGTTGCTTCCACATTCTTTGCCGCCGTCTGCGCCGCAGCCGAGGCGCATAGCGCGGCAAAGCTGCGCTGTGAGGCCGAGGGAAAGCCCTACGTCCTGAGACAGCTGCGCGCAGTGCTTGTCACGCTCGCAGTGTTCGTCGTCGTCACGGCACTGGAGCTGCTCATATTGCAAGGCGTCGCCGAGGCCGCATATGCCGCGAGGCAGCGTCCTGAAGGCGCCAACCTGTACGGCCTGCTCGCCGCCGCAGTGGCTGCGCTGGCGCATGTGCTCGCGGCCGGGGTCATATTTGCCCTCACGCCCGGCGCTGGAAAACCGCGTGTAAAAGCCTGTGAGGTTAAGGGGGCATGCCCATGATGGCTGAACTTGCACTGTTTATTTCACCGATCTCAGTAATCCTAACGATTTGTACGCTTGTGTTCCATCGTAAGAAAGGAACGGTCGGTTTTGCTGCGGCCGCTTTTATATTCAATCTGCTCGGTGCAGCGTTTTTCCTATATCATATAGTCAGCCTTGTATGGAACGAAGGGGTTGACCTATATGAGGGCTTCGGCTCTGTCGCCGTAGTCGTCTCCATACTCTTCGCCGTGCTGAACGCTTCCGCGCTGTCTCACGGCCGCCTCCGCGCGCGCTGCGAGGCCTCCGGAGAGCGCTGCGGCAAGCTGCCGAAGCTGAGGCTCCTGGCCGTCCTTGCCGTGTTTGAGGCGCTTGGGCTGATAATCATGCAGGAGGTCGCAGAGTTCTCATACAGAATAGACTACCAGCTCGACTATCTCTATGGTCTGCTCGCCGCAGGCGTGATTATAGCTATACACCTGGCAGCCGCGCTGTCCGTCTGCTTCTTAATAGGCCGGAAGCCGCTCAAGGGCTTGCAAGCGAATAAGATATAGGGAAACCGCCCGGCGCATGCCGGGCGGTTTTGCCAACAAAAAAGAGCCGGGTTAAAACCCGGCTCTTTTGCGTCTTTTAGTTGTAACGCCTCTTATTCTTGCGAGCAGCCTCGCTCTTCTTGCGGCGCTTGACGCTGGGGCTCTGGTAGTACTCCTTCTTGCGGAGGTCAGCCAGCACGCCAGACTTGGCGCAGCTGCGCTTGAAACGCTTGAGAGCGTTGTCCAGAGACTCGTTTTCCTTGACGTAGATTTCAGAAGACATTGTATTCCCTCCCTCCAAAACGCCTTACGGCGCTGTCGGGGCTTCTAACCCATTGCGGGGCGTTGACCCTTTAACATATGCATTATAAGTGTTTGAACGCCAGTTGTCAAGAAAAACTCACTTGACCGGTTTTGCAATGATATTAACGAGCTTGTTCTTGATAACTATTGTCTTGACGATGCTGCAGCCGTCGGTGAACTTCTTTACCTTCGGCTCGGCCAAGGCCGCCTCTACAGCCACGGAGTCCTCGCAGTCCATTGGGACGACGACTGTGCCGCGCAGCTTGCCGTTGACCTGTACGGCTATCTCCTTCTCGGAGTCGAGGGTCTTGGAATGCTCGTAGCTGGGCCACGGAGAGGTGGAGGCAATTCCCTCGAAGCCCTGAATCTCCCACAGCTCTTCGGCGATGTGCGGGGCAAATGGGCTGAGCAGGGATATGAGGGCCTTGATATCGCCGCGGCTGGGTGCGTTCTCGTAGAACTTGTTTACAAGCACCATCATAGCGGAGATGGCCGTGTTGAACTTCATGGCCTCTATGTCCTCGCTGACCTTCTTGATGCAGCGGTGGACTTCCTTCTCATTGGCGGCGGAGTAGCTCTCGTCGCCGTCTATACGCTTTTCGGCGAGGGTCCAGATGCGGTCGAGGAAGCGCTTGCAGCCCTTGACGGCGCTGGGGTTCCAGGGAGCGGCCTTCTCGAAGTCGCCGATGAACATGATGTAGAGGCGCAGGGTGTCGGCGCCGTACTCCTTGACGACGTTGTCGGGGTTGACGACGTTGCCCAGGCTCTTGCTCATCTTGACGATGGGGTGGTCGGCCATTTCGCCGTACTTCTGCCTGAGATACTCGCGCACCTTCTCCTCGCTGCCGTACTCGTCGAGCAGCTTGCCGCGCTCCTCGTCGGACAGGTTGGCGTAGTTGTGCGGGTTCAGGCCGAGTATCATGCCGTGGCTCGTGCGCTTCGCGTAGGGCTCCTTGGTCGGCACAACGCCGATATCGTAGAGGAACTTGTGCCAGAAGCGGCTGTAGAGCAGGTGGAGCGTGGTGTGCTCCATGCCGCCGTTGTACCAGTCCACGGGGCTCCAGTAGTCGAGAGCCTCCTTGCTGGCAAGGGCCTCGCCGTTGTCCGGATCCATGTAGCGCAGGAAATACCAGCAGGAGCCGGCCCACTGCGGCATCGTATCTGTCTCGCGCTTGGCGCTTCCGCCGCACTTCGGGCAGGTGGTGTTGACCCAGTCGGTCATCTTGGAGAGCGGGCTCTCGCCGTTGTCGGTGGGCTCATAGCTGTCTACCTCGGGCAGGAGCAGGGGCAGCTCGCTCTCGTCGATGGGCTGCCAGCCGCACTTCTCGCAGTAGACCAGGGGAATGGGCTCGCCCCAGTAGCGCTGACGAGAAAACACCCAGTCACGCAGCTTGTAGTTGACCTTGCTGCGGCCTATGCCCTTCTCCTCCAGCCACTTTGTCATGGTCGGGATGGCGGCCTTGACGCTCATACCGTTGAGGAAGCCGGAGTTGACCATGACGGCGTTCTCGTCCTTGCTTATCCACGCCTCTTTGGTGATGTCGCCGCCCTTGACAACCTCGATTATGGGCAGGTCAAAGGCCTTGGCGAACTCCCAGTCGCGCTGGTCGTGGCCCGGGACAGCCATGATGGCGCCGGTGCCGTAGCTGGCCAGGACGTAGTCGGAGAGGAAGATGGGGATGGTCTCGCCGTTTACGGGGTTGACCGCGTCGACGCCGAGAGTGCGCACGCCGGTCTTGTCCTTGTTGAGCTCAGTGCGCTCGAGGTCGGACTTGGCCGCGGCAACGGCCTGGTAGGCCTTGACCTCGTCGGGATTCTGGATGGCGCCGCTGTCAAGCCACTGCTTTACCAGGGCGTGCTCCGGCGAGAGGACCATGTAGGTCGCGCCGAAGAGCGTGTCGCAGCGGGTGGTAAAGACCTTGATAATGTCGCCGGTGGTGGCCTTGAAATCGACCTCCGCGCCGGTGGAGCGGCCTATCCAGTTGCGCTGCTGAATCTTGACGCGCTCGATGTAGTCGACGTCGTCCAGGTCGTCGATGAGCCTCTGGGCGTACTCGGTGATGCGCAGCATCCACTGGCTCTTCTCCTTGCGAATTACGGGGCTGCCGCAGCGCTCACAGACGCCCTCTACAACCTCCTCGTTGGCCAGGACGCACTTGCAGCTGGTACACCAGTTGACGGGCATGCTGGCCTTGTAGGCCAGGCCGTGCTTGTACATCTGCAGGAATATCCACTGCGTCCACTTGTAGTACTTGGGGTCGGTGGTGTCGACTACGCGGTCCCAGTCGAAGCTGTAGCCGAGCATCTGCAGCTGCTTCGTAAAGCGCTCTATGTTGCGCTTCGTGACGTCGTGCGGATGCATGTGGTTGGCTATGGCGTAGTTCTCGGTGGGCAGGCCGAAGGCGTCGAAGCCTATCGGGAAGAGGACGTTCTCGCCCTCCATGCGGCGCTTGCGCGCCACGATGTCCATCGCGGTGTACGGCCTGGGATGACCGACATGCAGGCCCTCTCCGGAGGGATACGGGAACTCGACCAGGGGGAAGAACTTCTTCTTGGTCCTGTCGCCGGTCACGGCCTTGTAGGTCTTGTTCTCAAGCCAGTAATTCTGCCATTTCTTTTCTATACGCGCGAAATCGTAGCCCATTTCAATCTGCTTCTCCCTTTAAGTTAAAATTACTTGTCCGACGGCCCCTTTGACCCGAAGCTCCGCTTCAGACCATAGGGCCTCACAGGGATGAGAGGGGCACCTCCTCGGCGTCGCTCCAAAGGTGCTCAAGGTTGTAAAACTCGCGCATCTCCTGCTGGAATATGTGTACTATGACGCAGCCGAAGTCCAGCAGTATCCAGCCGCCGCCACGGTAGCCCTCACGCCGGAGCGGGGGCTCGCCCTGCTCGCTGAGCACCTTGTCGACCTCGTCGGTCAGGGTCTTTACATGCGTAGAGCTGGTTGCGGTGCAGATGACGAAATAGTCCGCCAGCACGGTGACGTCGCTCGTGCGCAGCAAGGTGACGTCCTTGGCCTGCTTGGCGTTGAGGGCCTTTACGGCCTCCTCAGCTATTTCTCTGGGTGTTAGCATTTGGCAAAACTCCTTTATATGCTGTATGCTCTTTATGACATATGTTGCGCGCTAGAACCTTGTGAAAGACTCCTCGCCACCGGCTATATAGCCCTGGGTCATTCGCCACTCCCCGTCGATATAGGATATCATGTCAATGTTGCTCTCGGTTATCTCCGTGTCGAAGGGGTTCAGGTATTCGTTGAGCATGACGAGCCATTCGTCTATGAGGGGCATGACGTAGTTGAGGCCGTAAATCATGCCGTCCATGCGGTTCGGTATGGTCTGGAAAGTTATGTCCTCGCTGCTCAGGCTCATAAATTCCTGGAGCAGGTAGACGATGTTTCCGACGGAGACGTTGGTCTCCATGTTGTCCATGACCGCGCTGTAAATCTCGCCTATATTGCCGATGTTGCCGAGCTGCAGCGTCTGGTTTGCCAAGGCCATGAGCAGCTCCTGCTGGAACTCGATGCGCTCTATGTCGCCGCCCGCGTAGGTGTGCGAGCCGTCGTTGGACATACGGAAGCGCATCGCGTTGACAAAGTTCTCGCCGTTGAGCGTCTGCGGTCCGGCCTTTATATGGATATAGAGATCCTGGTCGGGCGCGTCCCAGTCCATGTCGAAGGGTATGTCGAAGTACACTCCGCCTATGGCGTCGACTATTTCCGCCGCAGCCTCGATGTTTATGAAGGCGTAGAGGTCGACTTCGTAGCCCAGGATTCCCGAAACCGTGTCGAGCAGGGCCTTAGCGGCGTCCTCGCCGTTATTCTTGGCCGCAGCATAGGGCTGGTTTATCTTCTTGATGTTGAGGTTCACGTTCACGAGCATGTCTCGCGGCAGGCTGACGATGTTGAGCTTGTTGTTCACGGTGTCGAACATGCCTACGAGGTTTGTGTCGTTGTGATAGCCCACGACGTCTATGCCGGAAATGAGGAAAGTCCAGACCCCGTCCCTGTGAGTGGCGTTGCTCTGCGGCGCCACAGCGGAGACACCGGTTTCCTCCGGAGCCGGCGTAGAGTAGTCGTTCAGCCCTCCGCCGCCTATGTCCGGGGCCTTTGCCCAGTTTTTGTACCAGGCAAACGCGCCGATTATAATGACGGCAAGGATTCCGAAGGTGGTGGCCAGGCGGCGCGGCCACTTCGGCCTGGACGCCCTGCGCTCCTCACGGGAAATGATGTCGTCCGAGGCGAAGCGCTGCCTGGAGCCGTCACGGGCGGCTTCTCGCGAGGCATAGCGCTGCTGGCGGGCCTTGTAGCGGCGGTCGTATTCGAGGTCGTCCTCGTAGTCGTAATCGTATCCGTACCCGCCGTAGTCACGGTCATTCCTCTCGGGCTCCGTTCTCCCGGGAGGGTCCTGATAGTCGTCGTAGTTTGAGTAATCCTGATAGCTGTCGCGGCTTGAATAGTTTTCGGAGTACCTGTCCTCACCTGAGCCGCGGCCGGAAGCACTGTGCTTTCCGTTTCCGCCAAAGAGGTGCATTACTTGTCCTTTCCGTACCATCTCAGCGCCTCTATGGAGTCGCTGTGAGGCACTATCCCATTTGCCGCCAGCTCATCCAGGCTCATACGGAGCCCGAGGGCCATAGCGGCGTCAATGTCCTCATAAGCCAGCGCGCGCAGGGGCTCTACGCCCTCGAAATCGCGCGTTGGCTCAATGTAGTCCGCCAGATAAATTATCTTCTCCAGCAGCGTCATATCCGGCCTGCCAGTGGTGTGCCAGCGTATTGCGCCGTACACCCTATCTGTCACGCCGAAGAGGTCCCTGGACAGCGCCGCGCCCGTGATGGCGTGCGTGAGCTTTACGTTCTCACGCTCAAGCGCGTCAAACACTATACCATATTTTTCTGCCAACTTCAACTGCTCCGGCAGGGTAAACTTTTTGGTGATATCGTGCAGTATGCCCGCCTCGGCCGCGTCGCCAGGGTCCTCGCCCCAGCGCTCGGCCAGCTTTACCGCCTCGTGCTCGCAGCCGGCGACGTGCGGCACACGCTTGGGCTTGAGCCAATTCTCATACACCTGCTGCCTGAGCCAGTCAAACTGCGGCTTTGCGCCGTAGTCCCTCGTCTTGATTATACGCGCGTACACCTCGCCGTCGAGCTCGTCCGCGCCCTGACGGGTGGAGAGCAGCTCTCGCATCTGAGAGCTTGACATGGGCATTGGCGAGACGTCCAGCACATATATCACGGCTCCGTACTCGCGGCGCATACGCTCCGCCTCACGCTCTATGCTCCCGATATCCCCCACGTCGCGCGGCAGCACGGCCAGGCTGGCCCCGGCGAGTATATCCCGCCACTCGTGCCAGGTCTCAAAGCTCAAGAGCATGTCGGTGCCCATTATCATGACAAGCTCGGCGTCAGGGTACAAGGCCCGCAGCTCCCGCACGGTGTCCGAGGTGTAGCTGCGTCCGGAGCGCTTGAGCTCCATGTCCGAGACCTCGGCCTCCGGCTCACCGCGGAAGGCTATGCGTGTGAGAAGCATGCGCTCTTCGGCGTCCGGGCTGCCCCCCGGCAGCGGCTTGTGCGGCGGGACGGCCGCCGGTATCACCAGCAGCTTGTCAGGCCTGAGTCTTTCGCAGGCAAGGCGGCAGGCCCTGACGTGGGCCGGGTGCGGCGGGTTGAAGCTGCCGCCGTAAAACGCGACCCTCATTTTTTCTTCGCCGCCTTGGGCAGCTCTATGCCGGGCTTGAGCTCATTGCGCTTATAGAGCACGAACTTGCTGCCAATCACCTGCACCTGCTCGGCGCGGCAGCGCTCGGACAGTATTTCGCAGGCCTCCCTAGCGCTCAGAAGCGAGTTTTCCAGCACGCGTCCCTTAACGAGCTCGCGGGCACGGAGCATGTCGCTCATTGTCTCGGTGGTCTTTTCGGTTATACCGTCCTTGCCAATCTGCAATATGGTGTCCTCTTTCGCGGCAAGTCCGCGGAGATAGGCCCTCTGTTTACTTGTCAGCATTGCAATACTCCTTTAAGAGCCGGGCAAATTCGCGCAGCGCGCGTCCCCGGTGGGATATGGCGTTCTTCTCCTCGGCGCTCATCTCAGCCATCGTGAGCGTCCCTCCGTCGGGTATGAACATGGCGTCGTAGCCGAAGCCGTTCTCTCCGGCCTCATACGTCGCTATTTTTCCCTCGCAGGTACCCCGCGCACGGATTACGTCGCCATTTGGGAACACGCAGCATATCGCTGAGACGAATCGCGCCGTGCGATGTTCCACACCTTCGAGATTTTTCATCAGGAAAGCCCGGCGGTCGGCGTCCGTGTCCTCATGGCGGCCGGTATACCTCGCGGAGTGTATTCCAGGCGCGCCGCCGAGCGCGTCCACCTCCAGGCCGGAATCGTCGCTCACGGCGGCCTCTCCCGTGGCCTTCATGGCCGCCTCCGCCTTGATGAAGGCGTTCTCCTCAAAGGTGGAGCCGGTCTCGTCGGCCTCGAAATTGCACCCGGCCTCGCTCTGCGTGACCACGTCTATGCCGAGCGGTGAGAGTATCTCCCTAAACTCCTGCGCCTTGTGCGCGTTGTTGGAAGCAAGTATAAGTTTCATGACAGCAGCGCCTCCGAAAAGCTCCTGGGCTCGAACTCCATGAGGTCGTCCACTCCCTCGCCTACGCCCACATACTTGACAGGGACGCCCATGTCGTTGGCAATGGCGAACACTATGCCGCCCTTGGCCGTGCCGTCCAGCTTGGTCAGCACGATACCGGTTATAGAGGCGGTCTCGCTGAATTGCTTGGCCTGGATGAGCCCGTTCTGGCCGGTGGTGGCGTCTATGACCATGAGGGTCTCGAGGTCGGCCTCGGGCAGCTCACGCTCAATGATGCGGTGAATCTTGGCCAGCTCGTTCATGAGGTTGGCCTTGTTGTGCAGCCTTCCGGCGGTGTCTACAATGACGATGTCCGCGTCTCGCGCCTTGGCGGCGCTGACGGCATCAAACACAACGGCGCCGGGGTCGGAGCCCTCGCCGTGCTTGACTATCTCGCAGTGGGCGCGCTCGGCCCAGACGGTTAGCTGCTCGGCCGCCGCCGCGCGGAAAGTGTCCGCCGCAGCGAGAAGCACCTTTTTGCCCTCGGCTGTAAACTTCGCCGCGAGCTTGCCTATCGTCGTGGTCTTGCCCACGCCGTTCACGCCGACCATGAGAATCACAGAGGGCCTGGTCTCGAGCTTGAGCTCGAAGCTGCCCACGCTCAGGCGCTCGGTGAGTATGTCCACGAGTGCGCCCTTGACCTCCTCCGGGCCGCGCAGGCCGTTATCCCGCACGACGTTGCGCAGATCCCCGACGGCCCTCATGGCCGTCTCGGCTCCGGCGTCCGCCATTATCAGCGAGTCCTCGAGCTCTTCAAAGAACTCTTCGTTCTCGCCCGTGAAGTCGGCGAACAGTCCGCCCATCTGGCGGCGCGTCTTTTCAAGCCCCTGCTTTATCTTGTCGAAGAATCCCATTGTCGTCCTCCTCTATCTGCTTTGCGGCCTCGTCCAAATCCAGCTCTATGACCTTTGAGACGCCCTTTTCCTGCATCGTCACGCCGTAGAGCTTGTCGGCCTCCTCCATGGTGCCGCGCCTGTGGGTTATGACTATAAACTGTGTCTTGTCGCTCAAATCGCGCATGTGCGTGGCGAAGCGGTTGACGTTCGCCTCGTCCAGCGCGGCCTCTATCTCGTCCATCACGCAGAACGGCGTGGGACGTATCTTGATGATTGCGAAGTAAAGAGCTATGGCCACGAAGGCCATCTCGCCGCCGGACAGCAGCGTCAATGTGGTGACCGCCTTGCCGGGCGGCTGTACCCTGATGTCTATGTCGCCGGTGAGCACGTCGTCGGCCGGGGTTATCGTAAGCTCCGCGCTGCCGCCGCCGAACAGTTCCGTGAAAGTCTCCTTAAAGCTCTCGTTGATGGCGGTGAACTCGCGTGTGAATATACTTCTCATTTCCCCGGTTATGTCGGCAATTATACCCAAAAGCTCATTTTTAGCCTTTTCAACGTCGTCGCGCTGTCCCGCAAGGAACTCGTAGCGTTCGCTCACTCGCGCGTACTCGTCGATTGCGCCGATATTCGGGTTGCCGAGCGAGGTCATTTCACGGCGCAGCTCCGAGATATGGCGCGCGGCCTTGGGGCGGCTCTCAACCGGCCGGCGTATGGCCTCGGCAGCGCTGTGGCTGAGCTCGTAGCCGTCCCAGAGCTTGTCCGTGAGCTGCTTCTCCTCCATTTCGGCGGAGAGCTTTTTCTGCTCGGCCCTGGCCAGGGCGCGCTCCAGCTCGAGTATTGCGGCGTTCTTCTCCTGCGCGGCCTTGTCGGTGCGCGTGCGCTCGCCCTCGACCTCGAGCCTGCTGGACGTGGCCTCGCTTATCGACTTCTGTATGCCCTCGGCCTCCGCTCTGAGTTCCCCGGCCCGGCGTGACACCTCTTCAAGCTCGCGCCTGAAGCTTTCGGCTGCCGCGACCACGTCGCTGATTGCCTTTTCCCTGGCGGCACTGTCGCCGGTCAGCCCTGCCATAAGGGCCTCGAACTGCTCCGCAGCGCTCTGGGTAGCGCGTCTTTCGGCGTCCAGCGACGAGAGCTGGGTATTGATATTTTGCAGCTCCTGCGTGGCCACGTCGAGCTCATATCGCGCAGCCGTGAGCGTGCGCTTGAGCTCCTCGCTCCTTGAGGAGAGCTCGTCCCGCCGCTTCGCCGTCTGCCCGCGCGAGGCCTGCAGCCGCTCCAGCTCGCTGCGGCGCGAGAGTATTCCGGCGTTCTTACCGGCGCTGCCGCCTGTCATAGAGCCTCCGGCGTTCATGACCTGGCCGTCGAGCGTGACGATTCGCACCCGTCCGCCGTTGCGCCGGGATATGGCTATGGCGTCCGTAAGCGTCTCTGCTATGAGGGTCCGGCCCAGGAGGTTCTCGAACACGTTCCTGTAGCGCGAATCGAACTCGACCAAGTCCACAGCCAGGCCGAGGCAGCCCTCGTCCTCGCCGGGTATGCGCTCCAGCCTGCCGCCGCGTATGGCGTCCAGGGGCAGGAAGGTCGCCCTGCCCGCGCTGCGTCTCTGCAAAAACTCGATGGCTCGTTTGCCGTCGTTCTGCGTGTCTACAACGACGTTCTGTATGGCGGCGCCCAGCGCGGTTTCGATGGCGAGGGCGGTGTCCTCTCCCGTGCGCAGCAGCTCGCTGACCGTGCCGTGCACACCGCGCAGCGAGCCGCGCCTGGCCTCGCGCATGACGGCCTTGACCGCGCCGCCGAAGCCCTCGTACTCGCGTTCCATTTCCTCGAGCATGCTGATGCGCGAATCCGCGCTCCTGAGCTCGACTATCTGCTTTGTCAGCTCCTCGGTGAGCTCGTTCAGCTCGCGCTCGCGGTTGGCGATGCGCATTTTGCGCCCCTCGGCGACATTCCTTGCGCTCTCCGCGTCCTCGGCGAGCTTTTTGCGCTGGGCGTCTATCTCGTCTATGCGTGCCCTGTGGGCGGCTATCTGCCCCTTTATCTCGTCGACGCGGGTTTCCAGCTCGCTCATTTCATTGCGCATGCGCTCGGCATTCTGCTCCGAAGCCTCCACCCTGCTCTTGAGGGCGGCGGCCCTGGCATCCTGCTCTGCTATGCGTGCCTGCATGCGGCTGAGCTCTTCACGGCGAGCCTCGGCCTCCACGTCCTTGGCGCGCATGCGCTCCGTGAGGACTTCGCTGCGGGAATACAACCCCTGCAGCTCCCGCTTTGCCGCCTCAAGGGCGGTCTTTGTCTCGTTGTACTCGCTCTCGAGCGTGCCGGACTGCTCACGCAGGGCGTCCAAATCGCTCATCCAAAGGCTGACCTCGGCCACGCGCAGCTCGTCACGCAGCGTGAGGTAGCGCTTCGCCACCTCGGCCTGCTCCTTGAGCGGTTTGACCTGCAGCTCGAGCTCCTCTATTTTGTCATTTATGCGCAGCAGGTTCTCGTCCGTCCGCTCCAGGCGCCGCTCGGCCTCCTCCTTGCGATAGCGGTAACGGGATATGCCCGCGGCCTCCTCCAGCACCTCGCGGCGCTCCGCGCTCTTTCCGGAGACAATCTCGGCTATGCGACCCTGGCCGATGATGGAATAGCCGTCTCGGCCCATGCCGGTGTCCATCAGCAGCTCGTTCACGTCGCGGAGCCTCACCTGCTGGCGGTTGATATAGTACTCGCTCTCGCCGGAGCGGTAGTACTTTCGAGTGATAGTGACCTCGTCGGCCTCCACGTCGAAGATGCCCGTGGAGTTGTCAAGTATAAGCGAGACCTGCGCCACTCCCATACTGGGACGCTTGGCCGTGCCGCCGAAGATGACGTCCTGCATCTTGCCGCCGCGCAGAGTGCGGCTGCTCTGCTCGCCCATGACCCAGAGTATGGCGTCCGATATATTCGATTTGCCGGAACCGTTCGGCCCCACAATGGCGGTTATCTCCCGCTCAAATGTCAGCCGCGTCTTTTCCGGGAAGCTTTTAAAGCCCTGGATTTCGAGCGCCTTGAGATGCGTAAATATCCCTCTTCCTTCAATCAGGCCCGCCCGGAACGCTTCGCGCCCGGCCCGGCGTCAATTATGTCTGTTTACAGTCCGCCCTGTATATAAGGCGTATTATTTTATCACAACGGGCCATGTTTTTCAAGCTTGAAACCCGCTTAATTCGCCCATTTCACGCTTAAACCTGCGCCTTTTCCGGCAGCTGGTTTTTGGTTAAAAAGTTAAATGCCCGCGCCGGATTGACAAAGTCCCGACGCAGCTATAGAATTGTATTGAATAAATACTAAAACCGGCGGCAGACAGGTCTGCCGGGAACTTTTTGGAGCTGTATAATGGAAAATATCCTGCTTTGTGTAAACGCCGTGCTCCCGCTCTTCATAATCATCGGCCTGGGGTTTGCCGCGCGCCAGCTGAAAATGCTCGGCGTTGCCGATGTGCTGAAGATGAATAAAATAGCCTTCTACATATTCATGCCGTTTATGATGTTCAGCAACATTTATCAGGCGGACTTGTCGACCGCCGTCAACCCGGGGCTCATAGCCTTTGCAGTTGTGTCCGTACTCGCGGTTTTCATGCTGAGCATAGGGTTCACGCTGCTCTACACGAAGGACAAGGGCAAGCAGGGGGTCATAATCCAGGGCATTTTCCGCTCAAATTACGTCATCATAGGCCTTCCCATAGCCGGGGCGCTGGTACCCGGCTCGGATCTCTCGCCGGTTGCGATACTTGTCGCCATAGTCGTAACTGAGTTCAACGTGCTGGCCGTCATAAGCCTTTCGCTCTTCAACGGCAAAGCGCCAAGCGTTAAATCCGCGCTGCTGAACATAGTCACGAACCCGCTTATCCTCTCCTCGCTGGCCGGAATTGCCTTTCTGCTGCTGGACATACGTCTGCCCCAGTTTCTGTCCTCCGCCGTGGAGGACCTGTCGGGTGTGGCGAGCCCTCTTATGCTCTTCCTGCTCGGCGCGTTCATCGACTTCAAGGCCATAGGCAAGTACAGGCGCGACCTCATCTGCGTCTGCACGGGCCGTCTGCTGGTTGTGCCCGCGATATTCCTCACGATCGGCTACATACTCGGCTTCCAAGGCCTTGAATTTGCCATACTGATAGGCATATTCGCCTCCTCCGCCGCTGTAGCCTCCTTTACGATGGCCCAGCAGATGGGCGGAAATGCAGAGCTGGCAGGCGATATAGTTATCCTAACCAGCGCTCTTTGCCCGTTTACAATTTTTCTCTGGAGCCTGCTCTCCACGACGCTCGGCGCGATATAAAAAGCAGGCAAAGGCCCGGGAGCTTCCCGGGCCTTTTTTATTTACTTAACTCGCTATGAGCCCCATCTGCCCGTGCAGGCAAGGCGCTCAGCCAGGGCGCAGATACCTGCCGTGGCGGCGTTCGCCAGGAGCAGCGTCCAGATGAGCCGTCCGGATTTTCCCCCGGCATACTTTTTCAGCGCGGCGTCCTCGAGCAGTACCTCTATTACAAAGCTCGCGCAGAGGAAAATGGCCCCCACAAAGTACGGCGGCCAGGACGGGTCCGGAAACTCGCCCCAGTTGCTCCAGATATAGTACGCACCTCCGACGCCGAAGGCCAGGACGTTTCCAATGAGCACAATGATAAGCGTCCTGCTCCCTCGCGCGGCATGCGCTATGCAGACCAGCGCGGCGTACTCCAGAGCGACGGACAAGACAAAGGTGAATGGTATGACGTGGTACGGTCTCGCCGCCGTATACCAGACATAGGTCGAGTGCGCCAGAGCTCCCACCTGGAGCACTGCGGTGATGCACAGCGCAGCAAACAGTGTGACCGCCGCCTTTTTCCCTCTCACGTTTTTCCTCCTCAGTAGCTCCGGGTAAAGGAGTCCTCCTGCTCTTCGCCTACGCACATGACTATGGTTGTGCCGTCGTTCTCCTGTGCATACGCGACGGCCTGGGCGTTTCCGGTTCCAAGCATACCGGTCATGCTCAGTATGAACGCGCCGGCGCACACTGCGCTCAGCAGCAGCGAAACCGTTGCGGTGACGATGGTTATACGGATTGCTTTGCGCCTAGAGCAGGTCATGTGACCGCCTCCAATCGGGTGTTGTCAGGCATAACGCACCTGTTGATGTGAGTGTAGCACGCAATTGTATCGTAATTGCATCCTAGAGGTTACAATTTGGTCACAGTTTCACTAAAGTTTCGTAAAGAATTCCATTGCGCCTCAGCTGACCGGGCATTTTGGCCTTTACACAAGCGCGTTATACGCGCCGTCGATAGATTGGAGAGCAGCAGCGTCCAATTCAGCCGCCGGAAGCCTGAACCTGCTGTTTGCTCCCTTATAAAAAAACAAATGTATCCAAATTGCATCAGCAATTTGGATACATTCCTTCTCAATACAGCGACAATGTCTCCACGTCGCCGTCCGGCACTATACGCAGCTGCTTCAGGCCGAAACGCTCCTTGAGATACGCGCGGTTTTCCCCGTGCTGGCCCACCAGCTGGCTCATAAGGCGCGGGTTGACCCGCAGCACGGCTTCCCCGCCACGGCGCTCCGCCAGCAAGCCCTCGGCCTTCTGCCGCATTATGCGCGACTTCACCAGCTCGCCCAGCGCGGGGTGATAGGCGCCTCCTGCCGCGTCGCCTCCTGAAAGGTCCTCTGTCGGGTTCAGGCCGAGCCTTATTACCGGAATACCCGCTCCCTCGAAAACGGGCAAAATGCGCGCACAGACGCGCACAGCGTCCTCTACGGTGTGCTCCGTGTAACGCCCCGCCTTCCACATGTCGTAGAGCGCGGTGTCGCGGACTATGACGGTCGGGTAGACGCGCACGCCGTCAGGCGAGAGCGCGGCAATCTCCCGCGCAGACTCCAGGTCGGACTCGTCGCTCGAGCCCGGCAGGCCGGTCATCATCTGCAGTATCAGCTTGAATCCGGCTGCCTTGACGGCCTTTGAAGCGTCCCTTACATCCTGCGCCGTATGCCCGCGGCCCGAGAGGGCCAGCACGCGCTCGTCCATGCTCTGCGCGCCAAGCTCTACAGTCTCCACGCCATAGCGGCGCAGACGGGCCAGCACGGCGTTGTCTATGGCGTCCGGCCGCGTCGACAGACGTATGGCGGCTATGTCGCCGCGCTCGAGATAGGGCTGCGCCGCGCCGAGCAGCGCCTCCTGCTCTTCGACGGGTATGGCGGTGAAGCTCCCGCCGTAGAACGCCAGCTGGCGGCGCGTATCCGGCGGGGTAAGCGTCAGAGCCCGTTCTATCGCCTCACGGACATCGGATGGCGCCGCGGGCGTGACTGAGCCGGATATGCGCCGCTGGTTGCAGAAAACGCAGTCGTTCGGGCAGCCGAGGTGCGGTACGAATACGGGTATTATGCTCTCCCGAGCGCTCATTTGTGCAGCTCCTTCAGTGCGGCCCGTGCGGCTGCCTGCTCGGCTTCCTTCTTCGTGCGGCCTGAGCCGGAGCCTATCGGCCTGCCGTTGAGCGAGACCTGGCTTGTGAAAGTCTTGTCGTGATCCGGGCCGCTCTCGCCGAGGAGCTCATAGCTGAGCACACTTCCGCTCTTCTTCTGGACAAGCTCCTGGAGCTCCGTCTTGCTGTCACCGAAAGCTATGTAGGAGCCCTGCAGAGAAGAGAGTATATGCTTTTCTATGAACGCCCTGGCTATGTCCATGCCGCCGTCGAGATACATGGCGGCTATCAGCGCCTCGACCGCATCGGCGAGGATGCTGGTACGGTTCCTGCCGCCCGTGTGTTCCTCTCCCCTGCCCAGGCGCATGTATTCGCCGAGGCCGAGCTCCGAGGCCACGCGGTGCAGGCTCTCTTCACAGACAAGCTGCGCCCTCATACGGGTCATGCGGCCCTCCGGAAGTTCCGGGAAGCGGTTATAGAGCGCGTCGGCCACCACGAGGCCGAGCACGCTGTCGCCCAGGAACTCCAGGCGCTCGTTGCTCTCACAGCTCCTGCCGCGGTTCTCGTTGGCGTAGGAGCTGTGAGTGAGCGCGTTCACAAGCAGGCCGCGGCTTTTAAACTTATAACCGAGCTTTGCTTCTATTGCTTCCATCAGTTGGAGGACGCCTTCTCCACATAGTCAACGAGGTCGCCGATAGTTGCAATACCCTTGAGATCGTCCTCGCTTATCTCTCCGAGGTCGAACATCTCCTCGATGGTCATGCTCAGCTCGACGACGTCAAGGCTGTCGGCGTTCAAATCGTCGGTGAAGTTGGTTTCGCGGCTCAGGGTTTCAGGCTCTACCACGAACTGCTTGGCCACCAGGTCGCGTATCTTCTCGTAAATCATTTTGTCTCCTCCATTTCTGCCGCCTCATCGGGGTCGAGGCGCATGTGCTCTATGTTCTTTTCTATTTCCTCAATAACGCCTGCCTTCGAGAAATTCACAGCCTGGCGTATTGCGCTGAATATGGCCTCGTCGTTCGACGAGCCGTGGGCCTTGATGACGGGCCTCGATATGCCGAGCAGGGCCGTTCCGCCAATCTTGTTGACATCGAGGCCGTCCCTCATGGCCATGAAGTCCCTCTTCAGGGCCAGGGCGGCGAGCTTGTTCTTCGTACTGCCGTAGAACACATTCTTTAGCTGGCCAAGCGCGAACTTTATCATACCCTCGCTGGCCTTCAAAAACACGTTGCCGGTGAAGCCGTCGGTCACGACGACGTCCACGCCTCCGGCCATGACGTCGTTGCCCTCCACGTTGCCGATGAAATTGATGCGTCCTGCGTCGGAGGCCTTCTGCAGCAGCTTGAATGTCTGCTTTTGCAGCGGGGCACCCTTAGTCGGCTCCGTGCCGTTGCTTAAGAGGCCCACGCGCGGGTGCGGGCAGCCCATTATCTTGTCGGCGTAGAAGCTGCCCATATAGGCGAACTGGAGCAGATATTCGGGCGTGCACTCCACGTTGGCGCCGCAGTCAATCAGCATGACGCCTCGCTCCCCGTTGGGCAGCACCGGCGCAAGCGCGGCGCGGCGGATACCGGGAATGCGCTTGGCCGTCAGTGTCGCGCCCGTGAGCAGTGCTCCTGTGCTTCCGGCGGAGACGACGGCGTCGCCTTCACCCGCGCGCAGCATCTTGAGCGCGACTGCCATGCTGGAGTCCTTCTTGCGGCGGGTGGCCGTGCTCGGGTCGTCCTCCATAGTGACAATCTCACGCGCGTCGACTATGTCCACGCCGCTCTCGCCGTTCAGCAGCGGCTCTATTTTCTCCTTCTGTCCGATGAGTGCGACGGATACGCCCAGCTCCTTCACGGCCCTGAGCGCGCCCATAACGGGTGCCTGGGGAGCGTTGTCGCCTCCCATGGCGTCAATGAGAATCCTCAATTGCTGAAAACCTCCTTTTCTTTGAGCCGGTCTATAATCTCAAGCGAGCGCTTTGAGATTTCCGCGTTCTTGTTGCGTTTGCCCTTGACGCGGTAGCCCAATGGTGTGATTATACCGAAATTGATGTTCATCGGTTGGAAATCGCCCACGCTCCCACCGGAGATATACTCCGCGAGCGCGCCTATGGCCGTCTCGCGCGGGAAGTCCGCGCTCTCGAGCCCCAACACCCGCGCGGCGGTCTCTACGCCTACGAGCAGGCCGCTCGCCGCGCTCTCTACATAGCCCTCGACGCCGGTCATCTGTCCAGCGAAGCTGATGCGCGGCTCGGCCTTGAGACGGTAGTACCTGTCGAGCAGCTTGGGCGAATTGAGATAGGTGTTGCGGTGCATGACGCCGTAGCGCACGAACTCAGCTTCGCGCAGCGCGGGAATCATGGAGAAAACGCGCTTCTGCTCTCCCCAGGTGAGGTGGGTCTGGAAGCCGACGAGGTTGTAGAGCGTGCCGTCGGCGTTGTCCTGGCGGAGCTGTACGACGGCGTAGTCCTCGGCGCCGGTATTGGGGTTCACAAGCCCCACCGGCTTCATCGGCCCGTAGCGGAGCGTGTCCTCGCCGCGCCGCGCCATGACTTCAACGGGCATGCATCCCTCGAACACGGCCCCGTCGTCGAAGCCGTGGACAGGCGCCTCCTTTGCCGCGCGCAGCTCGGCGACGAAGGCCGTGTACTCCTCGCGCGTCATTGGGCAGTTTATGTAGTCCGCCGTACCCTTGCCGTAACGGCTGGCCCGGTAGGCGCTGGTCATGTCTACGCTCTCAAGCGTGACAATGGGCGCGACGGCGTCGTAGAAGTGCAAATCAAAGTCCGGGCAGAGCCGCTTGATGCGCTCCGCCATGGCGTCGCTGGTCAGCGGGCCGGTGGCAATCACCACCTCGCCCTCCGGGATATCAACAGCCTCGGCGCGGACTATCTCTATATTCGGCTCCCCCTCGAGCTTCTCCGTGATATACCTGGCGAAGCCCTCGCGGTCGACGGCCAGAGCGCCGCCGGCGGCGACGCGGTTTATCTCCGCACTCTCCATGATGAGGGAACCCAGGCGGCGCATTTCCTCTTTAAGCAGGCCTACTGCGTTCGTGAGGTCGTCGCCGCGCAGCGAGTTGGAGCAGACGAGCTCTGCAAAGTATTCGCTCTTGTGCGCGGGGGTGTACTTCTCCGGCTTCATCTCGATGAGCCGGACATGTATGCCGCGGCGGGCGAGCTGCCAGGCGCACTCGCTGCCCGCGAGGCCCGCCCCGATAACTGTGACGCTATACATCAGACGGCCTCCTCAGTGGACGCTGCCTTTTTTCGCGTCGTGGTCTTTTTCTCCGCCGCGGTCTTTTTAGCGGTAGTTTTCTTTGCGGCGGCGGTCTTTTTGGACGCCGTTGTCTTTTTGGCGGAGGTGGATTTCTTCGCCTCCGCCTTACCGTCCTTGTCCTCCCCGGCCTGCTCCCCCTGGGCGTCCTTGTCCTCGGAAGCGGCCTTCTTGGGCTTATAGCCGCGCTGCTCCGGCGGCAGATAATTCGGGCAGTCGGGGTTTATGCAGAAGGGCTTGCTGCGTCCCCTGCCGGAGCGCTTGAACATAGTGTTGCCGCACTCGGGGCAGTTGTCCTTGGTCGGCACGTCCCAGGTCATGAAGCCCAGTATCTCGCGGCCGTCCGCTCCGGTGCCGCGCCAGGGGCAGTCCTTACCGCGCTCACAGGCGTAATAGGCGTAGCCGTTGCGCGAGGTGCGCTTGAGCAGCCTTCCGCCGCAGGCGGGGCACTTGCCGGGCATTTCAACGACTATGGGCATGGTAAAGGTACAGTCCGGGTAGCCCGGGCAGGCCAGGAAGCGTCCGAAGCGGCCGGACTTATAGACCAGCTTGCGCCCGCAGTTGGGGCATACCTCGTTGCTCTCCTCGTCGGGGACCTTGAGGCGCACACCCTCCATGGCGGCCTCGGCGTCCTTCATTTCCTTCTCGAAGCCGCCGTAGAAGTCGGACAGGTATATCTTCCAGTCCTTCTCGCCCTTTTCTATCTCGTCCAGGCCGTCCTCCATGCGGGCGGTGAACTTGAGGTCGACTATGTCGGGGAAGCGCTCTTCCATCAGGCCTGTGACCACCTCGCCCAGCGAGGTCGGGCGCAGATATTTGCCCTCTTTGACGACATACTCGTGGCTGATTATCGTGGTAATTGTCGGCGCGTAGGTGCTAGGACGGCCTATGCCCTTCTCCTCCATCGCGCGGATAAGCGTCGCTTCGGTGTAGCGGCTGGGCGGCTGGGTGAAGCGCTGCTCCTTGTCGAGCTTGGCGGCTCTGGCCTTCTCGCCCTCTTCGATATTCGGTATGCGCTTCGAGGCGGGCTCGTTCTCGTCCTCGCGCTCGTCGTCGTAGACGGCGGTGTAGCCGGGGAATACAAGCGCGGAATAGCTCGCGCGGAAGGAGTGCCCGGCGCATCCGGCCTCAACGGCAAAGGTGTCGTAGACCGCGTTGGACATCTGGCAGGCCGTGAAGCGGCCCCAGATGAGGCGGTAGAGCATGTACTGCTCGCGCGTCAAGTCCTTGCGCACCATTTCAGGCGCAAGGGCGGTGTTTGTTGGGCGTATGGCCTCGTGCGCGTCCTGGGCCCCGGCGCGGGTCTTGTAATGACGCGGCTGGGCCGGGCAATACGCCTCGCCATAGTGTGCGGTGATATAGCTGCGCGCGGCGGAGAGCGCCTCCTCGCTCAGGCGCAGCGAGTCGGTACGCATGTAGGTAATAAGGCCTATGGTGCCCTGGCCGGTGATGTCGACGCCCTCGTAGAGCTGCTGCGCTATGCTCATAGTGCGGCGGGGGGTCATGCCCAGGCGGCGCGAGGCCTCCTGCTGCAGCGTACTGGTTATGAACGGGGGCGAGGGGCTGCGCTCCTTCTTGCCGCGCTTGACGCTGTCTATTGTGAAGTCGCTGTCCTTGACGTCGGAAATTATTTTGTCGACCTGCTCCTCGCTCTTGATGTCGACTTTCTTCTTGCCCTCGCCGTAATAGCGCGCGGTGAACTCACTGCCGTCGGCACGGCGGAGCACTGCGTCGAGCAGCCAATACTCCTCCGGCACGAAGGCGCGTATCTCCTTCTCGCGGTCGACGACCATGCGAGTGGCCACGCTCTGGACTCGTCCTGCGGAGAGGCCGCGGCGTATCTTTTTCCAGAGCAGCGGGCTGAGCTCGTAGCCGACTATGCGGTCGAGTATGCGCCTGGCCTGCTGGGCGTCCACGAGGTCTATATCTATGTCGCGCGGAGCCTGGATACTCTCGGTGACGACCTTCTTGGTTATCTCGTTGAAGGTCACGCGCACGGCCTTGTCGTCGGGCAGGCCGAGCAGCTCCTTCAGATGCCAGGCTATAGCCTCTCCCTCGCGGTCCGGGTCGGTTGCAAGGTAGACCATGTCGGCCTTATCTGCGCTCTTCTTGAGCTCGGCTATTATATCCTCTTTGCCCTTCACGGGGATATACTGCGGCGTGAAGCCGTGCTCGATGTCCACGCCCATGGTGCTCTTGGGCAGGTCGCGGAGGTGGCCCATGCTGGCCAGCACCTTGAAGTCCTTGCCCAGATACTTCTCTATCGTCCTTGCCTTCGCCGGCGACTCGACTATCACGAGCGCCGTCTTTCCTTTCGCCATTAAAACGTCCTCACTTCTGACTGGTTATATTTAGGGAAAACCTTTTTCCCGGTTCCTGGCTTATATATCCCAAGACCTGCAGCATGGTCAGCTCGCTGAGCACAGCGGCGGCGGGCAGACCCGCGCGCTCAATGATGTCGTCCACATGCGTGTGCGGCTGAGTAATGGCCGAGACGATTGCAAGCTGCGTCTCGCTCAAGCCGGAAAGCTGCTTCTGCAAGTCAATATATTCCTCGTCTTTGGCCTTGTCAATGTCTTTTTTCTCTCTGAGCCGCCTCAGCAGCCCTTTTTTGGCCTTCTTGCCGCCGCTCCCGGCCCCTTCCGAAGCTGCCCCGCCGGCCTCTTCAGCCTCGGCATTTTCTTTGACGGAGGCGCGCACGGCACTCTCCACAGCCTCTTCGGGCGGCTTTGCCCCGCTGCGGCGCAAATTCGGGAAGCGCTCGGAGAACCCTCCGAGAACATTCCACACGTCCACCGCCGGGCTGGCCCCGTCGATTATCAGGCGGTTCGAGCCCTCCGCAGTCACAGAGTCCGCGTTGGCCGGGACGGCGAACACCTCGCGTCCCTGGCTCATCGCCTCGTCCGCGAACAGCAGCGCGCCGCTGCGGGCGGGCGCCTCAATCACCAGCGTGGCCACGGACAGTCCTGACGTTATCCGGTTGCGCTCGCGGAAGAAATAGCTGCTGCGCCTTGTACCCGGCGCGTATTCGCTCACCAGGGCGCCGCCGCGCTCCACCTCGCGCGCAAGCCCGTCGTCCTCGCCGACGGCGTCAATCGCCACGCCCAGCACCCCGACGCAGGCGCCGCCCGCCAGAAGCGCGCCTCGCGCGGCGTGTTCGTCCACGCCCCGCGTCAGGCCGGATACCACAAGGCCGCCGCATTTCGTAATGCCGTAGCCCATCTTCTCGGCCATTTTCAGCCCGTACTCGGAGGCCTTGCGCGTGCCGACGACCGCCACGGCGCACATGCCGTCGATATCCGGCAGGCGGCCCCTGACATACAGCGCCAGCGGAGGGTCGTCAATCTCCGTCAGGCGCAGGGGATAGGCCGCGTCCGCCCTGGTCAATATCGTTATGCCGCTGTCGGCACAAATATCCACAGTGCGGCGGGCGAAATCCAGGCTCTTGTCCATAAGCGCCTCGCGCTCGGACTTGTCGAGGAAGTCGAGCGCTGCGTAGTCCTGCTCGCATGAGAAGTATACCCGGCGCACGTCGCCCAAATGCTCTATGAGCCGGTATTTAACGCGGCGGCGCACACCTTGCAGCGACGCGAGCCAGACCCAGTATTTCAGCTCAGCCACACGCTTCCCTCCTCACAGCGAAGAGCCCGCCAGCTCCCACATGAGCACCGCGCCTGCTGCTGCGGCGTTGAGCGACTCGCTGCCGGGGCTCATTGGTATTATCACAGTCCCGTCGCACATGTCCAGCAACTCACGGCTGAGGCCGTGGCCCTCGTTGCCAACCGCCACGGCGCAGTGCGCCAAATCCGCATCCCGCAAATCCTGCGCCCCGTCTGAGAGCGCCGCGCCGAGCAGCTTGAGCCCCATACCTCGCAGCAAATCAGGCAGTTCCTGCACGCGGCAGGCGTAGACGTACTGCCGGAAGGCCGCGCCCATGCTCGCCCTCACCGCGCGGGGCGAAGTGAAATCCGCGCAGTCACCGACCAAGATTACAGCGTCGACGCCGAGGGCGTTCGCCGTTCGGATGAGCGTGCCGACATTGCCCGGGTCCTGCATATTTTCGAGCACAACGGCGTGCCTTATACGCTCCGGGCGCTTTGGCTCCGGCATGCGCACGGAAAACACCGGCCCGGGGCTGTTCTTGACCGGAGAGGCGTAGCCGACGAGCTCCGCCGGGGCGGAGTACACCGGGCAGCCCGGCAAAGCGCCCGTATTTGTCCCCTCGGCGAACAGTATACCCGTAACGTCTGCTCCCGCGCTAACGGCCTCGCCGAGCAGTTTCGCCCCGTCGAGCACGGTCTCGCCGCTCTCCCGCCTGAGCGAGCCGTCGGAGGCCAGCGCACGCAGGCGCAGGACGAATGGATTTTTCCGCGAAGTTATTCTCTCCATTTGCAGCTTCCGTTTCATCGTAATTATATATTAAGGATATTCGCAAACACGGGATTTGTCAACCAATATAAATGAGCAAACCTCCAGCCACCCCGGCAAGGCCTCCCGTTGGCACTTGAGCCGCAGGGCTTGCAGACGTACGCGTTATTTGTCTGCCGGCGCCGGCCATGGCAGAAAAAAGCCGCTGCAAGAGCAGCGGCTTTTATGGTATTCATTAAGGCGCCTGCTGCGCCTCGGCCGCATACAGCGGGCCGCATCAGCAGAGCATGTTGTAGTGGTCTATGGTGTTGATATCGGAGCCGTTTATCTCAGCCTTGGTGAGCTTGCCTTCGCAGACGTCGATGATTAGGTCGAAAAGCTCGTCCGCCACCTGGGCATGGGACTTTTCGCCGCGCAGGCTGGCGCTGCAGTCGAAGTCAATCAGGTCGTTCATCCACTCATAGGTCTGATGGTTGCCGGTTATCTTGATAACCGGACCTGTGGCGCAGCCCATGGGGTTGCCCATACCCGTTGTAAACACGACGGTCTGGCATCCACTTGCCAGCTCACCTATCGTGGAGAGCGGGTCATAGGCGCCGGTCTCAAGGAACGCAGGCCCCTTCGTGGTAATCATTTCACCGTAGGCATAGCAGCCGGTAAAGGGACGCGTACCGCTCTTGTTTATGCAGCCGAGGCTCTTTTCCTCCAGGGTCGTGAGGCCGCTGCGTATATTGCCCGGGGTCGGGTTGGAATTGCGAATATCCTCGCCCATCTCCCGGTAGACGTCGTCCTTCCACTTTATGGTGTCGTAAATCTTCTGGCCTATCTCCGGGGTCGCGCCGCGGGCCTTCAGGATGTGCTCGGCGCCTATGGCCTCGCTCGTTTCGCTGATGACGCTGCTGCCGCCCATGTCTACGAGCCTGTCGGACACGATGCCGAGGGCAACGTTGGCGCAGATACCGCTGGTCGGGTCGCTGCCGCCGCATTCAAGGCCGAGCATGAGCTCCCCTATCGGGCAGGGTTCGCGCCTGCACTTTTCGGCCTCGGCAATGAGCTCGTGCACTATGCTGATGCCCTTCGCAACCGTGCGGCCTATTCCGCCGCACTGCTGGATGGTTATGTACTCCACGCGCTTGCCCGGGGAACGCTCCTCTATGGCCTCAAGGTACATATCGCGCTGAATTGTCTCGCAGCCGAGGCCGACAATCAGCACGCTGTGCACGTTGGGGCTGGCAAGGAGGCCGGAGAGTATCTTCAGGGTAATCTGGGTGTCGCTCTGGCTCTGAACGCATCCGTAGGGGTTGGTAAGCAGGGTTGCGCCTTTGCAGCTTTCAACTATACGCCTCGCGGCCACCTCGGCGCAGTTGACGCCCGGCATTACAACGACGTGGTTGCGGATGCCGACGCGGCCGTACGGGCGCTTATATCCTAGGAAAGTTGTCTTGTTCATGCTTACGCCTCCTGTAGAACGCCAACGGGCCTGAGGTTGTGGGTGTGAACATAGTCGCCTGCCTTTATGTCGCAGTCGGCTATGCCTATCTTCTCTCCGTACTTGTAGACAAATTCGCCCTTTGGCACGTCGACTATGGCTATCTTGTGATATATCGGCGCATCCGCTAGCGCAGTGACATTTTTAACCGTGCCGTCCGCAAGGCGGTACACTATGGTGTCTCCGGCCTTGACGGCCTCAGTGACAGTGACGCAGGAGTCCCTGTCGTTGATATGTACGGCATAAACTTCGCTCATGAGTTAGTCCTTTCCGGCAAACAGCTTCTGCGAAACAGCATGTTTACCTGTTAGTTTGCCTGTGCGATTATATCTCCTTCAGCTTCCTGAAGGCGTTGCTTATTGCGTCCTGTGTGCCGAAGGCCCCGGCCTTGGTGACCATTTTGACGCCCGCCGCCTGTCCGCCTATGACGCGCATCATAGGTATGCCGACGCTGACCTCGCTGAGTATTTCGCTTCCGTCCGCGCCCAGCGCTTCCAGCAGGCCCAGGGCCGTATCGCCGCCGGTCACAAACACGCCGGACACGACGCCCTGTTCCAACACGGCGGCTGCCAGCTCGCCCATCTTTCCGCGCACATAGTCGCTCACCTGCGGCAGGGCCATACCGTGCCTCTCGCCTTCGGCCCTGGCGAGCTCAAGCTCCTCACGCTCCAGGGTGCTGCTGCTGACAATCATTGTGTCCGCCCCTGCCCTGAGGCTTTCGACGGCCTGGGCGACGTACTCTTCGGCCGTCTTGGCCCCGCTCAGCAGCTCATGGAAGGGGACGACAACCGTTTTCACTCCTGTCGCCTCAGCAGCTCGCACCTGCCCGCCCGTGACGTCGCTGACGCTTGCAATAACCCCGAGTACAGGCGGGATTGTGCTCTCAAGGGTCATGATGTTGTCCGCCATGGCCGCAGTGCCTATATAGAGCGTGCGCTTTCCTGTGGCCTTGGCGGCGGAAATGATATTCTGCATATCCGCGTCGGACACGGCGTCAAAGGTGAACACGCGCCCTCCGTCCAGGCTGAAGCCGCTGCGCACAGCCTCAAGGCCTATGTGCGTCACGCTCTCGTCATACGCGGCGGAGAGCAGCCTGTTTATGTTGTCCTCGGTAACGGGGTTTTTCGGGTCCCTGGCCAATTCGGTCTCCGTCAGCGGTACGCCCTTCAGGCAGTGTATGCCGTTCTCGGTCGTGCGCCCCAGCGCCGGTAGCGCCGGAGCAAATATGACTAGCTCCGGCTTATAGAACTTGTCCATTGCGGCTACCTCTGCGGCGATGTTCCCGCGAAGAGTGGAGTCAACCTTCTTGATGACGTACTTGTAGTCATCAAAATTCACCTGCTCGCAGGCCGCGCTCACGGAAGCCGACGCGGTCTCGGCCGTGGTGCCTCGGCTCTCGGTATCCACGACGAGGCAGCCAGTGCCGACGGGCAGCTTTTTGCCGGAAAATATGACGCTTGTAGCCAGACCACGGCGGCGAAGCTGTACGCCCGTGTCGTTGGCGCCTGTAAAATCGTCGGCTATTATCAGGTATCTGTCCATAGGCTCACCCCCTGTGGCGCGCAAGCTGGGCGGCGCAGTTTATTGAGTTCACGAGGCTGAGCTCGCTCGCGTTGCCATGCCCGGCGTGTCCCATCGCGGTGCCGTGGTCGACGCTGACCCGGATAATAGGCAGGCCGCAGGTGATGTTCACGCCCGCAACGGCGTCCCATTCGCCCTTTTCCTCATTGTACACAAATCCCACGACTTTCATCGGTATGTGGCCCTGGTCGTGATACATGGCCACGACGATGTCGAACCAGCCGCCGCGCATTTTGCTGAACACGGTGTCCGGAGCGACCGGGCCTGTCGCATCTATGCCTTCGGCCTTGGCGGCCTCCACGGCCGGGGCTATCTCGTCCAGGTCCTCCCTGCCGAAAAGCCCGTTTTCACCGCAGTGCGGGTTCAGTCCCGCCACGCCGACGCGCGGGTTCTCAATGCCGAGCTGCCGGCAGGCGTCGGCGGCAATGCGTATGCACTCGAGCACGCGCTCCTTTTTCACACGGTCGCAGGCCTCTCGGAGCGAGACGTGCGTGGACACATGCACGACGCGCATGTTCTCGTGCATGAGCATCATGGTGTACTTCTTCGTGTTGGTATAGTGCGCATAGATTTCGGTGTGCCCCGAAAAATGGTGCCCTGCCAGGTTTATGGCCTCTTTGTTGAGCGGGTTTGTGACCGTGCCGTCAACCTCCTTGGCCATTGCCAGCTCAATCGCCTTGACGACGCACTTGAAAGCGGCTTCGCCAGCGACGGCGCTGACCTTGCCGGGGACAACCTCCTCCATCTTTTCGAGGCCGGGATCGAGCACATCTATTACGCCGCACTCAAACCTTGCCTCGGCAACGGAGCCGATTTCGTTTATCCTGATATCCGGCTTCCCCGTGAATTCTGTGGCGCGCCTCATAATAAACGGCGAGCCCACGACAAGCGGGCGGCAGTCGTCGTAAATTGCCGGGTCGGCGAGCGCCTTGACAGCAATCTCCGGGCCAACGCCGGCGGGGTCTCCCATAGTAATTGCCAGAATCGGCTTCATCCGTACCGCCTCACATTCCCGCCACGCTCAACGCGCGCAGCACGTTCTCAACCGCAAAGCCCAGATTTTCCTCGCTGTGCTCCTTGAGCACGGAGAAATCCTGAGGCAGTCGGTTGATGGGGAAAATAGCGGTGACACCCTCGCCGTAAGCCGCGTCAACATCGTAGTCTGCGCCGCCGACAATTGCAATGACGGGTTTATCCTGCTTTGCAGCGCGCCTTGCGACACCGATTACCACCTTGCCGCGCAGGCTCTGAGAGTCTATCTTGCCTTCGCCGGTGAAAATTATGTCCGCATCCGCGATGGCTTTGTCGAACTCGACGGTGTCGAGCACGGTCTCTATGCCCATCTGGAGACGCGAGCCGAAGAAGGCGACCATGCCCGCGCCCATTGCGCCGGCCGCGCCGGCGCCCGGCATATCCGCCACGTCGACGCCGACGTCGCGCTTTATGACCTCGGAGAGGTGCCTCAGGCCCTGATCGAGGAATTTGACCATTTCGGGGTCTGCGCCCTTCTGCGGCCCGAATATGTATGCCGCGCCGGTTTCGCCGTACATAGGGTTGTCTATGTCGCACATGGTGACTATCTCGACCTTGTCGAAGGCCGGGTTGCGCATGGACATGTCTATGCGCTCAATGTCTTTGAGCGTGCCTCCGACGGGGACAAAGCTCTCGCCGGCGGCGTTGTAGAACTTAACTCCTGCCGCAGCAGCCGCGCCGCAGCCGCCGTCGTTCGTGGCGCTGCCGCCCAGGCCTATTACAAGGCGCTTGGCCCCGCTGCGCGCCGCATCGGCCAGCAGCTCTCCAACGCCAAAGGTCGTGGTGCCGCGCGGGTCCTTGTGGTCGCCGACCATCGGCAGTCCGGCCGCAGCCGCCATTTCCAGCACGGCGGTCGCTCCGTTGTCTATAAGTCCGTAATAGCCGCTGCACTGCTCGAACCAGGGGCCGGTAACCTGCTTGGTAACCTTCTCGCCGCCGACAGCTGTGAGGAAGGCGTCAACGCTGCCCTCGCCGCCGTCTGCAACGGGTATCGACTGCACGGCGCAGCCGGGGAATATCTTCTCAATGCGCTCGGCCATCAGCTCGCAAACACGAGTCGAAGAAACAGTACCCTTAAACGAATCGGGTATGAGAACTGCCTTTTTCAATGCACAAGCCTCCAATCGCTTACAGTTTCTTATAAAAACTGCGCCGGCCCCGGCGGAGCCGGCGCATTGTAATTCAGAGCCGGTTATAGCAGTTCAGCACTCATATACCGCTCTGAACGGCTTTTACACTACCATGACGGAGACGCCGTCGGGGATAGCGAGAATAGAGCCGTCCTTCACGCCCTTGGCGGCGAGTATCTCGTCGGCCTTGGCAAGCGCCTCTTCCATGGAGTGAGCGGGAACCATGTGCAGGTCGGAGACCATATCGTCCGGAGCGTCGGAAACAAAGACGACGGTCGCGCGCATCAGCAGCCTGGCGAAAATCTGGCTCTGCCACTGGTCGATGATGGTTTCCGTGGGCGGGGTGGCGATGAACTTGTCCATCATGCGCTGGAGGTTCTTCTCGTCGCGGAAGGTCTCATAGAACACCTTGCCGCCGTGCCCGTCGTTGCACTTGCTGAGCATTATGATGACGCCGCCTTCCTTGACGGTGGCCTCGGCAGCGGTCATGCCCTTGACAGACTGGTATATGTTCTGGTCGAGAGGATAGCCGCCGTTGGTGGAGATAACGATGTCGCTCATCTTGGCGGGGACCTGGCACTGGCTGCTCAGGAACTCGCGGCCGACACGGTGGGCGAGGTCGACGTCGCCGGCGACGGCGTAGATTGGGGTCTTTTCACTGTCGTTGATGACGTTGACAACATAGGCCAGGCGCGCGGCGCGGGCGGCATAGAGCATGTCGTTGTGGATGGGGTTGCCGTCCACAATGCCGGTGCGGCTGTGCGGGTCGGCTATGAACGCGCCGTTGTGGTTGTAAACGACGGTCTTGCGGGAGGCGATGCCGGGCAGGATGCTCTTGCGTCCGCCGGAGAAGCCCGCGAAGAAGTGAGGCTCAATGAAGCCCTCGGCCACCAGAAGATCTGCCTCCGCGGCCAGCTTGTTGATGATGAGGTCGCCGCCGCTGGGCAGCTTGCCGAGATAGACGAGGTTGTCGGTGTCGTCGCAGTCGTGGACAACTATCTTCTCGTTCTTAACTATATCCTCGCCGAACTTGTTGACCAGCTCTTCCTCGGTGGTCGCACGGTGGCAGCCGGTGGAAATGAGCAGGGTGATGTCCGCGTCGGGGCTGCCCTTACGAATCTCCTCGAGCATCGGGGGGATTATGACCTTGCTGGGGACCGGGCGGGTGTGGTCGGAGCATATAACGACAACCTTCTTCTTGCCCTCTGCCATAACAGCCAGGGTCGGGGTTCCGATGGGGTTGGCCATGGCGGCGCGCACAAGCTCATCCGGGGTTCCGGCAGGCTTGTACTCATGCATGTGGCTCTCCATTACGCCGGCAAAACGGCTCTCGGGAATGTCGAGCTCCAGAAATTCTTTTCCATAGGGGAATTTTACGACTGGCATTATAATTTCCTCCTAAATCAATTCTTTATACAGGCACCGGGCCGGCTATAGCCGTCCGGTGCCATTAATTTAGCGGTAAATCAGCCTTTCGCGGCCTTCTTGGCCTCCACCTTGGCCCTTCTCTTAACCTCATACCTGTGCAGCAGGTTGACGAAGATGGGGCAGAGGATGGCGGTGACTATGCAGCTCGCAGCCATCTGAGCGGTAGCCGCAGTGACATAGGGGCTGAGCGAGGTATCGGCTGCAGCGACAGCTGCCGGAGTCCCGGCCGCATTGCCGGCGGTGGTGCCGATGGCGCCGCCGCATTCAGCGTGCTTGCTGCGGATGAGGCGCATAAGGAGATAGCCAGCGCCGCCGGTGAGGATGCAGCAGATGACGCCCAGCAGGATGCCGGAGAGGCCGGCGCTGATGAGCTGAGTGAAGTTGAGGCCCGCGCCGAGGGGGAACGCAAAGAACGGGATGAGGATGGTCGCGCCCGCTTCGGTGAACTTGCGGATGTCCTCGTCGAGGTTGCCGAGGATGCAGCCGACAACTATAGGGGCGACGCAGCCGACAAGAATCCAGCCGTCTATCTCCGCAATACCGGTGGCGCCCATGGCGACCATGGTGAGGAACGGTCCGTCATTGATGGAAAGAATGGAAACAGCACCGACGTCTGTCGCGTCACCGAACTCACCGGAGAGAGCGGCGTAGAGGCCGCCGTTGGAGTTGGTAATGGCGCCGATGAGGGCCAGCGGGGTGAGTCCCCAGATGCCCTCGGGTCCCCAGATGCTGTTGACCAGCCAGCCGAGGGCAGCGCCGATAAAGAACTTGATTGCGGTCAGGATTACGCCCTTGGCAAGAGGCACGCCGGCGGACTTGACGTTAATCTGCGCGCCGTTACAAAACAGGAACACAGCCAGGATAGGCATTGCGCCGCTCTTCCAGAGATAGGTGGTGAACGTGCTGTCGCCGCCTATCGTAATCAGGCCGGGTGCCCATGTGTTCAGTGCTGCGCCGAGCAGCAGAGGAATAACCATCAGGCCGCCCGGTATTTTCTTTACCGTTTGCAGAATCTTCATTCTCTTTTCCTCCTAACAGAGATAAATGATTTGCCTTTCGGCTGTAATTGGCCGGATTCCCCAGAATCCGTTTTTGCTGCTGTGTCTCACCTCCTGACGAGCTTTCCATAATTGCGGCAGAGATGCAGTCCTCGCCGGGAATTACACGTGGCCGTCCCGCTTACCGGTTACGTTGGGCGGCGGCGCCCCCTTCCGCGCCCGTTCAATTCGGGGCGCATATTCCCAGCTTCGGCCGCTCTCACACGGCAGCGCCGGATACAGTACGAGCGGGAGCAAAAAGCAAACCTTCTTATGCAAGCAGGCTTTATTCGCTCTTATAAAAGGCTATTTTTCCCTTTTTTACTGTAAAAGGCACATACACGGCCAAGCTTTCTGAAGCCAAGTATATTTTCTTTTTTTGCCGTTGTCAAGAATACAAACAAAGAAACTATGTATAACTTGCTCAAAAACGAAGTGTGCTTTCTCTCTTTTTTGTTCTAATCAAGTGCACAAGCGGTGCAAACCACATCATTTTGCACATGTTTATTACACCGTCGCTCATTCTTCCTGTTGCGCACATTTGGAGTTTACGTCCATTTTATCGCATCCCGATAATCCTGGTCAGCTTAAAAAATACTCATCTTACGTCATGCATATTGGGTAGGTAATGTCCTTTGTCGGAGGTCCGTCCGTCACTAATGCGCATGCCGGTTTTGTCCTTGATGTCCCTGAATGCACTGTATACGATTCTTAGCGTATACAGGCTTTTTGTTTATGCCTCAAATCCTTCTCCTGAGCTGTTTATCTGAGAGCTTTTCATCTTCAGGGCCGTTCTCGCGGCAGCGTTTCATCCGGCCTCCAAGTCCGCATAGGCAAAGATTCGCAGCGTCCGCCGCTCCTACAGGATATAGCCCGCACAGCGTCCTATTATCCTGTTCACACAGCCGCTCCCCTTTCATTTTTTCAGTCCTATGGTGCACTTTACCATCTCGTAAACCACATACACCGCCACAATCAATTCAGTAATCGGCATGGCGAACCAGATTGAGTCCGCTCCCGCCACCACAGGCAGCAGGTAAATCAGGATACCGCTGACGACGAAGCCGCGAGCAACGGACACGATGAAGGCGTTCTTCGGCTTCATAAGCGCCTGGAAGTAGTAGGTGGAGAAAATATTCAGGGGGAGCAGGATGAAAGAGACACAGTAGCAGCGTATTATCCCCGGGGCTATCTCCAGCACTTCAGGCGTCGGAGACATAAAGACGCGTATAAACATATTGGGGAACGCGAGGCTCAGAGCAGTCCAGAACACACTGAACACCGCCGCAGTTCCGAGGGCGTATTTGAGCGTCTGCCGGATTCTGTCCCCGTTGCCCGCACCGTAGTTTGTAGATATAATGGGCTGCGAGGCCTGGCCGACGCTGTATGTGCAGCACTGTGCCAAGGTGCTGACGTTGACAATGACACCGTAGACGGCAAGCGCGTCATTCCGCAGGTACTTCATAATCTGACGGTTGAAAAGTATGGTGAGGATGCCCATTGCCACGTCTATGAAGAAGGTCGAAAAACCGGTTACAGATATCTCTTTCAGCTTTTTGGGAAGGCGGGTTGGTTTTACAAGCTTGAGCGTATTTCTCTTAGTGAAGAAGTGCGCAAGCATGACTACGAAGGTGATGGTAGAACCGATTGCCGTGGCAAGCCCGACGCCGCAGGCGCCCATGTCGCAGGTGAACACGAAGAAGTAATCGCCGAATACGTTGAAAATGCCGCCTGCCAGGACGGTGCCCGTGGCGAGAGCCGGGTTTTTGTCGTTGCGCAGATATGCAGCAAGCATCTGGTTGAAGAGGAAGAGCGGAATCGCATACTTGATGGGAGCCACATACTCCAGGCCGAGGGTCAGGGTGTTGTCCTTTGCCCCGAACATGGTCAGCAGCTCTGTCGAAGAAGATAATCAGCATCCATATAATCGCCGCCAGAATGACGGAGCCTGTTACTGAAGCCGTGAAGTATTCGTTAGACTCCTTCTCCTGACCGCGCACGCGGCCTCGTATAGTGCTGAAAATTACGGAGCCGCCTATACCCATAAGCAGGCCGAAGCTGTAAATAATATTCCAGACCGGAGCCACGACTGCTTGTCACATCCTTTTTAAAATGAAAAAAGCCGGACAAGGTCAGACGTTCCAGTCTGTGCCTTATCCGGCTAATCATTTCTTACGAATGATTTGCCCTCCGAGCAAGCCCAGCAATGCTAACGCAACATATCTTGTATGTCAATAGCCAAATTGACCATTTCCCAGGCCATAATTTGCGTGCCGCGCGTCAATCCGCTGCTCTACAAAGCGGCTCCAAAACAGCGCTGAAATTAAAAAAGGAGGGATTTTTCCCTCCTTTTTGGTTTAATACAGTTTTGCGCCCGCGGGGATATTGTCGTCCAGGACGATGAGGTTCAGCCTCTCTTCGCCCTCCTCCTTGTGCAGCGCGGAGATTATCATGCCGCAGGAGTCTATTCCCATCATCTTGCGGGGCGGCAGGTTCGTGATGGCCAGCAGCGTCTTGCCAACAAGCGTTTCAGGCTCGTAGTAGTCGTGTATGCCGCTGAGTATGACGCGGTCCTCGCCGGAGCCGTCGTCCAGCGTGAACTTGAGCAGCTTCTTGCTCTTCTTGACGGCCTCGCACTCCTTGACCTTGACCACGCGGAAGTCGCTCTTGCTGAAGGTCTCAAAGTCCACAAAGTCGGCGAAGAGCGGTTCCACCTCGGCCTTGGACAAGTCGACGTGCACCTTAGGCTGCACCGTCTCTGCCGTCTCTGCCGGGGCTGCGGGTGCGGAGTCCTGCCTGTCGCGCTCAAGCGGCTTCATCGTGGGGAACAATATGACGTCCCTTATAGAGTCGCTGCCGGTGAGGAGCATGGCGCAGCGGTCTATGCCGATGCCCAGTCCGCCCGTGGGAGGCATACCGTACTCCAGGGCGTTGATGTAGTCGTAGTCCATCATGCCGGCCTCGTCGTCGCCCTTGGCGCGTAGCTCGACCTGCTTGAGGAAGCGCTCCTTCTGGTCGATGGGGTCGTTCAGCTCGCTGAAGGCGTTGCCCATCTCGCTGCGGCAGATGAACAGCTCGAAGCGCTCGGTGAGGCGCTTGTCCTTCGGGCTGCGCTTGGCCAGCGGGCTGACGTCGACCGGGTGCATGGTGATGAAGGTGGGCTGAACCATGTACTCCTCCACCTTCTGGTCGAAGCACTCGTAGAGGGCGTTGCCCCAGGTTGGCTCCTTGCCGTCCATGTCCACGCCCACGGACTTTGCGGCTGCGACAGCCTCGGCGTCGCTGTCGATGGCCATGAAGTCCACTCCCAGATACTTGTTGACGGCCTCGGCCATGGTCATGCGCGGCCAGCCGGGAGCCAGCGAGACGTGCTCGCCCTGCCAGTCTATCTCGTAGGTGCCGAGTATCTCCATCGCAGCGCCGCTGAGCAAGTCCTCAAAGAGGTCCATCATGTCGTTGAAGTCGGCGTAGGCCTGGTAGAGCTCGACGGTGGTGAACTCGGGGTTGTGGCGCGTGTCCATGCCCTCGTTGCGGAAGATGCGGCCGAGCTCGTACACGCGCTCTATGCCGCCGACGATAAGGCGCTTGAGCGGCAGCTCGGTGGCTATGCGCAGATACATGTCCATATCCAGCGTATTGTGGTGGGTTATAAAGGGCCTCGCCGTCGCGCCGCCGGAGATGGTGTTAAGCACCGGAGTCTCGACTTCCATGTATCCGCGGTTCTCCAGGAAACGGCGGACGTAGCTCACGAACCTGGAGCGTATCTCGAAGTTGCGTCGGCTCTCGTCGCTCATGATGAGGTCGACGTAGCGCTGGCGGTACTTGAGCTCCACGTTGGTCATGCCGTGGAACTTCTCGGGCAGCGGCCTGAGGCTCTTGGCCAGCAGAGTGACCTTCTCCGCGTGGACGCTTATCTCGCCGGTCTTGGTCTTGAAAACATAGCCCTCCACGCCGATGATGTCGCCGATATCGTAGCGGCGGAAGTCGGCAAACTCCTGCTCGCTGACCGCGTCGGCGCGCACATAAAGCTGTATCTGGCCGCGGTCGTCCTTGATGTGGCAGAAGATGGCCTTGCCCATACCGCGCTTGGACATGATGCGTCCGGCCACGGAGACATGCTGGTTCTCAAGCTTATCGTAGCCTTCCTTTATCTCGCTGGTCCAGGCCGTGCGCTTATAGCTTGTTATCTCAAAGGGGTCGCGCCCGGTCTTGCGCAGCTCATCGAGCTTTTCATGCCGGACGCGCAGAATCTCGCTGAGCTCCTGCCCGGCGTCGTTTACGTTGTTTCTGGTATCCCCGCTCATATGTCCCCGCTTTCTTTAGTCGTTGCTGACAGCAAGTATGGTGAAGCGCATCTCGCCCGCCGGGGCCTCAACGGTCACGGTCTCGCCCACGCGGTGGCCAAGGATGGCGCGGCCTATCGGGCTCTCGTCGGAGATGCGTCCCTGCATCGGGTTGGCCTCCTGGGAACCGACAATCTGGTACTCGATTTCGTCCTTCTCGTCCACGTCGAGCAGCTTGACATGGCTGCTGAGGCTGACGGTGTCGGCGTCCAGCTCGGTCTTTTCAATTATCTCGGCGTTCTCGATGAGCACCTTCATCTCGGCAATCTTCGAGTAGAGCTTGCCCTGCTCGGTCTTGGCCTCGTCGTACTCGCTGTTCTCGCTGAGGTCGCCGAAGCTGCGTGCCTCTTTTATGAGCTCGCTGACTTCCTTCTCGCGTACAGTCTCGAGGTAATTGAGCTCCTCGACAAGCGCGTCATAGCGCTCTTGGCTCATCTTATACTTGCTCTCGGCAGTCATTGCTATCTTCCTTCCGTAATTTATGCGGCGCATCCGCGCCGAATATTATAAGTTTGCTGTTATTGATTGTCAAGCGCTCATCAGAGCATCCATTGTACCGCGGATATAGCCGCGGAAAGCTGTGCGTCGCCGGTGGCGGTAAGCTCTACCTCCTGGTCGGGTATCAGTCCGCCCTGCTCCGCCAGATCTACGCCCAGAGGGGTCAGGTAGCGCGCCGTTGAAATGTGTATCGCGCTGCCGTCGGAAAGCTCCAGCGTCTGCTGGCTGCGGGATTTGCCCGTAGTGCGCGTGCCTATAATCTCGGCCCAGTTGTACTCCTGGAGCGCGGCCGCGAAAAACTCCGCCGCAGAATAGGTGTCGGCATTTACCAGCACCGCCATCGGCATATTCAGGCAGACACTGTCCGACTCCGTCGGCGTCTGGTTCCCGTCCTTGTCCACGCTGATGAATATAGTGCCGGACGGCAGCAGGTAGTCGAGCAGAGAGGTGAGCTCGCTCACCAGCCCGCCCGGGTTCGTGCGCACATCGAACACGAAACCCACCGCACCCTGGCTGAGCAGGTTCTCGATGGCATTTATCGCGGCATCTGCGGCCCCGGACTGGAAATTCAGTATCTGGACGTAGCCGATGTTGCCGCTCATCATTTCATAGCTGACTGGGTTTGTATAAACAACCGCGCAGTTTACGTTTAGCGTCGACTGGTTTCCGCTGGCGTTCTGTATAGTCAGCTGCACCGTCTCACCTATGTTTGCCTCTATAAAGCTGCGGGCATCACCGACAGTCATGCTGGTTATATCCGTGCCGTTTATGGCCAGTATGATATTCCCCGCTACGAGCCCCGCCGTATCCGCCGGGCTGTCGTCTGTAACGCCGGTTATTGCCAGGCCTCCGGTTTTGGCGTCCTTATCTATCTGTATGCCCAGCCCGACATATTGATTCTGACTGTAGAGCTTGTAAGCCTCATACTCGCTGGGGCTCATGTAATAGCTCCACTGGTCTCCCAGCGCCTCAACCATAGCGGCGAACGCGGCGCTGGACACAGCTTCCTCATCCACTGTGCCGACGTAATTCTCATCCAGCATGTTTTTTATCTCCAGGTATTTCATAGCCTGGTTGTAGTTCTCCTCGGAGCCTATCAGGTTGCGCTCGCGCTGCATGGTCAGTCCGTATGTCACGCCCACGCAGAGGATACATGCCAGTATAAGCACCCAGAACCTGATTTTTATGCCGAAAAAGGCTTTGGCGACATTTCCCAGTCGGTTTTTCACTTAATCGCCTCCTGTCCAGGGGTTAGATAAAACTTTGGCGCCGGCATGCACCGGCGCTCTCATGCGGGCGGCCAAAAGGCCGCCCGCACATATTTGTTACCTATCAGGCGTCCGGCGCGTATGTCAGGCCGGAGAAGTACTGTGTCGGGTCAACCGTACTGCCGGAGGCATTACGCACCTCGAAGTGGAGGTGCGGGCCGGTAGACCAGCCAGTGGAGCCGACATAGCCGATTGTCTGCCCCTGTGTCACGGTCTGTCCCGCGCTGACGGCCAGTGAGCTCATATGTGCATAGAGCGTATATGTGCCGTCGGAGTGGTATATCATGACATAGTTGCCGTAGGATGAGCTGTAGGTCGCGACGGTGACGGTGCCGCCGTCGGCAGCGAGCACGGTGGCTCCCTCATTTGCGCTGATGTCGATGCCGGAGTGGAAGCGCTCCGTACCGAATATGGGATGGATGCGGTTGCCGTATCCACTGGTTATGTAGGTGCTGGACGGGCAGGGCCAGACATAGGTGCCGGTGACGACGCTCGTGTCAGGGGGCGTTACCGTACCGGAGCCGCTGTCGGAGCCCGTGTCGCCGCTGTTGGAATCGCCGCCGGTACTTCCACCCTGCTGCTCATCCTTTGCAGCCTGCTCGGCCTCCCACATCTGCTGGGCTATCTCGTTCATCTGGGCGTTGAGCGACTGCTCGGCGGCCTCATTCGCAAGATATTCCTGCTGGGCCTGCTCTATATCCTCGTCGAGGTCGGCGATAAGGGCTACGGCCTCTTCTATCTGTGCCTCGAGCTCTGCCTTCTGGCTTTCAAGCTCATCCTGGGTGGTTCCCAGCTCTGCAAGCGTGGTCTCGTACTCGGCCTTGACGCGCTCGGTCTCCTGGCGCGAGGCCTTGTACTGCTCGAACAAGCGCTCGTCCGCGCTCATAATCTCACTTATATCGTCCATAGCAGACAGGAGCTGGCCGAGGCTGCGGCACTGGAAGAGTATATCCAGGTAGGTATAGCTGCCGTTCTCCTCCATGGCGCGCACACGCTTGCAATAGAGTTCGTACTGCTCCGCCTCTGCCTGCTGGGCATCCTCGAGCTCCGCGCTCTTCTGCTCCAGAAGGTTGTTATAGAGGTCAATCTGCTCGTTTATGAGCTCTATCTCCTCCATGGCGTACTGGTTCTGCTCGTCCAGCACGGCCTTCTTCTCAAGCACGGTTTCACGCTCGGCCATCAGCTCGTTAATGTTGGCCTGCATGTCCTCACGCTCAGCCTGGAGCTGCTCTTTCTGCTCTTCCAGGTCGTCTATCTGTTCCTGGAAGGATGAGTCCGCGGCAAGCACTCCCGCTGAGCCCATGACCGAAAGCATAAGCGACAGCACAAGAAGGAAGGCCATTACTATTGCGACTACTGAAATTACTGATTTTTTCATGCTGGAATCTCCTGGGGGTTCAAACCTTGAGGTAATTGCGGATGGCGCTTGAACCGCCGAACACGCCTACGAGTATGCCCACGCCGAGGAAGGCGATGAGCAGCGGCCACATAACTGCGCTGAAGGGTACAAGGGTAATCAGAGTGCTCGTGACGCCGCCCATTACTCTGTTGAGAAGGAGGGAATAGAGGCCCCACTCGATGATGAAGGCGAGCAGTCCTCCGAGTATGCCGAGCACAAGGCCCTCGACGATAAACGGGCATCGGATAAACCCGTTGGATGCGCCGACCATTCGCATGATGGCAATCTCCTCGCGCCTTGTGAAGGTCGCGAGCTTTATCGTGTTCGTCATGATGAAGAAGGACACGACGATGAGGATAATTATGAGCGCCAGTGACACGATGCTGACTATATTCCTGGCCGTGATGAAGCCCTGGGCGTAGTCGAGATGGGCGTTGACCTTGGCCACGCCGTCGACGTTCTCGAGATCCGCCTCGGTCTGGCTCATGAGGCTTATGTCCGTCAGCTGTATGATGTACCTGTGGCGGAAAACGCTCTCGTCCAGGCTGTCGAAGAGCTCGGGGTCGTAGTCCTCCTGGAAGTTCTCCATGGCCTCGGCGCGGCTCATGAACTGGGCGTCGGCCACGTTGGGCACCGCCTCGATAAGCGGCTCTATCGCCCTTGCCTCTTCCTCGGTGAGGTTTTCGTCTATAAAGGCCACGACCTCGTTCTCACTCTCTAGGTCGGCAATCATCTCGTTTATGTTCACGACGAGCAGCCCGAAGGAGCCCATGATAATCAGGCAGGCCATGGTTATCGTGACCGTGGCGAAGCTCATCAGCCCATGGCTGAAAATGCCGGTGAAACCGGACTTTATCAGATAACCGAGTCTATTCAATCTCATAGCTGTAATACCCGTCCATTCCGTCGCTGATTATCTTGCCGTTGTCTATCGCCACAACGCGCTTTGAGAAGGCGTTGACCAGCTCCTTCTCGTGCGTGACGACAAGCAGCGTCGTCCCCAGCTCGTTAATCTTCTCGAGCAGCAGCATGAGCTCCAGGCTGCGCACCGGGTCGAGGTTGCCGGTGGGCTCGTCCGCTATTATCATGCGCGGCGCGTTGACCAGCGCGCGGGCGATAGCCACACGCTGCTGTTCGCCGCCCGAGAGCTCCTGCGGGAAGCGCTTCTCGCGCCCCTTGAGCCCGACGAGCTCGAGCACATACGGCACGCGCTCCTTTATCGCGGAGTTTGACGCGCCCACGACGCGCATGGCGAAGGCCACGTTGTCGTACACGGTCATCTTGTCGATAAGTCGGAAGTCCTGGAATATGACGCCCAGCGTGCGCCTGAGGAAGGGCAGCTTGCGCCGCTTTATCCGCATCATGTCGAAGCCGTTGACGGTTATCTCACCGCTTTGTGCGTGGACTTCACCGGTGAGCAGCTTGATTATTGTGGTTTTGCCGGAGCCGGACGGCCCGACCAGAAACACGAATTCCCCGTCGTTGATTTCAAGGTCAACGCCGTGAAGGGCCTCCGTGCCGCTGCTGTCATAGACCATCCTGACAGAGTTCATCTGAACCATGGGTAACTTTCCTCCGTTCGCTTATCGGCAGTCAGAGAGAGCCTTTTGAAGCGGGCGCCGGCGCGCGCCGGTGCCCGCTGAAGGTCAGAATCTCGCGGAGTTCTGGCTGTCGAGGTATTTTTTGACCATCATCGCGACCTTGAACACTATGGCGTGGTCGAATTCACGCAAATCAAGGCCGGTCAGCTTCTTTATCTTCTCGAGGCGGTACACGAGCGTATTGCGGTGTACATAGAGCTTGCGGCTCGTCTCGGAGACGTTGAGGTTGTTCTCGAAGAACTTGTTAATCGTCTCGAGCGTGTCCTCGTCGAGGGTTTCAATGGGGTTCTTCTTGAACACCTCGGAGAGGAACATCTCGCACAGCGTGGTGGGCAGCTGATAGATGATGCGGCCGATGCCGAGGTTCTCATAGCTGATAATGGTCTTTTCGGTGTCGAACACCTTGCCTACTTCGATTGCGACCTGGGCCTCCTTATAGCGGTCGGCCAGCTCGCGCAGGTGATAGGCCGTTCCGCCGATGCCTATCACCGTCTTAACTCCCAGCTCATTCTTTACTGCCTGCTCAATCTGGCTTGCGACTCCATATACGTCGTCGTGGCCGGCATCGCCGGTCAGCTCGCGTATAACGACTATATCGGTCTCTGTGACGGACAGGACGAAGTCGCGCTGACGGTCCGGGAACAGGTTCTGCACCACCTCAAGCGCGGCAACATCGGAGTGCTCAATCTGACGTATAAGGTAGACCACGCGCGGCACGTCAGTTACGAAATGCAGCTCCTTGGCGCGCACATATACGTCCCCGGGCAGGATGTTGTCGGAGATGATGTTCTTGACGAATGTAGCCTTGTTGTGCTTCTCCTCGTAGTTTATCCTGGCCTCGCTCATCGCAACGGAGGCGAGGATGCAGACGCTGCGGGCAGCCTCGTCGTGCCCGGAAACAAACACAGCATAGTCGAAGCGGGAGCCGACGACGCCGAGCAGCTTATACGTCCTGACGTTGGACGTAAACAACTGCTCCGCGTCCTCCCCGAGAGCTACCTGCATGTCGTCCAGGTGAGAGCCTATCATTGACAGCTCGCTGCAGGCTATGACAAAGCCCTGCTCATCTACGACGCCGATGCACCTGTCCGTGGCTTCCTTCATCTGTATTATGACGCTCTGAAATACCCTGCTTGACATTTTTTATCCTCCCTGTTTTCATTGCATGGCGGCCCACCCGTGCGCTGCGCCTCTCCCAAACGCGCCCGCATCGGGCTTTGGTTATTATAGACAAGAGTGCTCAATCATGCGTATAACATGATAATACAGATATGTGCAAATTTCAATAGAAAAATGTGAGCTTTTTGTGAACATTTGAAATTGGTATAGTTAAAAGGCACAAATACAGGGCGATATAATCTTACGATGAGCTGAAAACCAGGCCGGTTTCAAATTGACGAAGTTCCCTGAAGCCTCCGGGGCCAAGGCTTTCGTCCAGCGTGAGCGCTCCAACCTGCACCCTCCTCAGGGCAAGCACATTTTTCCCCCTGGATGCCAGCATGCGCTTGACCTGGTGATATTTCCCCTCGGACACCTGTACGCGGCACCGGCAGCCCTCCAGGGGCTCCAGTACAGCCGGCAGGCACTTCGTACCGTCGGCCAGTACCAGGCCCTCTGAAAAGGCCCTGACGTCCTCAGCGTCCACCGGAAGGGCCGTATCGGCAATATACGTCTTGACGACGCCGTGCTTGGGAGATATGACACGGTGGGCAAAGTCGCCGTCGTTGGTCAGCAGAAGCAGGCCTGTAGTGTCCTTATCCAGCCGGCCGACCGGGAACAGTCCGAGCGCACGCAGCTCTTTGGGCAGCAGCTCGAGCACAGTGCTCTGGCTCTTGTCGTCTGTTGCGCTCAGCACACCGGCGGGCTTGTCCATCATAAAATAGCGAAACTCCGAGCAGTTTATCTCCGCGCCGTCCACGGTTATAACCGCACCGTCCGGGACATGGGCCTCGGGCCTGCACAAAACCTCGCCCGCAGCGGTAACGCGTCCCGCGCGGACAAGGCTGCGTGCCTCGCTGCGGCTGTAGAGCCCGCTTTGCGCTAGCAGCTTGTCGAGTCTTGCCATTGTAAAACTCCTTGTAATAATTCACTGCCCCGGCGAATACCATTCACCGGGAGGGATGTCCTGTGACAGGTGAGAAGAAGCTCACGAGAAGAGGCGCCGTTTTCATCATACTGGGCGCTGCTGTAATACTCGCCGCCATTGTGCTGCTGTGCTCAGAGCCTGAGGGCTCCGGCCTGGACAGCACCGAGGCGAGAGTAGAATACCTCTCGGGCTTCGGCTGGGAGGTTGACCCCGAGAGCGAGACAGCACGCGAGATAGTCCTGCCGGAGGACATAAGCGGCGTCATCGCACAGTACAACGTGCTGCAAAAGCAGCAGGGCTTCGACCTGGAGCCCTACGCCGGAAAAACGATTGAAAGCTATACATACGAGCTGAAGAGCTACCCAAACGGCGAAGAAAACGTCATAGCTCAGCTCTTCATATACAACGGCAGGGCAATTGCAGGCGACATTCATTCCGCCTCGCTCGGCGGCTTCATGCACGGGCTGCAAAAGGACGGCGTAAACTAGTACCCCGAACCTATATGCAGCATTTAAAGCCCTTATGGCGCAAGTCACAATCCATACAGCGTCAATCAAAAAGGCCCGGCTTACGCCGAGCCTTTACATTTCGTATCTATCGAGACGGGGCGTTGCCTCAGCTCGATACCTCATCTTGCGCCGCAGCGACGCTACCGCCGCGCCGTTAGGTTTCCGTCGAGACAGTAGTCTCGACGGAAAAGGAGGAACGACGAAGTGACTGAGCTTTCCCGTCTGCGGGGGAAGCGAGAGATAGGCAGTCCGCGACGACGCTCGAGGGGGGTATCCCGGGATTTATGCCGGGTATCTAGGGGGGAAGATTTTCCCCCCTAGAGATTTATTACTCGTTGATGGCAATAACAACACCGGAGCCAACGGTACGGCCGCCCTCGCGGATAGCGAAGCGAAGGCCGTTCTCAATGGCGATGGGGGTGATCAGCTCGACGTCCATGTCGACGTTGTCGCCGGGCATGCACATCTCAACGCCCTCGGGCAGGGAGATGACACCGGTGACGTCGGTGGTACGGAAGTAGAACTGGGGACGATAGTTGTTGAAGAACGGGGTGTGACGGCCGCCCTCATCCTTGCTCAGGACGTAGACCTGGCCCTTGAACTTGGTGTGGGGGTGGATGCTCTTCGGAGCAGCGAGAACCTGGCCGCGCTCGACGTCCTTCTTCGCGATGCCGCGGAGCAGGGTGCCAACGTTGTCGCCGGCCTCGGCGAACTCGAGGGTCTTGTGGAACATCTCGGTGCCGGTAACGACGGTCTCCTGGGTGGGCTTGATGCCGACGATCTCAACCTTGTCGCCGACCTTGACGCGGCCACGCTCGACACGGCCGGTGGTAACGGTGCCGCGGCCGGTGATGGTGAAGACGTCCTCGATGGGCATCAGGAAGGGCTGGTCAGCCTTGCGCTCGGGGGTCTCAATCCAGGTGTCGACAGCGTCCATGAGCTCCCAGATGCACTGGTACTCGGGGGCGTGAGGATCGGTGCTGTTGCTCTCGAGAACCTTCAGAGCGGAGCCCTTGATGATCGGGGTGTCGTCGCCGGGGAACTCGTACTTGTCGAGCAGCTCGCGGACTTCCATCTCGACGAGCTCGAGCAGCTCGGGATCGTCGACCTGGTCGCACTTGTTCAGGAAGACGACTATATAAGGAACGTTAACCTGACGGGCGAGCAGGAGGTGCTCACGGGTCTGGGCCATGGGGCCGTCGGAGGCGGCGATGACGAGGATAGCGCCGTCCATCTGAGCAGCGCCGGTGATCATGTTCTTGATGTAGTCGGCGTGGCCCGGGCAGTCGACGTGGGCGTAGTGACGGCCCTGGATCTGCTCGCCGTTCAGGCCGGTGCGGTCATCGGTCTGGTACTCGACGTGAGCGGTGTTGATTGTGATGCCGCGGGCGCGCTCCTCGGGAGCCTTGTCGATCTGATCGTATGCGGTGTACTCGGCAGCGCCCTCGTCAGCCATGTGCAGGACCTTGGTGATAGCGGCAGTCAGGGTAGTCTTGCCGTGGTCTATGTGGCCGATGGTGCCAATGTTGACGTGGGGCTTGGTGCGGTTAAACATCTGCTTTGCCATTTTGATATCCTCCTTAGTAATCGATGGATTATCTGGTTTACTTAGAATTTATCGTAAGCGAGGCTCAGCCCCGGTTTCCGATAATCTTCTCCTGCAGGCTCTTGGGGAGCTCTACGAAGTGGCTGGGCTCCATGCTGTAGTTCGCGCGGCCCTGCGTCTTGCTGCGCAGGTCGGTGGCGTAACCAAACATGGTGCTGAGGGGCACGTTGGCGGTCACTATTGCGGCGCCGTTGCGGATATCCGTTCCGGCTACCTGGCCGCGCCTGGCGTTGATGTCGCCGACGACAGTGCCCATGTACTCCTCGGGAGCGGTTACGGTGACCTTCATGATGGGCTCGAGCAGCGTCGGGCCGGCCTTGGCCATGGCCTCCTTGAAGGCCATGCTGCCGCATATCCTGAACGCGTTCTCGCTCGAGTCGACCTCGTGGAAGGAGCCGTCTATGAGGGTGGCCTTCACGTCGACAACCTGATAGCCGCCGAGTATGCCGGCCTGCATAGCTCCCTGGATACCCTGATCCACGCAGGGGATATATTCCTTCGGTATCGCGCCGCCGTGGATGTCGTCGATGAACTCATAGCCCTTGCCGGACTCGTTGGGCTCAATCGTGAGCTTGACGTGCGCGAACTGGCCGCGGCCGCCGGTCTGGCGCACGAAGCGCGTGTCGACGGTGGCGGGCTTGGTGATGGTCTCCTTGTAGGAGACCTGGGGTTTACCGACGTTGGCCTCGACCTTGAACTCACGCAGCAGCCTGTCGACTATAATCTCCAGGTGCAGCTCGCCCATGCCGGCGATGATGGTCTGGCCGGTCTCTTCGTCGGTGTAGGTCTTGAATGTCGGGTCTTCCTCGGCCAGCTTGGCGAGGGCTATCGACATCTTCTCCTGGCCGGCCTTGGTCTTGGGCTCAATGGCGACTCGGATAACGGGATCGGGGAACTCCATGTTCTCGAGCACGATCTGGTTCTTGTCGTCGCAGAGCGTGTCGCCGGTGGTGGTGTTCTTCAGGCCCACGGCGGCGGCGATATCGCCGGAATACGCAGTCTGCAGGTCCTCGCGGTGGTTGGCGTGCATCAGCAGGATGCGGCCGAGCCTCTCGCGCTGGCCCTTGGTCGCGTTGATAACGGTTTCGCCGGCGTTAATGGTACCGGAATAGACGCGGAAGAACGCGAGCTTGCCGACGTAGGGGTCGGTCATAATCTTGAAGGCCAGGGCCGAGAACGGGGCCTCGTCGCTGGCGGGGCGCTCCTCGGTCTCGCCGGTCTTGGGGTTTACGCCCTCAACCGGTGGGATGTCCAGCGGGCTGGGCAGATAGTCGACGATGGCGTCGAGCAGCTTCTGCACGCCCTTGTTCTTGTAGGATGTGCCGCAGACGACTGGCACCATATTGACCGCGACGGTGGCGCGGCGGATAGCGGCGCGAATCTTGTCGGTGGGCACTTCTTCGCCTTCGAGGTACATCTCCATGATCTCGTCGTCGAAATCGCTGACCGCCTCCAGCAGCTGGGTGCGGTACTGCTCGGCGAGGTCACGCATGTCCTCGGGGATCTCCTCAACGCGCATATCCTTGCCCAGGTCGTCGTAGTAGATATCGGCCTTCATCTCGACGAGGTCGATTATACCGCGAAAATCGGCTTCCTTGCCTATGGGCAGCTGGATGGGGACCGCGTTCGCCTTGAGGCGGTCGTGGACCATGTCAATCACGTTGTAGAAGTCCGCGCCCATGATGTCCATCTTGTTGACATAGATGATACGCGGGACGTTGTAGTGGTCGGCCTGGCGCCAGACAGTCTCGCTCTGCGGCTCGACGCCGCCCTTGGCGCAGAGAACCGTCACACAGCCGTCGAGGACACGCAGGCTGCGCTCGACCTCAACGGTGAAGTCGACGTGGCCCGGGGTGTCTATTATGTTCAGGCGGCAGCCGCGCCAGTGACAAGTCGTGGCGGCGGAGGTGATGGTGATGCCACGCTCCTGCTCCTGCTCCATCCAGTCCATGGTGGCGGTGCCCTCGTGGGTCTCGCCAATCTTGTAGTTAACGCCGGTGTAGAACAGGATACGTTCAGTCGTCGTGGTTTTGCCCGCGTCAATGTGGGCCATTATTCCGATGTTTCTAGTGTTCTCCAGTGAATACTCTCTGGGCATATGATTGCTACGCTCCTAAACCTAACTTCTTTCTCTTACCACCTGAAATGCGCAAAGGCCTTGTTGCTCTCGGCCATCTTGTGGGTATCCTCACGGCGCTTAACGGCGGCGCCGGTGTTGTTGCAGGCATCCATGATCTCGCCGGCGAGGCGCTCTTTCATGGTCTTTTCGCCGCGCTTGCGGGCGAACATGGTCAGCCAGCGCAGGCCGAGAGTCTGACGGCGCTCGGGACGGACCTCGATAGGCACCTGATAGGTCGCGCCGCCGACGCGGCGGGCCTTAACCTCCAGGCTGGGCATGATGTTGTTCATGGCCTCGGTGAACGCCTCGAGCGGGTCCTTGCCGCTCTTTTCCTTTATAATGTCAAACGCATCGTACACGACCTTCTGTGCGACGCCCTTCTTGCCGTCCAGCATGATGCTGTTGATGAGCTTGGTCACCAACACGCTGTTGTACACCGGATCAGGCAGGATCTCTCTCTTGGGAACGTTACCTCTTCTGGGCACTATACTTCCCTCCTTCATTAAAAAATGACTTCATCGGTACTCGAGGGGCGGTCTGTCCCCCCGCTGCGCCCAGCGGTCTGAGCGATACGCTGTAATATCAATCAAACAGCTTGGGCTGGCCAGGCAGAATTACTTCTTACCGGCCTTGGGACGCTTGGCGCCGTACTTGCTGCGGCCCTGCATACGTCCGGAGACGCCCTGGGTGTCCAGAGTGCCGCGAATGATGTGGTAACGCACACCAGGCAGGTCCTTGACACGGCCGCCGCGAATCATAACGACGGAGTGCTCCTGCAGGTTGTGGCCGACACCGGGGATATAGGCGGTCACTTCGTAGCCGTTGGTGAGGCGCACACGGGCAATCTTACGCAGAGCGGAGTTCGGCTTCTTAGGAGTCGAAGTACGCACAGCGGTGCACACGCCGCGCTTCTGGGGGCTGGACAGATTGGTCTCGCAGTTCTTGAGGGTGTTCAGGCCCTTCTGCATGGCGGGGGACGTGCTCTTGTAGGTCACCTGTTCCCTGCCCTTCCTGACGAGCTGGTTAAAAGTCGGCAAAACAGCATTTCCTCCTTTCGTGGGAAAAATATTGTCTCTCCCGCGCGAAAACACAGCCATTTGCGCGCGAAATCCGCCACGGGCATAATTATACCCGGGCGGAATAAGATTCTAGCATGTTTCACAAAAATAGTCAAGAATTTTTTACGGATAAAAACTGCAAAATTCCTGTTAACTCGCAGTATCCTCAATCCTTTGCGTCGCCGCGGCGGCCTTCCCGTCTTTAAATCCGGCCTGGGACGTGCGAATAGGCTTCACGCTCAGCGCTGCCGGCATACACTCGGTTCCGGAATTGCATGGCGCGCCGGGTCCGGCTCAGGTCATGAAGCGCTCGATGGCGTTTTCAAGCTGCTCCAGAGCGCCGGTATCACCGTGCTCTGATGCGTCGGTTATGCAGTGCTCTATGTGGTCTTTGAGTATGACCTTGGCCGTGTTGTTCAGGGCCGAGCGCACGGCGGCCAGCTGTATGAGCACCTCGGTGCAGTCCCGGCCGTCCTCGACCATCCTTTTGACGCTCTCCAGGTGGCCGATAGCGCGGCTCAGCCGGTTCAGGACGGCCTTTGTCTGGGTGTGAGGATGCGCGTGCGTGTGGGTAATCTCCGTGCCGTCCGGCAGGGTGTGGGTGTGTTCGGACAAAGCCATCGCCTCCTTCCGGCAATTTTATGTCCTGTACGAGCTTTTGTCAAGCAAGTGTACACGCCTCGCGCGAATATAATGCACTATCATGCGAAAGGTGGTGCCGAAATGTTAACTGGGGCGTACTTATTGCTGCTCACGGGGGCCTTTCTGATGCTGCGGCTCTCCCCGCCCTCGGGCAGCTTTCCCCGGCCCCTGCCCGCCAGTGAGGAGCAAGAGCTTGCGGAGCGGGCCATGAACGGGGACTTGGAGGCCAGGAACCGGCTCATAGAGCACAACCTCCGGCTGGTTGCGCACATAATTAAAAAGTACTACACCTCCGCCGAGGACGCCGACGACCTAATATCTATCGGGACCATAGGCCTCATAAAAGGGGTAAACACATACAGCCCCGGGCGCGGTGTGAGGCTTGCCACATACGCCTCGCGCTGCATTGAAAACGAGCTGCTGATGTACTTCCGCTCCCTTAAGAAGTTCAGCGGCGACGTCTCGCTCTCCGAAGCGCTCGACACGGACGCCGAGGGCAACAGCCTGTCGCTGATTGACGTCCTGGCCGAGGACGAGGATTTGGCCGAGCGTGTCAGCCTGAGCGACGAGTGCCGCAGGGTGCGTGAGTGCGTGGAGTGCGTGCTGCCGCCCCGGGAGGCGGAAGTCATCCGCCTTCGCTACGGCCTGAACGGCGCCAAACCGCTGACTCAGCGCGACACCGCCGCCCGGCTGGGCATATCCCGCAGCTATGTATCCCGCATTGAAAAGCGCGCGCTCGCCAGACTTCGTGAAGCGTTGGACGGCTGATTACGGATAATATCCCGCCTTACTGGAAAGACTAGGTGTACTTTCCGGTAAAGGGGACGAGAACACTTGCAGGGCAAGGTAGAGATATGCGGCGTCAACACATCCAAGCTGCCGGTACTCAAAAACGAGGAGACCCGCCGGCTGCTCGAAAAAGCCCGCGCCGGCGACGCTGCGGCCAGGGAAAAGCTCATAGGCGGCAACCTCCGGCTGGTGCTGTCGGTGATACAGAAGTTTACGAACAGAGGCGAGAACGTAGACGACCTCTTCCAGGTCGGCTGCATAGGCCTCATCAAGGCCATAGACCACTTTGACACCAGCCAGAATGTGCGCTTTTCCACCTACGGCGTGCCGATGATAGCCGGCGAGATACGCCGCTACCTGCGAGACAACAGCTCCGTGCGCGTCTCGCGCTCCATGCGCGACACGGCCTACCGCGCGCTGCAGGCCCGGGAAAAGCTCACGGCCATGTCCGGGCGCACCCCGACACCGGAGGAGATAGCCCGGGAAATAGGGGTAAAGCGCGAGGATGTGGTGTTCGCGATGGACGCCATTTCCGACCCCGTCTCGCTCTCCGAGCCGGTGTACGCCGACTCCGGCGAGAGCATATCCGTAATGGACCAGATACGCGACACGCGCGAGACCCCGGAGAGCTGGCTGGAGCGCCTGGCCCTCACCGACGCCATTTCCGCGCTGGACGAGAGGGAAAAGCGCATTCTCGCCCTGCGCTACTATGATGGCAAGACGCAGATGGAGGTCGCCCGGGAGATACACATCTCCCAGGCCCAAGTCTCGCGCCTTGAGAAAAACGCAATAGCGCAGATAAAAAAGAGCATGTTCGCCCAATAATAAGGGGGATGGCAAGTTGCGGCTTGTCATCCCCCACTTTTGGTGGTATAATATGTTGCTAAGTGTATCCGTCCCCCACAGGCGCCGGAACTCACGAACGGAAGGAGGCGGCGATAATGCGTCAGAGCAAACGGATATTATCCGCTTTTGCCTTTACACTTCTCACGATATTCCTGCTGCTGGTCGTGGCATCCCGCTCCTCTGAGGCGGCCACCGCAGACGACAATGTAAATATAGACGCCGGTCTCTCCATAACCCAGCCCGAGGCCACGGATCGCGGCACCCTGCCCGGAAGCAAGCCGGAGCAGGCCGACCGCACCGAGACAAAGCCGGATATAGACATAAGCTCCTGGGAGTACATACTCGCCGGTCCGGATAACAACATCGGCTCCTACACACCATACGTCGTCGCCATAGAAAATACTGCCCAGTATTTTGACGAGCGCGCCGTCGGGGCCCTGACCGACTTTCTGAACGCGGCGCGCAGCGCAGGGTATTCCCCCTATATAATGGCGGCTTACCGCAGCTATTCCTCGCAGAACTACATATATAACGGCAGGGCCAGCCAGATTGCCTGGCCCGACTATCCCTCCGAGGAGGATTACGCGGAGGCGGCGAAGGCCGTATCCCCTCCAGGTGAAAGCGACCACCAGACGGGCCTGGGCGTCGACATCACCGACCGTTATTACAGCTCGCTCGACGCCTCGCAGATGGATCAGACCTTCCTGCTCTGGCTTCGCGAGAACTGCGCACAGTACGGTTTTATACTGCGCTACCCCTCCGGCAAGGAGGCCATCACCGGACGCTCCGAGGCCTGGCACTTCAGGTATGTCGGCATAGAGGCCGCGCGGTACATCATGGACAACAACCTCTGCCTTGAGCAATTTGTGGCCCTGTATGAATAATCTAGGGAAAAACGCCTCACCCCATTTCCGCATCGCGCCGGAAATGGGGTGAGGTTTGCTAAGGCCTCAGATGACCATGGCTCCGTCCACGCCGAGTATCTGGCCCGTGACGTAGCCGCCGTCCTCTCCCGCCAGGAAGCAGACCGCGCGGGCTATGTCCTCAGGCGCGCCCAGGCGTCCAAGGTATATGTTCTCAACCATACCGGCCTTTTCCTCTGCCGTGAAGCAGCTGAGCATATCCGTATCCACGGCGCCGGGCGCCACGGCGTTCACCCTTATGCCGCTTGGGCCGAGCTCCTTGGCCAGGCCCTTCACGAAAGCGATAATTCCGCCCTTGGTGGCCGAGTACGCCGTCTCGCAGGAGCCTCCGTACACGCCTAGCACACTGGACACGCACACAATGCTGCCCGCCTTTCGCCTGACCATGTACGGTATCGCCGCACGGCAGCAGTTGAAAACGCCGCCGAGGTTCACGTCCACTATCCTGCGCCATTCGCTGTCGGTCATGTCGCTGATAAGGCCGCTCCAGGCTATGCCTGCGTTGCAGACAAGCAGGTCCACGCCGCCTGTACGCTCGAACATTGCCTTGACCTGCGCGCTGTCGGACACGTCGCAGCGCACCGCCTCAGTGCCGAGCTCGGCGGCCAGGGCTTCGCCCTGCTCGCGGCTGTTGAGATAGTTTACGGTCACACGCCAGCCCTTTTCCGCGAGGGCGCGCGCAGTCGCCGCGCCGATGCCGCGGGACGAGCCGGTGACCAAAGCTTTTTTCATAATATCACCACTTAACGCATATGTTGAGTACGCAGGCTGTCCTGAGCATGCGCAGGCAGTAGTATAACACATTTATGCGCCCCGTGGAAGGTGGTGAGGCATGATTAACGGCACCAAACAGGATTTGAAGCTGCTGCGCGGCTGGATAATAGCTTCCGCCGCAGCGCTTGCCGCCGCACTGGGAATCGTAGTATACTGTATATTAAGCGGGCAGTTCGACTTTGAGCCCATCGTCCGTCCCACACCGACCGGCGACGGTATTACATATGAGGAGAGCATTGAAGAGGCATGATTATCCGTCCCATTGCACATGTCAAAAGCGATTTTGGAAGCAAATTCGGCATCCCGCGCCAGAGCGGCGTAGTGCCGGAGCTGGTGAGCTATGTGGTGTTCGAGCCGGAATACCGCAGCCACGACGCGCTGCGCGGCCTTGAGGGCTTCGACTACATCTGGCTGATATGGGAGTTCTCAGCGAACAGGCAGGAGGGCTGGTCCCCCACCGTGCGCCCGCCGCGTCTCGGAGGCAACGTGAGGCAGGGCGTGTTCGCCACGCGCTCGCCCTACAGGCCGAACCCGCTGGGCCTCTCGAGCGTAAAGCTGGACGCCGTATTGGACACGCCCGACGGCCCCGTACTGCGCATACTCGGCGCAGACCTCATGGACGGCACGCCCGTTTACGACATCAAGCCCTATATCTCGCAGGACGTACACTCTGCGGCCCGCTTCGGCTTCGCCTCGGGAGACTGGGAGCGGCGCGTCGAGGCGGTAATACCGCCCGAGATGGCAGAACTCATCCCGCCGGAACGGCTGGAGGCCCTGCGCGGTGTACTCGAGCAGGACCCGCGCCCGGCATATCAGCACGACCCTGAACGCGTGTACGGCCTGGAATTTGCAGGCTGCAACGTGCGTTTCACAGTAAAAGACGGAGTGCTCACTGTCGTCGGCGTCGAAAGACACGACGGCTGAGAACACCGGAACATCCCTGGAGGCAGACTATGTACGACGAACTTACCAAAGAGGACATCAAGAAGATGGAGGAGGAGCTCGACTACCGCACCCGTGTGCTGAGGCCGCAGCTCATCGACGACGTAAAGGTTGCGCGCGGCTTCGGCGACCTCTCCGAGAACTTTGAATACAAGGCCGCAAAGCGCGAGAAGAACCGCAATGACTCTCGCGTGAGATACCTCGAGCACATGATTAAAACAGCGAAGGTCATCTCCGACGACAGCGCCCCCGACGTGGCGGGGCTCTACGACCACGTCACAATCCGCGCCGAGGACGACGACAGCGAGCGCGTGATAACCCTGGTCACCACCCTGCGCCAGAACGCGCCCGAGGGTCTGATAAGCAAGGAGAGCCCCGTCGGCAAAGCGGTCATGGGCCACAGGGCCGGCGACCGCGTCTACATCAAGCTCAGCGACGACGACGGCTATTGGCTCGACATACTGCGCGTCGAAAAGGGCTCCGACGACGGCAGCATCCCCATACGAGGCTATTGAAAATTCATTCCGCCGGACGTTTTGGCGTCCGGCGGGTTTCTTGCCGTCTTGCGTTTTGGATGGAGGCCTGTGGCCGGGACAAACAGAGGCTGTGGTTACGCTTAAATATTACCTGTATGTATGGCTGCACATACTTCATAGGTATTTGCAACCAACAAACGCATGCAGTATAATTGTCTCAACACCAATTTGGGAGGCCACAGCATGGTATACAGAGATTTCAAAGGTTTGAAGCTCAGCGGGCTGGGCATGGGCAATATGCGCCTGCCCGTCGTCGACGGCGATGACGGCAAGATTGACTATGCCGAAGCTGAGCGCATCATAGACTACGCATATGAGCACGGCGTGAACTACTTCGACACCGCCTACGCCTACCACAACGGCAGCAGCGAGCTCGCTGTACGCCAGGCACTGAGCAAGTACCCGCGCGAGAGCTACTATCTAGCGGACAAGTTCCCCGGCTACGACCTTGCGAACATGCCGAAGGTCAAGGAGATATTTGAAGAGCAGCTGCAAAAGTGCGGCGTCGACTACTTCGACTTCTATCTCTTCCACAACGTCTGCGAGCTGAACATAGAGGAGTACCTCGACCCCAAGTACGGTATCCTCGACTATCTGCTCGAGCAGAAGAAGCTCGGCCGCATCAAACACCTCGGCTTTTCATGTCACGGCGCTATGCCCGTGCTGAAGCGCTTCCTCGACGCCTACGGCGAGCACATGGAGTTCTGCCAGATTCAGCTCAACTACGTCGACTGGAGCCTTCAGCGCGCCGAGGAAAAGGTAAAGCTGCTCAACGAGCGCGGCATCCCCGTCTGGGTCATGGAGCCCGTGCGCGGCGGCCGCCTGGTCAGCCTGCCCGAGGAGGCCGAGGCCAATCTCAAGAGCCTGCGTCCCGACGAGAGCGTGGTCTCCTGGGCCTTCCGCTTCCTGCAGAGCGTCGAGGGCGTTACCATGGTCCTCTCCGGCATGAGCAGCATGCAGCAGGTAATGGACAACATCGCCACCTGGGAGAGCGACCGTCCGCTCAGCGCCGAGGAGTTTAAGGCCATCACCGACGTGGGCCGCTCGCTCTTTGCCAACGGCGCGCTGCCCTGCACCAGCTGCCACTACTGCGTGAGCCACTGCCCGATGGGCCTGGACATCCCGCACCTCATAAGCCTGTACAACGAGTACAGCTTCAGCGGCAAGGGCTTCATCACATCTATGAATATGCAGGTTCTGCCCGAGGACAAGCGCCCGAGCGCCTGCATAGGCTGCCACAGCTGCACCTCAGTCTGCCCGCAGCAGCTGCCTATTCCCGAGACCTTCGCAAAGTTCAGCGAGTCCCTCGGTCTCAGGAAGTAAAGCTGCGCCTCTCAGGCAGGCTACAGCTGCATAACTCATTTCACACAGCAAAACCCGGGGCCGTTGGCCCCGGGTTTTTGTTTTTATTCGACCGTTACAGTGCCGTCGGCCGCAACGGTTATGCTCATGCCGTCCTTGACGTAGTCCAGAAACTCGTCGCCGAGCTCGTCCACGACGGGCATGCTCGCGTCCGTCCAGACCTCCGCGAGGATTGCGCCGGAGGCGGCCAGCGAGTCTATGGTCTTGGAGAAGAGCATGCAGGCCGGCTGGTTGTTCGTGGCGCAGGCCGTGTAGAGGACCATGCCGCCCGTGGTAGAGCCGATGGTCTGCGGCAGGCAGAGCGCCGTGCCCTTCATGGGCTTCTTATAGAGGTCGGCGTTGTTCTGGTCGCCGCATTTGACGGACTTGTCGCCGAACATCATGGCCATCTGGAAGCTGGCCAACGTGTTGAAGCCGCCGTGCGACACCAGCGCGGGGGCGGTGCACTCGCCCGCGACTACCGGGCGTCCCTTGAATACCTTAGCCATTACTTCGCACCTCCCGTTATCTTCTCAAGCAGCTCGTCCTCGGTGTAATAGCGCGCGGTGGTGTAGGTGCGCAGCTTGTTGGAGCAAGTGATGACGGGCATCTTGCCGCTGAGCGGATTGTTCATATACATGAGCGGGCAGATGTAGCTGAGCACTACGCCGCAGCTCTCGAGCTGCTTGTACTCGGGCATCTCCTTGAATTTCTTCACGGTCGCGGGCGCGGCGGTCATGACGGTGGGAATCACGACCTTCTTCTGGCCGTTTGCCGCAAGCGCCGCAGATATGCGCCCCGTCCAGCTCTTGAGCTGGGCCAGTGTCAGGTGCGGGCAGCCTATAAAGCACAGCTTCGGTTTGGCGTTCAGGTCCTTCCACACCACGGGGTAACCAGCCTTCACGCGCTCGAGCTCCGCGTCGTCTATGACGTACACCGGCGCGCCCTCGCGGATAAGGCTCTCGCCCTGCTCCACGGCCTCGGGGGTGAGGTTGGCTATGTGGTAGAGGCCCACGGCGCCGTTAGATGCGGTGGCCGCGCCGAAGTCCTTGAGATAGGCGCAGACGTCGTCTGTGAGCTCCGTACCGAGCCACTTGTCCAGGCCCTTGACATACGGCACCTGCTCCATGACCTTCATGCCTATGGCGCTGCCGAGCAGCTGGGCCTCCGGCTTTTTGCTTGTGTTGACCTCGATTATCCAGTCGGCCTTGCGGCCGTCATCGGTGAGCAGGCCGAAGTGCGGCACATAGCCCACAATGCTGCCCATGAGCTCGAGCATGCCGGAGTTGCGGTTGCACCTCGCTCCCAAAACGCTGTTGGCGTACACAACCGCGCTGGACTCGGCCCAGGAGAGCACGTCGCCCTTTTTCGGCTTGTTGCCCACTTCGTCGAGATAACATGCGCAGGTGTAGGCGTCGGGTGACATGATGCCTAGCTTTTCGAGCTGCTTTTCATATCTGCCCTGCTGCGAGTACATGAAGTGCTTGAAGATGAGATCCTGCACGAAATTGCTCGGTACGTTCTTGTCGAGCGGCAGCGGGTCGGCGGAAAACTTCTGCTTGCTCAGCGCCCCGGCCTTGATGAGCTGGTCATAGAGGTCGTACACCGGCTTCATGACGCCGATGCCGAAGCTTATGACCGTGTGGCCGTATTCGCTCGTCACAGGCACCATCTTGTCTGCGCCGAAGGTCTCGCCGTACATGACGAGGCTCTTCATGACCTTGGCCATGACCTCGCCCTGCGACCCGTTGAGTATGTCCTGCTGCTCACGGGTGAGTTCCATATGCGTCACTCCTTTGTTTCAATGTCCGTCTTTCCAAGAGCCTCCAGAAGCTCTCGGTGTCTCTGCTCTTCGTCGTTTTTCGCGGAGCGTGCGCCAGCCACCGCCAGCATGGTTCCGACAATCAGGGCCATAATGCTGATCACCGTCATGAATTCGCTGTTGTGAAAACCGGCGAATACCAGCGCATATATGGCCGCCATCAGCAGCGCCAAGCCAATCCTGTAAGTGTACACTGAGTGCGTCCCCTTTCCCTCTATATGCGTTAAGTGTACCACTTAGCTATTGCACAGTCAACGCGCAAAAAGGCCGCCACGAGGGGCGGCCTTTGCTTGTTAGTATTGTGCTTCAGTTTTCCTGCCTGCCGTTATTCGCCTCTACCTCGTCGTCAGGGTTGTTGACAAGGCCGCCGCCGAATTCGGCGACCAGCGCCACGACAATGCCTATTGCCGCAAACAGCCCGCCCAGATAGAACATCAGCTCATGCTGGAGACCGACGACCGCACAGAAAATGCCAGCCATTATCATCGCAATACCAAAGATCATGTCCTTCATGTGTATTACCTCCTGACAATATAGCGGCTCTCGTCGCTTCCTGTGTTAAATATATCACCAGCTTGTCAAAAAGTCAACAATAAAAGCAATAAAAATTTCTGATGGCAAAAATGCATACAAAAAGGCACAGGAGACCGCATTTTCGGCCTCCTGTGCCTTAAAACACATATTCAGATTTACCAGCTCACCTGGAGTTGAAAATCTTGAAGATTGTATCATAGGGGTCCTCGTCATTACCGGCAGGAGCGGTGCTCGGCTGCTCGGGCGCCGGGGCGGCGGTAGACGGGGCGCTGGCGGCCTGCTGCTGGGCGGCAGTGTAGAGGCCGGTGCCGGAAGCGGCCTGCTTCGCGGCCTCCTCGGGAGTCTCGGGACGACCGTCCTCAAAGCCGGTTGCGATGACGATGACGCGGATCTCATCCTCGAGCGTGTTATCGAAGGTGGCGCCGAAGATGATGTTGGCGTCGGGATGCGCGGCCTCCTGCACGAGGTTGGCGGCGGCCTCGACGTCGTCAAGGCCCATGTCCTCGCTGCCGGTGACGTTGATGAGCACGCCGTGCGCGCCGTTTATGCTTGTCTCCATGAGCGGGCTGGAGACGGCCATCTTGGCGGCCTCCTCAGCCTTGCCCTTGCCGACTGCGTGACCCACGCCCATGTGGGCGAAGCCCGCGTCCTTCATAATGGTGGTGACGTCGGCGAAGTCGAGGTTGATGAAGCCGGTGTTCTTTATGAGGTCGGATATGCTTGTGACGGCCTGGCGAAGGACGTCGTCGGCTATCTCAAAGGCGTTGGCCAGAGTGACCTTCTGGTCGGTGGCGTACTTGAGGCGGTCATTGGGGATTATGAGCAGAGAATCCACCTTGCCCAGCAGGGACTTGATACCTGCCTCGGCCTGGTCCATGCGGCGCTTACCCTCGAACTTGAAGGGCTTGGTCACGACGCCGACGGTCAGTGCGCCCGCCTCGCGGGCAATCTCGGCAACTATCGGGGCCGCGCCGGTGCCGGTGCCGCCGCCCATACCGGCGGTTATGAACACCATATCCGCATCCTCGATGCTCTTTGCAATCTCGTTGCGGCTCTCCTCGGCGCTCTTCTTGCCCATGTCGGGGTCGGAACCGGCGCCCTGCCCGTGGGTGAGCTTCTCGCCTATCTGGATTTTCTGGTCGGCGTTGGACACGGCGAGGGCCTGCTTGTCCGTATTCACGGATATAAATTCTACGCCCTGGGTTCCGGATTTGACCATTCGGTTGACGACGTTGTTGCCGGCTCCGCCCACGCCCAGTACCTTGAGAGTTACGACATTCTCCGGTCCGGTTTCGGATTTATAAGACATATTCGGTGCCTCCCTGTTATCTTTTGAGACGCCGGGCGGTGTGTCCCGCCTCGTGCGCGTTTTATTTCTTCTTCTACTCATATTATATCTTTTCCCATGTCCGGTCAACTATTTTTTGTTTCCATAGAGTAAATTTCGGATAATTTTTCATTTCAGCCATAAACACGGACCCTTAGAACGGTGAAAATGTTACCTCTTCGCCGGCCGCGCTCACGTCCAGGGTGCCCCGGTCGGCGCTCGTGAGCTGGCTGAGCGCGCTCACGAGCTTGCCGAACTGGTAGTCAATGGTCTCGCTGCTGCCGAACTGCACCGTAAAACGCCCTTCAACCGAAATAACCGGAGCCGAGATGTCCGTCACGTCTACGTAGTCGACGGTACCGGCCATGCCCCGGCGCTGGACCTGGTCGAGTATTTCCGAGAGCGTCGTCACGACGGCGGCGTCGCCGCTGTGCTCCAGCGTGTTGTTTACGGACGGGTTCACCGGCGTGACGCCGATTATCCTTATGAGCTCCGAAGTCTCGGTCCTGTCGGCCTGGGTCAGCACCTTGCAGCTGCGGTCCATCACCCAGCGCTGGCCGTCCAGCTCTACCCAGGCCAAGGCCTGGCTCTCCGTTATCTCAATTATGACCGTGCCGGGCAGCTGCGTCGCAATCTCCACGCTCTCGACGTAGGGCAGCTTAGCCATGATTCCGCTGACAGCGGAGAAGCGGTTGACGAAGAAGAGGTTGTCGCCCTCTTCTATGCCGGCGGCCTGGATTATTTCATTGGCGGTATAGTGCGAGTTGCCGGTCACTTCTATAGTGCCGACCTGCAAAAATATACTCACAAGGAATATCAGTACGACGCAGGCGAGCAGGAATTTGGCCGGGCCTATAGCTGCCCTGCCTGCCGATATTCTCTTTCTGAGCGGACCCGTCTGCTTTGCCATCCTATCATCCTTCGTACTATTGCTCTTCCAAATGCACCTTTGCTCCCAGCTCGGTCAGGCGCTTGTCGAAACTCTCGTAGCCTCTGACCACATGGCCGGAGTCCAGTATATCCGTCTCGCCCTCGGCCGAGAGGGCCGCAATTATCAGCGCGGCGCCGCCCCGCAAATCAGTTGCGACGGTTGGAGCGGCGTGCAGGACATCCACGCCCGTCACCACGGCCACGCGCCCCTCGGTATGTATCCTGGCCCCCAGGCGCTGGAGCTCTTCCGTGAAACGGAAGCGGTTCAAAAACACGTTCTCGACGAACACGCTCGTGCCCTTTGCCTTGAGGCATGCGGCCAGCAGCAGCGGCTGGGCGTCCGTCGGGAAGCCGGGATACGGCCCTGTTATGACGGGCATCGGCGCCCGGAGGTTCCCCCCGGAGCGCAGCCGGACGCAGCTGCTGTTCGACATTATATCACATCCGCACTCGGAAAGCGAGTGCAACACAGTAGAAAAATGTCCGGGCACTACCCCGCGCAGCTCTATGTCCCCTCCTGCGGCGGCGCAGGCGCACAGCAGCGTCGAGGATACAATCCTGTCCGGCATAATCCGGTGGCCGACAGTAAACGGCTCCAAGCCGCGCCCGCGCACTCGCACAGTGGCGCTGCCCGCCCCCGTGACATCCGCGCCGAGCTTTTGCAGGAAGCTTTGAAGCTCGCTTATCTCCGGCTCCTTTGCCGCGTTCATTATCACCGTCTCGCCCTCTGCGGCGCATGCGGCCAGCATGGCGTTCTCCGTAGCTCCCACGCTCGGCATCGGCAGGGCTATCCCTGCGCCGTGCAGCCCGTCGGGCGCGGAGCATATGAGCTCGCCCCCGCGCTCGTCTATTTGAGCTCCAAGGGCCCTGAGAGCCATCAGGTGGAGGTCTATCGGCCTCGGACCCAGCTCGCATCCTCCGGGCATGCTGAGCTTTGCGCGGCCGCAGCGGGCCAGCAGTGCGCCGAGGAAGATAACCGAGCTTCTGAGCTCCCGCATGAGCCTGTGTGGTATCTCGCAGGCGGCCATGGCCCGCGAGTCTATGTACACCGCATCCCCTTCGCGCTCGACGGAGCAGCCGAGGCCGCGCAGTATGCGTATCGTCGTGTCAACGTCGCGCAGCTCGGGGACATTCAGCAGCTCCGTCTCACCCGGCGCGAGTACGCTCGCCGCCATTATCGGCAGCACGGCGTTCTTCGCGCCCTGGACGGTCACGCTGCCTGTGAGGCGGTTTCCGCCCTCAACGTGCCAAACACTCATTTTCTTTCCCCCATCAGCAGATTCATGCCATACTATGCGGGAAAGACGGATTTGGTTATCGTGAGGGCTCGCGGCTTTACTCTGCCGTCTTGCCTTCGGCAAGGCCGAGCACGATGCCGGCGATGCGCTTTGTCGCGTCGGGCAGGCCGAGCGCTCTCATCTTCACGCTCATGTCCTCGAGCGTCTCCGGGTGGTGCAGCAGCTCGCTCACCAGGCCGAGCAGGCTGTCGGCGGTGAATTCGGGCTCGAGCAGCAGCTTTGCGCCTCCGGCCTCGGAGAGGACGCGGGCGTTCTTCTCCTGGTGGTTGTTCGTCACATTCGGGCTGGGTATGAGCACAGCCGGCTTGCCCATAGCGGTCAGCTCGGCCAGCGTGCTCGCCCCCGCGCGGCACATGACGAGGTCGGCCGCCGCCATGACCAGCGGCATGTCGTAGATGTACTCGCGCACGTCCATACCGAGCTTCTCGTAGCCCGGCTTCTCGCGCTCCAGTGTCTCGGTCATCTTCTTGTACCAGGCTTTGCCCGTGGAGTGGATGAGCCCGAAGAAAGGGTTTGCGCAGGCCCTGACGATGAAGTCGGTCATTATCTCGTTCATGTGTCCCGCGCCGAGGCTGCCCCACACGCTGGCGACCAGCGGCTTGTCCTCGGGCAGTCCGAGGGCGCGGCGCGCCGCGAGCTTATCCGTGTTCAAAAACTCTCCGCGCACGGGCGTGCCGGTCACCACAACGCGCTCGGGGTGCTTGTAGTTCGCGCGGCTCTCCTCGAAGCCGACCATGATGGCGTCCACGCTGCCCTCAAGCATCTTGGTAGTGAGGCCCGGGACGGCGTTCGACTCGTGTACCGCCGTGGGTATGCCCAGCGCGTGGGCCGCCTTGAGCACGGGGTAGCAGACGTATCCCCCGGTGCCGACAACCGCGTCCGGCTGGAATTCGCGGATAATCTTCTTGGCCTCGCCGGTGCTGGTGACCACGTTTTTGAGGGTGTTCAGATTGTGCTTGATGTCCTCGGCGGAGAAGCCGCGGTGGATGTTCGTGATGCGCACAGTGCGTATCTCGTATCCGGCGCGGGGCACGAGATCCGTCTCCATGCGCCCCTCGGCTCCGATAAACAGGAATTCACTGTCGGGCTTCGCGGCCTTTATTGCGCCCGCAACCGCGAGCGCGGGGTTTATGTGTCCGGCAGTACCGCCGCAGGTGAAGAGGAATTTCATATTTTAAACCTCCAATTTTCTTTGGCTCCCTGACTTGCAGGAGCCGGTTGAGGTATACTTGCTTTTTTACTTTACACGCAGTCTCACAGCCAGTCCGGCAGACTGTACTCCGAGTCTATGACGTACACGTCAAGGCCGTATTCCCGGCACTTTGCAATGCTGCGCGCGTTTTCTTCGAGCAGCAGCTGCCGGGTGCAGCCGCTGTCATCCAGGCGCCGCTCCACGTCCGAAGCGTGGCTCAAGACAGCGTCGAAGTGTCCTTCGATGTACGCCTCGCTCATCGCCAGGCATATGTACCGAATCTGCGGCAGGCAGCCGTCGGAAAAATCGCCGCGCCAGCCGAAGGGTATGTAGCAGCCCTCGACGACGAGCTCCTGCCGGTTCTCCACGGCGGTCTTTACTATCTCGCGGACTATGGGCCAGAGCAGGGCTTCAAGCTCCTCGTCGTCATACGGCGTGAGGCCGGTGAAGCCGCTGCGTATCATACCCATCTTGAGGTGGTCTATAGACAGCGCCAGGCAGCCGTACTTTTTGGCGAGGCGCGTCGCGAGCAGGGTTTTCCCCGTGTGCGAGGCCCCGGCTATGAGCGTTACCATGCGCCGTCCCCTTTTCCTTTCAGCTCCGCCAGACCGGTATATCCCTGGACGCGCTGAGTATTATCCCCATCTCGCCGAGCTGTATCATCAGCGCGGTGCCGCCGTAGGAGAAAAACGGCAGAGATATGCCCGTACAGGGCACGAGGTTCGTCACGACCGCGACGTTGAGTATGACCTGTATGGCCAGCAGAGTGGTTATGCCTGCCGTTACCAGAAATGAAAACCGGTCCCGCATGTGCATGGCCAGTATGTATCCGCGGACAATGAGCGCGGCGAACAGCAGCAGTATCGCCACAGCGCCCGCAAAGCCCAATTCCTCGCACACAACGGCAAAGATGAAGTCGTTGTGCTCCTCGGGCAGGTACATATAGGTCTGCCTGCCCTGTCCCAGGCCGAGGCCGAAGAGCCCGCCGGAGCCTATCGAGTAGAGCGACTGCACTATCTGGTAGCCGTCTCCGCTGGTGTTGGCGAAGGGGTCGAGCCAGGTGCTTATACGCCCCGAGGCGTAGGGGAAAAAGGTGATTATCACACCCAGCGCCGCGAGCGCGGTCACACCCACGCCGATGAACCAGCGCAGCTTCACCCCGCCCAGGAAGAGCATAACGCCGCCTATTGCAATGATGATTATGGCCGCAGAGAAATGCGGCTCGAGCACAAGCAGTCCCACTATCACGCCCAGCACAGCCGCGAAGGGCAGTATGCCGTAGCGGAACGTGCTCATCGCGCCCTTGTACTTGCAGATGAGGGCGGAAAAATAGAGTATCACCGCCACCTTGGCTATCTCCGACGGCTGGAAGGTCGTGAAGCCAAGGTCTATCCAGCGCTTCGCGTCGCCCTGAGACACGCCGATAAAGGGTACAACCAGGAGCAGAAGCGCGCTCACGGCGAGCAGCGGGAAACTCATGCGGCGATAAAAGCTCATTGGTATGCGGCTCATGACAAACATGGCCGCCGTCCCAGCCAGGGCGAAGCCCAGCTGGCGCAGGAAGTAATACGCGGCGTTGTGCCCCGTCGCCGCGCTGTAATACGCGCGGGCATAGCTCGCCGAGAGCACCATGACGACGCCTATTGTAAGCAATAGCAGCGTCAGCGCGGCAAATGGCAGATCTATGCTGCCCCGCGCTGCGCGCTTTCTCTCTCGCAAGGGTTCGGGCGCAATGCGCGTGGCGGAGTATTCCATAGTACCCTCCAAGAGAATTATGTGCCGCCTTTACCGGCGGGTATTTAAGCTGCATGGGAAAGCCGTATTGCCGTATGTTTTCTACCATGACAACGTGCGGCAAGCGAAGCTGTATTAAGATACTGCGAGCGCGCCTCACGCAGCCACGGGCGGAAAAGACACATCATGCCTGGGGCGCAGGATTTTTCGCTCGTGGCAACGTGCGGCAAGCGAAGCTGTATTAAGATACTGCGAGCGCGCCTCACGCAGCCACGGGCGGAAAAGACAAGCCCTAGAAGCTGTAGCGGCCCATGACGCCGACAAAGCATATGACGGCGCAGACGAGGGAGACGGTGAAGTAGAGGACGAAGAGCTGTTTTTCCGTCCACTTGTGGCCGGTCCAGCCGCCCAGCTCGAGGTGGTGGTGGAAGGGAGCCATGCGGAAGATACGCTTGCCGTGGCTGAGCTTGAAGTAGGTCACCTGGATGATGTCCGAGAGCGTCTCAATGATATAAAGCAGGCCGAGGACTATCAGGATGAGCGGCATGTCGTAGGCGAAGGCCATGGCCGCGACGGCGCCTCCGAGGAAGAGCGAACCGGTGTCGCCCATGAACACCTTTGCGGGGTTGAAGTTGTACACCAGGAAACCCAGCAGCCCGCCCGCGAGGCCGCTGGCGAACACGCCGAGGGAGAGGAACTGCTCGCCCCAGACGTAGGTCACAACGGCGAAGAACAGGCACACGGGTATGCTCGTACCGGCGGCCAGGCCGTCCACGCCGTCGGTGAGGTTCACGGCGTTGACCGTACCGACTATGACGAAGGCGGCGAACACAAAGTACAGCCACTCCGGTATCGGCACTATCGTGTTCCAGAACGGGATGTAGAGGTTCGTCGTGACGTAGCCGAACTCACGCATGAGAAACACGAAGGCAAGCGCTGCGGCCAGCTGGAGCAGGAACTTCGCCTTGGCCGACAGGCCGAGGTTCTGCTTCTTCTTGAGCTTCTCGTAGTCATCGAGGAAGCCGATTGCGCCGAAAATGAGCGCAAATATGAGGCAGAAGATGTGCCCGTACTCCCCGCGCATCATGGGCTCGAAGCCCACGGTGAGGCAGACGACCGTCACGGCGGCGATAAACATCAGCCCGCCCATGGTCGGTGTGCCGGATTTACTCATGTGCCAGGTGGGGCCGTCCTCGCGTATGGCCTGCCCGGCCTTCACCTTCCGCAGCCACGGCACCAGGAACTTCCCCACTCCGCTGGCTACGAAGAAGGCTATGGCAAAGGCGAGTATCAGTCGTATGGTCATCTGTTTTTCTTCCTTTTCTCAAGTATGTCCGCGACTATCTCGCGCTCATCCATGTGGTGCTTTGTGTGTCCGACTATCTGGTAGTCCTCGTGGCCCTTGCCGGCGAGGACGATGACATCGCCGCTCCTGTGGTGCTCTATGGCCCACTCTATGGCGTCGGGACGGCTGGTGATGACCTCTCGCGGCGTTCTCGTACCCTCCATGCCCGCAACTATGTCGGCGATGATGGCCTCCGGCTCCTCCGTGCGGGGGTTATCCGAGGTAACTACGACGAAGTCCGCATTCTCTGCGGCGATTCGCCCCATGATGGGACGCTTGGTCCGGTCACGGTCGCCGCCGCAGCCGAAGAGCGCCACCAGGCGGCCCTTCGTCACCTTGCGCATACTGCGGAGCACATTCTCGAGCGCGTCCGGCGTATGGGCGTAGTCGATGAGTATGGTGTAGTCGCCGTCGGTCGGCACCACCTCCACCCTGCCCTTGACGCCCTTGGCGCTCGCAAGCGAGTCCGCGCAGTCGGCCAGGCTTATACCGAGGCACAGGCCTGCGCCCATGACGCCGAGGGCGTTGTAGACGCTGAAGAGCCCGGGGATGCCGAGCTTTACGCGGCGCTTCTCGCCCATGTACCCGGCGGTAAAGCTGACGCCGGAACTGGACAGCTCAATCTCATGCGCGGTGAGGTCGCCGCGCTCCCCCTCGGAGAAGGTCAGCGCGGGGCACCTGCAGTGCTCTAGCATGTAGCCGCTCCACTCGTCGTCGAGGTTGATGACGGCACGGTCGCACATGGAGAAGAGCAGGCTCTTTGCGCGAGCGTATTCCTCCATGGTCTTGTGGAAGTCCAGGTGGTCCTGGGTGAGGTTTGTAAAGATGCCCACGGCGAAGCGCAGCGTCGCCACGCGGTGGAGCACCAGCGAGTGGCTGGACACCTCCATGACGACGTGGGTGCAGCCCGCATCCGCCATCTCGCGCAGGAGCTTTTGCAGCTCGTAGCTCTCGGGCGTCGTGCGCTCGGTGTGTATGAACTCCGAGCCTATCATGTTGCCGTTCGTGCCGATGAGGCCGACGGTGGCCCCGCGCTTTTGCTCGAGCAGATGCTTTATCAGGTAGGTCGTAGTCGTCTTGCCGTTCGTACCGGTTACGCCTATCATCACCATCTCCGCGGCGGGGTCTCCGAAGAGGTTGCGGCTAATCACGGCCAGAGCCAGGCGGCTGTCTCGGACAATGACATACGGCACATCTGCCGCGGGCTCCTCCTCGCATATAACGCAGGACGCGCCCTTTTCCACGGCCTGCGGTATGTACCTGTGCCCGTCGGATTCAAAACCGCGTATTGCCACGAAGGCCGAGCCCGGCGCAGCCTTGCGGGAATCATAGGCCACGTCGGCTATCTCCATGTCCTCTGGCGCGCGGCGCTCAAGCACCTCCACGTCCCGGAGCAAATCAGAAAGTTTCACGGGAACACCTCCCATTATCGTCTAGTATATTCCTAAAAGTTCCTCGTCGTTCTCATAGAGCGTCACGGTGACAACCGTCCCCGCGCCCGCCTGCGTCCCGGCCCGCACGTCCTGGCCGGAGACTATCTGGCTGTCCGCGTCTGTCACCGAGCTGTCCGAGCCTACAAACATGCCCATACCGGCGAGGGCCCGGATGGCCTCGCTGTAGGTCATGCCCGTCAGATTGGGTACGCTTCCGCCGCCAGTCGGAGCTGCGTCTGCGTAGAGCAGCACCTCGCTGCCCGAGGCTATCACGCTGTTGGCCGCGGGGAGCTGGCTGGTAACGGAGCCTCCGGAGCCTATCACCCTGAAGCCGAGCCCGGCCTCAGAGAGCTTGCTCTGGGCTTCGGCCAGGCTAAGGCCCGTGACATCCGGCACCGCGCGGTCCATTGTCTGGAGCTCCGAATCCGAGTATTCCGGCTCCACACCCAAATACGGCAGGATATCCGCCATCATCTTTCCCACTACGGGCGCGGCCATCTGCCCGCCGGAGACGTATATGCCGCTCTCGCTGCTCGGATTGTCGAGCAGCACCAGCAGGGCTATCTGCGGGTCGTCCGCCGGGGCCACGCCGATGAACGAGACTATGTACTCCTTTGTTCCGGCAATCTCCTGCGTGGTCTTGGTGGAAGTCCCGGTCTTGCCGCCGATGCGGTAGCCCGCGACGTAGGCGTTGCGGCCCGTGCCCTCCACGCTGTCGCCGACAACCTGTTCGAGTATCTCGCGCACCTTGGCGCTGGTCTCCTCGCTTATCACCTGGCGTATCTCCACCGGCTCGTACTCCGTGACGGAGCCGTCCGGGCCCGTCACGCTGTTAACCAGGTGCGGCTGCATGAGATAGCCGCCGTTTACGCAGGCGCTGACGGCTGTGACAAGCTGCAGCGGAGTGATGTTGAATGTCTGACCGAAGCTGGCCGCAGCCAGCTGGCTGAGGTTCTCCGGGTTGCAGAACACGTCCTCGCTCCACCAGATGCTGCCGCTCTCGCCGCCGATGTCGATGCCCGTGCGGCCCGTGAGCTGCACGGAGCTGTCGCCTGTGCGCTCGAAGAAGCCGAAGGCCTCGGCGTAGTCGTAGAAACGCTCCTCGCCTATGAGGCGGCCTATGTTCACAAAGGCGACGTTGCAGCTGTGCTGCACGGCCTGCGTGAGCGTCTGTGAGCCGTGTCCGCCGCTCTTCCAGCACTTGACCGGGGTGTTGCGCCCCTGGACGCTCACGCTCCCGCCGCAGTAGAACGTCGAGTTCATGTCCACGACGCCCTCCTCGAGCGCCATAGCCAGGGTGATTATCTTGAAGGTTGAGCCGGGCTCGTAGGTGTCGGATATGGCCTTGTTGCGCCATTGCAGCTGCTGCGCCGCAGCTATGAGCTCGGCGCGCTCGGCCTCGCTCTGGGCGGACGCGTCAATTTCGGCCATAGCCTCGTCGCTTATCGCCTGGTAATTGTTGAGGTCGAAATTGCCTAAAGACGCCATTGACAGTATAGCACCCGTGTCAACATCCATGCAGATGGCTGCGGCGCCGTTTTGGATGTCGTAGTCCTCGACGGCCTGCGCGAGGTGCTTTTCTACATAATACTGTATAGTGGCATCAATAGTCAACTCCACATCGCTTCCGGGCACCGCGTCGAAGTAATCCTCCCAGCTCGTGTAAAGCAAATCCGTGCCCGCCGCCGTGGTTGAACGCATGATAAATCCGTTCGTGCCGGACAGCGCCTTGTCGTACTTGGCCTCGATGCCGCCGAGGCCGGTGTTGTCCGTGCCGACAAAGCCAATCACATGTGCGGCGAGGCTGCCGTTCGGATAATAGCGCTTGGTGTCGGCCTCGAGCTTGATGCCGTTGTAGCCGCCCTCCTCCTTGAATTCGCGCACTTGAGTGGCGACGTCCTCTTCCACCTTGCGCGCGACCACCTCGTACCACGAGCCGCTGTTCTGCGTCTTGGCGTATACGGTCTCGTAGTCGAGGCCGAGTATGTCCGAAAGCCCCTCGGCGATGGCTTCGGCGTCCTCGCCGTACTGCTTTATCTCCGCCGGGCTGAGATATATTGTGTCCACCCCGGCGCTCATGGCGAGCACTTCGCCCTTGCAGTCATATATCGTGCCCCGCGGGGCGCTGACCGTGGTCTCCCGCACCTGCTGGGCTATGGCCCTGGACTCGAGCTCATCGTGCCGCACTATCTGAAGCTGGTACAGGCGGGCCGCGAGCACCACAAACGCGGCAGCGCCGCACACCGAGAGCAAAAACAGTGTGCGGCGAAGCATCATACGGTTCGGCGCGCCGTCATTGGGCCGCCGTTTTTGGAATATAGCCATGTACCGCCCTCCCGACTGGAATTCTCAGCTGCGGCGCTCTTCGCCGCCCGACGCCGACGCGCTGTGGTACAATCATACTGCAACCGGGGCGCGAAAATTCCACTATTGGGTTGTACACGGACAATTGGCCTTTTAATTTCCTCCGCCCGACGCCGGGACCATGCCGAGCACATTCACGGCGTAGTCCTCAATCTCCGCGAGGGAATACATGCTCTCGTATTCCACCGTCAGATGGGCGTGCTTGTCCGAGAGGGCGGTTATCTCATCGGCCAGGCCGTCGCATTCGTCGGCCAGGGCCGTCAGCTCGGCGCGGGAGAGCAGCAGCGCTACGCACAGAGCCGCCGCGGCGAGCAGGCAGATTACTACAAGCGCCGGCGGTGCGTGACGCCTTCTGCGCGGCGGAGCGGCTGCCGGTGCGGAGGCGGAATAGCTCTCTCGCGGCGCTGCCTGGCGCGCGAGGTCATATGCGCCGCGCTTCATACGCGCTCTGCCACGCGGAGCTTTGCGCTCCTTGAACGCGGATTGAGCTCCAGCTCCTCTCCGCCTGCGGTTACGGGCTTGCGCGTGACGCTCCTGAGCGTCTTGACGAAGCCGCAGGTACAGACCGGGGCTTCGCGCGGGCAGGTGCATCCGTTCTCACGCGAGTGTATTGCGTTCTTGACTATCCTGTCCTCCAGCGAGTGGAAGCTGATGACACAGAGCCTTCCGCCGGGCTTGAGCCGGTCCGGCGCCGAATCCATGAGCGCGTGCACGGCGTTGAGCTCGTCGTTCACGGCTATGCGTATAGCCTGGAAGCTGCGCTTTGCCGGGTGCTGCTTTTCGCGCAGGGCGACGGTGGGCATGGCGCTCTTTATGACGTCCACCAGCTCGAAAGTGGTCTTTATCTCCTGCTGTTCGCGGCGCTCGGCTATCTTGGCAGCGATGCGCGCGGCGAACTTCTCCTCGCCGTAGTCGCGCAGTATGCGCTCTATCTTCTCCTGCGGCCAGCGGTTGACGATGAACCACGCGTCTATGTTGTCGCTGGAGTCCATGCGCATGTCGAGAGGGGCGTCCGTCATGTAGGAGAAGCCCCTGTCCGCCTCGTCGAGCTGCGGCGAGCTGACGCCCAGGTCAAAGAGCATGCCGTCCACCAGGCTTATGTCCTGCTCGTCGAGGATGGCGTCCAGGTCTCGGAAATTGCCGTGTACTATCGTCAGCCTGTCCGCGTAGGGCTTGAGCCGCTCTCCCGCGCGGCTGATAGCCACGGCGTCGCGGTCTATGGATATAAGGCGCCCGGTGGTCAGGCGCTGAAGTATGGCCTCGGAGTGTCCGCCCATGCCGAGTGTACCATCGACATAGACGCCGTCGGGCTTTATATTCAGGTATTTGATGCACTCTTCAAGGAGCACTGGGATGTGACCGTTCATCAGAAATTTAGCTCCTTCATAATAGACGCGATGTATTCCGGCGTGGTCTCCTCGGCGTGAACCGGCTTCCACGTCTCGCTGTCCCACAGCTCCGCGTGGTCGTCGCAGCCGACAACGGTGACATTCTTGGTGAGGTGGGCAAAGTCGCGCAGGGCCTGGGGCAGCAGCGCCCTCCCCTGGGCGTCGAGGTCACACTTGGCCGCGCAGGCAAAGAAGGGCCTCATCTTCTTGCGGTCCACATACGGCATGGACCGCACCTTGTCCACAAAGCTCTGCCAGCTCTCGGCGCTGTAGGCCCAGAGGCAGCGCTCGTCGCTCACCGTGAGGTAAAACGTGTCGCCAAGCTCATCGCGCAGCCTGGCAGGTATGAATAGGCGGCCCTTGGAGTCCAAGGTGTGCTGATATTCGCCTGTCATTCACGTCCACCTCCTTACAGAATTTGCAAAGAGGCTATGTCCTCTCCCCACTTACGGGGATAATTCCACACTTTCCACCACTTTGCCCCACCGAGGTGCTTCTATTATATTTAGTGTCATGGGAAATTGCAAGCGGTTTTTTCTTTAAATTTTCGTGCAGTTTTTCACTTAAGTCCGTCAAGGACGCACATTTTAGCGTTTAGGCACAAAATAAGGCGCCCACTGTGGACAGTGGGCGCCTTGGCGTCAATATATTGAGGTTGAAAAAAGACAGCGGAAATTTATTCCTTGGCGCCGTCTCCGGCGGGCTCCTGCCTTGCTGAATGCAGGGCCTCGTTGACTCCGGCGGTACCGCGGAAGCGCGCTCTGGAAGAGTGAATCTCCACGAGGGCGGTGTTCACGGACTCCTCCGCGCGGCGGAGCGCATCGTCGATGAACTCCATCGCGGCGGTGCGCAGGGCGCTGCTCTTGGCGGCGGCGGTGCTCTCAAGCTCCTCCGCCTTAGCTCTGGCGACACGGACTATCTCCTGCTCGTCGACCATGGCGCGTGCCTTTTCCTCGGCTGCGCGGCGTATGCTTTCGGCCTCGCGCTTGGCGTTTCCGATGAACTCGTCGCGCGCAGAGACGAGACGCTTGGCCTCGCTGAGCTCAGACGGGATGCGGGACTTTATCTCCTCTATCATGCTGAGCACCTTGTCGCGCTCAACTATGCACTTGTCGTTGCCCAGCGGGACGCCCCACGCCTCGCTGACCATGGAATACAGGCTGTCTATGAGCTCCATGACTTCGTTGTCCATTGCTTTATTTCCCCCTCCTGGCGCGCGCAAGCACCTCGTCTATAAGCTCGCGCGGCACGAACTCGGACAAATCCGCCCCGTAGGCCGCCAGCTCCTTGACCACAGACGAGCTGAGGAAGGTGTACTTCTCGCTCGAGGTGAGGAACATGGTCTCCAGCGCGGGGTTTATCATTTTGTTTATCTGCGCCATCTGGAACTCGTTCTCGAAGTCGGTACCCGCACGCAGGCCCTTGACTATCACCGCGTGCTCCCAGCGCTTTGCGTACTCGGCAAGCAGCCCGTCGAAGGTGTCTACGGTGACGTTGGGATATCCGGCTGTCACACGCCTTATCATGTCCACGCGCTCGTCTATTGAGAACATCGGGTGCGTCTTTGTCGCGTTCACCATGACGAGAACCACGACTTTGTCAAAGATGCGTGAGGTGCGGCGGACTATGTTAAGGTGTCCCAGGGTGATCGGGTCAAAGCTGCCCGGACAGATTGCAATACTCATAGGGTCAGGTATCCTTCTTATATACTGTTAAGCAGACTTTGCCGTAATTGCGCGTTAGCGTCCTCCTGTATGGGGGCTCGAGCTCCGGCATAATTTTTTCCCTTCTGCTTTCGCAGACAATTATACCACCGTCGTTCAATATGTCAACATTTTGGATGGCTTCCAGCGCTTTTTCGAGCAGATTCGAGTCATAGGGCGGGTCCAGGAACACCAGGTCGAACTTCCCGCCTCGCCTCAAAAAGCCTATGGACTCGGACTGCTCCACCCTGCCTCTGAGGCCGCAGCGCTCCAGGTTTGCTCGCACGAGCTTCAGGCTCTTGGGACTCTCGTCGACGAACACGCACTCGGCCGCCCCTCTGGACAGCGCCTCTATGCCGAGCTGTCCTGTACCCGCGAAGAGGTCGAGCACCCTCCGGCCCTCGATGTCGAACTGTACAATGTTGAACATGGCCTCCTTGACCATGTCGGTCGTTGGCCTGACCTCCATTCCGCTGGGCTCAAGGAGCTTGCGTCCGCGGGCAGTACCGGTTATAACTCTCATGCTTTCTCCTCCTCTGCCGGGTGGAATCGGTCGTAGACCGCCCGGGCGGCGTTTTTGGGGACAACGGCGCAGAGCTGCTCGTAGTCTGCGGCCTTTATTGCCTTGACGGTGCCAAAGGCGCGCAGCAGGTCGTTGCGGCGCTTCGCGCCCACGTTGGGTATGTCGTCGAGGCCGGAGTGCAGCTTCGCCGTGCGCAGCGAGCGCTGGTACTCTATGGCGCAGCGGTGCGTCTCCTCCTGTATGGTGCCGATAAAGGCAAACACGGCCGGGTTGCCGGAGATACCTATCTCCCTCCCCTCGGGCGTCTCCAGCGCGCGGGTGCGGTGCCGGTCGTCCTTGACCATGCCGAAGGTCGGTATGCTGAGCCCCAGCTCCTGCAGCACCCCCTGCGCCGCCGAAGCGTGCGCGGCGCCTCCGTCTATCAGCAGCAGGTCCGGCGTGTCGTTAAACTTCTCATCCCCGTCCAGCGCCCGCCTGAAGCGCCGCGTGACGGCCTGACGCATGCTCTCGTAATCGTCCGGCTCCGTCAGGTCGCGTATCCTGAACTTGCGGTAATCGCGCTTGAGCGGTTTGCCGTGCACGAACACGGTCATCGCCGCGACTATGCCCTCGCTGCCGAGGTTGGATATGTCGAAGGCCTCTATGCGCTCCGGCACCTTGGGCAGTCCCAGCGTCCGCTGGAGCCACTCGAGCGTCTTGAGCGACTTCTGCGCCGCCGTCGCCGCGCGCTCGACCTCCTCGCGCGCGTTGGTCATCGCGGTGTCCAGAAGCTGACGCTTGTCCCCGCGCTGCGGCACCTCTACGCGCACCTTCTTGCCGCTCTCCTTCGAGAACAGCTCGCTGAGCGCGGCCAAATCCTCGTCAGCCATGCAGTCGGGCAGCAATATGAATTTGGGCCAGGCTCCGCGCGCGGCATAATACTGACGTACGAGGGTACTGACGGCCTCCCCGTCGGACTCGAGCGGCTCGTCCATGAGCTCGAAGTCCTTGTCGGCCAAATTCCCTGAGACGTAGTGGAGCACGGCCATGCAGGTCTTTGCCCCGCGATAGAAGCCGACGGCGTCGGTGTCCGCGTACACGGCGTAGATGACGCGCTGGCGGTTGCCCAGGCCGTCTATGGCCCGGATGCGGTCGCGCAGTTCTGCGGCGTTCTCGAAGCGCAGCTCCTCGCTTGCGGCCTCCATCCGGCGCGTGAGCTCTTCCGTGAGCTCCTTTGTGCGCCCCGAGAGCACCAGCTCCGCCTGAGAAACAGCGGCCCTGTAGTCGTCGCCCGTCAGGCTCCCGCTGCGGCACCACCCGGCGCAGGAGCCCATGTGGTAGTTCAGGCAGGGCCTTGCCTTGTCTATGTCGCGTGGGAAACGGCGTGAGCAGGTCGGCAGGCGCAGGGCCTTGCAGACCGTGTCGATTATGTCCTTGGTCTGGCTGCGGCCGCCGAATGGCCCGAAATACTTCGCCCCGTCCTTCGCCGTGCGGTTACAGAGCGTAAAGCGCGGGTACTCGCTCCTGACGTCCAGGCGGATAAACGGATAACCCTTGTCGTCCTTGAGCAGGATGTTGTAGTGCGGTTTGTAGCGCTTTATCAGCGAGTTTTCGAGCACCAGGGCCTCAAATTCCGTCTTGACTACGATGACGTCGAAGTCGTCCACCTTCGCCGCCATCGCCGCAACCTTGGGCAGGTGGTCGCCGCGGAAATAGCTGGTCACGCGATTTTTCAGCGCCTTCGCCTTGCCGACGTATATCACCTCGCCGCGCGCGTCCTTCATGATATACACGCCCGGCAGCAGCGGCAGGCGGTTCGCCTTGTCGCGCAGCTCGTCTATTTTCGTGTTGGCCACCTTCTTTCCCTTGCAGTCTGTTTTACCGTGCCTTCTTATGACTCCACTACCTACAGGGGAGTCTTTTTCCAGGGTTTCATTCGCAAGGAGGATTTACTCCGCCCAGCTGCGCAATAAACCGCTCCTCCAATTAAAAAAGGGCGTGCAGCAGCACGCCCTTGCTAGGTTATTCGCTGGGATTACTCAGAGAAGTCAGAGTCGATAAGCGCGGAGAGCGTAGCAATAGCCTCATTCTCATCTACGCCGTCGGCCACGATATTTACGGCGGTACCCTTGACTATGCCGAGGGACAGGACGCCCAGGAGGCTCTTGGCGTTGACGCGCCTGTCATCCTTCTCAATCCAGATGCTGCTCTTGAACTCGTTGGCCTTCTGAATAAAGAAGGTGGCGGGCCTGGCGTGAAGACCTACCTGATTGTTTATTGTAACCTCTTTGGATATCACGAAAGACACTCCTTCCACAACCCCAAGCCTGCGGATTCAGGCTTTAGCACTATTAATGTTAACAAATTTGGCGTGAAACGTCAACCGATTTTGGCCGATTTGGCTGTTTACACAAGTTGTGCTCCGGCTGGCCGCTTGATTTTATTTCAGTTCCACCACGGTTACGCCGCTTTCTCCCTCACCGTAGCGTCCGAGTCTAAAACTTTTGACGAATTTGTTCCGTTTCAGGGCCTGCTGCACGGCGGCCCTCAGCGCGCCGGTACCCTTGCCGTGGATTATCGTCACCGTCTCAAGCTTACCCATAACGGCGGAATCTATGTACCGCTCCAGCACGGGTATGGCCTCCAGGGTCTCCATGCCGCGCAAATCGAGCTCCTCCGCCACGGAGGAGGCGCGAAGCGACGCGCCGCCGGGGCTGGATCTGGGCTGCTGCTTCTTCTGCTTGGGCTTTTCTACCACACGCACCTCGTCCTGCTTCGCCGTCAGGCTCATGGCCCCGGCGCGCAGCTGGAGCGAGCCGTCGCGGTTTACGCCCACGACCTCGGCGTTCACGCCCATGCTCAAGAGCTCCACGGTGTCGCCCTGCACGGCCGGGCGCGTGGGTTTCTTGACCTCCTGCGGCATGGCCGGGCGCTCTGCAAAGCGCTCCTCGGCCTCATTGAGGCTCCTCAGCAGCTTTGTGCGGGCTTCGTTTGCCGAGCGGTGGTCCTCCTCGTCATTTATCTGCGAGCGCATGCGGTCAATCTCTGCGAAAGCGGCCTCTGCCGTCTCGCGCGCGGAGGCGATTATGCGCTCTGCGTCGCGCTTTGCCTTGACCTCCGCCTTGTCCAGCCTGAGCTCCAGCTCCACGCGTATCTTGGCCGACTCCTTGCGGTTGGCCTCTGCCTCGCGCAGCTTCTCTTCGGCCTGCGCGCGGTCGTGCTCCAGGGCCTGGCGCACCTCCTCGAGCTTGGCTATAGTCGCCTCAAAGCTCGCGCTCTCGGTCCCCACGCGGCCCCTGGCGTCGTCGATTATCGCTTTCGGCACGCCGAGGCGCTCGGATATGGCGAAGGCGTTGGACTTGCCCGGTATGCCCACGAGCAGCCTGTACGTCGGCTTGAGCGTCGCCACGTCGAACTCGCAGGAGGCGTTCATAACGCCCTTTTCGTTTGTGGCGTAGACCTTCAGCTCCGCGTAGTGCGTCGTCGCAGCGATTACCGCGCCGCGTTTCCGCGCGTACTCTATGATGGATATCGCCAGAGCAGCGCCCTCCGTGGGGTCGGTACCCGCGCCCAGCTCGTCGAAGAGCACCAGGGTATTCTCCCCACACTCCTCAAGTATGCGCACATTGTTCGTCATGTGCGAAGAAAAAGTCGACAAGTTCTGCTCTATGCTCTGCTCGTCGCCTATATCCGCGAAAACGCCGGAAAACACCGGCACGGCGCTGTCAGCGGCGGCAGGGATGTGCAGGCCGCAGGCGGCCATGACGCACATAAGGCCTATGGTCTTGAGCGTGACGGTCTTGCCGCCCGTGTTCGGGCCGGTGATGACCAGCGTGTCATAAGTGCCGCCCAGTTCCAGGTCTATCGGCACGGCGGTCTCCTTCGAGAGCAGGGGATGGCGCGCCCTGTGCAGCCTTATCTCGCGCTTGGAAATCTCCGGCTCCACGGCGTCGAGCGTATAGCTGAGCCTCGCCTTGGCAAAGATGAGGTCGAGCCTGACGAGCAGGTCGAAGTCCAGTGAAATGCCGTCGGCGTGCTCGGCGCAGTCGGCCGAGAGCTCGGCGAGTATGCGCTCAATCTCCGCCTTTTCGCGGGCGCGCAGCTCGCGCAGTTCGTTGTTTGCCTTCACGGCGGCCATCGGCTCCACGAAAAGCGTAGCGCCTGAGCTGGATACGTCGTGCACCAGGCCGGGCACCGCGTTCTTGAACTCGGCCTTGACAGGTACGACGTAGCGCTCGCTCCTGGTCGTTATGATGGGGTCCTGCAGCGCCTTTGCGTAGCTTGGCGAGGAGATTATCTTTTGCAGCGCGTCGCGCACACGGGCGCTCGCCGCGCGTATGAGCCGGCGGATGTTCGCCAGCTCCGCGCTCGCGGCGTCGGCAATCTCGTCCTCTCCGGCTATGGAGCTCGTTATCTTGTCCTCGAGGTAGCGGTTGGCCTGAAGCGACTGGAAGAGGTAGTCTATGCAGGTCTTTTCGCGCTTGCCGTCGCCCGCAGCGTAGCTTTTGGCGGCCCTGGCAGCGGCCAGGACGCCCGCTATGCCCGTGAGCTCGCGCGTGTTGAGCGCGCCCCCCATTTCGGCGCGCTGCAGGCTGGGCCTCACGTCCTTTACTCCGGAGAAGCTCGGGCTGCCCTGCGTGACCATCATGCCGCGCGCGGCGCTGGTCTCCGCCAAACGGCGGCGGACCTCGGCCTCATCCGTGCTCGGCGCCAGGGTCAGGGCGCGGGACTTGGCCAAATCGCTCACCGCCTCATGCTCGAGCATCGCCAATACGGCGGGCAGCTCAAGCGTAGCGGTGCTTCTTTCGTATTGAGTCATTGCAGCTGTGCCCTCAGTTTCTTGTAATAGTCAAGGCTGCCGAAGCTGCGGTCGAGCTGATAGAGCGTGTAGGCCTCGCAGACCTCGCCCAGCTCGCTCAGCTGAGGCTCCGCCAGCCGGAAGGAAAATACGCGTCTGGAGTCGGCGTCGACAATATAGCGCATGGCCTCCAGCGTCCCCTCGCTCACATGCAGGCCGCCGACGGCGCGGCAGTCGGGGCAGTACAGCTCGCCGTGCTCTGGGAAGAGCCTCGCCTCAGCCATGCCGGTCTTGCCGCAGCCGGCGCACTGCTCGAGCTCCGGCCTGTAACCGGACAGGCACATCAGCCTGAGCTCAAACGCGGCCTTGAGCTGCTTCGGCGGGCAGAGCCTGTTCGAGAGCGCGTAAAGCGCGTTCAGCCCCAGCTGAAGTATCTCCGGCTCGGCCACGTTCTCATTGGAGACGGCCTCGAGCAGCTCTGCGATATAGCTGCCCAGCGCGAGAGTGTTTATATCCGCGCGCAGCGCGCGGAACTGCTCCACGGTCGCGGCCTCGTTCACCGTCCACAGGCCCTTGTTGCCGAAAAGCGTGAAATCCGAGAACGTCAGCAGCTGTGTCGCCGCAGCGAGCTTGCTGCGTGTGCGGGCCACTCCCCTAGCTTTGACGCTTATCTTGCCGTCGGTCTCGGTCAGGACGGTGAGTATCTTGTCGGTCTCCTTGTACTTTGCCTCACGGAGAACCAAACCGCGTGTAGTGAGAAACATATGTATCACCCTCCGAAGTCCGGCGGGCGGACTCAGCCGCCCGCCGTGTTATCTTCATCGTTAATTTCCCCCGAGCGCCGGCTCCAAAGCCAGCAAATCGGGTCGCCGGTCTCACGGAAAACTTCCCAAAGCTCTTCGCCGGACACATCAATCACCTCGGTGATATTTTGCGCCGGACGGCGCGGGCTAACAATGGGAATATTTTTTCTGCGCTTGACCAGCGTTGATTATATACCAAGCCGTCAAGCGAATCAAGCTGTTTCGGCAACATACCGGGACTTGCCATGTTAGCGTGCACAGCGGCGCAGCTGCCGCAGCCGTTCGGCGTCAATTCAGGCTGAAGCTCTCCGCGAAGGCGACGGCGTCCTCGCGCGTATAGAGATTGGACGCGAGCGAGAGCTGATAGCAGACCTCGCTCTCCGGCGGCGCGAGATAAACCGTCCAGTAGTCGCTCTGCGTGTCGAGCGCATCCACGTCAAAGCCATACTGCCAGTACTCGGATATTTCCCCGGCCGTGAGCAGATCTGTTTTGAGCCGGCAGATGATTGCCGGGTACTTCAAGCCCTCTAGCGGCTCGGCGTCCTCGCACCAGTGGTGGTTCCCGAACGCTATGTTGTCTCCGGTGACAAGCTCGCCGTTTTCGTCAGTCACTTTCTGCGCGTCTATCGGCGCGACGACGGCGGATTGGGTATACACGCTTGACTCCACGATGTTCCACGCGGCCTGAGACGAGCACCAGCTCCCGTAGTCGCCGTACTTGCCGTAGACGCTGGGCATTTTGAACATTTGCAGCCCGTCCGGCGCGGTGAAGCTCACGTCGAGATACCGCTCGCTGCGCTCCTGCTCCTCCAGTACGCCCCGCGCCGCGGCGGCGTACTTATCGCCGCTCCCGTCGTCGTAGTCGGAGAGCATCAGCTCGTTCAGGCCGACAAGCGTCTCGTGCCCTTCATCGCCGCGCCTGAAGAGTATGTACCAGTCCCCGTCGCTGTAAAACCAGCCGTCGTCCGCCGCGGTAAAGTCTTCGCCGACGTACTGCGGGTAGTCGGCCTTGAAACGGTAGGCCACGCGGTAAAAACTCAGCTCCCGCCCTTCCACGTCCACCGTGCTCACTGGTTCCGCCTCGGCCAGCTCTACCTCCGAGGGGCTCCAGGCCCTGTACATGCTGAGCGAGTATGCGCCGGACGCGGCGTAGTTTTTGAGCGTATCCACGACGTCATCAGGTATGCCGCTCACGTCGCAGCTCACGCCCACAGAGTCCAAGTCCGGCACCTGCGGCGTGTGAAATTTCCGCGACATCAGGTAGAGGCAGTCGGCGGCCTTGTCCCAGTCGCCGCCAAATTCGCTGTAGTCGTCCGCGTAGCTGCCGTACACGCGCGCGGAGAATTCACCGTCGTGGAACAGCAGATAGAGCTCGGCAAAGCCGCTCACGGTGTCGCCCTCGCGTGTGTACGATCCGGTGTCGGCCTTCATGTCCGGGTCGTCCAGCGTCAGCGTGGGCGAAAAAGTGTAGAACACAAGGCCGTCTATGCTCCCGGCGTGCAGCACGGTGCAGCCGCCCCTGTCCCAGCCGGAGACGCCCCAGCCCTCACTCTCGCCGCGCTCGCTCCAGTCGCCCGCGAGGTTTTCGGCGTACTCCTCCGCCATGTCCACGGCGGCCTGAGGCACGGCCTCGGGCGTGTGCTCATCCGGCGCGTCCTCCTGCCCCGTGCCGCAGGCGGCGAGCAGCAGCATTGAGAGCGCGAATGCGATTATTCCCCTCTTCATGTCTTTCTCCCTCCTATCCGGCAGGGAACGTCAGTTGTCGGAAAACCCGAAATTGCGCAGCAGGCTCATGGAGTCGCGCCAGTTCTCCTTGACCTTCACCCATGTCTGCAAATAGACTTTGGTGTCCAGGAGCGTCTCCATATCCTTCCGCGCCATTTCCCCGATTTTCTTCAACATAGCTCCGTTCTTGCCAATGATAATGCCCTTGTGACTCGTCTTTTCGCAGTAAATAGTGGCGTCTATCTCTATGATGCCGTCCTCGCGCTCCACGAAGCGGTTGACTACGACCGCCGTGCCGTGCGGCACCTCGCGCTCAAGGCACCAGAGCAGCTTCTCGCGGATTATCTCAGCGCACAGCTGCTTTTCCGGCTGGTCGGTAAACACGTCGTCCGGGAAGAGGTGCGGCCCTTCCTCGGCGAATTTGTCCAGCTCGTCGAGCAGCGCGTCGAGGCCCTCGCCGCGCTTGGCGGATATGGGCACGACGGCCGCGAAGTTGTACTCGGCGGCATAGGCCGCGATTACGGAGAGCAGCTCGGATTTCTCCACCGTGTCAATCTTGTTCACGGCCAGCACGGCGGGCATATCCGCGTTCTTGAGCTGACGGATGAGCTCGGCCTCCTGCTTGCCGACGGACGGTATGGGCTCCACGACGAGCACGACGGCGTCCACGTCGGACACGCTCTCCCGCACGACCTTGTCCATATACTCGCCCAGACGCGTGCGGGCGCGGTGGAAGCCGGGCGTGTCCAGGAACACGAACTGCGTCTCTCCACGTGCGACTACGCCGGTTATGCGGCCGCGCGTGGTCTGCGGCTTGTTGGAGACTATGGCGACCTTCTCGCCGACCAGGGCGTTGGTCAGCGTGCTTTTTCCGACGTTGGGCCGTCCGGCTATGGTTATCATTGCGTTCTTTGTCATGTTTACCTCCATGGCGCAAGGCGCCTCGTATCAGTATGTTTCTTTGCCGTCGAGCGTAAGCATTATGGCCTTCTCCCGCTCACGCATTTGCTTTTTCATTTCTCCCTCGTCCACATGGTCGTAACCGAGCAGGTGGAGGACGCTGTGTACTGTGAGGTACATCAGCTCGTGGTCGAAACCGTGTCCGAATTCCTCGCCCTGCCGGGCGCAGCGCTCGAGCGAAAAGGCCATGTCGCCGAGCAGGATGCAGCCCGTGTCCAAGTCCCGCTCGCACTCTGCGGCGTCGAACTCGCCGGGTACGAGCTGGTTCATCGGGAAGCTCAGCACGTCGGTTGCGGAGTCAATGCCCCTGTACTCACGGTTTATCTCGCGTATGCCCTCGTTGTCGGTGAGCAGGGCGCTGACGGCGCAGGGCTCGTCCACGCCCTCGGCCTTTAGCGCCGCCTTCACGGCGCGCAGTATAAGCCCCCTCGCATTCTCGTGCCCGAGAGAGCGTTTTTCCCGGGAAAGGCTGAGTTTAACTTTCATATTCACACCTCGTACACCTCGCGCATGCGCTCCGCGAGGTAGTCTGCGTAGTATTTCACGTCTATCTCCCCGCCCAGCGCGCTCTCCATGAGCTCGCCCGGCGTATACAGCGCGCCGCTGTGCCAGAGCCTGGCGCGCATCCACTCGTTTATGCTACCTGTATTCCCGCTCCTGAGCGCTCCGTCCACGTCGATATCCCGCCGCATGAGCGCCAGCAGCTGCGCCGCCGCGGCGCTGCCCAGGGCGTAGCTTGGGAAGTATCCGAACTGCCCGGAGCACCAGTGTGAATCCTGCAATATGCCCTCGGCGTCGCTGCGCGCCTCGCAGTACAGGTAACGCCGCGTGAGCTCGTTCCACAGCGCCGGGGCGTCGTGTATGCCTATGCCGCCGTCGAAAAGGGAGCGCTCTATCTCAAAGCGGAGCGCTATGTGCAGGCAGTAGCCCGCTTCGTCGGCCTGAGTGCGCAGCGGAGTGCGGCGCACGGCGTTGACGGCCCTGAAGAGCTCCCGCGGCGAATAATCGCCGAGCTCGGGTATGTTCTCCGTGAGCACCAGCCACATGTGCTCCGTCCAGGCCATAGAGCGGCCTATGATGTTCTCATAGAAACGCGCCGAGCACTCGTGAGCGCCCGTGCTCGCCCCCGTGCCTAGGCAGGTGAATTGCAGCCCGTCATCCGTATTCAGCTCGTACAGGGCATGGCCGCACTCGTGCATGACGCCGTAGAGGCTGGTCGTGAAGCTCTCCGGTATGTATCTCGTGCAAATCCTCACGTCGTACTTTGAAAACGCGGCGGTGAACGGCCGCTCTGAGACGGCCAGGCGGCAGCGCATCGAGTCCACGCCCAGGGCGTCCATGTTCGCGTGAGCTACGCGCTGCTGCCTGAGCGGGCTTACGCGTATACCCAGCATGGACGTATCCGGCTCCGGCAGCTCCAGCGCCCTCTCGTAAAGCGGAGCGACCAGCCCGCGCAGCCGGTTAAGCAGGGCTTCGCACCTCTCCCCCGTCAGGCCCTCTTCGTTCCAATCGAGCCAGAAGTCAAAGGGAGGCCTGTCCGGCTCCACCGAGAGGGCGATGTGCTTCGCGGCGGCGAAAAGCCTGCCAAGCCAGGGCTCGAGCAGCGAGAAATCGCCCCTAGAGTGCGCGGCCGCCCACATAGCAGCGGTCTCGTTGGCCAGCTTGCGGTAGGACAGGTATTCCTCCAGCTGCACATGGCGCAATATTGAGCCCGAGCGCCGCAAAAGCTGCACGCTGCGCCGCTCCTGCGGCGTCAATTCCGAGGCGTGCTCGTACAGGTAGTCCAACAGGCGTATGCCCTCGGCCGAGGACACCAGCTCAAGCTCCGCCCGCGAGAGCGCGTTCACGCTCCGCGCCCTGGCTGCACGGTTCCCCGGCGGGGCGAGTGTCGCGGCGTCGAAGTCCAGCGCCCCGGCAGCGTGGCGCAGGGCAAAGGCGCGCCGCTGCAAATCCCCCAGCTGCCTGCGCGCCGCAGTGAGGCTCAGGCGCGTGGCGTAGACGTAGCTCAATTCTTCCTCCGGAAGGTCTTTATTCCGGTCTTGGCGGCCTTCGCGTTCTCGGCACGGCGTTTGTCGTCGCGCTCGTAGGCCTCGATAATCTTCTGCACCAGCTCGTGGCGCACTACGTCCGCGCCCGTCAGGCGGCAGATGGCTATGTCGTCTATGCCCTGCAAAACGCGCATGGCCTCCTTCAGGCCGCTGACCTTGTCGTGGGGCAAATCTATCTGCGTCACGTCGCCGGTGATGACCACGCGCGAGCCGAAGCCGATTCGCGTGAGGAACATCTTCATCTGCTCGCGCGAGGTGTTCTGTGCCTCGTCGAGTATAATGAAGCTGTCGTCCAGGGTGCGGCCGCGCATGTACGCGAGCGGCGCTACCTCGATATTGCCGCGCTCCAAGTATTTGTTGTATGTGTCTGGGCCCAGCATCTCAAAGAGCGCGTCGTAGAGCGGGCGCAGATACGGGTCGACCTTGCTCTGCAAATCGCCTGGCAGGAAGCCCAGGCGCTCGCCGGCCTCCACGGCCGGACGGGTCAGTATGATTCTGTTCACCTGTTCGCTGCGGAAGGCCGAGACGGCCTCTGCCACCGCGAGGTAGGTCTTGCCCGTGCCCGCCGGGCCTATGCCGAGGGTTATGGTGTTCTTGTTCATGGCGTCGACATAGGCCTTCTGGCCCAGGGTCTTGGCCTTGATGGGCTTGCCCTTGGCCGTGATGCACACCACATCCCCGCCCAGCTCGCCTATTTTTGACTCGCGGCCTTCGCTCACAAGCTTGAGTATATAGCGCACGTTCTGCGCGTCTATCGCCTCGCCGCGGCTGGCGAGCTGCAGCAGGCCGTTTATGGCCTTCTCGGCGGCCATGACGTCCTCCGCCTCTCCGGCGATGCGCAGCTGGTCGTCCCTGTCCGTGACGGAGACACGAAGCTCGCTCTCGATTATCCTCAGGTTCTGGTCAAAGGAGCCGAACACGCTGATGATATTCTCCATGCGGTCTATCGGCATAGTCCTCTCTATCATTGGTACAGTCCTTTCTATCTATTCTGCGGGGGTAAACTCCGCAATATCTTCCATACACTCGGCGCGCATCGTGACGACGAGCCGTCCGTCCGAAGCGGAACTAGTAAACTGCGCATCCAATATTTCTCCCCGCCCGGAGAGCTCACGCTCCAGCGTGCTTCGCAGCACGGCCTCAAGCCGTCCGGAGAGCTCCTCCTCATCCTCGGCGGCAGCGGCCGAATCGTACTCCAAAGTCTGCTCCCGCACGAGCGTCACCGGCAGGGTAAACACGCCCTCCCAGGCGAGCGGGTACTCCATTATGATTTTACCACAGCCGGCTGGCGTTTGGCTACTACCCAGGTAAAAATTGATGCGCTTGTCGCCTATAACCAGCGCCCATCGCGTGCGGCTGTCCGACTGCTCCAGCCCGCTGTACTCCAGCGGGGCCGAGGCGCTCATCTCGTACCAGGTCCGGGCCCTTATCTCCGCAGAGGCGCGGACATAGCGCGTGTCGCCCACCTCGCTGGGCATCTCCCCCGAAACCAACGTCTCGCCCGCCACGACGGCGTCGCCCACGGCCACCAGCGGCGCTCCCTGGTACACCCGCATGCTGTCTATTATACCCGTGGTCCGGGCCGTAACACTGCCCATGCCCTCGGAATTTACGAGCTCGGGAGCCTCTGTGCGCTCCCTCACGCGGATTACGGCACGCGACGAGTCCACGCTCACGCCCAGCCAGGCGAGTTCCGGTATGTCCAGGATGACGCTGTTGCGTATCTCGTCTGACGACCAGCCCGGCCAGAACGCCCCCGGTTCCACGCCGCAGCCGGCCAGGGCGCGCAGTATCTCGCCCGTTGAAACCTGCTCGTTGCCCTCGACCCTGATGTCCCAGGCAAAGAGCGAGCTTGCGGCAAGCAGCGCGAAGCAGCTCACCGCCGTGACAAGCAGCGCAACGCGCCGCCGCAGCCTGCGCTTCACTACGGGCGCGCCGCTCTCGCGCAGCAGCTTCAACTCGCACTGGCAGCGCGTGGCAAGTACTTTCGCGTCGCGCAAGTCGCGCGAGTAGAGTCCCAGGCGGATTGTGAAGGCGTCCTGAGGCACGGCGTCCCAAAAGGGTATATCCGCCTCGCTCATGGCGTTGAGCAGGCGCTGCGGAGCGGCCCCGCTGACTTCGGCGCGTACAGAGCCGTGCAGCATTTCCGAAAGACGCGGCCTCATGACAGCTCCACCGAGAGTATGCGCCCCGTGACCAGCAGGGCCTCCCTATCCATGGCCTCCAGCTCCAGGCCCTCGCCGTCTATGCACACCCTGTGTGCACCGCCGTCTATCTCAATGCGCTCGCGCGAGTAGCCGAGCAGGCCCCGGTGTTCTTCCACGAGCGCCCTTCGCGCGCCAAGGAGGGTGACCTTCACCACACCGGCCGCTCCTGCGGGCAGGTTCAGCCGTTCCGCTATCTCTTCGCGCAGAGCGTCGCTTTTGGGCATGCAACCACCTCCGATGCTACAAGCGTATGCCCGCCCCGCGCCGATATTCCGCTCCGGGGCGGCTATTCCGCTCAGGGGCGGCTATTCCGCTCCGGGGCGGCTATTCCGCTCAGGGGCGGCTATTCCGCTCAGGGGCGGCTATTCCGCTCCGGGGCGGCTATTCCGCTCAGGGGCGGCTATTCCGCTCAGGGGCGGCTATTCCGCTCCGGGGCGGCTATTCCGCTCAGGGGCGGCTATTCCGCTCAGGGGCGGCTATTCCGCTCCGGGGCGGCTATTCCGCTCCGGGGCGGCTATTCCGCTCCGGGGCGGCTATTCCGCTCCGGACGGGCGGCATATCTGCCAAGACGGCAAAATAATATGCTCAGGGGGTGTAGACATGCGCCGATACATATTTGGCTGCGCGCTGGCGCTCATCAGCTGCGCCGCGCTGCTGCTCTGGTTCCCGGAGGCGTCGGAGGGCGTCAGGCGCGGCCTTGCCGTGTGCGGGGACGTCATCATCCCGTCCCTCTTCCCTTTCTTCGTGCTCGGCGCGGCCATCATGGAGCTGGGCATGCCTCAGCGCCTGTCACGCCGCCTATCGCCCGCCATGTCGCGGCTCTTCGGCGCGCCCGGCGCGGGCGCCTCCGCACTGGTGATGGGACTGATGGGCGGATACCCGCTCGGCGCAGCCACGGCGGCGGACCTGGCCGAGCGAGGCGTCATATCACGCGCAGAGTGCAGGCGTCTGCTGGGCTTCTGCAACAACTCGGGCCCAGCCTTTCTGATAGGCGCCGCCGGAGTGGGCGTATTCGGCAGCGTGAGGGCCGGGGCCGTGCTCTATTTCTGCCATATCCTTGCCGCGTTGAGCTCGGGAATAGTGCTGCGCGGCCGCGGCGAGCCCACAGCATCGCCCGCTCTTGCCGTACCCGATGTGGAACCCGGCGCGCTGGCCCGCGCCGTGACGTCGTCAGTGAAAAACATACTCAACGTCTGCGGCTTCGTGGTCATCTTCTCCGCGCTGACATCGGCGCTCGAGGCCTCGGGGGCTCTGCCCCGCCTCGCCGGGGAACTCGCCGAGCGCTTTGGTCTTGAGCTCGGCGCTGCGCGGGCGCTGACAACGGGCTTTTTCGAGATAGGCGGCGGCATCAGCGCCCTGCGCTCCTGCTCGCCGACCCGGATGAACTTTGCCGTTGCGGCCCTGATAATAGGCTGGGGCGGACTTTCGGTTCACATGCAGACCGCCGCCGCGACGGCCGGGGTAAGGCCGGGAGCCGCCCGGCACACGGCCGGACGGCTCCTTAACGCGGTTTTCTCCGCAGCATATGCTTTTGCGCTGTACCCGCTCGCTTTTTAGGCCCCGCCCAGCTTGAACACTATGCCCACAACGGCGGACGCCGCTATGTACACCACAGGGTGTATATTCTTGGTCGGCTTGATGTTGGTGAGCACGGCCAGGACGAGCGCGAGGATAATCGGGCCCCAGATGAAAAGGTCGGCAAAGCTGCCGGTCTGACGGTACAGGCTGAAGTTGAAAAGGCTCTCGCCGAGGACGCCGACGCCCGCCGCCGCAATTAGCGCGGTACTGGCCGGGCGAAGGCCGTAGAAGGCGGCGTTGATGTAACGGTTATCGCGGTACTTGGCCAGGAACTTTGCGAGGATGAGCACGAGTATCATGCCCGGCAGGATAGTACCCAGCGTGGCGAGTACGGCTCCCGGCAGGCCTCCCACGGTGTAGCCGACGTAGGTGGCCATGTTGATGCCGATGGGGCCGGGGGTGCTCTCGCTGACGGCGAGCATGTCCAGCACCTGCGCGCTGGTAAACCAGCCTGTCTTGTCGCCCAAATCGTAGAGGAAAGGCAGCGTGGCCATTCCTCCGCCCACAGCGAACAGTCCTATCTTCAGGAACTCCCAGAACAGCTCCAGCAGGAGCAGGAGGTAAGCTGTCATGCCTGCTCGCCCCCTTCCTTATGAGAGCTCAGCGCGGTTATCACGATACCCGCCGCCGCAGCGGCAACGACAAGCAGTATCGGCGACACGCCGGTAAAGGCACTCAGCAGAAAGACGGGCAGGAAGATGATGACGATGCTCTTCCAGTCAACCATGGCGCTCTTCCAAAGCTTTATCACGGCGTTGGCTATAAGCACAACGACGCAGGCGCGTATTCCGGCAAAGGCGTTCTGCACAACGGCGTATTCGGCGAAGGCCTGGAGAAACACTGCAATTATTGTGATGATGATCAGGGACGGCAGCGTCGAGGCGAGCCCGGCGACTATGCCTCCGGCGGTTCCCTTGCGGTGGCGGCCTATAAACACGCTGGTGTTCACCATTATTATGCCTGGCAGGCATTGGGCCATGGCGTAGTAATCCATGACCTCCTCTTCAGTCGCCCACTTTTTGGTCTCGACTATGTCTCGCTGCAAGATAGGCAGCATGGCATAGCCTCCGCCGAAGGTGAGGGCGCCCACCTTGAAAAAGGCCCAAAAGAGCTGGAGGTATTCTTTCATACGATGCACACTTCTTTTCGGGGGATTTAACAGGCGGGCTGTCCGCCCGCCTGTTGCCGCATATTAAAAGCTCAAGCCGCTCATTTGCTCAGGCTCTCTGCATAAGTCCTGTAGCGGGCGATGCGCTCGTCGCAGTCGGCGCGGCTCTCACCCTGAGCGAGGATATAGACCTTTATCTTCGGCTCGGTGCCGCTGGGACGGACGATGAAGGCCGTACCGTCGTCCAGCTCAAAGTAGAGCACGTTGCTGCCTACTATGGGGGTCTTGCCTACCACGCCGAGCTCTGCGACCGAGACGGTGCCGCTCTGGTAGTCGCGCATGCCGAGGACGGCCGCGCCGCCAATCTCCTTCGGCGGCTCGGCGCGCAGGGAGGCCATGATGGCGCGCATCTTCTCGAGGCCGTCAAGGCCGGGCATTACGAGGTTGAGCGTCAGCTCTCCGAAATAGCCGTACTTCTCGTACAGCGCCTCGAGGGCGTCTGCCAGCGTCATGCCCTGCTTGAAGTAGCTCGCGGCCATCTCGGCGATGAGCATGCTGGCAGTTACCGCATCCTTGTCGCGGACGTAGTCGCCCACCATATAGCCGTAGCTCTCCTCGTAAGCGAGCAGGTAGTTGTAGGAGCTGTCGCGCTTGTACTCGGCAAGCTTCTCGGCCATGAACTTGAAGCCGGTGAAGGTCTCGTCGACGTGTATGCCGTTGCGCTCGGCCACCTCGCGGCCCATGTTGGTGGTCACGATGGTCTTGATGAAGGCCGGGTTCTCAGGCATGGTACCCGTGGCGCGGCGAGCGTTGATGATGTAGTCCAGCAGAAGTACGCCCATCTGGTTGCCGGTGATGGTGTGGTACTCGCCGTCCTTGCCGCGCACCATGGTACCGACGCGGTCGGAGTCCGGGTCGGTGCCGATTATGAGGTCGCTGCCGACCTGCTTGGCGAGGTCAACGGCGAGGTAGAAGCCCTCGGGGTTCTCCGGGTTGGGGCTCTTAACGGTCGGGAAGTTACCGTCTATCACCATCTGCTTCGGCTCACAGAAGAGGTGCTTGATGCCCAGGCGGCGCAGCGCCTCGGGGACGAGCTTGTGGCCGCAGCCGTGGAAGGGAGTATACACGACTTTGAAGTCGTCGGCCACCTCACGGACCACGTCGGAGTTGATGCTCATCTTCATGACCTCGCCGAGGAAGGCCTCGTCGGTCTCGGCGCCGATAACGGTGACCATACCGGCCTCGACGGCGGCGTCAAAGTCCATGCGCTTGACGTCCTTGAATATGTCGAGCCGGCCCATCTTGTCCGCGACGGCGGCGGCGTGCTGCGGAGGCAGCTGGGCGCCGTCGGACCAGTAGACCTTGTAGCCGTTGTACTCGCGCGGGTTGTGGCTGGCGGTGATGTTTATGCCCGCCTGCGCGCCGTAGTGGATGACGGCGAAGCTGAGCTCGGGAGTCGGGCGCAGCTCGTCGAATATGCGCACCTTGATGCCGTTGGCGGCGATGACGCCCGCCGCCTCGTGGGCGAAGCGCGAGCTGTTCAGGCGGCAGTCGTAGCAGACCACGACGCCCTTTTCGCAGGCCTCGGGGCCCTCGGCCTTGATGACCTCGGCGAAGGCCTGGGTGGCCCAGCGTATGACGTGCACGTTCATACGGTTGAGGCCCGTGGCCATTATGCCGCGCAATCCGGCCGTTCCAAACTCGAGCGGAGCGTAGAAGCGGCTCTCAATTTCCTTGTCGTCGTCCGCTATAGCGGAGAGCTCTTTCCACTCCTCCTCGTCGAGTGCGGGGCTGTCCAGCCAGTACTGGTATTCTTCTTTATAGCTCCTCATCTTCGGACTCTCCTTCAAGTATATTCTTTGCTTCTTCCAGCATGGTCTCAGGGACGAAGATATCCACGCCCTCCGCGCTCATGCCAAGCATCAGGTTTCCGAATCCCCCATAGTGCGGGAAGCGCTTCACATACGGTATGCCGCAGGAATCCAGCACACCCGTGACTATCGCGTCGCCCATGTCGAGCTGCGAGCAGTTCGTGAGATACGCCGCCTGGACAAAATCCCCGTTCTCGTCCTTCGGCCACTTCTCGAGCACTTCGCCGGGCATATCCCGGCCCCATTCCAGCTTTGGCTCATCCATTGACGCCTCTCCTTTACCTGCCGGTCACTTGTGATAACGTTTGCCGGCGTTTATTGTAAATGCCCTGTACACCTGCTCGGCGAGCATGACGCGCGCCAAGTGGTGGGGAAAGGTCATTTTAGACATCGAAAGCCGCCAGTCGGCGCGCTTTTTCAGGCCCTCGTCCAGGCCGAACGAGCCGCCGACCAGGAAGCAAATCCTGCCCGCGCCCCGCTCGTCGAGCGACTTTATCCGCGAGGCGAGCTCCTCGCTGGAGGCGCCCTGTCCCTCTACGCACATTGCCACAAGGTATGCGCCCCTGGGTATGGCCCGCTCAATGTCCTGGGCCTCGCGCGCGAGCGCGGCGGCTATCTCGCGCTCCGACGGCCTCTCGCCCAGGCGCTGCTCCGCTATCTCGCGCACCTCGCACCTGGCGTAGCCCCCGATGCGCTTGACGTACTCGGCGAAGGCCTCCTCGAAGTGCCGCTCCTTCATCTTTCCGACGAAAACAAAGGTCACGCCGGGCATCGGATATCAGCCTCCACGCTCAGAGGTCCAAGCGGCGGCGCGGCGAGCAATTCCACCGACGCCCCCGCCCTTTCCAGGGCGGCTCCGACTACGTCCAGCGCCCGTCCCGGGGTGTTGTTCTCGCGGCTGATGTGGCCGAGAATAAGCGTCTCGGCGCCGCTCTGCGCGAGATGGACGGCCAGGCCGGCGCAGTCCTCATTGCTCAAATGGCCCCGCGCCGAGAGTATCCGGCGCTTGAGCACAGCGGGGTACGGCCCGTCGCAGAGCATGTCCACGTCGTGGTTCGCCTCTATGAGCGCGGCGTTTACCCCGGCCAGCGCAGAGAGCACCTCGTCGGTCACCACGCCCAGGTCGGTGCAGAAGCCCAGGGAGCCCTCGGCGGAATCAATGCGCAGCCCCGTGGAGCCCGGCGTGTCGTGCATGGTGGGAAACGGCGTGAGCGTCACGCCCGCTATCTCCACGCTGCCGCCCGGCTGCACGGCCTCTATGTAATCCCCGGCCTCCGGCATCATGCCGTCAAGGCGAGAGGCCACAGGGCGGTTTGCGAGCACGCGCACCCCGTGGTATTTTACGAGCATCGGCAGGCCGCTGATGTGGTCGCGGTGCTCATGGGTTATAAAAACGGCGTCTATATCTCCCGGCGCAAGCCCTTCCTGGGCCATGAAGCCCTTCAGGCGGCGCAGGGAGATGCCGTCGTCGACAAGTATCTTTGCGGAGCCGATGCGGGCGAGCGCGCAGTTGCCCGCAGACCCGCTGGCGAATACGGATATGTGCATCAGCAGACTACCTGCGGCTTGTGCAGCTTGTCCCCTTCGTCGGGAACGTCAACGAGGGAAATGTCCGCGCCGAGCGAGGTGAGCTTGCCGACGAAGTTCTCATATCCGCGCTCGATGTAGTGGATGTCCTCCACCTCGGTGGTGCCTTCGGCTATCAGGCCGGCTATGACCATGGCCGCGCCCGCGCGCAGATCGCAGGCCGCAACAGGCGCGCCGCAGAGGTGGTCGACGCCCTCGATGCAGGCCACGCGGCCGTCGACATAGACGTTGGCGCCCATCTTGCGCAGCTCGGTCATGTACTTGAAGCGGTTGTCGTATATGCCCTCGGTGATGATGCTCTCGCCGTTGGCGCGGCAGAGCGCGGCGGCGAACTGCGGCTGCATGTCCGTCGGAAAGCCGGGATAGGGCATGGTCTTGATGTTCACGCGGCGGAGGTTGCCGCTGCTCTTGACCACGACGGAGTCCTCATAGGCGACGACAGTTACACCCATCTCGCGCAGCTTGGCGCTGATGCTCTCCAGGTGGCGCGGTATGACGTTTTTTATGCGCACCTCGCCGCCCGCGGCCGCGCAGGCGACCATGTAGGTACCCGCCTCTATCTGGTCGGGGATTATAGTGTATGTGCCGCCGTGCAGGCTGTCGGTGCCGTTAATCTTCACGCTGTCCGTACCGGCGCCGCGCACATCCGCTCCCATTGAGTTGAGGAAGTTCGCCAAATCGACGATGTGAGGCTCCTTGGCGGCGGGCTCGATTATAGTCCTGCCGCGCGCCATGCTCGCCGCGAGGATGATGTTCATCGTCGCGCCGACGCTGACTTTGTCGAGGTATATCTTCGTGCCGTGGAGCTTGCCGTCGATGGCCTTGGCGTACACGAAGCCGCCCTCCACGTTCACGTCCGCGCCCAGGGCGGTCATGCCCTTGATGTGCTGGTCTATGGGCCTCACGCCGAAGTTGCAGCCGCCGGGCATGGTGGTCTTGGCCGCGCCAAAGCGGCCGAGCATTGCACCGATGAGATAGTAGCTGGCGCGTATTTTGCGCATAAGGTCATAGGGCGCGTCGGTGTAGCGCACGTCCGTGCAGTCTATCTCCACCGTCGAGCGGTTAATCATGCGCACTTTGGCGCCCAAGTGTTCGAGTATGGTCAGGAGCATGTCCGCGTCGCTTATCTGCGGGATGTTCTCCAGCCGGCAGACGCCGTTGACCATCAAAGCGGCGGGTATGATGGCCACCGCCGCATTCTTTGCTCCGGAGACCTCAACCTCGCCGTACAGCGGCCTGCCGCCGTGAATTACATACTTTTCCATAATAAACACCCTCCTTGCGGGCCGCCGGTCTTTTGCCTCCGGCCTCCCGCCTGTCCGAACCCGGTATACCTGCCTTGCCGGGTCATCCGTACCAAGCCTGCATATCCAACTATCGGTAAATTGCATTTTCTTTACTTTGCCGGTATTTCACCTGCCGGCAGTGCTATTTTGCCCGCAAAGGGCCCATGCTAGCAAATTATTTTATCACATAGTTGCCATTTATTCAAGTAATGCTTTCCACTCGCCTTTTTTGGCCTTGTGACGCTCAGGCCACGGTCTCTTCGAGGCCGGTTATGGCGTTGATGTAGTACTCGCCGGTGTCGGTCGCAATGCGCCAGACCGGTATAAGCTCGCCCTCGCCCGCCGCATTGGAGCGCATGTTGTAGCACAAATCCAGCTCGTTCAGGCTTGAACATATGTGGCCGCCGTCGAGCACCAGCTCGAGGAAGCGCATGAGCACCGTGGGTACGTCGACGGCTGAGCGCTCGCTGCCCTGAGTCACCGTGTCCAGAACACGCGTACCGTAGACCGCCATAAGCTCGCCGTTTGCGAAAGTAAAACTGAGGTTGCAGTTTACGACCCGAACGCCGTCGACAGTGCAGCCCAGCACCAGAGTGCCCTCCAGCTTCTCCGAATCTATGTCGCTGCTTATCGGCTCACGCATAGTGTCCATGCCGAGCTCAGAGGCAAAGCGGCGCGCCGCAGCCACGGGGTCCGTGGTGCTGTAGGAGCCTGCGCGCAGGTTAATTTCCACGCCGCCTGTGCCGGAAAAGCGCGCTTCGCCGCTGCTGCCGAAGTAAAGCATGATGTTGCCGCCTGGGTCGGAGGTCGTGACGCTGCCGAGCAGCCCCTCCACCATGTCCAGCTCCCTGGCGTTGTCTCGAGAGATGGACAGGGCCTCTATCTGGCGCTCGCTCAAATCCACGTCCCCGACTACGCTGATGCCGTTTTCACCCAGCAGGGCGACGGCGCCTTCGACCGTGCTCTCTTCCAGGGCGTTTTCACGCGCGTAATCGGTTATGAACACCGCGAGCAGTATTGCGTTGACGATGAGCAGCACGATTATTATGAAGTTTTTGACCTTTATAGAATCCATATGCTCACACGATAATCCATTTGGCGCTCACGGCCGAATAGCTGTCGATGTAGACCAGGCGAGGTTCCCCGCCGCCGTCCGCCTGCACGGCAGCGGCATTGAGCACCGCCGGCAGCGGCCTCTCCGTCCCTCCTGTGTAGCTGTAGCTGCGGAAGAGTATGTCTGCGTAGGTCACGGCCCCGCCGGTCAGGCGGAACTCGGCCGCGCATTCGCGTCCCTGCAGAGATACGGGCAGCCCGTCTATCGCATAGTCGTAGCGCAAGGTGTACTCGCGCGTGCTGCGCTCGTATGATATGTACGACAGCCTGAGCGCGGCCACGCCGTTCTCCAGTCCGACCGTTCTTTCGAGCAGGCGCCGGGTGAGCTCCACGGCGTCGGACGGGGAAAGCTCCGCTCCGTCGGGCTCTGCCTCCGTGCGGTTGGTAAACCTCAGCTCTCCGTTCGTACCCAGACGCAGCGTCACCATGCCCTCCAGGAACACGCTGGTGCCGTCGGCCTCGTAATAGCCCTGGGCCAGGTTTGAGTTTATGCCGAAGGCGTCCATCAGCTCATCGGCCCGGATTGAGCCCAGCGTATTGGTTCCTGAAATGGTATGCACATCTATAACGCCCTCGACAATGACGGTGCAGTCGTCCACATCCGGTATGTCTTCCAGTTCAAACGCAAAGTGCGCTCCGTTCGGCGACACCCCGCTAATGCGTCCGGCCAGCTCCGTATAGCTCAGCTCCGTCGAGCAGCGGTATGCCGTCACCATGCGCTCACGCATGTAATACAGCACGACTTCGCCGTCCTCAAGAGACAGGCACAGACGCCGCGCCGTGTGCAGCGATGCCGAGCTGCTCATACCGTTCGCGCCGAGCCAGATGGCCAGGGACGAGAGCTGGCAGTCGGTATAGTAGTCGAAGTACACGCCGGTGCCGGAGAGCGCGCCGCGCCATTGGCTGTCGCTGACCTCCTCGGGCTCGCCGGCCGAGCCAAGCGCTTCGGCCAGAGACGACGAGTACATGGTGTAATAGGTCTCCAGCGTGCGGGAATCGTACATCGCCGCTGAATGGACGCCGTCCTCCGGCGTGACCATGACGCACATGGGCTCCGCCGCCGCTCCGTAATTTCGTCCGCCGTCCCCGTCCTGGGCCGGGGCCTGGAACCGGTTCCCCTGGCTGTCTGAGCCGAAACCGGCCCTGCCGCTGATAAGCACCACGGCGCTGACCACCAGCACCAGTATTATTATGTTCTGCGCCCAGCCCGCCGCGCGGCGCCTGTTCTTTATACGCGGCAGGCGGAATACCGGCTTACGCATTGTCCTCCGGCCCCTCCACGGGCAGCCAGACCGTTATGGTTGTGCCGTGGCCCAGGCGGCTCTTCAGGTCTATGCGTCCGCCGTGGCGCACCACTATTTCCTGGGCTATGGACAGGCCGAGGCCGGTGCCGCCGCTCTCGCGCGAACGGGCCTTGTCCACACGGTAGAACCTGTCGAACACCTTGGCCGTGTCCTCTTTGGGTATGCCTATACCGTTGTCCTTCACGGAGCACCAGACCTCGCCGCCGCGCACTCCGGCCTTGATGGATATGCGCCCGCCGTCCTTCGTGTACTTTATGGCGTTTGAGACCATGTTCATCAGCACCTGCTCCACGCGGGCCTTGTCGCCGCTTATGCGGGGCATGTTGGGCTCTATCTCCACCGTAAACTCGTGGCTGTGGGTCTGCGCCTCCATGCGAACGGCGTTGTACACGTCGCGCACCGAGGTGTCGAAGCTGAAGTAGTCGAAGGTGAACTCGAAGCTGCCCGCGTCGAAGCGCGAGAGCGTGAGCAAATCCTGTACTATCTTCGTCATGCGGTCCGACTCGTTGAGTATGACGTTCAGGAAGCGCTCGCGCGTTTCCGCCGGGATGTCCGGGTCGTTGGCCAGGGTCTCGGCATAGCTCTTGACGCCGGTGATGGGCGTGCGCAGCTCGTGTGAGACATTGGCGACAAACTCGCGGCGCATCTGCTCGCTGCGCTTGAGGTCGTCGAGCGTGTCCTCAAGCTGCGAGGCCATGTCGTTGAACGTCCTAGTAAGGACGCCTATCTCGTCCTTCGAGGGGTTTTCCACCTTGTCTGTGAAGTCGCCCGACGCGACCTTCTCCGCCGCGTGGGTCAGCTCCTGTATGGGAGCTATCATGGTTTTGGCCAGCAGCAGGCTCAGGAACACGGAGATAATCAGTCCAACGCCCAGAGCCTCCATGATTATGCGCAGCAGCTGCTCGTTCAGGCTGCGGACAGTGTCGCGGTTATCTATAATGTATACTATGTAGTTGTCGCTGCCGCCCTCTATGGGCAGGGCGACGTCCATGTACTCCGCGTTCGGGTCGCTGGTGTCGCCGGTCTCGCCGGAGAGCGCGGCAATTATGTTCGGTGTTATCGCCACGCCGCCGTTTTCGGGCGTAACGCTTCCGGCCAGCCACTCGCCGGTGCTGCCCGAAAGTATGTGGTAGTTCCTCGTGCCGCGGTCTATACCCAGCAGTCCGGCATATACGCCCAGCACCTCGCTCATGTACTCGGGGTCGTCGTCCTCGGCCGCATTGCGCAGGGTGTCCGCCAGCTCCTGGGTTGAAAAAACCTCCGCCATGTTGTCGTAGAAGTCGCTCAGGTAGAAGTTGCGCACTCCCCTTGTCAGGAACACCCCCGCGACCAGCATGAGCGCTATGATGAGGAACAGGATTATCAAAACGAGCTTTGTGTAAAGGCTGCGATTCATGCCAAAACCCTCAGTCGGCGAAGTAGTATCCCGCGCCGCGCTTCGTCATCACATACTGCGGCTCGGACGGGTTGGGCTCTATCTTCTCGCGCAGGCGGCGCACGGCGACGTCGACGGCGCGCAGGTCGCCGAAATAGTCGTACTGCCACACAGCCGCCATGAGTTCCTCGCGGCTCATCACCTTGCCGGGGTTCTCGGCGAGGTATTTTATCAGCTCGTACTCGCGCTGCGTCAGCTCTATCTCCTTGCCGTTCTTGCTCACGCTCCTGCGGGCGCGGTCTATGACCAGGTCCTTGGCGCGGATGGCGTCCGCATCGGAGCCCGGCTGCTGCGGCAGCATGCTTGCGGCGCGGCGCATGTTGGCGCGCACACGCGCAAGCAGCTCGCGCATGGAAAAGGGCTTTGTGATATAATCGTCGGCGCCGGAGTCGAGGCCGAACACCTTGTCGGTCTCGCCCTCGCGCGCGGTTATCATGATTATGGGCACGTTGTTGCCCTCCATGCGCAGGGTGCGGCAGACCTCAAAGCCGTCCATGCCCGGCAGCATGACGTCCAGAAGTATGACGTCAGGGTCCTCGCTGCGCGCAAGGCGCAGGCCGTCCGGCCCGTCGTAGGCACACACGACACGTGTGCCGTCCTTTTCTATGTTGTACTTGAGAATGTCGACTATTGAGCGTTCGTCATCGACGATAAGGACTTTTCTCTCCATTCCTCAGCCTCCAAATACTTTCCTGCTTTGAGCACGGCGATTATAGTTTTGGCGTCGTCTATCTCCCCGGCCATGACCATCTTGGTCAGGGTGTCGAGCGAGTGCTTCTCCACGTTCAGGAACTCGTCCTCATCCGGGTGCGCGTCGCCCTGCCTGAGGTCGAGCGCCAGGTATATGTGCAGCACCTCGGTGGAAAAACCCGGCGAAGTGCAGACCGCGCCCAAATCTATCATGCGCCCGGCCTCCAGCCCGGTCTCCTCGCCCAGCTCGCGCACGGCGGCCGGCAGCGGCTCCTCGCCCTTTTCGAGCTTGCCCGCGGGCATCTCCAGCATTTCGCGCCCGAACGGGTAACGGAACTGGCGCACGCACCAGACGCTTCCGTCGCTGTCCACGGGTATGACCGTGACGCCGCCCGGATGCTCTACAACCTCGCGGCGGACTATGTCGCCGTTTACCAGCTCCGCCCTGTCCAAATGCACGTCCACAATGACGCCTTCGTATACGGTCTTGCCGTCAATTCTCTTCTCAATGGCCATAATTTCATGTACCTCCCGGCCCTGCCGCGTACTTTTGGGCAAACAAAGCCATATACATATTAACACAAACCGGCCGCTATTGCCAGTCCCAACCGCAAAAAGCTGAAACACAAATGTAATCTTGTACAGGTTTATTTTTCGCGGAAGGTATGTTATACTTTAACGAGTTCTTTTTTGGAGGGATGGCATTTTGGCTCGTGCCCAGGGCATAAAGCAAATAGCGCAGAACCGCAAGGCGTTCCACGACTACTTCGTGCTCGAGCGCTACGAAGCTGGCATAGAGCTCTTCGGCACCGAGGTCAAAAGCATCCGCGCCGGTACCGTCAACCTCAAGGACTCGTTCTGCACGATAAAGAACGGCGAGATATTCGCGCGCGGGCTGCACATCAGCCCGTATGAAAAGGGCAACATCTTCAACCGCGACCCCATGCGTCCCAAGCGCCTGCTGATGCACAAGCGCGAGATAATGAAGCTCAACGCCAGGGTAATGCAGGACGGCGTGGCCCTCATCCCTCTCTCCCTCTACTTCAAGGACGGGCGCGTAAAGCTGGAAGTGGGCCTTTGCAAGGGCAAAAAGCTCCACGACAAGCGCGACGCCGAGGCCGAGCGCCAGGCGAAGCGCGACATGGACCGCGCGATGAGGGAAAAGTACTGACCCCGCGCCGCCGTTTCGGCGGTAAAATACGCCCGCAAAGCAGCGGGCACAACAGGAGGCGTTCGCTATGAAAAAGATACTCTCCGGCATCATAGCCGGCACACTGGCACTCACCCTGAGCTTCGGCGCTCACGCGGACGCCGTCAATCTCACCGACGTCACACCCGGCACCTGGTTCTACAACGAAGTCAGCGCCATGGTTGCCGCGGGATATATAGACGGCTACGAGGACGGCACCTTCCGTCCCGACCAGACCGTCACCGTTGTCGAGGCCGTCACCATGGCTGCGCGTATGACCGGCGCCCCCACCGGCGAGGCTGAGGGCTACTGGGGCGGGCTGCAGATGGACAACGCCTACCGCTCCGGCTGGATAACCGAGGACGACGTACCCAGGGGCAGCTATGACGGGCCGGTAACGCGAGAGCTCGCCTGCAAGATAATTGCCGCCGCGCTGGGCCTTGGCTATCCCGCAGGCACTGTTCTGCCCTTCGCCGATTCTCAGAGCGTGGGCGACGAGTATATCGGCAGCGTTATGGCGCTCTACGCCAACGGCCTGCTCGACGGCTACGAGGACAACACTCTGCGCGCGCAGGCCACGCTCACCCGCGCCCAGGCAGCCACGCTGCTCTACCGCGCCGCAGGCGTCGGTTCTGTACATCCCGGCCTGAGCGGCAAGATAACTGCGGCGGGCTATTCCTCCGAGGACATTGTCAACTACTTCTGCGAGGTCGCCCTCGGCGCCGAGTACGGCGACGCGAGCAAGAACGTTATAAAATGGACCTCTCCGGTGTATTATACCATTACCGGCGAGGCCACCGAGGCGGATATGCAGCTGCTGAACAGCCTCATTGCTTCCATAAACCTCGTACCCGGGTTCCCGGGCATGTATGAGGCCGGCGAGAGCAGCGAGGCAAACCTCACAATAAACTTCGTCAGCTATGACGGAATGGTCTCCGCGGCAGGCGACAGCTACAACGGCTTCGTCAACCTCTGGTGGAGTGATTATGTCATAAGCAACGGCACAATCTACTACCGCACGGACCTCGCGCAGGATCTGCGCAATGCGGTGATTGTCGAAGAGCTGTGCCAGGGACTCGGCCTGCTCAACGACACATATGACTACCCTGAGAGCATATTCTACCAGTACCACACTGACACGTCGTGGCCCACCACTCTCGACTGGGCGCTGATTCAGCTGCTCTACCGCAGCGAGATTACTCCCGGCATGGACGAGAGCGCCGTGCGTGCCGCAGCCGCGTCCCTGGTCGGATAAACACTAGATAAGAAAGGACGATTGTCATTATGCCAAATCCCGTAGTCACCTTTGAGATGGAAAACGGCGGCGTCATCAAGGCCGAGCTCTACCCTGAGATTGCTCCGAACACCGTCAACAACTTCCTGAGCCTTGTGAACAGCGGCTTCTATGACGGCCTCATCTTTCACCGCGTCATCCCCGGTTTCATGATTCAGGGCGGCGATCCCCAGGGCACCGGCATGGGCGGCCCCGGCTATCGCATCAAGGGCGAGTTCAAGCACAACGGCTTTTCCAAGAACAATCTCAAGCATGACCGCGGCGTTTTGAGCATGGCTCGCAGCATGATGCCCGACACGGCCGGAAGCCAGTTCTTTATCATGCACGATAAGGCTCCCCACCTCGACGGAGAGTACGCCGCCTTCGGCAAGGTCATCGAGGGCATGGAGGTTGTCGACGAAATTGCCAACACCCCCACCGATTACAACGACCGTCCCAAGGCCGAGCAGAAGATGAAGAAGGTCACTGCCGAGACCTTCGGCGTCGAGTACCCCGAGCCGGTAAAGTTCTGAGCTAACGGCGCAGGGCTTCGGCCACAACTTAACGTGAAAAGTGACTGCCGCCGTCTGAGCGGGATTCACCTTTCTATAAATCAAAAGACAGGCTAAAAAGCTACTTGTTTTACACACCCCCTTCCGTCCGGAGGGCAAATCCCCGGACGGAAGGAGCTAATCCCCTTCTCATAATGAGAAGCGGCTGCATAACCTGTTGCCCTTAAGCAAGAGGGAAACGCACTTTGCGCAATCCCGCGCTTGTAAACTGAAAGCCTCCGGCTTTCTTTTTGAGCGGAGGCGCGACGGAGTGACTGAGCTTTCCCGCTTGCGGGGAAGCGAAGGATATGTAGTCCGCGCAAATTCCCGCGTTAACAAATTGAAAGCGTCCCGCTTTCAATTTGAGAGGAGGGGCAACGGAGCGAACGCAGTTTTCGCCAAAAGGCGCAGCCTGGCGGCGGAAACGGAGACGAGCTCAGTTTGCCCCGACGACGAGGGGGCGTACTGGTTTCGACGGGGGTGCGGAGACTGGAATAGCGGGCGGATGCGCCTGACATCCTTAAAACGGGCACCTATAAATTAAAGAACAACGACAAAGAGCCTGTTCTTCTCGCTGCCTAAGCAGTGAGCGTCCACTCCGGGAGGGCCGCGGCCCGGATGCTGGGCGTTGATTAGCGGCGAACGTGAGTGCGCAAAGCTTTGAGCGCACCATGCACAATGAAGCTACCAAACTCGTGAGTGTGTGAGCCCACGCGCGGGTGAGGGAATGTAAATGACTCTCTGCGCCCGGAGAAGTTCCAGAGGAAGCGCTTTCGGACGGGGGTTCGATTCCCCCCGCCTCCACCACTACGTCGCCGCGGACGGCATATTGTCCGCGGCGACTTTTTTTGCAAAAGTCGCCTCTCACTCTTTCTGTCGCGGCTCCTTTCAGCTTCAAAGCCCACGGTTTTGAAGCTGATTTTTGCTTTTTGGCAAGCGTCACATCGCTTGCCCTTCCTTTTCAAAATTGCGCCCGCTTCGTGGGCTTCAATTTCGGTTTTATTCTGTTTGGGCTATCTTTTGAGTCAGCACCTACCACGTCGTCTCGGGCAGAATATAGTTCGCGGCGGCGTTTTCTTTTTATAGAAAACGCCGCCGCGGCTGTGTACATTACTGCTTTACAAGAAGACTGGCTCTTTGGGCATAGCCGACTGATACATATCCTCGACTTCTCGCATTTCCAGCGAATACAGGAACAGCATAGGCACCTCTATATCCAATGCACCCGCTATGCTTTCAAGGGTGTCTACGCTTATATTCGCCCTGCCGTGCTCAATTGACCGCATCCATGTGGTACTTATGCCCGCAGAATCTGCGAGCAGCTCCTGCGACATTCCTCTCTCCTTGCGCAGTCTGACAATGTTTTTGCCGATTTCAACAATATACGACAAGGAAACCCCTCCTTCACCTATATTTTAGGAAAGATTTCCTTGTTTGCACAGTAACTATACTGTCGGTTTGATATTATTTAATGCAAATATTTACTATAGCATAATTACAGCTCTACTCTTGACGCGGCGCTGTAAAGGAACATGGCAAGGGTAAAACAAAAAAGTCCTGAAATCTTGCGATTTCAGGACTTTCCGTGGTCGGAGTGTAATTATAGGACTTGAGTCTGTCGAGCTCAGGTCACCAAACCGAAGCCCAGCGGAGCGGGTTCGGTTTGGAAGCGAGGAGCAGCAGAATGAGCGCGCGATGAGTTTTGCAATGAAATGAGAAACTCGTCGCAAGCGATATGTCGCTTGCGACGAGCTGGTCCGAGTGACTGGATTTGAACCAGCGGCCTCTTGAACCCCATTCAAGCGCGCTACCATCTGCGCCACACCCGGATATGCGCTTCACAGTGCCCGATTATAATAGCACAATGCTCAGCAGATTTCAAGTGTTTTTTCGCACTTATTCAAAATATTTTTCTCAGGTCAGGATGACTTTTATCCCGCTTGCACAGGAGGCTCGCCCGTGGTATCATCTTCTCATATCAAACGGAGGTGACAGTATGCCGTCTGTAAACCACATCGTAATTGACACGGCAAAGTGCGTCGGCTGCTCCAAGTGCGTGGACGACTGTCCCGGTGCGCACCTGTACATTGAAAACGGCAAGGCTCAGGCCAGGTCAAGCGGCTGCATAGAGTGCGGCCACTGCTTCGCCATCTGTCCCATGGGCGCTGTCGACATGTCCAACTACTACACCAACAGCTGCGGCCCTGTCGTGTCAATGACCGAGTTTGAGCCGCAAAGGCTGCTGGACGCAATGCGTTCCCGCCGCTCCATACGCCGCTTCAAGCCCGAGGCCGTCTCTGGTGAGGCTCTGGACATGATACTCGAAGCCGGACGCAGCGCCCCCACAGCCAAGAACGCACAGGACATCGCCTACACCGTCCTGGGCTCGCAGCAGGAGGCCATAGAGCGGGAATGCGTGGGCATATTCCGCCGCGCACAGAAGCTCGCCTCCCCCGTCTCAGACGCCGTGAGCAAGATGGAGATTACCGACAACTTCTTTTTCAAGGGCGCGCCCCTGGTCATAGTCGTCTCTTCTCGCAGCGAGGTTGATGCGTCCCTAGCCAGTTCGTACATGGAACTCATGGCTGAAAGCCTCGGCCTCGGAGTGCTCTACAGCGGCTTTTTCATCGTCTGCACCAAGCTCAGCGCCAAGCTGCGCGGGATGCTCCGGCTGCCGGACGGGCACAAGGCCATAACCTGCCTTGTGGTCGGCCATCCCGACGTCGAATACCAGCGCACCGTGCCGCGTAAGCCTCTGCGCAAGACCGTGCTGTAATAAAAAATGCCGCCGAACCCGGCGGCATTTTCATTTAAACGTCCAGACTCACGATAGCCACTCGCCGCCAACAGGCGGGTAGACGACGTCCTCCGGCTGCACGGCGGCGCTCCAGCCGCCCGGCGCGGACACAAGCACGTTCTCATCCGCATCCGTTCCGTCGACGCGCACAAACCTGCTCTCACCCTGACCGTAATCCGCGCTGAGTTTGAGAGGAAAGACGGCCTGATGCGAGTTTTCCTCCGTGTACTCCGTGCAGCACTCAAGTGGCACCCAGCCCAGCTCGCTCTCCGGCATGGACGACACCGCTGTGCGTATAAGCATCCACCGGCTCTCCTCCGGCGCGCCGTCGGAGCCGTAGCGCACAGCCGTACACTGCGCGATGACCTCAGCATACTCGCTGTTTATCGCGCGGGAAATCACCTGGGCGCCCTCCGTCGGCCAGACGCGCAGCCCGTCCGGGCAGTTAACCAGCGCCTGGTCAAACCCCGGCTCGGAGTAGGCCACCCCGGCGTCGTAGGTTCTCCGCTCGCCGCGCTCGTACTCCTCCAGCTGCGCCGTGAGGCCGGCTATCTTTGCCTCGGCGTCGTCTATCGCCATTTGCAGCGCCGAATCGGACGCCGAAGGCGTGGCCATAACATCCGTGTGCGTGGGCGCGCCGCAGGCTGTCAGGATGAGCAGCAGTGCAAGCGCGGTTGACATAACAATTATAAACTTCCTCATTAAGTATCCTCCTGACTGTTGAGCGCGTTGTCCAGCACCACCCGTATTTGGCTTATCTCGCGCTCCATCTGCCGATACTCCGGTTCGTCATCACCGAAGGGATTTATCTGTACGTCGCTCGGATATTGTATGACGTATGTTCCTTCACGGGTACAGGCCACAAAGTCAACCCGCGTCATGGCCTGCCAGGCGCTGTACCGTCCCTCGACCTCGGCCTGAGTGGCGTATATACCCTCATAAAAGTCTATGTAGAACAGATACCCTGCAACTCCGCCCGCGTTCTCACGGAACTCTGGATTGTACACCTTGTAGCTGCACGAGCCCTCGCCTTCCACTTGCTCCACCGCGTACTTGCCCTTCCAGGAGTCTGGGAGGATTAAGGTCACGCCGCTGTCGCCCAGAGTTATAGTCTCCTGCTCGGCCGGCACCTCGACCGGCACCTCGACCTCCTGGGCGAACACGGTCGCGCCGAGCCCCAGCCCGCCGCCGACCGCGATTGCCAGCGCCGCCGCCAGGCCCGCGAAGCGCTTTGCCGCGCGCACGCGCCGCCGCCGGGCAAAGTTTGGCACGTTCGCGGCGAGCTCGACCATACGGTCGTCCATATTTCCAATGTGTTCTGAAAGCTGCCTGTTGGTCACAGTTCCACTCCCTCGCTTTCCAGATATCCGCGCAGAGCGCGGCGGGTTTTGGCAAGCATATTTTTCACCCGGCCCTGGCTGTAGCCGGTGGCTGCGCTCAGCTCGTTTATCGAGTCGAAGTACCAGTACCGGCGCACGAACACCGTCCTGTGCTCATCGTCGAGAGAGAGCAGGAAGCTGTCTATAAGCCGCTCCACGCGCCGGGCCTCGACCTCGTCCTCCACACTGAAGCTGCCTGAGACGCACTCGTCCAGCTCCTCCAGCGAATTCACCGCGACGGCGCTGCGCTTGGCCGCCGTCAGGTAGTCGTAGCGCTTGAGCGCCAGATTGCGCGTAATGCGCCCTATAAAGGCCGGGAACCGCGCAGGATGCTGCTCCGGAATGGCGTTCCAGACGCCGAGGTATGTGTCGTTCACGCACTCTTCGCAGTCCTCACGGCTGGATAGGATATTCCCGGCTATGTGCCGGCAGAGCTTCCCATATTTCACGCTCGTCTCGTATATTGCGTTTTCGTCCCTGTGCCAGTAAAGTGCGATGATGCTCTCATCATCCACTTTGCCCACCTCCCACGGGTTTGGCTTTTTGAGCGCTCACTATATAAGTACGTTTTTTCGCCCGGATGGCAAAGCCTCCGGCAAAAAAATTTTTAATTTCATGTATTTCAGGGCAAAACAAAAGGCATAGCCCTCGTATGAAGGCTATGCCTGATCCCGCCACTGCCGTGGGAGGCCCAGATAGAACCTGCACGTCTCCGGCAGGTGGGTCGCCTCTCTGCCGCTACCACGCTTCCAACTTCCAATGCTCCCCCTCCGGAGCACTTGGGAGGCCTGCAATCCACGGCAGAATATGGCATCCCTTATAAATGATGTGGGTTTATATGGGCCCAGTCAAAAGGGCAAGCCCTTTTGCTCCACGCACAGGGCAGGAAACAAAACAAATCCGAAACGGACGGGAACTTACTCGTCCCCGCTCTCGTCTGTATCCTCGTCGTCAAACAGCTTCTCCATGAAGAGGTCGTACACTGCGACGAGCTCCTCCTCCTCATCGACGGAGCAGTAAAACTCCTCGCCGTCATGCTCCTCTATACGGAGGATTATATAGCCGTAGTCGGGGTCATCCTCTTCCATGTCGGCGGGCAGGAACAGCGCGTACTCGCTGTCGTTGTATTCGAGGGTGTCAAGCTGTTCGAGCTCGAACTCCTGGCCGTCCTCGTCCTCGATGGTGATGTAATTGCCGCCGTAATCTTCGTCCATGGGTGGACCTCCCGTTGCTTTATCTGGGCTTATTGTAACTCATATGCATGAATAAATCAACTAGAATTTTTTCGCGGTTTTAACATGCATAGTACAAACTGACGGCTATTTGTCACTAAGAGCCCAAATCTTCCAGCAAAGTCAGAACTTCGTCGCGGTTTGCGGCAGGAAGCCCCGCGCCGAGCAGCGCCCTGTCGGCCTCGCGCAGCGTGCGCACATCTATCTCGGTTGTAGTCACCGGTTCGTGTCCGCCCACGGCGAACACTGCGACGCAGCCGTCATATTCCTTGAGCACAAACTCCGCGTCGTCCATAGTCAGCGGCCAGTCGACCAAGCCCTCCTCATCCGACGCGCGTACCCCGCCGGTTATGCCGCCTATTGCCGCCGAAGCGCAGAGCACAGCGGTGACCGCCAGCACGCCGCAGCCGGCCAGCTTCATCCACAGCTTCATTTTATCGCCTCCTTTACCAGCAATTATTCCACGTTGGCACAAAAACGATACCCCGGGAGGCGGAAAATTTTTTCGTATCCACTATATGCGGATTTGACAGGTTATGATATAATATCGGGATAGAATAGGTAAGGTGCCATTCACGGTGCTTCGCCCCGGATATACGGAGGTATGCAATGCCCAAAGATTCCAAGGAAAAGCGAAAAGCGGCAAGGGCCGCGCGCACGGCAGGCTCCGCCTGCGCCGGAGCGCTGTCCCTGGCCTTGAAGATAGTCATAACGGCGATACTGATTATACTCACTACCGCCCTGCTCTTCGTGTGTATCTTCGCCTTTTATGTCAAGACCACGCTTGTGGATGACCTCGACATATCCCTGGAGGACTATTCCCTCAGTGAGTCGAGCACGGTATATGACAACGCAGGCAACGTCATGGCCACGCTGTCAAGCGGCGAAAACCGCATCTGGGTTGACTACGAGGACATCCCCAAGAACCTCGAGCACGCCCTGGTCGCCATTGAGGACAAGCGCTTCTACGACCACAAGGGCGTGGACTGGTACCGCACGGTCGGCGCGGTGTTCTCCAGCTTCCTGGGCTCGAGCAGTTTCGGCGGCTCTACCATCACCCAGCAGCTTATCAAAAACCTGACCGGCGACAACGAGGTCACGGTACAGCGAAAGCTGGTGGAGATATTCCGCGCGCTGGAGTTTGAGAAGAAGTACGACAAGAAAGAGATAATAGAGTGGTACTTAAACGCCGTCTACTTCGGCGAGGGCTGCAACGGCATATACACCGCCGCGCAGACCTATTTCGGCAAGGAGCCCAAGGACCTCACTCTCGCCGAGTGCGCAAGCATAGTCGGCATAGTCAACCTTCCCACTTACTACAGCCCCTTCTACAGCGTCGAAAACAACAAGGAGCGCCAGGAGACCGTCCTGCGCGAAATGTACGAGCAGGGCTATATCACCTATGACGAGTACACCCAGGCCGTCAAGGAGGAGCTCGTGTTCGTGCGCAGCGAGACCGAGGTAGGCACGCAGGAGATATACAGCTACTACGTCGAGGCGGTCATCGACGACGTCATCTCCGACCTCATGGAAATGCGCGGCGTCAACTACGAGACGGCCCAGCGCCTGCTGTACTCCGGCGGCTACCAGATTTACACCTGCTGCGACAGCCGCATCCAGGGCATAATGGACACCTACTACGACAACCTGGACAACTTCCCGAACGTGTACAACCTCACTTCTCAGCAGCTGCAGAGCGCGATGGTCATCATTGACCCATACACGGGCAACATAGTCGCCCTGCGCGGCGGCGTCGGCGAGAAGAACGCCAACCTAATCCTCAACCGGGCCACGGAAACCACCCGGCCGCCCGGAAGCTCAATAAAGCCGCTGAGCGTCTACACCCCGGGCCTCGACCTCGGTATCATCACCCAGAACACCCTGGTCATAGACGGCGACCCCGCCAACCCCGGATACACGCTCGAGCACTTCAGCTGGTATCCGCGCAACGCCAGTTGGAGCTATGTAAACGGTCCCGTCACCATACGCCAGGGCCTCATATCCTCGCTCAACACCGTGGCTGTGCAGATACTCGACAAGCTTGGCCTGGAAACCAGCTACAGCTACCTCGAGGACGTGTTCGGCTTCACCACCCTGGTAGATGCGGACTACAACCCCTCGCCTCTCGCCCTCGGCGAGCTCACCAACGGCGTCACCGTGCGCGAAATGGCCCAGGCCTACTGCACTTTGGTCAACGACGGCACCTTCGTCGAGAGCCGCACCTACAGCCAGGTGCTCAACTCCAACGGCGACATAGTGCTGGACAACCCGATACAGCAGCGTGACGGCGTGCGCGCGAACGCGGCGCGCAACATGCTGGACATGATGGTCGGCTCCGTGACGAGCGGCACGAGTATGGGCGCAGGCCTATACGGCATGGAGGTTGCAGGCAAAACCGGCTCCTCCGGTGATTTCAAAGACCGCTGGTTTGCAGGCATGACGCCCTACTACGTCGGCGTTGTCTGGACGGGCCACGACATCCCGGTAACAAACGGCGTCAGAGGCACCAACCTCTCAATAACAATCTGGCGCAATATCATGCAGCAGGTCCACGAGGGGCTGGAATACCGCTCCTTCCCCGACCCGACCAGCATCGGCGACGACACGATGATTTTCGGCGACCTCACAAGTCCCACACCATCGCCCACCCCGACGCCTACTCCGACGCCCAGCGCCGATGAGACGGAAACCCCGCCGCTCTACACCATGATTTCGCCCGATGACAGCGAGGACAACGGCCGGATATCACCCACCGAGCCCGTTGGCAGCGCGGCATAGTAACAAAAAGTTTACAATTCTCCCTTTATCCCATTATCCCAACTGAATCCCGCATAAAACCTGGGCCTGTCCCGGTTTTAACCCTCTCTATCGGGCCGGAATTAACATCCCGGCCCGACCTTTTCCCCAAACAAGGTTGACAAATTGGAAAACATGAGTTACAATTCGGTTACATTGTTCGTTACCGAATTGTAACCGCATACGGAGGTATCAAGATGACGGCTGCTAAGGAGCTTGTATATAAGGGGCATCCGCTCCGCAGAAAGGACAACATCATATATTTCGGCAGCATGGCCGACAAGTACATCATAATGCTTCAGATTCTCGAGACCAAGAAGGTCGAGGATTTGGATGTGGCCACGAAGGTATCGGTTCAGCTGCAGCTGACCGACCCGGCGCTCAAGAGCCGTGACCGCGTTGTAAAGAAGAGCGAGAAAGCCAGCCTCTACGCCGCGATGGACGTCGCGAGCGTGTGGCTAGACAGGGCGCTTGCACAGAAGTAAGCGGTCTCCCGGGCCGTCAACCACCGGGACGCCGCTGTAAGCCTTAGGGCCCACGGGATAGGGCCCTCGTATCAAGCAGGGAAATTTGGATAAAGGTAGAGATAGAGCAATGACAAAGAGAAAGATACTGCGCACCACCATCGCCGCGGCCATTTGCTGCTGCACCCTCGCCGGAGGCGTCTTTGCCGACTGCATCGGCGGCGGCGCCACCACGACGGAGGTAAACCTCCGCTCCGGCGCCGGTACTGACAACTCGATAATCTTAACCGCCGCCTCCGGCGCGAATATGATAGTCGAGTCCGGCCCGGAAAACGGCTGGTACAAGGTCTACGTCAACGGCAGCTGGGGCTACATGTCCGCCGACTATGTAAGCTTTGCCGAGACGATGGACGTCTCCGCCTCCGGATGGGTAAACGGCACCGAGGTGCGCATGCGCGCCGCAGCCACCACCGACAGCGACATACTCCGCGTCACCAGCTACGGTGAGAGCGTTGAGGTAACGGGCGTAAGCGGCGTGTGGTACCGCGTGAACGCCGGAGGCATGACCGGCTACATACGCAGCGACTTTGTCGAGCTCGGCGAGTACACCGAGGCCCCTGCAGCCAATTCCACGATAGGCGAGCAGATAGTCGCCTTCGCCAAGCAGTACTTGGGCGTACCATATGTCTGGGCGGGCTCCACCCCCTCCGGCTTTGACTGCTCCGGCTTCGTGAGCTATGTGTTCAAGTCCAACGGCTATCAGACCAACCGCACCGCCGCCGCCATCTACCAGAACGGCGTGGCGGTCGACAAGAGCGAACTCCAGCCCGGCGACGCCGTGTTCTTTGCCAGCAGCAGCCAGGCCATCGGACACGTCGGCATCTACATAGGCGACGGGCAGTTCATCCACTCAAGCTCCGGCGCGGGCTACGTCACCATCAACAGCCTCGACGAGAGCTACTACTCCCGCATGTACGTCGGCGCCCGCCGCATAGCGTACTGAGCGCTGAATTATAGCTTCGCACAGCAAAACAGCCCCGGATTTCCGTGGCTGTTTTGCTTTTTTGCGGAACAATCTTCCATCCTTTTCGTCTCAAAACCAGAAAAGGAGGATGTGATATGAAACGCGCACTGCTATCCGCTATCGCCCTGATGCTGCTGCTCTCCGCCTGCAGCGTAACAGCCGCCCCAACGCCTCCGCCCATTGAGACCGCATCCGTATCCACAACACCGGAGGCCGCGTCCGTGACCCCGACGCCTCAGCCTGACGCGGAGCCGTCCGGGCTGTCGCCCTTCGCAACCGTCGTATTTAAAGAGCTCAAGGTCACCAGGGATCGCTGGGAGGACAATGACGAGAACATGATACGCGAGACGCTCGAATATTACTTCCTGCTCAGGAACGACGTGGAGTACGAGCCTGGCTATGCCGTACCGAACTTTGATCCCTTCTTCGACGAGAGCTCGCCGAATTACGACGACCTGGTGTTCGACGTCGACAAAGCTAGGTACTACAGGCTCTGCGCCGATGATTGCACCGGTATCGCCTGGTACAACACGTTCGTGAGGTTCAACTCAATTGAGATTGACGGCGACACCGCCCACGTCGAGGCGTACAACCTCACCTATTTTGTCTACGAGGGCGCGAACTTCATGTCCGGCGCGGGCACGACGAACTACGTCGAGCTCCGCAAGGTAGACGGCGTCTGGCGCATCAGCGACATAACCGCGGCGGACTCGTTCCACGAGATGACCCACGCCGAGCTGCTCGAGGAGATAGCCCGGCTGGAGCAGGAGCTGAGCTGAGCTGGGCTGAAAAAATGAGCGCTGAAATCAGCGCTCATTTTTACTATGTCGTTGCTGCCGAAGGCGGGGCAATCTCCGTGTCCGCCGGACGCGGGATGAACTGCATGTCCAGGTCCACGTCGCCCGCTACGCCGTCCACGCTGCCGGTAAATGAAAACTGCCAGAGGGAGTGGCGGTAGTAGAAGTCGGGCCATCCGCCGGGCGCGCCGACCCAGATTTCATAATCGCCCAGGCGTTCCATCAGGTACTCGTAGTAGCCGATGTAGCGGTACAGGTAGACGCAGGGCGTGTAGCCCGCGTCCTTGACCATCTCGCAGAACACGACGGCGCTGGCCGTCAGCTCGTCGCGGTTTATGTCCTCGGCGCGCGAGCCCTCCAGGGGCTCCCAGTCAAACGCCACGGGCATGGTCACGTCGTAGTCCTTTATGAGCTCCAGCACAAAGTTGGCCTCCTCGGCTGCCTCTATGGCCCCTGTGGACTGTGAGAAGAAGTACACGCCCACGTCCAGGCCGGCGTCGAGCGCGCCCTGCATATTGTTCTCGAACTGCTCGTCGACGACGATGGCGCCGGTCTCACTGCCGCGGTAGCCGCAGCGTATCATGGCGAACTCTATGCCGGAGTCGGCCACGGCCTGCCAGTCAATCTCGCCCTGGTAGAAGGAGACGTCAATGCCGAGCCGGGTGTCGTAGCCGTTGCCGGTGTACTCGGGCAGGCCGTCCTCACCGACCGTGAATTCGTCCTCGGAGAAGTCGGAGACGGCCACACCTTCCGCGGGGGTTATCCACTCGTAGTTTGCTCCGGTGTTTACATATGCCATACCCTCATGCGGGTCCGGCGTCTCTTCGGGCTCGCCGCAGGCAGCGAGCGATACGCACATGGCGGCGCACAGCGCAATGGCAGAAATGCGTTTGAAAAGTCTGTTGTTCATGCCGGTGTCCTTTCGAGGAAATTCGACCTATTATAGCACGAACATGTTAACAAATCCAGCCCTCAAACGAGTGAAGTTATCCAGTTATAAATAGGCACATACGCCGCGGGCAAAAATACGGCAGGAAGCATGCTGGCAATCTTGATTGGCTGCGCGCGCAGCTCCATGAGGTTTATCGCTAGGCCTATCAGCAGCACGCCGCCGACGGCGCTCATTTCGGTGACAATGGCGTCCGTCAGCAGCGGCGCCAGCGCGCCTGCGAGCAGGGTCAGTCCTCCTTCAACCACAAACACGCAGACGAAGCTCGCCGCCGCGCCCATGCCCATCGCTGCGCCGTAGGCCAGCGATGCGATGAGGTCCAGCACAGCTTTGGCGTACAGTATGGAGTTGTCGCCGTTTATACCGGCCTCCACACTGCCCATGACGGCCATGGAGCCAATGCAGAACATTATGGAGCAGGAGACAAAGGCGCCGGTAAAATTACCGCCGTTCGAGCTCTTTGAGCCCAGCCTCCGCTCAGCCAGGCGGCCCAGGGCGTTCACTCCGTCGTCTATGTGCAGCAGCTCGCCTATCACGGTACCGAGAGAGCAGCAAACGATTATGCACAGCGGGTCGCTCGTGCCGACCGTGCTCACCACGCCAACGCCTGTTGTGGCGAGACCCAAGGCCACCATGAGCGAATCCGTGTATTTTTTCTTTATCCTGCTGCCGAAGAGCATGCCTATTATGCCGCCGACAAGCACGGCGATGGAATTTGCCAAAACACCCAGCATGTGCGCTCACCCCTGTGAATTCTTTGCTGCTTTAGAATATCCCAAGGTCAAGATAAAGTCAACGTTCTGTTGACACGCGCGGCGGAAAATAGTATTATATATAGGCGTATTCGCTCATGCGTATATGTATAATGCGGGTATGGCGGAATTGGCAGACGCGCAGGATTTAGGTTCCTGTGAAGCAATTCGTGTGGGTTCAAGTCCCACTACCCGCACCACGTCAGGGCAAGCGTCACATCGCTTGCCCTGACTTTTATTCATTCTGAAAAAAGTCAGGTCGCGCTCGTTCTGCTGCCCTTCCTTCCAAAATTGAACCCGCTGCGCTGGGCTTCAATTTTGTTTTGTTCGGATTCATAAGCGTAAATGCTGTAAGAACACTCGCACCACGTCAGGGCAAGCGTCACATCGCTTGCCCTGACTTTTATTCATTCTGAAAAAAGTCATGGCGCGCTCGTTATGCTGCCCTTCCTTCCAAAATCGCAACCACGTTTTTGGGTTGCGATTTTGCTTTTTATATCCAGCGGCAAAAACGCGTCTCGCGTCGTTCCCTTGCTTCTACTTTCAGGACCGAAACCGGAGGTTTCGGTCCTGTCTTTTGGGTTTTGCGCCCTTCCCTTATGTCGGGCTCGCTGTTGACTTGCCTATAACAGCGCCGGGTACTTTTTCGCCCCTGCCTCACGCGATTTTTTCTCTGATAGCTGCATTGCCGTCTGCGGCCCGGGCCGCTGCTTTCAGCAAGTCCTCCCCTGTCACGCCGAGCCTCGCCTCGTCCCCCGCAAACGGTATATGCAGCAGAAATTCCCCGTCCACCTCATAGACGTACACATAGATTCCGGACCCGATATCCTGCGTTTCCCCAAGCATTGAGAGAACATCCTCCCTGCTCATTTCCGGCTTCAGCTCCATTATCTGCTCCGACGTCACCTCGGCCGGCTCTTCATGTCCTTCACCGCCGTCTGGGGCAAGTCCCAGGATTTCATCGGCCAGGCCGCTGCTTTCTCCCGCATCAAGCGTTTTCGCCGCCTGCTTTATCTCGCTGCGGCTGTATCCGCTCAGGGCCTCTGCCGGTATTCCTAGCGACTCAAGATAACCTATCGCCGCATTGTATTCGACCGCATCAACCGCGAGTACACCCGCCGGCAGCAGCAAAAGGCACAGGCAGGCGGCGGCAATCGTAATAAGCAGCTTCTTACCTTTCTTCCTGTAGCAGGCGGCTTCAATAATGTACTTCCCATCCAGTTCGCTCATTGCCTCGGAAAACAGCTTTCCTTTCATACAAAAACCTCCATTTCAATCAGGTACTGCTTCAGCTTCGCACGCATACGGCTTAGGCGCACGGAGACATTTTTCTCGGAAAGGCCGGTCAGCGCGGCAATGTCCCGGCAGCTGTCTGCAAACCAATAGCGGCGCATGAAGATTACCCGGTTCTCGCGGCTCAGTCCATCCAGGAAGCGGCCTATTATACGCGCAAGCTCCTTAGCCCCAATTTCGTCCTCAAGACTATGCCCATCTGCGACGCAGCCCTCCAGCTCCTCAAGAGCGACCGTATAGCGTCCGCTTCTCTTGGCGGCCTCTCGTCTCCAGTACGCCTTCAGCGAAACATTGCGTACTATTCTGGCAACATAGGGCAGCAGCACCTCCGGGCGCGCCGGAGGAATTGCATTCCATGCGCCCAGATACGCGTCGTTGACGCACTCCTCAGCATCAAGTCTATCGTTCAATATGTTATACGACAGGCTGCGGCACAGCCCCCCGTATTTCCTGTCCAGCTCTGCTATCCCCTGCTCGGAGCGCTTGAAAAACAGTTCTATAATTTCCACGTCGTCCATTGTCCTGCGCCTCCTTTCCCGCTCTGAATATATAACTACGTTTTCATGCGAGAATACTACATCTCATACAGTTTTCCCGCAATGCAGCGAATGCCGCCCGGCACTCAAGTGCCGGGCGGCATTCGCGTCCCTGTGGACAGCCGAAGCAAACCCCGCAAATCTCGAATTGCTCGAGTTCAATTGCGCTTTACATCGGCGGATTAACAATCTGCTCTATGCTGGAAATGAGGGCGCGCACGCGGTCGTTCATATAGGAGTTCTTCCGATAGACGATGCACAAATCCCACCTGAACTCGGATTCAAACGGGCGTATCTCCAGGTTGTAGCGGTCGTAGTGCCTTACGCACGGCGCCGGCAGGACGCATATCTCGTTGCTCAGGTGGCTGATTTTCAGGAGGAAATCGCACGACGGGCTTGTGACATCTATGCGCGGGGAAAGGGACTTGGCCTTAAAGAGCTTCATCAGCTCCTCGTAAACGGCATAGTCGGTCGGGAATGTGTTTATGGAGTACGGCATAAGCTCTTCAAGGGCAATGCTCCTGCGGGACGCCAGCGGGTGCGTGGGGTTCATCGCGCAGACGACTTGATCCTGTATTATGACGATTTCGCTAAGCTCGTTCGACTCAACAGGATGCATGCTGATTGCAACGTCCAGCACTCCATCCAGAACCATGTCCTCGAGCTTTCTTGCGCCGAATTCGTGAACTTCCACGGTAACGTCCGGAAAGTGCCTGCGGAAACGCATAATAATTTCAGGGAAGTCCAGCGCGGCTATCACCGGAGGTATGCCCAGCATGACACGCTCACTGCTCATGTTTTTCATGTCCGAGAGAGTCTTTTCCAGAGCGTCAAACTCATTGACAATTTTCCGACCGCGCTCGACAACGCAGAGCCCTGCATCCGTCGGAATCATCGAGTTGCCGTCGCGGAAAAACAGCGGGATGCCTATCTGCTCCTCCACCTTCTTGAGCATCTTGCTTAAAGCCGGCTGCGTGACAAACAGATTTTCGGCAGCCTTGGTCATGTTCCTCGCGCAGGCGATGCCTATTATGTAGCGCAGTTCGCGAATTTCCATTCTGATCCCTCCCGTAAGCGAGCTGGCAAAGCTATTGTATAAATTTTAACATATACCGGCCGCAAAGTTCAAACCTGATTTGCCGGAAAGTTATTTCAATTATTCATAGGCTCATAACCAAAAGTTCAGCTCAAAACCGGTTAATATGTCAGTTGCGATGTGAAGCGCGTCAAAAAGGCAGTTAATGGTACATATTTGACTATACTGCGGTTTGTGTTCGATATCCGGCAGTTATGGCCGAAGAAATGATAGTTATTTCTCAAACTAAGAATTGCGTAATACAATTGCCCTGCCGGCGGAAAATGAGCCGCCTATTAATGATTAAAAGGAGAGGCAGTTATGGGCATGCTTATTCAATTCAACGAAGAACAGAAGATGATAAGAGATATGGTGCGCGAGTTCACCCAGAAGGAAGTTGAACCGCGCGACTACTACATGGACCAGAACGACGCTTTTGACCGTGAGCTGTACGCCAAGTTCAACGAGCTGGGCCTCGGCGGCGTGCTCGTACCGGAAGAGTACGGCGGCATGGGCAGCGACTATGTGACCAGCACCATCATCGTCCACGAGCTTGCCAAGGGCAGCGCCAGCTTCGCGCTTGCAATTGAGATAAGCCACGTTGCGGCCGAGATGATAACCAACTGGGGCACCGACGCGCAGAAGCGGGAGTACCTGCCCCGCGTCGCCCAGGGCGACCTGTTCGCATTCGGCCTCACTGAAGCCAGCGCCGGTTCCGACGCGGCAGGTATCCGCTCCGTGGCCGTAAAGAACGAGGACGGCAGCTGGACGCTCAACGGCGGCAAGTCCTGGATAACCAACTCCGGCGAGGCCGATGTGTATCTCATCCTTGCCAAGACCGACCCCGAGGCCGGAAACAAGGGCATCAGCGCCTTTATCATCCCCAAGGAGGCCGAAGGCCTGGTGATTGCCAAGCACGAAAAGAAGATGGGCATGCGCGGCTCGAGCACCTGCGCGCTGAGCTTCGACAACATACACCTGCCTGCGGAAGCGCTTCTCGGCCCCGAAGGCGCCGGCTTCAAGATTGCTATGAGCGTTCTCGACGGCGGCCGCATAAGCTGCTCCGCCATAGCCACCGCGCTGAGCCAGCACGCGATGGACATAGCCCGCAAGTATGCCAACGAGCGCACGACCTTCGGCAAGCCCATCGCCAAGCATCAGGGCGTCCAGTTCAAGTTCGGCGACATCTCCGCCCTCATTGAGGCCATGGAGCTAATGACCTACGAGGCGGCTTATACCAAGGCCTCCGGGCAGCGCTGCACGCTCATCGCCGCGCAAGCGAAGCTCTTTGCCGCTGTCAACTGCACGCAGATTTGCCTCGAGTGCCTGCAGGTGCTTGGCGGCAACGGCTACAGCCAGGACTTCCACGTCGAGCGCCTCGTTCGCGACGCCAAGCTGCTCGAGATAGGCGAAGGCACCAACGAGATACTCCGCATGGTCGTGGGCGGCACCGTGCTTTCCCAGAAGTAAATAACCGGCTCGGAGAGAGAAATGAAGATACTTGTATTCGTCAAGCAGGTTCCGGACACGACGGACGTCAAGCTCGACCCCAAGACCGGCAACCTGAACCGTGAGGGCGTGGCAAGCATTATGAACCCTCTGGACGCCAACGGCGTGGAGGCCGCACTCCAACTCAAAGAGAAGTACGGGGCCACGGTCGTCGTGGTGTCCATGGGTCCGCCGCAGGCCGGAGATGTGCTGAAGAAGGCCCTCGCCATGGGCTGCGATGAAGCGGTATTGCTCAGCGACCGCGCCTTCGGCGGCGCAGATACGCTGGCCACCGGCTATGTGCTCAGCAGGGCAGCCGAGAAGATAGGCGGCTACGATCTGCTCATCTTCGGGCAGCACGCCTCGGACGGTGAAACGGCGCAGACCGGCCCCGTCACGGCGGAGTTCCTCGGAGTCCCGCAGATTACCCTGGCCTCCTCCCTGGATGTGCAGGACGGCTGGGCCGTATGCACGAGGGACACTTAGGACTGCACGGAGACTGTGCGCGCGAAGCTGCCTGCGCTTGTAACCGTGACGGGCGAGATTAACACGCCGCGCTACCCCAGCGGCGCGGGGATAATGAAGGCGCTGAAGAAGCCGCGCGTGACATGGAACGGGACAGACCTGGACGCCGACCCGGCCAGGTGCGGGATACCGGGTTCCCCGTCTGTCACCAAACGCCTTTTCGAGCCGGTGCGTGAGAAGGTCGACACGGTGTTTTTCACCGGCGAGAGCGCAGAGATAGCCAAACAGTTTGCGGACATGCTTCACGAGCAGCATGTAATCTGATAGGAGGACATCCATGACGAAAAACGAAGCAAACGGCATTTGGGTGTTCGCCGAACAGAGGCACGGAGCCCTCACAAAAACGCCGCTTGAGCTGATTGGCAAGGCCGTTGAGCTCAAGCAGACAACAGGCGAGGACGTGACGGCAATTTTGGTCGGACACGGCGTGGCGCCGCTGGCCGGCATCCTGATTGCGGCAGGCGCCGACAGAGTTATCGTTGCGGACAACGAGAACCTTAAAGAGTACAGCGCCCGCCCTTATCAGAAGGTGGTCGCAGACCTGGCCGCCAAATATAAGCCCTCAATCTTTATCTTCCCGGCGACCGCCCAGGGCAGGGACCTGGCGCCGAGGGTGATGTGCTCGCTGGGGACCGGCCTCACGGCAGACGCCGTGGACCTCGGCTTCGACGAGGAAGGGGCGTTCGTGCAGACGACGCCCGCCTTCGGCGGCAGCCTGCTGGCCCACATAGCCATCCCGGAGCTCAGGCCGCAGATGGTGACCGTGCGTGCGCACGTCTTTGACGCGCCGGAGCCGGACCTCACCCGCAGCGGGGAGGTCATCCTGGAGCAGGTGGAGGTAGAAGCCGATCCCGATTACGAGGTGCTCAGCACCAGTGAAAAGGTGAAAAACGGCGTGGCCATCCACGAGGCCGAGGTGCTTGTCGCCGCGGGACGCGGAGTGAAGGGGGAAGAGGACCTCGCCCAGCTGCGAGAGCTGGCAGGGCTCCTCGGCGGTGAGCTGGCATGCTCGAGGCCGATTGTGGACGAGGGATGGCTGGACCATTCGCTGCAAATCGGACAGAGCGGCACTACGGTTAAACCCAAATTTATACTTAACGTCGGCATCTCCGGCTCGGTACAGTATACAGTTGGAATGCAGAAAGCCCAGACGGTTGCAACTATAAACACCTATAAAGGGGCAGAACTTTTCGACATCTCACAGTACGGCATAGTCGCGGATTACGCTGACATTATCCCGGCTGTCATCGAGGAGATAAAGGCAAGAAAATCCAAGTAAAGGGGTGTAGCAATTGTTCAAACTAGTAGACGCACAGGAAGCTGTGTCCATGATTAAGGACGGCGCTACCGTAGGCATAACGGGCTTTATGGGCTCGGCTTGCCCGGAGTACATGCTCAAGGTCATGGAAGACAGCTTCACCTCCGGCGAGCATCCGTGCGGCCTGACGGTCACGCACTCTCCCGGCATCGGAGACGGCAAGGACAGGGGCATGAGCCATTTCGCGCACGTCGGCATGCTCAAGCGTGTCATTGCCAGCCATTATAACCTCGCTCCGGCGCTGCAGGCGAAGGTTGATTCCGGCGAGATTGAGGCCTACCTGCTTCCGCAGGGCACTCTGTGCCAGCTCTACAGGGAAATAGGCGCAGGCCGTCCCGGCGTAATCACAAAGACCGGCCTGGGAACCTTCGTCGACCCGCGTCTCGAGGGCGGCAAGTGCAACGCGCTGGCCACGCAGGAGCTTGTTGAGGTCGTAGAGCTCGGAGGCGAGGAGTACCTGTGGTACAAATCCTTCCCCATCGACGTGGCCATCATCCGCGGCACTTCCATCGACGAGCACGGCAACGTCTCCGTGGAAAAGGAGACTACTATAATAGACCAGCTGGCTCTGGCCAACGCCGCCAGGCACAGCGGGGGCATAGTTATCGCCCAGGTTGAGAGGGTGGTCGCGTCCGGCTCCATCAATCCCAGGGACGTGATAGTCCCGGGCATTATGGTTGACTACGCGGTGATATCCCCCTTGGAATACAACTACCAGAACTTCGGCGACCAGCCCTATGACGCGGCCCTCGCGCACGAGTTCCGCATCCCCGTTGACAGCATGCCGACCCTGCCGATGTCCGACCGAAAGGTCATCTCCCGCCGCGCGGCCATGGAGCTGCCGAAGAACGCCGTAATCAACCTCGGCATCGGCATACCCGAAGGCGTCTCCGGCGTCGCGGTCGAGGAGGGCTTCTCCGACCAGCTTACGATGACGGTTGAGGCCGGGCAGATAGGCGGCGTCCCCGCGGCCGGAGCCGCTTTCGGCGGGGCTTACAACCCGGAATATGTGCCCGGCATGGTCAACCAGTTTGACTTTTACGACGGCGGCGGATTGGACGTCTGCTTCCTCGGCGCTGCCGAAGTCGACCGGATGGGCAACTGCAACGTCAGCAAGTTCACCAGGACCGTCGGCCCCGGCGGGTTTATAAACATCGCCTCCAACACCCCCAAATGCGTTTTCTGCGGGACGCTCACCGCGGGCGGCCTAAAGACGGAAGTCAGGGACGGCAAGCTGGTGATACTGCAAGAGGGCCGCAGCAAAAAGTATGTGTCCCATGTAAAGCAGATAACCTTCAGCGGAGAGAACGCGGTGAAATCCGGCCAGGACGTCCTGTTCATAACCGAGCGCGCCGTGTTCAAGCTCGACGGCGAGGGCATAATCCTCACCGAGATTGCCCCGGGCATAGACCTGCAAACACAGGTGCTGGACGTCATCGACTTCCCTGTTCGCGTGTCTCCTGAGCTGAAGCTCATGGACGAGCGAATCTTCAGAGAGGGAAAAATGGGCCTCACGCTGGAGTGAAATCCAGCTTCAGCAGCTAACAAAGCAATAATTTATTGTAAAGGAGAATTGTAATGGAACAGAAAGTCTGCCGTTTCACCGGCCCCGAGCTCAAGGTTGGAATGACCGCCGAGCGCACCAAAACTATCACCAAGCGCGATATCGAGCTCTTCGGCGAGGTCTCCACCGACACCAACCCGATGCACTTTGACGAGGAGTATGCCGCCACCACGCAGTTTGGCCGCTGCATCGCCCACGGCGTTATCTCCCTTAGCCTCTGCGGCGCCATCCTCGGCATGCAGCTGCCCGGCCTCGGCACCGTCCACATGGGGCAGGAGGTCACTTTTAAGAAGCCCGTTTACCCCGGCGATACCATCACTGCCCACTGCGAAATCTCCGATATAGTCTACAAGGAGAAGAAGGACTTCTACATCGTCAAGGTCAAGCAGTACGTCACGAATCAGAACGGTGAAGTCGTCACTGAGGGCGTTGCCACTGTAATGCCGCCGAAATAATCGCTGACGGCTATGACTGTATTTCTGTCAACGCTAAACCAGATGGCGGTGCTGGCCATCTTCATGCTTGCGGGCTTTATATGCCAGAGGATTAAGATTCTGCCCGACAGCACCGCCACTGTGTTGTCCCGGCTTGAGACCTACCTCATTATGCCGGCGTACATACTCAACACTTTTATAGCCAACTGCACGCCCGAGGTGCTCAGCGACAGGCTACCGCTGCTCATGTGGGGCGCCATAGTCGCCGTGCTCAGCGTGGTAATCGCCTACCCGCTCGGCCGCGCCTTCTGCAAGGAACAACCGCTGAAGAACATCTACCGCTACAGCGTGGCAATAGCCAACGCAGGCTTCATGGGCAACGCTGTCATGCTGGGCGTGTTCGGGGATGAAATGCTCTTCAACTACATGATTTTCATGATGCCTCTGTATGTGGTCATCTACAGCTGGGGCATGGTCATGCTGATGCCTTCGGGTGGGGAGCACAAGAATCCCCTGAAGAATCTCATCAACCCCGTGTGCATCTCGCTTGTACTCGGTATGCTTCTCGGGATACTGGCCCTGCCTCTTCCGGGCTTCGTCACAACGGTCCTGAGCAACACGGGCAGCTGCATGGCCCCGCTCGCGATGCTGCTTACCGGTTTCACCATAGGCACGTACAGCGTGAAGAAGCTGCTCTCGGACAAGAAAGTGTATATTGTCAGCGTTCTCCGCCTGTTGATAATACCCGCCTTCTTCGCCCTTGTGCTGGGACTGCTGAAGATGGACGCCGCTTACATGCCGCTGGCCATATGCGCCGTGGCAATGCCTATGGGCCTGAACACCGTCGTTATCCCTGCGGCTTACGGCGAGGACACATCTACGGGCGCAAGCATGGCGCTAATATCCAGCGTGCTGTCCATCGGTACGATACCGCTGGTGTTCGCCGTATTGGTATAAAGCGTCATAACAGTTTAATAATCCGGCAGGCATTTGCCAAGCCAAAACCGAGGTGCGTCCTTAAACGGAAGTGCCTCGGTTTATTTACGTTTTTCCGAAGCCTGAATGCTCCGGTCCATCTTAATCAAAATTGCATCCCAACAACGCGGCTGCAATTTGGGAAGGCGCGGCGGCATAACTATCGAATTTGCCGCTTTTTCAAAATCAATAAAAGTCATGGCAGGCGATGCGCCGCCTGCCATGACTTGGAACATTATAAAGCGCACGGGCTTTTTCATACCTCGAAGTATCTGCTGTCAAGAGATTTATAAGCCACCACAGCTATCAAAACGCCTGCCGATACACCGCCGGCAAAGCCGAGCAAAGCGTCAACGAAAAATACTCCGCTGTACTTCAGCATCTCATACGTCAACTTTATACTCACTCCCGTAAAGCTGGTTGTAATGATAAAAACCGCCATAGAGCGCACGTATGCCCCGCTTCTGAATCTGGCCGTTTCGTCCCTCGGCTCCACGCCCTCCACGGCGCCGAATGCCTGCATGAGAGATACAATCACCAACACCGCCGACACAATGTACACGGGCAGCGACAACAGCATTATAAGCAAAGCATTATGATAAGCCCATATCGGCAGCGCCGCGAGCACCGTCACAAATACGCCCAACAGTGTCGCCGCCGACGCAATAACCAGCCGTATGTTCAGCTTTGTCATGGCCCTATCCATCAGCCACTGTTTGCGCTTTTCGCCCAGCGGGGTAATTTCAGCCGCGCCGGCGTCGGCGCGGCGCTCGCCGCGCAGCAGCTCGTCACAGGTGACTCCGAAAACTTCCGCCAGCACGGGGATGAGCGCCAAATCCGGCGTCCCCTCGCCGACCTCCCAGCGTGAAACCGTCTTATCCGACACATGCAGCAGCCCGGCGAGGTCCTTCTGCGTCATGCCCTTCGCCTTGCGCAGCGCGGCTATGAAGGAGCCTATACTTTTCTTGTCCATGGGCCTCCCCCTCTCTGCATACATTCTAGCGCTGCAAGAGCAAAATGTCCACCTGAAAGCCCGGGAATCGCTCTAGTAACATGAGAATTAGAGGTTTTGAGCGATAAATTTCAGTGCTTCACCAAATTTTTCTTCAAACTGCGCCGCCGCGCGGCGGCTGACCCCCTTCCACGGCGCTAGCATGTCAAAGGCGTGCCAGCAGCCGGGATAGACGTCGCACTCGGCATGGACGCCTGCATTGTTGAGTCGGTTTACATAATTCAAAGTCTCGCAGTAGAATGGCTCAATATCCCCTACGAAGGTATAGCACGGCGGTAAGTTTACATAATTATTTTCCCTTGCAGGCGCTGCGTACTTTGGGACATTGTCCGTACCGTACAGCCCGCGCAGGTAGAGCTTCCAGGCGGCGTGGTTGCGGCTGGTGTTCCAAACGTGTGCATGGTTGTCGCGGCTGGAGGGCGTGTCGCGGTCGTCGAGCATCGGATAGATCGGGAACTGATACTTTATGTCAACCTCTCCCCTGTCGCGCGCGAGCATGCACAGCGCGGCGCACAGTCCGCCTCCCGCGCTTTCGCCTCCGGCAATGAGAAGTTCCGGATTGAAGCCCAGCTCCCACGAGTGCTCTTTGAACCACAAAAGCGCGCTGTAGCAGTCCTCAATAGCTGCCGGATATGGCCTCTTCCACGAGAGGGTATATGCAGGGGCGCAGACAGTGACGCCGAATTTCTCAACCAGGGCCTTTGCTCTAGTTATGTATACCATTTCAGACATACCGGTTGCAAAACCGCCCCCGTGAAGCCAAAGCACGCCCGCCGTCAAAGCCGACGCGCGGGCGTGCTTGGTCGGACGCAGGACAAGAAGTTTTATCCTGCGCCCGTCACTGTTAACATAATACCTGTAAGCTTTCATCAGAACAAGCTCATCTGGCTCTCGTCGGGCAGAGAGCTCAGCGCTCCAACGCTCTTCAGCTGTTCTATATGCGCCTGGCTGAGCTTGGGGCAGGCTCGGGAGAGCTCCTCGACTGAGATAAACTCGCGTCCGCCCACGCGCGCGGCAGCCAGGTCTCGCGCCGCGGCTTCACCGAGGCCGGAGAGCGACACAAACGGCGGACGGAGCTGCCTGTCGCCGACAATGAGGAACTTGCTCTCGTCGCTCTCGTAGAGGTCGATGGGCGCGAAGTCGAAGCCGCGCATGTAGAACTCGTACACGGCCTCGAGCGTAGTCCGCAAATCCTGCTCCTTGGCGGTGGCGTCCGGCTTGGAGTCTATCTCGTTTATCTTGCGGCGCACAAAGTCCACGCCCTGCATCATGATTGCGGCGTCGAAGGCATCCTTCTGGCTGCGGCGGTAGAAGTACGCGCTGTAGTAGGCCAGCGGGTGGTGCACCTTGAAGAAGGCGATGCGGAAGCCCATCATGACATAGGCCACGGCGTGTGCCTTCGGGAAGAGGTACTTTATCTTACGGCAGGAATCTATGTACCAGTCGGGGACGCCGTGGTCGCGCATCTCCTGCTCCGCGCCCTCGGGCAAGCCGCGCCCTTTACGCACGGACTCCATTATCTTGAAGCTGCGCTTTGGCTCCATGCCGCGCGAGATGAGGTAGAGCATGATGTCGTCGCGGCAGCCTATGGTGTCCTTGACGGTCGCGGTGCCGGAGAGGATGAGATCCTTAGCGTTGCCCAGCCACACGTCGGTGCCGTGGCTGTAGCCGGACAGGCGGACGAGCGTGTCAAACTGCTCGGGCTTGGTGTCCACAAGCATCTGGCGTGTAAATCCCGTGCCGAATTCGGGGATGCCGATGGTACCGGTTTTGCCTATAATGGGGTCGTCGTCGGGCAGGCCCAGCGGCTCCGGCGTCCTGAAGATGCGGCGAGTCTCCGGGTCGTCGAGCGGTATCTTGCGCACGTCGACGCCGGTCATGTCCTCGAGCATCTTGAGCATGGTCGGGTCATCGTGGCCCAGCTCATCGAGCTTGAGGAGGTTCGCCTCCATGCTGTGGTATTCAAAGTGGGTCGTGATTATGCCGCTGCCCGGGTCGTCGGCCGGGTGCTGCACGGGGCAGAAGTCCTCGACCTCCATGTCCTGCGGTATGACGACGAGGCCGCCGGGGTGCTGGCCCGTAGTGCGCTTGACGCCGACGAGGCCCATGGCCAGGCGGCTCTCCTCGGCCTTGGAGACATGCTGGTTGTGCTCCTCCAGGTATTTGAGGACGTAGCCGTAGGCCGTCTTTTCGGCCAGAGTGCCGATTGTGCCGGCGCGGAAAACGTGATCGGAGCCGAAGAGCTCTTCTGTGTACTTGTGGGCCTTGGCCTGATATTCGCCGGAGAAGTTGAGGTCTATATCCGGCACCTTGTCGCCGCCGAAGCCCAGGAAGGTCTCGAAGGGTATGTCGAAACCCTCCTTGCGCATCTTGGCGCCGCACTCGGGGCAGTCGGCGTCGGGCATATCTGCGCCGCAGCCATAGCCCTTACCAGCCTCAAAATCCGTGTGGTGGCACTTGGGGCAAACGTAGTGCGGGGGCAGGCTGTTGACCTCCGTGATGCCGGACATGTACGCAACTATACTCGAGCCGACGCTGCCTCGGCTGCCGACGAGGTAGCCGTGGGCGTTGGAGTCCGCGACCAGCTTCTGGGCAGACATGTATATGACGTCGTAGTGGCGCGAGAGTATGTCGTGCAGCTCGGTCTCCACGCGCTCTGTGACTATTGCGGGCGGGTTGTCGCCGTATATCTCGTGCATCCTGCCGTAGACCAGGTCCTTAAGCTGGCCGTCCGAGTTCTCTATTTTCGGCGGGAAGAGGCCGTCGGGCAGGAGCTGGATGTCCTCGCACATGTCGGCGATCTTGTTCGTGTTGGTCACGACGGCGTCGTAGCAATCGCGTTTGCCGAGATAGGCGAACTCATCCAACATTTCGTCCGTCGTGCGGAAGTACAGCGGGTTCGGCCTGTCAGCGTCGGAGAACTTCTTTGCCGAGAGCAATATGCGGCGGTAAATCTCGTCCTTCGCGTCCAGGAAGTGGACGTCGCCGGTGGCCACGACGGGCTTGCCCAGCTCGCGGGCGAGCTTCACTATGCGGCGGTTCAGCTCCCGCAGGCCCTCGTCGTCGCGCACGGTGCCGTTTTCAACGAGGAAGCGGTTGTTGGCCAGCGGCATTATCTCGAAGTAGTCGTAGAAGCTCGCTATGTTCTTGAGCTCGCGCTCGTTAGTTCCGCGCAACACGGCGTCGAACACCTCGCCCGCCTCGCAGGCCGAGCCTATGATTATGCCCTCGCGGTGCTGCATCAGCAGGCTCTTGGGGATAATCGGGTTGCGCGAGTAGTGCTTCAGGTAGCTGGCGGAGATGAGCTTGTACAGGTTCTTCTGCCCTACCTTGTTCTTTATCAAAAGGCTGATATGCCGTACCTTACGGCTGCCGGAGCCCGAGAGCTTGCCCATGACGTTGTTCACGTCGCTGAGTTTTTCCGCCCCCTGGTTGTGCAGCATGGGGATAAACTTCTCCATCATGCGCGCGACAACCTCCGCATCGTCGAAAGCGCGGTGGTGGTTGAATTCCGGCAGTCCCAGGTGCTTGCTGACTATGTCCAGCTTGTGCCGCCTGAGCTCCGGCAGCAGGCGCTGCGCGAGGATGAGCGTGTCCACGACGACGGGGTTGAACTCTATGCCGCTGCGCTCGCATGCTGCGGCCATGAAGCCCGTGTCGAAGGTGGCATTGTGGGCGATTATCGGCCGTCCCGCACAGAAGCCGAGAAAGGCGCGCATCGCCTCGTCCTCATCCGGGGCATTCTCGACGTCGCTGTCCTTTATCCCGGTCAGCTCCGTTATGTTCGCCGGGATGTGCATATGCGGGTTGACAAAGGTGCTGAAGGTGTCGATTACGCGCCCGCCGGAGAAGAGCACGGCGCCTATCTCCGTGAGCCGGTCGCTGGCCGCAGAGAGGCCCGTTGTCTCGACGTCAAAGGCCACGAACTCTGCCGTAAGCGGCAAATCGCTCTCGCCGCGCACGGCGTTGCCGGTGTCAACATCGTTTACATAATATCCTTCGAGGCCATAGATTATCTTGACGCCGTATTTTTTGCCGGCCTTCATCATTTCGGGGTAGGCCTGGGCCGTGCCGTGGTCCGTGACCGCGACGGCCTTCATGCCCCAGGCGGCGGCCTGCTCGACTACCTTGGCCGGGTCGGGCAGGGCGTCAAGCGTGGAATAGCGGGTGTGCAGATGCAGCTCCACGCGCTTGTCCCCTTCCGCCAAATCTGGCCTCATTTTCCGCTCCGCCACGGAGATGGAATAGGGTTCTATGACCATATCTCCGTAAAATTTGTCAAAGTCGGGCTTGCCGCGCACAGTGACGTACATGCCCTCCTTAATCTTGCCGAGCACACTCGCGTCCTCGCCTCGGGCGATAAACTTGTTGACGTGTACGGAGCCAGTATAGTCGGTCATATCAAAGCTCAGCACACTCGCGCCGCGCTTTTGTATCTCGCGGTTGCTGACGGCGAAAATCTCGCCCTCGATGGTGACGAAGCCGCTCTCTAGGTTTACATAACCTATTTCCTCTATTTTGCCCGGCTTGATGGGCTTGCCGTACAGCAGCTTGCCGCCCTTGCTCTCGCTCTTCTGCTTCTGGGGCTGGAGCTTGGGGCACTCGGCATTGAGCGTAACGCGCAGCAGGCCGTACTGTGTGCGCAGGCTGCTCTCTATCGCGCCTATTTCGGCGGGCGCGACGGTTTTGGCGAAACGCGCGTCTATTGTCATGCTGCGCTCGTCCTCGTCGACAACCACGCTCTCAACCTCGGCCTTGTCCAATCCCCCGGCGCTGGTCATCAGCGGCTCGCAGCCGGGAAATATGGTCAGAAACGGTATCACCTGCCCACCTCGCTCTCTATAAGTTCTATCAACGAATCCGCAAGGGCGTCCTCGCTCACACGGCGGATAATCTCGCCCTTCTTGAACAGCAGGCCGCAGCCCTTGCCGCCGGCTATGCCGTAGTCGGCCTCGCGCGCCTCGCCGGGCCCGTTGACCACGCAGCCCATGACCGCGACAGTGATGTCGGCCTTACATCCGGACAGGCGCTCCTCGACCTCGTGCGCCAGGGATATGAGGTCTATCTGCGTGCGCCCGCAGGTCGGGCAGGACACAAAGCGCACTCCGCCCTTTCTCAGGCCCGCAGCCTTGAGTATGGCTATTCCGGCTTTTACTTCCTCCACCGGGTCTGCAGTAAGCGAGACGCGGATGGTGTCGCCTATGCCCTCCATTAGCAGCGTCCCTATGCCCACTGCGGAGCTCACCGTGCCCTGATAGGCCGTGCCGGTCTCCGTCACGCCCAGGTGCAGGGGGTACGGCAGCACCTCCGAAGCGAGGCGATAGGCCTCCACGGTCAGCGGCACGCTGCTGCTCTTGAGCGAGATGCAGATATCGTCGAAACCGCAGTCGTTGAGCAGCCGGATGTGTCCCTTCGCGCTCTCCACCAGTGCCTCGGCGGTCGGATGGCCGTACTTTTCAAGCAGCGGCTTTTCCAGGCTCCCCCCGTTTACGCCGATGCGTATGGGTATCTTATGTAAACTGCACTCCCTAGCCACGGCGGCCACTTTGTCCTTGCCTCCGATGTTGCCGGGGTTGATGCGTATCTTGTCTATGCCGCGCGCCGCAGCCTCGAGCGCCAGGCGGTAGTCGAAGTGTATGTCCGCGACGAGAGGTATGTCCCCCACCTGCTCTTTTATCTCGGATATGGCCTTCGCGGCCTCCATATCCGGCACAGCCAGGCGCACAATGTCGCATCCGGCGGCGCGCAGGCGCTTTATCTGCTCGACTGCGGCGGGCACGTCCGAAGTGCGCACGTTACACATCGACTGTACGGAAACGGCAGCGCCCCCGCCTATGGGGACGCCGCCTGCTATAATCTGTCTGGTATTATCTCTCTTTGTCATATGCTCAGCCTCATAATATTATGTCAACTAATCAATCTCGAGATATCATTATACATCACCACGACCATGAGCCCGAGCAGCGCCACGAAGCCGGCTGTGTGGACATAGCCCTCGTAGCGTGCGGGGATGCTGCGGCGGGTGAAGAGGCGGACGACGGCGTTAATCAGCACGAAGAGCACGCGCCCGCCGTCCAGCGCGGGGATGGGCAGCATATTCATCACCGCCAGGTTCACGGCGATAAATGCCACCAGGTAGAGCACGTCCATGATGGCCACGCCGACGCCCTCGCTCTCGGCGGTCTGGCTGCCCACGTCGTTTATCATTCCCACGATGCCTACCACGCCCGCCATGTCGTCCAGGCCAACCAGGCCGCTCACCAGGTCGCTCAGCGCGAGCCAGACCTGACGCACGAAGTCTATCGTGGTGTACCAGCTGTATTTGAGGATGTTGCCGAGGCTGGCCTCGGCTATAGTGAAGTTGATGCCGTAGAGCATAGAACCGTCGGCCTGCTCGTATGGCTCTATCTTCAGGTCATTGAGCTCGACCTTCTCTCCGTCGCGTATTACTACGACGTCGTAGCTGGTATCTGCGCCGCGGCTCAGGAAAAGGCTGAAGTTTCCGGTAAAGTATATCCTGTGGCCGTCGACGGAGTATATCTCGTCGCCAACCTGCAGGGAATCCTCCCCGCCGAATGGGTTGGGGTTGTTCTCGGCAAAGCCGGAGATTACCGGCGCGTTGAAGCCCGCCACCTGCGAGAAGATGATGAGCACGAGGACAAAACCGAGCAGGAAGTTCATAAAGCTGCCAGCAGAGAGGATGATTACCTTCTTCCAAGCGCTCTGTTTCGTAAAGCATCCGGGGTCGTCGGTCTCCTCGTCCTCGCCCTCCATTGCGCAGTAGCCGCCGATGGGCAGGCAGCGGAGCGCGTACAGCGTCTCGCCCTTCTGCCGCTTGAATATCGCCGGGCCCATGCCTATGGAGAATTCGTTGACCTTCACGCCCAGGGTCTTGGCCGCGATGAAGTGGCCGAACTCGTGTATACCTATCAGGACGCCGAAGGCTATAATTGCGATGACTATGAACATCAGGTATAGTGCTCCTTTATAAACTCTCGCGCCTCCCTGTCCGAGGCGAGGATGTCCTCAAGCGAGGGCTCCGCTATAAACTCTATGTCGGAGAGCGCCGCGGAAACACTCTCGTATATCTCATTATACCCCAGGCGGTGCGACAAAAACAGCGCGACCGCCGCCTCGTTGGCCGCAGACATGACCGCCGGGGCGTTTCCGCCGCGCCGGGCGCAGTCTATCGCCAGCTTGAGGCAGGGCATGAGCTCGTAGTCGGGTTTCATGAAGTGCAGGCCGCTCATCGCCGTGAGGTCGAGCCTGTCCGCATCGGACACGCATCTCTCCGGCCAGGTGAGGGCGTACTGGATGGGCAGGGACATGTCCGGCACACCGAGCTGGGCTATGACCGTGCCGTCTATGAGCTCCACCGCAGAGTGCACCACGCTCTCTGGGTGGATTAGCACCTCTATGTCGTCCGGCGTCACGCCGAAGAGGTGCATCGCCTCGATAAATTCGAGGCCTTTGTTCATCATTGTGGCCGAGTCGACGCTTATCTTTGCGCCCATCGACCAGTTGGGGTGTTTTACCGCCTGCTCGGGCGTAACCGAGGCGGTCTGCTCGCGCGTCCAGCCCCTGAAGGGTCCTCCGGAGCCTGTGAGCAGTATCTTCTTCAGCTCGCCGCGCCTGCCGTTGATGCACTGGAAGATGGCGCTGTGCTCGCTGTCTACTGGGACTATCTCCGCGCCGGTCTCCTTTGCGCGGCGCATGACTATGCTGCCGGCGCAGACAAGCGTCTCCTTGTTGGCCAGCGCAATACGCTTTTTCCCGGCGATGGCGTCGAGCGTGGGGCGCAGGCCGACGGCGCCGGACACGGCGGTGACGACGCAGTCTGTGTCACGCCAGGTCGCGGCGAGGCGCAGCCCCTCCTCACCCGCCGGGCCGACGGTGATGTCCGTGCCCGCGAGAGCGCTTCTGAGTTTTTCGGCCGCCTCCGTATCCGAGGCGGCGGCGTATTCGGGTTTGAACTCCTCTATCTGCTTGAGCAGGAGCTCCACGTTTTTGTTCGTCGTGAGCGCCGTGACGCGGATGCCGCGCGCGCGGCAGACGGCTATGCTCTGGCGGCCTATAGAGCCGGTGGAACCGAGTATTGCAGTGGATTTGACCATAATTTCGCCCTCGATTCTTACGCCAGTACGGCGGTGATTATGAGGTAATACGCCGGGGATACGAATAACACGCTGTCGAACCTGTCCAGCACGCCGCCGTGCCCGGGAAATATCGCGCCGTAGTCCTTGATGCCGAACTCGCGCTTTATAACGGAGAAACTCAAGTCGCCTATCTGGCCGAGCAGGCTACCCACAAGGCCGAGGACAATTATCATCGCCCAACCCAGGTCCAAGGACACGGTCGCCTTTACAACCAGATGGTAGATTATCATGCCCACAACGCTGCCGATGAATCCGCCTATGCTGCCCTCAACTGTCTTATTGGGACTGACATGGGGGCAGAGCTTGTGCTTGCCCAGCGCGCGGCCCATGAAGTATGCGCCGGTGTCGCTCATGAACGCGCCCACCAGCGGCGCGAGGGAGAGCGCCGCGCCGGCGTCGCGCAGCAGCGCGAGGCTTGCAAAGCCGGCGGGCAGGAGCGTGGCGGAGAGGATACCCGCCGCGAGCGTGGCAAAGCCCAGCTGCTTCTCCTTGCCGTGCGTGAAGATAGCGGTCAAAAAGCCGTAGAGCACCACGGCGAACAGCCCCGCCATGAGCCATATGGGCGATATACCGAGCTGTCTCGCGCCCAGCGCGCCGGTCATCGCGGCGGCGAGCACCGGCATAGCGGGCAGGAGCTCCCATTCCTCGTCGCCCACGGCGTGCATGAGCTCGTAGCTGGCGACGGCGGCGAGAGCCGCGCACATGGCGAGCGTAGCCCAGCTCGGTGCGGCAAGCAAAATGAGCAGCAGCACGGGTATGCCGACGGCGGCGAAGATTATCCTGGTTTTCATTTCTTTATTCCCCCAAAGCGCCGGTCGCGGCGCTGAAACTCGGCGATGGCGGCGTCTATGTCCTCGCTGGTGAAGTCAGGCCAGAGCACGTCTGTGAAGATTAGCTCCGAGTACGCGCTCTCCCACATGAGGAAGTTGGAAAGGCGCATTTCCCCCCCGGGACGGATTATCAAATCCGGGTCGGGTATTCCGGCGGAGAACATGTAGTTCGAAAAGCTCTCCTCCGTGAGCGTGGATACCTTACCGGCCTTGTAATCCTCGGCGAAGCGCATGGCGGCGCGGACAATCTCGTCACGCCCGCCGTAGTTGAGGCAGACGTTGGCCTGGAAGCCCTCGTAGTGTGTAGAGATATCCGCCGTCTCGTCTATGAGGTCACGCAGGTTCTTTGGCAATATTTCGGGGTCGCCGAGTATCTTGAGACGGATGTGGTCGCGCTCCATCGTGTCCACAGCCTCGCGCAGATACTTGCCCAGCAGGCCCATTATGGCGTCGACCTCCTCGCGCGGGCGCTTCCAGTTCTCCGTAGAGAAGGCGTAGACCGTGAGGTAATCTATTCCTATGTTCTTGCAGTATGTGGCGATGCGCCGGAAGGTCTCGGCGCCCGCAGCGTGACCGGCGGTGCGGGGCAGGCCGCGCCTTTTGGCCCAGCGGCCGTTGCCGTCGAGTATTATCGCAATATGGCGGGGGAGGTTTGCTGCCCCCTCCCCCGCCGCAGTAGCACTTTTAAACAGAGCCATGTTAAATCTCGAAGAGCTCCTTCTCTTTCTTGTCGGCTATCTTGTCAATCTCCTTGATCCAGTCGTCGGTAATCTTCTGGAGATCCTTCTCGGCAATCTTGACGTCGTCCTCGGTCATCTCGCCGTTCTTCTTCTGGGTCTTGAAACTGTCCATTGCGTCGCGGCGGATATTGCGGATTGCAACCTTCGCCTCCTCGGCGTACTTCTTGACCTGCTTGGCCAGCTCTTTCCTGCGCTCCTCGGTCAGCTGGGGGAACACCAGGCGGATGGCTATGCCGTCATTCTGAGGGTTGATGCCCAGCTCGCTGGCCAGGATGGCCTTCTCTATGCTCTTGAGCGTGGTCTTGTCCCAGGGCTGGATAAGCAGGCTTCTCGGGTCAGGCGTAGAGATATTCGCCAGCTGCTGTATCGGCGTCGGGACACCGTAGTAATCCACGGAAATCTGGTCGAGAACGCCGGCATTGGCCCTGCCCGCGCGCACGCTGGCGAGGTTGGTGCTCAGGTTCTCCGAGGTTTTGCGCATTTTTGTTTCAAATTCTTCGTAACCAGTGGCCATTTTCATTCCTCCTATTTGGTGACTACCGTGCCAATTTTCTCGCCCAGCACGGCGCGGACTATATTTTCAGGGTCTTTGAGCTCAAAAACTATAACAGGTATCGAGTTGTCCATGGACAGGCTCGTCGCCGTGGTGTCCATGACGGCCAGGTGCTGCGCAAGCACCTCGTCATAGGTGATGGCGTCGTACTTGACCGCGTGGTCGTCGACCTTCGGGTCGGCGGAGTAAACGCCGTCGATATTCTTCGCAAGGAGTATGGCGTCGGCCTCAATCTCGGCCGCGCGCAGCACGGCGGCGGTGTCAGTCGAGAAATACGGGTTACCGGTGCCCGCACCGAAGAGCACGACGCGGCCCTTGCTCAGATGTCTCATGGCGCGCAGGCGGATATACGGCTCGGCGACGGCGCGCATCTCAATGGCGGTCTGGACGCGCACGTCTATGCCGTGCTGCTCCATGACGTCGGCCACGGCCAGGCAGTTCATGACTGTAGCGAGCATGCCCATGTGGTCGGCCCGGGTGCGCTCAATCTTGCCGGAGCCGTCCTTGACCCCGCGCCAGAAGTTGCCGCCGCCGATTACGATGCCCACCTCCACGCCCAGCGCAAGGCACTTTTTGACCGCCTCGCACACGCTGGAGATGACGCCGAAGTCCAGGCCGGACTTCTTGTCCCCGGCGAGAGCCTCGCCGCTTATTTTTATGAGCACGCGCTTATACACAGGTTTTTTCTCGTCCATACTCTTCCCCCTAGAAGCTTTATTCTCTGCCGCGTATTTTAATATACCCGGAAGGCAAATAAAAGCCGGATATTGTAAACTTTTCTCCCGTGGACAAATTTGCTGCATTGTCCACGCGCACAGGTGTCATTTAATTATAGCAAAAGATATGCGCCTTGTAAATGACAACATCCGCGCCCGGACGGGTGTATGCTTGTTTGCGTGGACACGATATACGTTGACAGCCTCTTTGCGCTGAACCTAATAGCCGACTACCTGCTCCTGCTCGTGGGGGCGCGAGTCTCCGGCGCGGTCATACACCGGCTGCGCATCGCAGCGGCAGCGGTGGTGGGCGCAGCCTATTCTGTGGCTGCTGTGGTGCCGGAGTGGGGATTTCTAACCAGTCCATTGCCCAAAATAGCCCTCGGAGTGGGGATGTGTCTCATTTCCTACGGCGCTGAGCGGAAGTTTTGGCGCTGCTGCGGCACTTTTTTCGCCGTGTCCGCCCTCTTCGGCGGAGCGGTGTGGGCCGCCGGGATGCTCGCCGGTACGCAGGGCGTTTACGGCGCCTACGTCCCCGTGTCGTGGAGGGCACTGGTGCTGAGCTTCGGCATATGCTACGCCGCCGTCTCTCTGCTCTTCCGCCGCACACTTGCAAAGCGCTCGCGGCACATCGCGTCGATGGAGGTGACGCTGGAAGGCAGGGCCGCGGCGCTCCGGGCGCTGGAGGACACGGGGAACGCGCTGGCCGACCCGGTGTCGGGCAGGCCGGTCATCGTCGCAGACGCGCAGGCCCTCGCGCCGCTGCTGGGCGTAAATATCCCGCCCGGCGACGCCGCGGGCGCGGTGGAAGCGCTTTCGCGGGTACCGGGGCTTGAGAAGCGAGCAGTGCTCATCCCCTACCGCGCGGTCGGCACCTCTTTGGGGATGCTGGCGGCATTCCGCCCGGACTCGCTGAAGCTGGACGGCGCCGCCGTCGACGCTCTCGTCGCGCTCGGTGAGGTGAGGGGCGAAGAGTACGAGGCAATCGCGCCCGAATCCGTATTTTAAACAGGAGGTATGATATGAAGCTGACTCTCACCGCACTTTTAGAGGCGATACGCCGGTTTTTCAAAAGTGAATCCATACACTACATAGGCGGCAGCGACACCCTCCCGCCACCGCTGCCGCGTGAGCAGGAGGCCGAGGCCATTGCCGCGCTGGACGCCGGCGATGAGGACGCGAAGTCGCGGCTAATCGAGCACAACCTGCGCCTGGTGGTCTACATAGCGCGCCGTTTTGAGAACACCGGCGTAAACATCGAGGACCTGATATCCATCGGCACCATAGGGCTTATCAAAGCCATCAACACCTTCAACAGCGGCAAGAGCATCAAGCTTGCCACCTACGCCTCGCGCTGCATTGAGAATGAGATACTCATGTACCTGCGCAAAAACAACGCGGTGCGCGGCGAGATAAGCATAGACGAGCCGTTAAACACCGACTACGACGGAAACGAACTGCTGCTCAGCGACATACTCGGCACGGACGCCGACGAGGTCATCCGCCCGCTCGAGGACGACGCCGACCGCGAAATGCTGCACATTGCAATCGACACCCTCTCCGAGCGCGAAAAGCGCATCATACTCCTGCGCTACGGCTTTATCGGCGGCGCGGAGTACACCCAGAAGGAGGTGGCCAGCCTGCTCGGCATATCGCAGAGCTATATCTCGAGGTTGGAAAAACGCATAATAGAGCGCCTGCGCTGCGAAATGGTCAAGCTGGCGCAGTAAAGAGCATCGCCGCCCGCACGGGCGGCGATGCTCTTTTGCGTTGTGCCGCAATCCAGCCTCATCTGAAGCCGTCCTTCAGCGGATGCTTCCAAAAGCTTTCGGACAGCGCCGGACGCCTCCCCCATACTCCCGCGCTGCATCTAATCCATATCTATTTCCTTGCCGTCAAGCAGGACGTCCCCGTTTGGTTTATATGTGAGCACATTGTGGAGGTCGCCTTCCCAGTAATCTACAGTCACGCTGCCATCACTGGTCTGCTCGATTGCAAGCAGGTTTACCAGCCCCGGCGCAAGCTCATCGCAGTAGAGTATGTGCCCGTCCTCGACGCTGAAGCTCACGAAACCGTCCACCTCCGTCCCGACAGAACGGAACAGCATCAAATCCTCGGCTATGTCGTCCTCCGTCACCTCGTCCGAAGGCGAGGCCGACATTAGTTCCGCCGCCTTCTGTTTCGCAGCTTCATCAGGCATAGACGCCATCAGCGCAGAGCGCGCCCCGCAGGCCGTGAGCGTCAGCAGCACAAGCACGAGCGCTATGTATTTGACTGCCTTTTTCATTGTCCTCACTCCAAGCACATTTTGCATACCGCCAGAAAATGCAGGCGGTATTTTCAACTGTCAATCCTGCTGAGCGTTATGCTGCCCTCTCCGTCCAGAAGGCCCTGCGAGGCTTCCTTATCCGTCGGCGTCATTATCAGCGTGTGGTCGTTCGGCATGCGATACCGGAAGCTGAATGAATACTCCACGATTCCTCCCTCATCCAGCAAGTACAAGCTCATAGGCCGCACTCTGTCCAGTGAGAACGTACCTATCCCGGCATCGTATGTCTTTCCGTCGTAAACGACAGATACGTCACAGGTGTTCACCTCACCGTACCCGCCGTCACTGCCGACTCTGACGGTTATATTACCGCTCTCCGTCGTCCAGGTCGTATCCGGCTGGGTATACGGAAAGTGCGCGGCCCTGTAGTCCAGATTGAGGCATGACAGGGTGTATACCGCTATCCAGAACACAAGCAGCACCAGCGCGAGGCCGTAAGAGCTCACGCGCTCAAGCTTACCGCGTTTTTTAAGACTGCAAACAGCGCAATCAGCAGCACACTTATGACGACTGCCGGTATGATAATCACGCTCAGGTATACCATCGCTGCCTCCTAACGCGCCGGGCATTTCAGCTTTGCTCAGCGCCCCAGCTGTAATACATGCCTCTGCCTATCTCAAGGCCGTTCAGCTCGGCGGGGTCAATACACCATCGGAAGCTCGATGTCATAGTCCCTGCTGTAGCCGCCGCAGTTCACCGTGAAGTTTATATATGCCCGACCGACTACAGCTGCGCTTTCACCAGGCTCAAAATCATATGAGCTGGACAGCCAAAGTTCTTTTATAACCGCATCCCTGCCGTTCACATAGTCCTGCTCCGTCACAGGGACAGATATTCTTCCTCTCTCATCCAAATCATGAGCGAAATCGTAGGACAGGCCCATGTTTTCATCGAGCGCAGCCTCAATTCCCACCTTGGATATACGCGGCTCCGGTACCAAAAGCGGTCTGTCGCCATACCAGCTGTTATTGGTGAAAATCTCTATTACAAGCTTTATACCGCGGCCCACGTTGTCCAGATAAGTGTAAGCCTCCGGGGTAAAGTTCCCTCCGGAGAAGCTCACAGTCTCGCCGGTGAATAGCCGTTCGGCATATATACTGCCATTATCCAGCTCCGGCGGGAGCTCGTCGCTGACCCGCCAACCGTTCCACCAATCCGAAAACGCGCCGATGGCCGTGACAAGCACAAGCACGAGCACGAGTATTATCACCTGCCATCGGCGCATTCATCTCACCTCTCAGTTTTGCCTGCCGCCCGCATTTGCGAACGCATCCTTGAGGATGTAAACGCAATCAGCGGGGTATTTGTCACTCCGCGCCTCGCTCGAACCGCATCACGGACAAATCTGTAATCAGGCCCGAGATATCCAGCTCGGGCATCGAGCCCATGTATGTAGTGGCTATGCGCTGCATATCGCGGAACGTGCTCTCATCTATGCTGGATATTTCAATATCCAGCATCTGCTCCATATACTCTAACTCCTCCGGGTACTGTTCAAATATCCCCGCGAGCTCGTCCTCAGTCAGAGCCACTTCCCGGCCGCAGGCCGGCAAAGCCAGAAGCAGTAGCATCGCCAGAATAAGTACAGATACCTTTTTCAAAGCTTTCACCTTCCTGGATTGAAGAATCAATACACTTTATATCTTAGTAAAATTCAATCCACAAAATATTCGGGATGTTCCTCAATTGCATCTTCAAGGTTTGTCAGTCCATACCCTGCGTAGAATGTATTAGAATTTAGCTTCTGAACTTTAAAAAATGAACCATTATAATTCATCAAGGTGGTAAATGGTGCGGTAGCCACGTCTACAATTCTTGTCTCTGAAAAACGTCCAACTGGATTTCCAGTCCAAGAATCAATCAGGTCATATTCATAATCGATAATAGTTCCGCTCATAACAGCAAACGCAAGCCTATGTGTAGCGTCAGTGCCATCTGTTAGAGTTTCATACGGGTTTGGGCCATTGACTGTAACACTAACTTCCCCAGAAACGCCCGCACTCAATGTAAAGCCTTTGAAGTCTCTAGATATTTGAATATCCATATTAAAAGTTTCTGTCACTGATGATTCTTCTGAAACCATTCCGCCATAGTCCCCCTTTAGAGGGCCATAAGGCTGAATGACTGTTATTGTTGCATTACCAGGCATATACCGTGCCATACTTTGGCTAGCTTCAAAATGTTTTACTGCAAGTTCTGTCATAAACTCCGAAAACTTATAGTTTTCATTATTTATAAACCTTGTTGCCTCTGTTTGAAGCATTTTATAAGTATATGGCGTCAGTTCCGTAATACTTTCATTATAAATACTCTCAACCAACTCTACTTCGCTTGAGTAAACAGCGAATATTTCATCTGTAACAGATGTTGGAAGCAACAATGTTTCATCTTCCGAGTCCGCTAACGCCACTGTTCCGAGGGACAAGCACATGGCGAAAACCAGGAGCAGGCTTATGAGTTTTTTCTTCATTTCTTTTTCTCCTTTCTGATTTTACCAGATTCCCCTATAGCTGTCCAGTCAAATTTCTAAATTTCCGCGCGTATAGGCATCACCCCTTTGTTGGTTTTGCTTATCTGTATATTACATTACAATATGTTATTGCTATTGTCAATAGAAATTTCAAATTTATTCTGCATACCCTTTATTTTTCTTAAGCAGCTTATATTGCAAAGAATATAAAAAAACTTTGAAAATACTATTGACTTCATCATAGCGTTGTGGTATCTTTTACCTAGAGGTTGTTGCAATGACTAAAGAAAACAGTGGACACAGTTTTGAAGCGTTTTATAAGCGCGCAACCAGCCCGCTTGTTGTGCTCAGACTGCTTGGTGAAAAGCCCATGTACGGCTATGAAATCACGCAGGAAATGAAAAAGCGCAGCGACGGGAAATACACTATTTCTATCCTTTACCCCGTGCTGTACCGTCTGATAGAACAGGGGTACATCAAGGAGGACAGGACGGAAGTGGTGGGCGGCCGCGCAAGGACCTACTACGCCATAACGCCGGAAGGCACGGCGTATTTCAAAAAGACATTGAAGGAGTACTACACGATTTCGTTTGTCTTTGACGGCTTGATGGGGGGCTATGCCGATGAGCAGGACGGTTGAGAGCTATCTCAAGTGCGTTCGCAGGAAACTCTGTGCCGGGTCCAAGACCAAGGACGAGTTAATTCAGGGCCTGCGCAGCGAGCTTATCGAGCTGGGTGACGAGCCCAGTTACGACGACCTGATAAGCACATTCGGTACCCCCTCTCAGGTTGCCGCGGAGCTGCAAAGCTCTGTGGGCGAAACTGAGGCCTATTCCGCAAGGTCTTTCTCGAAACGCGTCGCCGTAACATTTGGCGTTATCGCGGCAGTGCTCGTTGTGACATTGGCATCGTACATGCTGTACGTTAGCAATGTCACAGCTGATTATTACGCAATTTCTGATGAAATAATTGTTGCTGACGACTATCCATTAATCGAGGCTTAAAAATGAAAAAAGTAATTTCTTTGCTTTGAGCTCTAGTTGCATTGTTCTCTTGCCTATCTGCAACTGCTTTTGCGGACGATGACATTATATATTTGGATGACGGCTATTACATTGTGTATACTCTTGAACAAGAAGCAGTCATTCAGCCCAACAGTGTAAATGAGACTCGTGTCGTCAAGGGCAGTAGAACAGGTTATCTTTATAATTCCAGCGATGAGATGATGGCTTCTGTCACTCTAAACGCTACTTTCCAATATGATGGCGCCAGTGCCGAAGCCACAAAAGCCACCTATAATTACCACGTTTACGCTGATGATTGGCGTTTTGATTCCGGCCAGTCTTATTGCAGCGGAAATCAGGCAATAGCCAGAGTTGTATTTAATGCACCTGTAATTGATAAAGCGCTCACTGTTACCATCACTTGCAGCCCAGATGGTGAGCTTTCCTAACAAATAACAACAAAAAAAGAAAACCCCCGGACGAAAGTCCGGGGGTTTTGTGCTGTCTGTTTATCAGGTGTTGTCCATTATAACGCCCTCGACCACGTCTGCGACGTTCTCGCAGGCGTCGGCGCAGTTCTCGAGGTACTTGTACACCTCGCGCCAGGCGATTATCTCGAGCGCGTCCGCGCCGGAGCGGTGCAGCGCCGCCATGCAGCTGATAAAGCGGCGGTCGGCCTCCTCCTCCATCGTGTTTATACGGATGATGTGGTCCTTGAGCGTCTTGGAGCGCTTGAAGTTCGGGAACTCGACGAGCATTTCCTTCACGCTCTCGCAGCAGTGGATGACAACCTTGGCCATGTCCACGGCGTCCGGATGCATCTTGCGGATGTTGTTCGTGTAGAGGCGCAGGAACACGTCCTCTATCTTGTCGGTTATGTTGTCGATGCAGTGCGACAGCTCTATTATGTCCTCGCGCTCTATCGGCGTGATAAAGGCCTTGGCCAGCTGGTCTATCATCTTGTGCTTGCACTCGTCGGCGCTGTGCTCGAGCTCGTGCATTTCGTCGATTCGCCTCGGCAGGCTCTCGGGGTCAAAGTTGTCCATGACCTCTTCGAGCATGTGCGCCGCCCTGCAGGCGTAATCCGCGCAGTCTATGAAATTGTTGAAGAAAAACTCATCCTGCTTCTTAGACATTATCTTTACCCCCGTAATATTGTATGTAAGTGCGCGTCAAATGCCCCAGATAGAGATAAACGCCTTGGCCACCAGGAAGCTGATAAGGCCGCAGCCCGGGAAGGTGAACACCCAGGTGAGCACCATGTCCCGCACGACGCCGAAGTTTATAGCGGATATACGCTTCACCGCGCCGACGCCCATGATGGCGCTGGTCTTGGTGTGCGTGGTGCTGACTGGTATACCGAACACGCTGGAGAGCAGCAGGCAGAAGGCCGCGGACAAGTCGGCGCTGAAGCCCTGGTATTTCTCCAGCTTTACCATGTCCATGCCGACGCTCTTTATTATCTTCTCACCGCCGACACTCGTGCCCAGGCCCATGACCAGCGAGCAGAGCAGCATCAGCCACACGGGTATAGACAGCGCGCCCACGTCGCTCTGGCCGTTGCAGAAGGCCAGACCCAAAAACAGCACGCCGATAAACTTCTGGCCGTCCTGCGCGCCGTGCATGAAGCTCATCGCCGCCGCGCCCGCTATCTGCGCCCACTTGAAGAAGCCCTGCGTCCTTCGCCTGTCGGCCCGGTCAAAAATCAGCGTAACGAGCTTGCAGAAAACCCAGCCGGAGCCGAAGCCCAGCGCGAGGCTGAGCACCAGGCCGTAGAGCACCTTGGCCCACTCGTCGAAGTTGATGCCGCCGAGGCCGTTGTGTATGGCTATGGCAGCGCCGGTCAGGCCCGCGATGAGGCTGTGGCTCTCGCTCGTCGGTATGCCGAGGAAGCTCGCGCCCGTGGAGTACACCACGATGGAAAACAGCGCCGCACACAGCGCTATCAGCGCCTCCTGCGAGTTGCCGCCGAAGTCCACCATATTGCTTATCGTGAACGCGACGGAGCTGTTGATGTGCGTCATGATAAAGACGCCAAGGAAGTTGAAGATGGCGCTCATGAGAATAGCCGGACGCACGCCCATGCAGCGTGTGCTAATGCACGTTGCGATCGCGTTGGGCGCGTCAGTCCAGCCATTTACGAAAATAACGCCTATTGTGAGCAGTGTGGTTATAAGCAGCGCCGGGTCCGAGCCCATCTGCTGCATAAAATGCCCGAAGCTAACATCCATTGCCGGCAATACCGGAACACCCCCCATGATATGTTACATGAAACAGCTTACCGTAAACCGACTCGGTTTGTCAATAGTAATGTTAATTCGCGGTAAAGATTTGGTTAATCGCACCGTGTTTTGCGTCCGAGCGGTACTTTTTGCGTAAAATATTGCTCACAGGTGTTGAACGGCGCTCAAGCAATGCTATAATGTTGGCAAACAGATATTGAGGGGTAGACTGCCATGTCGAACAACTCGGCCCCCATCAGGGCGATAAACATCATCAGCGCGGCGGAGTTTCGTGACGCGCACGCGGGCTTTGAGCACGGCCACGAGCTGCTGCACTGGCTCGGCTCGATACGCTACTGCAAGGCCGAGCGCTACGGTAAGAGCACTATAGGCACGGTGCGTGTCCCGCAAAAGAGCGGCGAGCGCGCCGGGCGGCTCTCCTTCGGCTTCAGCATCTCCGGCGGCGAGCTGCTGCTCATCGAGGACAGCGGGCGGCTGCGTCAGCTTGTGCGCCAGTCCGGGCTGGCACACGACACGTCGGCGCCGGATGTACTGCTGCTGCGGCTATTGTCGCTGCTCACGGACGGCGACGTGCTCTATCTCTCGCACATGGAGCAGGAACTCGACCGGCTCGAGGACGCACTGATCCGCGACGCCGACCCAGCCGACTTCCTCGTCCAGCTCACGGACTACCGCAGGAAGCTCTCGGAGTTCGCCTCGTACTACGAGCAGCTCTCGGCGATGGGCGAGCTGCTCGGCCAGGGCAGCGTTGAGCGCGAGGGCTGGGAACACTTCACGATGAGCGCCGAACGGCTGCACAACGACGTACAGCAGCTGCGTGAGGGTACGGTGCATCTGCGCGAGCTGTATCAGGCCCGCCAGGCCGCCACGCAGAACAGGGTCATGGGCATCCTGACCATTGTGACGACGATCTTCCTGCCTCTGACGCTGCTGACCGGCTGGTACGGCATGAATTTCGACATGCCCGAGCTGCACTGGCGCTACGGCTACCTGGCCGTCATAGCCGTCGCCGCCGTCGTGGTCGTGCTCGAGATAATATACTTCAAGCGCAAAAAGTTCTTCTAAGCCGAAAGCCCGGGCACTCTCGCCCGGGCTTTTTAAAACAAAACGGAGCAAGCGCTAACGCTTGCTCCGTTATTCTGGAGGCGCCATCCGGATTTGAACCGGAGAATCGGGGATTTGCAGTCCCCTGCCTTACCACTTGGCTATGGCGCCGTCGTCGCTGCATTGCTCAAGGTTCCGATCTTGCCCCTGTGTCGGGAGGGTCAAGATCTCCACCTTCCGCAATACGCTCCTCTCAAAAATGAAAGCGCGCTTTCATTTTTGTTTTTGCATCGGGAGGCGAAAATCTGCATCCTCCGAGGAGGCGTGCCCCTGTGCGGGACCCCGTTAGCAAGATAGCCGCTGTTCGCGGCTATCTGCAACAGTTCTGGAGCGGGCAACGAGATTCGAACTCGCTACCTCCACCTTGGCAAGGTGGCGCTCTGCCAAATGAGCTATGCCCGCAAATGGTGCCTCAGGCCAGAGTCGAACTGGCGACACGCGGATTTTCAGTCCGCTGCTCTACCAACTGAGCTACCGAGGCAAATCTTCAATTTCCAGCCGCTTTGGAAAAATGGTGGGAACAACTGGACTCGAACCAGTGACCCCTTGCTTGTAAGGCAAGTGCTCTAACCGGCTGAGCTATGCTCCCGGATTCGCGGCTTGCTTATTATACGATACCCCCCTCCAATTGTCAATAAGTTTTTTCAAAAAATTTTCTTGTTTTTTCGCATAGGCCTGGGGCAGGCCTTCGCCCGCCCCTTCGGCCTCACTCCGCCAGGGCCAAAAGCTCTTCCGGCGTAAACTTATAAACCTTGTCGCAGAACTGGCAGCTGACCTCCGTGTCTCGGCCCTCTGCCGCCATGTTCCGCAGCTCACCCGCGCCCACGCTGCGCAGCGCGTCGGCCACGCGCTCACGCGAGCAGCTGCAGCGGTACTCCACGGGCTTGCGCTCCACCGTCTCGTGCTCGAGCCCGGCGAGCACCTGGTCTATAACGGCGTCGATGCCGTCCTCGCTGAGCACCGTGGTCAGCTGGTCCATGATGAAAATGTTGTCCTCGAGCTTCGTGATGAGCTCCTCCGGCGCGCCGGGCATGAGCTGCACTATGAAGCCGCCCGCGGCCTTGATGCTCCTGTCCGTGTCCACCAGCACGCCCAGGCCGACGGCGGAAGGTATCTGCTCGCTCTCCACCATGTACTGCGCCAGGTCCTCGGCTATCTCGCCCGTCACAAGCTCCGTGGAGCCTACATAGGGCTCCTTGAGGCCCAGATCACGGCTGACGGTCAGCATGCCGTCACGGCCGACCAGTCCGCCCACATCCAGCTTTCCGTCCGCCCTGGTGGGCAGGTCCGCATGAGGCTCGGTGACATAGCCGCGCACATTGCCGCCGGAATCCGACACGGCAATCACGCTGCCGACGGGGCCGCCGCCGTTCACGCGGATAGTCAGGCTGGCGTCCTCCTCCTTCATGAGCTCGCCGAGCATGCTCGCGCCGCAGAGCGTGCGCCCCAGCGCCGCGCTGGCCGTCGGGCTCAGGTCGTGTATTTCCCGGGCGCGCTCCACGATGCCGCGCGCCGTGACGGCGGATATCTTCACAAATCCGTCCGTGGTCATAGTCCTTACTATTTCGTCCATATACCAGGTCTACTCTCCTCTTGCTGCCTCGATAAAAACGCGCTCCGGCCCGGCCATAGGCCCGTCCGGGCGCTCCCGCACGTTCACAAAGCCGTGTCTGGACAGCATGTCCATCACGGCCTCGGTGCTGTGCGCATATTCTGTGTGTTCCTCGTTTGCATGCCGGTACGTGTCGCCCCTGACGCGCGAGAAGATGTCCATGCCGTACTTGAGCGCGCCGCGGCGCTCATCGAACCTGCCGCGCCAGACGCAGAACACGTCGTCCGTCTCGTCCACGGATACGCTCCCGTCCATGGAGCGCAGAAACTCCGGAGTGCGCAGGTCAAATATCAGCAGACCTCCCGGGCGTATAAACAGCCGCAGCCGCCTGAAACACTCGTCGAGCTCCCTGGTCGGAACGTAGCTCAGCGAGTCGAGCGAGGAATACGCCGCGTCCACCGTGCCGTAGAGGTCAAGCTCTCCGGCACTCTGGCAGATGAAGAGCGGCATGGGCCCGCCTGAAGAGCAGGCCTTCTCGCGGGCGCACATGAGCATCTCCTCGCTGCCGTCGGCGGCTATCATGTCGTAGCCGCGCCCGGCCATGATGAGCGAGAGCGTCCCCGTCCCGCAGCACAGGTCCAGCAGCAGCTTGAACTCGCCTCCGTCGTCGCGGAACAGCTTCTCGTAGAAGTCGGCGTATTCCTCATAGGGCACGTCGCCCGTCAGGGCGTCGTACCAGGGCGCGAGCGCATCGTATGCGCTCATTCCTCTTCCTGCGGCTCCACGCCGAACTTGCCCGCCGCCTTGAGGCGCTCAAAGGCGACTTCATAGCCGTCCGCACCGTATTGCAGGCTGCGGTTGACGCGGGATATGGTTGCGCTGGACGCGCCGGTCTTTTCGAGAATCTCGTTGTAGATCATGCCCTGGCTCAAGTAGACAGCCACCTGATAGCGCTGCTCCATGGCCTGCAGCTCCGTCACGGTACACAGGTCGTCAAAAAACCTCTTGCACTCCTCAACGGTCTTCAGCGTGAGTATCGCCTCATACATTTCGTCGCGCCTGGGCTTCTTGTTCTGTTTGTTCATTACACACCTCGTAATTTAAAGTATGATTACTGCTTTCACATTTTATATGCTTAGCGCATAAAAGTAAAGAGCATATTTGGTCTTTTGACGAAAAATTCATAATTATTGGTGATAGGCATATTTCTATTGCCAATGCGTGAGTTTTATTATAGAATGGTATCAACAAGCCGAGCCTTTGGGAAAGGAGCTTTTTATGCTTGAACTTATAGTACAGAACATGTCCATAGTGTGGCTGGCGCTCATGGTGCTGCTCCTTATTATAGAGGCCGCAACGGCGGGCCTCACCTGTATCTGGTTCGCGCTCGGCGCGCTCGCCGCGCTGATAGCTGCGCTGTTCGGAGCGCAGATATGGCTCCAGGCACTCTGGTTTTTGGCGGTCAGCCTGCTCAGCCTGTGGCTGACGCGGCCGCTGGCATTAAAGTATCTCAACAGCCGCAAGGTGGCTACGAACGCCGACAGGGTGGTCGGCGCCGAGGGCGTGGTCACCGAGGCGATTGACAACATAGCCGGTACGGGCGCCGTCAAGCTCGACGGCAAGGAGTGGACCGCCCGCAGTGAGAGCGGCATGGGCATATCCAAAGACGCCATAGTAATAGTGAAGCGCATCGAGGGCGTCAAGCTCATCGTAGACCCTGCCTGAGCGCACCCTGCCTCTCCGACAAGAGGCATTAAATAAACGTTTGTTTATAAAAGAGGAGGAAATATTATGCCGCCAGTAGTGACCTTAGTTGTAATCGGATTACTCGTCCTGGTCGTTGTATTTATCCTTGTCCGCTGCATCCGCATAGTGCAGCAGTCAAAGGCGTACATCATCGAGCGCCTGGGCGCCTACCACGCGACTTGGAACGTGGGTCTCCACTTCAAAATACCTTTTATTGAGCGTGTAGCAAAGGTCGTCTCGCTGAAGGAGCAGGTCGCGGATTTCCAGCCGCAGCCCGTCATCACGAAGGACAACGTCACCATGCAGATAGACTCGGTCGTGTACTTCCAGATTACCGACCCCATGCTCTACACCTACGGCATCGACCGTCCGCTCGTCGCCATTGAGAACCTCTCCGCAACCACGCTGCGTAACATCATAGGCGAGCTGGAGCTCGACCAGTGCCTCACCAGCCGAGACGTCATCAACACCAAAATGCGCGCCATCCTCGACGAGGCCACCGACCCCTGGGGCATAAAGGTCAACCGCGTGGAGCTCAAGAACATACTCCCGCCCAAGGACATCCAGAACGCAATGGAGAAGCAGATGAAGGCTGAGCGTGAGCGCCGCGAAGCCATACTCCGCGCCGAAGGCGAGAAGAAGGCCGCTATACTTACCGCTGAAGGCGAAAACCAGAGCGCAATACTCCGCGCCGAGGCCAAGAAGCAGGCGCAGATTCTCGAGGCCGAGGGTAAGGCCGAGGCCATCCTCGCTGTCCAGAGGGCCACCGCCGACTCCATCAAGCTCATGAACGAGGCCGCGCCGAGCGACCAGGTCATACGCATCCGCGCCCTCGAGGCCTTTGCGGCCGCTGCGGACGGCAAGGCCACCAAGATAATTATCCCCAGCGAGATTCAGGGCCTGGCCGGTTTGGCGGAGGGCGTCGTGCAGTCCGTCTCCAAAGAGCCCAGGGCAGAGGTATAAAATCGGATAGAGGTCGATAGACATGCAGTATTCTGAGAAAGCGAGACAGTTCCTTGCCGCGCATGGCATGCAGCCCGAGCGCATGCCGCTTGCCGAGTTGGTGACGGCTTTCGTCAGTGAAATGGAGCGCGGCCTGTCCGGCGAGAAGTGCTCTCTCGACATGATACCCACATATCTAGGCTCCGGCGTAGTCGAGCCGGGACGCCGCGCGGCGGTCATAGACGCCGGCGGGACAAATTTCCGCGCCTCGCAGGTGCTTTTCGCGGAGGGCGGTGCCGAGATAGAGCGAGTTGAACGAGCACCCATGCCGGGCTCCGAGCGTCCGGCCACCTGGGACGAGTTCATAGATTTCTCCGCCCGCAAGCTGCTCGAAGTCAGCGACAGGGCCGAGGGAGTTGGCTTTTGCTTCTCCTACCGTGCAGAGATAACTCCAGAGCGCGACGGCAGGGTTATTCACATGAGCAAGGGTGTGGATTTGAGCGGCTACGAAGGGCGTCTGCTCTGTGCCGATCTGAAGGACGCGCTGCGCCGTCTGGGCGCTTCGGAAGTCCCTGTAGTGCTCGTCAACGACACCACCGCCGTCGCACTTTCGGGCGCCGGGCTGCTGGGCACGGAGGGCTATGACAGCCTCATAGGCCTGGTTGTCGGCACCGGTCTGAACACCTGCTGCGAGCTTGACACCGGGGCCATCGGCAAGCTGGGCCTGCCCGCCGGGCAAAGTATGTTCGTAAATCTGGAGAGCGGCTGCTTCGACGGCTGTCCCTCCGGCGACTTCGACCTGGAGCTCGACGCCGCGACCAACAATCCCAGGGACCACCTCTTCGAGAAGATGGTCTCCGGCGCCTACCTCGGCGAGCTCTGCCGCCTCACGCTGCGCGCCGCCGCCGGCGAGGGCCTCCTCACCCCCGCCGGAGCCGAAAAGCTTCTGGCGCTTGATGCGCTGAGCAGCGCCCAGGCCGACAAGCTCGCCATGGGCGAGGTCCCGGACGAGTTCGGCAAGCACGACGCCAAGCTCGTGCGCGATCTCTGCCGTGCTATATTCGAGCGCGCGGCCAGATACGTCTGCGCGAACATCTCGGCCATCCTGGTCTACACCGGCAAGGGCCGCGACGAGGCGCGGCCCGCCTGCGTCTGTGCGGACGGCTCCGTTATACGCCACAGCCTCGCGTTCTCGACGGAGCTCAACCGGTACCTGGACAGCTTCACACGCGCCATACTGGGCCGTCACTGCGTCATACATACCGCCGACGAGGCCACCACTCTGGGCAGCGCCGCCGCCGCCCTCTTGAACGGCTGAAACCGCGCACCGCGGCTAAGCAAATAGATAAGGAAATCCAAGGAGGACAAACACATGCCGCTTGAACTGGGCATAATGGGCAGCGCGAGCTGCGTAGTTACAGAGCAGGACACCGCCAAGGCAGTCGGCTCCGGAGGAGTCGACGTCATGAGCACCCCCAGGCTCGTGGCTCTCATGGAGAACGCCGCGAAGGACAGCGTCGCGCCCTATCTGGAGCCCGGCATGACCACGGTCGGCACCGCACTGAACATCCAGCACATGGCCGCAACTCCCGTCGGTATGAACTGCACCGCCGAGAGCACGCTCATAGAGATTGACCGCCGCCGCCTGGTCTTTGAGATAACCGCCCACGACGACGTCGAAGTAGTCGGCAAGGGCACGCACGAGCGCTTCATCGTAAACAGCGAAAAGTTCGTCAGCAAGTGCAACTCCAAGAAGCCCCAGAACGTCTGACAAAAAAACGCCGCCCACCAGGCGGCGTTTTCCTTTTGGTTAGAACGCATATATACGGCAGCATCCCCGCTCATCGAGCGGGGATGCTGCCATGCCCGGATTTTTGCTCAAAGCTTCCGTTCGGCCGACGCTCTCCAAAGTCATCCGAACGGCAAGCGCCGTTTGCCGGACATGAATATCACTGTAATAGGCCTGAACCGCACCCTATGAATGAAACCATGCGTGTTCGGGCACGAGCTCCGGACATTCTCACTGCTCTATGACCTTGCCGGAACGCACAATCAGCACGGGCTGCGCCTGATAGGCCAGCACTTCCCTGGGTGTGGCGGCGTCAAATACTGTGACGTTTGCAGCTGCGGATTCGCTAATTCCATATTCTTCAAGCCTGAGCAGCCTTGCCCCTCCGCAAGTGAGCATTTCCCACACAGAGTCGACCTCTTCATCGGTAAAGAAACGCTGGATATAGCTCAGGAGCAGCGCAACCTGCTTAACGTCACCGCTGCCAAGCGGATTAAAAAAGTCTCGAATGTTGTCGGAGCCCAGGCCTACGGTGATACCGCCGCCAACCAGTTCTTTTACGGGCGCTATCCTGCGTGTAGAAATTGCCGTTGGAGCTATCGTGGCAGCAAATCCGCCCTCTGAAAGCAACTCTATTGCCCTCTTGCGCTCTTCCGGTGTAAGCACCGCCAAAGTACACATGTGTATGGCGTTTACACGCCCCTCCAAGCCCATTTTCAGCGCTTTATCTACCGTATATGGCAAAAGGTAGTTCTCACGCTTACCCGACTCGTCCAAGTGGAAATCCGCATCCACGCCGTAGCGCTTTGCAAGCTGAAGGATATAGTCTATATGCCTCTCGCCTTCACCGCAGGTAATCGTGTGTCCTCCGATGAGGTCCGCACCCATTTCCAGCGACTCCGGCAAAAGCTTTTCCGTCTCTCCGTCAGAGAATATGCCTTCCTGCGAAAACGCCGCCACCTGTATGTCTAGTATCCCGCGATATTTTTCTCTGAGTGCAAGCATCGCCTCAACGCCCTTGAGCTTCACAATGGCGTCTACGTCGACATTGGTGCGCACGGCAATTGCACCGGAGCGTATTTCTCTCTTAATTATTCTCTCTGCACGCTCCGTGATATCTTCAACGGTAAATTTAGCCTTTTCCCCTCTCGTCAAGGCCCCTTTGGCCCCGCCATCGCCGTCGACATAAGCGGCTCGCTCGTTGAGCAGCGCCTTGTCCATATGCAGGTGGCAGTCGACCAGCCCCGGGACAGCGACCCTTCCTGCCGCGTCAAACTCAAGCTCTGCCGGGCCCAAAAGCGTCTCTGCCATGGCCGTGACAGTTCCGTCCGAGATGCCTATATCAGTTATCCTGCCGTCTACATTTGCTCTTCGTATAAGGATATCGTACATTCCGCTTACGCCTCAACTATCGCAGCAACGAGGTTGGCGCCAAGAGGCCCTTGGTGCTCATATCCAGCGGAGGCAAGTATCATAGTATCGCCAATCATAGAGCCCACAATGGCGTTGATTACGGCTTTTGCGAATATGCCCTGATACCCGGACAGATAATCGGACTTCATTGTAGTCCTGCGCCCACGGATGGAACCCATGGCGTCGGCCCCGGCATTAATGAACACGGTCGCAATGCGCTCACGCTCGGACTGCGGTATAACCTCGTCGAACTTGAGTCCTGCGGCTTTGAAGGCGGCCTTTGCACCATCGACGTCAAGCGTGTCCTTCATAACTCCGGAGCCAATCCTGTACTTGCTCACAGACTTGGTAGAGTTGCCTATAACTATGACCTTGCAGGCCACCTGCTCGTTGCCGGCCGAAGTAGACGCGACATTGGAATACAGGTTCCAATTGCTGCATATGGCCTCGTCGGTGACATCCTCGTCTTTTATCTCGCCCAGGCCGAGCGCCACACCCAGGGCGGATGCGCCCTTGGACTTTGAACCAGCTTCGGCGAAGTTGGTGCTGCAGCAGGTTTTGCCGCGGCTCTGTGCGTCGGCGAGCCTAGCAGCAGTCAGATTGGGGCATTTTACTTCCACGCAGTGGACATCAGCTATATCGGTTATCCCGGCCTCGGCCATGGCTTCTTTGACAGCCTGTGCCACGAGCCTCACCTGTACGGCGGTGCCGTACTCCTCGGGAAGGAGCACCCGCGTAATCTTTATACCAAGAGCGAGACGTTTTTCACTGTTTTCAGGCGCGTCCACTTCCTTGCGCGTGAATACGGTGTAGTGTGGGCTCATCAGGCCGCCGGTAAGCCCTATCATCAGCATAGGTATGCGCTTTGCCACCTGCTCGCGGGTCATGTTCATTTTTACGGAGAGCATAAGCTCAAACGAGAGCGCTGCATATCCACGCGAGTATCCGTCGCCTTCAGTCTGCGCTATTATTGCGGAGATGTCGAACGGGTCTACGGTGCCGTTGTCAATTAGCTTCTCCAGCTCGGACACGTCGTCCGGCCCCGCCATCGGTACTCTGTAAACGTTTACGTCCATCATAAGTCATTTCCTCCTTAGTTTTATTAAAATACCGCTCTTGATTATTATGGCCGTTTCAGCCCATAGCGAACACCGTTGAGCCATGTCGGAGCCACATATGGAGGCTAATTCACGGCGTTACCCGCGTGCCCGTCTTTCTCTCAATCGCATCTTTCATACGGTCGAGCGAAGTTATTATGGCCTCCCCGCCCGACTTCTCCACGAAGCCGCAAACTGCATCTATTTTCGGCCCCATGCTTCCGGCCGGGAACTGTCCCTCCGCCATGTATTCACGAGCCTCCGCCACAGTCATGCTGTCAATATCCCGTTGAGTGGGCTTCCCATAGTCAAGCGCAACTTTTTCCACGCCAGTAAGTATCATGAGTATGTCGGCGCCTATCTCCTCTGCTATCAGTGCGGAAGCCAGGTCTTTGTCTATGACCGCCTCCACTCCCGACAGCCTCCCGCCTTCGTTTACGACGGGGATTCCGCCCCCGCCCGCGGCAATTACCAGGAAACCGGAATTAAGCAGCTCGCTTATGGCCTCGTGCTCGACAATCTCTATCGGTCTCGGCGTTGGAACGACGCGGCGATACCCGCGTCCGCTGTCCTCGACCATAGTAAGGCCGTCGTTTGCAAGCTGCTCGGCCTCTTCTCGAGTGTAAAACGGGCCCACAGGCTTGGTCGGGTGCTGGAAATTCGCATCGTTCCTGTCGACAATGACCCGGGTAACAATTGTGGTTACCTCTTTCTCAATGCTCCGCTCCTTCATCCGGTTATACAGTTCTTGGGAAATCATGTATCCCAGGCTGCCCTGCGTCTGCGCGCCGCAGACATCAAGCGGATTTACGGGTATCACATCCTGTGCGACTTCATTCTGTATTATTATAGAACCGACCTGCGGGCCGTTTCCGTGCGTCAAAACTATGTGATATCCGGCCTGGACAAGGTCCAGTATAGGGTCGCAGCAATCTCGTATATTTTGAATCTGCTCCTCGACTGTACCCTTCTGGCCGTTTTTAGTAATCGCATTGCCTCCAATGGCAATGACGACTGTTTGCTTCATGTTGCCCTCCTAAATTCCTGTATAAGCTATAAAACCAGTACATATAAAAGCAGTATTGCCCCGCATACGGCCGCGCAAGCAATGGTTATGGGCAGGACGCGCCTCAACACGGATCCCTCCTGTCCTGTGAGCCCCATGGTGGATGTACCCAGCACGATGTTCCCTGGACATATAGCGCTGCCTATCGCCCCTCCTGCCGTCTGTGCCCCGAGTATCGCCGGGACGCTCAATCCCAGCAGTTCCGAAGTAGTCATCTGGAACTCGGCAAACAGTATATTTGAGGCCATATTGCTCGACGTCATAAACGCGCCCAGCAGCCCAACTATAGGAGCAAAGAACGCATAGCCGGTGCCAAGCACTCCTACTATCCCCTGCGCCAGCACAGATACCTGACCGCTGCAGCTCATCACCTTCGAGGTGACGATGAACCCTACCACAGCAATTGATGAGGGCACCGTCTTTTTTACGGCCCTGGACATGACGCGTTTAAATCCGCCTTTGGATATGTAACCTTTTTTCTTGAAATACACATATCCGACCACACACGAGATTGTCAGGAAAGTTCCCGGATATGTCAACGGAGCAAGAGGCGAGTAGCTGTCCACTGCCGGTGTAACATATACGTACCCCGTTACCCGCTCCGGGAAAGCGAAGCCTATCTGGAGCTGCTCCAGAAACGATTTAACCGGTGGAATAAGAAGGCAAAAAAGTGTTACAGCCGTGAGTACATAGTACGGAAGGAACGCCTGATTGACGCCCATTTTAATTTCCGCTGCCTGCTCTTTCTCCGGTTTGCGCTCCATTATGGCGCTGTCCGGAATTGCCCACGCTCTACCGTATCTTTCTGTCCGTCCCAACAGCAATGCGGTTACCAGCGCAATGCAGGTTGGGAGGAAGCAGGCCAGGGTCTGGTTTATCTGCCCGAGCACGAGCTGGCCTCCGCCCTGTATTGTGCTCAGCAGCAACACAACCGGCAATCCTTCTTTAACGCCCTTCAATTTGCCGTAGAACCAGCAGAGGCACATACCTCCCACGAAGTTATAAAACCAGATAAATATTCCCGCCCACATAGCGGTTTGCAGCATCATGCTCCCGTCACTTATGCCGCTCTGGGTGATAAGCGCCTGCCACGCCAAGGCCAGGGTTCCGAACGTCGCACCCCAAGAGTGGCCCAGCAGTACGATTATTACTGCATACAGCGGCTTAACGCCTATCCCGCAGAGGAGCGGCGCGCCAACTGCAACCGCCACGCCAAAACCGGTTATTCCCTGCAGGAAGCTGGGGAATATCCATCCCAAGGCCATCATTTGTATGAGCTCGTTTGCGCTCATCTTCTTTATGCCGGCCTTCAGTGCATCAAACGCCTTCGCCTCATTGGTAATTTCGTAAATTATTATGGCCGGCCAAACAACCAGCAGTATGACGAAGGCGCTCCATAGGCCTTTCAGCGCCTCCAGACCGACGGTCACCACATCCGTGCGGTATACCGTCAGTGCTACCACGGCAGCAACTGCCAGCGCAATTGGAGCCGCTTTCGCTGCAGGCCAGTTGGCCGCCACCATCAGGACTAGCAGCAGCGCTATAGGCAGCGCCGCAGCTATCCACATAAAGATATTTACAGGTATCGTCACTTCTATCCCTCAATTGCTGAAACTCTCAATATCCTAACCTGTTTACCTCCCACGGCTCGGACATAACTCTCATATACATGCGTCTCAGGTGCTCTGCTTGGACTCCGGCTTCAGCGAAGCGAGGCGCAAGGCTTGATGAAAGGCGTTCGTAGATTTCCTCCGCTTCGGCATAAAGCTCTCCCTCGTTGACAATCAGGCTTCGCCCGTTTTCAATTACCTTCCTGCCGTCTACAAACACCGTGTCCACTCCGCCGCCGTTCCAGTTGTACACCAAACTGCGGCTCAAATTCCCTCCGGGCTGACAAATCGGGCTGCATCTGTCAACCAGGAACAAGTCTGCCCGTGCTCCCACTTCCAGCCTGCCGATATCATCTCGCAGCGCAGCGCCGGCCCCGCCTGTATAGGCCATATGCAGCACGTCGGAAGCCGTTATCCATCGCTCATAGTCAAGCTCAGATATGCGGCTCAGTCGCGCCGCGAGACGCAGCTGCTCCGGCATAGAGGCTCCTCCGCAGTTAACGCCGTCGCTTCCAATTGCGATGTTCACTCCACAGTCCCTATACATGCCCAAAGGGGCCAAGCCGCTCCCCAGATGCAGGTTTGAACCAGGGCAGTGCACAACGCTCACTCCGTTTTCTGCGCACAGGCCTATCTCGCGCTCGGAGAGCCACACAGCATGCACTAGAGACAGCCGGCCGTTGAGCAAGCCCATTTCGTTCAGATGCTCTATCAACCCATATCCATATTTCTGCTTTGAAAACACGGCCTGGGTTTTGGACTCCAGGGCATGTGTCTGCCAGCCCATAGCGTACTTTCTCTCCAGCTCGCCAGTAATCTGCAGCAACTTGTCCGAGCAGCGCTGCGGGCCATCCGTCCCCAGCATGACCCGCACCAGCCCGTTCTTCCCGGAACAGTCCCGGTATGCCTCTTCCACTACCGATGCGAACTTCTCGGGACTTTGAGCCGCTCGCCGGGCACTCCCCCGCTCCGGCAGCTCTGTTTCATCGGCCGGCAGTGTATCAAGGAAGTCCAGGTCGGCAAACATGAGCGCCAGATTGGCTCGCATACCTATTTTTTCGTACGCGCTTGCAGCAGCCTCTATCCCCTCGGGCGTGAGCACCGGTCTCTGTGAAAAGTGGTCCACCACGCAAGTCGTGCCGCTTTTCAGCATTTCCAGGGCGGAAATCAGCGTGCAGACGTATATTTCCCTAGGTGTCCTGAAGGAACCGCCTGCGATTGCGTAAAGCATGTAAATGTCAAGCGGCATGCAGTCTACACTGCCTTTAAGATAACTCGTGTAGGAATGCGCATGGGCGTTTATGAACCCGGGCAGCGCCAGTTTTCCGGATGCGTCTATCGTCTCATTGGCATCCACCTCCCGAGTCGGGTTGCCTATGCCTGCTATGATATTGCCTTCTAGCAGAATGTCACCACGCCCCCAAGAGCTGCAATCTGGCAGCAAATACGCTACGTTTTTGATGAGAATGGACATACAGCATCAGAGCTCGTACTTGTCTGCGTAGCCGTACAGCGCCTTCTGGAACATCTCAATGGGCGCGCTCGATATACCTGCGCCTATCATACCGACTCCGGCCTCCTTGCTGACTATAGCCGTGTTTATGAGCGGGGTTATTCCGCTCTCTACGACTTTAGCTATATCTATACCTATCGGCGTGCCTCGGAAGTCGAGGTTTGGCATACAGTACTGTTCGCTCTCAGATATAGCTATCTCATACATGTCCATGGTGTTGTTCAGGGCGTCCTTATAGCTGCCGGCACCCAGGAAGCGGACTATCGCAGGCGCAGAGGCTATAGCGAATCCCCCTACACCTCCCGTTTCCATTATGGCGCTGTCACCTATATCACGGTTTGCATCCTTCTCGCTGAATCCGGAAAAATACAGTCCCTTGACCTCTGCGGCCGGCGCCGTAAACCACCTGTCGCCAAGAGAACTCACCCGTATTCCTATTTCCACGCCGTTGCGGGCGATTGCCGTGACCATCGTGGAGTATTCGATGCCGTGAGCCGAATCTGCCGCCGACTTGTTGGCCGCCATAGCGAAGTTCAGGAAAAACTGGTCGTTATTCGTTGTGAGGAAATGTACTATCTCCTTGAGGCGCTCTTTGTTGTCCGTGACATCCACCAATGCGCTAATTATCGTCTTTATGAACACGTCGGTGGAGGCGTTGTTGCGCATATGCAGCTCGTCTCCCATAAGCAGGGCCTGCGCTATCAGCACCTTCAGATTGACGCCGCCCATTGCCCGGACCGTTTTCTTCATAGCCGGTGCAAGCACCGATTCTATCCATTTAAGCCGCTCGACCGTGTGCTCCGAATATGCGCCGAATCTTATTACGTCGCCGGTGCCTTCATTAAAAGTGCTGTAGGCATAATTGCCGTTCTCCTCGTTTTTAACGCAGATGAGCGGCATCGAGTACGAGGTTATGCCCGTCATTGGGCCTACTGCTCCCCTGCTGTGGCACGGAGCAAAGCTAATTCTGCCCGAGTCTGCAAGTTCCGCTGCCTCGCTGTCGGACGCGGCCAGCCCTTCATATTTGAGCACGCCGATGACAGCCCCGCGCATGGGGCCGCACATATCCTTCCAAGCTATGGGCGGTCCCGCGTGAAGCAGGGTGTACTTGTCTATTCCCAACACCTCATGCGCCGGGCGGACGTCAACCCACACCGGCTGGGCGTTTTTAAGCTTTACAACCGCCTTTTCATTGGCCGCGCGCACTAGCTCCTTCATATGTTTTCCTCCCTCCTGGACGGGCCCTTTCACACGCCCTCATATTCGGCGAAAGCGTATAGGGCCTTTATGAAGCAGTCCATCGGCGCATTTACTATGCCTGCGCCCACCTGGCCTATGCCCGGCTCCTTGTGTGCCATTCCCGTGTTGATGACGGGCAAGATGCCGGTCTCCACAACCTTGCGTATGTCTATTCCTGTAGCGGTCCCCACGAAATCCATCGTCGGCATCAGGTAAGTCTGATTTAGCCCAACGGTAATCTCCTGCATATCGCGGGAGTAGTTTATTGCCTCTTGCACAGAACGCGCTCCAACGAAGCGGACCACCGCCGGGGAAGAGCCCATTGCGAAGCCGCCAATGCCGAATGTCTCGCATATGGCACTGTCGCCCATGTCGGGATTTGCATCCTTTTCAGAGTAACCCGGGAAATACAGGCCCTTAGGCATAAGGACGGGGGCCTCAAACCACCGGTCGCCCAGAGCGCTCACCTTTATGCCGAAGTTGGTGCCGTTTCGGCTCATGGCCGTGACAACGGAGCAGTGCTCTATGTTTTTTACGGGGTCCATGGTGGCCTTGCCAGCGGCCATAGCCAGGTTTAAGAAGAACTGGTCGTTACCGGATATGAAACTCATTATCCGCTCAAGGTCGGCCCTATCTGCCACGACCCTGGCCAAAGCGGGACCTATCTCCCGCACAAACAGAGCAGATGCGGCTATGTTCCTCTGGTGCATCTCGTCGCCCATCGCCAGCGCCTTTGTAATCATGACCTTCAGCGAAATTGGGCCGGTCACCTCCAGCGTCGCCTTCATAGCGGGGCCGAGGGTGTTCTCCATCCACTTCAGCCGCTCGATAACCCCGGGCCCGTTTGCGCCGAAACGCATCACCTTGCCCAGACCTTCATTGAATGTGCTGTAGGCCACATTGCCGAACTTAGTATTTACGACTTTCCAAAGCGGCATGGAGTAGGTTATCATGCCGGTCATCGGCCCTACACAGCCCATGCTGTGGTCGCTGACGAACTTAATTTCACCGGCCTGAACCATTTTCTCGGCCTCTTCCAGGGTTTCGGACATTCCCTCGTATACCGCTGCGCCCAGAACAGCCCCTTTCATTGGGCCGCACATGTCCTCCCAGGCAAGCGGCGGGCCTGCGTGCCCTATAGTTCTCTTGTCAATGCCCGGCAGCACATCTTTGGCATACACCACGTCAACGAGCTCCGGCTCTGCGGCATTCATGCGCTCGAAGGCTTCCAGATTCGCTAAATCAATGTGATTCATGTCCGCTGCACCTACTTACTTAGCTTTTCGAGTATCTCTATCAGCCTGGGGTCTCCTCCCGCAGGCGGCTTCCAGTCTATATGGCAGACCGGTACGTTCTGGTCTAGCATGGCCTCGTAAAAGCTCTCAAGTCCGACATTTACAACCTTGAGCTGGGTATGGAAAAGTTCGTTTACTGTCAACATGACATTTTCTCCTTTCAAGAGATGGCGGACAGAATGCGTGCCGCCGCACGGGAAGCCTGTGCGTTGCTGGGCATGACTATGACGCCGGCGGACCTGAGCTTATCTTCCTGCTCGGAGCGCTTCTGAATGTCGTTATCGGTGCCGCACACGGAGGCAACAAATACAATGTTTCTGTCTCCGGCGAGTATACGGGCCTCAGTCACTGCGTTGGCCAGGGCTCCGGCGGGGTCCTCGTGGCAGCCGTATCCAAGCACACAGTCGAAGAGCATAACGGCCGTCTCCGGGTCGAGCGCCTCCTTTTTTATGCGCTCAACTCTCAGCCGCACATCTATCATCGGGTGAGGCATACCGTCGGTAAAATAGTCGTCTCCCATATCGAGCAAGGTGTTGCCTACGCTCTCCTCGACATTTTTAAGCATGTACTCCTCATCCAGAGCTATGTTCGAATTGACCTCACCTACAGCGTCCTTGAGCAGAATCATCGCCTCATAGCAGAGAGTACCGCCGGAGTATAGGCCCCTTATATATTTCTGTCCCGGTTTGAGCGCAGCCACGGCCTTGGATACCAGCTCGTCCATATCTTTGCCGGACTTCCCTGTTTCGTCAGCGCCTATTTCTTTACCCTTTTCGAGATCCACCATGTAAGCCGCCGCCTCTTCCAAGTTTCCGGCCGGTATTATTCCGGTGCCGTCAAAGCACGACTTGTCGGCCCCCATGAAGCAGGCCACCACAGGCTTATCCGTGTCTTTCAGCGACTCAATTATCTCGCGGAGCACGCTTTCCGCAGGTGGCTTGGAAATTATGCCTATAACACGGGTGCCTGGGTCATTTTTAAGCGCCTCCAGGGCCTGAAGCATCATCTTGCCTCCCACCGCTTCTTTGACGTCTCTGCCTCCGGTGCCAAGGGCCTGCGAAATGCCGCCGCCCAGTCTGTCTATTACCACGGTCGCCTCCTGCAGGCCGGTGCCCGCCGCCGCGACTACGCCTATGCTGCCCTGACACACCACGTTTGCAAATCCCAGGGCCACGCCGTTAATGATGGCAGTACCGCAGTCCGGCCCCATCATCAGCAGGTCATGTTCAAGCGCATAGTCCTTCAGCTCGATTTCCTTCTCAAGACTGACGTTGTCCGAGAACAGCAGCACGTGCATGCCGTTTTCCATGGCCTTCATGGCCTCGCCGCCAGCATATTTGCCCGGCAGTGAAACAATGGCGAAGTTCGGCTCCCCAAGCTTTTTCACGGCGGAATCCATAGTTTTGGCGCGCAGGTGCTCCTCCCCTGCGGCGCTGAGCTCCTTGTTTTCAAATTGCTCGGCCAACACTGCGAGCGCGGCGTCAACCGTCTCCTGACCGTCTGCAATAATGCCTATGACCAGGTCATTGGCAGACACCTTGGCAGCGTCCTCGGGGCTGAGCACACCTGAGTTGATCATAAGGGACTTGTTGTGCTCGGTGCCCATCATAACTGCGGCCTCTTTAACACCGTCCATATTTGACAGATTACTGGAAAACAGCATCAAAGTGACGGAATCGTAGTACGCATTTGGCCTGACTTCATTGTAAGAAACCATTTGGTAACCCTCCAATTTTCATATTCATTGACAACCATCTGTAACTCTAACAATTGCTTCACCGGCTGTAAGCAGGCCGCACATGGAATCCGCTCCGGAGGAGTGCCCGACCGACATTGCCCGTCTTACAGCTCCTGCCACTTCTTCCTTTGGCCTTCCCGTCTCAAACAGCCCAAGCACAGTCTCGCTAAACTCTCCATATACCGCCGACTTCAGGAAAGCCGCGCTTACATCTGTGGTGGAGTGAAACCGCTCCAGTATTTCGCGCGAAAGAAGCTCTCGAAAATCGTCGGCGGCCTTTTCACCACGCGCGGCGTACAGGGCAGCAATGACGCCCACATTGAAATCGTCCCCCGCCGGGGTAAGTCCTTGGCCCAGGCCTATAAGTCCTGCACACTGCTCCGCAGCGCCCCTCCAGTCGCACTCCAGAGCCCTCCCGTAAAAACAGTTTGCGTATCTATGGGATAGCCTATGGCATTCCGAAACACTCTCCGCAACCGGCATGTGCAAAGCCGCCTCCACGAAGCAGCTGCTGTGAGAATTTCTAATCAGCTCCAGTCTGAGCACAGGCAAAAGTTCACTAAGCGCGCGCACGCCCTCCGGCCTTCGGCAGTTCAAATGCGGATCCCATCTTTCCGCCCTGCCGGCGTCCAGCAAATACCTGCCAGCATGCAATATGCCGTCAAACGAAACCACGTCTCCTCTTTGCAGCTGCAAACGGGAAAAGCCGTCCGGTGTCAAATCCACCGTAAGAGATATCGGAGTTCTCGGAACATCCTCGGGCTGCAGGGCCAATAACTCTCCATTTATTTCTATATTGACCGTGGAGCGATATACTGAATGGACAAAACCCGTAGCGCCCGGAGTCAGAAGCGCATTTGCTCGCTCGGCACAGTCCAAAATCAGGAGCATCCTTCCTTTCACCTCTCTGAGAAAAGTATCCCATTTCAGCCCGGCTAAGTCACCGGAGGCTAATCCAAAAACCTCCGGCCGTCATTGTGCACTTTGTACGAATACATATATTTACGCTTCCAATCACACAGTTCCGGACTTCAGTCCTCCGTTTCCGAGCTTGTCCTGGCCCTGTCGGTATACTCTCTCGGCATTGTTTTCAGGACTTTCATAATGTGAAGTCCCATTTGCAGCTCGAGCATTTCCTCCGGGTCCTTCAGCTCCGAGCCCAATATGCCCTTTATTTTTTCGATTCTATAAATAAAAGTGTTGCGGTGCAGATACATCCTTTTCGCGGCCGTGCTGATGTTGGAGTTGCACTGGAAATACTGCTCCAACGTCTCCACGAGATTGGTTTTGTTCTGTTCGTCATAGTCATACAATTTTCCAAGTACGCTGGAGCAGAACTCGTACAGATATTCTTTCGACTCAACAGAGTTTATAAGCCTGTACACCATCAGCTCCTCATAGTAGCTGGCATGCTCGGATGACTCTATCTGCTCCGCAATGCGCAGCGCCTCCTTCGCCTGCATGTAGCTTTTGGAGATTTCAAGGAATTCTTCACTCGGCTTCCCTACAGCTATCCGTACGCCGTAAACCTCGTGAGACGAAGTAAGCGCATCGTATATTGAATCCACGAAGTCCGAGAGCAGCATCGACATCTTTCCGTCCATCTCCGAGTTGTGCACACGGATAAAAGTTATTATCAGGTTGCCCCTGTGAATCGACACCGTTTCCCTCTTTTTTTCATAGGAAACGTCCTCGATAACACCTATCAGCCTCTCTTTGAGCTGGTTAAAAGACTCCCTTTCTCCCGTTCTGCCCTCTTCCTTTTTGGAATCCAGCTCGGGCCTATACACCTTGGTGAGCATGCAGACGTACTTCTTTCGCACGTCCATGTAATGTATCTCCGCCAAGCTGCTTGCAGCGTTTACGGATTCTATCTTGCCTTGAATCAGGTCATCAAAGAAATCCTGACGCAGATGGTGCTTAATCTCTTCTATCTGCCTGGCCTTCATGCGCTCAAGCGCAACCGTCGTACTGCAGCTCTCCAGCGCCATATATTCGAGGCTGGACATTTTGCATACAGTTTCCCAGACCACCAGATAGCCATATATAGACTTGTCCGCCACGACCGGCATAATACGGCAGACAACGTTGCCGTTCACATCCGGGTAGCGGCGTTTTACAGACTTCGTAAACTCATCGAACTCAACGGGCAGCTCTTTTATGAAACTTCTTGAGAACACCCTCTCCCGGCTCTTCAAATACAGGTTTGATTTAAGAGGCACTGGGTTTTCCGGCAAATCAGAGTACGCAAGGAGCCTCCATTTGCTGTCGACTATTATCAACGGGTTATGGATTAACACGCTCACAAGGCGAACTATTTTCTCAAGGCCCCCGCCCTCCAATGCACATTGAGTTATTGTGTTGTGTATGTGTATTATTTTTTTCAGCTTAGTATCTTCCCGCTTGAAGATAGCGTTATTTATAATGTTGGAAAGTGTAGAAAGCGCGTATTGATACGGTATTTCTACAAGGGGAAAACCCAAATTCTCTGCTTCCTCAATCATACCTGCCGGTATGCTATCGAGGTAGCGTTTAGTCTTTATTCCAAGACCTGCGCAGCCGATGTCGGCCAATTCCCTCACAATTCGCCGCTGCAAATCCTTGTCATCTTTAAAGATATACCCCGTACTGAGTATGAAATCCCCCTGGGACAACCAGTCATAGGTATCCGGGTTATCTATGATATTTACGTTCGTTATCTCCTTAGTTCTTCCATCATGTCCCGCAACCAGATTTATGCCGGCAAGCGCTTTTTCTTCCAATAAATGTTCGACTGTGTAGGGCGTCAAATTATCTACCTCCAATAATATAGGCTAAGGTGATGTTCAGCTAAAAAGCATAACTCTCAATGCGCACAACAGAAGAACAGCAACACAAGCTGAGAGTATCCCCTCAGCTTGTGTTGCGCACTATCATTGTGGAGCTGTTCAGCTCTGCTTGTCACTGATGCACGTCGGGGTAATCGTGATGGTCTCAGCATCCTTGAGGATAACGCCGACTCGCTGCAGCCACTTCATGAAATACAGGAATATCAGCTCGAGCAGGCCCGTAGCAAGGCGTACAACGACCGAAATGATGACCATCTGAACCATGGCGGCAAGGCTCTTAGTACCCGCAAAGGCAAGCACCGTAAATATAATAGCGTTGGCAACAAGTCCCACGCTGGTGGAAACCAGCGTCCTCAGCCACAGTTTGCCCGTGCCGGTTTTGTTCTTTATCTTTGCAAATAGGTGTACGTTGAGCAGGCCTCCAATATAGGTAGCGATAATGCTGGCAATAGTAACGCGGGGTACAACGCCCATAAGGGTCTTGAACCAAACATAGTTGTCCTCGCTTCCGGCGGGGCACGGCAGGTAAATCAGCCAGATTAGGTATACTGTTGAGAGCGCACGAACTATGAACTGGCATGTAACTGAAGATTTGGCTATCTCCCTGCCGTAAAACTCGTTTATATAGTCCTCACCACATGCGAGTATCGGGTACATGAGAGAGCCGGCTATGATGTAGAACTCCTGACCTGCTATGGTCAAAGTGCAGTCCTTGGACGACGTGAAGGAGACCATTATCTGCAGGCCGGCCATAAGGCCAACCATTATAAACGGAGCATATTTCTTGCCCATGCGGTCCGCCAATATGGCGCCTATAATTATTACTATCAGGCCGAATCCGGCTGTAAGAAGCAGATTGGGTATGCCGGACCACGGTCCGGTTATTAATCCGTATTCCATGACTTTAACTCCCCTCTTATTTTGTCAAAGCTCTTTGTTTTTCAAAACAATTTTAGGAATTTCCATAGAGACCGTACCGACAGGGTTCACAACCTGGCACACCTTCAGGTCAGCCGTCTGGCCCACAAGCGCATATGCCTCATCGAAACTGCATCCGTTGTGCTCAACCACAAAATCAATAGCCTTGCGGGTCACGGCTATGCACGCCTCGGACAGCTCGTGTCCGGAAACAATCAGCTCAAAACTGCCGTCTGTCTCCACAGTCGGGCAGCTGAGGTTCCGTCCTTTAATGACGTCAACCGTCATCACTACCGTGCTGCCTATCTCAATGCCCGTTCCAAGCACTTCTCCATATCCCATGGCTGCATGGACGTCTCCAACGGCGAGCAGCGCACCAGGCACATTTACCTGAAGATACAAAGTGTTCCCTGTAGTGACACTAAGTGAGTCCATATTTGCGCCGTGGGTTCCAGGCACAAGGCAGTCCACAGGGTCGCCCGACGGGGCAACACCCAGCGTGCCAATCATCGGCCTGGTTGGGAAAGAAAGAGTATCGCTGAAAACAACACTGTTGTTCTCCACCCTCACCTTTCTCATGTAGCAGTGGTCGACCTCATTCATAAGTATCCCCATCCACTGTCCCATCCACATTTTGCCTGCGTCATCCAGCCTTATATCCTCTATCTTCACACTCAGGATATCTCCAGGCTCCGCACCCTCCACATAAATTGGTCCGGTTATAGAGAGTATCCGCTTAGGATATGGCTCAACGGAATAGTCCTTGGTGAACGTTTCATCGGGTATGCCGGGTTTGGCTGTTTCCACTGCTATAGTCTCACCTGCGCCGATAGTTATGGCCGGTATATTGTCTTTATCCATAACATGAATCACGTTCGCAGCGTAAAGATGTTTCATGGCTTCACCTCTCTCAAAGATAGATTAATTTATTGTGTTTCGCGCCGGCTTTCGAATATCACACCTTGTTTCTGTCACGATTATAGCAAGCGGACCTTTGTTTGCGCATCGTATCAGTGCATAAATAAATCGATTTTTCGTTAGGCAAATTGACCAATTATACATAATTTCACGCATTTTGACTAAACATATTTATTGAAATTGTGCATTATATCGTTTTGACAACAGAAGCATCGTGTTTTACTCACTTTTAAAGGTAATGTCCCCGTATTTATGCTCTCCACAACGCTGCATGTTTATCAGGTATAAAGAAGAAGGCCTTGAAACGTCTTAGTTTCAAGGCCTTCTTTGATGCGCAAATATTAATGAAAACTCAAGCTCAAATAGACTCTGGTTTTATCTCTCGTTGGTTTAAGCAGTCAAACGCATAATCGCCAAAGCTTTATATAAGTTATATACCTCAGGCATTTTGTGAATGCTGTGGCCCAAACACTCTTGTATTCGCTTAAGCCTGTACTTGAGTGTGCTTATATGTATAAACAGATACCCAGCTGCTTGCTCATTTTTCCCATCAGCGTCAAGCAGGTATACAGCAAGTGTATTCCACAGCTCATCAGTCATGACCTGCCCCTTAGTTTGCAGCCTGATAA